>ERZ779851.3-NODE-3-length-210256-cov-13.866761_pt1 | contig 210256 bp, 172 predicted proteins | sample MGYA00511094_ERZ779851 | MGnify/ENA primary metagenome ERZ779851 (study PRJEB29588, sample SAMEA2155512) | human gut metagenome | biome: human gut; feature: human-associated habitat; material: faeces | place: Denmark | collected 2008/2010 ...
CGTACTATACGGCGTGGTACTTTGTAGGCAACTACACGATGTGGCAGAGGATGTCGTATGTGGTGGAGGATGGAATCAGCCCGGAGAGCGGACTTGCGGTTGCCGGAGGGCTCTTGCTGATCACGCTGGTTGGCGGGATGATGTATTTTGAGAATAAGGATGTTATGTGATAATAAAGGCATAAATTATATGGCTTTCATAGAACCATATAATTTATGCCTTTTATTGAACAAGATATTATATATTACAGCAGATGATTAACCGGCAGATACATAGGAAGTCCGTCCTTGTACTGCAGTGAAACCTCACCTATGATCAGTGGCCTGAGGTATGATTCCATCTCAGGTGTTACATCGTTCTTCTCAGGTGTTATCCAGTCGGGTGGAATAGTCTTGGCCTGATTTGCGATGAGTGATACATTTTCAGGCTCGATGATCCACTGGTATGGATCGTTGGAAACACGCTTGATAGTTGACATGACAGCGGTCATTCCCTCGGCAGCGTATTTTACTGCTGCCTGACCAAGTGCAAATGATTCATTTATATCTGTTCTGGATGAAATGTGTGCGGCACATCTCTGGAGAACGTTGAGCTCTATAGAACGAACCTTTATGTCCATTCTGTCCTTTACCAGACTTTCCAGAGCCTTGCCGGTTCCACTGAGCTGGGCGTGTCCGAATTTGTCTGCTACGGTGGAGGTGGCACTGATGTAGTTGCCATCCTTGTCGTGAATACCCTCGGATACTGCTATGATGACACATCTTGATGTCTTGAGTACATTCTTGATATCATCAATAAACCGATCCTCATCGAAATCAACCTCTGGGAGGTAGATGAGGTGTGGGGCAGGACTGTAGTCATTCCTTGCAAGGCATGAAGCTGCAGTGAGCCAGCCGGCATCTCTTCCCATGATCTCTACTATGACAACGCTTGGAATGTGGTATATATATGTGTCGTGTGCAATCTCAAGCATGGTGGATGCGACATATTTGGCTGCAGATCCAAAACCAGGTGTGTGATCTGTATGGCACAGGTCGTTGTCGATGGTCTTAGGTATACCGATGATCTTCACGTCTGATCCGATCTTCTCAGCGTATTTGCTCAGTTTATCCACTGTGTCCATGGAGTCGTTGCCTCCTATATAATAGAATGCAGCAACCTTGTATTCTTCAAATCTGTCAAATATGATCTCGTATGGTTTGGAGTCTGCCTCAAAATCAGGAAGCTTGTAACGGCATGATCCGAGGTACATGGCTGGAGAAAGCTCCAGTGTGTTGACCAGCGGGAACTTTGACAGTGCCATAAGAGAAAGGTCTATGAAATTATTCTCCAACACTCCCTGTATTCCATGGATCGCACCATATACACGGGTAAATTTGTTGCTCTTTTTAACTCCGTCTATAACACCTGCCAGCGAAGCGTTTATCGCCACGGTAGGTCCTCCTGACTGAGCTACTATACAGTTGTCTTTCATGTTAAAAATCTCCTTTGAAAGCTTTTGTTTTATTCAGGGCTGCGAAGAAGAGTGGTGATCTTCTTGCGGCCGTATACCATAAGTGCATCTTTGATGATGTTCTTATTTGCCTCTGTTGTATGGATCTCAACGGTATCCAGGAGCTCTTCCACATAGGATGTCCACAGATCGTAGATGATCTTCTGGCTCTTTTCGCTTACAGGTGGAAGTGCCGCTTTGGCCTTTTCAAGGTCACAATCTGCATCCGTCATATATATAAATGAATCGGGTGTAAGTGCATCTTCTCCATATGCTGCCACAAATATATCTTCGGTTCTGACGAATCCGCAGTCATACATCTCTACGATAAGATCCTGGATGCATTCGTCGATGTTGTCAAAGTAATGGTAATAGCGTAGACGGTATGACTGATCGGCCTCTTCCAGATCGTCTTTGTTCAGCCAGTAGCCCTTGCTCTCACTGTGATCATCTCTAAGAGTTTCATCCTGAAAAATGTCAGGATCCCTCATGGCTGTCTCTCTTTTTTCTGCGAGGCGTCTTCTGACATAGACGACGGTGAGAATCACAAGCACCAAAAGGAATATTCCGAGAAGAATACCTATTGTCAATTGTAAAGTGGATCTGTCCATATATACACCTGCCTTTCATAATTAGAAATATCCATAAGTATTTATATCTTACCACATATAAGAAGACTATTTCAAGGTGTGTATATGTGCAGAATATGGCATGGGGATTATGTAAAAAGTTGGTTAAAGTTGATGAGAAAATTTCTTGCAAGTCATGTAAAGGTAATGTATAATGGGTTCAAAGCTGAGATGTAATAAGTCTCTTGTGATTTTGAACCTACATTTGAATAAACGGGATTCCTATATCATTGCTATTGAAGTCAAGCCTCGTTATATAAGTTCTAGTGGAAGGCAGATATACAATTGCGGTTGCCCACCTAGCTCTGCTAGGACTCAAAAGCAAGGGCGCATTTCAGTTTATTACAAAAGACAAAAAAGCAGCATGTACATGCTGCTTTTTCTCTGTAATTAAGGAATGGGGATTAAAAATGCGTATAGATCAGCGAAAGAAATGGTATCAGAAGATAAAATATAATAAAAACTTTAAAGTGGTAAGTTTTATCACGATTATATTGATATTTGTCGTTGGATATGTGTTCATTACAGGAAAGAGCCGTATGGGGGAGAATACGACGGAGGACAGCACCGAGTCTTCAGGAAGTCTTGTCGAGACTGTGGTGATCGAGGCTCCGGATGATCCTACGGCAGATCTCAAGCAGTATGCATCATCAGATACAGATGACAACAGCGTGATACAGGAATATGACTATACTATCCAGGGCGCCGGTTCCATAGCGGCAAAGGAGAAGCCGACAAAGACAGCTTCCATCAGGAATTCCAGTGGAGACAGAACTTCTGGAGGACGTGGTGATGGTGGTTCGTCTGTTGTAATCTCCGGTATGGAGAACAGCGTGAGGGTTATCCTGACGAATGGGGGTAACTATAAGCAGAGTTATGTGGAGTTTTCGTGTAATACCGCATTTTCTGTCACAAGTGATGGCAAGAAGAAGGAGTATAAGGCGAACGAGCTTGTATCACTGGGAAGCGATGCCAAGGCATCGAGCATAGTTGTCCAGCCTGACAGCTCAGATGGACGTATCACAGTGTCCAGCCTCAGCAAGTCCGGTGGTTCTCCAAGCTATCACGGTGTACTCGATATAACAAAGGATTCGGGCGGATTTCTTATAGTTAATCAGGTTGATATAGAGCAGTATCTGTATGGCGTAGTATCAAGTGAGGTGTCAGCAAGCTACAATAAAGAGGCACTCAAGGCGCAGGCGATATGTGCAAGAGGATTTACATATAGAAAGCTGGGAAGCAATTACAATGGATATAATGCCGATCTGGATGATACGACTGCATGTCAGGTGTACAACAATTTCCCGGAGACCGACAATTCCATAGCTGCGGTTCAGGAGACGGCGGGAATTGTTCCGACATATAACGGCGAGATCATAAATGCGGTGTACTTCTCTACATCCTGTGGAACGACAACAACGAGTGATCAGGTCTGGGGTGGCAGCATGCCATATACATGTACGAGAATACAGAATACTGCACTTGATATCCCTCATTTCAGTGATGAGGATGCATTCAGGGATTTCATGGATGGCAAGACAGACACGGATGTTGTAGAGAGGGATTATCCTATGTACAGATGGACAGTCACTTATACCGAAGATGAGATGCGAAGTGCCATTGAGACAGGACTTTCAAGGTGTTCAGATGTGTCTGCAACATCTGTTGGCAAGATAGAATCCATAGAGATGACTAGCAGAGACGACAGCGGTCTGGTCAAGGAGGTCACGATAAAGGGCAGTACTGGAACTGTGGTTGTGAGCGGACAGAACAATATTAGAGTGCTGTTTGCAACGGATGGCAAGGCCATAACTGAGCAGGATGGTTCAGAACTCACAGGCTGGACAGGAGTTCCAAGTAACTTCTATTATGTCAAGAAAGACAATAATATGTATATACTCAAGGGCGGCGGATACGGACACGGCGTTGGAATGAGCCAGAATGGTGCAAATGCACTTGCGGGTCTTGGATATTCGGCCGGAGATATCATAAGTCATTATTATAATGGAGCAGTGCTGAGTTCAGTAGAGTAAGTGCGTCGGGTTATGTAAAAACAAATAGCGGAGATAATATATGAATATAAGGAGAAATATCATTCGCCTTTATTACAAGGTCAGGTTGTTTATGGCTGAGATGAATAAAGATCAGATCCCTTCATTTGCGGCGCAGGCGGCATTCTTCTTGCTGCTTTCTGTTTTTCCGTTGATGATGGCATTGTTGACGCTGGTCAAATACCTTCCGTTTACGCAGGATCAGGTAGTAGGATTGATAAACGAGATCATACCAAATGCTATCCAGTCTAATTTTGATTTCATGGTGACGGAGATCTATGACAGCAGAAGTACGGTGGTCATGACTACGGTTTCTGTGCTGCTCACGGTTTGGTCTGCATCTAAGGGGACGATGGCGATTGGAAGAGGCCTGACATTTATATCGGGCAGAGAGGACAGTGTAAACTATTTTCTCAGAAGAGCCATACACACACTTTATACATTGATTTTCTGCGTCATGCTTATTGCAGTGATGGTTATATATATTCTGGGCGATATCGTGGTGGCGAATATATTGGTAAGACTTGAGAATGTCAATGGTTTCCATATGGTGGATCCAGTGGCACATATCCTGTCACTGGTTAAGATAGGGTTTGCTCCAACGATATTGTTTGGTGTCATGATCCTGGCTTATTGGGCCCTTCCGGTTGGAAAGATAAGGATAAAGACAGCAGTTCCTGGAGCGGTTTTCAGCACGTGCCTGTGGATGCTCCTGTCATTTGGCGTGGCAAGCTACATAAATATAGCAGGGATAAACACATATATGTATGGAAGCCTTGCAAGTATTATTCTTCTGGCATTGTGGCTGTATATGTGTATGTATGTGATGCTCATAGGTGCGGAACTCAACAAATTCATAGACAGAGGATTACTTCGCAAGAAAAAATGTTGACGAACTGTCGGCAATGGGTATATTATCACTAATGTGAAATATAAAAAAGGACAGAGACGATGCAAAAGATGTATGGGTCGTCCACAGAGAGACCGGGTCAGCGGCTGGAAGCCTGGTTGGAAGGGCAGTACATTTAATTTCACATCAGAGTCTCCTCGGCAGAAGATCAGGATATATGATGTACTGATTGTGTAGGCTGCGGCGAGTGACATGCGTTAAGTGTCTAATGAGAGTCAGATAGATGTTCATAGAGATGAACGTGTGTATCTGGAATCAGGGTGGTAACGCGGATATATCCGTCCCTGGTATGTATAACAGCATATCGGGGACGGTTTTTTTATGCAGTAAACTGTCATACAGAAATCGTGGCAGCCCGATAGAAATAGTAGGTATCGGCAGATACTTAGATGGAAGTAAAAGGAGAAATACGATGAGAGACAAGTTGGAAGCCATCAAGGCAGAGGCTCTTGCGAAGATCGAGAGCGCAGAGGTTGTATCATCACTGAACGATGTGAAGGTGGCGATACTCGGTAAGAAGGGAGAACTCACACAGGTTCTCAAAAGCATGAAGGATGTTGCACCGGAGGACAGACCCAAGGTTGGTCAGATGGTAAATGAGGCACGTCAGGCGATAGAGACTGCCCTTGATGAGAAGACAAAGTCCATCAACAGAGCACTCCGTGCTGAGAAGATGAAGAGAGAGACAATAGATGTAACACTTCCTGGTGTTAAGAAGCTCACAGGACACAGACATCCAAACCAGATAGCTCTTGAGGATCTGGAGAGAGTATTCATCGGCATGGGTTACGAGATAGTTGAGGGACCAGAGGTAGAGTACGACAAGTACAACTTTGAGCTGCTGAATATCCCCGCAAATCACCCTGCAAAGGATGAACAGGATACATTCTATGTTACAAAGGATATCCTTCTTCGTACACAGACATCACCTGTTCAGGCGAGAATCATGGAGAAGGGCAATCTTCCGATCAGAATACTCTCACCTGGACGAGTATTCAGAGCTGATGAGGTAGATGCGACACATTCACCATCGTTCCATCAGGTAGAGGGACTTGTAATAGACAAGGGAATAACCATGGCTGACCTCAAGGGAACACTGGCGCAGTGGGCAAAGGAGTTCTTCGGTGAGAACACAAAGGTCAAGTTCAGACCTCACCACTTCCCATTCACAGAGCCTTCAGCAGAGTGTGATATCACATGCTTCAAGTGCGGCGGTAAGGGCTGCCGTGTATGTAAGGGCAGCGGATGGATAGAGATCCTTGGATGTGGTATGGTTCATCCAAAGGTTCTCCGCGACTGTGGAATAGACCCTGAGGTATATTCAGGATTTGCATTTGGAATCGGACTTGAGAGAGTAACACTTCTCAAGTATGAGATAGATGACATGAGACTTCTCTACGAGAACGACATGAGATTCTTAGACCAGTTTTAAATAGGAGGACAAATAGATGAATACACCAATTTCATGGATAAAGGCATATGTTCCTGATCTGGACGTGACAGCTCAGGAGTTTGTAGATGCCATGACTCTCTCAGGATCACATGTAGAGGGTTACGAACAGAAGGACAAGAATCTTGACAAGATCGTTGTCGGCAAGATTCTTACTATGGAGAAGCATCCGGATGCAGACAAGCTTGTAGTATGTAAGGTAGATGTGGGACAGGCGGAGCCTCTTCAGATCGTGACCGGAGCAAAGAATGTAAAGGTCGATGATCTCATCCCACTTGTACTTGACGGTGGTAAGGTTGCGGCAGCACACGGTGACAACAATGAATACCCTGACGGAATCAAGATCAAGAAGGGTAAGCTCAGAGGCGTCTTGTCAAATGGTATGATGTGCGGTATAGAGGAACTTGGTTCATCAAGAGACTTCTATCCGGAAGCACCGGAGGATGGCGTGTATGTATTCCCAGTGGAGTCCGGTGTGAAGCCGGGCGATGACGCTGTGAAGGCACTTGGACTTGACGATGTTGTAGTTGAGTACGAGATCACATCCAACAGAGTAGACTGTTTCTCAATGATCGGTATGGCAAGAGAGGCAGCAGCTACATTTGACAAGCCATTTTACCCACCAGTGGTAACAAAGACAGGAAATGACGAGGATGTCAATGACTATATATCAGTAGAAGTAAAGGATCCTGACCTCTGCCCTAGATACACAGCAAGGGTTGTCAAGAACCTGAAGATCGGACCTTCACCAAAGTGGATGCAGCAGAGACTTGCTTCACAGGGAATCCGTTCGATCAACAACCTTGTCGATATAACAAACTACGTTATGGAAGAGTACGGACAGCCAATGCACGCATATGATCTCAGCACTATAGCTGGCAATAAGATCGTAGTACGCCGTGCGAATGACGGAGATACATTTGTCACGCTTGATGGACAGGAGAGAAAGCTTGACCATGACGTTCTGATGATCTGTGACGGCGAGAAGGAGATCGGTATCGCCGGAATCATGGGCGGCGAGAATTCCATGGTAACAGACAGCATCGAGACACTGCTCTTTGAGGCAGCCTGCTTCGATGGAACAAATATCAGACTTTCATCGAGAAGAATCGGACTTGCAACTGATGCGGCAGCCAAGTTCACAAAGGGACTTGATCCAAATCTTGCTATGGAGGCAATAGACAGAGCGTGCCAGCTCATCGAGGAGATGGGTGCAGGTGAGGTAGTCGGCGGAGCTGTTGACGTGTATCCAAATCCTGTACAGGACAAGAAGCTTCCATTTGAGCCAGACAAGATGAATGCACTTCTCGGAACAGATGTTGAGCCTGAGAAGATGCTGTACTACTTCGGCAGACTTGGTCTCACATACGATGCAGAGACAAACACACTGGATGTGCCAAGCTTTAGACAGGATCTGAACTGCATGGCAGATCTGGCAGAGGAGGTTGCAAGATTCTACGGATATGACAACATCCCTGTATCACTTCCAAGAGGTGAGGCTACAGTTGGTAAGCTCCCATACGACCAGATGATCAATGCCATCGCAAGGGATGTCCTTGAGGCAAATGGTTTCTCTGGCGGTATGTGCTACTCATTCGAGAGCCCTAAGGTATTTGACAAGCTGCTTCTTCCTGCTGACAGCGAGTTCAGAAAGACAGTTACAATAGCAAATCCTCTTGGCGAGGACTTCAGTATCATGAGAACAGTATCACTGAACGGTGTTCTCACATCACTGGCAACCAATTATAATAGAAAGAACAAGGTTGCAAGACTTTATGAGTTCGGAAATGTATACCTTCCAAAGGCACTTCCACTCACAGAGCTTCCAGAGGAGAGAATGAAACTGACTATCGGTATGTATGGTCAGGGAGATTTCTTTGATCTCAAGGGAGTTCTTGAGGAGCTTACAGACAAGGTTGGACTTAAGGGTCAGGTGACATACGAGCCGGAGTCAGAGTATACATTCCTTCATCCGGGCCGTCAGGCAAAGCTCAAGAAGGGTAACCTGACGATCGGATATATCGGACAGGTACATCCTGAGGTATGTGATAATTACAACCTTAAGGGAGAGGTATATGTTGCAGTTATAGATATGCCTACACTGGTTATGCTGTCAAGTTTCGACATCAAGTATGAAGGAATTGCAAAGTTCCCTGGAAGTACAAGAGATCTGAGTCTTGTTGTGGACAAGGAAATATTTGTCGGACAGATAGAGGAAGTCATAAAGAAATGTGGCGGCAAGCTGCTTGAGAGCTACAAGCTCTTCGATGTATACGAGGGTGAGCAGATCGCAAAGGGCAAGAAGTCAGTGGCTTACACAATGACATTCCGTGCTAAGGATAGAACACTTGAGACGTCAGAGGTCGATGGAATCATTGCCAAGATCCTCAAGGAGCTTGGAAAGCTTGGAATAGAGATCAGAGCGTAATAGGCGCTATCCTTGAAATATTTGTGATAGTAGTATAATATGTAACTGTTTGGCGCGGAGATATTGTATATATCCAGCGCCGGACAGTTATTTTTTTGACCAAAGTGTCAGAGAATATGATTACACAAGAAGTGAAACAGCAGTGTAAATTTGAAAAACACGTTTTATGTTTCTCAGAGTGATAGATTAGAAGATGTGAGGAATTACGATATGATGAAATTAACAGACTTTTACTATGATCTGCCACAGGAGCTTATAGCACAGGACCCACTCCTCAAAAGAAGTGAGTCACGTCTCATGGTCCTGGACAGGAAGGACAATACGATAGAGCATAAGCACTTTTATGATGTGATAGACTACCTGAATCCGGGAGACTGCCTGGTCATCAATGATACGAAGGTGCTTCCGGCAAGGCTTATGGGAGTTAAGGAGGACACGGGCGCATCCATAGAGGTGCTCTTGCTAAAACGCAAGGATGACTGTACATGGGAGACTCTGGTAAAACCGGGCAAAAAGTGTAAGGTAGGTGCACGTATAGTGTTTGGATCAGAGTCAAATGAACCTGATCCTGAGACCGGTCTTATAAAGGGCAAACTTGTGGGTGAGGTTGTCGATATCGTTGAGGAGGGCAACAGACTCATCAGATTTGAGTTCGATGGAATATTCGAGGAGATTCTTGACGAGCTGGGACAGATGCCGCTCCCTCCATATATCACACATAAGCTTGAGGACAAGAACAGATATCAGACTGTGTACGCAGAGCATGACGGTTCTGCGGCAGCACCTACCGCCGGACTGCATTTTACAACAGAGCTGCTTGAGCAAATCAAGGCTAAGGGAATCAAGATAGCGCATGTAACACTTCACGTCGGACTTGGAACGTTCAGACCAGTGAAGGAGGAGAACATACTGGATCACCACATGCATTCTGAGTTCTGTATCATAGAGCAGGGTGCGGCGGATATGATAAATGAGACAAAGGCAGCAGGCGGAAGAGTTGTGTCCGTAGGAACGACGAGTACAAGGACACTTGAGTCCATGTCGGACGATGACGGAACAGTTCATGCAGGAAGCAAATGGACAGATATTTTCATTTATCCAGGATACAAGTTCAAGGTTATTGATGCGCTCATAACGAATTTCCATCTGCCGGAGTCAACGCTTCTCATGCTTGTTTCTGCGCTCTACGACAGAGAGCATATACTTGAGGCGTACAAGGTGGCGGTTGAGGAGAAGTACAGATTCTTTTCATTTGGCGATGCTATGCTGATAAAATAAGATGGCTTACTATGTGTCCCAGTCACATGGATAGACTGGTATGGATCAATGTTGGACTTACAGGAGATAATTATGGGAAAGAAGATATGTGTGGTATTCCCGGGAATCGGGTATCACACCGATAAACCATTACTTTACTACAGTAAAAAATATATGATGGCACATGGGTATGAGATCGTTGATGTGACATATGGCAAGCTTTCGGGACATCTCCCGGAGGAGATACAGAAGGTATTTGATGATGGCTGGTATAAAGCAGTTGACTGTCTGAAGAATATAGACTTTTCGGAGTCTGAGGATATAGTATTCCTGTCGAAAAGTATAGGTACAGCTATATCTGCAAGGTATGTGGCAGAGAAGGGGCTTAAAGTAAGAAATATATATTTCACACCTCTTGAGATCACCATGCAGTATGCAGATTCAGATGGCATAGCATTTCATGGAACAGCAGACCCTCTTGTGGATACGGAGAGGCTTACAGAACTTTGTAGGGGACGACATATTCCTCTTTACAAATATGAGGGCGGCAACCATTCGATAGAGACAAAGGATATTATATGGAACATAAGAACTCAGGCAGACATAGCAAAAAAGTATATAGATTATATGAGCTTCTAGGAAAGACGGATGGGCAGCTTTTTATTGCTGAACTTGTGGTGCTTGTAACACTGCTGGCTGGCACAGCGGTATATTTGCTGTTGCTTTATGCACTCCCGGATACATCTGTAATTGAAGGGTGTCAGATAAGAAAGATTACAGGCGTGATATGTCCGGCTTGTGGTACGACGAGGGCTGTGCTCGCTCTGCTCCATGGACGCCTGTTTACGGCAATGTATTATAATGCAGCTGTAGTATATATAGCAGTTATATGTGTCATATATCTTGTTGGAAATACGATAAGACTTATCACCCAGGGCAAAACGCCACTTATAAGATTTCATCTGTGGTATGTGTATGTATGGCTTGGAATATTTATCATTTCATATGTGATGAAGCTGATGATTCCGGGGTATGTGATATAATTAAGCACGCTGAGGCGTGCGCAGGTCATCGCGCTTACACACGATGACGTAAGATATAAGGAGTTGTTTTTATGAGACTGATGATAAAACAACGGGTATTTGCCTGGACAGATACCTATGATATATACGATGAATGGGGAAACAAAAAGTATTTTGTGAAGTCGGAGGCATTTCGTCTTACGCATCAGGTTCACGTATATGATCTTGCGGGAAATGAGATAGGACATGTCAGTCAGAGGTTATTCACGTTCCTGCCTACATTTGACATTAGTGTAGGTGGCAGGGCATGTGGAAGCATCAGGAAGGAATTTACATTCTTCAAGCCGTACGGTATTGAGTATGGTGGATGGCAGTGTGACGGAGATTTCCTTTCGTGGAATTACAGAGTCACAGCTGGAAGCAGGCTGGTGGCAGATATAGCAAAGCTGCTTCTCAGCTGGGGAGATACATATACACTTGATATAGCAGATCCGGGTGATGAGATCATGGCACTGATGCTGGTGATAGCCATCGACGCGGCTAATTGTTCACAGAATAATAATTAATTTTTTTAGAATTTTATATAAACATGAAGAAGATGGGAATGTATGAGGAGACAGGCAGGAAATAACCATGAATAAGATACCAAAGTGTGTTGTTATCATAGCCTGCATATTGGTAATGGTGGTGTTGCTGCCATTAGGTTATGTTAGATATAAGACGCGTTACGAAGCTGAGCAGATAAGTACGTCAACGTCCCCAGATGGTGATTATGAGCTTGTGATCTATTCTGTTGGCGACCCGGATTTTCCATTTGGAGCTGCCCATGGAAGGCTGGTGCTGAAGGGCAAAGAGAAGACTGTTGCATATAGGTCATTTGAAGTGGCAAATGATGGTGCAAGATTTGACGAAAGCGATCTAAAGATGACATGGTATATTGATCGCGTGGAGGTGGTAGTGTCTGGTTCTGAACAGCGTGACGAGCTTGTGATCTTGCGTTTTAATGGGCAGACCAGCAGTAGAAGTCTCACGACCAGATATAGAAAAGAAGATAAGGATATAGAAAAAGGCAGCGAACAAGACTCTGCGATAACGGAAAAAACTTCGGGTGACAGCAGGAAGAATGCAGAGAGTTCCACTGATTCTGCTGTTGATTCCACAGCAGATGATCAGCCAGAAAATAAGGAAATAACAGCCGGCTATCATGCAATTTATGAGAAATATTCAGATGCCACAGCTGGAAAATTCAAAGTGTATTACGGCGCCTTGGAGTCATCATCGAGATGTATATTGTCAGAAGATGATAATTCAGTGGAATACATTGTATATGATGGCAAGTCAGAGAATGGAAAGTGTGGGCTGTATGTAAGGTATCGCACTGAAAAAGGCGGTGATGGAACATATGATTATGGCAGCGCCGAAATAAAAGATATCTATGCATATGTATTTTCCAGTGGAGAAGTGATAAGCAGTGGAAAGACAAACTGGGAAGATACTGGAACTGATGAGTTTGAGAGGGCAACGGAGTAAGCTGTTGTGAATAGTCCATGAACTGTGGTAAAATGAATTATAAAATAAGACTATTTTATATATATAATAAAAAGTATAAAGGCGGTGATTGTATGACAACAGTGAGCACGAAAAGTGGGAAGATAATAAATGTAGTATCAAGAGAAGAAGAAAGTAAAACGTTAACGTTATCGGATCAAGAGATGGATGCCAGAGCTGTTGAGGCGGTGAAAGCTGCAATAAATAAAGCTAAAGTCTGTAAAAAACCCATAGCCGGATATGATAAAGAGAATAAAAAAGCATATATTGAATATGCAAATGGAGAGATAAAATATGCAAAATAGAAAGCCGATGGTTCTTGTTTTTGCTGGTCCAAATGGCTCTGGTAAAAGTACGATAACGTCTTTTTTTGAAAAAGTCGGAAGATACACAAATGCAGACGATATAGTTATGTCGACAGGAATGGCAAATATTGATGCAGCAATTCTTGTAGATAAATGAAATATGAATCCATAGAAAAAATGTAGATTTTACATTTGAGACAGTTTTATCATCAGAATATAAAATGGACATACTTAGAAAGGCTAAGAAAGAGGGATATTTTATTAAGTGCGTATTTGTGCTGACAATTGACCCAGATGTAAATGTTTTGCGGATAGAGTCAAGGGTGGCATCGGGTGGTCATGATTGTAGATTCTTTAAAGGTTGTAGATCGATATTATAAGTCATTGGGACATATAAAAGAGTTGATAGATATATGCGATATTTTACATGTCTATGATAACACCGAGAGTCCGAAGAGAATTATTCGTAAACATAAAGATGATTTGTCCATATATCCAAATGAATATTGGACAGAGCAGGATATCATTAAATTATTAGGATAAAAAGTAACACAAATAAAGGCGACACAGATGTCTGGTAGGATGCAAAGCATCACAGACTGTAGTGTTGCCTTTATTTGTGTTAAAAATAATCTATATATCTTTAACGTTCCAGTCCCGTCAGATCATCATAGAATCCTGGATAAGAGATGTTCACACACTCAGCTCCGGTGATCTCTGTATCGCCATCAGCGTTCAGTCCTGCGATGGCAAAACTCATGGCAATCCTGTGGTCTAAGTGGCTGTCGATCACGGCTCCATGAAGTGACTTTCCGCCACGTATGATCATTCCGTCATCGGTTGCGGTTATGTCAGCCCCCATGGATGAGAGGGCGTTTACCATGACATCAATTCTGTTGGATTCCTTGACCTTCAGCTCCTGAGCATCTTTGATAATCGTTTCGCCATCTGCAAAGCAGGCGAGAACTGCTATGGCAGGGATCTCATCTATGAGCTTTGGTATGATGGAACCTTCAATGACACAGCCCTTAAGGCTTGATGTCTTGACGGTGATATCAGCGGTTGGCTCACCGCATCCGCTCACTATATTGGAGTATTCCATATTGCCGCCCATTGCTTTGATGACTTTCAGTATTCCGTCTCTGGTCGGGTTGATTCCAACATTCTTGATGGTGATGCATGAGTTCGGAGTGATAAGTCCTGCAACAAGGAAGTAAGCAGCTGATGATATATCTCCAGGTACAAGTATCTTCTGTCCAACAAGATTATCCACAGGCTTTACGGTAGCCGTAGTTCCCTCTGTTTTTATATTGCCGCCAAATGACTCAAGCATGAGTTCAGTGTGGTTTCTTGATACATATGGTTCGGTGACACTTGTCTCGCCGTCTGCATAGAGTCCGGCAAGGAGTACACATGACTTTACCTGTGCTGACGCGACAGGTGAGTTGTAGTGTATTCCATGGAGTTCCTTTCCGTTTATAAGGAGTGGGGCACAGTCGTTACCAAGCTCGGATGTGATGTCAGCACCCATCATGGACAGAGGCGTCATGATCCTTTTCATAGGTCTCTTGCATATCGATGCATCACCTATGAGTCTGCTTGCAAATGGCTGAGCGGCAAGTATACCCGATATAAGTCTGGTGGTTGTTCCGCTGTTGCCGACATCAAGTGTGCCTTCAGGCTTTGACAGTCCATGCAGTCCTTTGCCGTGTACAGTAACGACACTGCCGTCGTAATCAATATCTATACCCATCTGCCTGAAACAGTTCATGGATGATATACAGTCTGCTCCATTTAAGAATCCGTGTACCTCGGTTATTCCATCTGCGATTGAGCCGAACATGATGGAGCGGTGGGAGATGGATTTGTCTCCCGGTATTGTTATCTCTCCGTTAAGTGATTTTACTCTGTTGATCTTCATAAATTCTCAGTATTCCTTTATTCTAGTGTAATATGTCTGGTTAAAATATTTTATTCTCCGGATTAATATAAAATGAGCCGTGAATTTATTTGCCGATAAGTGACAGTAAGATTATAACTGATTTTACTTAACGGTTATAAATTCTATAGCCTGCGGCCTTCAGCACATCCTGCGCATTTTTTCTTGCATCAGCATCGTAGAATGAGAGCCTGAGAACCCCTTCCTCATCCTCCCGGTTGTGGGAGACTCCGATGTTCTTGAGGCTTATCTTTGCCTCTGCGATAAAAGCTGTCACCTTTGCCAGCGCACCAGCTTCGTCAGGGATATCTACAAACAGTTCATGGTGCATTCTTATGACACCGCTGCTGTTATTAGGAATGGAATCTCTGTAATCTCTGGCGGATGCAAAAAAAGCATTTATCCCAGCCGCATCGCGCTGCTTGATATGATAAATCATTTTGTCTATAAGCTCAACATATTCCTGAAGACCGTTTACGATATTGTCTGGATTTGCCAGAAGAATGTGCTCCCATACCACCGGATTGGAGGATGCGATCCTGGTTATATCCTTGAAGCCTCCGGCGGCCAGTGATTTGAATATATTGTCCGGACTGTCTGCCGCTGCGACAAGGTTGACCAGTGATGCAGCTATGACATGGGGCACATGGCTTATGTAAGAGGTTATACGGTCGTGCTCAACAGGCGAGTATGTGATCGGTATTGCGCCCAGATCTCCGATAAATGTGGAGAACTCCTCAGTCTTGCCCGGCAGAACTCCGTCGGCAGGTGTGATGAAGTAATAGGCGTTCTCTATGAGCCTGTCTGTTGCAGCCTCGTATCCAGATCTCTCAGAGCCGACCATAGGATGTCCGCCGACAAAATACCTGGCAAGACCGAGCTTCTGGACTGCTTTGTATATGTCGAGCTTCACACTTCCAACATCAGTCAGTATGGTGCTGTCTGTAAGGAATGGCCCTAGCTGGCGCAGGTATTCTATATTATAGTGGACCGGTGCACACAGAAAGATATAGTTACACCCAGCTATAGTGTGTATGTCATCTGTATATTCAGTCAGCGTTCCATCGGCAGCTGCCTCCTTGAGTGTGGATACATTGTTGTCAAAGCCGACTATTCTGTAATCAGGAAAAATGCGGTGTATTGATTTGGCAATAGATCCTCCGATAAGTCCCAGACCGATAAATCCTATTGAAAAATCTTTCATAGAGTCATCTCCTTGTATATATGGCGTCAAAACAATTGATTTAACAGTTTGACGCATGAAAGCGCTAAAGTATCTAATGGCGATTATACAGCCTTTTTGAAAACTAGACAAGTATATATTTATGTAAAATGAGTAAAGTATGTATTGTCATCAAAATAATGTTCAGACAGGCTGAGTTTGTGCTACAATCAAATTCTAAGAATAAGGAGGTTTTGGTATGATGAATACACTTTGCAGACTTCTTGACAAAGGAGTCACTCAGTTTCATGTTGTGAAAGAATGTGAAGATATATTGAAGGTACATGATTATAGAACTCTGGATATGGGAGAGGTTTGGGACCTGACTGCTGGCAGCAGATACTATGTAAAGCCTTATCAGTCTATGATCGTTGCATTTTCGGTAGGTGATCTGCCGGAATATAGCAGGATGAATATAGGACTTGCACATACGGATTTTCCAATGCTGAAGATAAAGACAAAGCCTGATATGAATCGGTCAGGGTATCTGACATTGAATGTGGAGCCATATGGAGGACTTTTGAAGGAGACATGGTTTGACAGACCACTCGGTATCGCTGGTAAGGTGATGACACAGACGACGGATCCGTTTAGACCAGAGATGTATCTGTATGATTCAAAGAATGCTATGTGTATCATACCAAGTCTTGCGCCTCATCTGAAAAAGGAGATGTCTGGTGAGAAGATGAATGTACAGAAGGAGCTCATTCCGGTATATAGCCTAAATGGAAACAATCTTAAAAATGGAGATATATTAAAGTATGTGGCTGATGATCTGGGACTCCTTGTAGATGATATATTGGACTATGATCTGTATTTGTACAATATGGATAACATGGAGGTTGTAGGTGTGGACAAGGATATGATCGCCTCTCCGAGACTGGATAATGTCACCTCAGTTGCAGCTCTTGTGGATACTATGTGCAGGCCGGAAGGCGGCAACTGTATAAATGTCATATCTTTGTTTGACAACGAGGAGATTGGAAGCAGGTCAAAGCAGGGAGCTGATTCCGTCCTTCTTGCGGACATAGTAAGGAGAATCCTCAAGGGACTTGACATGGATGAGAATGAGCAAATGCGCATCATGCGTGATGCATTTATGCTGTCACTAGATGTAGCACATGCAACGCACCCCAACTATGCGGAGAAGAGTGATCCTACAAATGAGATCATCATGGGAAAAGGAGTTGCCCTGAAATCAAGTGCAAGTCAGAGATATGTGTCTGACAGTGCTGCCGCAGCGGTCATTATGGCACTTGCAAGAAAATATGATATAAAAGTTCAGCGCCAGGTGAACAGATCTGGCATGGCCGGTGGGCAGACACTGGGGCCTATAGCTTCTTCTTATCTGCCAGTGAAGGCAGTTGATATGGGAATGCCGATCCTTGCCATGCATTCTGCTGTGGAGCTTGGAAGCGCTGAAGATTATATGCAGCTAAAGAAGATATGTGGTGCAGTATTTGGACTTGAGTAGTTATTACGATTATGTTACAATAAGCTGATGTATTGTTAAATTCAATATTCATTAACGGAGGATACTCATGAAGAAGAATTATTTAAAATATGCGGCACTTTGCCTTGGACTTGCATCTATGCTTGCATTTGCCGGATGTGGAAGCAAGGAAAGCGCAACCACAGAGAAGCAGACAACTGAAACTGAAGCGACTACAGAGATGACGACTGCTGCAACAACTGAGGTGACCACAGAGGCACAGCCGGAGAAGGATAAGGATGGATTTACGATCTGTAAGGATAAGGTAAAAACTCTGGATTATGTTAATATAAGAACAACTCCTTCTACAGATGGTGAAGTATATCAGGAAGCTGCGAATGATGTAGAGTTTGACAGAGTCGGATATAACGATGAGTGGAGCAAGGTATCCATAGATGGCGGAGAATATTATATATATTCAGAGCTCCTGGAGGTTGTTGGCGGTGGCAGTGCAGATAAGAGTACAGAGGCGACAACTGAGAAATCTTCAGACGCAACGACGGAGAGTGCCGTTTCATCAAATACCGGAGAGGGAAAGACAGTTGTTATAGATGCAGGACATCAGAAGACAGCTAACGAAGAGAAAGAGCCTATAGGACCTGCTGCAACGGAGACAAAGGTCAAGGCCACAACAGGTAACACCGGTGTTTCAACAGGTATTGCCGAGTATGAATTGAATCTTCAGATTGCGCAGAAACTTGAGACTGAACTCACAGCCAGAGGATATACTGTGAAGATGATAAGAACCAGCAATGATGTGGATATAAGCAATGCTACAAGAGCTGAGTATGCGAATAATCTGAACGCAGATGCAGTTATCAAGATTCATACGAATGGATCTACAGACAACAATGCAACGGGTGTCATGACGGTATGCCAGACAGCGTCAAACCCATACAATTCATCCATTTATGATAAGTGCAAGAACCTTGCAACGGATGTTCTGCAGGGACTGATTGCATCTACTGGTGCAAAGAGCGATGGTATCTGGGAGACAGATGCGATGAGCGGAATCAACTGGAGTACAGTTCCTGTGACTATAGTTGAGGTTGGATATATGACGACGGCGTCGGAGGAAGCACTTCTTGTAACTGATGATTATCAGAGCAAGATTGCAAAGGGTATAGCTGATGGCGTTGATACTTATGTGACAGATACATCAAAATAGATGATTACAGAATAGAACAAAGGACAATATATGCTTACCATATCAGGTAGGTGTATATTGTCCTTTGTTTTATATAAGATCATGGCTGGTATATAGCTATTTGGTGTCCTTTAGTGCTGCTATCTCATCATCGGTAAGTTCCCTATAGGTTCCCACGGGAATATCACTTCCAATATGAAGACTGCCCATGGATATACGTCTCAGAAATGTAACAGTCATTCCTACAGCCTGAAACATTCTTTTTACCTGATGAAAACGCCCCTCTGTGATGGTGAGCTCAATCTGTGAACAGCAGTTATGTTCATCGTTTGACAATATTTTAAGTGTGGCCGGAAGAGTCGGCGTGTCATCACCGATATCAACTCCCTGCGCAAATTGGTCGGCAATGCTGCTGGTTACATAGCCGTCTATCTCTGCATAGTAGGTTTTGGGAATATGATGTGCCGGTGACAGAAGGTGGTGGGAAAGCTGACCGTCATTTGTTATCAGAAGAAGTCCTTCTGTGTCTATATCTAGTCTTCCCACAGGAAAGAGATCTTTTGTGTTTTCTCCCTTTAACAGATCAAGGACTGTCTGGTGCACATTATCCTTTGTGGCACTTACACATCCTGCTGGTTTGTTCAAAAGAAAGTATCTGTATCTGCTGTATGTAAGTATTTTGTTGTTGTATGCTATTGTATCGTTGTCTTCATCAATCTTGATATCGGCTGTGTTTGCGGTAATGCCATTGACACTTACAGTGCCTTTTCTCACATATTGTTTGACCTGGCTTCTGCTGCCGATACCCATCTCCACAAGAAATTTATCCAGTCTCATAAGTGTTCTCCTTTAACAATCATCATAACATAAGCCTGATAAAAATATAACTAATATAAAAATATAACAAAATGTTACAAAACACAAGATGTCGTTATGTACTGTTGTAAAAAACCACTAGAAATTGATGATTTTTTGTCATAATCAGTTGACACATTGATGCATGTAGTGTATTATATTTAACAGAAATGTAACAAATGAATCGAGATTGTAAAGAAACAATTACGAATTAAAGATAAAGAAGAGGAACGAAGATGACGAGATCAAGAAGCAAATTAGGCAGATTTGTAGACAATATGAGGAGAAATGTTCTTAGTTATAAATATTTAAAGCATAACATTATGATGACAGCACTTGTCGCAGTTATAGCGGTATGTGTATTTGCTGTTATAAGTTTTGGAGAGAACGCAGATCCACTTGCAGATGAGTTATATGCCAATGACAGTGTGACAGTAGCAAAGAGTGAAGCTGTGATGATGGCATCTGGAAGTGTCGAGATGGCCGTGGATGCAGCGGTGCCTGCAGACAGTTATGTATCAGCGAACAATACAGCCAGAGTTGCAAGCAGTGCAGCTGGGAATGACACTGTAAAGACTACAGAGACAGTTACAACGGAGACTGCCACAGAGGATACAACTGAAGATCCTCAGGTTATGAACGGAGTTACAGCATCTGTACTTTATGATGGTGTGGATGTTGTGTCAAGTGAAGCTGCAGACGCTTCTTACGTTGCAACAGTCAATAGCGGGGAAGTTTTTGATGTTGTATCTCAGGATGAGAGCTGGATCGGGGTTCAGTTGTATGATGGTTCTATAGGATATATATCAACAGAGTATGTAAGTGTGGATGCCTCACTTCAGTAGTATATATAATGTGCCTTTCACCCAGGCATGACAAAACAAGACCCAGAGAGAATACTAGAAAAAGCGCAGGATATGGATTGCCGGAAGGCAGTCATGTATCCTGCGTTTTTTTCATGTCAGATGCTTGTAGTAGAAGCATGCGAGCTGGGTTCTGTCACGGAGCTGTAGTTTGTCGAGAATAGAGCTTATGTAATTCCTTACAGTTCCTTCACTTAAGAAGAGAGACTGGGAGATTTCTTTATTATTCATCCCATCTGCGACGAGTTTTATGATGTCAAGTTCTTTTGAACTGAGCTCGTATTCGAGATCGGCAAATGGTGACGGCTCTACATGTATAGGAGCCCCGGCTTTGCTATGGCTGAGAAGTTCTGGCAGTTTTCCCACAATCTCTTCGCCAAATACGGTTTGACCGTTATATACGGCTATCACAGCCGGGGCGATGCTTTCAAAGTTCTGTTTCAGGATATAACCCTTAGCACCGAGGCTTAGAGCCTTTATAATATACTCGTCATCTGAGAATGTTGTGAGAAGCAGTATCCTGGCGTCCGGATGTGCGGATATGATGGATTCAGATGCCTCAAGACCATTCATGTTTCCCATGCGAATGTCCATAAGAATAACATCGGGAGTCAGCTCATCATATAGTTTTACAGCTTCCTCACCATTGCTTCCGGTGGCAGCAACGTGTATATTTTCATTCGATTCCAGTATGGTTTGAAGGGACAGGGCGACAAGCTGGTCATCATCTATTATTACTATATTCATATGTCATCTTCCTCCTTTTTCATGACGGTTATAAGAAGGGAAAATCCCTTGTCAGTCGATAGTTTTATGGTCCCTCCGAGCATATTTACACGTTCCTGTATTCCAGACAGGCCCATTCCCTGACCGGCTATTTTTATATCGCTGCCGTTATCAGTTATTGACAGTTGGTAAAATGCAGGGTGTTCACGTAGACGAATGTTCATGCGATCTCCATTGCTGTGTTTTAAGGTATTGTTTATTGCTTCCTTTACTATGTTGATAAAGGAATATTTGATATCTTTTGGTATATTGTCAGACATATCGTAGTTCATGGATATTTCTATGCCCTGAACGTTTTGGGTAATATCCTCAAGCGCAAGCCTCAAATTTACGGATTCGTCGTGCAGATCATGTACACTTTTTCTCATGCTGTCCATGGCCGTATCAAGGGTTGACTGCAGCTGCTCAAGGGGCTTCGTGAGATGCTCATCGTGGTTGATCACCTTGATGGCTCCGGTCTGAAGTATGGATCTTGTCAGCATATGGCCTACGTTATCGTGTATCTCTCGGGCAATTCTGTTTCGCTCTGACAGCGTAGCGGTTAGTATCATGTTGTCCTGGTTTTCGAGAAGCTGTCTTATATTCTGTGCCACCAGAAGATCGTGTTCTGCTGTGTCATCCCTCATAGAAAGAAGCTTTGCACGGAGATCGTCTATGCGGCAACTGTATATGCTCAGGATCAAGGAAAATGCTAGCAGGCACAGCTGAGGAAGAAACGAAGAGACAGGATTCTGTATGCATGCAATGATAGTGAGCGGTGCCAGCATGACGAAAGGTATACGCAGTCGGTATCTGGATATGTCGTAGCTGACTATGGATACGAACATGTATATTGCGTGAATCTTAAATGCTATGATGAGATACAGACACATCAATGCTTCACATATATACTTAATTGTGCGCAGCTGGTACGCATCAGTATCTGCTTCACATTTGGCAGATGAAGATATACCTGACAGGGCAGGACATATTGCACCTGCTATCATGGATAAAAGCAGGACTGTGATCAAGTTGGTGGTCACAGTTATATTTAGAGTATATATCAGGGCAAATGATGATAGCAGCAATAGTCCCTTATTGATCAGATGTTTCATATATAATTATTCTCCGTGTTAATTATGATATATGGTGTTCAAAGTTTGTTCTGCATATTTAATATAATGCGTGAATTGCAGATTGGTGGAAGCTTTGAATGATTACATTATAAATAAAGTGTGTATAAAAAGGAATATGACAAATGTCACATTGTGAAGATGACGCTGTTCACTGTGAAAACAGATCTGAGGTGTATATAATGGGATTATACAATAAAGAATGCAAGCGCACGGGTATTGCAAACTGTCATGATTGCAAATGGAGACAATAAGCGTAAAAGTATCGTGTTAAAACAGGAGGGCATACATGAGTAATTCGGGAAATGCAATAGAAGTTACGAATCTGGTGAAGAGATATAAGGATCTGCTGGCGCTGGATCATTTCAGTCTTACGGTGAAGGAAGGGGAGATACTGGGGCTTCTTGGCCCAAATGGATCTGGAAAAACGACAACTATAAACTGTATATTGTCCCTGCTCACATTTGACAAGGGAGACATAAAAGTATTTGGAAAAGAAATGAAACCAGACAGCTACGATATCAAGAGGAAGATTGGAGTTGTAATGCAGGATGTAGCAGTTTTTGATGAGCTCACTGTGTATGAAAATATCGACTACTTCTGTGGGCTCTATATAAAGGATAAGGAGAAGAGACGAAAGTGTGTTGAAGAAACCATGGATTTCGTGGACATAGCAGACTACAGAAAGTTCTTTCCAAAGAAGCTATCAGGAGGACTTCTTCGAAGACTGAATATTGCCTGCGGAATAGCGCATAAGCCAAAGCTTATATTTTTCGATGAGCCGACAGTGGCAGTTGATCCGCAGAGCCGCAACAGAATACTTGAGGGAATCAAACGACTGAATGAGGAAGGCGCGACCATCGTGTACACTTCTCATTATATGGAGGAGGTAGAGCAGATCTGCGACAGGATAGTCATCATGGACAAAGGTAAATCTGTTGCAGTCGGAACGAAGGATGAGCTCAAGAAGATGATCAAGAATACAGAGACCATAAAGGTTGAAGTGTTTGGACTTACAGACGAACAGATGTCGGAGCTTCGCAGTCAGCCACATGTGTATGAGAACGAATATAACGGAAGCATGCTTACACTTAGATATTCCGGCGGAAGACACAATCTGGTGAGGCTCATGGAATTTTTCAAGGAGCACGACATATCATTTGGCAGGGTTGTCACGGAGCTCCCAACGCTTAATGATGTATTCCTTGAGATCACAGGCAAGGAGCTCAGAGACTGATTTGAATGTAAGTTGGATTATGGATTTGTTGAAAGAATTGATATTTGTATATTTCAGATGAACCGGGATTAAAAGGAGAGAAATATGTTTATACGGGATTTTCTATATACGATAAAGATATTGATGCGTGCCAAGGTGTCTCTTTTCTGGACACTGGTATTTCCGATACTGCTTGCCACATTTATGTACATGGCATTTGGCAACATATATGAACAGGATGAGATGTTTAGTAATATCAAGGTGGCGGTGGTCACTGAGGATGAATCGGCAAATGGACTTAATTATATGCTGGATGCGCTGTCGGATGGCGATAACGCCCTTCTGTCGGTTACGAGGATGAGCGAAAGCGATGCGGAGAAGTCACTGGCTGATGAAGAGGTTGAGGGCATCATATATACGGATGATGTGAAGCTCACGGTTGCGGAGAGTTCTGTCAATGCGAGCATACTTGAGACAGTGCTTTCTGAGTACAAGCAGTACGAGCATGCACTTAAGGATATATATAAGGATGGCACAGAACCTAAGGGTGATATGTCTGCTGATGGAATCGGATTCCAACAGTATATGTCTGGGATTCCCGGCGTGGATGATATGTCGAACCTTGTGGAAAAGCTCTCAGAACAGAGGTCATATTATACAGAGAAATCCAGCACCGAGGGCAGTCAGAACGTGTATAACAATTATTTCTATGCCATATTTGCCATGAGCTGTCTGTTTGCATCACTTTCATCTATAGAGATGATGAGCAATCTTCAGGCAAATGTGAGCGCTACGGGAAAGAGAAAAAATGTGTCCCCACAGAGAAAAATGACATTTGTTCTGGCAGAGTTTGCTGCACTGCTGCTCATACATTTTGTGGTCGAGGTCATAAGTTTTATATACATGTCCTGCATCGGAGTGGATTTTGGTGGCAGAATATGGGAGATCCTGCTTACTTTGTTTGTGGGCTGCTTTATCGGTCTGGCAATTGGAGTCATAGTTGGGGCTATATCAAAGCTTGCTGAGGGAACCAAGATAGGAATTGTGATCGGAATATCCATGGTGATGTCCATCCTTTCTGATCTGTGTATAAACGGGATAAAGTATGAGATACAGCAGCACGTGCCGATTATAAATAAACTCAATCCCGCGGCTCTGATATCGGATTCATTCTATGCGCTGAATGTTTACAGTGACCACCAGGTTTTCACTGAGAATATCGTCATAATGACTATTGAGGCTGTGGTGCTCATAGCAGTTGGGATTCTCATGGTAAGGAGGAACAGATATGCAAGTGTTTAAATCTTTTTTCAAGGTTTTGAGAAAATATATTGGGCAGATGATCATGTATGTGGGAATCCTGTGTGGAGTCATGATTGTGTTCATCAATGTGGGAAACACAGATCCACAGAACTATTATAAGGATAAAACGATCAAATATGCGGTGAGCGATGAGGATGGCAGTGAGATGAGCAGAAAATTGATGGCTTACCTGAATGATACGCAGCAGTTTGTAGATGGCGTTGATATGGACGAACGAGGTATTCAGGATGCTCTCTACAACAGGGAGGTGGATTGTGTGATCAGGATACCAGATGGCTTTGGCGATGCATGGGCAAATGATACTGCGGATGGTATGCTTGAGATAACGACTATCCCCGGAAGTCAGGCGTCCATGCTGTTTGAGACAAGGCTTGACAGCTACATGAATATGGTGTCTCTGTACAAGAGGGCCGGAGATGATGTGAACGATGCCGATAAGAGAGCGAGGACGGCACTTGAGCAGAAGGCTGAAGTCGATATGGCCGAAGGAAAGACCTCAGGACATTCCATGTTATTTAATTTTTACAACTATCTGGGGTGGGTCATGATCTGCGTTATGATAATTGGGGTAGCGCCTGTTTTGCAGGTATATAACAGGAAAAAGCTTAGAGCGAGAATAGAGTGCTCATCATACAAATTTTTCAGGCTGAACAGGGAACTTGTCCTGGGGATGATGTTTACTGGATGCGTATTGTCTGTAGTATTTATAGCACTTTCCAGAATACTTATAAAATATGATATAGTCTCAGCAAGGGGCGGAATGTTCATACTCAATATGCTGGTGTATGCCTGTGTAGCACTCTCGCTGGCATTTCTGGTTAGCAAGCTTACTCAGAATGAACAGATTCTTTCCATGTGTGCTAATGTCATATCACTTGGAATGGCATTCCTCTGCGGGATATTTGTGCCGAGAGAGTTCTTAAGTGACACTGTGATGGCGATAGCACATTTCCTTCCGGCATATTGGTACGCAAATGCAACGGATGCCATCGACAATTTCACATCTGGCAGTTCGGTGACAGGAATATTTGTGAGCATAGGAGTACAGGTGCTCTTTGCCATTCTGTTCATACTTGTTGGAGTGATCGTTGACAGGTACAAGACCGCCGGCAGGGCTATGGCTTAGAAAAATTAATAATATTTTTTGTTTGACGCGCGTCAAATAGAATACTATCAGGAGCGTGAAAAGGAGGAAAAAGAATATTACACTGGAAGTTATAATGTAGGGTCTGTTATAATAAAAAACGGAGGGAAGAGGGGCGCTTATGAGCGTAGCTCATAATTTTCATGCGCACCTCTGACATGTAGTAGAGGGGGCCCCGCGTGCGGGGGAGTTGGCCGCTACCTACTATTCATTTCATAAGGAGGGGCCCGCCTAAGCGGGAGGATTCCTTATGAAGCACGCAAACGCCGCGCGAAGCGCCTTACATGCGTTTGCTCATAACATGTTTAGGAGGAACGAGAAAGTGCTTAAAAAGAAAGTGCTGAAACAGAACAACTTACTCAGACTGCAGAAGAGACTTGCAGTGGTTATGCTGGCCCTTACATTTGGACTCGGTACAGGGTGCGGCAAAGCAGATGACGGAGCGGATGGTGCTGCGTCGTCAGAAGCAGAGACTTTGGCGGATGGTCAGACAAACGATCAGGCAGATGCCGGAGCATCAGAAGAAGATGGACAGGAGTCCAATAATGAAGAAACAGTAGAAAATGGACAGGAGTCAAAAAAAGCTGCGGAAGACAAGGACGAGCCTTATGTAGAAGGAACATACTCAAGTGATTCGTATGACGTGGCGGAGTTTGCGGCAGAGCCTCGTAAGAAGACCGACGAAGAGGGTAATCGCGGTGTGTATTACGAGATATTTGTCAGATCATTTGCCGATTCAGACGGTGACGGTATAGGCGATCTAAATGGCGTCACGGAGAAACTTGACTATCTGCAGGAGCTCGGAATTGATGGGATATGGCTCATGCCGATCACAGCATCCGATACCTACCACGGATATTCAGTGACGGATTACGTGACGGTGAATCCCGATTACGGAACGGAGGATGATCTTAAGAGATTGCTTGACGAAGCACACAGCAGAGACATGAAAGTCATCATGGATCTGGTCATCAATCACACCAGTATCAATCATCCGTGGTTTCAGGCGGCAAAGTCCGATGAGAACAGCGAGTACAGAGATTATTACAGGTGGGTGTACAAGACCGACAAGAAAGACTGCAATCATCTTCTCGACAAATCAAGCTGGGGAGATATGGTGTGGCACCAGGAAGGTGACTTCTATTATTATGGTGTGTTCGGCGCGGATATGCCGGATCTGAACTACAACAATCCGGAGGTGAGACAGGCTGCAAAGGATGCCGCCGGTCATTTTCTGGAGCTTGGTCTTGACGGTTTCCGTATGGACGCCGCAGTTCATATCTATGGGGCACACGAGTTCAAGCAGCAGGAAGATTCTGAAGCGGCAAATATCACCTGGTGGAACGAATTTGCCGGTTACTGCGAGAGCATAAATACTGATGTATATCTGGTGGGTGAGGTATGGCAGGATGACAAGGTGCTGGAAAATTACGTCCAGCCATTTGACACGAAGTTTGATTTTGCAATTCAGCAGAAGATACTGAACTGTGTACAGAAAGGCATGGCGGTGCCGGGCTTTGGTGATTCTCTTTCCGTGGCGATAGAGAATATACAGAATAAATATGACGGCGTGGATGTCAACTATCTGAATGGAGTATTTGGAGCAAATCACGATCAGGACAGGATAGCATCGTCGGTGAACAGCCTGGATAAGGCGAGACAGATAGCAGCGGTATATATGACACTTCCGGGCAATCCATATATTTACTATGGCGAGGAACTCGGAATGTACGGCAGCAAGCCGGATGAGATGATAAGGACACCATTCCTGTGGGGAGATGACAGTACATACAACACGTCATGGGAAAAGGACGATCAGAATGCAGAGACAAAGGGACTTGACCAACAGATGAAAGATCCGGATTCAATGTATTCATATTACAAGACACTGATAGCGCTTAGAAAAGACAATCCTGCCCTTATGAAAGGAAACTATAGAGCGGCAGCGCTCACAAGTGACAGTGTGATAGCGTACTTCCGTGAGGCGGATGGACAGAAGTTGTTGATGGTGCACAACTTTTCAGAGAGCGATCAGACGGTATCGCTTGCTGAGTGCGGAGACATAACAGTTACAAATGTACTTTATTCAAGTTCTGGTGAGACAGGTGTGTCAGACCTTAGTTCAGTGAAATTAGCTGGAAATGAGAGCGTGGTACTGGAACTTGGTGAGTAGATAAAAAATCCCAATTTAAAGGAGGCTTTCCATGAAGAAAATACTAATAACGGGTGGTACAGTATTTGTAAGCCGGTATGCGGCGCAGTATTTTGTGGACAAAGGCTATGAGGTGTATGTGGTGAACAGAAATTCAAGACCGCAGGTTCCAGGTGCGAAGCTTATAGAAGCGGACAGGCATGACCTGGGAGACAAACTCAAAGACATCTATTTTGATGTTGTGGCGGACATAACCGCATATAATGCGGAAGATATCACAGACTTATGTGACAGCCTTGGTTCATTTGGTCAGTATATCATGATCAGCTCAAGTGCAGTGTATCCAGAGTATGGAGATCAGCCATTCCGTGAAGATTCAGAACGGGCACTCAACAGATACTGGGGGTCATATGGTACGGATAAGATTGCTGCGGAGGATGCATTACTTGACAGAGTGAGTGATGCTTACATACTCAGACCACCATATATTTATGGACCTATGAACAATGTATACAGGGAGGCTTTTGTATTTGACTGCGCCAGGGCGGACAGGCCATTTTATCTGCCCGGAGATGGTGGAATGAAGCTGCAGTTCTTCCATGTGAAGGATCTCTGTATCCTGATGGAGAGAGTAATAGAGGAAAAGCCGGAGACTCATATCATGAATGTGGGAAATGTGGAGCCGGTTACTATAAAAGACTGGGTGACGATGTGTTACGCCTGCTTTGATAAGATCCCTGCGTTTGTAAATGTCAGTGAGGATATAGAACAGAGAAATTATTTCAGTTTTTATAACTATGAATATTATCTCGATGTGCAGCAGCAGAACAAAATATACCCGGAGACAATATCATTGGAAGATGGATTGAAAGAATGCGCAGAGTGGTATGTGGAAAATGAATCAGAAGTTGGGAAAAAGTCATATATGGAATATATAGACTGTAATTTAAAATAATGTACGTTGGTGCAGCGATATTGTAAATGATATGTATTTAGGGAGATCTGGAGCTTTGGCTCCGGATCTTTTTTTATAGATATACATTCAAATATCGTCGAGATATACGATGTGTATAAATTCATTAAGAAAGTGTAAATTCGTTATAAGCGGGTTTACATCGTTGCTATTATTGATATAATGCAGATACAGAAAAAGAGTCGAAAAATTAGTCTTATGTTTCTATCCATATTTTGGGGTTGCTACGGGATGTTTTCAGTTCCAATTTAGTTCCGATTTTAGGTTTATATGATTGTTACAATACATAACTATAGTAAGGAGTAATTGCATGATAAAAAACAGAAATATAGAAATAATAACAGATAAGGATGTAAAAAGCTTGTAGTAATAAATGATATACGTTTTAAGGAAAAACGGAAAATTGACTGGGATGATGTTGCCCGGTATTTAAAAGGGTATGTTGCAAAAGCAAAGGCAAATTCGGCTACAGCGATACCAGAACTTATACAAATAGCGACAAATCCTAAATGGGAGGAAAACAGAAAAGAAAAGCATAATAAAAAAGGAAACGAGCAACCCACAACAGTAAAAAGTGGTAAAAACCCATTTCCTTTTATATATACTATTTCAACACGCTTCTTTTGTCAAAAATCTATAAATTACTTATTGTTAGCGTTGTCCTTCTCCTCACGCTTCTGATCCATCATAGCACGAACCTTCATTGAAAGACCGAACAGGTTGATGAAACCTGAAGCATCCTTGTGATCGTAGAGGTCACCAGTTGTGAATGAAGCAAGGCTCTCTGAGTACAGAGTATAGTCTGATGTAGTACCAGCCTTGATGATGTTACCCTTGTAGAGCTTCATCTTTACATGACCGGTTACACGCTCCTCAGTCTTGGCAACAAATGCTGAAAGGCTCTCGCGGAGAGTGCAGAACCACTTGCCCTCGTATACAAGTGCTGCGAACTTTGTTCCGACAAGCTTCTTGTACTCCATAGTATCACGGTCAAGTGTGAGCTCCTCAAGCTGCTTATGAGCCTCTGTGAGGATAGTTCCACCAGGTGTCTCATATACACCACGTGACTTCATGCCGACAACACGGTTCTCAACGATATCGATGATACCGATACCGTGCTTTCCGCCGAGCTTGTTCAGCTCACGGATGATATCTGAAGTCTTCATCTTCTTGCCGTTGAGTGCTACAGGGTAGCCCTTTTCAAAGTCAAGGTCGATGTACTCAGGCTCATCAGGTGCCTTCTCAGGTGTAACTGAGAGAACCAAAAGATCATCGTAGTTTGGCTCATTTGCAGGATTCTCAAGCTCAAGACCCTCATGGCTGATGTGCCAGATGTTACGGTCACGGCTGTAAGAATGCTTTGCATCAAATGGAAGATCGATGCCGTGTGCCTTACAGAATGCGATCTCATCCTCACGTGACTGCATAGTCCACTCAGGCTGTCTCCATGTAGCGATAACCTTGATGTCCGGTGCAAGAGCTTTGATAGAAAGCTCAAAACGAAGCTGGTCGTTACCCTTACCTGTAGCTCCGTGGCAGATGGCAACAGCGCCTTCCTTACGTGCAACCTCAACAAGTTTCTTTGCAATGATAGGTCTTGCAAATGAAGTACCGAGAAGATACTTGTTCTCATATACAGCGTCAGCTTGAACTGTTGGCATGATGTACTCATCGCAGAGCTCATCTACAACATCGATGATGTAAAGCTTCTCAGCTCCTGAGTACTTTGCTCTCTCGTCAAGTCCCTCAAGCTCGCTCTCCTGACCTACATCTATACATGCACAGATAACATCGTATCCGTATGTCTCCTTTAACCATGGGATGATGGCAGTGGTATCAAGACCGCCTGAATAAGCCAGTACAACTTTTTCTTTAGCCATTTTAATAAATCCTCCTATAAATATAGTGTTTTGAAAAATTACTTTATAATATATTCCATTTTTCGCCTACATGAACTATACAACGCAAATGTATATTATGCAAGTGATTTTTCAAAATATCCATTAGATCAGCGTATAATATGCATGTAATTTATGCATGGATACATAGCTAAATGGCGGCGAAAACGTTGATAAACCGTATATTATTAGCGAATATGCAAATATTCAAAAAAACCATTGCATAATATACAAACAAAATGTATAATTATAAAAGTTTTGTATGAGGACTAACATATCGACTGATGAGTAAATAGAATATTCAGAGATTGAGCGGGCAGAATTAGATTGTCAGGAAACAAGTCGATCATTACCTATAATATACATGTAATATACATGCTGATTAGATGTGTAATATACATGCTGATGAGATGCATGTTGACGAGGCTGACTAAGTGGGTATACAATCAAACAGGATATGCCTTAAGACCAATTCGTGGGAATGGGAATATATATTATTATAGAAATGTACATTAACATGGTATATCCGTGTCGTTTTATAGAAAAATAAAATAAAGAATGAAAAATAATATATAAATTTTTACATATATATGGAGGCAGTTATGATTAAGGTAGGAATTATCGGATCAACAGGATACGCAGGACAGGAGATAGTAAGAATCCTTCTTGGACATAAGGAAGCGGAGATCGTATGGTACGGTTCGAGAAGCTTTATCGATCAGAAATATTATCAGGTATACGGCAATATGTTTCAGATCGTGGACGCAAAGTGTATGGATGACAATATGGATGAGCTTGCTTCAAAAGTAGATGTCATATTTACAGCCACACCACAGGGACTGTGCGGATCACTGGTGAATGAGGAGATTCTGTCAAAGGTGAAGATCATAGATCTCAGTGCAGATTTCAGAATAAAGGATGTCGCTACTTATGAGAAGTGGTACAAGATAGAGCACAAGAGCCCACAGTTTATTGACGAGGCTGTGTATGGTCTCTGTGAGATCAACAGGGAGGATATAAAGAAGTGCAGACTCCTTGCAAATCCGGGATGCTACACAACGTGTTCCATCCTTTCACTCTATCCACTGGTTAAGGAAGGTCTGGTTGATGCCAACTCCATCATCGTTGACGCCAAGTCCGGAACATCAGGTGCAGGAAGAGGCGCGAAGATTGCCAATCTCTACTGTGAGGTCAATGAGAGCATAAAGGCTTATGGTGTTACGACACACAGACATACCCCTGAGATAGAGGAGCAGCTTGGATATGCGAATGGCAGTCCGATAGTTATCAATTTTACACCACACCTTGTTCCTATGAACAGAGGAATACTTGTGACAGCATATGCCAACCTCAAAGAGAAGGTTGATTATGAGACAGTGAGAGCCGCATACGATAAGTACTATGCAAATGAGAGATTTATCAGGGTTCTCGACAAGGATGTATGTCCTGAGACAAGATGGGTAGAGGGCAGCAACTATGTGGATGTCAATTTCAAGATAGATGAGAGAACAAACAGAGTAATCGCCATGGGCGCGCTTGACAATCTTGTAAAGGGTGCCGCTGGTCAGGCGGTACAGAACATGAACATAATGTTTGGATTTGACGAAGCAGAAGGACTTCGTATGGCTCCTGTATTCCCATAAAACGAAGAGTAACATATGTATGAAGATGCAGGCATATGCAAGAATTGTTTAGATATCTGATCAATAAGATATGCTTGAAGATACACTTGGAAATAAGGTGGTAGGATGAAGATAATTCCGGGAGGCGTGACAGCACCTATAGGCTTTAGGGCAGCGGGACTACATGTTGGAATAAGAAAAAATAAACTGAAAAAAGACATGGCACTTCTGGTGAGTGATGTTCCGGCTCATGTGGCAGGAGCATTTACACAGAACATGGTTCAGGCGGCACCGGTCATATACGACAGGCGGCTTTGCCAGAATGTGGGAATGTGCCAGGCACTGGTGGTGAACAGCGGTGTGGCAAATACCTGTACCGGAGAGCAGGGAATCCATGATGCGGAGGCTATGGCGGATCATGTAGGTAAGAGTCTTGGCATAGACCCGGACATGGTGGCGGTGGCTTCCACCGGAGTCATAGGAATGAGACTTCCGATGGATGTCATACAGAGAGGCATAGATATGCTGGTGCCAGAACTTTCATACTCGATAGATGCTGGAGCTGATGCGGCGGAGGCGATAAAAACGACGGATATCTATAAGAAGGAGATAGCCGTAACTTTAGAGATCAAAGGGCAGCAGATCACCATAGGAGGAATGTGCAAGGGGTCGGGAATGATAAATCCAAACCTCGGAACCGTACTCAGCTTCATCACGACTGATCTGAATATCAGCTCAGAGCTGCTAGGCAAGGTGCTGAAGTCAGATGTGGTCGATACATATAATATGGTGTCAGTGGACGGAGATATGTCCACCAACGACACTGTCATGATATTTGCAAATGGTATGGCGGGCAACGAGAAATTGCTGGAGACTGATGAAGACTTTCCTGCATTTGTCGAGGCTATAAGATATATCAACAGAGCATTTGTCAGAGCGATAGCATCGGACGGCGAAGGGGCTACCAAGATGTTTCAGGTGGACGTGTCGGGTATGCCTGATAAGGACAATGCAAGGCATCTGGCAAAGGCGATAGTAGCTTCCAATCTTGTAAAGTGTGCCATGTATGGTGCCGATGCCAATTGGGGCAGAATAGTATGTGCCATGGGACAGAGCGGAGTGAAATTCGACCCATACAGGGTAGATATAGAGATAGCCAGTGTGGCAGGACATCTGGAGATCGTAAAGCACGGAGTGACGACGGATTATGATGAGAAGGAGGCCAGTCACATACTCTCGGAGAAACAGATAAAGCTCAAGGCACATATGAATATGGGAGATGAGACTGCCACAGCCTGGGGGTGCGATCTCACATATGATTACATCAAGATCAACGCGGCTTATAGAAAATAATTCGTGTGGGACAGTTGAAAGTACATTGTAAATATACATCTATATCATAGGATAGAAGTTATAGAATGTTGACTATAGTCAATAATATGGCTGAGACTGAACGAGAACGATAAATAAATCAATAATCATAAAAATCATGAAATCCAAAAGATATATTTGAGGACAAAAAACATTTGGAGACAAAAGATATATTTTAAGACAGAAGATATAAATATAGAAGAAAGAAGGACAGAAAAAATGGTTATAGGTGATTACACAGTAGATCAGGTAATTGAGAAGGCACAGACACTGATAGAGGCTATGCCGTATATCAAGAAATTCCAGGGAAAGACAGTGGTTGTAAAGTACGGCGGAAGCGCCATGCTTGACGAGAATCTCAAATACAATGTCATAAAGGATGTTGCCATGCTGAAGCTTGTAGGTATGAAACCGGTCATCGTACACGGTGGTGGCAAGGAGATCAGCAAGTGGGTTGAGAAGGTTGGCAAGGAGGCAGAATTTATCAATGGTCTCCGTGTGACAGATGCAGAGACCATGGAGATTGCGGAGATGGTTCTCGGCAAGGTCAACAAGAGCCTTGTAAGCCTTATGCAGAAGATCGGACTTAAGGCTGTCGGAATCAGCGGCAAGGACGGTGGTATGTTTACAGTCAAGAAGAAGTTCCCTGGTGGCAAGGATATAGGTTATGTGGGAGAGATAACAAAGGTTGATACATCACTGCTCACATCGCTCATCGAGGATGATTTCATTCCTGTTATCGCACCTATAGGTGTGGATGAGAATTATGAGGATTACAACATCAATGCGGATGACGCAGCATGTGCAGTTGCCACAGCACTTGAGGCAGAGAAACTCGTATTCCTCACAGATATCGAGGGAGTATTTATTGATCCTACAGATAAATCAACCCTTATATCAGAGATGGATATCCATGAGGCTAAGGAGATTATAGAGAAGGGTGTTGTCGGCGGCGGTATGCTTCCAAAGCTGAACAACTGTATCTCAGCCATGGAGAACGGAGTTTCAAGAGTGCATATCCTCGATGGACGTCTCCAGCACTGCCTGCTTCTTGAGTTCTTCACTCAGAAGGGTATCGGAACTGCTATTTTAAAAGAGCCTTTATTTTAAAGGGGCTTTTATTAAAAAAAAGATTATATTCAAAAAGGTAATATTGGGATAGGCAAAATATGAAATACAGTATAGTGCAAGAGTGTTGATTGCACTTCAAAAAGACAGTATGTGATCATCTATGATGAATCGAACTGAATGTTCCTGGTTAATGGTGCAGAATGTATGATTTGAAAGGTGATTACATGCTGTTTTTATTATATGAAAGACCCAAATAAATGTAAAACAATCGCATATATATTTATATTGTAAAAAGTATCAATGAACGGAGGATAAAAAGCCATATTTGTGAAAAAAGTAACAAAAATGAAATATAATAGAAATATATTGTTGTAAATTAGATGGCGGTTAGATACAATGAAGCTGTGTAACTTTGTGCAGACACAGGAGGTGTCGGCATGGTTAATAAAATTATTAGACAGCTTGCGTGCATATGTGTGTTTATTTTCGGGATGACGTGTGTTGGATGTAGTCCTGAAAAGTTGGTTGTGAGCAACGTGCAGGAGTCAGATGATACTGACAAGAAGTCAGATGTCAATTCAGATGATACTGAAAGTTTTGCCACAACAGGAAAAGATACAGATATTGGAGAGGATGCTGACAGCAGTGAAAGTATACTGGATGAAGCATATTCCGAGAGGGAAGACAGTGAACTGGCGGTGTACGTATGTGGTGCAGTAAAGAAATCAGGAGTATATGAACTGCCGTCTGGCGCAAGAATCAATGATGCTCTTGAATCTGCTGGAGGATTCGCTGATGATGCAGATACAGATGCGGTGAATCTTGCTGACAGGCTGCAGGATGGACAGCGTATATATTTCCCATATGAGGGCGAGGCGGCTGAGTATTATGGAGATCAGACCTCTTCGGATCCCGATGTGGCTGATATTGGGAGTGGCCTTGTAAATATCAATACTGCGGATGTATCAGGCCTTATGGAGCTTCCTGGCATAGGACAGACGAGGGCTCAGAGTATAGTTGATTACAGACAGACATATGGCAGATTTGACAGCAAGGAAGGTCTGAAAAATGTAAGCGGTATAGGAGACAGCATATATGACGGTCTGGAGGAATATATAACAGTAGAGTAGATGATGATCGGAGGAAGGAACAGTTATGAAAAAGGTTCTGGTTGTTGATGATGAAAAGTTGATTGTCAAGGGATTGAAGTTCAGCCTTGAACAGGATGATATGGAAGTTGATACTGCGTATGATGGCGGAGAGGCTATAGATAAGATAAAGAACAACGATTATGATATTGTTCTTCTTGATATAATGATACCGGTATATACAGGTATAGAAGTGTGCCAGATGGTCAGGGAGTTTTCGAGTGTTCCGATTATCATGCTCACGGCCAAAGGAGAAGATATGGACAAGATAATGGGGCTTGAGTATGGCGCAGATGACTATATAACTAAACCGTTCAATATACTTGAGGTGAAAGCTAGAATTAAGGCTATACTCCGCAGGAGCAACAGAAAGCAGGCTCCGGCAAAACCTTCAAATGTCATGGAGATAAACGGTATGAAGGTAGAGCTTGACAGCAGAAGAGTGTTTGTTGGTGGCAATGAGCTCAATCTCACGGCCAAGGAATTTGATCTTCTGGAGCTTTTGATGGCTCATCCGAATAAGGTTTATTCAAGAAATGAACTTCTGAGTACTATCTGGGGTGATTCATATCCAGGAGATGCCAGAACGGTGGATGTACATGTCAGGAGACTCAGAGAAAAGATAGAGAACAATCCGGGCGAGCCTGTATATATTCACACAAAATGGGGAGTAGGATATTACTTCAAGGGTTGATATGAAGAGAACTAATAATAAAGATGTTGAGTCGGAAGAACTCAGAGAACAACAGAATACAGCCGTGAAGTCAAAGAAAAAATTCAGGGTCAGCCAGAGGTTTATCGTATCTATCATGGTAGTCCTCAGCATTGCGATATTATCGTATGTGGTGTTGTGGGCGTTAGTCAGAACGGAGATAGTCAGAAACAACCGGAATTTTGACAAACATATATCTGAATGTGCGGACTATGTTGGCTATGTGGTCAACAGGTACAATTCAGATGGTGATGAGAATAAAGCCGTGGGCGAGATAAAGACCATGGCTTATTCACTGTCAGGACGTATATTAGTGGTAGATACTGGATACAGGGTATTATTTGATTCATATGGCAAAGATGATGGCAGGTATGTCATTGATGATGGGATATTTGACGTGATGAACGGCGAGAAAGACGGGCTGGTATATGATCTGGATGATGTGTATAAGAAGATAATTCCAGTGATAAATGGCGAGGGATATACCGATGCGGTTGCAGTTATGGCTGTTCCCAAAGAGGCTATTTCAGCAAGTCAGACGCATATGATGACAAGTGCCACATACCTGTTGGCTATAGCACTTATACTTGGGCTTGTAGCAGCATTTTTCATTGCAAAGCTTTCAGTCAGAGATGTGAACAGCGTGCGTGTAAAGATTGAAGGCATGAAGGGCGGAAGCCTTGAGCAGATGAGCCAGGATGGAATGTTCCGTGAGACTAGAGAACTCACGAAAGATATAAATGACATATTTAACAAAGCGCAGCTTCTTGAGGAGTCACGTCAGGAATTCGTGTCAAATGTGTCGCATGAACTTAAAACACCTATCACATCCATGAAGGTGCTCTCTGAATCCCTTCTCACACAGGACAATGTGCCGGCTGAGATGTACAGAGAGTTCATGGAGGATATAGTTCAGGAGATAGACAGGGAGGCCGAGATCATCAGTGATCTTCTGACACTTGTCAAGACGGATAAGGGACCTGACAGTCTTAACAGAGAGAGCGTGGACATGAATGAGTTCATGGAGCTGATATTGAAGAGACTTAAGCCTCTTGCGGAGAAGAGAAGCATAGATCTGTCATTTGAGAGTTTCAGGGATATTCATGCGAATATTGATAAAGTGAAGTTCACTCTTGCAATATCCAATCTGATAGAGAATGGTATAAAATACAATATTGATGGTGGATGGATCAAGGTATCACTGAATGCAGATCACAGGAACTTCTATATAAAAGTGGCAGATTCGGGAGTTGGCATTCCTGAGGATTGTATAAACCATATATTTGAAAGATTTTACAGGGTTGATAAAGCGAGAAGCCGTGATACCGGAGGAACAGGTCTCGGCCTTGCCATAACCAAGAATATTATTATTCTGCACAAGGGTACGATAAATGTATATAGTGAGCCGGGAAAAGGAACGACATTTACGGTGAAGATACCTATCGATCTACAGCAGTGAAAGGGTTGCTATGTTGGATAAGATAAAAAGAATACTGGTGATTGTCATGTGCGTGTGTATGATGATGGCTGTGACCGGCTGCGGTGAAGATTCGGTTCAGGGCAATTCGAATTTTACAAGCTTGAAGTCAGGTGAATATCTACTGTACTATGTAAATTCGGACTTTACAGGCTACATACCGAAGAAGATAAAACTGGACAAGATGTCTTCCACAGAGAATGTCATAGATATGATCATGGCTGACCTGATGGAGGGGAATGGTTCTGATTCGGTTATGCCGGTGCCGCATGGAATGACTTATCAGAGATATACATTTGACGGAAATGGCACGCTTAACCTCATATTCAGCGTTGACTGGGAGATGACAAACTCATATTCGATGGTTCTCAGTAAAGCTGCATTTGTGAAGACGCTGTGTCAGGTTGACTCCGTTGATACAGTTATATTTGAGATGGTGGATCTTGTAAATGAATCAAATGTTGTGAAAGAGAAACTTACAGAGGATTCATTTGCGGATATGAATGACATCATGAATTCTGAGATAGAGACAAAGATATATCTGCCGGACAGTACAGGACAGCATCTTGTTGAGAGAACGGTCATACTTGATTATTCCTCAGCTGAGACTCTTGAGGAACAGGTTATGGATTGCCTGAAGACAAATTACGATGGGACTGTGATCCCATTCAATTCAAATACTGTTGTAAAGAGTGTGGAGACAGCGGAGGGGGAATGTACAGTGACATTCAACGAAGCTTTTGTTCAGGGAACGGACGGAGTGGATGATGAGATACTTATATATTCCATAGTTGATTCTCTGGCAAGACTGGAGAGTGTTGACTCTGTGAAGATAGTGGCCGCAAATACAAACGATAGGCTGAATAGTATTGATCTCAGCAAGAATTTTACAGTGAATTATTCTTATGTACAGGCAGATTAGATGAATTAGGAGGACAATAAAATAAAAAGACCGTTATTCTGGATAGCAGTTTGCTTTGCGCTTGGAGAGGCGTATGCATTGGTGACTGGACATTCAGTTATAGTGGCAGGTCTTATTATCATGGCTGCACCGGTTTTATCAGTGTCATTTGGTAAAAGGGGGGCAGCTTCTTTTTATATGTCAGCGGTCGTGGCTATATTTATTATGGTGGCTGTGATCGGTTATATGAATGTGGCCAGACTTCAAAGACAAATGAACTTTGCAGAATATCTGGCTGAGAAAACAGAAGGTAATGTGTGGTGTACTGTCAGCGATATCAGGGATAGCGGGCAGGGATGGCAGGTATATGTGAGCGCCAGCCGGATAGAAATGGAAGTAGCCGGGTCCATATATACATATACAGGCAAAATGAAAGTACTGTTGTACATGGATGATGTAGATAAGCTTATGGTTGGCAAAAGGCTGGAGCTGGGTGCTGATCTTGCCAGACCTGATGAAGCGACTAATCCGGGGGAATTTGATGCCAGGAAATATTATGCTAATAAAGGGATATATATAATTGGCAATGACGTGGTTATAAAAAGTTTGGGGGACAGATACAGTCTGATCCGGCATATGCTGTATGAGTTCAGAATCAAGGCGGGAAAGGCGCTGGAAAAATGTTTTTCAGATGCTGATTCATCAGTGGTCAAGGCGATGCTTCTCGGTGACAAATCGGGGATGGATAAAGATACGAAGAGACTTTTTCAGGTGAATGGAATTGCGCATATTCTTGCAATATCCGGTGTTCATATAGCAATTATTGGAATGACGCTGTTCAAACTTTTGCGCCGACTTGTGGGATCGTATGTCGTGTCGGGAGTTACAGCTATGACTGTTGTTTTACTGTATGGTATGATGACAGGAATGGCGAGCTCGACTTTCAGGGCGGCGATCATGATGATGGTTTCGATGACCGGACAGATGTATGGCAGGAGTTCAGATATGCTTACATCTGCAGGTGTGGCATTTATCATACAGGTACTTGTCGATCCGGGAATTGTTCTCGATGCAGGTTTTCAATTGTCATTTGCCGCCGTGTGCGGTATGGCAGTGTTTTTGCCGCTCCTTAAAAGTCTGGTGCGTATCAAAAGCAGATTACTGGATGGTATATTGGTAAGTCTTGCAGCATCGCTGGCGACGACTCCGCTTATCATTTATTATTTTTATCAGTTCCCGCCGTATTCAATATTGCTAAATATTGTTGTGGTTCCGCTTGTTTCATTTATCTTGTTTGTGAGCATTGCAGTCATAGGAATGTGCATGGTATCTGCCGGGGCTGGCATGTATGTAGCAGTACCTGTTGGATGGATACTTGATTTTTATAGATTGTTATGCAGGATTATGACATACATTCCCGGGTATAGTATAAATACAGGTGGGATATCTGCCGCGATGATGTGTGTATATTATGTCGCAATATTGCTTGTACTGCAGCTGTTGTCGCTGGCCTTTGCGGGGCAAGGTATCTGCCGTGATGAACGTAAATGGGAAAAAATATTGCCGCAGTGTGTGATACATATTTTCAGAAAAACATGTATTAGAAGAGTCATATGTGTATCACTTTCAATTGGATGTGTTCTGGCTGGATGTATATATGAGTATAAATCCTTAGATCGGTCATTTAAGGTGGTATTTATGGATGTCGGACAGGGGGATGGTATACTGATACGTTCTGGAATGGGAATGAACATATTGATAGATGGCGGATCTTCAGACAACAGACAGGTTGGAGAATATGTCATGTCTCCGGTGATCAAATATTTTGGAGCGGCACATATTGACTATGCATTTGTGACACATGGGGATATGGATCATATGTCGGGAGTGGAATATCTTCTTGAGACAGATGACACTGGAATAGTAATTGAAAATCTTGTCCTGCCAAGGTATGGTGCGATGGAAAAACTGGATGATCTGGCCGATTTGGCTGTATCAAAAGGTGTAAATGTTGTATATGTGGAGACTGGTTCGCAGATATATTGTGGCTATGATATGGTAAATATGCAGCTTAATGTCTTGCATCCTGGAGCTGCAACTGATATAACAGACACAAATGACCTTTCGGCAGTGATGATGCTGGAATATTGCGGGGAGAAGATACTGTTCATGGGCGATGCCGGTTTTGACGGTGAGAGTGAGCTGTTGGCGTCTGGTGCGGACGTTGATGCTGACATTCTGAAAGTGGGGCATCACGGCAGCAGATATTCCAGTGGTGAGGACTTTTTAAGCAGAGTATCTCCTTCATATGCGATCATATCAGCCGGCAGGGATAACAGATACGGACATCCGCATGAGGATGCGTTGAAAAGAATTGAGGACTGTGGAGCACGTACCTTGAATACAATAGATAGTGGAGCTGTATGCGTCACTATAGAGCCTGGAGGGGCGAAGATAGAGAGATACAGATAAAAACAACATAGGAAGGATGATGAAGTATGACAAAAAAACTAAAATGCCTGCTTGAATTTGTAATGCTGACCCTTGGAGCTGTTATTGCTGCATTTGCTATCGAGGAATTTCTTGTTCCAAATACCATTCTTGACGGGGGCGTCATTGGTATAGGAATTATGATCAATAATCTGACTGAGGTATCACTCAGTATTCTCACAATCGTTTTAAATGTTCCATTTCTTATTATAGGATCCAGACAGCTTGGCCGTATATTCATAGTTAAGGCTGGATATTCCATGGCTGTGTTTTCCGTATTTGTTGAGATATTTAAGCCACTTGAAAATGCAACCTCAGAGACTATTCTTGCCGTGTGTTTCGGCGGCGTGATACTTGGACTTGGTGTTGGAATAATCATCAAATTTGGCGGATGTCTTGATGGAACAGAGACTGTGGCAATCATGCTGAATAAGAAGAAAGACTGGCCGGTTGGGAGGCTGGTACTTGGGATGAATCTCATTATATACTCTATAGCAGGATTGTTGTTTGGACTCGACAGAGCCATGTACAGTCTGCTTACATACTTTATAACTTCAAAGGTACTTGATATGGTTGAATCAGGCTTAGAGCAGGCAAAGGCAGCCATGATCATAACGGATGATGCCAGAGAGGTAGCTGACAAGATATACAAGCAGCTCGGCAGAACCGTAACTATCATGCAGGGAAAAGGCATGATAAGTGGCAACAAGACAGTGTTGTACTGTGTTCTCACAAGATTTGAGATAGGAGAACTCAAGAATATTATAAAGTCGATTGATTCATCTGCTTTTGTGACTGTGACTGATGTGGCAGAGATTATAGGTAATCATATCAAGGACAACGAGTACAAGGAGATGCTTGAGAAGATAGAGGAGAAAGAAGAACCGTTAAACAGCGTCCCTGAGCATGAGAGCATGAAGGACTTTGAGGGGCTTAGGAAGTCTTAGATAAAGATAATAAGATTGGAATTGCGGTTTTGAACAAGGCAGAGAAGTGTTTTATGTTTAGAATAAAAAGTTCTGTGTAATGGTTTAAATAAAAAATCCTGCGGGATATGTAGAGAAGATTATCTGCTCATACATACTCCGCAGGATTTTGTTGTTTATGTCTGTATAAGAATTCTAAATGCTCTCAATAAATGCCTTGTGGATTCTGTAATCGCTGTCAAGCTCTGGATGGAAAGACAGAGCAAACTGCCTGCCATACTTAACTGCCACGATTTTGTCATCTACTGTAGCCAGAACATCGACATCAGGAGTGACTTCAGCCACATAAGGTGCACGGATGAAGGTCATAGGAACCTCACCGATCCCCTTGAGATCTGATACGGTGTGGAAGCTTCCAAGCTGTCTTCCGTAGGCATTTCTCTTTACTGTGACAGGGAGTGTGCCAAGGTGTACAGTGTCATCACCTTCGATGTGCTGGGCCAGAAGAATCAGTCCTGCGCATGTGGCGAGGACCGGCATACCGCCTTCAATCTGAGATTTTATAGTGCCAAACATATCACTGTCTCTGAGAAGTTTTCCCTGGACTGTGCTCTCGCCGCCAGGAAGGATCAGAGCGTCATAAGGCTTGTTCAGATCTCCGGCGTTTCTGAGTTCTACGCATGATATGCCGAGCTCGGAAAGTACATGTTCATGTTCTGCGAAAGCTCCCTGTACTGCCAATACACCAACCTGCATATTACTTACCCCTTTCTGCCATGAGGATTGCGATTTCCTGTTCGTTGATACCAACCATAGCCTCGCCAAGTCCCTCTGAAAGCTTAGCGACGAGATCTGCATCATTGTAGTTTGTTGTTGCCTGAACGATGGCAGCAGCACGCTTAGCAGGATCTCCTGACTTGAAGATGCCTGAACCTACGAATACACCCTCAGCGCCGAGCTGCATCATGAGGGCTGCATCTGCTGGAGTTGCGACACCGCCGGCTGCGAAGTTTACAACTGGGAGACGATGATTCTCATGTACATACTGAACGAGATCGTAAGGAACCTCAAGTTTCTTAGCTGCTTCGTACAGTTCATCTGTTCTCATGCTGACGATCTCAGCTATCTGGCTGTTCATCTTTCTCATATGTCTTACGGCCTGAACGATATCACCTGTACCAGGCTCGCCCTTAGTTCTGATCATTGAAGCGCCCTCGTTGATCCTTCTGAGAGCCTCACCGAGATCCTTGGCACCACATACAAATGGAACCTTGAACTGTCTCTTGTCGATGTGATATACGTCATCTGCTGGTGAGAGAACTTCGCTCTCATCGATGTAATCGATCTCAATGGCCTGAAGGATCTGAGCCTCTGCAAAATGTCCGATACGACACTTTGCCATAACAGGAATTGATACGGCGTTCTGGATTCCCTTGATCATCTGTGGGTCACTCATACGTGACACACCACCTGCAGCTCTGATATCTGCTGGAATTCTCTCGAGTGCCATAACTGCACATGCGCCGGCTGCCTCTGCGATCTTAGCCTGCTCAGGTGTTGTAACATCCATGATAACTCCGCCCTTAAGCATCTGTGCAAGTTCCTTATTTAACTTATATCTTTCTGTTGTCTCCATGTTGAACCTCCGTTATAATTAGATTTGTGTTTATTGGTGTGAGTATACATAGCTCACAATCTGTAGGTGATTATAAAACTAAAGTGACATTATAGAAATAATCAATATGTGATTATAAAAACAGGTCAGAATGACGCTGGCATTATCAAAGAAAGATGAAAAACAGGTCAGAATGGCACCGATATTATCAAAAAAAGATGAAAAAACAGGTCAGATTCATGATATAAAGCATAATCATGTTAAAAAATGATATTATATCTGTAAAATGATATTGTGAGATGCAGGATGGCGTGTGGCAGACATCTATGTATGGATGCTGTAAATTGTGCGTTTATATAGAACTTGGTGAAGGAGATAAGAAATGGCTGCAACAAAGAAAAAAGAGAAAAAGAACGCGATGGCGGTCATAAATCAACATATAAAGTCAGGGGAATTTGCAAAGATATATCTTTTGTACGGAGAGGAGAGATATCTCGTAAACCAGTACAGGGATAAGCTGCTTGAGGCACTAACTGACAAAGATGATAATCTGAATTTTATGAAATTTGCAGGCAGTGGAGTCGATACATCTGAACTTCTTGCATTTTGCAACGAGATGCCATTTTTTGCGGACAGAAGAGTCGTACTTGTGGAGAACAGTGGCTTGTTCAAGAGCAGTAACGAGGATTTTGCAAAAAAACTTGTGGAGATAGAAGATACATCCATTGCAATATTTGTGGAGATGGATGTGGACAGCAGATATAAGCTCTTCAAGGCAGTTGATAAGGAAGGCGAGGCACTTGAGTTTACAACTCCGGATGAAAAGATGATGGTCACATGGGTTAAGTCCATGTTCAAGAATGAGAATGTTGCAACCACTGACACTGCCGTATACAAGATCATTGAGGCAGCTCATATGGATATGAACTGTATCAAGAATGAGGTTGACAAGATGATTAGTTTTGCAGGTGATACAAAGCAGGTCAGTGAGCATGATGTGGATATGCTCTGCAGTCAGGACGCCGAGAGCAAGGTATATCAGATGATAGACTTCATAATCGCAAAGCAGAAAGACAAAGCGAGCCGTATGTATCACGATCTTCTGGAAAATAAGGAATCCGCAATCATGATAAATGCCTGTATCATGCGTCAGTTCAACAAGCTGCTCCTTGTAAAACTAGCGCTTGCAGATTCGGCCCCGGATGCAAACCTTGCAAAGATTGCAGGCTGCCCGGTCTGGGCAGTGAAAAACTATAAGGCACAATGCAAAGGGTACACCAAGAACCGTCTCAAGGATATTGTAGAAGAATGTCAGGATATGGATTATAAGCTTAAGACAGGTCAGGTGATGGATAACGCCGCCATGGAAGTAATGATCGTGGAATTGTGTGAAGGATAGAAATATTGGTATGTTGATATGTATATACAGTTATGCGTATGTGGTTCAGCAAATTATATTTTATAAAAGAAATAATCAATATATTGTCTAATCAACCGGAAGCGTAGTCTGAATGAAGTCAGGCAGAATTGAATATATAGGATACAAATATTATAATAAAAGACAGAAAACCCTTGATAGTCTTATGGGGCTATCAAGGGTTTTCTGTTTTATAAAATTAAATATTATGAATTATGTGGTGGTTTGTGGGCAAATCCGCGGGCATACAGAAGAAAGCGATCTTTGTCAGATTTAGACAGATCATTGTAAAGCTTCAACAATTCCTGCTCGTCCTCGGATACTTCCACAAAAGGAATCTCATCACTGTGATTATCTGAAAAGAAATCAGACATGGTGATGTTCATGCCAGCACATATCTTTTCTAATGTTGGAATGGTCGGCTGTGTGTTCTTAAGGAACATCGAATTGAGCGAAGAATAAGGAATATCTGCTTCCTTCGCCAATTTGTAAATTGACCAGTTCCTCAGTTTCATATAGTAATTTATTTTTTTCAATATAGGATTCATGCTCATATTAACACCTCTTATAAATATATTTTATTTTATGTGAGCATAGAAGTCAGATGATAAAAAACGTTGCATATAAAATGCTGTGTAACGTGTTGCCGTTGTAGTGGGCAGAATTATAGAAATTATATGTGATTTTAAGAGAAGTTGGTGCTGTAAATATGTTAAGTGATAGTATGATAAATGGATAATGTAAATTATGTGGGGGTATTATATTTGGGTGCAGACTATAGGATCAGATAATACCGGTTTGGGGTCATATAGTTTGTATCTTGTTACAAAAACAGGAAAACGATAAAGGCATTGGCCAGAAATGTTGGGGAAAGAGGAGGTAGGTAAAAAATATTATTACATATAATTAATATTTGAACAAAATCACTCTTAATTATACGGCATGGATAGTTATATATCGATAGGGTATGTTCAATAGTGATTACTATATAAGACTTGAAAGGACTTATACGTTTCGTATAGGTTCTTTTTTCTTGCGTTTTTGTATAATTTTAGGGCTTTTTAGACACGTTGACTACGGCATCTCAAAATGTTAATGTTGCAAATATCAGATGTGCATATCTAAGAAATAGCTGACATATGGCAGCTATATATCTGGCGGGAAATCCGCATTACTTAATACAATTATCAGGAGGAACTATGCCTATGACAGAAAAAGTAGATATAAGCACATTATTTAAGAGAAAAGACAGAGAAAGAGTGGTATGTGAACTCAAACAGGATCCAGAGGTGTATGGAAGATACAGATGTCTCACGGATGACCTGAAGGAGCGGTTGACAGGATTCCTGTGTGGTACAAGAACACTGCCACTTACATATGATCCTTTTTTTAAGAAACTGTTCAATCCGGATGCATATCCAGAGAGACTGTCGGAATTTATAAGCAGCGTGATCGGAAGAAAAGTGAAAGTAAAATATATCCTTCCAGCAGAGGAAAGCTTGTTACAAGGGACTTCGCTTCTCATAATGGATATAGTAGTTGAACTTGAAGATGGCTCGATTGCCAATGTAGAGATACAGAAGATATCCTATCTTTTCCCGGCGCAGAGGATGTCTTGCTATTCCGCAGACCTTCTCCTGCGTCAGTACAGCAGAGTAAGGGAGCAGAAAGGAAAGAAATTCACATATAGTGATCTAAAAAAAGTATATACGATAATCATATTTGAACAGAGTCCTGCAGAGCTCCTCAGAAAAGAACATAAAGACACCTATGTCCATCATGGAACAACAATATTTGACACCGGAATTGAGATGAAAATGCTCCAGGATTACTACCTGATAGCGCTTGACGTATTCGATAAAAGTTACTATTCTAAAGATAAGAAGGTTATAAATGAGTTAAACGGATGGCTTGCCCTGTTATCAGTTGACAGTACTGACAGATTGAATGAGCTGGTGACGGATTACCCTTATCTGGAGAGTGTGTTTGTGGATATGGCAGGTTATCTGGACAAACCTGCGGAGGTGGTCAATATGTTTTCGGAAGCGCTTAAAATACTTGATGAGAATACGGTACACTACATGATAGAGGAGATGCAGAAGCAGATAGATGAGGATAAGGAAGCTATAGCGGAGAAGGACAGTGTTATAGCAGAGAAGACAGTTCTTCTTGACAAGAGCAATGCAGAGCTGGCAAATGCGCTGGCAGAGATAAATCGGCTTAAGAAACAGTTGCAGGAAGATAGCTGATTTTATGTGTACATAAATTGTAAAAACAGAAAGAATATGTAAAAAATACAGAAGGACAGTAGAGATAGAAACCCCATTGGAATTATGAGAACATATTATTCCAATGGGGTTTTCTATTTGTGGCTTAATCTATAATTGTCAAAATTTCATTTATTACATTGTAAAGCTTCTTTTGCGTGCGGGCTGACTGGTACTCTATCAGTCGGTAGGCTTTCAAGGCATATGTTTCTTCGTAGTCGTCTGTCACGAGTTCAAAGTCATGAAAAAAATCTGTAAGTGACATATCGAGACCTCGGGTTATCTTGTAAATAGTTTCGATAGATGGGGTCTTTTCACCTCGTTCTAATTGACCTATATATGACGGATGTAAGCTGCTTATTTCAGATAGCTTTTCCTGGCTGATCTTTTTTTCAGTTCTATAGTAGCGTATTCTTGCGCCGACTTCCTGGGTTATGTCCATGTAAAACTCCGTTCCTCTGCCTGAATTGGCAGTGTGTAAATAGTGAAAGCTCATTTGATTCGTAAACGATTAATTGTTAATAAGTTTACGTATAAAGTTAGACTATCAGTACATAAATGGAATGACTATATACTACTGTGACTGAATTAAAATGACATACACTATAGATTTACTTAGGACATAATAATGACTAAAGATAATTTATAGAATGTAGTAGCCATCAAAATCAGAAAATTGAAATAGATATATATGATTTTCAACAAAAATATTTTGTGAATAATGCACATAAACATTGATATTTGCAAGATAGACAATAGATGAAGATGTTACAACCATACACTATTGACATAGTTTTTTGTGAATATATACTATAAATATAACCAAACCATTAAACAGGCTATAGGTGTTTAAAATGTTGAAAATGAGAGGAGGATGACAACAAACATTTTATATATGTAAGTATTGTTACATATGATCTGACAAATAATGAGAAAGGAGATCTTATATGAAAGGGAAAAGAATTTTATCAATCATATTGTCATTGGCGATGATTTTAACTTTCTTTGCACCGGTTAAGATTCAGGCGGCTACAAAGACTGCTACCTTAACTGTAGAGGAGGTAAAAGCGGTAAATGGTGATACGGTTGAAGTAAAAGCGAAAATTACCGATAATCCGGGAATTATGGGTGCGGTAATTAAAGTTGAGTATGACGACGGTCTGGAACTGGTCGATTCTAAGTCGGGAGACGCATTTGCTACTATGAGCATGACAAAGCCGGGCAAGTATGTGTCGTCATGTAAGTTTGTGTGGGATGCGATGGATATGTCTTCTGATTCTATAAAGGATGGAGATGCTTTAGTATTATCTTTCAAAGTGTCAGACACAGTTGATGTTGGAACAGAGTTGGGAATAAGGCTGTCATACACAGATGGAGATGTAATTGACAGTAACTTAAATCCGGTAAATCTCATAATAAAAAATGGCAAAGTCATTGTTGTGGATAATTATGTTCCAGGTGATGTAAATGGTGATACAAAGGTAGATATCACAGATGTAATACTTGTGCGTAGATATCTTGCAACTGGATATGATGTATCCATAAACACAGATGCAGCAGACGTAAATGCTGATGGAAAAGTAAATGCAACAGATGTAATCCTTATGAGAAGATTTATCGCAGGTGGATATCTTGGTGACGATGGACAGCCTTTGGAGCTTAAGTCAGGAAAACCATCATCAAATAAGTGTGCACACGACATGACTGCTACAAGTTACAAAGCTGCGACGTGTACAGAAGATGGGAATATTGCTTACTGGCATTGTAGCAAGTGTGGAAAGTTCTTCAGAGATGAGAATGGAAACACAGAGGTAGCTGAGACTAATCTTGTAATACATGCAAAAGGACATACACCAGTAATAGATCCTGCTGTTGAGCCAACTGCTGATAAGCCGGGACTTACAGAAGGAAAGCACTGTTCAGTATGTAATATAGTTCTTGTTGCGCAGGAACCGATATACCAGAACATGTACGAGATCAAGTACTATATTGATAACGGAGATGACTATATTGCCAAGCAGAAAATAGAAAACAAAAACCCAGCATCTTTAGCAGAGGGTAAATCATTATACCTTCAGAATATATCTGTTGATGGATATATGTTCCTTGGCTGGTATGATGGGGCAGGTGACAATGCAACACAGGTAAAGAAGATAGAAAATATAGATCATCCGATGGAATTGTATGCTCACTGGAAGAAGATAGAGTATACTATTCAGTTCAAATCTGATCTTGTACCGGAGAATGCGATAAAGTATACCACAAAAGAGGGAAAAATTCTTCCTGTACCTACGCTTGATGGTTATACTTTTGCTGGATGGACAGATTTTGATGGTAATACATATACTCAGATAAAGCCGGGAACAAAAGGTGACATAACGTTATATGCAAACTGGATCAGTGACAGAAACAGAGCCTGGGCGAAGAAAGATTACGGTAAGCCTTATATATATGATGATAATGGTGTGATTCTTTTTGCATATGAAATAGGTGAGATTAGGGATGTCCCGCTTTACGAGATTGAAAATTTTGGAAAAATCAATCAGGATGGAGTTAGCAAAACCGTAACTAAGAAGTATTCTGTAACAACGTCTGAGCAACTTATGAAGACTTATGCAAGGACATCTGAGAGTGCTACAACTAAGTCTACGTCATGGTCATTGGCTAATGGTTGGTCTGATGGCGTAGAGGTGAATGATGAGTGGTGTAAACAGAATGGAATATCAAAGGAAGAAGCAGAAAAAATAGGTAAGAGCGAGACAGGGAACTGGTATGTCAGCAATAATAAGGGCGGTTCTACTACTACTTCTAATATAGATTCTACAGATGAATATAATTTAATTACTAAAAATAATAATACACATTCATGGAGTAAGGATTATCAAGAAAAAGTTACTCATGGAGAAGACGAGACTAAATATACGAAATGGGGAGTTGGAGTAGACGTAGGGTATAAGGCGTCAGTATCAGCAAGTATTCCTCTTAAGGGGGTAGATATAGGGGCGAGCAAAGAGTTTAGTAGTAAAATTTCAGGTAAATACGAAGGAGGAAAAGAAACTACAAAGCGAGGAGATGATACAACAACTATTAAAGGAGCTGTGATAGATAAATCAAAAAGTGTCCAAAATGGCACCGTGAAAAATCACACTACTAATACGACGGATTCATCTACATGGAATACAGAGACTGGGTATAGTTCAAGTTCGACAACTAGTCATGATAAATCTATTTCAGCAACAATATCAGAGATGATTAGTGAAAAGACTGGTTATGGTAAATCATATATACAGACTGGAAACAGAGAAGAGACGCAAGGACAAATGGAATCGTCATCTGATTCAGATACATATTCATCAGCTGTTACTTATTCAAAAGTTGAATCAAAGGAAGAAGAGGTAACTTATACAACTTCAAATACAAAGTCTGGATATCATAGATGGGTTATGGCAGGAACAGCACATGTATTTGGTGTTGCAGGATATGATATAGCAAATGATAGTTATTTCACTTATACATACAGTATAATGGATGACGAAATGCACAGGTTTGAAGATTATTCATATAATACGGCAGCGTTTGATGATAATGAGAATGGAGTCATTCCTTTTAATATTCCTTATGAGGTATGTCAATATGTAGAACAGTGTGTATTTGCGACAGATGGGCTTGAAGTTGACACAAATGGTACTATTACAGGGTATAGTGGAAAAGACAGTGCGGTTTTTGTTCCAGATTATATGGTTATAGACAATCATGATGGAAGTAATAGTGTTATAAAGGTGACTGGACTTGCGGAAAAAGCATTTAAAGGAAATAAAGATATTACAGGAGTTAAACTGTCGAGATTTATTACGGAAATTCCTGCAAATGCATTTAGTGGGTGCTCAAATTTATGGGAAGTATACGGTTGTTGCAACTCAATTGGGAATAATGCCTTTATGGCCTGCCCTTTGTTGAATGATTGGAATATAAGTTCTGCTATTACTAAGTTGGGCAGTAATGCTTTTAGTGGAGTTAAAAAACTTACTGTAAAGGCTGCCAATTCAGATATTGTAAAAAATACAATTAATTCTGGTGCAGAAAACATCACAATTGGAATTGATCTTATAAGTGACTCCATTGACGGTAACCAGTATACTATAGCGAAAAATACAAAATCGATAACATTGAATGCATACGGAAAGACATTCAAGAATGTCAACATAGTATCAGATGCAGATAAGACAGTAATCAATAGAATGAATATCGAAGGAAATGGCACTATACCATTACAGATATCATCCCCGGATATTACAATAAATCAGAGTAAAATCACAAATTCAGGTATATGTGCAGCATTTACCGCAGACGATCTGACCCTTGATTTATACGGACCATCAACTATGGTGAGCGGTGGACCAAATACGTTGTTCTGTAAGGACACAAGTGTTGTTCGTACATCAGCAGGACTTAAGACATCACTTACGCTGAATGGCAATCTGGTAACGTGTGGAACTATAACAGATCCAAATAAGTTTATACAGTTTGCAAGCGGATCAAATGGAGGAATTGTTGAAGTAGACAGTGATACATTTGATAAGATGATGAAGGCGTATACACTGACATTCAATGCAAATGGAGGAACGTTTACAGGCAGCAGTTCAAGGCAGGTAAATAACGGAGATAAGATAGGTGATCTTCCAACTCCGACAAGAACGGGATATGATTTCCTCGGTTGGTATGATAGCAATACAAAGGTTACAAAGGATACTGTATATTCATCTGGAGTAGACGTAGCATTAACAGCTAAGTGGAAAGTTAAGGAGTTTACAGCAAAATGGAATAATGTTACAGGCTGCAACATTACGGTAAAGAGGACCAGCTCGCCACTTAAGAATGCAACACTTGGAAATATTTCAAATGGAGCAACAGTATATTATTCAGACAAGCTGGAGATATCTTATACGGTTTCAAACGGCTATAAGCTAAAGAACACAGGTGTTACAAGTATAACTGTTCAGAATAATGTTACAAGCCAGAATATTTATGCCACAGTTGGCAAGCTGTCAGACGGATGGGTACTTGCATCTGAGATGCCATCAGGTGCCACAGTCCTTGATGAAAAATGGACATATGACAAGATAACAAAGATTACGTCTGATAAGGATAATGTTGACGGATATACACTCTATGATAGTTCTTATGTATGGTCTGATTATGGTGCATGGAGTTCTTGGTCAAATTCATATGTTGGATCTAGTGATTCAAGAAATGTAGAGACAAGAAACATTGCGGCAACATACAAGACGCAGTATCAATACTCAAGATACTATGGCAAGAGTAGTTCTTGGTATTTATCTATGCCGTACTCATCTGGTGTGTGTACTACTCTTGAATATACAAATTGGCTTGATAATCCACTACCATATGATACATCAGATTCTGATGGTGCTCAGTATGGTAGAGGATATAACGCAGATGGTGTGAAGGTTACAAATAGAAACGGTTCCAGATGGGATATTCCTTGGTTTAACCAGAATACCAGACAGGCTCAGGTGACTGCTGCGTATACACAGTATAGATATAGAGACAGATCCAAAATCTATACATATTATCTGAAGAAGACAGAATCACTAGAGTCAAGCACACAGGTTACTGCTTCTGATGGAATCGATAATATCCAGAGATGGGTTAAGTATGTAGTATATTGATCGGATACATGGGAAAGGAGATAAGTTATGAAGACTAAGATTCTTATAATACTATCATTTATCTTATTGTGTATCTGTACTCCTATAAGTGCCTTGGCAAGTGAAAGCAACACTACAAAGATAGAGGTCGAGAGTGTTGTAACTGAGGCAGGAACTACAAAGGATGTGGATATATCAATTAAGAATAATCCGGGTATACTTGGATGTAAGCTTACAGTAAATTATGATTCAAGGCTTGTGCTGAAATCAGCAAATGCTGGAGAAGCATTTTCAGCACTTACATTGACAAAACCTGGTGTGCTCGAAAACTCATGCAGCTTTGTTTGGGACGCAATAGAGCTTAGTTCTAAAGATATCAAAGATGGGGTAATACTTACACTCACATTTGATGTACCAGCGGATGCAAAAAGCGATGATAATTTTGCAGTAGATGTTGTATGTGAAGATGCTGTGAATACAGATTTATCTGCTGTTTCAGTGAAAAACGGAGCAGGACAGATTTCGATTGAGAAAAAAACTACAGTGGGAACACTTGATAAACTTATCGCTGATAAGACAAAAACTTCATATGTTGTCGGAGAAAAAATAGCATTAGATGATATTGCGGTTACAGCAATATATTCAGATGGAACAAAGAAGACAGTCTCGGATTACAAGACAAATGCAGGCTCAATTGATATGAGTACAGTAGGAAAGAAGACACTTACTGTGACTTACACAGACGGAGGAATCACCAAAACTGCAGACATTGAGATTGAAGTTAAAGCAAACGAAAGTGTAAACAATACCAAAATTGTTGTCAGCAACAATCTGTCACTGCCAGGGGATCATATTGATGTGGATATATCAGTTGCAAATAATCCCGGAATATTAGGCATGACATTGATGCTACAGTATGATTCAAAGCTGACTCTTGTCTCAGCGAAATCTGGAGAGGCATTTGATATGCTTGCGATGACAAAGCCGGGAGTTTTAGAGTCCGGATGTAAGTTTGTCTGGGATGGAACAGAATTGGATGAGAAGTCTATAAAAGATGGAACTATCCTGACACTGACATTTGAAATATCTAAAGAGGTTAAAGCGGGAGAGAAGTATATTATCTCAGCTTCGTCAGAGGATGCAGTTGACAAGAATCTGAACCCAGTAAAGATCACTGCACAGAGTGGTTCATTAACTATAGGAGATGATAGTTCAATAGTTGACAACAACCTCGTAGGCCTCACCGCAAACAAGAAAACCGTAAGATACGAAGTAGGAAGCACTATTGATTTAGATGATCTGGTAGTTCTGGCAGAATATAATGGCGGACTGTATAAAAAGGTCACAGATTATACAACAAATGTAAAAGACATAGATATGAGTGTTGTTGGTGATAAGAAGCTGGTTATAACATATACAGATCAGGGTATCACAAAGACGACAGAGATCAGTATCATCGTAATTGATAAGCGTGCGAACCATGAGAATCACAACAAATATTCGCTAGTAAAGGAAGTGCCTGCTACCTGCGATGCAAATGGTACAGAGGCATACTATAAGTGTGATGAGTGCGGTAGGATATTTGCGGACAAGGAAGGCAAGAAAGAACTCGAGAAGCCAGTTGCAATACCAAAGACAGGACATTCTTATAAAATGGTCGTCGTAAAGGCGACAAAAACAAAGGATGGCTATACTGTAAAGAGATGCTCAAAGTGTAATGCAGAGACAGCAAAGACGGTTATTTATAAGCCAAAGACAGTGAAGTTATCAGCTACAGCTTTTGCATATACTGGAAAAACACAGAAGCCGGTTGTAGTGATCAAGGATACTGCGGGCAAAGTGATTACGTCTGCAAATTATGATGTATACTATGACTCGGAAAGCAAAACTTTTGGCAAACACACAGTGAAGATTGTATTCAAGAAGAATTATTCTGGAACTGTTGTGAGGTATTACAATATAATTCCAGCATCAACCAAGATAACAAAGCTGGAGAATGCAGCAAATGGAATCAAGCTCACATGGGCAAAGAAGTCATATGATGGATATAGGATATACAGGAACATTAATGGTAAGGGAACTAAGCTGGTTAAGACAATAAGCAATGTATCAATCACATCATGGGTTGATACCGGTGCAAGAGCCAACGGCAGTAAGTATACATATGTAGTATGTCCATACAAGAATGTTAAGAACTCTGTATATAAATCGTCCATGAAAGAAGGTAAGGGTTGCATTTATATTGCTGGTGGAAAGCTGATCAGCATAGGAAATCCTTCTTATGGAAAGATGAGTGTTAAGTGGACTAAGAACGATAAAGCAACCGGATATCAGGTTCAGTACAGCACTAAGAGTTCATTTGCATCAGCGGTGACAAAGACATATAGAAAGAATAATATAGTAACTGCTTCTTATGGAAAATTGAAGAAGGGGACAACTTATTATGTTAGAGTTCGTGCGTATAAGAATGGCAAAACAACTACTTATGGTGCATGGAGTCAAGTGAGAACAATTAAGATTGTTCGTTAATCAAATTGAATGTTGTTTTAGTAATAAAATCCCATCTGCGCTACAAATGTGCAGGTGGGATTTTATAACAGAGTGAAGAGGAGAGAGATATAAATGAATAAAAAGAAGATCAATAATTTGTGTTTAAGTTAATTGTTGTAGGTATTTTGTTTCTGGTGTGTGGAATGCTTAAATTACCTGTTTATGCTGAAAACAATAATGAAAGTATAGCAGAAATAGCATCGGATAGTACAACATATAGAACAATCAATATGCAAATTGGAAAGACATATAGCGGAATATTGAAGCAGGATGAAAATTATCCAAGATACTATGATGGTGTATTATATAAATTTACACTTACAAAGTCAGGTAAGGTGAATTTTTCAACTTATACAGAATCTGCTAATATATATTATAATATTTTAGATGAAGATGGTAAAGAAATATATTCTGGATGTAGTGGCGTAATGTATTATAATGATAAACTTGGTATGGGAAGAGATAATTTTTATTATCACATTAGTAAAGGTACATATTATTTGCAGATTACAACAACTTATTTTTATAGTTCAGAGCATTCAGAGTTGTCGTTTAAAATAGCAACTACATTCACTGATGCAAATATAAATGAAAACGAACCTAATGATGATTTTAGAAATGCAACTTTACTTGGAATTGAGGGGAAAAATAAGAGGACAGTTTTCTATAAGTAATGTTAAGGATGTTTACAAGATCAATGTCAATAAAAAGCAGGCATTGACACTCAAATTTACATATGCGGATATTGGGAAATACGATATAGAGGTATGTGATAAATTGGGAAATAGCCTATATACTGATAGGATATATTGGCGATAAAGACTTAATACATAAAATTACACTATCTCCAGGAACAAATTATATAGTGCTTGAATCGACAGGCTATTGGGATTATACTCATGAGATGGGAAACTATATAATAACTTACTCTACAAGACAGGCACTCACCTACAAAAACGCCACCCTTCATTCGGCGGTTGTCACGTACACAGGTAAAGTTAGAAATTCAACAGTCATAGTAAAAGATAACTATGGAAAACGTTTGGTAAAAGGCAAAGATTATACTGTATATGTTCCAAGTGGACGTAGAAATGTAGGAACATATACATACAAGATAGTATTCAAAGGCAATTATAAGGGAACCGTTAAGAAAGTATTTAAGATTGTTCCTGCGGCAACAAGGCTGACTAAGGCTGTAGACACATACTCAGGAGTTAAACTTGTATGGAGCAGATCAAGCAGTGCTTCAGGTTATCTGATTTATAGAAGTACAGATGGCGGATCGTATAAGAGAATTAAAGGGATAACATCCTGGCGTACAGGCGTATATATTGACCGCTCCGCAACCTCAAGCTGGACTACATATTCATACAAGGTTTATGTATACAAGAAGGTAAATGGAAAGACATATATATCACCTGCAAGTGCTTCAAAGTCGGTGTATGTGTATTAAATGGTTTTGAGATAAGTTTATCATATTTATAAGATGCAAAGTCTTTATATGTCAAAGTTGAAATCGATAGAAATGAGAGGAGCTGATTCTATGAAAACAAGAAATAGAACTGCAAAACGAATATTATGTGTGATACTTGCCATAGTTCTCACATTTTCCGGAGAACTTATGTCATCGCAGATAACAGGCTCAGGCTTTGGAGTCATGCAGGCACAGGCGGCAACAGTAAGGCTTAACCGGACGAGATGCGTGCTGGATATCGGAAAGACCATGTATCTAAAAATGGTTGGGACAAAGAGTAAGCCTAAGTGGTATACAAGCAATAAATCGGTTGTTGCGGTAAACAGTAAGGGACTTATAACTGCCAAAAAGACAGGAAGTGCAATCATCACAGCTAAGCTCGGAAATAAGAGCTACAGATGTAGGATTCGGGTTACGGATAAGGAACGATTCAGAAACTATAGTGGTCGTCAGTTTGATGGAAAATCATATTTTAACAGGCATTGCGGAGCAGATGGTAAAGGCTTATACAGGTATGATATATTAAGTGGTAAAAGAAAAAAATTATCTTCATTGTATCCGGTAAGTATAATAACTGTGTCAGGGGATTATGTTTATTTTGATGCATGGTCAAGTGATTTAAGGTACAGAAATATCTATCGTGTTTCGAAGTATGGCGGCAAGCCTCACAGACTTGCAAAGGGACTGGAACCGGTTGTTGTAGGAAAGCATATATATTATGTTACTTATGATGGAACAAATGTATATAAGCGGACTGCTATATACAGAATGGACTTAAATGGAAATAATAAAAAATGTATATACAAAAACGGAAATGGTACATATGCAAGTCGCAAAGGCATCTATAAAGGTCAGTATGTGATAGAAGTTACAATATATTATGATGATGATACAACAAGAAGAGATTGTTATGTAATTGATTCATCCGGACATAAGGATTGGGTATATATATCAAGTTATTATATGCATGGAAATTGGACATCTTTGGTTAGTAAGCAATATGATTCAAATTATTATTTTGATGCCAGTGATAACACTTATGGTTACGTATATGATTTTTCAGGCAATAAACTGATAAGAAAAAGTGGCTATAATAGCAAAGTTCTTCATACATTTCCTTCAGATATAGAAGATATTATCGATTATGGTACTTATCTGGAAGTTACCACCAGAGGTAAAAATGAAGATACATATAATTTATATTTTATATCTGTATCTGGTAAGACTGTCAGAAAGATATTGACAAATGAAGGATATGTTGACTAAAAATAGTAAAGACAATGAATCATAACATTTCCAATATCCTCCCGGATTGATGAAACATAATCATCCTCCGGGAGGATATTCTATGTCTTCTGCGTCATCTCCAGCGCATAGCATCATTTGGCCATGCGCTTATTTTATATACGGCAAAATCCCTTTAAGAGTACGACACACATTATCCCTTTTGCTGAGTGGGATAGTTTCTATAAGGATAGACAGATCGTCCTTGGGGGAGAAGTCGTGTGTTTCGTCGTTTGAATCAAAAACCTTTCCATACACAATATAGTCAAGAGGCGCATCAAGGGCTTCTGCAATGTTGGCGAGGGTGTAGATGCTCATGGTTTTGAGTCCGTGTTCAACTTCGTATATGTAGTGTGATGTGACTCCTATTTCCTCTGCCAATTCTTCCTGTGTCAATTTATGTGATTTCCTTAAGTTGCGTATACGTACTCCTGTATCAAAGATATCCAATATTTTATCCTCCGTCTATTTATACATACTGTTGCTGCTAGATATATTTTGTGCAAACAGTATCTTCCAAATGTTGGCAGACAAGCCAGATTCTGTCAGCAACAAAAGAAGTAATGTGTTGCTAATGGCAACATAAAATGGTATATTGGTGGATAGAGGGAGAAATGTGAATATGGAGCTTGAAGGAAAAAATCCGGAAGGAAAAGAAGGTATCGTAGATGAGAACCTGGCAAATGATATTATAGTCAACGAGACATTTATTCATGATGCATTTATAAGAGCGCACAGATGCAGTTATTGTGGCGGAAAGTTTACAGGATATTTAAAGAAACGATGCGTGCGATGTGGCAGGTATAAAAACTATAAGTGATTATTGTAAGAACCGGGGGATGCTTTAAAGCATCCCCTTTATCATGTTGATTCTTTGTCTGTCCTGTGGAGACATTCCCTCGGCGAGGATGTCGATTACAAGTTCAGACTCGGCCTTGCTGAATGACAGGTCCCTCTTTTTAAGTTCACTGTTTATCTCCATAAGCTGAGGGAGCATTTCCTCGGGCGACGATGACGCAGAGGTATGAGATAAGCGGTAGAGTATCTGCTTTTTCAGTGGATGCATATTTTTTAGTCTTGGATCATTTTGAAGATTCATTTTGAAATTCCTTTCATGCTTTATACATCATATTAATAGGTTATGAATGGTCTTAATAGTCTTCGTTGGTTCTTGGTGGCATTGATGGATTGATATCTGTAGACTACAGGTGATGGCTAGTGATTCCTGTCATATTCATCAAATAAATCCTTGATCGAGCCAAACAGGTCTTTTTCCGGATGGCTTCTGGAATGACTTCCGGTGTTATAGTGCTGATACAGTGGGTCTGTTTCATAATAGCCGTCATTGTAGTCTGGGGTGAAACTGGATTGGTTGTGTGGGTTCGTTTTACGGGGGCCTGTAGTGTAAGTGTCAGCTGTGCTTGAATCAGTAAAGCCAGAGCCTGTTAAGCCTGAGTCAGTAAAGCCAGAGCCTGTCAAGCCTGAGTCAGCTGTGCCTGAATCAGTAAAGCCTGAACCTGTCAAACCTGAATCGGCCGAACCAGAGCCAGACACACCTGATTCTGAATCACCCCCCTGCTTCATTTTGTTCATCATATTCATCATATTCATTGCTTTTTTCATATTTTCCAATTGATCTTTGCCACCCATGAGACCGCAGTTTGCAAGAGATGAGAATATATCATCCTGATTGTTTATGTCCTTGTGCAGACCACATGAGTTTACATAACCTGGATCTCTCAGCGCTTCCAGAATGGCCTTAAGTTCCATGAATTTTATGTACATGGCCAGGGGAGCCTTCATGTTATCGTCGACAAATGGAATGATGGCTTCCATGATGAAAAGCCGGTCATCTCGTATTAAATTGTCCAGAGGATGCCGAAAGTTTCCATTAAACATAGATAGCTCCATTTCATTTGACGATGGATCAAAATGATCATGCCCAAACTCTGCCATATATAATACATTCTATTAATCTATACAGAAAAAATACCAGCAGAATTGCTTCTGCTGGCTGTCCGGACCCGGATGCCGGACCACTTGATTGTCCGGCGCCGAATCCCATTTGCATGGCGAGATGGTATGCTAGCAGCAGCCGCAATCGTTTCCACAGCCGCCGCAGCTGCCACATCCACCACAGCCGCCGCCGAAAGCGCTGCCATTGCCGTTTCCGCAGCAACAGCATAAGAGAAGGATGATCCAGATACAGCTGCAGTCATTTCCACAGCCACCGCCGAAGCCTCCATCACCACAACCGCCACAGCAGAGAAGGAGAATGATGATCAGTGTGCAGCTGTTGATTCCACATGAACCTCCACATGAAAGTCCATTTCTTCCACAAGCACACTGTGTTGCTGATAAGTCACTCATGGTATGCCTCCAATATTTTGTTCATGGTATAACATATTCGCCCCATTTCAATGTGTTACACAAAAAATAAATTACGTTCCACATATTTTGTAAGATATCTAAAATATGCCGTAACAGTCTGGTAAGACATGTAATTCTATGTTCTAAAAAGGAAATTACTGTGATATAATGAACGCATATGTTGAGTGGTCTGCGGCCATTCAGGAAGGATCATAATTGCGGGGAAATATATAGTAAAAATGACAGGGGGAATATAATATGCTTTACAGATGTGTGAATTGTGGTGGCAATGTTGTATATGAGCCATCAAAAAAGAAGATGATATGTCTAAGCTGTGGTGGAGACGAGTGTCAGGAAGTAGTGCCATCACAGGACCCGGTAATATGTATCAACTGCGGATCTCAGATCCCATATACAGAATTTCAGTCGGCGGGAAGATGCCCGGCGTGTGGAACATATCTGCTGAGAGATGACAAGGTTACATATCCTTATGGTGCAGATGTGGTTCTGCCATTTAAGATATCAAAACATGAGGCTGAGGATAAGCTGAAGGATGAATTTGGAAAGAAGTTGTTCATTCCTGGAACATTTCTATCGCAGAAGACGTTGGAGAAGATGAAGGGAATATACGTTCCTTTCTGGATGTATGATTATGATTCGAACGTTGATTATCATGCCACCGGTACAAAGGTCAGAACATGGACGTCAGGAGATAAGAGATATACAGAAACTTCTTATTTTGATGTTGCAAGAAAACTTCATATTAATTATGAAGGCATACCGGTTGATGCATCTATTGCGATGGAGGATGGAATCATGGATCTCATGGAACCGTATGATTATACAGCTCTTATCAAGCATGACAATAAGTATTTGTCTGGCTTTGAGGCAGAGACATATAACATGACACCTGATGAGGTGGAGCCGAGAGCCAATGAGAAAGCTGACAAGGCTAACAGGGGATGGATTCGTGAGTACACGAGTGGATATGACACTCTGATCAATGAGATGTTCAACAGCAATAACAGGCAGACAGGTACAAAATTTGCCCTTATGCCTGTATGGATGTATGAATACAGATTCCAGGGAAAGAACTATAAGTTTTATGTGAATGGTCAGACAGGTAAATGCGTGGGAACAGCACCTAGAAGTACAGCAAAGGCAATGGGGCTTACTGCACTTCTCTGGCTGGCGGGGTTTGCATGCCTTGGCGGATTATCTATGTTATTGGGGGTGTTGTAAATGAGCAAAGTATTGAAGAAATTTGTGATTGCAATGATTGTTCTGCTTGGCATAGGTATTGTGCTGTTCGGCATTTATATTGCAAAGTCAAAGGCTAATATGAAACATGAGGCAAGGAACAACACTGAGTGCCGGACTAATGAGAGGGTGTTTGACTATGCCGATAAACTGTCAGATTCTGAGGAAGAAGAGCTTAGGAATGATATAAAAGAGCTTGAAGATCTTGTGGGAATGGATGTGGCTGTTGTAACTGTCGATCAGGATACAGATTTGTCAGAATTTGGTGCTTCAGCAACTGGTGGCAATATAGAGAGTAATACCAAAGATATCGCAGAGAAGATATGTGATACATACAGATTTGGCTGGGAAGAGTGGCCGGCCGGAACTTATCTTGATGGCAGAGATGCCAGCACAAGCGTGGTTATAGTTGCAAACTGGCAGCCTACAGACAGATATGTGTATCTCTGTACGTCAGGAAAAGCAAGAGAGAGAATCAGTGACAGCAAAGCGGTAAGCATAACAAAGTACGGCGGCAAGAAACTCAGGGAGGATCCGTTTACAGGATTTGAGAGGATACTCAAGAAGACAAAGAGTGCCATGAAGAGTAGTGGAGGTGGCATTGATTTCATCTCACTTCCTGTATGCGCACTTGTAGCACTTGTAGCATCTATCATATTTTTTGCTGTCAATTTCTCGAAGAAGGCGGGAAATGATACTACGACGGCTTCGACATACAGCAAGGGCCGTGCACAGGTTGTTGACAAGAGAGATATATTTATACGTAAGGAAGTTCACAGCGTAAAGATAGAGAGCAGCTCAGGTGGCGGCGGAAGCAGCAGTGGCGGCGGTGGCGGCCATGGCGGTGGTGGCTCCCATTTCTAAAGACTGCGTATGCAGTTGTTGTGATCATGCTGTGAAAATAAGATGCATGTGAGTGGTTATAGATTATGTTGAAAAACAAAAAGTTTGAAGGTTATATACTGAGAAATAGAATAGTGGGAGTTGTAGTGTCGCTTATATTGGTGTCGGTCATGATATATATGGCGTGTCATTTTTCACTGATTGACAGAATGAATACCAGGACATACAGAACTTTGGCTGATATAGAGAATATTGACAATCCGGGTGAGAATGACGTATCTATAACCATTGAGAGAGCAGATTATCTGGGGTATGATTATTATGAAGATTCTGAGAGAATCGGCAGATATTACTATTGTCAGCAGGATGGCAGATACGCGATACTGCTGCTTACAAGCAGTGATGAAGTAGTTTTGAACTACACAGTGAGGGGAAGACTCATTTCTGGAAGCAGCGAGTATGATGATATACTTGATGGCCTTGCTCAGGATATCGGTATTTCGAGAAGACAGATAGAGTGTCGTATCTATCCTCATATCATAAGTGAGGTGGACTTTCCAAGGATATACTATAATATGATGCTCCTGGTGCTCGTCCTTTCAGTTCTATGGGCGGTGTATTGTGTTGCTCACTGCATATATAATCTGGTCTGCCCATGGAAGACAGCGAGATTGAGATCGGCACTTGGCAGCAGAACAGACAGGAATACGATCAGAGATATAGATAACCAGCTCAGATACAATCTGTATTACGATCAGGATGGCGTAGCTATAACTGACAGCTATTTTGTATATCATGGTATGTGGCATACGGATGTGGTGAGACTTGACAGTATAGAGACATTCAAAAAGCTTAGGACATCGTCAAACATAGGTGTTGGAAGTAAGCGTATATACAAGCTTATCATGGTTGATGTAGATGGAGTCACATACGAGCAGAATTTTAAGAGCGAGGCCTCGCTTGACGAGGCTTTGTCATATCTTGGTGACAAGAATAAAATATAGAAGAACCGCTCCATATCAACAACATATAAAATGAAAAAAGTGCCGGGAAAGAATTGTAGATCTTTCCCGGCACTTTCTGCTGTGTATTCATTATCCTGTGCTGGATATGTGTATAAAAATATATTTGATCAAATCTCATGCGGTGATAGAATACCGGTATATTACACGTCAAGCTTGTCCTGTTCAGATAGAACTGAAGGATCTTCTGATACATCTGAAAGTCCCATATACTCATCGCCAATCACATCGGATGTGTCTGAATCTGCTGCGTTGCTTACAGCATCTGTAGCCTCAGCGAGAACATCTTCAGCTTCTGCCACGGTTTCTGTCACAACCTTTGCTGTTGTCGCGTCAGATGTGTCAGCGGATTTCGGTGTCTCTGTTGCTGATGGCTCGTTCTCATGGAGAGTAAAATATTCACGGTCTCCATCGTCTGCTGGTTCCATCTTCCCCTTTATTGTATCCTTGATTTTGTCATATTTATCATTGACAGTTTCCTTTGCTTTGTGAATTGTAGAAGTAGCGGTAGCTTTTGCTTTCTGTACATTCTCATTGTCCTTGATCTTTTTAACCGTGTCAGAATTCTTGATCTTCTTTACAGTGTCAGAATCTTTAACTTTGTGATATGTGTCAGATGCTGTCTCTTTGGCTTTTCTTACCGTATCGTTTGACTCTACTGTCTGGTATGCTTTGCTAGCCTTGATCTTGTCCTTGAATAGATAACACACGCTGCCTGCTGCGGCAAGTGTAAGTGCTAATTTTGTTAAATTCTTCATGCTGAAAAACTCCCTTCTGTAATGTTATGTCACATGTGAAAGTGTGATGATGTCCGCATGCCTCAGAATGCTGCTGTTTTTATATAACCTGTCCATATATTTTAATATGTATTCAGTGTAAATGCAATAAAATGATACTGGTGATGTGCATTCTTATGATTATTTAATAAAAGCTTTCCACGATTTTCACAAACATTTAACATTTGCCTATTAGGTTTGTAGTATGGTATATTCATTCCTAGATATATAGTGGAGGTGTAACAAGAATATGATGAATGAGAAGGATAATCAGGCCGAAGTGAATGACCTTGGGGCGACTCTTAAGAATTACCTTACATGTGCAGTCCTCATGTTTGTGCTTGGGGTGGGGATGTATCTTTTGTCAAAGAAAACATTGGCTTTGATATGTATATTAGTTGGAGTTATATTCCTTATAGTGTCATTGGTGATGCTTTTTATTAAGAAGCGGAACGATGCTGCAGATGCTGGACATAAAATTGATGAAAAAGATGAATAATATAAAACGTGCGCATGTGATGGTATTGCATGCGTATTTGTTTTAGACAAAACAGGGGAATAGAAGATGATATGTTTATGTAAACTTGAAAGGACGGAGTAAATGGACAAATATATAGAGCAGAGAGAGGAACTTGAAAAGAACATAAAGGAACTTGATGGCAGGTCATCCACATATTCGGTTATAAGGTTGTGTGTATTTATTGCGGCCGTGGCGTGTCTGATAATAGGGATATACGATAGCAGAGGTATAGTCACAGTTGTGGGGATGGCTGCCTCGGTTGTTTTTGTTGCATTGGTATTTATTCATGGAAAGCTGGGTGAAGATCTTGAATACAAGAAGGCGAAGTCAGAGGTACTCAGAAGATATATAGAGCGCTTTGGCGATGGTTGGAAAGAATTTGAAGACAATGGCAGTCAGTATATAGAAAGTGAAGATCTTGTTGCAAAAGATATGGATCTTCTTGGACCAAATTCATTGTATCAGTTTATATGCGTAGCGGGTACTGAGGAAGGCAGGCGGGGCCTTGCAAAGAGTATCAAGGATCCGGAGTACAATATAAAGACAATAGAGATGAGACAGAGGGCCATAAAGGAGCTGGCAGATAAGCCGGAGTTTTCAATGAATTTTGAGACCCTCGGCGTGAAGGCGAACACCGGCAAAAAGAAGAAATATACAGCGGATGAGTTTGTGGCATATTGTGGCGGTGACGATCACATACCGGCACTTTTCAATGTGATGAGATTTGTCCTTCCGGCTATTACAGTCATTGTCTTAATACTTGGCATAGCGGGAAGAATCAATATAGGCTGGACTCTGGTGTCCTTCTTTGCAGTTCTTCTCATATCATGGCTGTTTTCAGGGGTGGCTGGACAGGCGGTTATGCCTATGATCTCATTTGGATATGTCATTGAAGATTACATCAGGATGTTTGAACTCATATCGGCTGAGAATTTTGAAAGTGAGCTTCTAAATGACATCAAAGGACATTTGTCAAATGATTCCGGAGCGCTGGCAGCCATAAAGAAGCTCAGATCCATAAGTGCGGCGTTCAACATCAGATACAATCCGATTGTTCACCAGATTCTCTGCGGACTTGTCATGTGGGATTTCCATCTCGGAAGGATGATGGACAAGTGGAAGCTGAAAAATGGTTCATCTGTTGCAGGCTGGATAAAGGCTGTGTCGGATATGGAGGAACTGATGTCATTTGCAGTTCTAGCCAGAACCAGAGATGTCAGCTATCCTCAGGTCGGCGATAATGAGAGGGTTCATGTCGATGCGAGAAATATGAGACATCCGCTGATAAAACCTGACGTGGTAGTTGAGAACGATGCATGCTTTAAGGGGGGTGCGACAATCATAACCGGAAGCAATATGTCAGGAAAAACTACTTTCCTCAGAACTTTGGGAATAAATCTTGTTCTGGCTTATGCAGGTGCGCCTGTGTGTGCGGCGTATATGGAGACTGATATCATGAAGATTTTTACATCCATGAGGGTGACTGATGATGTCAGCAATGGAATATCCACATTCTATGCAGAGATACTTCGAATTAAGACTATGGTCGAATATAAGAAAAAGAATAAACCAATGCTCTGTCTGATAGATGAGATATTCAAGGGGACGAATTCCGCGGACAGAATAGTGGGGGCAACACAGGTTATACGAAAGCTGTCAGGAGTCAGATCTATGACGCTTGTGTCCACGCATGATTTTGAGCTGTGTGATCTTAAGGATGATGATGGCGCTCCGGCGGCAAATTATCATTTTGAAGAATATTACGAAGGAGATCAGCTCAAATTTGATTACAGGAAAAAGGACGGAAGATGTACTACTACGAATGCGATGGCTATTCTCCATATGGCGGGACTTGACTGATAACAGGCATTATTTGGAGATAATATAAATTGTAAAAATGCACAAAAAAATTGAATTTATTAGTGCTATAATTTTTGGGTAATTATGCACAATGCTAGTTATCAGTAATAACCAAAAACTTTGTTGAATGATTTTACCAAATATGGTATATTTGAAATAGTGATTTGGTGGGAGAATAATACCAGAACAAAAGAATACTAAACGCGTGAACACAAAAGGAGGTATGCATATTATGTTACCAGCAAATATAGGACAGGCAGGGGATAACGCATTATCAATTGCAGCATCTAGTAATAAAGGAACGCTTATTCGATACCTGAATGATCAGGTGGAGGATGGATTCTATACATTGGTTATAGACAGTCTGAAGGATTCGAACTTTGATCTTTCAACAATGACAGTGGATGATGAGGTGAGAGCTCAGTGTACGAAGTTATATGAGTTGGCTGAGTTCGTAGATTTCAACATAAAGGCAACAGGACATTATGCGATAGAGGAGTGGATAGAGCCTCTGTTCAGATTTGTATACGGAGATATCGATCCAACCGATATTGATGCTCCAGTATCAGCCACGGGTGTGTATCGTTATAGTGTATGGCTTCTTTATCTTCTGCAGCTTGAGAAGATTCCGGAGTGTATGAAGCTCATCGGAGAGAAGATTGCTCCATTACTCATAAATATTTCATATCAGATTCTTGAGGATGATGACAGACCGAAGAACTTTGATAAAGCTCTCCTCGGTTATCTTGATCTTATCAATGTGGTTATGGAGATGGATATCTCTGCTTCAGATATTGGATCTGAGTCATATATAAACAATCTTGAGGTTCTCTATGATTATGTTATAGAGGATGCACATGCACCTAACGATTATAAGATACAGTTGTCAATAAATCTGTTTTCGATATATATTGCAAACAAGCAGTATGAGAAGGCGTTCCAGTTCTATGGACTGAATGCAGAGTATATACCTATCGACAATCTGTCAGTTTACTCCAATTTTAAGGAGCTTATAAAGAATGTGACCAGCACAGAGGCAGCAAAGATACTTAGCAGTAAGGTTGCTTCAGAGATCTCAAAACAGGAGGTTTACAACAAGAGAATTGATTCTCTTCTCAATGAGACATGTGCGTTCACAAAGAAGGTATATCAGTCTATAGAGAATGACCCAGAGGTGAAGAAGGTACTTCAGACACTTGGATCAGGTGCTCAGCTCAGTGGAAGACAGAATATTCCTGAAGGTGCATATGAGTACAACAAGTTATTTATCGAGTGCGGAATAAAGGCGTATGTCAATTCAGATATCACACAGAAATCGTACGAGGAAAAGTATGAGAGCCTTGAGATTTTGTCAAAGGCACTCAACGTACTCTTTGAAGGATACAGCCTGTATGAGGTATCAAACAAGATAGAGGATCAGTACATAGAACTTACATGGTGTTGCAACTTCCTGAATGCAAACCCATCAATGCTCAAGGCATTCTTCAGTGTAAAAGAGAAGATAAAAGTGTTTGATGTCAGGAAGAAGTCGATAGTTGAGAAGAACAACAAGAACAAAGAAGTTTACTCTATGCTGGATAACAGGCAGAAGATACTTCTTTTCATGGCTGCTGAGGATATGGTGGTCAATGGACTTAACAGCACAAAGAAGATGGTTCTTGCCTCAAGTTATGATATCAATACAGCTAAGAAGTACCTGCAAGAGACATATGTGAGAACAACTCTTCCTGAGAAATATAAAGAGGAAAATGAGCAGCAGGGCGGTGGTTTCTTCGGCAAGAAACAGCAGGCTATGCCGGCAGACCTCGTTTCTCTTTGCAAAGCTGCAGTGGTTGAGGAGATGCTGTGCAAGTCAGAGTTTCTGTATCATCAGCACTCATTAAAGGGAATTGACAAGCCGTCTGCCGAGGAGATGACTTACTCAGTTGCATGCCTTATCAAGTGTATCAATCACATGATAAACAAGAAGAGTAAGGCTGCGGCTGCTCCAAACAAGAAAGTTATCATTACCAAGACTGGTAAAGTTATTGAGCTTAACGATGAGTCAGGACAGGCTCCAGAGAAGCAGGAGTCAGGCATAATTGAGGCAATCGATAATATCGTTGTACAGCTCAAGGATAAGAGCGACAGCAATGTAAAGTATGTAAAAGATTACATTGAGGATCTGCTCAATACACTTATGAAGTACAATTGGGATATGAACGTCCAGCTTGATGAGTTCTCAGGTGAGGAACTTAGAAATAAGGCGTTTACAGTTATTAAGAAGCTCAATTATGACCTTTTGAGATAATATTGGGTTACATAATTTTTATATGATATGCAAAACATCGGCGTATTCTTGCAAGAGCAAGTCTGCTCCGATGTTTTTGTTTCTTGTAGTTGAGGGTGGAAAAAAACAAATGTATATGCTAGAATAGGTTGGATTTGATAAAATTATAATTAATCAGGAGGATTAAAAATGGCAAAATTCATTAAGACACCGGTAAAGGGTATGTGTGATCAGCTTCCGGCTGATATGAGGCTCAGAGAACATGTGCTTTCAATGATCAAGACAAGTTATTCCAGATTTGGATTTACACAGATAGAGACTCCTGTTATGGAACATATAGAAAATCTTACAAGCAAACAGGGCGGAGATAATGAGAAGCTTATCTTTAAGGTGATGAAGAGAGGCGCAGACCTTGCGAGAGCTATAGATGCAGGCAAGGGCGAAATGGCAGACAGCGGACTCAGGTATGACTTGACACTTCCTCTTTCCAGATACTATGCCAATAACAAGGAACAGCTTCCTAGTCCGTTCAAGGCACTTCAGATTGGCCCTGTATTCCGCGCTGACCAGCCACAGAAGGGAAGATTCAGGATGTTCACTCAGTGTGACATAGATATCCTTGGCGACAATACCAATCTTGCTGAGATAGAACTTGTGGCAGCAACGTCTGATATGCTTTCCAGAATATTCTCTGAGGTGGGCATAACGGATTTTACTATTCATATCAACGACAGGCAGATACTCCGTGGTGCAGCAAAGAACGCAGGATTTGCAGAGGAGGATATTGCTTCTATACTTATCAGCCTTGACAAGTATGACAAGATCGGTCTGGATGGTATAAGGGCAGAACTTACAGAGAATGGCTACGATGCAGATATGGTAAACAGGTATCTTGAGATATATGAGAACCTTGGGGATGTGAGCTGCGCAGATTTTTGCAAGGATATAGATGAGCAGTGCCTCGACCCAAAGGTTGTAACCAATATGGATGAGATTATATCAAGTGCAAGAACAATGGTAGCAGATGGCGTAAAGATTGTATTTGATCCAACTCTTGTAAGAGGTATGGGATATTACACAGGACCTATATTTGAGGTCACAATTGACGATTACAATTTCTCAATTGCTGGTGGTGGAAGATATGACAAGATGGTTGGCAATTTCTGCGGACAGGATGTACCTGCAACTGGTTTTTCAATCGGTTTTGAGAGGATAATCACCATTCTCAAGGACAAACTTGATAATGGTTACAAGATAGATTCGGACAATGTTGCCATCCTTATCCATAAGGATGTTACGCTTGACAGGAAAATGGAGATTTTCAAGGAGGCAAAGGAGCTTCGTCAGTCAGGAAAGACAGTCACTATACAGATGATGAGAAAGAATATGAAGCAGCAGATAAGTATGCTGGAGTCAGAGGGATACACAGAGTTTAAGAAAGTATATAATGATTAGATATAATAAAGGCTGTATTCATTTATCAGGAGATGATAAGTGGATACAGCCTTTTGTGTTGGCTTATAGATTATTTTAGGTTTTTCGGTTATCTCACCATGCCGTATTTCTTCTTGAAATAGAATATAAATGGTTTTTCGATAATTCTCTTTAATGTTATCTGTATCTCTTCATGACTTGTGTCTATAGGTTTGACCAGGATGGTGTGTATTCCAAGGCTGGCGCTGCCGATTATGTCGGTGTATATCTGGTCGCCCACTGCAATAGTGTTATCTATATTACAGCCTATTTCATTCATGGCACGGATATAGCCTTTTTTTGATGGCTTGCCGGCCTTGTATATATAGTTGACCTTCATCTTTTTGTTGAATGAAGCTACTCTTGGCTCTTTGTTGTTTGAGACTAAGCAGACTTTAAATCCGATTGCTTTTAGCTTTTCCATGAGTTTTATAGCACGTGAAGTAGCGGGTTCGTTGTGTCTTACCAAGGTGTTGTCGATGTCAAACAGTATCCCCCTGTAGCCCTTGTTGTAATAATCCTTGAAATCTATCTTGTATGTGGATGAATAGTATTCATCCGGCAGAAATCTGACCATATATATCCTCCAAAAATTATATATACAGGTATATGCCGATAATCAGTACCTGCTTGTCTGTGGCTGGCAGTCGGCGTCATGTAGTGCTTGCCAATCAAATACGTGGACGTGTCAGCTCATTTGCGCTCATTATATCATAGAAAAATAAACAGGTGTATAAACACTTAATAAAATAATTAAATTCTTTATCTGTTCACTTTCGTGTTTTTAATTTGCGGTAAACCATGTATAATGAAAATAATTAATCTAGGTATAAATAAAAAATATGGTTGGTATATCATATACATATGCCAATTGCTATATAGAACGAAGAACTTATATAAATGGGGTGTGGGATATTGCACAGAGCGTATGTTATAAGAAAAGAAAATAATAAATATCTGCTTGATGTGATCAGTCCATATGAGGCTCTTTACAGTTCAGTATTTGGGGTTCAGGCAGATACATTGTCCTATTCACAGGACAGAATGTGCAGACGTATGTTCGATGAACTTATAGACAGGTTGAATTACAGGGAGAAGTTGGTTATAGACAGACTCTATGGGTACAGGTGCGACAGATGCAGCATATCGGAGCTTGCAAAAGATCTGGATACGGATGAAGATGGTATAATTGAGATTAAGAACAGCGCCCTGGACAGACTGCGTGATCCGAATAATTACAGATACCTGGAGAAAAGGTGGTATTCTGGGACTGATCTGACAAATGCGGAATATGAGCTGGACTTTGGAGGGAAAATTAGGGCGGAGCTTTTACGTTATCTGACAGGCTGTAGAACAGATATAGATATTATAAGTGCTGTCATGAGGAAAAATGATATATCGATACAGAGAGTATACAGGAATGTATCAGTGGTATCTTCTGAGACAGGAAGATTTGAAACTTCATTATCGGGGGAAAAGAGTATAGATGATGCGGTGAGTGCCCTGAAGGCATTCAAGATAACAGCGAAACCAGTTGGGAATAATAAAAAGAGAAGGGCAATAAGGGGCAATGTTGAGACAATCCTGATTACTCATGCAGGTGTGGAACAGGCCTATAAGTACAGTGGGCTTAGTGATGATGATATAGCTGAGTGCGTATATCGTGTTCTTACTGATAGTGACGAAGGTTATGGATGTATTATTAATTTCAATATATCCGATGGTCTGATGGGGCTTTTGCTTCTCAAGGGGTATATGTATCTGGATAGCCTTGTGAATGATAGAGAACAGATATATGAAGATCTTGAGCGTGGAGGTTTTCATGCCCAGGCTGAGGAATTTGAGAAATTTGCGGATAAGGCAGAGATATACATAGCAGATAAGACCCATACATCTATGACATTTGTTGTCGTGCCAGAGTCGGTTGCTCTTAGCATATATGAGGATGTTCCGGTTGATTACCATGAGTTGTTGTCAAGTGCAGAAAAGACGGATGTAGAGTTTGCAATCATGCTCATAAAAAATGTGAAGAGAGAATTTGCAGATTTTTCAGGCCTTACGGTTACTGATGAAGCAAAACACAGACTTGATTCATTGCACAGAGGCGGAAAATCTGCAGATGCAGTGTGATATATGTTGACATTAGGAGGAAAAGCGATGGGATTTGTAGTTGTCAATATCATAGGTTTGATAATGTTCATATTGGCGATAGTGACGTTTGCGTTGGCGGACAGTTTGACTGGTGTAGCTATGGGGTGTGCGATCAGTGTGGTATGGCTGCTGTTTACCATAGTGGCAAATGTACATATATTCAGGGGGAAACGTTCAACGGAGAAGCTCAAGGACAGTGCCAGGGGACATTTATTTGATGCACAGATAGAGAGACTCAGCAGACAGTATGAGAGTATTATGTCAAGGGAGGAATATTTCCAGGAGAATGTGGAAGAAGGCAGCGGTGTGCGCAACCTGTATGAAGATATAAAGGAACAGGCTCAGAGCAATATGGACAGTGCTATAGGATTTATACAGACATATGATTACTACACAAGACCACAGCCGGTATATCTTGATAACCTGTGCAGACAGGGAGATGAACTGGTGAGGAAGTTCAATATTCTGGTGGAAAAGATGGTTGATATAGATACCAATCTTAGTTCACTGGATATGAAATATGTGGACGATGTCATAGAATGTATGAACAGCATGAGACAGGAGACCCACAGCTAGGCAAAGAAAAGGAGGATAAAATGGATAAGAGGACAAAGGAGTTAGTGGTAGTTGGAGTAGTAGTGATAATTGCAATGATAGCAGTTATTATCGGGGTAGTTGGCAGTAAGGTTACAAATATAGTTGGCAGTGGCAAAGATGAGCCGTCAAAAACAGATATGACTCTTGATGAGTTATATGCAGGTATAGATGTGAGTGAAGCGACTCCTGTAAAAGGAACTGTCACTCTTGACCTGCCTGATCTATATGCGGAACTTCCTGAGATAGATAAGTATCCGATGGCTGTGGAAGGCCGGGGGGATATCGATATAGAGATATTTACGTCTGGCGAGAAGGCTGGAAAAGACAGCGATTCCTGGCTTATAGACGTGGCGAATTCTTTTAATGGCTCAGGAGTAAAGACTGCAGATGGCAAGACTGTATCCATGAGTGTGAGATCAGTGCCATCTGGAACTGCTGCTGATTATATCATATCGGGCAAATATATTCCGGATCTGTATACCCCAAGCAATACTCTGTTTGGTGAGTATGCGATGTCAAATAATGGAAATCTTGAGCTTTATGCAGACAGGCTGGTGGGGAATACAGCGGGAATTCTTGTGAAGAAGGATAGTGGTTATAAAACAGCAGCAGATGTCATAAAGGCTGTTCAGGATAATAAGATAACTATGGGGTACACCAATCCGCAGACAAGTGCGACAGGACTTAACCTTCTTCTCACACTTCTCCAGGATGGAGATGAGAATTTTACAAAATTCAATTCAAACATTCCATATGTTGCCTATACAACACAGCAGATGAGAGACAGTGCGTCAAATGGAACCCTCGATGCGATGTTGTCAGAGTATCAGGCATACATCAACGACAGCAATCTTGTGTCAATGTATGATTTTATTGCTTTTGGTGTTAGACATGACAATCCGGTGTATATATGTAATAAGACAGGTAAGTCTTCAGCGGAGCTTGAAGCTGTACAGTTAGTGGTAGATTACTGTAAGAGTGATGATATGCAGGCGATTGCCACGAATAAAGGGTTCAATGCCAACGACGACTATGTTTCTGCAGAGAAATTCTCAGGAGCACAGGTCGCCCAGGGACTTAAGATGTATAAGAAGGCTAAGGATAACGGTAAAGACATCATCGCAGTGTTTGTGGCAGACTGCAGTGGCTCTATGGATGGTGATCCTATGAATCAGCTTAAGAACAGTCTTACTAATGGCGCACAGTATATCAATGACAATAATTATGTTGGGCTGGTCAGTTATTCAAGTTCAGTCACATTAGAAGTTCCGATTGCTCAGTTTGATTTGAATCAGAGGTCATACTTTCAGGGAGCTGTGAACAATCTTATGGCTTCAGGTGGGACGGCTTCATACGATGCCGTTGTGGTTGCGATGAAGATGATAACTGAAGCAAAGGTGCAGCATCCAGATGCAAAGTGCATGCTTTTCCTTCTGAGCGATGGGTATGTAAACTATGGTTATTCCATGGACGAGATAACAGCCGCACTTAGACAGTCCAGTATACCTGTATATACTATAGGCTATGGCAGTGATGCGGATGCGGATGAGCTCTCAAAGTTGTCTGGAATAAATGAAGCTGCATCTATAAATGCGGACAGTGATGATATTATCTATAAGATAAAGAGTCTGTTTAATTCACAGCTTTAAATCCTGTCGTTAAAATACATGGTAAATACATCAAAAAATAGTTGCATTCTGTTGACATATGGAATACAATATATTCGTTTTTAGAGACAAGTGCATATGATGATAAATCTTCGGGGGTGAGTGCAATTCTCCACCGACGGTGTTAGGGAGACCTTAAGTCCGTGAGCCGTGAGGCATGATCCGGTGTGATTCCGGGACCGACAGTATAGTCTGGATGAGAGAAGTATTATATATTCAGAACAGGGTATCTGATGGAAGCCTATTGTGGTGGACTTTTGTGATGGATACCCGGATAATAGAAAACCCCGAAGTTATCTTCGGGGTTTTCTATTTCGTTGTCAGCAGAGACTCCGGAAGTTTGAATGAGCAGGATTCAACGATCTGTTTAGAGATGAATGAAGCGGGAAGGTGTTCATATGGAAATATGTAATGTAGATGATGAATTTGATCCGTCGTACATGAGGCGTGCCATAGAGCTGGCAAAGCGTGGTACTGGTGCGGTGAATCCCAATCCTCTTGTCGGTGCTGTCATAGTGAAGGATGGACGGATCGTAGGAGAGGGATATCATGTGAGATATGGAGAGCTCCATGCGGAACGTGCAGCATTTGCCAGCCTGAAGGATCCAGCGGATGCGGAGGGGGCAGTTATGTATGTGACACTTGAGCCATGCTGCCACTTTGGCAAGCAGCCGCCATGTGTGAATGCAATTATAGAGCACAAGATTAGAAAAGTGTACTGTGGCTCCGACGATCCAAATGCTATGGTGGCAGGAAAAGGCTTTAAGAGACTTAGAGATGCTGGGATAGAGGTGTACACACACTGTCTCAAGGCTGAATGTGATGCCATAAATGGGATTTTCTTTAAGTATATAGTGAGCAAACAGCCGTATGTGACCATGAAATATGCCATGACCATGGACGGCAGGATAGCGACCCATACGGGAGCCAGTAAGTGGATAACCGGAGAGTCTTCAAGGAAATATGTCATGGAGCTTCGGAACAGACACAAGGGAATAATGGCTGGCATAGGAACTGTACTTGCAGATGACCCGATGCTCACATGCAGAATAGAAAAAGGTGCAGACAGGGATACTGATAATATCAGAAATCCGATCAGGATAATTTGTGACAGCAAGCTCAGAATTCCTGAGGATTCCAAGATTGTACAGACAGCCGGAGAGATACCGACGATAGTGGTGACGACGGCTGATGGAACAGCAGATACAGAAAAGTGTGACAGGCTGATGGCAAATGGAGTGAGTGTCATAGAGACAGACGATATAGATGGGCACGTGAACCTCAGACAGCTCATGACAGTTCTCGGAGAGAAATGTATAGACGGAATACTGCTGGAGGGGGGCGGTGAGCTCAACTATAGTATGGTGTCTGAAGGTTTGGTAGATGAGGCGTGTGTGTTCATAGCTCCGAAGATATTTGGCGGTGATGGTAAATATAGCCCTGTGTCGGGTACGGGTGTTGATATACCTGCTGATGCTCATATGTTCAAACTTGACGAGATCAGAACATTTGATGAAGATGTGATGCTCAGATACAAAAGAGTTTAGGCCTGACGATAATGGATCAGGTTGATAAAACGGCAGCAGACCGTATGAGTATGACCGTTGCAGGTTTGTTGTACGATATAGGAAAGAGGTCATATATGTTCACAGGAATAGTAGAAGAGATAGGAATTATAAGAAAGATAGATAAAGGAGTAAGCTCCTGCAGCATCACGGTGCAGGCTGACAAAGTCCTTCAGGAAAGTCGGGTTGGAGACAGTATAGCGGTAAATGGTGTGTGTCTTACTGCAACCAGCATATCGGGAAACATCTTCACTGCGGACGTCATGCCTGAGACTTTGAGACGAAGCGGACTCGGGCAGCTGACTAGTGGCAGCAGGGTAAACCTTGAGCGTGCCATGGCAGCTGGAGGAAGATTTGGCGGCCATATAGTGTCGGGACATATAGATGGGACAGGAACGATCAGGGAGTTTAAGAGAGAGGATAATGCAGTGTGGGTGACCATAGACTGTTCTCCAAAGATACTAAGGTATATCATCGAGAAGGGATCCATAGCCATCGATGGTATAAGTCTTACTGTAGCGTATGTTGATGATACCTGCTTTAAAGTATCGATCATTCCACACACGGCGGGGGAGACAACATTGCTGGATGGGAAACCGGGTAAGGTGGTCAATCTCGAAAATGATGTGGTTGGCAAATATGTAGAAAAGCTGCTTGTACCGTACAAAGGTGACAATATAGATGAAAAGCTTTTGAAAGAAAAGGCATCAAATAGATCAGGACTTGATATGAAGTTCCTGGCAGAAAATGGATTTATGTAGACGGCTATTTAAAGGAGGTAGAGTGATGAGTTTTGAATTCAACTCAATAGAAGAGATCATTGCAGATCTTGCAGCAGGCAAGCCTGTTGTCATGCTTGACAACGAGGACAGAGAGAATGAGGGAGATGTGATCTGTGCAGCAGAATTTGCTACAACAGAGAATGTTAACTTTATGGCAAAGTGGGCGAGAGGACTCATATGTATGCCTATGGACGCATTGTATGCGGATAAGCTGAATCTTCCGCAGATGTGTATAACAAACACAGATAACCACTGTACAGCATTCTCTGTATCGGTGGATCATGTGGATACTACCACAGGAATTTCGGCCGAAGAGAGAGGTTACACGGCAAGAAAGTTTGTTGATGAGAATGCAAAGCCGGCTGACTTCAGAAGACCGGGACATATGTTCCCGCTCCAGGCTGTTGCAGGTGGAGTTATAGAGAGAAATGGTCACACGGAGGCTACCGTGGATCTCATGAAGGCTGCAGGTCTTAAACCGTGCGGACTTTGCTGCGAGATCATGAAGGATGATGGAACGATGGCGAGGAAGGATGACCTTGTGGAATTTGCAAATGTCCATGGTCTTAAGATATCCACTATCGAAAAGCTGATCCAGTACAGAAAAGAGCACGAAGTATTTGTAGAATGCGTTGCCAAGGCGAAGCTTCCTACAAAGTACGGTGAGTTTACGATCTGCGGATACATCAACAAGCTGAATGGAGAACATCACGTGGCACTCACAATGGGAGATATAGATGATGGAAAGCCGGTTCTCTGCCGTGTGCACAGCGAGTGTCTCACAGGCGACTGCTTTGGGTCGATGAAGTGTGACTGTGGACAGCAGCTTGATGCGGCCATGAAGGCCATTGCAAAGGAAGGCAGAGGTGTGCTCCTGTATATGAGACAGGAGGGCAGAGGTATAGGCCTTATCAATAAGATAAAGGCATATGCACTTCAGGATAAGGGACTTGATACAGTAGAGGCAAATATTAAACTTGGTTTCCCTGATGATGCGAGGGATTACACTATAGGAACACAGATTCTTGTGGATCTCGGGATCAGACAGATCAGACTCCTCACCAACAATCCGCTCAAGGTATACGGCCTTGCAGGATATAACCTTGAGATCGTGGAGAGGGTTCCGATAGAGATAGAGCCAACAAAGTTTGATGCATTTTATCTCAAGACCAAAAAAGAAAAAATGGGCCACATGTTGAATGATGTATAATTTTTCATAAGGAGGATAAGTCAAAATGAATAAGTTAGAAGGAAAGTTAGTAGCAAATGGAGCAAAGGTTGGTATAGTGGCTGCGAGATTTAATGAGTTCATAGTTTCAAAGCTTGTGGGCGGTGCAGAGGATGCACTTCTCCGCCATGATGTAAATGCAGATGACATCACAGTGGCATGGGTTCCAGGCGCATTTGAGATACCTGTAATTGCAAAGAAGATGGCTGCAAGCGGTAAGTATGACGCTGTTATCTGCCTTGGCGCAGTGATTCGTGGTGCAACAAGCCATTATGACTATGTATGCAATGAGGTTTCAAAGGGGGTTGCTTCTGTTTCACTTGAGACAGGTATACCTGTAATGTTCGGAGTTGTGACTACAGAGAATATCGAACAGGCAATAGAGCGTGCGGGAACTAAGGCTGGCAACAAGGGTTATGACTGTGCTATGGGTGCACTTGAGATGATTGATCTCATGAAGCAGTTGTAATATTATAGATGGTAACAGTCAGTTTATAACGCAATGTATGCAGATTTGGAACAGGCACGTGTAGTTATAATACATGTGCCTGTAAATATATGACAGGATGGATATAATATATGAAATGCACAGACAGGAAGATATTATTCTTTGATATAGATGGGACACTTATAACTGAGGATGGAAGGAGATATTTTCCAGATAGCGCAAGAAAGGCTCTGGCGCAGGCAAGAGCCAATGGCCACCTCGTGTTTGTCAATACAGGAAGAGTATACTGTAATGTCACGGATGAGATCAAATCAGCGGGATTTGATGGATTTGTGTGTGGCTGCGGAACATCAATTTACTATGACGGCAGAGAACTGTTCCACAATGATGTCAGCAAGGATGTGTGCAGGAATATAGCTTATGCATGCCGCAGATATGACATGTATGGAATGTATGAACACCGTGATAAGGTGTATGTGGACGCACAAAACATGGAGAATGAGCTTCTGGTAGAGATGGTCAGATACTTCCGTGCAAATGGAATATTTGTAGGTGAGGATGTGGATTCAGACGATTTTGAATTTGATAAGTTCTGCTGCTGGTTTGCAGATGACAATGCAAAAGTCCCTGAGTTCCGTGAATATGTGTCGCAGTATTTTGATTATATAGACAGGGGGGCAAACTTCTGCGAGATAGTTCCGAAGGGATTCAGCAAGGCAACCGGAATACAGTATCTGCTGGACTACTTTGACATACCGCTTGAAAATGCGTATGCATTTGGTGATGGCAACAATGACGCACCTATGTTATTATATTGTCCGAACAGTATCATCATGCAGAAGGGCCCTGAAGAACTTAAGAGGCAGGTTATGTTAGTTACTGATGATGCTGAGAATGATGGAATATATAACGCAATGGTGAAACTGGGGATCATAGAGCCTTGGTGACAAGGAATCTGGCAACAGGATCTGAGTATATAAGATTTGGAGAGTTGAATGGAAGAACAGGAAGAATTTAAGAAGGTAACATTGCTCGACCAGCTGTCTATAGCTGTGAGCAGTCCGAAGAATTACAGACATCTGGTTTTTAGGAAGAAAGGCAGACTGGTTTTGTTTGTGGTCGTGCTGTCATTTTTGCTGGCGTTTATAGAATTTGGAATAGATACCATATTCTGGATAAATAAGGTGGGAGGTTTTGGTAATCTGGCCACGAATGAAATCCCGGCATTTGAGTATAAGAATGGCAGGCTTGCTATAGAGAGAGATGTACAGCTTGAATTTAGTGGGGCAACTCTTTATATAAACACAGAGAAAGCGGCGGTTGATCTGAACGATATGGAGACGGACGGAGTATATGTCACTATAGGCAGTGAGAAGATAGTTATGGGTATGGTTACAGGAGGAGTAGGTTACACATATATGGAGACCCCTCTGAGTTATATGATGCTTCCTGAAGGCTTTGATAATGCTGCACTTGCATCGCTGTCGCCTGCATTTTATATGTATATCGTATTCATGTTTATCTTTATAATGATAGGCAAGGTCATAAAACAGCTGTTGCTTGCCCTGATGTTCAGCATAGTTGGAAATGCATTTGCAAAGAATCTCAATTCGGGGCTTTCATATGGCAATGTTCTGACTATATGTATGTATGCCCAGACTCTGCCTATGCTTATAATGTCGGTAAATACCGCTGTGGGAGGGATATTGCCATCATTTGCGGTATGGCTTGCCACGTTGGTGATTGCTATGATGTTTATGAACAGGGGTATTTCAAGCTGTGTGAACAATGATGTACCGCCAGGGGATGTATTTTGATATTCCGGTTACTGGAAGGAGTTTGAATGTGGAGATAGAGAGAAAATTTCTTGTAAAAAAGCTTCCGGATGAGCTTGGCAGATATCCTGTCAGACACATGGAGCAGTCATATGTGTCTGTGCGTCCGGTTATACGTGTAAGGTTAGTGGATGACAAGAGGATACTCACGGTGAAGTCCAAAGGACTTCTCAGCAGACAGGAATTTGAGATGGAGCTTGACGAGAACGAATATGAGAATCTGAAGTCAAAATCAGAGGGCAACGTGATCGTAAAGGACAGATATGTGATACCCCTGTCTGACACGTCGGGAACATGCGGAGACAGCACTGTAGATAGCAGCCTTGTCATAGAACTTGATGTGTTTTCAGGGATATTTGACGGCCTGATATATGCGGAGGTGGAATTCCCGACAGAGGATGCTGCAAATGCTTTTGCTGCGCCGGAATGGTTTGGAAAGGATGTCACAGCGCTTGGGGTATATCAGAACAGTGCACTCAGCAGTATGAAAAAATCTGATATTGCGGGTTTTGTTGCACAGGCGGTATCAGAATAAGATGTTTTATTGATTGCGTAAATGTTATGTTCAAATGTAATGGAGGTATGAGAGATGAAGACCAGAATGTTGTTTGCAACCGGGTATGAGGAGGTTGAGGCGCTCACAGTTGTGGATCTGCTGAGGAGAGCCGGTGTAGAATGTGAGATGGTAGCTTCTGATGATGCTAAAACTGTGACAGGTGCCCATGGCATAGAGGTAACAATGGATGCGGGAATTTCGGATATACATGGAACATGTGATGCGGTTATTCTTCCGGGAGGAATACCGGGTGTCCCAAATCTCAAGGCAAATCCGAAGGTTGAGGAAGTAGTTAAGGAGCAGTATGAGAGCGGTGCATATGTTGCAGCTATCTGCGCAGGTCCTACAGCTCTTGGAGCATTTGGAATACTTAAGGATAAGAATGCCACATGTTATCCGGGATGTGAAGGACAGCTCTTTTCAAAGAGCCACAGCACAGATCCTGTGGTTGTGGATGGCAATGTTGTGACAAGCAGGGGTGTTGGAACGGCAATAGAGTTTGGACTTAAGCTGGTGGAGCTTCTCATAGACAGGAAGACAGCCGACGACCTTGCAGCTAAGATAGTATATAAGAGATAATGGATATAAGAATATCGGTTAGAAGCCTTGTGGAGTTTATTTTCCGCAGTGGTGATATAAGCGACAGCAGTAATGGGACTCTGCCAGTGGAAGCGATGAATGCGGGAAGCCGTGTTCATAGAAAGCTTCAGAAGCGGGCAGGGTCTTATTATAGTTCTGAGGTTTTGCTCCGCATGGATGTGGAAGCGGGGGTGCATCATATCACCATAGAGGGCAGGGCAGACGGAATAATAGATAAAAGTGAAAATGAAGAAAATATCGATGATTCGGAAGAATACATAACGAATATTGAGGCGGATGACCCGGGGCATTTTGTTGACATGGCAGAGGGCTATGAGGTTGATTGTGCTGATGGCTCTGTGATGATAGATGAGATAAAAGGTGTGTATGCCAATCTGGATGATATGGATGGTCCGAAAAAGGTCCACGTCGCACAGGCCATGTGTTATGCATATATATATGCAAATGAAAAAGAGCTTGATGGCATAGATGTGCGGATGAGTTATGTAAACTTAGAGAGTGAGAAGGAAAAATTCTTCAGAAGACATTATACTTTTGCATATCTTAAGGAATGGCTTGATGAGATGATGGCTAAACTTGTCATGTGGCTGGATCTTGTGGAGGCGCATAAGGCGGCCAGAGATGAGTCTATACTTGACATGGAGTTTCCGTTTGAGTACAGAAAAGGGCAGAAGGAGATGGCGCTATATGTGTACAGGGCTATAGAACAGGAACGGCATCTGTACGTGCAGGCTCCAACAGGGATTGGCAAAACCATGGCGGCTATATACCCGACTGTAAAGTCATTTGTTCAAGGACGGGTGACGAAGTTATTTTATCTGACGGCAAAGACCATAGCGCACACTGTGGCCAGGGATGCGATACAGCTTCTGATGGACCGGGGACTGCAATTTGTGACGGTCATTCTTACGGCAAAGGAGAAGATATGCCTGCAGGATGATATGGAGTGCAATCCAGCTGTGTGTCCGTATGCTGCGGGGCACTTTGACAGGGTAAATGAGGCCCTTTATGATATCGTGAGTCATGAGAGCATGATAGACAGGGAAAAGGTGTCGGAGTACGCAGAGAAATATAAGGTATGTCCGTTCGAACTCAGTCTTGATGTCAGCCTTTTTGCAGATGCGGTTTTGTGCGATTACAACTATGTATTTGATCCGCGGGCAAGCCTGAAGCGTTTCTTTGCGAATGAGGGCGGCAGGGCAGGCGGTTATGTATTTTTGGTGGATGAGGCACACAACCTTGTGGACAGGGCATCATCTATGTACAGCGCACAGCTTATAAAGGAAGATTTTCTGGAGATCAGGAAGCTTGTCCTTAAGTATGGCGGCAGACTTGCAAGACACCTTGGAAGCTGCAACAAAGAGCTGCTTGCTTTGAAGAAGGATGTCCCGGATGAAGGGTACAGAGTCCTGTCTGGTATTGCCGGACTTCACCTTAAGCTCTTAAGCCTGCATGATGCTTTGAAGTCATTTCTTGAGGATCATAAGAATATAGATGAGCGCAGCCGCATAATGGATTTCTATTTTAATCTCACATCGTTTCTCAATATAGCTGAGATGATGGACGAGAATTATGTCATATACGATGAATTGCTGGACGATGGACGGTTTATGCTCAGATTGTACTGCGTAAAGCCTGCGGCAAATATAAGGGCTTGTCTTGACAAGGGCCTGGCTACGGTGTTCTTTTCGGCCACAATACTGCCTGTCCGTTATTATATGGAGATGTTGTCTGACTGCCCTGATGATCAGGCTATATATATTCATTCTCCGTTTGCAAGGGAGAACAGACGTATATTGATTGCAGATGATGTGACCACCAGATATACAAAGAGAAATGCAGATCAGTATGCCAATATATATGAGTATATAAAGAATGTAGTGAACAGCAGAATGGGTAACTATATGGTGTTTTTCCCTTCTTATGTGATGCTTGAACAGGTAGAGAGGCTCATAGGTGAAGCTGATTTTGACTATGATATCACAGTCATAAGGCAGGAGCCTTATATGAGTGAGGGCGATCGTGAGGAATTCCTTTCCACATTTGAAGGGACTGGAAATGTGCTGGCTCTCTGTATAATGGGAGGAATATTTTCTGAGGGGATTGATCTGACAGGTGATAAACTGGTCGGAGCTGTAGTTGTCGGACCGGGGCTTCCACAGGTGTGTACGGAGAGGAAGCTGATGATGGATTACTTTGACAGCAGAGTAAACGATTCCGGTGTTGGAAGATACTCTGATTCGGATGGGTTCAGGTATGCTTATCAGTATCCTGGTGTGAACAAGGTATTCCAGGCAGCAGGTCGTGTCATAAGAACGGAGAGCGATCTGGGTATCATACTTCTCCTTGATGAGAGATTTGCCACAAGGAGATACACGGAACTGTTTCCTGTGGAGTGGAGCGATTATCAGGTGTGCAGGAAAAATGATGTGAGTCATATACTAGAAGATTTCTGGTCCGGTAAAAGTAAATAGAATTAATATACAAAATGACGGTATGATGCTATAATGAATGAACATCTAAGAATGAAAAGGGGACTATCATGGTAGATATAACAGTAAAGAATATCCTTGAGGCGACTGGTGGAGTGCTTTTGTGTGGAGATGAGGATACGGTGCTCACGGATATCTGTATAAATTCAAAAGAGGCCAAGGAGGGCGATCTGTTTGTTCCAATCATTGGAACAAGAACAGATGGGCACAGGTTTATAGAGTCGGCTTTGGACGTTGCATCGGCAACCCTTACATCGGAGCATGATCATGTAGTAGTGTCTGATAAGGCATATATAAGAGTGGACGATACTGTAAAAGCTCTTCAGGCGATAGGTAAGTATATTAGAAACAGATATGATATGCCTGTGGTTGCAGTTACAGGAAGCGTCGGGAAGACCACGACAAGAGAGATGATAACGGCAGCTGTCAGTACCGGCATGAGATGCTTCCATACTGAGGGCAATTATAACTCTGTATATGGTGAGCCGATTACTGTATCAAGGATGACGGACGAATATGATGCTGCGGTGCTCGAACTGGGAATCGGTGAGCCGGGAGAGATGGACATTCTCACGGATATAGCACAGCCGGATATATGCGTTATAACGACCATAGGCGTTGCCCATATAGAATATATGGGTTCATTGGAGAATACCCGCAAGGAGAAGCTCAGCATCATCAAGGGCATGGGCGAGAACGGAACACTGTACATCAACGGTGATGATCCTATGTTGTATGCAGTCAAGGATGAGATACCATGTAAGGTATACACATATGGCTGCGGTGAGGGTATGGACTTCAGAGCGACTAACATCCGTATGGAGGACGGTTATTCTGTATACGATATGGTACATGGCGACGATGTTGTAACTGTCAAGGTAGGGGTGATGGGACTGCACAATGTTCGCAATTCACTTGTAGCTATGGCTGTGTCACATCAGCTTGGAGTTCCTTACGAGAAGTCGTCAAAGGCATTTGAGAATTTCAGGGGACTCAGACAGAAGGTTATCAAACTTCCGGGAAAGTATACAATTATAGATGATACATACAATGCAAGCCCGGATTCTATGAAGGCCAGCACGGATGTGCTCTGTGATATGAAGTGTGATGGCAGAAAGTACATAGTATTGGGAGATATGCTTGAGCTTGGGGACAAGAGCGATGATTATCATTATGAAGTTGGAGAATATCTGCGTGATAAGAGGATAGACGAGGTTATAGTCATCGGCGAACATGCTCAGAAGATAAAAGAAGCTCTTGATGCATGTGATACAAAATATGCAAAAACAGTGTCATTTGCTGATACAGAGGAGATAGCATTATATCTCATGGCACTTATGAAGCCTGAAGATATCGTTCTTCTCAAGGCTTCAAATGGTATGAATTTGAGTGAAGTGGTCAATATTCTCGCAAATTAGTACGGACATTTGTATAAAATAACAAAGATGGTCAACGGTTAAGAGAAAACTGTTGACCATCTTTTGTGTATTATGTATTTATTTTTGAGATGATTATCCGCAAAAGAATACAAAACGGAGAAAAGAAATGGCAAATATTGAAAAAAGTACAAAAATGGGGTAATATCAACCTAGCTTGAAAGTGAGTACATAAGATTATATAGATACTTTGATTATTGGGAGGAAGTAATTATGGCAACAGCTAAGAAGACAGAGGACGTTAAGAAGGTTACTAAGGCCACACCAGCAGCAGCGCTTGCTAAAGTAGAGGCAGTTAAGAAGGAAGAGGCAGCCAAGAAGACAGCTGCAACAGAAGTAAAGGCAGCACCAGCAAAGAAGGCAGCACCAGCAAAGAAGGAGGAGCCAGAGGTAAAGGCAGCACCAGCAAAGAAGGCACCAGTTAAGAAAGAAGAGACAAAAGTAGCAGCATCAGCAAAGAAAGCACCAGCAAAGAAGGCAGCTCCAGCTAAGACAACAGAGAATATATTTGTTGAGTTCGCTGGTGGTCAGATCGAGATGGCAGCAATCGTTGCTAAGGCAAAGGAAGCTATTGGCAATAAGACAGTTAAGGAATTGAACGTATACTACCAGCCAGAAACAGGCATGGTATATTATACAGCTGATGGAGAATCAGGTTCTTACAGTCTTTAATCTATAGATGTTTGTTTTGAGACGAAGCCCGGTCGTATGATCGGGCTTCTTTTTGTGGGATAATTACTGGAATTGGTGTTGTATACAGGCAGCCTTTTGTGGTAAAATGCTGCTAGTTAGGAGAGACTAACAAATGATTTTGCAGGAGGCAGATTATATGACTATACATGAGTATGGAGACAGGAAGAATCCGCATATACTGCTTATACACGGAATGTGGATGTGTCATGAGATGATGCTTCCATATGTAGAGAAAATGCGCAGTGAGTATCATATAATTGCGCCGGATCTTACCGGGCATGGTATTGACATGGGAAGCTTTGAGGGTGCAGAGCATGAAGCTGTACAGATTGGCAAATGGCTTGCAGATCATGATATAAAGACTCTGGATCTCATGTTTTCTGCATCATTGGGCTGCGTTGTAGCCATGTATCTGATGGCCGACAGTCCGTGGCTTACAGTGAAGTGTTCAGTGTTTGAAGGGGCTGCGCTCACGAGAATGAAGGGTGTTGAATGGATGTTCCGCGGGATGATGGGTGGAATGCAGAAGCATCCGGAGGTTGCATCAAAGATGTATGCGGCGGCAGATATTGATTCTGACGTGATGAAAAAGCTTTCTGATTCCATGGGCAGGACAGACAAGAAAGCACTTGCATGTATGGTGCATACATGCAACAGCTTTAAATACGAGCAGAGCATGCTTCCTGCAGATGTGCAGAGAAGATTATTTTTTGAATTCGGCAGCAGGGATTCGCACATTGTGTGCCGTAAGCTGATACAGAAATACTATCCTGAGGCTACGATAATGGTCAGAAAGGGTTATGGACATTGTGTATATATGTTTAAGCATCAGGAAGAGTACAGTGATATATTGAAGGACTACATGAAGAAGAGCATGTAGCCTGGCAGAGCATAAATTGTAATTAGAGAATGCCAAGTATGTGTATATATAAAAAAGCCTGTGATATGAATTGCTATTCATATCACAGGCTTTGATTCTTATTGTGAATAATAATGTATATTATTGGATTACTTTGTTGTCAGGAAATCCGCATATGCTGTAGGAAGACCATGCTCTGTAGGATCAAGACCCTTGATCTCCTCCTCCTCAGAAACTCTGAGACCGATGGTCTTCTTGATGATAAGGAATACGATAGTTATAGTAACGGCTGTCCATGCTGCAACTGCTGCAAATCCAAGTAACTGAATGAGGAGTGGATGGATTCCTCCGCCGTAGAACAGACCGGTTAATGTGTCGTTTCCAGGAACAGTTGTTGTTGAGAAAAGTCCAACTGCGATGGTTCCCCAGATACCATTTATGCCGTGAACGGCTACAGCACCGACAGGATCATCAACATGTAAAACGTGATCGCAAAGCCATACACCGAATACTACGAGAAGTCCGGCTACGATACCGATGATTGCTGCGCCAAATGCATCAACTGTATCGCAAGGTGCTGTGATAGCTACAAGACCTGCAAGTGAAGCGTTGAGACACATTGACACATCAGGCTTGCCATATTTGAGCCATGTAAATATCATACATGAAACTGTTGCAAGTGCAGGTGCGATAGTAGTGGTAAGGAAGATTGAACCTAACTGTCCAACTGAAGTAGCTGCTGCACCATTGAATCCATACCAGCCAAACCACAGGATGAATACACCGAGTGCACCGAGTGGAAGGTTATGACCAGGGAAGGTGTGAACCTTTACTACTTTGCCATTCTCATCCTTATTGAACTTTCCGATACGAGGTCCAAGTAATGCGGCACCAATCAGTGCTGAGATTCCACCTACCATATGGATGGCACATGAACCGGCAAAATCATGGAAGCCAAGTTTTACAAGCCAGCCACCTGGATTCCAGATCCAGTGAGCCTCAATAGGATATATCAGCAGTGAGATGATAGCTGAGTATATGCAGTATGCAGAGAACTTTGTTCTTTCAGCCATGGCTCCTGATACGATGGTTGCTGCTGTTGCACAGAACACAAGGTTGAATACGAAGCTTGACCAGTCATAGTTTTCAAAGTGAAGGAACAAATCCCATGATGGTTTTCCGATGAATCCTCCAAGTGCCCAGTCACTGCTTCCGATGAGAAGCGATGAACCTAGGATCATGAATGAAACTGTACCGAGACAGAAATCCATGAGGTTTTTCATTATGATATTTCCGGCATTCTTTGCTCTTGTGAAACCGGCTTCAACCATTGCAAATCCGGCCTGCATCCAGAATACCAGTGCGGCTCCAACGAGGAACCAAACTCCAAATACAATTGTGCTTACGTCTTCCATAATCATTCCTCCTTTTAATACATTGTAGTTGTGGAAGTGATCAGATATAAAAAAAGATGTGTCCCGCCAGGGCTGATCCTGACAAAACACATCTTTGTGCACTCGATATCTGATCGTATGTCACTGAGATATGACTGATAATAAGTATCTCAGTGCCACACCTCAATTACTAACTTGGGTTGAGTATAGTATTGAGATATGGTAAAATATTGAAAAAATCGGACATGAGACGATAAACATTATTATATTTTGCGCTGGCTTAATATAATTAAGCAAAGAAATGGTAAAGATGAATAAAGTTATGTGGAGATGACGTATGGATAGTCAGATTTTATTGAATGTTAATTTTTGTAATGAGGTATATACACGTGTGATAGAAAAGAATGATATATCTGTGTATGTAAGAGTGGGATACAGCATGAGTGGGATAAGACTTGTACCCCAGGAGAATGTGGGCATATGTCTGATATGTATGAATGGACATATAAGAGATGTGTGCCTGGGACAGATTGAGGCTGCAGTAAATATTGATGAGAGCTGCAGCTTTATATCAGTGGAGCTGGATTTGGGTTTCAACAGTAGAGCGATGAATGTGTTGCACAGCTTATATCCATTTGGAAGAATGTTGACGGATAGCAGGGACGTGAAAAATAAAAGATCCGATGCTTCGCTGAAAAATGTGATGGATGTAATTGCAGATTATATAGATGCGTGTGAGCAGTTGTGGTCAAATATGATCGGGGAAGATTTGCGTACCGTGAAACAGGCAGATTCCATATATGCTGTAAAAGGCAAGATAAGTATATCAGAGCTTGCCGGGCAGATGGGCTGCACGGTCAGACATGCACATAGGAGATTTGTGAAGACGCTGGGCGTTGGCCCCAAGAGGTTTGCCCGCATCGTGAGGATCAGGGAGACTGTGAGAAAAATGTTAGAGCACCCAGGCGGACATGTCACGGATTATATGGATGACATGGAATATTCTGATCAGGCCCACTTCCAGAGAGAGTTTAAGTGGTATACAGGTATGACACCGGGAAGTATGCTCAAGTTACTTAATTAGAATTCTGGTAAACTATGAGAAACACGCTTCGCGAGTTTCTCAAGTTATCGCGGCAGTCGCCAAGGTCTCGTGCAAGCCCGGACTTTGGCTCGTTGCTCGCGTAAATAAAACAGGCAGTGGACAAATGCCGCTGCCTGTCAATTAAGAAAAAGGAATGATACTGGATATCTGTGCTTATTATAGCGCAGTCTCCCCGCGCTCGCCTGTACGGATACGGACAACGTCTGCCACATCATATACGAATATCTTGCCATCTCCTATCTTGCCGGTTGAGATCCTCTCGCAAACCTTAAAAATGATCTTGTCCGCAACATCGTCTGATGCTATGGTCTCGATCTTTACTTTTGGAATAAGGTTTACCACATATTCGCTGCCTCTGTAAGTTGTCTTATATCCCTTCTGATTACCATAACCCATGATGTTTGAAACCATGGCACCTGTTGATTCACACTCGTCAAGTATTGATTTTACATCATCAAGTTTCTCTGAACGAACAACAATTTCAAGTTTCTTCATATTACAGTCCTCCTTTATTCCCTTTGGATTTGTTTGAACAGATTATAGCATAGCCCAAATATCAATTCTATAGCATTGGCCAAATGCGAAAATATTAAAACGATTCTAAAGGGGGGCACTTCAAAGTTGTAGAAATACAGAGGAAATTACTTTATTTTATTAAGTCGGATACAATGGCACAGTTTACATAAATTTCATAATTCAATTAGTTGGTAAATGGTGTGCAGATATGGTATTATATCAAAAAAGTATATTTATACTGCCGTATGATATATGGCATTTATAATTGAAATTGGAGGATAAACATAAGCTATGGCAGAGAATTACGACGATATAGATAAGAACGTACCTGATGTGACCGACGCAGATGACAATGCAGAGGATGACAAAGATAAGGACGATGAGTATGAGAAATACTGCTATCTGTGCAGGAGACCTGAGAGTGTAGCAGGAAAACTGATACATATGCCGGGGGATATAAATATTTGTGCTGATTGTATGCAGAGATCATTTGACAGCTTTAACAATTCTGGGTTTGGCAACATGCCGGGGCTTGGTAATATGCAGTTTATTGATCTGACTAATATGCCATTTGGCAATATTGACATGTCAAAGTTCAAAGCGCAGAATGATGTACCAAAGTCACAGAAGGTAAAGAAGAAAGCGCCAAAGGAGAAGAAGGCAGAGCCGGAGCTTTCGCTTAAGAATATACCTGCACCGCACAGGATAAAGGCTATGCTGGATGAATATGTGGTTGGACAGGAGTATGCAAAGAAAGTCATATCTGTGGCCGTATACAATCATTACAAGAGGGTGCTTACAGATACCATGGATGATATAGAGATTGAGAAGTCGAATATGCTTATGGTCGGACCTACGGGATGTGGTAAGACTTATATAGTAAAGACTATTGCAAGATTGCTCCAGGTACCGCTTGCTATCACAGATGCAACAACCCTCACCGAGGCTGGATACATAGGAGATGATGTGGAGAGCGTACTGTCCAAGCTCCTTGCTGCGGCTGACAATGATGTCGAAAAGGCAGAACGAGGAATCGTATTTATAGATGAGATAGATAAGATTGCAAAGAAACAGAACAGCAATAGCAGAGATGTAAGCGGTGAATCTGTTCAGCAGGGACTCCTGAAAATTCTTGAGGGAGCTGATGTAGAGGTTCCGGTTGGCGCTGGCAGCAAGAATGCCATGGTGCCTATGACAACCATCAATACCAGGAATATTTTATTCATCTGCGGCGGTGCATTCCCTGATCTGGAGAATATAATTAAGCAGAGAATCAGTAAGCAGGCATCCATGGGATTTAAGGCAGAACTTAAGGATCAGTATGATGATGATCCAAATCTGCTAAGACAGGTTACTACTGATGATCTCAGAGATTTTGGAATGATACCTGAGTTTTTGGGAAGACTTCCGGTTCTCTTTACTCTGGATGCTCTTGACAAGAATATGTATATCAAGATACTTAAGGAGCCGAAGAATGCCATACTCAAGCAGTACAAGAAACTTCTGGCACTTGATGAGGTTGACCTCAGATTTGATGATACGGCTTACGAGGCAATAGCTGAGGAGGCGGTAAAGCGCAAGACTGGAGCCAGGGCACTTCGCGCTATCATAGAGAGATTTATGCTTGATATAATGTACCAGATACCTAGAGATGACACCATAGGAAGAGTTACGATAACAGGTGACTACATCAAGGGTAAGGGAAGTCCGGTCATCGAACTCAGAGGAACTCCGGTTCTTGATGATTCCGAATCTGGAAAATAAATCAGACAAAATACTTGATAAAATTTTATCAATATGTTAGAATGACCGCGTTCATTAAGGGAGTAGTCAGCATGTAAGTCTGTTAAAGGTTATCAGATTTTTGCATGTTGTGATATCAACATAATGACCCGATGCCTGCGGTCATATACGACTGCAGATGTTTGGATCTGGTATTACTGTAGATGATGAGACTTTCTGGACAGCTTTTCAGCTGCCCAGAAGGTCTCTTTTTGTTATACAGACATTCCGCAAAAGATGATCTTTATAGAATGAAAAGGATAGGAGTAGATTGTATGAGTATTTTGGAGTTGTTTTTGCTGGCTGTAGGACTGTCGATGGACGCATTTGCTGTGGCGATATGTAAGGGATTGTCGCTCAGGAATATCAAATTAAAACACATGATAATCGCCGGTGCATGGTTTGGAGGATTTCAGGCTCTTATGCCGGCAATCGGATATATTATGGGAAGTTTTTTTGCTGATCTCGTAAGCAAATGGTCGCATTGGATAGCATTTGTCCTACTTGCTTTTATAGGAGGCAATATGATAAAAGAATCATTTGGCAAGGATGAGGATGTGGATTCTGACATGGGTGTGAAAGTGATGTTCCTTCTGGCTGTGGCAACAAGTATAGATGCACTTGCGGTCGGTGTTTCGTTTGCATTTTTAAAGTTATCTATACTGTATATCATACTGGCAGTGCTGTTTATCGGATGCATAACTTTTATATTCTCAGCTGTAGGAGTGAAGATCGGAAGTATATTTGGAACAAAGTACAAATCAAAGGCCGAGCTTGCCGGAGGAATAATCCTTATACTCATAGGAATAAAGGTGGTGCTGGACGGTCTTGGAATCCTGTAGACAATCGCAGCGTTTTGGCATACAATATGGAAAGCACGCTGATGCGTGGCTGGTCATCAGTCTGCGGCGGGTGACATATAATTAAGGAAGGTATGTCAGGAAACGGAGAAAAGGAGAGCATATATGATTAAAAGAAGATTCAGGGGAGGCATCAGAAAGGCGATGGTGCTGTTTACAGTGTGTGCTGTGGCACTTACTTCCACGGCATGCAATTCGGGTATGTTCACATTGAAAGATGTGACAGGGGTGGCTGTGGATAACCCGGACGATTACACTGATGTTCAGAAGGAGTTTGAATCATTTCTTCACGATGAATATGTTGACAGTGTCACATCAGACAGCATCACATATAATTATTCCATAAAAGATGGCGATGCGATGGGGATCGCAGAACCGGAGGTAACGCTCGGGGATGATGATATGAGTGATGCAGGCATACAGAAACAGAAGTCGGAATTTGATGATACATATAACAAACTCTGCTCATTTAACAGGGCGGATCTCACTGAGAGCCAGCAGCTCACATACGATATACTTAAGCAGTATATGGATACTGAGAACGAGGGATATCTGAATATATATCTGAGTGAACCGTTTTCACCTATGAAGGGACTTCAGGCGAATATTGCCACATATTTCACTGATTACAGATTTGATGACAAGGGAGATGTGGAGCGTTATATACAGTTGCTTGGTATGGTGAAGGATTACTTTGATAAATATCTTGAGTTTGAAAAGACTAAATCTGAAAAGGGATATTTCATGAGCGATGCTGTATGTGAGCAGGTTATAGAGCAATGTGAGGATTTCATAAAGGATAAGGACAATCACTTTATGGTCAGCGTCTTTAATGATAATATAGAGGCTCTGGATTTCCTTACAGGTGATGAGATAAAAAGTTTTGAGGAACAGAACAAGAAGGCGGTAGCTGACAGTCTCATCCCAGCATTTGAGGATGTCATAGATGTGATGAAGTCGCTTAAGGGAACTGGAAAGAATCAGGAGGGACTTTGTAATTACGAGGGAGGAAAAGACTATTATGCTTATCTTCTCAAGAAGACTGCAGGTACAGATAAGAGTCCTGAGGAGGTTGCCCAGATGCTGGATGACAATCTTTCCAAGCTTATGACTGAGCTGTATTCGGTTGCGATGCTTGATTCGGATGCCTATCAGTATCTTGTGGATAATTATGATGACCTGTTTGGAGAGGATAATTCAAAGGATCCTTCGGAGATAATCAATATATTGATGGATACAGCAACTGAACACTATCCGGATTTTGGCAAGATCAGTTTCAGGGCAGAGAATCTGGATAAGAGCCTAGAGGATATACAGGCAAATGTGTTGGCATATTATATGTCTCCGGCATATGACGATCAGGAAAACAATCTTATCAGGGTGAATGGAAAGCATACCGACGGAATGTGGACAACACTTGCTCATGAGGGTTATCCGGGACATATGCTTCAGAATGCATATTATATGTCGACAGATCCTGAACCGATCAGAACCGTGCTGAACTTCCTTGGATATGCAGAGGGCTGGGCTATGTATGCCTGCTATGATGCAGTCAGTTATTACACATTTGACGGCGTTGATAATTCAGAGAATGTGGCAAAGCTTTATAAGATCAATGATGAGATGAATTATCTTCTGAGTGGACGTGTGGATATAGGCATAAATTATGAAGGGTGGACACTTCAGGACACCAGGGACTATCTCAATGAGAAAGGGTTCAATGGAGAAGCAGCTGATGATCTCTACACCACAATGATAGGAGATCCTGCGGTGTACCAGAGTTACTCTACTGGTTACTATGAACTTCAGGAGATCCGTGATTATGCGGAAGAAAAGCTTGGTTCAAAGTTTGACCTTAAGGAGTTCAATACGGTGGTATTAAAGACTGGACCGTGCCAGTTCAATATATTAAAGGAACAGGTTCAAAAATATATAGATACAAAATAAAGAGAAAATAAGACATAGTATTGAAAAAGATTTCTGTGGATATATATATCTGCAGGAATCTTTTTTCCTTTTATGCATATACTATATTGATTGCGTATTTGTGGATTTTGGGGCGTAAAATGGATGAAAAGGCGGCTTTTTCAGAAAAATATGTAGAATATATTGTGGAATATAATGGAGACAGGGAAGCTCTTTTGGCCAATTACAACCCTTACGATCTGCGGGTTATTGACAATAGATATACCATTGCATATCAGCGTATACCGGCTGATTATATGGAGAGTCTGTCCAGACTGGAATATACTCTTTTTCCAAAGGTCTATGGACCGATGGATGACGTGGGAGCGCTTGAAGCTATAGGTGTTGTGAATATACAGCAGGAAAATATATTGGGGCTTACAGGCAAGGGTGTGTTGTTTGGAATTGTCGATGGCGGGGTAGATATCTACAATAGCAGCTTTCTGAGAGAGGGGAATAAGACAAAGATACTTGCAGCATGGGATCAGACAGCAGAGAGTTCTGATGATGCGGCATACGGCTATGGCAGGGAGTATAGTTCAGAGGAGATACAGGCTGCCATAGATGATGGACAGAAGATACTTACAGACAGTACAGGCCATGGGACATTTTGTGCGGGGGCGGCCGTGAGTGTTGCGCCGTCTGCGGATATTGTGGTGGTGAAACTGAAACAGGCAAAAGATAATCTGCGGGACTTGTATGGTATTCCCCGGGAAGTTACAGCATACAGTGAGGCTGACATTATGATGGCGATTGCATATCTGATCAGGGTGCAGGAGATTTTTGTGCGTCCGATGAGCATTCTTGTAACATGCGGTACTAACAGTGGAAGCCACACCGGAGCCGGGGCGCTTGAGAAATATATAAACAATATAGGTGATCTCAAGGGAACTGCGGTTTCGGTGGCAGGTGGAAATGAGGGAAGTGCGGGACACCATTATGCAGGAATTGTGGGACGTATAACTGACAGTGACAGACCGGGGAATCTTGTGAATTCCGGAGAGGTGGATGACAGGCCGGATTACGATGTTGTTGAGATAGAGGTGACTGAAAATGATAGTTTTACTATGGAGATATGGGGACCGTCAACCAACACATACTCTGTCGCAATTGAAGTTCCGGGGGGAGAATTTATAGAAAGAATATCGCCGAGATATGACAGAAGTACGGTCATAAAACCTGTATTTGGAGGAGGAGCGGTGTATGTTGATTACTTTTTGATAGAGGATTCTGCCGGACAGGAACTGATAATGCTGAGATTTGTTAAACCGGTTAATGGAATATGGAGAATGCGGGTGTATGGTGCCGGTGATACAGAGAAAAGCTTCAACGCATGGCTTCCGATCAGCGCTTTTTTGTCTCCTGGAACGAAGTTTGTGAAGAGCGATCCCCGGACGACTATAACTGGTCCTGCAAATGCAGAGACGGCAATATGTGCTTGCGCGTACAACTATGCAAATGGTAATCTATATATTGGCAACGGCAGAGGTTATACTGCAGACAGGCGGGTAAAACCGGACATTCTGGCTCCCGGCGTGGATATAATTGGAGAGGGGATAAGCGGAGAGCCTGTCATCAGAAGTGGAACATCCATAGCTGCGGCATATTCTGCCGGGTGTTGTGCATTACTTCTTGAGTGGTCCTATGAAAAACGGAATATAAGGAACATCAATGGTAATCAGATAAGGAGATATCTCATACGAGGGGCTCAGAGACCTGGAGCGGGGGATGTTTTTCCAAATATAAGGAATTATCCGAATCCTGAGTGGGGGTATGGGCTGCTTAATATATATGGGACATTTGAAAGTCTGAGGAATGTTTAGTACGTGCTATGTGGTTACGGGAGGTATAGAGATGGATAAGATGCACCGCGAGAAACTGGATTCTGGAGGGGAACTGGTGTATGGAAACAGACAGATGAGAATAGAGTATTTTTTTCAGGGCCCCGATGTAAGATACGGCGGTGTCAGGATAAGGATACCGGGCGATGAGATAGCAGAATACATGAATGCGTGGGAAGAGAACTTTGCCAGATACGAGCAGCTCAAAAGCGGGGAGACGGCGAAGATGACGGTTGAAAAAGGACTTAAGGGAATGCTTATACGTGTTGGTATGATGGGCGGAGTGTATCTGTCTGGCAATCATATGAGGATATCAAGAAGAAGTGAGCTGGAGTGCATTAAGAAAGATTACATCCATGCACTTGGAATTATGGAGAGAATGTGGAAAAGTGATGATTGTTAGAGACTGTGCTTCGTGTTATAATGACAGAGCATAACAGGGGATTTGAATGCAGATCCTGAGAATAGAATACGGAGGATAAGATATATGTATATAACATGCCTTGATCTTGAAGGAGTATTGGTACCTGAGATATGGATAGCATTTGCTGAGGCAAGTGGAATTCCTGAATTAAAGAGAACGACAAGGGATGAGCCTGATTATGACAAGCTCATGAACTGGAGACTTGGAATACTGAAAGAGCACGGACTTGGACTTAAGGAGATACAGGATACCATAGCAAAGATAGATCCTATTCCGGGAGCAAAGGAGTTTCTGGACGAACTTCGTTCCATCGGTCAGGTGATAATCATCAGTGATACTTTTTCACAGTTCGCAGGACCGCTCATGAAGAAGCTGGGCTATCCAACTATATTCTGCAATGAGCTTATCGTGGCGGATGATGGAGAGATCACAGGCTTCAAGATGCGCTGCCCGCAGTCCAAGCTTACTACTGTTAAGGCGCTTCAGTCTATAGGTTACGACACTATCGCCAGCGGTGACAGCCACAACGATCTTGGAATGATATATGCCAGCAAAGCGGGATTCCTGTTCAAGAGCACAGATCAGATAAAGGCTGACAACCCGGATCTTGAGGCATTTGAGACATATGACGAACTTCTTGCAGCTATCAAGAAGGCGATGGATTAATATTCATGGCTGGATGTTATACAAGGAGGTTTTGTCATGAAGTATAAGAGCGTTGATGAGATAGATACATTCTCGTTCAGGGATGCGACTATCACAAGATGCAATTATTCAGAGAAACAGGGAATACTTGTATTTGAGCTGGATGGTGCCATAGTCAGGGAGAATAATTCGGCAAATGAGCTTTATACTGACAGATATGTCAGCGATATGCAGATCAGATTTGTGGAACCTGAGATAGAGGCACTGCTTCTGGAAGGACACAGTTACTATGATGCAAACGATGTCCTGCTGGAGAAGGTCCCGGATGAACCGGTTGATTCGTCGGATTATGATAAGGTCCTGGCTGGTTTTGCAGGCAGCCCGATATTCTTTGCCGGACAGCCGAAGGACAGCATAAAGGATGACGGAAGAAAGTGTTTTCAGCTCATAGTTGACGTGGAAGAGGAATCATATGTTTTTAGTTTTTACTATGACAAGGTGGTGGCTGAGTGGGAGCATTTCATGAACAAGGTGCAGAACTAGCGTGACATTGCGTGCGGAGAAGGTGAATGGAAGATGGCAAAGAGGATAAAGAGATATCTTGCATATATAGACGGACTTCTTGAAAGAGATGATGTGGATTTTGGACGTGAGTCAGAACTTCATCTGAAGCAGATCGGATTTTTTATGCATGAAAGACTTATACATCTTATTGTGCTTGTGCTTTTTGCAATATTGACAGTTGTGACATGTATAGCATTTGTGGTTACATCAAATATCTCGCTGCTCATACTGGCTCTGGCATTTATGGTTCTGCTTGTGCCATATATCATGCACTATCATCTGCTTGAGAACAGCGTGCAGTATATGTATGATCAATATGACCGGATGATGGAGAAGTCAGGTATAAAAGTTTTCAGAGACAGATAGGAATATCAAGATATATATAGACAAAACCGTGAGTAACAATGTTATTCACGGTTTTGTTGCTATATAATCTGGAAGCGGTATGACTTTGCTGTTACTTGAAATCGGAGAAGTCGTATTCGGAGAAAGTCTTGCCGTGTTCGTCTGATCGGTAAACCTTGCCGTCCTGTGGATCTATATAGAAATCACCGACTTTTGTATCGCCATTTCTGTTGTTGTCATGGAGTTCTATATGATAACCTGTTTTTCCATCGGAGAATCTGGTAAGGTCTTTGTCGCTGTTTGTGATCTGAAAACGTCCGTCTTCTGTCGGAAGTTGGTTCATGAACCAGTTTTGGGCATCATCGAATGAACCGAATATGCCTGAAACAGTATTTTCTGCTCCGTCCACTACGTCTTTTATTCCGTCAGCCACACCGTCGGCAACATCCTTTACCGCATCTCCGGCACCACCTACTATGCCTTTGTCAGAGCCTGATGAATTACCTGTAGTGCCCTCTGAAGTTGTAGATGAAGTTGAGGAGGACCCGGTGCTTGCAGAGCTTCCTTGATTTCCAGAATTTCCACATCCGCAGAAAATAATCATGGTCAATGCCATGCACAATGTGAGTATAAAATGTTTATTCATTTTTGATCTCCTTGTTTTGATATTTGTTATATATATTTTCCTTTTGCAAAAAAAATATTCGCGCTTATCAAAATTCATAATAAGGGAATGTTAATAATATAATAGAAAAAACAGGCAAAGCGTGGAGATTAAATTGAAAAAAGTTGATGCTGTGCAGGAAATAGAAGGGTACTGGCAGTACATAATGCTGGCGATAGCGATAATTCTTGCGATTATTTTTTGTTGCTACTACATAATAAGTCAGTCTAAATGGGGTTTTTACAGGACGGAGGGTGCAGGTGTTGTTGAAGAATCAGCGGGAACAGTAAAACCTGTAAATTCTGTACAGATGAAGAGGGCATATCTTACATTTGATGATGGACCTTCACAAAATACAGGGGAGATTCTGGATATCCTTGATGACAATAATGTTAAAGCAACATTTTTTGTGGTGGGAAGAGATGAGAGTTATTATGATTATTACAGAGAGATAGTAAAAAGAGGGCACACGCTGGGACTTCATTCATACACTCATGATTACGACAAGATATATGCCAGTCTGGACGATTTTGCCGAAGATATTGAGGAATTGCGGAATTTATTGTATGATGTAACGGGTGTGAGATGTACCTGTTATCGTTTTCCTGGAGGAAGTTCCAACACTGTATCGAATGTGGATATGGATACTCTCATATCATATGTGGAGAGTCAGGGACTTACGTATTATGATTGGAATGCGCTTAACAACGATGCGGTGTGTGACAGTTATACACCGGAGCAGTTAGTTGAGAATATTATGTCAGATGTGCCGGCACATGATGATGTGATCATACTTATGCATGATCTGTCAAACAGACACAGTACGGTGGAGTCACTGCAGATGCTGATAGACCGTCTGAGGGCGGAAGGTTATGAGCTGCTTGCGATAGACGATGATGCGCCTCTTGTGAGACACAGGTAGGAAGGACCGATAGAATATGACTTATGATGAAGCGATGGCCTATATTGAATATACGAATACTCTCGGAAGTGTTCTGGGCCTTACGAATATAAAAGAACTGCTTAAACGGCTCGGAAACCCGCAGAATGATGTGAGAGTTATTCATATTGCGGGTACGAATGGCAAAGGTTCCATATGTGCATTCCTTGATGAGATACTGGAGTGCGCAGGTTTTTCGGTTGGAAGATATATATCACCGACGGTATTTACTTATCTTGAACGGTTTCAGATAAACAGGAGATACATGCAGGAGGATGACTTTGCAATATATCTTGATAAGGTGAAACAGGCGGCTGATGGCATGGTGAAAGATGGCTTTGACAGGCCGACTTCATTTGAGACGGAGACGGCGGTAGCATTCTGCTATTTTAAGGATATGGCGGTGGATTTTCTCCTGCTAGAGACCGGCATGGGAGGTCTGCTTGATGCGACAAATGTATGTGATAGACCTGTGTGTACGATCATAGCGAGCATAAGTATGGATCATATGGCGTTTCTGGGAGATTCCCTTGAGAAGATATATGAACAGAAGCTGGGTATAATGAAAAAGGGAGTACCATGTGTATCTTATCCTGTACCGGAAGAACTTCTCAGCATGTGGCAGGAGAAAAAAAGAGAGAATGGAACAGAAAATACATCTGTTATGGTCAGCATGGACGATATAACGATCATGAGGACGGGGCTTGATGGGAGCAGATATGAGTATGGGGGAAGAAGTTATAGCGTATCTGTGCCCGGTATATATCAGGTGTATAACAGTGCAGTCGCAGTGTGTACTGCAAGACTGATGCAGAGACTTGGCTATGGGATAGATGACGATGATATTCAGTCCGGAATATCACAGACGATGTGGAAAGGTCGATTTCAGAAGATATCCAGTACGCCTGATATATATGTGGACGGAGCACACAATCCAGGAGGATGGGAATCTCTCAGGAAGAATATAGATCAATACTTCGCAGACAGGGAACTTATATATATATGCGGGGTATTTAAGGATAAGGACTATGACTGTATGCTCCGGATACTTATGCCGCGGGCAAAGCACTTTATAGCAGTACAGCCGGAAAACCCGAGAGCACTTGACAGGAATGTCCTTGCGAATCTTGCAAAGCAGTATATAGATTCTGTGTATGTACAGGAAGTGGTTGATGATGCGGTATATCAGGCAATGGATATCGCAGAAGATATGGACGCTCCGGTAATTATCATATTTGGGTCATTGTCATTTATAGGACCGGTCATTGACAAGGCGGAACTTGGAGGCTATAGGAGAGATTGATGGATACTGGCATGGACAGAGTAAACAGGATACTGTTTAATGATAAATACGGCAGACTTATGGCTGTGATAAAGGATAAGGAGAGAAACCGCATTTTTTGCAGGCATGGACTCGACCACTGCTTTGACGTTGCCAGGATAGCGTATATCATGTGTCTTGAAGAAGACATGGGCATTGAAAAAGAATATATATATGCAGCAGCACTTCTTCACGATATAGGCAGGGCTGACCCGGAGGAGAGTGGCGTGCAACACCACCTCCTGAGTGTGGAGCTTGCGGGAGAGATACTCAGGGAATGCGGGTTTGATGATAGGGATACGGAAATGATATGTGATGCCATAGGATCACATAACACTGATGGCGATACGAGGAAAGGACTCAGTTATATTCTGTACAGGGCGGACAAGCAGTCCAGAAACTGTTTTGACTGTACGGCGTCAGATGAGTGCTACTGGCCTGACGCAGAGAGAAATCTGAAGATAAGATACTAATTAAGGGAGAATAAAACTATGAAGATAGCAGACAAGATATTTGACACGGATGGCAGACCATATATCATGGGAATCCTCAATGTGACGCCGGATTCATTTTCTGATGGGGGACAACACAATTCGCTTGCATCGGCACTTGCTGCCACGGAGGAGATGATCGGTCAGGGTGCTGATATCATAGATGTAGGCGGTGAATCCACAAGACCCGGATATACCATGATATCCGACGATGAGGAGATAGAGAGAACAGCTCCGATCATAGAAGCCATAAAGAAGAATTTTGATGTTCCTGTGTCACTGGACACTTATAAATCGGCTGTTGCTGAGGCTGGTATAAAGGCGGGGGCAGATCTGATAAATGATATCTGGGGACTTAAGTATGATAAAAATATGGCTGGTGTGATAGCTAAATATGATAAGGCTTGCTGCATCATGCATAATAGGAAAAATACAGATTACACGAATTATCTGGATGATGTTGTGGCGGATCTGGACGAGTCAGTGAAGCTTGCATTTGCAGCAGGGATTGACAGAGACAAGATCATGGTTGACCCTGGAATAGGATTTGCAAAGGATCTGCATCAGAATCTTCTGCTTATGAACAATCTTGAGATTCTTCATAAGTGGAATATGCCTATACTCCTCGGAACTTCGAGAAAATCAATGATAGGACTTACCCTTGATCTTCCCGTCACAGAGAGGGAAGAGGGGACGGTGGCAACTTCTGTCCTGGGCCTTGTGAAGGGCTGTTCATTTTTCAGAGTACACAATGTGGAGAGTAATTACAGAGCACTCAAGATGACTTATGCCATGTTGAATGCCAGATAACAGGATCGGAGGCAGGATATGGACAGGATAAATATAACCGGACTTGAGGTGTTTGCACATCACGGAGTATATCAGGAGGAGAATGTTCTCGGTCAGAAATTCATAGTTGATGTATCTATGATGGTGTCTACAAGACAGGCCGGCAGGACGGATGATATAAGGAAATCGGTAAACTATGGCTGTGTGTGTGATGATATACTAAAAGTCATGAAGGGCAGGAATTATAAACTGATAGAGACCCTTGCTGAGGAGATAGCCTCATTTATTCTGCTGAAATATGAGGATGTCAGGGGAGTGGATGTGACGGTGAGAAAACCGTGGGCACCGGTACTTGTCCATGTAGATACCGTGTCGGTATCTATAACGAGGATGAAACATATTGCTTATCTGGGACTTGGATCCAATATGGGTGATCGTGAGTCGTATCTTGATATGGCCATAGATGAGCTCAACAAAGATCCATATACAAAGGTTACGCAGGTGTCCGATTTTATAGAGACCAAGCCGTATGGCGGAGTCGAGCAGGATGACTTTCTAAATGGGTGTCTGGAGATAGAGACACTTCTCTCTCCGGTTGAACTGCTGGATCTTGTAAATGGCATAGAATCTGCTGCTGGCAGGGAGAGGATCATACACTGGGGACCTAGAACCCTTGATATAGATATATTATTGTATGATGATATTGTATATGATGATCATAGACTTCACATTCCGCATGTGGAGATGCACAAGAGAGAGTTTGTACTCAGACCGCTCTCGGCCATAGCAGGATATAAGAGACATCCACTATTGGGTTCAACTGTGTCCGAACTGCTTGAGAGACTTGAGACGCAGGAGTGATTGCCTGAGCGATATTGCATTACAAATATAATATAACTAAAGGATCGGAATATTATGGATACGTTGAAAGCGATAAATAATATAGAAGAACAGATACAGAGACTTGTCACTGAGAAGAATAGACTCATAGACAGTGTGTGCAGAGATGGTTATGTCAGACAGCCGGGGAGGGATGATCCGGATGTGACTGGCGGATTTACCCCTGTTGACAGGCTGCACATTGACGAGAATACTGTAGTTGTATACCAGGGCGTACCGGGGGCTTACAGTCATCAGGCTATGCATGACTATTTTGGTAATGATATAAAGAGCATGAATGTCCCAAAGTTTGAAGATGTGATAGAGACTGTCAGAAGTGGGAAGGCAGATTACGGAGTCCTACCTATAGAGAATTCGTCTGCGGGATTCGTAAATGGAATATATGATATGGTAAGTGGCAGTGGTCTTACAGTTGTGGGCGGTGACGAGGTGAAGGTGGCCCATACACTCATGGGCCTTCCGGATGCAGAGCTGACTGATATCAGGAGTGTGTATTCTCATCCGCAGGGGCTTATGCAGTGCAGTGAGTTTCTTGTTGCGGCGGGATATACACAGTGTCCGGTGGCAAACACAGCAGTTGGCGCTGTCAAGGTAAGAGATGACAGAGACAAAACCCAGGCGGCCATAGCCAGCAGGCTTGCAGCAGATATATATGGGCTCAAGGTGCTTAGGGATGACATAGTGAACAATGAGAACAACACGACGAGATTTATCATTCTTTCAAAGAAAAAAGAGTATGTGAAGAACTCATCAAATGTATCTATATGTTTCTCTCTTCCGCATGAGAGTGGAACTCTTTACAGCATCCTTGGACATATAAAGCACGATGGCCTCAATATGACTAGTATAGAGTCCAGACCCCTTAGAGGGAGAAAATGGGAATATTCATTTTATATTACGCTGGAGGGCAGTCTTCAGGACAACGCAACTGTGGATGCTCTGGACCGTATAAGAAATGATTCTCTGGATTTTAAGATAATAGGAACATACTGATGCAGACGTCTTTTATGCGTCTGATTGAAATAAGAAAGGTGGGGTATATATGGCAAACAGGATATTTGCGGCTATCGATGTCGGTTCAAATGAGCTGTCGATGAAGATATACGAGATCACACCTAAAAAAGGTCCCAGGGAGCTGGACTATGTGAATAGTACAGTAGAGTTGGGAAGTGATACGTATAATAGCGGCAAGATAACAGAGGAGTCCATAGTGAAGGTGTGTGATATCCTCAATCGTTTCAAGAGAAAGATGAAGGAGTATGATGTCCGCGATTACAGAGCGTATGCATCGTCTGCTGTCAGAGAAGCCGAAAATTCGATTATGGTTCTTGAACGTATAAAACAGCATACTGGAATAGAAGTGGTGGTGCTCAGCAATTCGGAACAGAGATTTATGAATTACAAGGCCTACGCTGCAAAATCAGGCATGGCGGAGGATGGCATCAAGAACAGGGCGCTTCTGGATATAGGCGCGGGAAGTGTTCAGATATCTATATTTGACAGGCAAAATCTCATACAGACCCAGAACCTTCCGATAGGAGCGGTCAGGATCCGGGATTATCTGGCGAAGTATGGTGCGGACACAGTTGCCCTTGAAAATATCATGGAGGAGTATGTGTCTAATTTCATAGAAGAATTCAGAAACCTCTTTATAAATGATAAAGACATCAAAAGTATAATTGCAATCGGAGATGGAATAGTGAATTTGAAGAAGGTAGGACCTGAACTTGGGATAGATAATAATATCACAAGGGATCAGTTCAGGGTGCTTTATCATAAGGTGGTGGAGACCACTCCGGAGGTTCTGTCTGAAAAATATGGAATTCCTTACGAACGCGCAACCCTCATGCTTCCTATGGCGATCATATATCAGTCTTTCCTTGATAACTCAAGGGCTGAGGATATACTTACTCCAGATGTCACATTCTGTGATGGAATAGTGGCTGATTATATGGATAAGAATGGCACGCTGCTGATCAACAAGGATTTTGATGAGGATATAATTGCCTCAGCGAACAGTATTGCAAAGAAATACAAAGTGAATAGAAAACATACTCAGAACGTGACTCAGAATGCACTTGATATATTTGATGCATTCAAAAGTTCGCATGGACTTGGCAAGCGTGAGAGACTGCAGCTTCAGATCGCGTCCATGCTTCACAGCTGTGGCAAATTTGTAAATATGAATGAGGGAACAAAGATCTCTTATTATATTATAATGTCGACCGAGATACTTGGTCTGTCCCACAAGGAGAGAGAAGAGATAGCGAATATAGTCAGATACAATCACTACTACCTCCCATCCCAGACAAAAGCCCAGGTCTCCCTGATGACGGCAGATTATATGAAGGTGGCAAAGCTTACATCCATACTCAGGCTTGCTGATGTGCTGGACAAGAGCCACAGGCAGAAAATAAGTGATATGAAGTTCACATTCAAGGATAATGTCCTGACTATGACGGTTGATACATTAAACGATATAACGCTTGAAACAGGAGTATTCAAGACCAAGACGGAATTGTTCAGAAAAGTATTTGGAGTAAAACCTGTATTAAAACAGAAAAGGGGGTTGTAATATATGGCAGAAAAAAATCCGATTTTTTATAACAGAGAGCTCAGCTGGCTGGAGTTTGACAAGAGATGCCTGTCGGAGGCTAAGGATAAAACCATACCTCTGTTTGAGAGGATAAAGTTCCTCAGTATCACCGCATCGAACCTTGATGAGTTCTTCATGGTCAGGATAGCGTCTCTGGTTGATATGGTGCATGCCGGGTATACGAAGAAGGATATAGCCGGGATGACGGCGCAGGAACAGCTTGATGCCCTTCGCGTCAGCACAAAAGAATTTATGAAGAATCAGTATCAGACACTTAACAGATCGCTCATACCTCAGCTTGCCCAGAACGGACTTAAACTGGTGAGACACTACGAAGATCTTACGCCAAAACAGGCGAAATATGTGGACAAATATTTTGAAAAGGATGTGTATCCGGTACTCACACCGATGGCGGTTGATTCGTCCAGACCATTTCCTCTTGTCCGCAACAAATCGCTCAATATAGGAGCACTTATATATGATAAGAAGAAAGATGTCACAGATATAGCAACTGTACAGGTCCCTTCTGTGCTCCCGCGTATAGTCAGACTTCCTTCTGATGAAAAAGATGTGACTGAGATTATACTGCTCGAGGAGGTTATCGAGAAGAATCTTGATAAACTTTTTCTCAGTTATGACATCGTCTGTGCGTATCCTTATCGAATTATGAGAAATGCGGACTTTTCTATAGATGAGGAAGAGACTGCCGATCTGTTGAAGGAGATTGAGAAGCAGCTGAAACAGAGACAGTGGGGCGAGGTCATCCGTCTTGAGGTGGATGAAGCGATGGATAAGAAGCTGCTCAAGGAGCTGAAGAAGCACCTTGGCGTTGAGGAAGAGGTTGTATACAAGATAAATGGCCCTCTTGATCTGACATTTCTCATGAAGGTGAACGGAATCGAGGGATTTGATCATCTGAAGTATCCTAAGTACGCGCCTCAGCCGGTTCCTGGAATGGGAGATTACAGCCATATATTTGACAGGATAAAAAAAGGAGATATACTTCTTTTTCACCCATATTATGAATTTACCCCTGTTATTGAATTTATCAGGCAGGCGGCAAATGATCCGGATGTTCTGGCAATCAAGCAGACGCTTTATCGTGTCAGTGGCAATTCGCCTATCATAGCAGCGCTGGAACAGGCTGCAGAAAATGGTAAGCAGGTTACAGTTCTTGTGGAACTTAAAGCAAGGTTTGACGAAGAGAATAATATTGCCTGGGCAAAGAGACTTGAACAGGCGGGATGCCATGTAATATATGGTCTGGTAGGACTTAAGACTCATTCAAAGATTGCGTTGGTTGTAAGACGCGAGGAGGATGGAATCAGAAGATATGTCCATCTTGGAACGGGTAATTATAACGATCAGACAGCAAAACTTTACACTGATATGGGACTTCTGACATGCAGTGATGCTATTGGTGAAGACGCTACTGCGGTATTTAATATGCTGTCAGGTTACTCTGAGCCGAAGAAGTGGAATAAGCTGGCAGTTGCACCTATATGGCTGAAAGATAAATTCCTTATGTTGATAAACAGGGAAGCTGAGAACGCAAGACAGGGTAAGAAGGGGCGTATTGTAGCCAAGATGAACAGTCTGTGTGATCCGGTTATCATGCATGCACTGTACGATGCATCGGCAGCCGGTGTGAAGATAGACCTGATAGTCAGGGGAATATGTTGTATAAAGGCTGGAGTTCCAGGACTTTCAGAGAATATAAAGGTCAGATCAATAGTAGGCAATTACCTTGAGCATTCAAGAATATTCTATTTTTACAATGATGGTTTTGAGGATATATATATGGGAAGTGCTGACTGGATGCCTAGAAATCTTGACAAGAGAGTTGAGATTACATTCCCTGTGGAAGATCCGAAACTCAAATCACAGATCAAAGATATATTAAAGATACAGCTTGCAGACACGCTGAAGGCACATATCATGCAGCCGGACGGATCGTATGCAAAGCAGGATCTCAGGGGAAAGGAAAAACTTGATTCACAGATGTATTTTGTGAAGAAAGCAAGCGAAGGACATGAACCTGTAAAGAGTGCAGAAAACAGCAGGGTATTTATTCCTGTAGAATCAAGTGAAGAAAAGTAAAAAATCTGTTGACACATGGCATGCAATGTGGTATCCTACCATTGCTGTGTGAAACAGTGAACATAGAAGCAGAGTATCCGCTCTCACCTCAGCATGGTATTACATGACTTGGGTTAATATTTAGCTTGGAAGAATTTACAGGTTTTCCCTGGATTTGAATATGCTTTTTATTGAGAAAGTGGATAGTTTGTTCTATCCACTTTTTCCTGCGTTAATAGAGTAGTTTCTACGAAATTTAAAATGTGGAGGTAGAGAGTCATTAGCGATTTAATGATCAACGAACAGATTAGAGACAGAGAGGTACGACTCATTGGAGAGGATGGCCAGCTTGTAGGAATCATGTCATCCAGAGATGCATATAAGATGGCTCAGGATGCAGGACTTGATCTTGTGAAGATAGCACCTAAGGCACAGCCACCTGTATGTAAGATAGTTGACTATGGTAAGTACCGTTATGAACAGGCCAGAAAAGAGAAAGAGGCCAAGAAGAAACAGAAGACTATGGAAGTTAAGGAAGTTAGACTTTCACCTAACATCGATGCGAATGACCTTAATACCAAGATCAATCAGGCTAGAAAGTTCCTTGAGCATGGCGATAAGGTAAAGGTAACACTCCGATTCAGGGGGCGAGAGCTTGCACATGTTGAACAGTCCAAGGTAATCCTTGACAATTTTGCAGAGAAGCTTGCAGAGATCGCAGTAGTTGATAAGCCTGCCAAGTTCGAGGGCAGAAGCATGATAATGTTTTTAACACAAAAGCGTTAAATTATTATAGACATATAATTCAAGGAGGAAGTAAGTAAAATGGCTAAATTAAAGACAAAAAGAGCAGCAGCTAAGCGTTTCAAGAAAACAGCTAACGGCGGTTTAAAGAGATCTAAAGCTTATAAGAGTCATATCTTAACAAAGAAGACCACTAAGAGAAAGAGAAATCTTAGAAAGGCTACAATGACAGATGCAACAAACGAGAAGGTAATGAAGAAGATTTTACCTTATATCTAATAGATCAGGAGGAAGAAAACCAATGGCAAGAGTTAAAGGCGGAATGAACGCAAAGCAGAAGCACAATAAGGTATTAAAGCTTGCAAAGGGCTATAGAGGAGCAAGAAGCAAGCAGTATAGAGTAGCAAAGCAGTCAGTTATGAGAGCACTTACATCTTCATACGCTGGCAGAAAGCAGAGAAAGAGACAGTTCAGACAGCTCTGGATCGCTCGTATCAACGCAGCAGCAAGAATGAATGATATCTCATACAGCAAGCTTATGCATGGTCTTAAGCTGGCAGGTGTTGACATCAACAGAAAGATGCTTTCAGAGATGGCTATCAGCGATGCAGAGGGATTTGCAAAGCTTGTTGAGGTTGCTAAAGCTCAGTTATCATAATTCATAGTATATCAGACAGATTTATTTACGAATAAGAACCGTATGTGATAAGTATATTGCATATGGTTCTTATTTTGTTTATGTTAATGTATCGTGTGGCATTCTTTTGGGTTCTGGTGTCGACTGATTTAGGGTTTTATAATCTGAGGTGGTATGATATAATTATAGAGGTTAGGGGAAAGACAAATAAGAGAAAAGACATGAAGTAGGAGGCACATATGTTCGTAGAGAGAATAACAAAGGATCAGATGAAGATGTTTCTTGAGACGTTTGCTTGCTGCAGCGAGCAGAAGAATCTCGTTATGAGACTTAATTATGCAGGTAAAGAACCATATCTGGACGTGACCAGGTTCAGCAATGGACTGGTATACACAGACTCGTATTATGATTTTGACAGTACATATTGCAGTAATCTGTGGAACAAGTTTCTGTATACGCAGTTTACACATGAGTATTACACAGCATTCAAGGAGTACCTCATGAAGGATGTAGACAGAAAGCTGACAAATATGATAAAGATATAACTGACTGGTGGAGACACATTTACTATGAGTTTTCAGATTTTCAAGAAAATTAAAAAAATTTGAAAATAAATGTTGACTTTATATAACAGGAATGGTATTATCTTATTCGTTGGTGACGAGCAATCAGTCAGCATCATATAAATATGCGGGAGTGCTGGAATTGGCAGACAGGCTAGACTAAGGATCTAGTGCTGGAAACGGCGTGTGGGTTCAAGTCCCATCTCCCGCATTTTTATTTTTAGGAGAAAGCCTTTACGAGTGGCTTTCTTTTTTTGTATCAAGTCATTTTAACTAATATTAACTCACGGAGATTTTCTTGATATATGAATCTTCAGGGGTTAGAATCTATAGTGATGTAGTAGAGAATATGTGACGCTGGGTATAGTTTGCTATGTTCATGTACAGGTCACATAATTATATATTCAGGAAACAGGAGGAATACAGCGTGTCAAAAGCTAAGTTTGGCAAGAGACTGTTTACGGTTGTTTTTACGGGAGTGATGTCGATATCCCTTGTGGCGTGTGGCGGCGGATCAAGTGAAAAGATCGGCAATGCCAGCGTGAACATTGAGCCGTACAGTAAGATAGAATTCAATACGGAGCAGGTGAAGAGTGGCGATATCCAATCATCGATATCTCTGGAGCTCAAGCCGGATGGTTACAGTAGTAAGGATTATTCCATACAGCAGTCGGATTATCAGGTTCAGGAGGTGTATGTCAAGGAAGGAGATAAGGTGGCCAAGGGCGATGTGATGATACAGTTCAAGGCCAAGGAAATCCAGAAGACAATTGACGAGTACACAGAGCAGAAAGAACAGTCCTCGCTGCTGATAGATCATTATAATAGACTTGCAGCAATAGACAGCAGTCAGGACTATTCGGCTGACATAGAGGCTGCAAAGCAGAGTATGGATCTTGCTGATACCTACATAAAAGAGCAGAACGAGAGAATGAAGGAATACCAGGTTATAGCAGAGAAGGACGGAACGGTTACATATGTGAATGCTGATCTTCAATATGAATATGTCACGGCAGGAGATACACTGATAACAGTTGATTCGGGATCTTCTGATTATGTGGCGGAGACCAAGGATCCATTTGAATTCAAAGTCGGCGATCTATATGACGCTGATTTCGAGGAAGCAACATTCTCGCTTAAGCTTGTTAAGTGCGACAAATACACAAGTGATGCCACAGGCGCTGAGATGCAGAAATTAACGTTCCAGCCGGTCAGTGATATGGCAGGAGTCACTGAGGCTGATAAGCTGAGCATGGTGATCGAGAAACCTGTAGTGAAGAATGTGGTATATGTGAACAAGAAGGCGGTATTTGTTGGAAGCGATGAGAAATCATACGTATATGTTGTGGATGACCAGGGATACAGAAGCGCAGTTCAGGTTGAAGTTGGTGACACCGTGGATGATAAGACGATAATTACAACGGGACTTAAAGCAGGAGAGCAGGTGGTGATAAATTGAGACAGCATAAATATACTAACAGATGCAGCGCAAGAAGCTGTATATCAAAGAAAGTTGCCTGCTTGTTCATGTCATTTGTTATGGCTGCTGCTATGACAGGATGCGGCAAGGACAAGACAGAAAGTGTGCCAGATCTTCTGGATCCGGTGAGCACAAACGAGGCTTACAGACCAGTGACATATGGCGATATAGGAAGGATGGTCATCAAGACAGGAACCATAGTTCCAACAGACAATTGTTATTACTATGATACATCAGCAACCCTGTCAAAGGTATATGTGAATGTGGGCGATAAGGTGAAAAAAGGAACTCTTCTTGCCGATGCTGGAAGTGGAAGTGAATCAGATGCGGCAGATGACGGGAGTTCTGTTGATGATCCATCTGCAAGTGATCCGACAATGGATGATGGATCGGTGGATGGAACATCAGACGACGATGCATTTTCACATAATATAAAAGAAAAGATATTTGCTCAGAATCAGACAGAGCTTGACTGGAGAATAAAGGCCTGCGATGAGATCGGTGATAAGGAAGGTGCTGATGCGGCAAGAATTGAGAAAGCGGTAAATGCGGAGAACAACAGATACGAGAATGTCCTGTATGAATATGAGCAGAAAAAGAAGCTGCAAGAGAAAGAAGACAGTGAGAAGCTCCAGAAAAACGGAACTCTCAAGGCAGATGGCGACGGATATGTGACTTATGCCAAGAAGGTAAAGGGCACAGAGACTACAGTGGCAGGCGGAGAAAACGTGGTTGTAGTATCTGATTACAGCCAACCGTATATTGAGATTACGGGAGAGAAGTTTAAAAAGGGCAATTATTCATTATATAAGAATATGTATGCTGTTGTGGATGGCAAAAAATATGATATAGAGTTGTATAATTACACGAATCAGGAGATTGCTGTAGCACAGAGTATGTCAAGCATGCCGTACACCAGATTCAAGCTCAAAGGAGTGAAGAATCCGGGAAAGATACTCAGTGTAGGAAACACGATATCATTATATTTCAGTACATCAGAGGCAAAGAATGTGCTTACAATAGGAAATGATTCTCTATATGAGGAGAATGGACAGACATTTGTATATATAAAGACCGATTCCAGCAGCAAGGAAAGACGAGATATAGAGATAGGAGTCAGTGACTCGAATTACACGGAGGTGGTGAGCGGCCTCAAAGAGGGCGATCTTGTCTATTATGCATCTGATGCGATCATGCCTAGTGATTATTCAGAGTACACTGTATCACTTGATTCTTATACCAAGACAGCCAAAGTTGACAGTGACAATTTTACTGTTGAGGATTTGAACAGTGTAAGCTATGTGGCCCCTTGTGATGGAAGATTTACCAAGCTGAATATCAAGAAGGGCAAGAAGGTAAAGAAAGGCGATCTGTTGTTCCAGATCGACAGCGGCGGCGGATCTGCTGCTATGAAGGATATAGATAATCAGATAGAGAGTGAGAATCAAAGTTACACGTCGGAGATGAAGAGTTATGATGACCAGATAAATGATCTCACAAGACAGATAAAGCATTATCAGTCAGGAAAGGTTGCTACACCGACTGATGCAAACAATACATTGTATATGGCTGAACAGCTCACATGCCAGAGAAATGTGTTATCCCTAAATAAGGAGATGCTCACTCATACGCACAATGCAACAATATCCAGTCTTAACGCGCAGAAGGAAAAGCTCAACAAGAATAATGATGGAAGCGGCAAGATCAGCGTGTATGCGGAGCAGGCAGGAACTGTGCTGTCAGTTGATGTAAGTACAGATGTGGCTGTGAAGGAAGGACAGAGTATAGTAACTATTGGCAGCAATGAGAATGTGATCCTTGCAGTGACGATAAGCGATGGTAAACTTGCCATAAACCAGAAAGTTACAATCATAAACAAGAGTAATACGAGCAAAAAGTTCACAGGGACCTGTGTGGGAACTACGGGAGATGGTGACAGGAATTATATAGAGACTGATTCTGATGGAAATGTTCACATAACAAAAAGTTCAAGTGATTCTGATCTTAAATATTACATACAGGTCAGTGACAGCAGTTTCTACAAGAAGCCTAAGGCATATCAGGTCAGCTATCCGACGGTTGCATATGAGAACGTGGTCATGATACCGAGCAACATGATTTACCATGAGACAAGTAAGAAGAATGCAAGCGAGTATGACTATGTATGGCTTTTAAAGGATGACGAGATCATCAAACAGTATGTAACACTGGGAGATTCAGATAAGAGTAAGACTATCATATTGTCGGGACTTCAGGAGGGTGATGTGATAGCAAAGGAGTCGGGAGCAACTTCATCCAGAAAGTCAAGTCCGTCGGAGGACAAAACGGGATCTGATTCATCAGGCGGTGATTCATCAGGCGGAGATTCGTCAGGCGGTGATTCGTCAGGCGGTGATTCATCTGGAGGAGATTCGTCAGGCAGTGACTCGGGTGCGGATAGTGACCTGGGTTCAGATGGCGGCTCAGATTCAGACAGCGTAGAATACTAATAGAGAGGAGAAAAGATGTTTAAGTTTTTATCACATAAATTATTAAATAAAAAGTGGTTGAATGCATGTCTTCTCCTTGGAATCATTCTGCTGGTGGCGGTGGTATCCTGCAATCCTATGTTCAAGAATGGTGCACTTGATATGCTCATGTCATCAAAGTTTGATGCGTCTATGACTGATCAGAACAGATATCCGGCAACAATGGGACGTTCAGGTTCGTGTGCTGTTGAGGAATATCCGGATACAGATGCTGTTTTGAATAGAATAAAGAAATATGAAGATATGTGGAATTACTACACCGAGATAGATACGGTGATGAGACAGACAACACTTACTATACAGGCTGGTTATACACAGAGTAATCTGAATCATAGATCACAGTTTGATATGGCTTATATGCCGGGAATAGAGGATCACATAAATATCACATATGGTACGAGCCTTGAAGATGCAAAAACTGATTCAGGTGTGTATCCATGTATAATATCACAGAGAGCACTGGATCAGTATAATCTTGTTGTAGGTGAGGTGTTTACCATAGACACCGGCCTCAGTGATGCGGTGGATTCACAGGGCAATCCTATGCAGTATCAGATTGTCGGAGTGTTTGAGGAGAAAGATTATTCCGATTTCTTCTGGTATGATGAGCTGGCCGATCTTGACAAGCAGGTGTATGTTACAAAGAGTGATTTCGATGATATGGTAAGCAAATACAACTTCCTTACTATATATTATACAGATCACGACATGATAGATTATTCACAGATAACCCATTCAAACGCCATGGATCTTCTGTATTACCTTGATTCATTTAAGCATTCGGACAAATATTTTGAAGAGAATATGTCCGATGTGCTCATAGATTACAGGGGAGATGCAAAAACCATAGGAATAATCATATGGGTTCTGGAACTTCCGATACTCGTTCTGCTCCTTGCTTTTATCTACATGGTATCAAGTCAGATACTTGAGATGGAGGATGGCGAGATAGCGATGCTTAAGAGCCGAGGTACAAGCACGAAGCAGATACTTGGAATTTATCTTGGCCAATCAGCCATATTGTCAGCTATAGCCATAGTGGTTGGTGTGCCGATAGGATTTTTGCTGTGTAAGCTTGCGGCGAGTGCAAGGTCGTTTCTTCAGTTTGAAGTAAAGGATACACATTTTTATCATCTGGATCCATGGATGTTTGTGTACAGTGTGGCTGCTGCACTTATAGCGGTGCTTTTTGTGACACTTCCCGTTATAAAATATGCAAAGAACTCGATAGTTGAGCAGAAGAGTAGGGTAGGCAAAGTAAATTACAAGCCATTCTGGGAAAAATTTTTCATAGATGTAATTCTGGTAGGGCTTTCAGTGTACCTGCTGTACAATTACAACAAACAGAAATCGACCATTGCACTTGATATACTTTCAGGATCAAGACCTGATCCTGTCATTTTCCTGAACTCATCGCTGTTCATATTTGCGGTTGGTCTTCTGGTACTCAGACTGATAAAGTATCTTATCAGACTGATATATCGAATAGGAAGAAAGAAATGGTCTCCGGCAGTATATGCATCTTTCCTCCAGATCACCAGAACGGTGAAGAAACAGGGATTTATATCTGTATTTCTTGTTATGACAATCGCAATGGGTATGTTCAATTCCAACATGGCCAGAACGATAAATGAGAACAAGTCGCAGAGAATAAACTACAATTTGGGTGCTGATCTTGTTGTACAGGAGCAGTGGACAAGAGGAACATATGTAGACAAAGAAAAGAAAACTCACTGGTATTATACAGAGGGAGATTTCGAGAGATATACAAAGCTTGAGGGTTCTTTGTGTGATAAGGTTACAAGAGTGATATATGATGATGATGCGGTCATAAAAGCCGGCGGCGAAGAGCTTGCAGGCAGTGTGCTCATGGGAATCAACACAAAGGAATTCGGTGAGACGGCAAGACTTCAGAGTGGACTGAATGATGAACACTGGTTTAACTATCTGAATGATCTGTCTCAGGTTTCAAACGGAGTCATCATATCATCAAATCTTGCAAAGAAATATGACATCAAAGTTGGTGACAGCATAAATTATGCAAGGTACAGTCCTTTAAAGAGCAAGGAGAAGTCTGAGATAGCATCACCTAGTGGTACTGTATGCGCGATAGTGGATGCATTCCCTGGATTCCAGCAGTATGTATATGAGAAAGATGACAATGGAGAGGTTAAAGAGGTTGAGAGATATCTCGTTGTTGCAAACTATGCATACGTTGTAGGTGCGTTTAGCCAGACTCCGTATCAGGTTTGGATGAGACTTGCAAAGAATGCAAGTTACAAGGATGTTCTTACAGAGCTTAAGGCACAGGATATCAACATAGTACAGTATGAAAGTCAGGATAAGGATATTCAGGAGATGCAGGAGTCTCCACTGGTTCTTATCACAAATGGTCTATTCTCTCTGTCATTTATAATAGCCATCATACTTTGTACAGTGGGATTTTTGATCTACTGGATAACATCCATCAAGCAGAGAGAGTTGCTGTTTGGTATATACAGGGCTATGGGTATGAGCATGCGTGAGATCAACAAGATGCTTATCAATGAACAGATTTTCAGCTCTGTTCTCGCCAGCCTTGCCGGTTACGGCGTAGGAGCTGCGGCCACAGTGCTGTTTGTAAAGCTTGTGGCTGTCGTGTATCTGCCGGAGTCACACAATATAGCTATTTCAATAGCTGTGAACCCATATGATCTTGTGAAACTGACAGCAGTGGTAGTATTCATGTTTGTAGTGTGCTTCATAGTAATCAGGACTATCCTGAAGAAGATGAACATAACACAGGCACTTAAACTGGGGGAGGATTAATCTATGAGTGATAATGAAATGAACACAGAATATATATTTGAATCCGCTCCCGCAGAGAATGTCTCTGATATCATGATAGAGGCAAAGGGCATCAAAAGATGTTTCAAATTGGGAAGTGGTGAGGATTTTTATGCACTTAAAGGTATAGATATTCAGATACCGGCAGGAAAACTCACCATATTGAAGGGTCGATCGGGTTCAGGTAAGACGACACTTCTCAATATACTCAGTGCGCTTGATGAGCCTACAGAGGGCGAGATCATTGTGGATGGTCATGAGTACAGTCAGATGAATGAGAAGGAGAAAGAATTGCTCAGAAGATACAATATAGGATTTGTATTCCAGTCTGTAGCACTTATCCCTATCATGAGCGCTTATGAGAACGTGGATTTTGGACTGAGACTTGCGGAGTATGATGGTAACAGGGATGCCAGGATAAGACAGGTTCTGGAACTTGTTGGACTTACATCGAGAATGACACATTATCCAAATCAGATGTCAGGTGGTGAACAGCAGAGAGTTGCTATAGCCAGAGCTGTGGCACACAAGCCGAAAGTTATATTTGCAGATGAGCCTACCGGTGCACTTGACACAGCATCAGGTCTTGCGGTCATGAAGCTTTTCCAGGAACTTGTATATAAAGAGGGGATCACGATAGTCATGACGACACATGATCCGAAACTGATGGAACTTGGAGATGTGGTGTACGAGATAGAGGATGGTGAGATAGTTGAGCGATAAGCATTTATTCAAAAAGAAAAAGAAAGATACTGCGGAAACTGAATCTATAGCACCTGAGATGACTGCTGAGACATACGAAGGTGATGACAGCCGGGAGTATGTATATGGCATGGAGGATGCATCTGGGGATTCATCAGACGATTCATCTGATACAAACAGCGGTGATAGCGGTAAGATGATGGCTGAAGATGACAATATCATATCCTGCGACAGCCTTGTAAAGATATACAAGACGGATGACGTGGAGGTTATGGCTCTTCAGGGACTTGAACTCAACATAAAATACGGAGAACTCATGGCAGTCATAGGTAAATCCGGTTCGGGAAAATCTACACTGCTCAACATGATAGGCGGGCTTGAGCGCCCTACAGCCGGAAAGCTGTATGTGGATGGAAAAGATCTGTTTGCTATGACGGATAAAGAACTGGTGGAATACAGAAAGCATACTGTAGGTTTTGTATGGCAGAAGAATTCAAGAAATCTGCTTCCATATATGACGGCAATTGAGAATGTTCAGGTTCCAATGTATTTTGATAAGGACAACAAGGAGGATAAATACGCCAGGGCGCATGATCTTTTGTGCAAGGTGGGACTTGAGGACAAGATAAACTCCTATCCATCGCAGATGTCAGGTGGTGAGCAGCAGAGGGTAGCCATAGCAATAGCACTTGCTAATAATCCTAAGATACTTCTTGCGGATGAGCCTACAGGTGCGGTCGACACCAAGACATCGAATATGATTCAGGATCTGTTCAGAAAGCTAAATGAAGAACTTGGAATCACGATAATAATAGTTACCCATGATATCAGCCTGGCTAATAAGGTTGGGCGTGTTGTCATGATAGCAGATGGCAAGATAAGTACTGAGAAGATCATGAAGGAATCATATAAAGACAGGATGAATGAGCTTGCGACTGATGGATTCTCATCAGATGATTCACACGAAGAGTTTTCAATCCTTGATAAGGCAAATCGTGTACAGATCAGTCCTGATATGCTTGCTGCGGCTGGAATTGACAGCAACAAGGTAAAGGTCCAGGTGGAAAACGGAAAGGTTATAATCACCAAAGAGTAGTCTTATACTGTGGCAGATTATAATTGCCTTGTGCGGCAAGCCCAAATATATTATAATGAACTCTGTGTTATGGAAAAAAACGATGCGTGGCAATGCGTGAAAATTATGCAGCTGCATCAATAAAAAGAAAGGTTGGTAGTCTTATGAGGAAAAAAGGTTATGTGAAGACCTTATCTCTGCTTCTGGTAACAACACTTGCAGCAGGTACAGTTCTTGCTGGTTGCGGTAAGAAGAAGGTAGATTATAATATGGGGGATGACGGTAATGGCGGCGGAGGCGGAAAGCTCGCAACCAGACTTAATGTTCCCGAGTCATATGATGGAAAGCTCAGTGATATTGATAGTGAGACAGGACTCACAGATGTATCAATAAAGGCAACAGAGATATCTGTTCCAGATACGGATAAGATGTCTATATATAAGTATGATGCGAATTCAATCGACAGTGATTACAAGAAGCGCATATGCGAGAGTTTCTATGATGTGAGCGCCGGTATATACGAGTACAACTGGGATAAGCCATATAAGGGAGATGTCGAAAGAGAGATCGAATTGGCACAGAGTATGGCAGATCAGGCTACAAGCGACGACGATAAGTCATATTTTGACAGTTATATAGACTCACTCAAGGAGGAGCTTAAGAATGCTACAGAAGAGAGAGTTGGAGCAGGTGAATATACTGCAGATGCATTTGTCGGCACTGTAGGTTCGAATATGTATATGATCTCATTCAATACAGGAGATTCCGGTTCAGGTGGTGGATTTGATATAGACTATTATCCATCGGATCAGATGATAAACTACAAGCCAAAGGAAGGTGCAGCAAGCGTATACTGTTATAGTGGTGAGTATTACGATGGAGAGGATTCGGCAAACTCAGCAGCGCTTAGCAAAGAGGATGCATCACAGAAGGGAATAGATTTTCTTGCATCATGCGGAATAACAGACGTAGTTGAGACCGATGTGACAGACCTCATATGGGAGTACAATGACGCATCATACAACATAGTAGCAGCAGAGAAGAATGGATATATGGTAACATATAAGAGATCGATAGATGGCATTGCGCCATATACACCAAGTGTGTATGGAATAGATTCCCTCACAAGCGGCGATACATGGTATGATACAGTTGATGAGACATTCCAGTTGTCAATAGATGACAATGGTATAGTCCAGGCAAATTGCGTTGATGCTTTAAAGGCTACAAAAGACAAGCAGGATAACGTGGATCTTCTTTCTTGGGATGATATATTGAAGAAGCTCCCAACTGCTGTGAATACTTATTACAAAGACAACAAGACACAGTATAGCACGGTAGAGTTTAACGATGTGAGTCTCACTTATTATAAGGTTAAGGATGGAGACGGTTATAAGTATACTCCGGTATGGGCATTTGCTCAGTGCGAGAAGAATGATAACGGTGATCTGGACAAAGATTATCCTATCCAGCTCATAATGCTGGATGCAACAAGTGGTGAACTCGTCGACTTGAAGGCACTTCTTGATACCAATTCATATATGGATGACGCTATAAGCAGTACTATTGACGGTGTAGATGAAGACGGTGATATGATTATCAGCGGTGATGATACGGGAGATATGACTCTTGAGGATTCCACTGATGACATGTCAGATGACGGTGATTCTGCGTCGGACGATGATGCGGTAGATATCAGTGATCTGGATGTTGATCTCGGAGATTCTGTTGTGACAGAGGAATCAAGCGAGCAGTAACTTAATAAAAAAACAGATACCTTCAGGTGTGTTTTATGACACACCTGAAGTTTTTTATGGTGGAAATAATTATCAATAGCCAAATAAATATTGACATATACCCCTATGGGGTATATACTGCAAACGCTGTGACAGAAATATTTCAGACTTTATAAAAAAATGATTAGAAGAATGTTAATCATACAACAAGAAGATAATATGTCAGGAGGGTTGACGATATGGCGGAAGGAAAAAAACATAGTTGTTGCTGCGGAGAGAGCGCTGGGGATATTGAGGAGAGGACAAAGCTGCGGAGCAGCGATGAATATAAAAAACTGATGAACAGACTTAACCGCATAGAGGGACAGATCAGAGGTGTCAAGGGAATGCTTGAGAAAGATGCTTATTGTACTGATATAGTTCTTCAGGTGTCGGCTATCAATGCCGCGCTTAACAGTTTCAACAAGATGCTTCTTGCAGAACATATAAGAACGTGCGTGGCAGAGGATATAAGGGCTGGCAGGGAAGATACACTGGAGGATCTGGTAAACACTATCACAAGGCTCATGAAGTGATATGAAGGCTCAGGATCATCAGGACATAAAGGATATACATGATATTAGAAAGAAGGCGATGGTATGGATAAATACAATGTAACAGGCATGAGCTGCAGTGCTTGCAGCTCGAGAGTTGAAAAAGCCGTATCAAAGGTGGACGGCGTGACGTTGTGTCAGGTCAATCTGCTGACAAATTCCATGATGGTTGATGGCACAGCAAGCAGCCAGGAGATCATAGATGCAGTCCAGACGGCGGGATACGGTGCCAGCCCGGTATCTTCCGGGAATGGAAAAGCCGGCGCTAATACAGCAAAGATCGCAGAAGAGGATGAGACTGACAAAGCATTTGCGAACATGACAAAGAGAATGTGGTCGTCGATCGTCATATTGATACCGCTTATGTATATCTCCATGGGGCATATGATGTGGAACTGGCCGCTGCCGTCATTCTTCGATGGTAACCACGTGGCTATGGGACTTGCTCAGATGCTGCTCACTATACTTGTTATGATTATAAATCAGAAGTTTTTTGTGAGTGGATTTAAGGGCATGATACACGGGGCACCTAACATGGATACGCTGGTTGCGATGGGATCAGGAGCATCATTTATATACAGCGTGTATGTATTGTTTGCCATGACTGCTGCACAGACTGCTGGGGATATGGACAGAGTCATGACACTTATGCATGATTTCTACTTTGAGTCAGCAGCGATGATACTGGCACTTATCACAGTGGGCAAGACACTGGAGACATATTCCAAGGGAAGAACAACGGATGCACTTAAGGGCCTTATGAATCTTGCACCGAAGACTGCTGTCTTACTCAGAGATGGCAAGGAGGTAGAAGTATCTATAGATGAGGTTCAGGTTGGTGATGTATTTGCAGTGAAGCCTGGTGAGAGTATTCCGGTTGACGGAATTGTAATTGAGGGTGACTCGGCAGTTGACGAGTCGGCTCTGTCTGGTGAGAGTATCCCGGTTGACAAATCAGAGGGCAGTCATGTGTCTGCGGCTACGATAAATCAGTCGGGTTATCTGAGATGCAGGGCAACCCAGGTCGGAGCTGATACCATATTGTCCAAGATAATCAATATGGTGAGTGATGCTGCGGCATCAAAGGCACCTATAGCAAAGCTTGCAGATAAGGTTTCAGGTGTGTTTGTGCCTGTTGTAATAGGCATAGCTATAGTGACCATGATAGTATGGGCCGTAGCTGGTAAGGAGGCTGGATATATCCTTGCAAGAGGAATCTCTGTTCTTGTTATAAGCTGTCCTTGTGCGCTGGGACTTGCAACTCCTGTGGCGATCATGGTTGGAAATGGAATAGGAGCAAAGCATGGAGTTCTCTTCAAAACTGCTGCAGCACTTGAGGAAATGGGAAAAACAGGTATAGTAGTTCTGGACAAGACAGGAACCATCACCAAGGGAGAACCGGTTGTCACAGATGTCATAGCAGCTTCCGGTATCACAGACAGAGAACTTATAAAGAAGGCTGTGGCACTTGAGAGCTACAGTGAGCATCCGCTTGCAAAGGCTGTTGTGAGTTATTGGAGAGAAAAAACAAATAACACCGGTCACTTAGATGCTGCAGGCAGCCTTGAGATAAAGGAGTTCAAGGCCGTGGCGGGAAATGGACTGAGCGCGGTGGTAGATGGAAGACATACCGTTGGCGGAAATAGAAAGTATATAGAGACATTTGCTAGGGTCAGCGACGATATGTCCGCACCGGCAGAAAAGCTTGAGCTGCAGGGAAAGACTCCGATGTATTTTGCAGAGCGCAAAGACGGAGAAAAAGACTACAGACTGCTCGGAATAATCGCTGTTGCTGACGTGGTGAAGGATGACAGCAGGGATGCCATAAAACAGATGCAGGATATGGGAATGTCGGTTGTCATGCTGACAGGAGACAACGAAAGAACTGCTAAGGCCATCGGAATGCAGGTTGGTGTCGACCGTGTAATTGCAGGTGTTATGCCTGATGGAAAAGAAGCGGTTGTGAGAGAGCTGATGGAACAGGCAAATGTGATAATGGTTGGCGACGGTATAAATGATGCTCCGGCCTTAACCCGTGCAAATATAGGTGTGGCAATAGGAGCGGGTACTGATATCGCAATAGATGCCGCTGATGTGGTGCTCATGAAGAGTGAGCTTACAGATGTGGCTGCAGCCATAAGGCTTAGCATGGCGACGCTAAGAAATATCAAAGAAAATCTTTTCTGGGCGTTCATATACAATATCATAGGTATTCCGCTTGCGGCCGGAGTATGGATACCGATATTTGGCTGGACGCTCAATCCGATGTTTGGAGCACTAGCCATGAGTCTCTCAAGTTTTTGCGTTGTAACAAATGCACTGAGGTTGAATTTGACAGACATTTATGATAAAAATAAAAGATACAGAATAAAGGATAAGTACAGAGTAAGCAGTTCGCCAGAGGAAGGCTTGTCAAATACTGCTGGTGATGGATGTACGAATGATATGAAAAAGCATAAGGAGGATGGCAAGATGACAAAGACAATGAAGATAGAGGGAATGATGTGTGGACACTGTGAGGCAAGAGTCAAGAAAGCGCTTGAGGCACTTGCAGAGGTCGAGAGTGCAGAGGTGAGCCATGAGACTGGTACTGCGGTTGTGACTCTCTGCCAGAGTGTTGATGACAGTGTGCTCTCTAAGGCGGTGGAAGACCAGGACTATAAGGTGCTGTCAGTGGAGTGAAGGCCATACGCGAGATGCTATGACGGTAAAGATGAATATAGAGTAGGTGATTTGTAAAAGATGGATGACAGACAGAAGCGTAGCGTGAAAGGCAGATGATATATGAAGAAGATACTGAACAGGCTACTTAGCAGAATGGTGGTAACCTGTCTGCTGGTGGTTATACAGCTTGCGGTTATGATATTGGGAATTGTTTTTTTGCAGGAACGGTATATCTATATATCGGGTGTGCTTAAGTTGCTTAGTGTCATCGTTGTCCTGCATCTCATAATCAAGGATACCAATCCTATGATAAAGATGGCATGGATGGTGCCAATTCTTCTGTTCCCGATGCTTGGAGGACTGATGTATGTTTTATATGGACATGTGCTCATACCGAGAAAACTTAAAAAAAATATGCTCAGAGTCAGGCAGCAGGAGATATACGAGAACGTAAAGGGAGACAGATGGCTCACACCGGATACAGTGAAGGAAAGTCCTGCATACAGGATATGCAGATATATGGATGATTTTGGAGAAGCACTGCTGTACGGACATACCAGGGTTAAATACTACGCCATCGGCGATGATGTGATGGAGGATCTCATATATGATCTTGAACATGCAGAGAAGTATATCTTCATGGAATATTTCATCGTTGACAAGGGATATATGTGGGATACCATACTTGAGATCCTTAAGAGAAAGGCGGCAGAGGGACTAGATGTCCGTTTTATGTATGATGATATCGGATCGGTGTTCAATGTCCCGAAGTATTACTGGAAGGAGCTTGAGGCCAGTGGCATAAAGTGCATGGCGTTCAATCAGGTAGTTCCTTTCCTTGCAACTATCTTCAATAACAGAGATCACAGAAAGATAACTGTTGTTGATGGTAAGATAGCCCACACCGGCGGCTATAACATGGCAGATGAATATATAAACAAGATAGTCAAATATGGAAGATGGAAGGACAGCGGTGTGCGTCTTGAAGGAGATGGAGCGTGGAGCTTTACAGTCATGTTTCTCCAGATGTGGAACTGTTTCCGGTATTCAGAGGGAAGCTACCTGAGTTATAAGCCGGATGTTGACTATTCTTATATTGAAGATGGGTATGTGCAGCCATATAAGACCAGCCCGCTTTCCGCTGAGACTGTAGGCGAGAATCTGTACATTCAGATGATAAATGATGCGCAGAAGTATATATATATATTCACTCCGTATCTTATCGTGTGCAATGAGCTTATGCTTTCGCTGAAACTTGCGGCAAAACGTGGTGTGGATGTGCGTATAGTCACACCGGCTATACCCGATAAAAAGTATATTTATAAGATGACTCAGTTCAACTATGAGGAGCTGCTGGTGGCAGGTGTCAGGATATATCAGTATACTCCTGGATTTATTCATTCAAAGACTCTGCTTATGGATGGCCGCCTGGCATCCGTCGGTTCGATCAATATGGATAACAGAAGTTTTTACCATCATTTTGAGTGCGGAACACTGCTCTATGACTGCGAGGCAATAGAGGATGTAAAGGCAGATATGATGCATACATTTGAGGAGTCTGAGGAGATAGATCTACCGTGGTGTCGCAGGAATATCAGCAAGGTTTCTATTACGGGGCCTATATTGAACCTGTTGTCTCCACTGTTATAAAGAGGATATGATGATGGGACATAACAAGAAACTAATGCGTGATGGCAGATGTGAGATGCAGAATATCATAACTACTATATTTCTTTTGTATATGGGGGCGGTTTATCCACTTGTCATGCACGATAGGTATTTTGACATTACAGTCACAAAATACAGAGCTTTCTCGATTGCTATATGTATATATGCGGTGCTTATGATACTGGCGGTGCTGGTGGATGTGCTGGATGGCATTGACAGGAAAAAACATGCAGGTAAGCGTGAGGCTGTCACAGGCAGTTTTATAAAAAGGCATAATATTATGGCTGTGGATATATTCATGGCACTTTTTATTCTGGCAAATGTCATGGCATTTATCATGGCACCTGACAAAACCGCAGCATTTACAGGAGAGGAAGGAAGAAGATGCGGACTGCAGTTCATGCTCCTGGTGATGTTCCTCTATCTGTGCATGGCCAGGGGATGCACTGTGAAAAAGGTTGCTGCGATCGTATTTATGGCGGTCGGATTTGTGGTGGAGATCATAGCACTGTGCCAGTATATGGGAGCTGACTTTTTGAAGCTTCGTGAAGGCCTTGGCGTAGATATACAGAGTATATACATATCCACATTTGGCAATATAGATATATTTGGAAGCTTTCTGTGTGTGCTTGTGCCTGTTGCTATGGGAGCATATCTGGGAGCTTCATTCCAGAAGAGCGTAGTAGTCAAAGCCGTCTCACTTGTTACTATGGTACTTGGTGCAGCAGCGGCGGTCATTACAAATGCTAATCTGGTATATATAGGTATCGCAGCAGCGATTGTGATCGCGTTTGTGTGGTCGGCATACAGAGGATGTATTGTCAGATTTACAGATGTGTGTCTGGCGCTTGCATTTGGCGTGTTGGTCATCAATATGCTCCTTGATGCAAATGGCAAGTTGGAGACAGAACTTGACGGTATAAGCCGGATGGTCAGTGATAAGAATATAGCGGTCACAGTATTTGCTGTGCTGGCAGTTATAAAGCTGGTGATGATATTTTTCTCGTCAAAGATTGATAAGATCAGCGGAGGGAAAGCGCTTATAGCAGCGGTGTTAATAGTCATAGCCGGCGGTGTTACGGGGTTGGTGTGTGTATCGGATCGCGTAGGTTCACTTTTCTCATTTGATGATTCCTGGGGCAATTACAGGGGATATGTGTGGAGAAGGCTGATGGAGTCATTCAGGGAGTTCAATCTGCCGCACAAACTGTTCGGATATGGCAATGAGTCTGTAAAAGAGATCATGACATCCGGATATTATGATGAGATGATGGATGATATAGGTGTTGTGTACGACAATGCGCACAATGAATATCTTCAGTATCTTGTGACAACAGGACTTTTCGGCGCCCTGGCCTATGTGGGGCTTATCGTGTCTGCGATTGTCATGCTCATACGAACGGCCGTGTCGGCGGTTAAGGAGGAGTCGGACACAGAGGGAGTCTTTATTGCACTGGCACTTGGAATAGCCGGATATGCATCACAGGCATTTGTCAATCTAAATCAGTCCCTGACAACCCCATATGTATTTCTGATGATAGCGATGGCTGCGGGAGTGTGTAGGGCACGAAGGATTGAAAAAGATAGAAGATAAAGGAAGATGATTTAAAATCATATAAAATGGCAAATAAATATGATGAAATGCCGGTATGCACTTGCCACAGCGCATATCAAAATGTTATAATATTTGCCTGTGTGGTATATGCACATGGATAAAAGGGAGATGACCAGCAGGGATTCTTCGGGAAAGATCAGGCGATGATCTTGAAGAAATAAAAAAGATGTAGGAGGTCTATGGACATGCAGATTTATGATGAGCTTGTAGCCAGAGGGCTTATAGCACAGACAACAGATGAAGATGAAATTAGAGATTTGGTAAATAACGGTAAGGCAGTATTCTATATTGGATTTGATCCGACTGCTGACAGCCTGCATGTAGGCCACTTCATGGCACTCTGTCTGATGAAGAGACTTCAGATGGCAGGCAACAAGCCTATCGCGCTGATAGGTGGTGGTACAGCCATGATCGGTGATCCATCAGGCCGTACAGATATGAGACAGATGATGACAAAGGAGACTATCCAGCACAACGTTGACTGCTTCAAGAAGCAGATGAGCAAGTTCATAGACTTCTCAGAGGACAAGGCACTTCTCGTCAACAACGCAGACTGGCTCCTTGACCTTAATTATATTGATGTTCTCCGTGACGTTGGAGCGTGTTTCTCAGTAAACAACATGCTTCGCGCAGAGTGTTACAAGCAGCGTATGGAGAAGGGACTCAGCTTCCTTGAGTTCAACTACATGATTATGCAGAGTTACGATTTCTACGCACTGTACCAGAAGTATGGCTGCAACATGCAGTTCGGCGGTGATGATCAGTGGAGCAACATGCTCGGTGGTACAGAGCTTATCAGAAGAAAGCTTGGCAAGGATGCATATGCCATGACCATCACACTTCTCCTCAACTCAGAGGGCAAGAAGATGGGAAAGACACAGAAGGGTGCTGTGTGGCTTGATCCGAATAAGACTTCACCATTTGAGTTTTACCAGTACTGGAGAAATGTGGCAGATGCAGATGTCCTGAAGTGCATCCGTATGCTCACATTCCTTCCACTTGAGGAGATAGACAAGATGGACAGCTGGGAGGGCAGCCAGCTCAACCAGGCAAAGGAGATCCTTGCATATGAGCTCACAAAGCTTGTACACGGCGAGGAGGAGGCTGCAAAGGCTCAGGAGAGCGCAAGAGCACTGTTCTCAAAGGGTGTTGCAGCAGATATGCCATCAGTGACACTTACAGCAGACGACTTCAAGGACGGCGCCATCGATATCGTGTCAGTTCTCGTTAAGTCAGGTCTTGTTACATCACGTAACGAGGGCAGACGTGCCGTAGAGCAGGGCGGTGTCGCTGTGGACGGTGATAAGGTGTCTGATGTCCAGACTGCTATTCCTGAAGAGAAGTTCGACGGTGACGGTGTTGTTGTCAGACGTGGTAAGAAGAACTTCAGGAAGGTTAGTAAGTAAGGGCTTTCGTTGACATTTATAAATGTTTAGTATAGATTAGGTCATACGCAGATGCTTTGAGTGATATCAAGGCGAACGGCCAGTGGCTATTCAAAAAGGGAAGCGATGAGCTTCCCTTTTTATATGCTATAAGGAGGAGAATAGTTAAAAAAAACATCTTTTATGCATTTGACGGGAGTTGCTTCTTCGCTTAGAGCTGACGATTTTTATAATCATGCGTTGACTGAACATGGATTAAGACCAGGAGAGAATGGAAATTGGTGAATGATAGAGAGATAGGTAACAACAGGAAGCGGTTGGCAATCGCCACGATTTCTGCTGCGGCTCTCATAATATTGGTACAGTTTGTTGATTCCTACTGTACTGAGATATTTGGAAAGACACAGTCCCTGTCCGTCAGAACATTTCTGATGGATCCACGCGGGATGGGTTCTGATGCGGCAGTGGCGTATATGAGCAGGGGGATGCTGCCATTTTATCTGATTGGTGCGCTTACCCCGTTTATAAGATCGTATACAGATATAATAGGCAGGAAGAAGATGATGCTCATAAATGTGTCGCTTCTCATACTTGGAAGTGTGGTGTGCCTGATGGCTGACAGTCTGTGGGTATACCTGCTTGGCAATGGAATACTCATACTTGGATATTCGTTGGACATACATCTGATATACATAGTGGATGCGATAGACAAGAAGCATCGAGGCACGATCAGGGGAATATGTGGCGGAGTTTCCATGGCAGCGGCCATGTGCATACCTTTGCTCAGATCGCTGTGTGTGGATGGCGGCAGGCACAGATGGCAGTGGCTGTTCGGAGTCGGTGTCATGGGCGGACTCTTCTGTCTGATGCTTGTTATGATATATAAGTTTCCGGGTGTTGCTGCGTCTGACAGAGCGGAGAATATGACAGTGAGTGTTGCGGGGACATCAGGCGGAGCCGATTACACGGATTTGGACGAGGACACAGCGGAATGTAGAGCCTGCGATGATAATGGCTCGGAGGTTGGCACATGTGCCAGAGGGATATCTGACGATATGCCGGAATCAGACGGACATATACATTTTTTTAAGACATTCCGAAGAATATGTGAGGATAAGAAGACCAGGAATCTTCTCTTAAGTATAAGTGTTGTGGGGCTTGCCACCGCCGGCATCACTTATTACAATGAGCCGATGTGTGCGTTCTCGGGAATGGGTGAGAGCAGTGTGAATATGATACTGCTCATGCAGCCTGTGGCAGCCCTTGTCATAAATGTCATTACAGGGATACTTGCGGATCATATAGACCGTGTACTTGTTGTCCGGGTGGGAATAGTTCTGAGTCTCATAGCAGGAGTTGTATTCACACTTGGCGTAGGCCACATAAGTTCCGCAGTATTGCTGGGAGTCCTCTGGGGATGCATGAACGGATTTTATTTCTCGGCGGAGGAACTTATAAATCTTCTGGTCATGGAGAGTGTTGATGGCTCCGTTCGAGGAAGGGCATCCGCCATGTCGACCCTGTTGTATGGAGTGGGTGACCAGATTGGAATATTCTTCATAAGCCTGGTTGTAGGTGCTCTGGGGATGAGATGGGCCAAGATGCTGTTTCTGGTTCCTCCACTTGCCGTTGCTTATGTGCTGATTAGGAGTAAACTTAGGAATAAGTAAAATAAAAATGATTTTATTCTTCAATTTTCTCAATTGTTCTCCTGATAGATGCATATTTGAATGCAGGATACAGTACAAATGTCCAAAGCGCATAAATTGCAGCAAATACGGGTATAAGAATCAAAGCCTTCAAATTGTTGGTATGCCATATAGCTATGCTGAAATATGATACGAGGAAGCACAGCGTAATATCAGTTATCAGCCGCATCTTCTGTCTGCAGATATACATAGGATGGTATCTGTCATCAGGTGGCTGTATGTCAGCTGGGCTGACTCCCTGCTCAAATTTGCAGAAATTGTAGTTGTATATTCCCCTAGCAATCTCAAGATCAGATATATTTCCCGAATACAGGTTATATCTGAACAGGTGGGCTGCACCATAGTCGTCGCTTGATGGGTTGCCCGCATAGAATGAGAATTCTGCCATATGCTGAAAATGGTTCTTTGCCCGCAGAAGAATAAGAATATTCAGTATTCCATTTACAAGTAGAATAACCATAGTTACGGAGTAGAGCATAGCCGGTGAAGGAACCCTGAAGTACCTGAAGTCAGGGAAAAGTATCTGCAAAATTTCAGCTATGACGCCAACGGATGACAAAGTGATTATAAAAGCAGTAAGTGTTGCCCATGTATATTTGGATCGGTCGACGATCTGATCATATATGTGTCTGATGCACTCTTCACTGTAATTCTTTAGACTGTTTGAAGAATTGTGCCTGAAACTGTGCACCTTTTTGTCATAATCCCATGAACAGATTCTGGCTAAGCCGTTTTTGCTATCAGGCTTGTGGTCAGATGAGAAGCTGGCATTAAAATTCCTATATGCAGTTTTGTCGTGACTCACATTGTCAATAAGAAGAAACATGCCAAATGTTGTACTTACCAAAGCTACCAGAACCGGAAAGCTGCTGAGCAGGAATGATGCAGCTATGTAACATGCACTTATGATGCAGAATATAGTTATAAGCACACGCCTGCCATGTTGTATCTTGTTAAAAGATTTGGAGCAGTTCTGAAAATGGCTGTATGATATAGAATATGTATTTTTATCTTCGTCGAGAACTGAGTGCTCAAGTATGAGACTCAGATCGGCATATTTTTTATGCAGTGAAAACGGTATGAAACGCAGAGCTGTCAGTATGATGGAGGTACATAGCATGACAATACTGAATACAGCACCTTTCAAATTCTGTTCTATGTTACGATCGCCCCAGGACATGGTAAATATGGCTGCAAGCATTTGTATTGCGTAGAGAGTTATGAGCAGGTAAGTTGTAAATTCCTGCAATTTGTTAATTCTTCTTGCATCGCACATTAGCTTCTGAAAATGTGGGTTATTCAGATCTGTCTGGGACTTGGAAGGCTGAGGCTGCTCACTTTTTACTGCTGCAACTTCTGTAGCGTATGAGACAAAATTGGTGTCGTCAAAGAGCGAATACAGCAGGAATGTGGAGAGGTATTCCGCAGGCGTACTGCATTTGAACAATGCACAGTAATGTGTAAGGGAAGTATCTGTAGCAAGCACATCACTGCAATATGATTGGATTTCTGTGATAGAACTTTCGGAAGCCTCGGTTTTTTTATTTATCAACAGATCAATTCGTGAGCACATTTTGTCATAATCAATGGAGCGAAGCAGCTGTCTGATAGCTGGTGGCTGTTCTTTTCCAGTAAAGTTTTTGTTGGCAAGATTGGAAAAGAGAACACTCAGTTTTGAACCTGTAGGAAAGTTCTAATCAGGCCGTATAATGTAAAAAATAGGTTTTGATATTGATGATGCTTCTGCCTTGAGTTTATCTAAGTCGCTGTCTTTAAACACTGAAAATGACAATATTGTGTCCATATCTGTATATTGATTAGTATTCTGTGAGAAAAATAACCTGTTAAAGGTATGCTTATTGGAAAAAGAAGATGTCTGTGGGACTATAGGTATGCTGAGTCCAAAATAATCTGTAAATAATTCTTCCAGAGACCATATATCCTCTGCCGGTCTTGTTCTGTATTTCATGTGTTGTGTCCCCCTCAAAAGTTGCATGATGAAAAATATACTAAATACAATAAAAATATATACTAGATAAAACGTTAATACAATATTAAAACGTTCGATTTATGAGAGATTTTGTCGAGGCGAAAACAGACCGAACAAACAGACAGTAGAAACTGACAAATAGACAATGCAATGATTTGATGTCTTTTTTCCATGTGTATTCAGAACATTACTTTATCTTTTTTAGGGTTTGGTAATAATTGATAATAATCATATATTCCGATAAATTTATAGCCGATGAGGCGAGATGTTCATAGAAAAATGAGGGGAGGAGAATCAAAAATGAAAATCGGAGTGTGTGATGCGTCATTTGCAAATTCACAAAAGACAGTGGCACTGCTTGAGATGCAGATCCAAAATACTAATATTGGTAGGGAAAATGTGGAGATTGTTTCATATAACCCTGATTCGGTAACATTAGATCTTGATGAAGGAAGATTCGATTGTGATGTGTTTATTACGGAGATCGTGTTTGCAAATAAACAGATTGGAGTCGAACTAGCGAAGCTTGTGAATATGGCTTCGCCTTCTTGCAAGGTCATTTTTTATGCAGACTATGTGCCGGATGATGTGGACGTATATGAGGCGTCACATGTATGTTGTGTGCTGAAGCATAAGCATGACAACAGACTTATAAAGTACTATATGGATCTGATCAATGAGAAGATCAACGAAGACCGCAAGTGTTACATAAAGATCAGGTATGACAGAACGGTGAATGTGCTTGACTGCAGAAATATTCAGTTCATACGTTTAGAGAACAGAGTGACAAAATTTTATACGAAGGATGGAATTTTCTATGAGTACAAACCTCTCAGCGAGATTGTGGAAGAACTGCCTGATAATTTTGTGAGATGCCACGCTGCGGCGATCGTGAATATGGATTATGTGAAGAACTACAATCATTCTATGATAACGATGCAGGACGGAGAGCAGATCCGGATAGGACGGACGTATTCGGAGAGTTTTAAGTGATAAAATGTATTAAGTTTTCTATGAAAATTTGATATGCAGCATCAGTTTCCGGCAACGGTGTATTTAACGAACTGATGTTTTTTGTGAGGTGTTTAATGAGGGGGCAGAGATAATGAGAAAAAAGTTGAGCTGTGTAATAGTTTTATCTTTAGTGGGTTTGCTGCTATCGGGCTGCGGTATAGATGCGGATTACCTGAATGAACTTGGATTTGCGATATCTGATGATGGGAAACTGGTGTCAGAGAATACGGATGACGCAGATGGATCAGCGGAAGAGAATAACTCCCAGAACGTTTCAGAGAAAAATTCAGAGAGTGATCTGGATGGAAAATCAGAAAAAAATTCAAACAGAAATTCTGGAGAAGAACAGGCTGACGCTGACACTTCAGAGCAGGATTCTGTAGTTGTCGAGCGGGAGGATATTGATTATGAGGAAGTATACGCCGATGTGATACATGAGTATAGCGGGTACAGGGAGATGCTTGGACACTGTGGCCCTGGTTCGAAAAGCCTTTATATTGGATATATCTCAAGTTGGTCCGAGATCATAAATTTTAAGCCTGAGAGCCTGGGGTATTGCTTCTGCGATATTGACGGGGATGGTATTTGCGAAATGTTCATCATGGATGGAGATGATGTCATGTATGCCATGTATGCACTGATAAATGGCTCTCCGGAAAATGTTTTCTATGGCAATAGTGTAAATAAGTATGAGATAGAACGTACAGGGGAAAATGCCTGTCTGATACGAAATTATGTAGATAAAGACAGCAATGGCAAAAGATATGACAAAGTGTATAGGTACAGCCAGGGCGAGCTGACCATACAGTACAGCTTTCTTGAAGAGCAGAATGTTATTTACTATGACGATGGAAATTTGACTGATACATGGGTTGATAATGCTGGTGGCGTACACTTTTATCTGCTGGACAATTTCAGAAATGCAGACTGGGATAAACTTACCCGGGATGAAGAACTTCTGCCCGATGTAATTTTGGCGGATGCGGCAGGCCTTAAAGTGACGTCGATAGAATCAGAACAGGCTCAGATCGATGATACTTTCAAAGATGCAGAGGTTATCAGTCTGCCACAGAGAACAGAATTTTAATTTAGACAGGCTAACTTGCATATTAGACATGACAATAAGTGCAGCATGTCGTATCATGGTATAATTTTCATGTTTATGGAGGGCGAGAGACATGATCACATACAGTTTGTATTCTGACATAGGAAACAGGGAAAAAAATGAGGATTCCATAGCAGAGTTTCACAGAGATGGACGATATGTATTTGCTGTTGCGGACGGCCTTGGTGGACATGGAAAAGGTGAGGTCGCATCGGCCATGGCGATGGAGTCTGCGAGAAAGATTTTTGAAAATAAGGGGATACAGGATACAGATATTTTGTCTGATATATTCGAGAACGCTCAGACAGAGATACTTGGTGCACAGGAGCATGACCGCTCAAATGGGATGAAGACTACGCTGGTAGTTCTTGATGTGTGTGCTGATCAGATACGCTGGGCTCATATAGGCGATTCACGCCTGTACTATTTCCATAACAATAAATTAAAGGAGAGAACGCTGGATCACAGTGTTCCGCAGATGCTTGTGCTTGCGCACAAACTGAAGGAGAAGAATATACGGGGCCATGAGGACAGGAATAAGCTGCTTCGTGTGCTTGGAAGCCCATGGGAATTAAAAAAATACGAATGCAGGGAAGCCATTTTTCTTGAGGGAAAACAGGCTTTCTTGTTGTGTACGGACGGCTTCTGGGAACTTATAGATGAAAAGACCATGACAAAACTTCTGAAAAAAGCAAAGACAGTGGATGAATGGATGGCATCCATGTCAGAGGTAGTCAAGGCAAATGGCAGGGATGTGAATATGGATAACAATTCGGCCATAGCAGTGTGGAGTTGTATGTAACATACGAATAGATAAGGAGCAGAGATATGAGGGCAAACCTGGTTATGAAAATAGTGATATCAGTTCTGCTTGCCACAGGACTGGCACTCACGTTTGGCAGATATATAAGTGTGGACTATTGGGATTTTGAGAAGGCTGATGCAAAAGTATACGACAGGACGTATGAGGAGATGAGTGATCCGGCGTTTGCTGCCTGCGCAGACGCAGTACAGAAAGTGTTCGTGGATGACGATATCACAGATGAGGGATTCTGGATAATTCCGGGGAATGAAGCCGGACTTAACGCATATCAGCTCATGGATGGTCTTTCTTATGTAAACAACACACAGGGAGACAGACCTGATGATGAGAAGTATATATCAGATGGTGTGAAAAAACTTGCCATATTTGTGTATGTGGCATTTATAGCGGCCTGGGTGCTGGCAGTGGCTGGACTTTTGTTCCAGTGGCTCGGAAAGAAGAGAAAAACATACATATTCTCGGCAGTCAGCTATGGCCTTTCGGTGCTTGCTATGCTGTCAGTCCTTTTTATACCGGTGCTCTTGAAGCATCCATTTGCAAAGTATCTTGTGGACAATTCCTATACATCTGGAACGATATCTGAGGTGGAGACCCAGGTGAGGATATTCGGACAGAACTTTCTGGTTCATGCAGTGGGATACGGATACTGGATATTTGTTGCGTGCGCAGCATGTTCGCTGATCCTTGCAGTGGTTCAGTATATAGTACAGTACAGAGTTGACAACAAAGTGATGTACCAGCCTGCGAGATACCTGAACAAGAGAGGAACGATGATCGGAGTTCAGGGTGCGTATGCAGGAGTTCTGGTATCACTTGACACGCCTATAGTTGTTGGAAGAGATGCATCGTGCAGTCATCTCATCATAGAAAAGCAGGGGATAAGCCGCAGACACTGTATGGTTGAATATCTGGCGGCGTCACAGAATTATGTGGTTACGGATTATTCGAGCAATGGAACGTTCATCGAGGGCGGCATGAAACTTCAGAAGGGAGTGCCGACGTCCATAGACCCGGGTGCTGTCATCAGATTTGGAAACGAGATCGATTCGTTCAGACTCATGTGACAGATGAATTGACAAAGATAATGTGTGGCAAATGAGAGGAGACTTAAGATGCAGAGAAGATGCCTGAACTGTTTCAATCTTTTCAATCTTGTATATGGCAATGTAAATGAACGTGAGATATGCCCGTTCTGCGGGTATATGGAAGGAAGCCCTCCAAAGGAGCCTTATCACCTGTATCCTGGAACATGGCTTCATGAAAGATACATCATAGGAACAGTAATAGGATTTGGTGGATTCGGAATTACGTACAAGGCATGGGATAATGTTCTCGAGACGGTGGTCGCTGTAAAGGAATATTATCCGACGGGACTTGTGCAGAGGGTTCCGGGAGATCCGAGAGTCATCGTCTATACCGGCGAGAGCAGGGAGCAGTACCTGTCAGATCTGGACAGATTCCTTGAGGAAGCCAAGAATATGGCAAAGTTCATTGACAATCCGAATATAGTACATGTGGATGCGTACTTTGAAGAGAACAATACCGCATATCTTATCATGGAGTATCTGGATGGTGTCACACTCAAGAATTATCTCAAATATAAGGGCGGACGGATAGACTGTGCCGAGGCCATACATATAGCTGATGCAGTCATAGATGCGCTTCGTGAGATGCATGCGGGCGGGATCATCCACAGGGATGTAAGTCCGGACAACATCATGCTCTGTAATGACGGAAGAATAAAACTTATAGATTTCGGTGCGGCGAGATTTTCTGATACAGACAAAGAACTCACAAGATCCATCATACTGAAACCGGGATACGCACCGCCGGAGCAGTATCAGTCCAAGAGTATGCAGGGACCATGGACCGATGTGTATGCACTTGCGGCGACGATGTACAGAGCTGTCACAGGTGTGAGACCTGATGAGTCCATTAACAGAGTCCAACAGGATGAGGTGAAGACTGCAAAGGAGCTCTGCCCCGATATCCCAGAGGATATCAGTAATGCCATCATGAGGGGAATGTCCATACATCAGGAGATCAGATTCAAGAATGTGGATGAGTTCAAGCAGGCCATAGATGGCAGGAAAAAAGTTAAAGAACCGAGAAAAGAACTTAGGACGAGAAGGATAAAGAGAGCAATAACCATAGGAGCAGCACTTGTATTCCTGACAGTGCTTTCTATAGGTGTGTTCTATATATACAGAGACAGAAAGTCTGAGGCGGTACTTCCCGCATCGGATGTAACTATATGGATCGCTGTCCCGGATGGACAGACCGACAAGGGACTCGAAGCGATGATGGACAGTGCTGTGGAAGCATTTGCCGACAGTCAGAAGAATGTAGATGTAAGCTATGAATTCATACCGGAGGACGAATATAGCGTAAGGCTCGATAACGCATACGAGAACGGGAAGATGCCAACTATATATCAGTCTGAATATGCATCAGACAAAGTTCAGAGCAGTGCGGATGATCTGACAGATGTGTACCGCTATCTGAAGGAAGATGGTATAGATGACTGTTATCTGCTGGAAGAATACGAGGACAGCATAAAGGAAAGCGGCAGTATCCCACTCAGTTTTGAGGCACCGGTTGCCTATGTCAAACGAAGTTCGGATGTGAAGGATATAGACAGTCTTGTTATAAGTGACTACACGCAGATATCCAGTCTGAAACCGGGACAGTATTATGTGTCAGAGAAATGTCAGGATCTGCTACTGGGATCATTTGACCAGCTTGCAAAAGCTGAAGCATTTGATAAAGCAAGGGCTGATAAATGGGCAAAATATGAAAACGGTGAGATATTCAAGAAGTTTACAGAAGAAGATTCCATGCTGTACTTCTATGGCTCAACCGATGAGTATGCTGAGGTCAATGGACAGTGGGCCGGAAGATATAAGGTTGTGAATATTGGTACAGACAATATAGATGTAAGATTTACAAATGAAATTTCAATCTACGGTGAGGCGGGAAAGAAAGAGAAGAAGGCAGCCTCAATGCTCATCAGCTACCTGCTCAAACAGGGAGCGCAGGAGGCGGTTTTCCTTGGAACATCATATTCGGATGGCGCAGACAGCCAGCTTGTAAGCTTACAGGGACTTCCTCTAAACAAGGAAGCATTTGCAAATTATATAGATACGAACACAGAGCTTACGGTACTGGAATCGTACACAGAGAAATTGAGAGTCGAGTAGACACGAAAGGAGAAATAAGATGTCGGATAGATTGTGCATGGGGTGTATGAAAAAATATAGTGATGCATATAATGCGTGTCCGTATTGTGGTTTCCCGGCGGACGCAGGCCCGCAGGAACCATACCATCTTACTCCTGGAACGATAATAGGCGGCAAGTATATCGTGGGCAGAGCTGTCGGTTATGGCGGATTCTCAGTAACATATATCGGCTATGACTACAGTATAGAAAAGAGGGTGGCAATAAAGGAGTACCTTCCATCTGAATTTGCCACAAGATCACCTGGCACATCGACCGTGTCGATATTCAGTGGAGACAAGGCTGAACAGTTTCACGGCGGCATAGAGAAATTCGTGGATGAGGCAAAGAGGCTTGCCAGATTCAGGGGTACTCCGGGTGTGACAGAGGTCTATGACGTGGTGATCGAGAATAACACGGCGTATATCGTGATGGAATTCCTTGAGGGAGAGACGTTAAAGAGATATCTGGAGCGTGAGGGCAGGATTGCGCCTGAGCGGGCGGTGTCCATGATGCTCCCTATCATAAGGACTCTGGAACAGGTTCACGCACAGGGACTGCTTCACAGAGATATATCACCGGACAACATATTCCTCACAAGCAGCGGTGAGGTCAAACTGATAGATTTCGGAGCTGCAAGACAGGCCACATCCACCAGCCACAGCAAGAGTCTGTCGGTCATAGTTACACCGGGATATGCACCGCCTGAGCAGTACAGAAGCCGTGGTGAGCAGGGAGCGTGGACGGATGTGTACGGATGCGGAGCTGTTCTGTACAAGATGATCACAGGTATCACGCCTGAAGATTCCATGGACAGATCGACAAAGGATAGTCTGGAGGATGTATCAAGATTCTCTCTGGATATTCCTGAGAATATAGAGAATGCAATCATGAATGCCTTAAACCTTGAGATAGGGGAGAGGACACCGGATATGCAGACTCTTTTCTACGAGCTCACAACACAGGACGAAGTAGCCCGTATAAAAGTAAAAAAGAAAAAGGTGGATTTCGGCCGCTGGCCGCTGTGGATGAAGATATCCGTGCCGGCAGCACTTGCCTGTGTAGCCATCCTTGGAACGCTCATTGCCACAGGTGTCATCAACTGGCGAAGGCTTATACCGAATTATCTGGCGAAGACCAGGGTGCCAAATGTGGTGAATCAGACCGTCGATGATGCGCAGAAGATTGCAGGAAATAAAAATCTGACGTTTCAGATAGTGGACAAAGTTGAATCGGACACCATACCAAAAGATATGGTGCTTGCCCAGAACATACCGGTAAACACCGAGGTTCAGGAGAAGATGATACTTGAGGTTGTCATATCAGCCGGTGCCGGTCAGGCATATATGCCAGATCTCACAGGATTTTCACAGGATGAGGCTGAAAAGCAGCTGAAGGAGCTGGGATTATTTGCAAAGACAGATACATCCGAGAGTGAGATACTTAAGGATTACGTGTGCGCCCAGGAATATGAGCCTGGACAGGCAGTGGACAAAGGCACTGAGGTCGGTATCACGATATCGACTGGTATGAGCAGTTACGATACAGGCAAGACCACAACTGTTCCGAAGTTCGTAGGAAGCAAATGGGATGATGCCAGAAGCACTGCCAAGAGCAAGAGCCTGTATATATACAAGACCTCGGCGGAAAACAGTGATACCGCTGAGAAGGGCGAGGTGACAAAACAGGACACAAAGGAGAAGACGAGTGTAAATGCCGGAACACCTGTGGGTGTGGATGTAAGTCTTGGCGTGAATATGACACACGTTCCTGATGTGGTGTACAAGAAGCTCTCCGATGCAGAAAAGCTTATGAGTAAGAATAAGCTAAAGGTTGAACTTACATATGAGAACAGCACAGTGGTTGCAAAGGACAGGATCATATCACAGAGTATAGCATCAGGTGAAGAGGTCAAAGTCTGGACTACGGTTACTCTCCATGTGAGTCTCGGTGATGACAGTATAAAGGATGCTCCGACATATGAGCAGCCGTCAGATCCTGACGATTACGTAGAGACAGATGACACTGAAGTGGATCCAACCACCAGAGAGGAATATACAAAAGATCCGGATGCGACTACGGAAGATCCGGACGAGGATCCATATGATCCGGGTGATTGGGATGATACTGAAACTAGTGAGAATACAGAGGATCCGGCTTATGATTACGACTGGGGCGATGACGACACTGACGATGAAAGCGATATGGTAGAAGTACCTGATGTCGTAGGAATGTCTTACAGAGATGCAGCTGCATCACTTACAAGTGCTGGTCTTGATGTCGGTAATATTGAGTTCCGTTCTCATTATGGAAGCTCTGATGATGAGGTATTAGATCAGGTCATAAGTGCAGGCTCAAAAATAGAGCGGGGATCTAAAATAGATCTTTATATATGTGATAACGAAACCATAACAAAATACAGATACAGGGATGTGGTTGACTACGATACCACAAGCTCTGACAGCAACTCGGCTCCGGCAGGTTATAAATATTACAAGACGGATACAAGTTACTCGTATGACGGCTGGGGCGGATGGTCAGAGTGGGGACCTAATTATATAGCCGGAAGTGATACGTGTAATGTGGAGTCGCAGAGCGGTGCTGTGTTTGGAATTTATGTGGATGGGAACAGAGGCGCTCATGATAAGAATGTAGGAGGTTGTACAAGAAATGAATATTATAGACCGTGGAGCTGGGTTACAACTATGACAGAGCATGACGGAACAGCTTTCCAATGGCCGGGAAGTACAACTGAACGTTACTGGATACCAGATAATGGAATGTATGTTTGCAGAAACGTCATGGGTTCCGGCGAGTGGACATGGTCAGGAACTGTGTACCGCTATCAGACTAGACAAAAGATAGAGAATAAGACTTATTGGTATAGAAAACCTATATGGGGATCGTGGTCAGGCTGGAGCGAAGATGTCGTGTATTCGTCTGATACACGGGAAGTAGAGTCGGATACACAATATAAATATTCACAATATTAATATATCTGTGTTTTATAGAAGGGAGAAAAACGATGCGAAAATCGAAAGCAAAATCCAGAACCCAGGTCATAAATGGCGTATCTGCGGACGGCGGTGCCATCATAGGTGTTCGGGGATATCTGCAGGGCAGGATCATTGAGCTCCGGGACAATGTTCCGTGCACCATAGGCAGGGATCCGCAGATGTGTGATCTGGTTATCATGAACGAAAATGTGAGCCGTGTCCATTGCCGCATATATTTTGATCCTAACATGAAAATGTACGTGGTAAATGACAATTCGACAAATGGCGTTCTCATACAGAACGGCCAGTGGACTCACAGAGGAGACACCGTGGCTGTGCCGAGAGGGACACACATAGCCATAGGAACCCAGAGTGATGAGATATTGCTGCGATAAGTATATAGATATGGAGATGGGATATGAAAATGATAGATAAGAAGGAAAAAAAGGTGAACAGGATAGTAAAGGCCGGACTTGCACTTCTGTGTGCCGGCGCACTTCTTGGCGGTGCTGTGTTTTATGGCGGAAGTGTGCGGGTGAAGGCTGAAGGTGAAGAGGATAAAACTGTAGATGTAAAAGCAGTTTATCATGATGATAATGAGGAGAATAGCTATATTCTTTATGATGATAGTGAGGATATAGATCTGATTGTAAAATCGCAAAGCGGGTCACAGTATATGACAGAAACGCTTTCAGATGAAGACAGAGGTATTGTAGATACAAATGTGTACATAATTTGGGATGCCAGAGTTTTATCAGACGAAAGTACAGATGAAATTCCTGATGAAATTCCTGATAGAGAGACTGTGCAGAAGAATATATCTAATTTTTCAAAAGAATGTCCGCATAGTATAAGTTGGATTGATCAAGGTGACGGTAATTCACTTAATTTGAAATTATGTATACTTCCACAGCAGTCAATAGATAATATTGAATTTAATGATATAGAGGGTGAGTTAAATTCATACGATGCGAGAATGAAATCTGATGATAATGGTACAACGATCACAGATGGTCAATTACAGGCATCGATAGAGGCGTTAGAAAATAAAATAGATGATAAAGATTGTAATATAGTCGTTATAATAACGGATCAATCGGGTTATAACACAAATGGATTGGATGAAAAGCAGGCTATTGTGTATAAGGTTTGTGAGGGAAGTAGTCCTGAATCAGATGCAGACGTTATTCCTTACACAGGTTGGGAAAATTCAATATTTGATAAAATCAGTATGCTGGATTTGATAAAGATGTCTGGAAATATTCGTAAGTATGAAGGAGTATATTATGATGGTAATAATGTAATTGAGTTCTTTGCTAAAAAGAAGGAAAACCCATCTGTTGGCATTAAGCCACTGCCTGATTTAACAACTTCTGAGGTAACTACTGAAGGAGCGGGTAATACAGAAGATGTTACAGAAAAAACTTCAGAAAATAACGACAGCGATACAGTTACTTATGAAATTCTTACTGAAAAAACGGAGATAAGAAGTTCTCAAATAAATATATATATAAGATCTAGTAACGATAATGATGATCTTGAGGATGGAGACGTAACTGTATCTTTAGAGGGAGAGACATTAAAGATACAGAAAGATCCTCAGTATAAAGATAAAAATGTAACAAAGTGGATTGTAGAAGGCAATTTTGAACGTATGGCGACAGCGACAGATGCATCTGATATCAGTTTAGTGGCAGATGTAAAAGGACAGAAATTAGATTTAGGGGTAAAGAAAGCTGGAATAGTTGACAGATTTGTTACCTGGTTTAATGAGAAACTGTCACATAAAATTCTTCTAATATGTGGATGTTTGATATTCATAATTTTAGTAGTATTTATCATTATCACTATAAGAATAAGCAAGAAGAGAAAGCAGGGAAATAAGACAAGACAGAACGGCATCCCTCATGGCGCTCCATCTTCAAGTCCTGATGTACAGCTCAGAAGTGGCGTAAGTCCTACAGCAGAGACAAATGTACTTGCGAGACGTGCAGGCGAGCAGAATTTGCAAGGGACAATTCCAGCAAACAATACTATGCAGGTTCAGCTTCAGATCATAGGACGTAATCCAAAGATCATCAATACTTATATAAATGGAAGTATATTCGTTGGAAGAGCGAATACCTGTGATGTATTTATAAATGATGCAACTATATCACGTCAGCACTTTGCTCTGGAGTGTGTAAACGGTGAGATGTTTATACAGCCACTTGTTGCCACCAATGGAACAAAACTTAATGGCCAACGGATAAATGATAAACATCAATTATATCCGAACGATAGGATACAGATTGGAACAGTAGGAATAGTTGTAAGGTGGTGATAAATGATGAGTGACAAGGATAATGCACTTGCTGAAGGAACATATCTCAGAGAACGGTATGTGATAAAAAGAATTTTGGGTCGTGGTGGATTTGGATTCACATATGAGGCTTATGACGAGGCAAATGGCAAGAAGTGTGCCATAAAAGAATATTACCCGAGGGACGCAGCAATGCGACTCCCGGATGGCAGAACCCTATACCAGATGACGGACGAGCTTGAGAAGACATATCGTCATGGAATGGACAGATTTATGGAGGAAGCTCAAGTGCTCTGGAAATTACAGGGTGTTCAGTCTGTTGTGGCTGTATATGATTACTTCAATGAGAATAATACCAGTTACTTTGTAATGGAATTCATTGATGGCGTTACACTGAAGAAATTGGTCAAGGATAATGGCAAACTTGACTACAACATCGTTAGGTCAATATTTTTTGATATAGGAACTGGACTTATACAGGTTCACAGTATGGGGGTATTTCATAGGGATATCAAACCCGATAATATCATGCTGACATCTGAGGGTCGTGCAAAACTTATAGACTTTGGAAACGCAAAAAGTATAAAGAGAGACGCAGATGAAGGATATTCCATCATGCTTACACCAAAATTTGCCCCACCGGAACAGTATCAGAAAAATTCTGAACAGGGAACATTCACTGATGTATATGCATTTGCAAGTACGATGTTTTATGCGATGACAGGAACATATATGCCAGAGCCAACAGCAAGATATGCATCAGGTGAACATGTCAATCTGGAGGAAGTTGGATTTCCTAAATTTGTGTCTGATGCGATGAATAAAGCATTGAAGCTCAACTATAAAGAGAGAACTCAGACAATTTACGAATTGCTTATGGATCTCAGATGGTTTACCGATGGTGGGGATACTATCTATAAAGAAGATAATGAAACACAGACGGCTGAAAATAATACTACAGCGGAGCATGCTGGTGTAAAACAGAGACAGCAGGAGGTTGAACAGTCTCATTCATCTAATCAGAATGGCTGGAAGGATGCTTATCTTGATGATCGAGCATTGGATGCAGATAGCCATTGGAATAATGGAGATCATCGAGAGCAGGGATATCAAGATAAGCATTATGATGGTAATGGTGCTGATTTTCAATATGAACAGCGCAGACAGTTTGGTCCTGGAAGAATACCTCATCCGTACATTGTAATAGTGTCTGGTGATAATGCCGGAACAACAGTAGACATTCCAGTGGATAGAGGGGTTATTGTAGGACGAACAAAAAATTATGCGCAGATTATATTTGAACAGGATGAGTTTATAAGTAAGAAGCACTGTGAGGTGTATTACGACAGCATAGAGGATGCACTTTATATTACGGACTATTCAACAAATGGCACATGGGTTAATGGATATAAGTTGAATCGCAATCAGGTGTATGCAGTTGAAAAGGGAAGTATGGTAGTTTTGGCAAATCAAAAATGTTCATTTAAGGTAGGTGTTACATATCAATGAGAGAAGAAGCAGCAAGACAGAATGAGATAGTGACAATAAGACTGACAGAGGATGTAAACTGGGATGCTATAGACAGAACAAGGAATGTTCCGCATATGGAAGTGGGATATTCGACAATCATAGGTACCAGAAGTTATCAACAGGACGCCCTGTTTGTCAAACAGTATGATGGAGATGTGACGCTTGCCGTTGTCTGTGATGGAATGGGGGGGCTCAATGGTGGAGAAGTGGCCAGTAATACAGCTGTGAAGACTTTAGTTGAGGACTTTGACCAGGTGGGAGATTTCTCAAATGTTCCGCAGTTTCTTGAGAATGAGGCTGTAAAGCTTGATGGTTGTGTGGCAGATCTTGAGGACGAATATGGTAATTCCCTTGGAGGGGGATGTACCATTGTGTGTGTAGTCACAAAGGGTAATCAGATGTATTTCTTGTCAGTTGGTGACAGCCGAATATACGTGGTAAGAGATGGAAATATACAGGCCATCAACAGAGATCACAACTTCAGACTTCAGCTTGATACTATGCTGAGGAAAGGCCAGATCACGGAAGAGGAGTACAGACAGCAGGAGGATCAGGCGGAGGCGCTTATCAGTTTTCTAGGAATAGGGAATGTGTCTCTCATAGATCACAATACAGAGCCGCTCATGCTCTGTGAGAACGATCTGATCATTCTGTGTAGTGATGGACTTTATAAGAGACTTAGCAACGAAGCTATTCTTGATATAGTTGATGATAACCAGAACAGTATGCAGAGTGTTGCAGAGAGACTGAATCAGGTGGTTATGCAGTTGACACAGAGAAATCAGGATAACACGTCTATTATTCTGCTGAAGTATGGCAGATAATAAGCAGCCGGTACATACCGTACCGATGCAATATATATAAAACAACAGGAGGATGAAAATTATGAATTTAACAAGGTGTGCAAAAGGGCATTACTATGATATGGACAAGTTTTCAACCTGTCCTCATTGCTCTAATGTAAGCGAAGGAATGGGTGAGACTGTAAGATATACTCAGCCAGCACCCGGAATGGGACCTGGAGCAGGCGGACCAATGATGGGTGGAAACATTAATCCGGGAATGAATATGGGCATGAACAACAGCATGGGACCAACATTTGGAACGCCAGGTGCAAATGGAGATACGCCAACTGTTGACTACACTAAGCCTACAAGTGATATTGCTGACATGATAAATAAGTCAAAGAACCAGGCGAATAAGGATGATGAGGATTCCTCAACAATCGCATTTGGCAATATAAATGCAAAGACAGATGTAGTTGGCTGGGTTGTAATCATTGATGGAGATGACAAGGGCAAGAGTTTCAACCTCAAGACAGGAAGAAACTTCATTGGTAGAAATGCAAGTCAGGATGTAGTTCTGGCTAAGGATAAGGCTGTATCAAGAGAGAAGCATGCGATCATCGTATACGAGCCAAGACAGAGAAAGTTCCTCGTTCAGCCGGGTGATTCAAGAGGCCTTTTCTATGTAAATGATAATGTTGTCCTTGGATCAGAGGAGCTCAAGCCATATGATGTCATCCTTGTAGGTAAGACACAGCTTGCATTTATCCCATTCTGCGGCGAGAAGTTTAGTTGGGAAAATGGAATAGAGAAGGGAGAGTAGGAATATGTCATACACAGGAAAAATTAATTTCGTTCGAGGCGAATTACAGGGCAGCAGCATAGATCTGCAGCCGGGCAAACAGCAGGTACTTGGTAGAAATGGTGCAAACTGCAACATCTTCTTCCAGTCAGACAGAGTCAGCAGAGTTCATTGTGCAATATCATTCAACGAGAGCACAGGACGTCTGACACTGCTCAACTATTCAACATCAGGAACTACTGTAAATGGAAGAGAGCTGGGACCACAGCAGACAGTAGAGCTTGACAATGGTGCAAAGGTAAGACTTGGCCATTCAGACAATGAGTTCACATTTACAGCTCAGCAGCAGAACACCACAGTCAACGTCCCTAAGAAGTCTGGAATTATCAGCAAGCTCAGAAGGAACTATGTTGCAAGGGCAGACAGAGGCGCAACTATATTCGAGGATTTCTGGGTTGACGATGACGAGAAGGAGATCGCAACTCTTGGAAATGACAGAGTGCTCAACTACTTCACAGGTAACGGTATTTTGAAGAACAGAGCAGTTCTGACAAATAAGAGACTGTACATAAATGAGCATCACGGTATTCTGTCATATTCATACAAGAGATATATAGTAGAGGTTGACGAGATCACTTCAACAGAGGTTATGAAGAGAAATCCTATATGGAGTCTGGTCATGGCGGGACTTTGGCTTATACTTGGTATTGTTCTCGCTGCTGTATCAAATGTATTTGCATTGTTCCTTGTTGGTTTTGCAATTGCCCTTGGACAGGTATTTGCATATCTGAAGATGTGGGGAAGCTGGTTCGTTGTTTATTTCCCAGGTGGCTGGGTGAAGTTCGGTCTTAAGAATTACTCGTTGTATCAGACCGTAGAATTCCAGAGAGCTATATGTTCCCTTAAGTCTCAGGAGAAGAGATACGCTGATTCATAAGATAGGCGTAGCTTTGATATTTAACAAATACTGAAGAGACAGGAGGAATATTATGGGAAATAACGGCGCAAAGCTCAAATTCGTTTCGGGTGAGTATGCAGGTGCAGAGATAGATCTTGCTCCATTTGCAGATGTGACACTTGGAAGGAATCCTGAGATTGCGAATTTCGTATTTAATAGTGAAGGCGTCAGTAGAAGACATTGTATTATACAGTACAACCCAAATGACAGGCGTTTTCGAGTGACAGACCTTTCATCTTCTGGAACGATAATAAATAATGTTAAGAAGATGGAGAGAGGAAATGTGGAATATTTAAGTGCCGGAGATACACTAAAGATAGGACATTCAAGTAATGTAGTACAGCTTGTGGCACCTCCTAAAATGGAGAATACAGGAGTGCGTCCTGCTCCTGGATATGGTGGATATTCAGGTGGTCAGAATATGGGTGAGACTGGAGTCCTTGGAGGACAGGACAGAGCGACAGTAAAGATGGGCCCTGGAATGGTATCTAGTCATCCAAATGGCCCTGGCTACCAGAATAATTATCAGAATATGGGCCGTGGACCTGTAAATGGTGGAGCGTATAATACCCCAAATAATCAGAATGTGGCACCATGGAGTGATGGCAGTAAGAGTGTTTCAAAGGAGCCTTCAGATGTATTAGGAATAATAGGTATTTGTATTGGCGGTATAGCTTGTTTAGTTGCGCTTGGGTTTCTGTTATACCTTTGTGGTGATTATTTCAAGGCTAAGTGTCTTGTATTTGTAGCATTACATTCTGGATGGATGTGGGTGATATTGCTGGCAGCTATAGCCGGACTTGTACTTGGAATAATATATCTTATACAAATGTCAGGAACCAGGGGAGAACATCCGAAATGGATGGGCGTGGTTGCTATTGTAGGTGCGGTTCTTGCAATCACAATAGTGATTATTATATATGTCAGTGCAATTACTGTATCTGCATCAGATATATATGAGTATGGACTCAAGATTGGCAACGACCTGGTTGATGATTATAGCAAATATCTGGGATTTTGATTTATAAGGAAAGGAGAATGATATGAATTCATTTTCAATGGTATTATCTACAGATATTTTGAGCCTGATCGTGACAAGGTATGTGTTGTACATAGCATCAATTGCCATATTTGTTATAGCAATTATAGCATTTGGTATTGCAAAGATAGTAAAGAAACCTAAAAAACGTACAAATTTACCTGGTGTAATCGCATTTATATTGGCGCTCATTCCGTTTATAGCTTCAATTAGCTGTCTTATCATGGCGATGGGTGACAATTTCAAAGTTAAGAGTTTGGTTCTAATGTCGACAATTGGACAATTTATGATAGCTGCTGCTGGTGTGCCAGTGGTATCTATAATCTTGGGAATCATATATCTGGTGCGCATGAGAGATGAGGCTTCAAAGCCTAAGTGGCTTGGAGCTTGTGCAATACAGTTGTCTCTTGCATCAATAGTTATAGTTGCGGTTATGTATTACAGTGCCCTTACGGTTTCGTATGCTGATATGCTGGAATATGGTCTCAGCGCAGGTGGCAGTCTGTTAGATATACTAGGATTTTAAAGTGATTATGTAACAAAACAGGCGGTATCTGTTTGAGGTGATCTGATGATATTTAGGGACGGACACCTCAGATACCGCCATTTAAGTTATATGGCAAATAAAAAAACAGCAAAGAGGGAGTCAGGAGATTGAATAGAAAAAAAAATATAAGAATAATGGTCTGCGTAATAGTTGTGGCAGCGCTTACTGTTGGATTTACAGGGTGCTCGAATATACAGGAAAAATATAACATATATCAGAATGCAAAGTGGCAGACTTTATTACAGGATGGATGGTATCCATATCAGGGAGACGATTCCTATGGTAAGGATGCATCAAATGATGATAAATGGATTGATGATGACACTGAAAATAGTACGCAGGAGGCAGGGGCAACAGAGCATAGTGATGATGGCAGTAATAAGACGGAAGTTTATGCTAGTGATCTGCGATATAAAACAGGTTTGTATCATACAAACAGAACGGCTTGGACAGCTCCAACAATGTGTAATGACATATACGATATTGCAAAAGCAGTAGACAGCTATGTGCTTGCAGGATGTCGTGACGAACTGAAGCTTTACATTAATGATGTAGCAGATAGTGATATAAAGAATATGAATGACTATATGACACAATCATTTGGATGGGGAGATCAGTATCTTAATGGGAGTGACTCAGATGGAGATTATATAACTATTGATCTCAAGTATGAAGATAGTTATTACGTGTATATGTATATAGTTTATGGAGTGCCGATACCTGAGGATAACTCCAGAGCACTTGCTATATATAATATCTTGCAGGCAATCTATAAAGAAACAGACTTAACAAAATTCGACGATTTTTATACGGAACTTTTTTACCATGATGTGGTTACTTATGTAGGTGTATATAATGACGCAGCAGCTGATTCTATAACCAATGGTGAAGCGGCTACAGAGAAATACGGTAATGCATTTACAGTTTATGGGACGCTTGTCGATGGGAGCTGTGTATGTGAAGGATATGCGAAGACACTTGATCTGCTTTTTAGGCTGTCGGGGATGGAATCATACTATGTTACAGGAAAAGCGGATACCAATGGAGATAATGCGATACAGAATTCGAATGATGATGCAGGTCACGCATGGAACATAGTATCGATTGATGGTGATTGGTATCAGCTGGATGTAACATGGGACGATAGTACGGAGCTTAAGGATGCGCTTGGTATAGAGGATTATTATATGTACTTCAACATATCAGATGAAGTAGCGGGTGCTGAGAGAACTTGGGATACAAAGTTATATCCAGAATGTAATTCTATGGATATGAATTACTATATATATACTGGAAGATATATGCAGAATCATTCACAGTTTTCAGATTATTTGAATAATCAAGATTCTGATGAAAAGGATATATATGATCTGGCAGTTGCAGACTATAGTGATGTTGCATATGACAATAGTGATATAGTGTACGGCGAAAATATTACAGATGATTACACTGTGCTATTTGTGAATAGGTAATGGCATACACCGTCTGGTGAGACAAGCTGAGGGGAGGTAATGGCATGTATGACGCAAACATAAAGAGATACTGTGCTGATTCGGTTCAGCTTTGGACGGGAGGATCAAGGGGATTACTTACCAGGGAATCTGCGTCCCAGGTAAAAGTAATCACAGAAAACCATATAAGTTCACAGAGACAGGGATATATCTGTTCTGACAATATTCATGTACTGCATGACAATCCATTTGATGTGGCAAAAAGACATATAGGAAGCGGGAAGACTGTTGTGGTACATTTCCTTGATCCAAAGGATATAAGTGGAGGATGTATGGCAGGGCGCGCTTCCAGACAGGCGGTGATGTGTGCCAGAAGCAATATGTATCCGTGTATGGATTCGGCTAAAGTACGTGAAGGATTTGTCACATACAGTAAATATCAGTTTCATTCATATGACAGTGACCGGCTAGTATATATTCCGGCAGTGGCTGTGTATAGGGATGCGATGCTGAACGTCATGCAGGAAAAAGACTGGTTTTCTGTGGATATGATAGCTGCGTCGGTTCCATATATGCCGGGAGCCCAATCCGGCGAGGCTTATTTCAATGCAAAGGTTCTCATGGCGGTGTATAAGAGCCGTTTTAAGAATATATTTGAGACTGCACTTTCAGAATCCGTCAACAATATAGTATTTGACGATATGGGATGTGACGAGAATATGTGTCCGCCGGCGCTCATAGCTATAGCACTCAGAGAGGCTATAAAGGAGGGCGGCTATGCCGGAATGTTCTGGCAGATCATATGTGCTGTTGACGAGCCATACAGTCAGTGTATGACCGGAAAAGCGTCCATAGCAGGTAGGTTTGAGGATGCATTTTTCAGGACGGAGCCATCCAGAGAGTATATACGGAGGATGGAGTCCATGCCATATACCCCGCCACAGGAGACGCTGGAGATCATTGACGGCCTTATACTTGGGGATGCATCCCGAATAGAGAGATTTGTGAGATGGCGTGCCGGAAACAGATATTTTGGCAAACAATTCTCTATACTTGGCGACGGTATCAGTACACTTGCTGGATTCAATCCTCCGGGATATGAAGTGTATTACATCGGGGATAACTGCAATAAATGCGGTGTCTACCATATGAAGGACACATGGTGGGGAAGGTTGATAGATTATTACGGCGGGCATCTCCTCGTAAATAATTCCTGGAAGGGAAGCATGGTTACATATGATAGATACGGAAGCAGAAAAGATTATTCGGCTGGCTGCAGCGATGAGAGGACAAGCCACCTACACATTGGAAGCGTAGAGCCTGATGTGATCATCATTTATATGGGTATAAATGACTGGAAGCAGGGAGCGTATGCGGAGCGGCCGATGTATGATCGTGTATCGGAAGGGCTGGCAGAAGAACTTATATTTGATAGTGCAGTGAATATTATGGTGGATAGGATAAGTAGGAGATATCCTAGGGCTGAGATATGGAAGTGTGGATTGATAGGAACTTATGTTAGATCTGACACTTCGTTTAGATTATCAAAAAATAAAAATGGAATAAATTGGTGTAAATATAATGGTGGTTATTACCGAGCGGGACATTTTGCTAATGTAGCATTTAATGAACCGATACCAGGATATTATTCAATTGACGGTATTCATCCAAATGTAGAAGGAATGCAGAAATTTGCAAAAATGGTGGTTCATGGTTTTGATTATCTATTTGAGCCAGAGCGATTTGCTAAATATAAAGATGAAAAATATGATATTGTAGTAGATTTGGATTATGAGGTGTATTGTCAGATGTTAAACCAAGATGTTCAGATCCGGTATGAGCAGACTAAGCTATACAGTTATTTGCCTTAGATTATATTTGCTGGGAGGTGATTCTTGATGAGAACTTTTTATAGATTTATAATGGGTGGTTCTCTGATTTTGATGGCGTCAGCAATAACAGGCTGTCAATTCACAGATCTGCCGATGCTAGAAAGCAGCGAGGAAACAACGAATCCATACACATATACGGAGGGCACTACAAGTGATAATGGAATATCCGAGATTACCGAAGATATAACATCAAATGATACGACAGAAACAACTGAAGCAACAGAGTTGACTGAGACTGTGGAAACTACAACTGAGATAACAACAGAAGCGGCTACAGATAATGTAGTTCAGTCAGAGATCTCATCTGGTGGTAGTCAGGCTGCTCCGTGGTTTGATGACAGCAAATCCCAGATGGTTCAGGCTGTACGTGGCAATACATTCTATGTGCCAGCAGGATTTGAAAAAGTAGATCAGAGGCCGACGTCAGGATATCTGTATACGTATTACAATGACAAGCTCGATATGACGATAAGTGTGTGGGATACAACGATTTATTACTTACCATATGACAATGGAGATGATTTCCTTGACAGCAATATCACGATGTACGATGGCTATGAGAATTATTCTGTCACCTATAGTAAGCGCGGTGATGATTATGTCGTTGTAACCGGATATGATGCATGGGGCAAAGTTTACTATGACATGTTTACCATGCAGGGAGAAGGAAAGGATCTTGTGTTTGAGGTTTATTTTGAATATGGCACAGAGCACAAAGACGAGTGCGATGAGTTAGTTACACAGTTTCTTGATAATATAAGTTATTCAAAGTGATAAGGAGGACGAACAAATGAAAAAGAAAATATTGACTGTTATGACAATTACAGGGTTAAGCGCATTGATGCTTACAGGATGTAGCGGGCTGAGTACGCAGAGTAAGGAAGACTGGTTTAAATCAGAAGTCGGTGGAGACGCTACAAAAGAATCAACCACAGAGAGCTCTGATAAGAAGCTGCAATTTGACTGGTTGAATGATGATACTACAGAGGACTCAAAGGATAGTAGTGATACTACAGAAGCAGACACAACAGAGGAGGAGACAGAAGCTGCAAATCAGGCGTCAGATACGAGTATAGAAGAGCAGGTGTTACTTGATAAGGATGGCATCAAGATCACTGCCACAGGTTTCACACGTGATGAATATGGCTGGGATCAGATACAGGTTATTGTAGAAAATAACACAGATAAGGACCTGACCATTGGAAGTGAGAAGGTTGCTATCAATGGATACATGGACTTGGTATTCTGGGGCGTAGATGTTGCAGCCGGTAAGAAAAGCAATTCGTATATATGTCTTACAGATGATACAACTAAGGCTGCTGGAATAACAAATATAGGAACGGTTGAGTTCTATTTCTGGGCAGAAGATCGGAGCAAGGAGGACTATGAGAGTTATTTTACTGATGAATACTATATGCTTAAGACATCTCAGGCTGGCAAAGAGGTAGATGCAAATACCGATAAGCCTGAGCTATATAGCGGTGAAGGCATCAGAGTTACTTCATTAGGCAGCGACAGGGATGACGATTATGGAAAAACAAATCTGTATTTTTGTCTGGAAAATAACACAGGTAAAGAAGTAGATGTGGATGTAGATAATATGTCTATAGATGGACTTATGACCAGTGCATATGCGAGCCTCACAGTACCAGATGGCAAAAAGGGTATAGGGGTGATAACTCTCTACGATGAAGATCTGGATAAGGACGGCATCAAAACTGTGGATAACGTTGAATTTAAGTTAAATGTGAAGGACAGTGATACATGGGATGATATGTTTACGACAGATACCATTAACTTTCCTATGAAATAGTAGGTACGACAGACATAGTTTGCAGGTATTGTAGACACGGGATAGACGTGATGCATAAAAATGAGGGGACGTGACATATGAAAAAGAGAAGATTATTTGCACGTATATGTGCACTGCTTATGGTATGTGTGATTCTTTCTCCATTTGTGCCTGTTGTGTATGCAGCGGATGGAGATGACATAACACAGGATCAGGCTGTTGAATATATCCGAAGTCTGGAAGGCTTGTGCATAGATGTGGATGACGGCGAATATACGGACGTGGATCTGGCCATGCAGTATTTCAAAGAGGTAGGCGGCAGACAGATAGTGTCCCTGGAATATATATGTGGCGGCACGGGTGCGTACTGCTATGCAGATCCCGTATCCGACGGTGCCATTCCTGATGGCTGGGTCAGAAAATACTATTCAGATGGTTACGTTCCACAGCCCGGAGACGTGGCTGTGTGGGATAAGAACCAGGGTGTTGCCGGTGATGAGGGTCATGTGGCACTTGTGATATCGGTCGTGGCAGACGGGGACGGTTATTCGATAAAGTATGTGGAGCAGATAACCGGAAGCGGGCAGCCGGCATCAGTTACAGAGGATTATCTGGATGCGGGCAATCCGACCTGTTATATCGTACCAACATTCAATCAGATATTCACGATGGAGGAGATTCTGGCTGCGGATGCCAGATTCAATGTATTGGTACTGGACGCTGCGAGCACTGTCAATTTCGTGTTCTCAGAGGACAATGTATACAGTTCAAATAATTCAATTGATGAGGTCAAGTCCGCCGGAGAATCCTTTCTGGACAGCATCACGGAGTACCGCAATAACTATGTTGCGATAGTTTCATATAGTGACGAGGCAGAGATCGTGACGGAATTTACAAACGATACGCAGGTATTGAAATCCGCCATAAATGATGTCTACGAGACCGGAGGAAGATCGAATCCTGCTGCGGGGCTTGCAAAGGCGCAGGAGCTGCTCTCGGGTGTCACAAATGAGAATGCAATAAAGAACGTGATCATGTGTACTACGGGACTTGCTGATGATGGTGAATATTCATACGAAGGAGTGTATACGCCATCGGATGACAGAGTTCCGGCCAGCTGGGTAAATGAGGATACAGATATAGAACTTTATGCCATGGCAAATGTTGCGGTAAGCACTGCCGGTGATATAAAAAACTCAGGGGTGAGCATATATGTGATCGGAGTTTTCAATCCGATAGAATCCGCACTTCCTGCTGATGGACAAACCTTGGCAAATTTTTTCAGGATAACCGCAGAGGATATGGCTTCGGGAAGCGAATGCTTTTTCTCGTCGGAGAACACTGATGGGCTGAAAAATATATTTGGACAGGTTGAGGAAAAGATAGATGATGTTCAGGAGGTCCGTATCTATGTGAAGGGGTCGAAGGATGATGTGACAAGCTATGAAAGCAAGGATGAGCACGGTGTATATATTCCATTTAATCTGAGCTTTAAGTCACTTATCTATTCTTCCGAAAGTACGAGATATAATCCTCAGCTTGCCTATATGCTGATGGCACTTGCGTATTCGGCCTACAATGCCAATGGAAGAGGGAATAAGAACACTTCTGATGACTGTAATATTTACTACTCTTATAAGAGTATGGGACTCGATGAGGATGATATAAAATTATACAATTATTATAAGAAGATAAGTGATCCGGAATATGGAGAGGATAATGTAGGATTTGCGTTTGGACGCAGCACACTGCCAAATGGCAAGAAATTGGTGGTTGTCTCTGTGCGTGGTTCTGTGGGGGCGATTGCGTCAAGATCTTCTGATTGGAAAAGTAATTTTAATCTTGGGAAAGTGGCTCCAGGAACTTATTACCATTCGGGATTTAAGAGTGCCGCTGATAAAGTTATGAATGAGCTTGACGGTTATTCTGGTAGTTTTGATAAAGACACTGTGTATGTAGTGACAGGCCACAGCAGAGGCGCTGCCGTGGCGAACATTGTTTCAAAATTACTGGTTGATAAAGGAATCTCCCAAGACAATGTATTTGACTACAATTTTGCCTGCCCGGATGTCGCCAGAGATGCGAGTGGTGTATGGAATAAGGATGGCAAATACAATAACATCATGAATATAAATGATTGCAGCGATCCCATTGCGTGGGTGCCTGGTGTTGCAGGAAATATAATTGGTGATTTCATAGGAAAGAATAAAGGTATTTCTAATTTGATATCTGCTATAAATGATCTGCGAAAGAAAGGTTTTTCTGACGATTTTAAGTGGACGAATCTGGTCAGTGCATGGGGAAAGTATGGCAATACATATTGGTTTTCAAATGATTGGGATAACGCAGGTTCGCTGCTGATGAAGTTTAGTTCGCACGAGCAGGAGAACTATTTAGGCTATTTGTCGAAATTGAAACCACAAAGCGAATTAAAAGGAACAGAGGATGCTGCCATACGGCAATTATGCGCTGAGGCTACAAGTAAAATAATCATTCTTGCTTTCTTCTGCCCGGTTGATGTGGAACTTGTCGACTCAGATGGAAATCTTCTGGCGGCAGTACAAGGAGATGAAATTAGATACGGAGATGGTGTAGATATTGGAGACGTCATTGTTATCACCATGGGAGATAGAAAAGAATTTTTGATAAATGGCCATGACAATGTAAAAGTTAATTTTGTTGGTACAGACAGCGGCGAGATGACGTATTTTTATGCACACGTAGACCTGGCTTCTCAGCAGTTAAGTAGTGGTGATGGTTATACGAATGTCGAACTTAGCAAAGGCAAGACATATGTGAGTGAGTTGGATCTTAATAATACGGAAGAAACCAGATTGTACGAAACTGACTCAAACGGAGATGTCGTGGCGGAGATAGCCAAGGATGGCGCTGTTCTTGATACCTCAGTTGATTCCGGTATTTCATCAGATGATGATGACCCACTCTTCTCATTTTCAAAGTGGAAGGAAAATGTTGGTTGGGATGTATCTGACGCACAGCTGCGGGCGATGATTGTTGTGATCGCGATATTTGTGATAATTGTAATATTTATTGGTCTTACGATGATGTGATGATGGAGGTAAATTATGCGAAAGAAATTATTTAAAAGATGTGGCATAACGTTGGTGACGGCTGCCATGGCTTGCAGCCTTGCCGGATGTACGAGTGTTGCAGAGAAGATGGATGAGATAAATAATAAAGAGGTCACATCTGAAAATGTTGTGACAACAGAGGACACTGAAACCAAAGATAATTCTAACTCTGAGGTAAAATCAGAGAAGTCTGAGGAGACAGAGAAAAAGACGGAAACAGATACTACGGCAGAGCCAGATACTACAGAGGAAATTACCACAGACAGCGAAGCTGCCACAGAGGCTGCTATCTCATTGGAAAGTGGTGGTGATACAACAAAGATAGAAGCGTCAGAGTGGAAGAGTGCATATAAGGACAGAATTCAGGAAATTATTGATGAACATAGTTATATTTATGGTTATCTGTATGATGTGGACGGAAATGGTATACCAGAGCTTTTTATAAGCGATAGTAATCTGCCACAGGGTGAGACATATACATATACACAGGATGGAATGGTATCACTTGGCAACATTGCTGGTTCGTTTTCGCATTTATATTATAAGGATGGTTGCTTGATAAGGCAGGCATCTACAGGTGGATCACCTGGACCAATAGGGGTTAATGTATGGAAATTTAATGGTTCAGATGTTCAGACTATATATGAGTTAGAATTTGGAGAGAAGCTTGGAAGCGATGGCAAGCCGGAGGTTACAGGTGCTGGAAGTTATGACGAGGCGGTAAGTATAGCAGAAGGATACGGCATGTCTGTAAGTTTTACAGAGATGGAATTTGATGGTGAGACATATTGTCAGGTTGAAGTAGATACATCAGGACTTGAAGGTCTTATGAGTTATGAGAATGACGATTTTATTGCGGCGGTGGAGAATTATTAAGTGTTATATGATGGAGAATACATAAAAAGAAATAATGAATATCGGCCACTTCATCCAGGTACCGTGATCGGCGGCAGCTATATCATAGAAAGATATTTGTCATTTGGCGGAGATCATATACTATATGATGCTTTTGACACATTACGTAATAAGAAATGCGGGATTATTGAATTTTATCCTGAATTTTTATGTCGCAGAGCTTCAGACGGGCTGGGTATAAAGGCGGTTAGTGGTGCAGATATGAAAGAACTTGAGAGTATGCGGACATATTTTGTAGACATGAGCAGTTTCCTGATGTCGGTAAATGATATAGCACAGATTCAGGGAGCATATGATATGCGAATGGAGAATAATACCGTATACCGGGTGGTGGATATCGTGGATGGATACATACCTTTACATAAAGCACTGAAAGCGTCTATGACATTTGACAAGGTAAATGCGATTTTTTATAAAGTCGCATCAGGAGTTTTGCAGATGCATAGAAAAGGGTTTGTTATAGGGAATCTGACACCACTAAATATATATGTAGATATGGAGCGTGGAGATATAAAGATCTTAATTGATTTTGCGGTGATCAATTGCATTGCGGATGACCAAAGAAGTCCGATCGTGACGCCGCCATATGCTGCGATAGAATTATATATGAGCAAAAGCGTTCCTGATTTTGGAACAGATGTGTATGCCATGGCGGCTATGGTTTATCAGGCTTTGACAGGGCAGAGGATTCAAGAATGTTTGTGCAGAGATACTGAAGCTGAAATGTCGGTTTTGAAAAGTCATAGATATCCGGCATACATAGAGAGGGCACTTAGAAAGGCTTTGGTGATAGATCCGAAAAAGCGTACAAAGACCGTGGAGAAATTCATGAAGAATATGCATTGGAATAAAAGCAGTATGGAGGATAAGTCAAAATGACAAATGATATGTCCAGGATGTTTGGAGAACTTCAGGAGATATTTCAGGATGGAATTCTGTCTGACAGGACAGAAAGAACTGTGAAGATGGCAAAGATATACGATGACAATACGCAGACCGATTCCGCTATATATCCATATAACAACGAATTAGATATGGAAGTATGCAAAGAATGTTCCCTGGATGTGGCTGTACGCCAGCTCGGAAAAGGTAAGGTGGGCGTTGCACATTTCATAAGTCCCCCGCTGCTTGACGGAGGTGCCAGAGGCGGGATCATATCCAGAGAATCGGTGTTCAGCGTTAGGACAGATCTTTATTTTTGTCTGGATGATCCACGGATAAAAGACAAATTCACAGAAAATTGGTATTCCACAGAGTATGCATATGGTGTGGATGATGTTCTGTATCTGCCGGGAGTTATGTTGTGCCGTGATCCAAATATGAATCTTCTGGAAGAGGATGATATGAATCTGATAAATATGTTCGTATCCCTCACTCCATACAAGATGGGATGCAACATAACAAGGAATTTTGACCTCAATCCAAGACTTATATTTGAGGTGTACAAGAGCCGGCTTGAGCGTATCATAGATGCTGCGATAGATTCAGAGATAGACATCCTTGTGCTGGGAGATCTGGGATGCGATGCAAATCTGTGTCCACCGGAAATTGCAGCAGATGCGTGCAGGGAGGTTCTGGTTAATCAGGGAGGTGGAAATGCCTTCAAGAAAATCATTTTTGCAGTGGACGAACCATATAGCCAGAGCGTGAATGGACAGGCTTCCATGGCGGATGCATTTGCGACAAGTCTGAATAAGCCGGTAATAGAGAGTTCTGTATATTCGAGAAGGCAGATCTCCATAATGGGAGATTCCATAAGCACACTTTTGGGCTACAACCCTCCGGAATATAAAGTTTTTTACTCTCCTTCGGAAGCTCAGGAGACTGATATCAGGAGCATGGAAGATACATGGTGGGGAAAGGTGATAGAGTACCTTGACGGATACCTGTTGTGAACAATTCCTGGTCTGGAAGCCGTGTGTCATATGATCCTGATTCGGATGTTTTTGAAAGTTCTGCTGGCTGCAGCAATGAGCGGACGTCAGCACTTCATATAAATAACGTGTATCCAGATGTGATTATCGTGTATATGGGAACAAATGACTGGGGATTCGGCGTTCCGCTCAAAGAAAGTATATTTGGTAAAAAGGGTGAATCCACATTTGCTGCGGCATATGAGACCATGCTGGTGAAGTTGAAGCACAATTATCCCGGCGCGGAGATATGGTGCGTTTCACTCAATTGTACATATATGTCAGCGGACAGCAGCTTTGTGTTCCCGAGAATGGTAAATGGTGTAGAGATCGACAAGTTCAATAAAGAGATACATTCACTGTGCAAATTTTATGAGTGCCGATATATAGATACGGCGTCAACCGGGCTCAGATATGACTCAATAGATGGCACACATCCAAATAGACGTGGAATGATGGAGCTTGCGGATGCGATTATCAGATTGACAGATAGATTGTAAATGAGACAAGCTTGATATAGATTGATGCAAAAATGAGGGAGGACAGATATGAAAAAGAAAAACTATAGGGCGTTAGCAGGACTTACTATTGCAGCTGTCTGCGTTACATGCATCGCTACCGGCTGCCAGAGTATGGATGATAAGCTCAGGGATATACAGAGTCAGATGACAACAACTGAGGCGGGAAGATATACAACCACCCCTGACACAGAAAATGATTCTTCGAGTACAGAAGCGATAAGACGTGGAGACATATCAGAGAGACAGACAACTGAGGAAGATAAGACAGAAGAACAGGTTACGGATGGACAGACGACGGAAGTAAAGTCTGAGTCTGAACATGTATCAGATGAGAGAGTCACGGATGAGTCCATGCCAGAAGAAGATGATGACGAATATGCTTCTGCAGATGATTTCTTCCGTGCAAAATATGTGGAGATAATGAATAAATATATTGAACTCAATATTTCCGGGATAACATATGAAGAACTAAATAATCTGGAATTTCCATATGAAGTGGCAAACAACTTATATGCTAGATATAATGCATATATAGCGTGTGGCGATCTCAGCAATATAGGTTATGCTATAGAAGATCTCGATGGTGACGGGATAAAGGAACTTATACTGGCAGATATGAATTCAGCTCTTATATATGAGATATACACACTGGATGGCGACATGCCAAAGCTTGTCTCTGCCAGTTGGGACAGGGCGAACACAAAATATTGCGGAGATCATTTCTGTACAGAGGGTTCAAACGGAGCAGCAAACTTCATAATTTCATATGAAACTTTTTGCGGAGGCGAGATGCGCTCTGAATACTATCTCTATACTGATCTTCTGGAAAATGGCGATAAGGGCCTTTTCTATACTACAAACAGTTTTATGGATAAAGAATCCGACAAGCTTATAACACAGAACGAATATGATGTCATAAAAGATGAAGTGGAAAGCGGTATGTGCGCATATCCAGGGCTTGAGCTTATGGCGGAGCCTTGATGAGTTGATATATGAGAAAATATGAACCAGAAATAACTTCCATTTCCGGGCATCAGCAGTTACTATAATAAGGTCGCAGTGTATACTGTGACCTTATTTAAAAGGGGGTACAAATGTTATATCTCATATCCGACATTCACGGAGATCTCAAGGCATTCAAGAAAATATTGAAAATGACAGGCTTTGACCGCAGCAAAGACCACATGATAGTCATGGGGGATATCTTTGACTGGAATGATGAAGGCGTTCCTCTTTTGGAATTTATGGCACCTTATATTGAGGATGGTTCTATGGAGCTCATAAAAGGTAATCATGAATTGTTTGCACAGATGTATATTATGGGAACTATGTCAGAGAGACAGTGGATAGCATTTGGCGGTGAGGCGACACTTCGGGATATAAAGAGACTGAAACTTGATGACCAGATGAAGCTGCAGGAATATCTAGTGCATTTGCCGCATTATGTGGAGATCGTATCACCTGTGTACGGAGACAGTATCGTGACGCATTCTGGAATTCATTGCGGCTCCTATGTGAGAAATGACGATCGCTCCATCAATGTTGCAAGGTCAATAGAGTGCGCAGTCAGGCGGGATGAGTACAGATATTTGATATCGACGGATATACACCATATTCCCGCAGCAGATAAGCGGGCACTAGACAGATACATATTCTGTGGTCATGTGAGTACCTATATGCTTAATGAGACAGGGGCACATGATATATATAAGACTAAGTATTACACAGACCTGGATGCCGGAGCCGGGGATAGAAGACGTGGTGGAAGGCTTGCGTGCTATTGTGTTGACGAGAATAGCTGTGTGTATGTGTGAGATCAGTTTTGAATTTTGCTTCTAATAAAATGCAGATATATAATTAAATGAAATAGAAAAATAGATATATATATTTAATGTTTCATTTGTCAAATATAACAGTTATAATGATGATGTATACATTATAAAGGAGAACGAAATATGGGAATGTTCGTAAATTCTGACAATTCAGCGTTTCAGGTTTCACTTAATTCGGAGATTTATGTAGATAAGACAGGGTTACTTGAGTATACAAACAAGGTTATGAATACCCCTCAGGGATATATATGCAACAGCAGACCTAGACGTTTTGGCAAATCAACCACTGCCAATATGCTTACTGCATATTATAGCAAGGGATGTGATTCCGAGCAGATGTTTTCTGGATTGGAAATTGGCAAATGTAGTGATTTCAAAGTACACATGAACAAGTACGATGTGATACATCTTGATATTCAGTGGTGTCTGGAACCGGCAGGTGGAGCAGAAAACCTTGTGGCTTATATCACAAAAAACACCATTGAAGAACTCAGAGCGTATTATGTGGATGAACTGCCAGAGAATATAAATTCATTACCTGAGGCACTTTCCAGAATCAATACATTAACAGGAAAGAAATTTGTGATAATAATAGATGAGTGGGATGTCCTTATAAGAGATGCGGCAGCGAATGTAAAGGTTCAGGATGAATATATTAATTTTTTGCGTGGATTATTTAAAGGTACCGAGCCGACCAAGTATATCCAGCTTGCGTATTTGACTGGAATTCTTCCTATCAAGAAGGAGATTACACAGTCAGCATTGAATAATTTTAAGGAATATTCGATGCTGAATGCTGGCCCACTTGCTTCGTATGTAGGTTTTACCGAAGAAGAGGTTATGGATCTATGCCGCATATATGGTCAGAATTTTGATGAGGTTAAGAGATGGTATGATGGATACCAGCTTGGGAAATATCATGTGTACAATCCAAATGCGGTCGTGAACCTGATGTTTGATGGTGAGCTTCAAAGTTATTGGTCGAGAACAGCATCATATGAGGCGATAGTCCCACTTATCAATATGGATTTTGATGGACTCAAGAGTTCTATAATAGAGATGTTATCAGGTGCTGCTGTTGAGGTTGATGTTACATCTTTCCAGAATGACACGGTGAATTTTGCAAATAAGGATGATGTGCTTACATATCTGATACATTTGGGATATCTTGCGTATTTTTCAAAGACGAATTCTGCATTTGTGCCAAATGAGGAGATAAGGCAGGAACTTATAAGGGCGACGAAGCGGAAGGCGTGGAATGAATTAATTGCGTTTCAGATGGAATCAGACAAGCTTTTGGAAGCAACACTAGATATGGATAGTGATCTTGTTGCAGAGGAACTTAGTAAGATACATGATGAATATACTTCGGTTATTCAGTACAATAATGAAAACTCTCTGAGTAGTGTTCTGACGATAGCATATTTAAGTGCAATGAAATACTACTTTAAGCCGATCAGGGAATTGCCGACTGGAAGAGGCTTCGCGGATTTTGTGTTTATACCGAAGCCAGAGTTTAGACAAGATTATCCAGCACTTGTAGTGGAGCTAAAGTGGAACAAGTCTGCGGAGACTGCTCTCAGCCAGATAAAGGATAGGATGTATCCAGAATCGATAAAAGGCTACACAGGAGATATACTTTTGGTAGGAATCAACTATGATAAAGCCGGTAAAAAGCATGAGTGCGTACTGGAGAAATGTGAGAAGAAGATTTAGTAAATATTATTTTAACTTATAAGGTCGCAGTGTATACTGTGACCTTATTTAAAGGGAAGATTTACAAATAGAAAAACCAATATACGGAGGCGGAGAAAGATGAAAAAATACGATCAGAAAATTCTAAGAACTGCAATACCGGCATTTGTCATATCAGCAATATGTTATGCGGTTATGTGGGGAATAATGACAAGAACGGAGAATACATTTTTTGCTGGATATATAGGTGGCGGAGGTGCAGTCAGCCAGATAAGGAATATTCTTATATGTGTTCTTGTAGGGGCAATTCTTTTTGTTTTGCCACTTGAGAAGATTTGTGATAAGACATATGGCGCAGTGCGCTATTGCGGATCGCTTTTTACAGACAAAAAGAAATTTAGAGATGCGGCTGCGTTGTTTGTGCTTACGCTTCTGTATGTCGTTATCTGCTGGGCAAGTGTCACATTTTCAATACATACCGACAGTGGACTAGATGACGGCGGACATTGGGGATTATTCGGCTCGGGAAGTGACGAAATATATGCTGTGGTGATAACTATACTTGCGTTTGTAGTTATGGTAAAGGGTGTGGATCTTGTAAAGAAAAGCTGGAGTGGGGTTTTGTTCTGGTTCCTTATCGAACTTGCAAATGCTGTGAGTGTAAAACTTGTGACTGCCAAAGATGATCTTACATTTGCTATTGTATGTACAGAAACGGTTATGTTTATAGTATACATGGCTGTTCAGCACAGGTTGAATGTTGTGACTTGCATGTTATCGCTGCTTTGTGGGGCGTTACTTATATTTGCCGGGTGTGATGATGTATTTACCAGTAAGAATAAGATTTCAGGTTTGTCGATCATGGATGAACTGGATCAGACTGGAAGTATGCCGGACAGGATTTTTGGAGCAAGATATAATATTACAATAATAAAACATCAGGCTGGAATCAGCTTATGTATATTGTGGTTTATATTGCTTGTGATTTTATCAATTGCAGTCGTTGCAACTGCAGCAAAGCTTATGAAAGTATCTGCCAGACGGGGAACATTTGTGCTTGGAATATATATGATAGAAGCATTTCTGATCATATATGCTATATTGGCGGAGATGGGATTTGTCAAGCCGGCAGTGACGCTTTTGCTGCATATGAACGAGGTGGTTCCTGTTATGATATTGGGATTTAGAATGTTTTTCAGGCTCCCGGCAGATGCTGGCAGTAACAGTGAAAATGTTAAAACAAATGTATAAAATAAATGTATAAAACAAACGCTCAGATATTGAACATTGAACGTTCAAAGCATAGAAATAAAACATAGAGAAGGTGTACTCAGAATGATAAATTCAGCGACAGATAAAAAGGAATATGATGAAAAGCGGATCAGAGATAATTACCGTAAACTCACAAAATCCCTTATTGAAAGATCATTGACCATAACCACCATGGAAAGTGCAACCTCAGGGCAGATAGCTTCCCTCATCACAGACACAGAAGGATCCTCTGCGGTGCTTAAAGGGGCATTTGTCACATACTGCAATGAAGCGAAGATCATGCAGGGTGTTCCAGCGGAGATCATAGACAGGTACACAGTCTATTCAAAGGAGACTGCGGGTGAGATGGCGAAGGCGTGCCGCAGGGCATACGATGCGAATATAGGAATAGGCGTTACAGGGACCATGGGCAATGTTGATCCGGCAAATCCGGATGCGTCGGTTCCGGGACAGGTGTATTTTGCCATAGATATAGACGGCGATGTGAGGGCATATTATGTAGAGCTTCCACCGCAGCCGGCAAGGCTTGCGTATAAGCTTGCGGTGGCAGAGGAGATATATGAGGTTCTGGCAAAGCGGTTAGATATATAAAATTGTATCTTTTCAATTGTATCTGCTATCTGTTATAATAAAGTTTAGCGCAAAAATGAAAGGGGCAAACGGAGGAATAACAGATGAGAAAGATAACATATTGTCCAAAGTGCGGCACGGAGCAGATGCCGGGAGCAAGATTCTGCCAGTCCTGTGGCGGAGCCACGGCCGAGAAGATGGTAGATGACAATGGTCAGCCGATGGGAGGCCAGTGGAATGGGATGAACCAGAATTCACAGATGGGAATGAATCAGAACTGGCAGCCGGGCATGAACCAGCCACAGCAGGTGAACATGAACCAGAGAATGCAGCCGGGCATGAATCAGCCACAGCAGGTGAATATGAACCAGAGACTACAGCCAGGCATGAATCAGCCGCAGCCGGTGAATATGAACCAGCAGTCAGGCACGAATCAGTCACCACAGCCAGGCGGCGGTAACAACATGAACAAGCCTGACGGTGATGGTGGTAAGAATAGCATGATGATCATCGTATGTATCATAGTGGCCGCAGTGGTTATCGGAGTAGGAGTAGGATGCATGATTATATTTGGCGGCAAACTGTTCGACAAGAAGACATCAGGAACTACAGAGACGCAGACCACAGAGGCAAAGTCGACAGAGGATACAGTGGTAACTACAGAGGCTGCGACAGAGGAGATCACAGAGGCAACTACATCTGTAGATGCTTCCACAGAGGCCGGAACAAATGGATCAGTCCAGAGCGGCGGTGAGAATGCGGGATATACAGATGCAGAGCTTTCAAGTGCAGCGGTTGATTACTGTAAGCTTGTGTATGGATTTGAGAATCCATCAGCAAAGGTCGGCAAGGCCAAGAATGGTAAAGTTGACATAACTATATCAGTTACCATTGATGGCACTACAGGTGAGATTGGCACTATGAGCATAGACAAACTCACCGCAAGTGGTACAGGATGCAAGGGCGAGAAGGCAGATCTCCAGGATCCTAATTCTGCGGATGTGGATATACATTACATAATCCCATACAGCGACAGCCGCGTGCTTTCAGACAGTGATCTTCAGGGTATAACACGTTCTGATCTGACTCTTGCTAGAAATGAGATATATGCGCGTCATGGAAGAATGTTTAAGGATGACGATATCAGGACATATTTTGAGAGCCAGGCGTGGTATGCCGGAATTGTTCCTGCAGATCAGTTCAGTGAGTCGGTTCTCAGCAAGACGGAGAAGACGAATATATCGACGATCAAGGCATATGAGGATTATCTGGATGGGGATTCAGATACAGGCGGCAGCACTGTTATAAGTGGTGACTATATCATACCTGACAGCAGCACAAGATATCTCTCTGACAGTGATGTTAGGGGACTCGATGACCACACACTTATGCTTGCAAGAAATGAGATATATGCAAGACATGGACGTAAGTTCAACGATGCTGAGATCAGGGCATATTTTGAGAGCAAGTCGTGGTATTATCCTACAATTGATCCTGCAGACTTCACTGAAGATATGCTTTCAGACGTTGAAAAAGCAAATATTGCATTAATAAAATCATACGAAGACTAAAAAAAATAAATTTAGGGGTTGATTTTTAGAAATATTTGGAGTATTTTATATTCAACAATTAAATGAAACGAAATGGACAAAGGTGTTCTCAAGAAGGAGGACACCTTTCTCTTTTTTTGAGGATACGTCAAGGATTCATTTTAATCAGGAAAAGGAGTAGTAATTATGATGAACAAAATTTCAGCCGTATTTGGCTCACACGTATTCTCAGATCAGGTCATGAGAGAGAGACTTCCAAAGGCAGTTTACAAGTCACTCAAGGCGACTATTGACAAGGGCGAGCCTCTCGATACATCAATAGCAGATTCAGTTGCAGCAGCCATGAAGGAATGGGCAATGGAGCTTGGTGCAACACATTATACACATTGGTTCCAGCCACTTACAGAGACAACAGCAGAGAAGCACGACTCATTCGTAAGCACAGTCGGTGATGGCGGCGTTATCCTCCAGTTCACAGGCAAGGAGCTCATCAAGTCGGAGCCGGATGCTTCATCATTCCCTTCAGGCGGTCTTCGTGAGACATGCGCTGCAAGAGGATATACAGCATGGGATTGTACATCACCAGCATTTGTAAAGACAACGGATGAGGGAACATGTATCCTCTGCATCCCGGCAGCATTCACATCATATACAGGAGAGTCACTTGATTACAAGACACCTCTTCTCCGTTCAATGGATGCCATCAGCAAGGAGGCTCTTAAGGCTCTTGCAATGTTCGGCAACACAACAGCCAAGAAAGTGACTTCATCAGTTGGTCCTGAGCAGGAGTACTTCCTGATCGACAAGAAGAAATTTGCAAAGAGAACAGATCTTAAGCTCTGCGGACGTACACTTTTCGGAGCAATGCCTCCAAAGGGACAGGAGCTTGACGATCAGTATTTCGCAGCGATCAAGGATAAGATCGCATCGTACATGACAGAGCTGAACGAGGAGCTGTGGAAGTACGGCATCCTTGCAAAGACACAGCACAACGAGGTCGCTCCTGCACAGCATGAGCTTGCTCCAATCTTCTCGACAACAAACATCGCCACAGATCAGAACCATCTGGTTATGGCAACCATGAAGAAGATCGCTGCAAAGCATGACCTTGAGTGTGTGCTCCATGAGAAGCCATTTGCCGGTGTAAATGGTTCAGGTAAGCACAACAACTGGTCGATTTCAACAGACGAGGGCGAGAACCTCATCGATCCAGGCAAGCATCCTGAGACAAATCTTCAGTTCCAGTTCTTCCTGGCAGCGGTTCTGGCAGCGGTAGACAACAATGCAGAGCTTCTGAGACTTTCTGCTTCATCAGCAGGAAATGATCACAGACTTGGAGCTAACGAGGCACCTCCAGCAATCATCTCAGCATTCCTTGGAGAGCAGCTCCAGTCAATCGTTGAGCAGATCATCGAGAAGGGCGAGGCTACAGAGTCACCAAAGGGCAAGACATATGTATCAGGTGCATCAACACTTCCTACATTTACAATGGATGCCACAGATAGAAACAGAACATCACCATTTGCATTCACAGGTAACAAGTTCGAGTTCAGAATGGTTGGCTCAACACAGTCCATCGCATTCCCAATGATGGTATTAAATACAATAGTTGCAGATCAGATCAAGAAGATGACAGATGAGCTTGAGGGTGCAGACGATTTCGAGACAGCATGCAAGGCACTCATCAGAAGAGAACTCACAGCACATCAGAGAATCATCTTCAATGGCAACGGTTACTCAGACGAGTGGGTTGAGGAGGCAGCAAAGCGTGGTCTTCCAAATATCAAGTGCATGGTTGATGCTGTTCCTTATCTTGCAGCAGATAAGAGCGTTAAGATCTTCGAGAACCTTGGAGTTATGGATAAGGCAGAGCTTGAGGCGAGAGCTGATGTAATGCTTGAAAACTATGCAAAGAAGATCAACATCGAGGCACTCACCATGATAGAGATGTCCAATGAGGAAATCATCCCGGCAGTTATGGAATATCAGGCAGAGCTTGCAAAGGGTGCAGCAGAGATCAAGGCTCTCGGAATTGATCCTACAGTTCAGGTGTCACTTCTGAACACCATCTCAGAGAAGCTCACAGAGCTCAAGAGCGCTACAGTAGCACTTGAGGAGCTGGTTGCAAAGGCAGCAGATTACGAGGGAGATACAGAGGCCTGGGCTAAGTACTTCCACAACACAGTATTTGCAGCATTTGACACAGTGAGAAAGCCAGCAGATGAGCTTGAGAAGGAGCTTCCAAAGACAGCTTGGCCATTCCCAACATATGAGCAGCTTCTGTTTGAGCAGTAAGATACAATTTGATTTCAATTACCTTCTAAATTCATTATAAACTTGCTTAAGGGCACTCTGTCTGCGCATGTCGCAGGTGGGGTGCTTTTTGCGCGTTATAATCCCGTCAAGCGCGCACATGCGAGAGCTTGCTCGCGACATGTAGCGCATTTGACGGGATGACGCGACATGAACACGAAGGCCGATAGGCCGGAGTGTGAATGCCGCGTAGAATTGCGGGAGCACGAAGTGCGAAGTGGAGGGGTCAGGCACCTCCGTCCCCGCTTGCCCCTCCGTCCCCGCTTGCCCCTTGGGGAGAATTCTGTTATATTATAAAAATGCGTTGTGATGTATTATCTGAATTGAAATCAGAATAGGAGCAGAATTTGAAGAATTTATATATAGCAGAGAAACCCAGCGTGGCGAGACAGTTTGCGGATGTGCTGGGGGTGAAGGGCAATGCGGGGAATGGATACCTTGAATCAGATACTGCGGTTGTCACGTGGTGTGTGGGACATTTGATAACCATGAGCTATCCGGATGCCTATGATCCGAATTTGAAGAAGTGGAGCCTTACAACGATTCCATTTATCCCAACAGAATACAAATACGAGGTGCTGCCTGATACGAAGAAGCAGTTCAACATCGTGGCAGGACTTCTGAACAGAGATGACATAGGCTGTATCTATGTCGCAACGGATTCCGGACGTGAGGGAGAGTACATATACCGGCTGGTTGACTCCATGGCCCATGTGACCGGTAAAGAGAAGCGTCGTGTGTGGATAGATTCCCAGACAGAGGAGGAGATCCTCAGGGGAATACGTGAAGCGAAGCCACTCTCAGAGTACGACAGTCTAAGTGATGCTGCATATTTAAGAGCCCAGGAGGATTATCTCATGGGTATCAATTTTTCAAGGGCACTGTCACTCAAGTTTTCAAATGTGGTTCAGAGGTATCTCGGCATGGACAGATGTGTCATAGCGGTTGGCCGTGTCATGACCTGTGTACTCGGGATCATAGTGAAGCGTGAGCGCGAGATAAGAGAGTTTGTCAAGACGCCGTTCTACAGGCTTGTGGCGAATGTGGGCGAGGAAGGCCAGACATTTGACGCTGAGTGGAAGGCAGTCAAGGGCACAAAGTATTTCGAGTCGCCGCTTCTGTATAAGGAGAATGGATTTAAGGAAAGGGCTGCGGCGGAAAAACTGCTGGAGGAGCTAAGGGCGGGCGAGCCGGAGGTTGTCATTGAGGCGATAGAGCGCAAGAAGGAGAAAAAACAGCCGCCGATGCTGTACAATCTTGCGGAGCTTCAGAATGACTGTTCCTCCCTCTTCAAGATAAGTCCGTCCGACACGTTGAAGATAGTTCAGGAACTCTACGAGAAGAAGCTTGTCACATATCCGAGAACCGATGCCAGAGTGCTTTCAACTGCGGTGGCAAAGGAGATAGGCAGGAATATATCGGGTCTTAAGAATTTTCAGCCTGTTCGTGAGTTTGCACAGGGAGCGATGGAGAGCGGCACATATAAGGGCATAGCAAAGACCAAATATGTGAATGACAAACAGATCACCGACCACTACGCTATCATACCGACAGGACAGGGATTTGGCGCATTAAAGAGCCTTGCGCCAACAGCGCTCAAGGTGTACGAGATCATATGCAGAAGATTTCTGAGTATATTCTATCCACCTGCTGAGTATCAGAAGGTCGCCATGACACTCTCTAAGAATGGCGAAAAGTTGTTTGCCAATTTCAAGTATCTCGTAAGTGAGGGATACCTGAAAGTTGCTGCCAACAGTTTCTCCAGAAAGAAGGATGAACCAAAGTACAGTCAGGAGTTTATAGAGAGGCTGGCTAAGATACGAAAAGGCGACAAACTTGAAGTACAGAATATAGATATCAAGGAGGGCGAGACATCACCTCCGAAGAGATATAACTCAGGTTCATTGATACTGACGATGGAGAATGCGGGACAGTTCATCGAAGATGAGGATCTCCGAGAGCAGATAAAAGGTGCCGGAATTGGAACGAGTGCCACCAGAGACGGCATCATCACGAAGTTGGAGAAGAACAAATACATATCGCTGAACAAGAAGACGCAGATTGTTACACCGACATTTCTGGGTGAGATAATATATGACATAGTGTATTATTCCATCAATGGCCTTTTGAGAGCTGACCTCACGGCGAGCTGGGAGAAGGGGCTTGAAGGTGTGGCAGAGGGACAGATATCCAGGCAGGAATATACAGACAAGATGACCACATTTGTCACCAGGTACACGAATCTTGTGAAGCAGATCCAGAACCAGAACGGGATAACAGGCGTGTTTGACAGGACGAAGATTTTCTACACAAAAAGCGGTTCGCCGAAAAGGGATACAAAGGCAGAAACAAAGACGGGGGAAAATTCAGATCCGCAATAATTGCGCATAAATGCATAAAGGTGTATAACATAGTAAGTGATACTGTGTGATATGTGTCGCACAGCTGCTATTAAATTTATATGAGGAGAATTATTATGGAAGACGTACATTCAGTTGTAACAATAAAGGAACTTTATACTCTGGAGCAGACTATGGCGAAGCCGCTGCTTGAGAAGCTTACATACCCATGGGAGGCGCTTCCTCTCATCAAGGATTTTGTGCTGGAGCTTGGCAGGAGTCTTGACAAGGATGAATATAACGAGGCTGGTGAGAATGTGTGGATTCACAAGAGCTGCAAGGTATATCCTACAGCAACCATACTTGGTCCGACAGTCATCGGTGCGGGCACAGAAGTGCGTCCAGGAGCCTTTATCAGAGGCAGTGTCCTGGTGGGAGAGAACTGTGTGATAGGCAATTCCACAGAGCTTAAGAATGTTATCATATTCAACAACGTACAGGTTCCGCATTACAACTATGTTGGAGATTCAGTTCTGGGATTCAAGTCCCACATGGGAGCTGGCAGTATCACATCAAATGTTAAGTCGGACAAGACACTTGTTCATGTAAAAGGAATGTCATGCGGTAAGGCGTTTGACATTGCTACCGGACTTAAGAAATTCGGTGCCATGCTTGGCGACAATGTAGAAGTTGGATGCAACAGTGTGCTGAATCCGGGCACCGTCATAGGACGCCACAGCAACATTTATCCTGTGTCAAGAGTTAGAGGATATGTGCCTGCTGAGAGCATTTTCAAGGATAAGGATAACGTGGTGCCAAAGCACTAGGATTGGTGTCGTTTACAGGACTGACGCAGGAAAAATCCGGGAGATTGCAGCGGCGCAGAAAAAAAGGACAGATGCGTATGTATTATAAATGCGTTACATACATATCTGTCCTTTTTGGATATAGGCGGCCTGTCAGTTGACAACAGCATCTGCCAGTGCGTTTCTTATGGAATCGACTATGAGTCTGGTCGTGTAAGTGTTGTCTCCTGAAGGAGTGATATCGTCTACGGATGATATGTAGTGAAGCTGTGTGTTGATATCCTCAAGCGATGATTCAAGGAGAGGGTACATGGTTGTTACGGCTTCATCTACCTGCTTGAAAGACACGTCGGTGATATAGTTTTCGTCTACAGTGACCATCACTGACAGCGTGTTGTCACCGAGAACCAGAGGAGAGGTGTATGTTCCGGGGGTATATCGGATCTCGGAGACTTTGTCAGAAGAAGCTGTCTGTGCAGATGTCTGGACGCTGGAATCGGAGTTTTTGGTATCATCTTTATCTTTGAACATGTTGATCATTATGATTACAAACACGATGATAAGTGCGAGAAGGATTGCTGTATAGATCAGTTCTTTTGACTTTAACACTATTAATTTTGTTGATGACATAGTTTGATCTCCCTGTTTTTATTTATACATTCTATTCAGGGATATCGGATTTTATGACGTCAGGTATGTGATAAAACAGCGGTTTTATTTGAAGTTTAGCAGAGAGGAGATTTGCGTATGTCGATACAGTTCGTGCTCGGCGCAGCCGGGTCAGGTAAGACGGAATATGTACTGGATACACTCATCAGGGAGTCCATGGCACACGATACGTTGAATTATTTTTATGTTGTACCGGAGCAGTTCACTATGGAAGCCCAGAGAGATATAGTGACCAGGCATCCACGCCATGGAACCATGAACATAGATGCCATAGGATTGAACCGTCTTGCGTACCGGGTGTTTGATGAATTGTCTGTGAATCCCGGACAGGTACTTGAGGATTTTGGAAAAAGTATGCTTATCAAGAAGATACTTATGGAGCAGAGGGAAGAACTTCTTGTATACGGAAGTTATATGAACAAGCTGGGATTTGTGGATGAGATGAAGTCCATGATGTCGGAGCTTTTTCAGTATGCGGTTGACAGATCAGACATTGACCATGCAATGGAACTTATGGATAAGGAGTCTCCTACGCACAAAAAACTTCATGATGTCCGCCTTATATATGAGAAATTCGAGGAACACAATTCGCAGGATAGCTATATAGTGGCAGAGCAGCTCACTGAGCTTTTAGCGGATAATCTTGACAGATCCAAGATACTTGCGGACAGCCATCTGTATTTTGATGGATTTACGGGTTTCACACCTGTCCAGATGAATCTGATAAGGAAGATGATGGGGCATGTCAGAAGTATAACATTTGTATTTGATATAGCGCCGGATCAGATAAATCTTGCAAGACCAAAGGAATACGAACTGTTCAGACTTACAAAGGAGACTATGACAGCTCTGTGCAAGGCTGCGCAGGAGGAGCATGTTGACATTCTTGAGAATGTGGTCATGTGCAGCTGTGAGGTTCCATACCGTTTTAAGGCAAATCCGGAGATGGCAGAGCTTGAGCGTGATCTGTTCAGATATCCATATGGAAAGAGGAACGGCATCACGGAAAATATACAACTTATATCTGTGGACAGGGCGAAGGATGAAGCAATGTTCACAGCCTCAAAGATAAGGGATCTCGTCAGAAATCACGGATACAGATATAAGGATATCGCAGTTGTGGCTGGTGATCTGAGCGACGTGGCGGTCTATTACAGACAGGCCATGGATGAGTACAGGATACCTGTGTTCATAGATGAAAATGCTTCGCTTGCCGGTGATCCATGTTCTGACACTGTCAGGGCTTTTCTGGCTGTCATGTCGGATAATTTCTCATTTGACAGTGTGTTCAGACTTTTGAAATCAGGTATGACGGACGTTGATCTTGACGATATGGAACGCATGGAAAACTATGCCTTAAAGCGCAATCTCAGGGGCCTTAAGGGCTGGCAGAAGGAGATAACCGATGAGAAGGATCCTGACTATGCGGCAGATATGAATTCCATAAGATCACAGTTCTTGGACATATTTGGACAAGAATATATAGATGTGTTCAGACCGACAAGTCCAGCTTCTAAGAATACGGTGCGGGCTTATACAGAGTCGCTTTATCATTTCCTCATGAAACTTGGCGTGTGGGACAAGCTGGAAAAGCGCAAGGAGATGCTGTACGGTGAGAAGAGATTTGACGAGGGGGATGCTTACGGTCAGATATTTGACAAGATGATCACACTCATGGACAAGATGGTTACTATACTTGGCGATGAGAAGCTGACTGTCCGCGAGTATGCAGGCATACTTGATGCAGGAATCACAGATATGAAGATCGGAATCGTTCCGCCAACTGTGGACAGGGTTGTTGTGGGCGATATGACCAGATCAAGACTCAACCATGTGAAGGTTGTATTCTTTACAGGTGTAAATGAAGGGATCATACCAAAGCCTGCAAAGAAGGGAAAGATACTTTCCGGTGCGGACAGACAGCGTCTGGAGGACTGCGGAGTAACGCTGGCGCCTTCGGACAGGACAAATGCGTATACGGAGCAGTTCTATATCTATACAATCATGACCAAGCCTTCGGATCAGCTGTATATCGTGTACAGGAAAATGAGCGAGGATTTCAGGGAGTCCAAGCCGTCATACCTTGTGGACAGGGTGAGAGGGGTATTCCCGGATATCGTGGTGCAGGATTATGATGCGGATTCACAGATTCCTGAGACGGTGGGCTCCGCCCTGAAGTACGTGATAAATCAATCAGAAAAAGATGACAGCGATGGCACATGGAAGCTTGTAAGCAGGATGCTTCTTGATATGGGTTGTGACAGGCAGATAGATGCCATAGCGGCTGGCCGTTCATTTACCAACTCGGCCATGAAGCTGCCTGCTGATGTGGTGAAGATGATCTACGGAGATAACCTTGCGCTCAGCGTGTCAAGACTTGAGAGATATGCCGAGTGTCAGTTCAAATATTTCCTGACTTATGGTCTGGGACTTGCCGAGAGAGAGACCTACCAGATCAATGCGGCAAATGTGGGAAATATACTCCACAGCACCATGGAAAAAGTGTTCAATTATGTGAAGACATTCAGGGAGAATGACTGGGTACACATAGATGATGATGAACTTATGAAAAAGACTGTTGAGTTTGCAGACAGTTCTGCAGCTGATGAGGCACAGGCTTTCTTTGAGGACAGCTCCAGATCTGGATATATGCGTGAACTGCTTGCTGATATTGCGGTCAGGACAACCAGGACTCTCAGAACTTTTATAATGTGCGGCGAGATGCAGCCGGACAATTTTGAGAGACGTTTCAACACTGCAAAGGATGGAATAGATGACTATGTGTTTGAACTTTCAAATGGACTTACGATGAGCCTTAACGGCGTGATAGACAGAATAGATGAGTACAGCGGCGATGAAGGTGCATATTTCAGGATAGTCGATTACAAATCTTCGGACAAAACCATAGACATTGATAAAGTGCTTGGCGGCCTTCAGATGCAGCTTGTGACCTACGGTGCCATAGCATATGAATTGGAAAAGAGACGGCTTGGCAAGAAGGGGGATGCTGACAGCAGAGTGCATGTAGGCGGACTTCTATATTATACATTTAACGATCCTGTGGCAGATGTCACTGGGCTTGGTGATAAAGTCAGATACAACGAGCAGGAATCCGGATTTGAGACTGAGGAGAGTGTGCAGTTTGGAAATGTCGTTGTGGATGCTTTTGAGAGAGCTCTGTTAAGTGAATCCAGGTACTCTGGAATAGTCAGTGACAGCCAGAAGACAGTCTCTGTCATGGATAGAAATATGGCCACGGTAAAGTCTGCCCAGAGACTTCAGGAGACGCTCATCATGGATCTGATGGATGCGAACAGAAGAAATATAGAAAGGCTTGGCGGTGGGATATCTAAGGGGCAGATAGACATAAATCCTGTCAGACAGGGGGATGTGAATGCGTGTAAGTATTGTGGCTTTAAAGGCGTATGTGCATTTGATGACAAATATTCAGGTAACAGATATTCCCGTATATACAGCGGAGAGCAGGATGTCTATCATAAGAAGTCTGATGAGATAGAACAGATATCCAAAGACATGAAGAGCCTGGATGATGATATCAAAAAGGCCCAGAAAAAATATGACGGTGCCAGAAAGAAGTATGACACTGCAAAAAAGAAAGTGGATGACCGGGGCGATAAAGCGACCCAGAAGATGAGAGATGACATGGAGCTTGCCGCGGGAAAACTGGCAGAAGCAGAGAGTGTGCTGGGGGACATTGAGAGCAGAGCTGAGGAGCTTAAGCAGAGAGCGGCGCAGCTTGGAATAGAGATAAAGACAGAATCAGATGATGAAAAACAGACAGCAGAAGATGCGGGAAAGGAGAGCTGATGATATGGGCAGTGAGCAGAAGGTAGAAAATGAAATAAAGTGGACGCCACAGCAGGCTCATGTCATAGATACCAGAAAGGGCAATCTTCTGGTTGCGGCTGCGGCGGGTTCTGGAAAGACAGCTGTGCTTGTGGAGAGAATAATTCAGATGGTGTCAGGGTTTGATGCCAGAGGAGAACGGATAGAGGGCTATGATCCGGTGGATGTGGATGAACTTCTTGTTGTTACATTTACCAATGCGGCGGCAGCCCAGATGAAAGAGAAAGTAGGCCGGGAGCTGCAGAAGAAGATAGATATGCTGCAGAAGGATAACAGGAGCGATGAACATCTGATCCGTCAGATGACGCTTATAAATCATGCCGAGATATGCACGATAGACAGTTTCTGTCTTCGAATAGTTAAGGAATATTTTGCAAAGGTTCAGCTGGATTCTGCATTTGACATAGGGGATGACACTGAGATGAAGATCATCCGTAAGGATGTCTGTGATCAGGTCATGGAGATGTGCTATGAGGATGAGAATCTTGTTCCGGGCTTCAGGCGGCTGGTAAAGACATTTGCGGCAAAGGAGAAGGATACTGCTGTTGCAGCTATCATTGGCAAGGTAATGGGAGCTATATCCAGCTATCCTGATCCTCATCAGTGGATAGAAAATGCCAGACATGCCCTGACTCTCGGAGTGGATCACAGTGCATCGGTTCAGGAAAAACGAAGTGCGGTTATGGCGATGCCGATGGTCGCAGCATTTGCTGGAAGGGTTCGCAGCATGCTCTGCGCTGCACTTGATATGGCTATGGAGTGCCAGAAGTATGCCACAGAAGGTTACGGCCTTGCGGCATATGGCCTCAGGATAGATCAGGATGTATTGATGATACAGGACATGGTTAACAGCTGCGGTGATTTGACTGATCAAAAAAATGTAGATCTTTTTGTCCTTGGCGACATATATAATGCATCTATCAGGCCTGCGGGGCAGAAGATGGAGAAGGATGCGGATGGACAGAGCATATGTTACGCATTTGACAGACTGGTGGCAACAGGCGCTGATGCGGATCCGGACAAGAGGGATATGATCAAGTCAAGGCGTGATGTCTACAAGAAAATGATAAATGATATAATAGCTTTTTCTGTAGATGTGGACGACATAATAAGCCAGATGAAGATGATGGCACCTACACTCACCACTGTGCTTGACCTGACTGAGTTATATATGGATGAGCTTATGAAGGTAAAGATGGAGAAGAATCTCTTCGAGTTCCATGATATAGAGGAGTTTGCATATCGCATACTCTGCGATGGCGTGAAAGATGGCAGACCTGTGCCATCTGAGATCGGACGTGAGGTATCTGCAAGATACAGGGAGATACTCATAGATGAATATCAGGACAGCAACTTTATACAGGAATATATACTCGGAAGTGTGGCCGGCCATGGAGAGAATATCAACAATATGTTCATGGTGGGAGACATGAAGCAGAGCATCTACAAATTCAGGATGGCAAGACCTGATCTGTTCATAGGCAAATATGACACCTATGTAAGGCTTGCAGATGACGATGAGGCAAAGGAGGATGCCCTTGGAAACTGCATACTTCTATCCAGAAATTTCCGAAGTGAGATCAATGTGTTAAAAACTGTGAACTCGATATTCTCACAGGTCATGATGCGTGAGATTGGTGATATAGAGTATGATGCGGCGGCACAGCTCAATTCAAGATATGCAATCTCTGGAGCTGTCATGACTGAGCCTGATGACGTGTACCAGGGACCAAAATCTGAACTCATACTTATAGACAACAATATGAGTGATGTGGATCCATATACAGATGCGACAAAGACTGAGGTTGAGGCAGAGTATATAGCCGGCAAGATAAAACAGATCGTCGATGGTCCGGAACCTGTATTTGTGGACGGTGGAAAGAGAAAAGCTGAGTACAGGGACATAGTGGTACTTCTCAGAAGTGTTTCCTCTGCGTCGTCAGATTATGAGAAGGTTTTTGAGGCTGTCGGAGTGCCTCTTTATATAGAGAGCGAGAAGGGATATTTTGACGCTGCCGAGATAAGTGTTCTTGTGAGCATGTTGTCAATTGTTGACAACAGCTATGTTGACATCGACCTTGCGGCGGTTCTCAGGTCCCCTCTTGCAGGGCTTAACGAGGAGGAACTTGCGCGTATTGCGGGTGAGTACAGAATTCAGTATGAGAAAGATGCAAAGGATTACAATGCGAGACTGTACGACAAAGTCAGAGATTATATGGAATGCCATGATGGGGAGGATATTCCTGCTGTAAAGAAGCTCGGAGCATTTCTGAATATGCTGGATTATCTGAAGGAGAATAAGAATTATATGTCCATAAGTGACATTATAAGATATATTCTGGATGAGACCGGATATTACTGGTTCGCAGGTGCCAGACCTATGGGAAAACGCAGACAGGCGAACATAGATATGCTTATACGTAAAGCTGATGACTTTGAGAAGAACAGTAAGGGTGTGTTCAACTTCATCCGCTATGTGAGTGAGCTTCGGACAAATGATCTGGACTTTGCTGAGGCAGATGTGGTTGGCGAGAATGAGAATGTTGTAAGGGTCATGACCATGCATAAGAGCAAGGGACTGGAGTTTCCTATAGTTTTTGTGGCAGGTCTTGGCAAAGAGTTCAACCAGATGGATATGAGGGAGAATGTGCTGGTTCATCAGGATTATTATCTGGCGTGCAATCAGATTGATGTAAAATCTCGTGTGAAACGGGAATCCTTCCTCAGAAAGGTCATGACAGATACTATCAGATCCGAAACCTATGCGGAGGAGATGCGTGTTCTGTATGTGGCACTTACAAGAGCAAAAGAAAAACTTTACATGACGGCATGTATTAAGGATATGGATTCGTTCATTGAGAACTGTCAGAGTTATGTGCTGGGTAAGAGAATGAACTACGCAGCAGTCATGAGTGCCAGATGTTATGCAGCATGGATCTATACGGCGCTCTGTTACACGGAACATGATGAATATGTCGTCATAGACACTGTTAAGGCTGACAGTTTTGTCGGGATCCCGGATGATATGGAAGACAAGATATCAGATGAAAGTCTGAGTGAGTGTAAAAGTTATACGGAAGATGAAGAGAAATCCGGATTTGTAGGTGCTGTGGATGCCGGTCTGTGTGACAGGATACGTGAAGGTATAGAATATGAGTATGGATATAAGAGCTCAGGGCTCAGAAGCAAGATGTCTATCACGGAGATCAAGAGGCTTCAGTCGCAGGGAGAGGAGATTGAATTCTCCGGAAGCAGTGCGCAGAAAGTGTACAAGCGTAAGGATAATGCTCCGGTTCCTGCATTCATGTGTGAGGAGCGGGTTGTTCATGGAAACGAGATAGGAACGATATATCATAAGATCATGGAACTTGCGGATTTTGGGCAGACAGATATCTCCGGGGCAGAGAGAGATGTCCTTCGAGTGTTTGAGCTCGGGCTGTTTGATGATGTTTATAAGAATCGTATACGCCCTGAAAAGATACACAAGATGATACAGAGTGGGCTTGGACAGAGAATGGCGGCAGCAGATGGGGCTGGCAGGCTTTTCAGGGAGAGGCAGTTCTATATGATGATGACTCCCGGGGAGATAAACAGCACTTACAGTGACTGCGGAGATGAGACCATAGTGGTTCAGGGAATAATTGATGCGTACTTTATAGAAGACGGAGAGATCGTGCTCATGGATTACAAGACTGACACCGTGAAGAATGTGCAGGATCTGGTCACAAAATATCATGTGCAGCTTGAAAAATATGCAGATGTACTTGAAAAACTGACGGGACTAAAAGTTAAGGAAAAAGTTATATATTCATTCTGTCTGGACACAACAGTAAACTTGTAAACAGTCCTTTCAGTTGGTATAATGGATGGTGGCAAAAAATATCATTGTGATCTGGGAAAGGATGAATGTATGATAATAGCGGAGAATCTGAGAAAGGTGTACGGCGGGGATTTTGTATCGGTGGATGATCTGAGCTTTCATATAAACAAAGGTGAGATAGCAGGATTTGTCGGACAGAACGGGGCCGGCAAGACGACGACCATCAAGATGCTCACAGGAATACTCATGCCAACAAAGGGACGGGTTTTGATAAATGGTCATGATATTAGCAGAGAACCAATACAGGCCAAGCAGTCCATGGGATATATAGCAGATAATCCGGATATCTTTCTCAGACTGACAGGTCTTGAATATGTTAATTTTATTGCGGACATATACGGAGTATCCACGAATGACCGCAAGAAGAGAATAGAGCAGATGGCGGAGAGGTTCGGCATGGATGACAGTTTGAACAGACAGATGGTGAGCTATTCACATGGTATGCGCCAGAAGATGATGGTTATGGCTGCACTTGTGCACAACCCGCCTGTGTGGATTCTGGACGAGCCGATGACTGGTCTTGATCCGAATGCTGCATACGAGCTCAAGAAGATGATGAGAGAGCATGCCGATGCAGGCAATTGTGTATTTTTCTCAACACATGTTCTTGAGGTTGCAGAGAAGTTATGCGACAAAATAATCATGATACGCAAGGGTCAGGATATATATCAGGGGACCCTTGAGTCGCTCGAGGCACAGCACAAGAACAAGTCTCTTGAGGAGATATTTGTGGAGATGATGCATGAAGAATTTTAGAACACTGCTCAAAATGATCACGAAGAATAACGACATGGAGATGCCTGAACACGGAGAGAAGGCCAGGACCTACAAAGTGATGGGGATGATAGCTATGTGCTGTATCATGATACCGTGCTGTTTCGTGGTTGGATTTATAGTTTATATTATGACCGCAGCACTCAGAGAGGCGGGCGGAGATGTGCAGGGACTCAATATTGTGGTACAGCTTATGTCCGTATTCGGAGTCATATTTAGTATAATGGTGATATTCAATCTGCTTTATTTTTCGTCAGATCTGGATCACCTTCTGCCGCTTCCTGTAAGGCCGGCTGAGCTTGTTGCAGCCAAATTCACTCATGCATATTTTGCAGAGAGCGTCATGGAATTCATGATTCTGTTCTGCGGATTTATAGGATATTTTGTTGCAGCGGATATACATATCGTATCAGTTCTGACTTCGCTGATCGGAGTGTTTCTGCTCCCTGTGCTGCCGCTTGTTTACTGTGGTATATTTTCACTTATCGTGATGGCGTTTTTCAGCAGGGCGAAGCTGCTCCGCAATGTGGATTTTATGGTGGGAATTGCCATAGCTGTGTTTGCCGGACTTTTTGCATGGTCATTTGCACAGATGGATTCTGTAAATATAAATAATTACATAGACAGTCTGAAAAATGGTGACAATATATTCATAAATATCATGAACAGGATTTTTTTCACCGTACCGCTCTTCCTTAAAGCGGTTGGAGAGAACAGTATACTTTATATGTTATTGTTCATACTTGTGAATGCAGCATGTATAGGATTGCTGTTATTCCTTGGAAACAAACTGTACCTTAGAGGTGTGTACCTTGTGTCATCCACCGGAAGATCCGGCAGGAGGATCAGAGGCGGAGTAAAGTCAGACAGCTACGCCATAAACACGCCGTTTAAAGCCTATATGAAGAAGGAAGTAAAGACGTTAGTCAGGACACCTGCATACAGAAAATATTGTGTTGTTGTTAATGTTATATGGCCGATCCTTGTGATCGCACTTTTCAATATACCTGCTACATCAGATTCCATCAGGTCATTCAGGAACACATTTGAGAAGGGATATTTTCTCTCGGATGCGATTATGCTCATAGCGGTGACGGCTGTAGCATTCTTTGCCACAGCGATGAACAGTATAGCGTCAACATCGTTCACCAGGGAGGGAAGCCATATATCATTCATAAAGCATATTCCTATGGCTTATGAACTTCAGGTGCGTGTAAAGGTATGGACAAGCATGATATTCAGCGGTGTGACTGTGGTTATAACTACTATCGCTGTGTGTATATATATGGATTGCAGTCTGCTTGACAGTGTTTATTATGTGTTGATCGGGATATTGTGTTCCGGAATATGTACATATACAGGAATCCTGCTTGATTCCACACATCCGAAGATAGACTGGGAGGATGAATATGGCGCACTCAGAGGCAATCTGAATGCTTTCTTCAACATGGCGATAGCTATAGTGACAGCCATAGTTTTGTGTGCAATCGGGTATATCATATTCAGATTTACCATGGTTCAGTCGTACATAGTGTATATAATATATTTTGTGATATCGGGGGCCATGTTCCTCATACTCAGGAAGAACACTATGAAAAAGTCTACAACAAATATAGACACTGATGTTTATAGCGAGTGATGATGTGTCAGCACATCGCCAGATATGGATTAAGGTGTACTGATGATCAATATAAGGAGGTATAGATCATGACACAGAAAAATGCATGGAACAAATACAAAAAGGATGAGATAAAGGCCCTTGAGAGCCTGTGTAAGGATTACAGAGATTTCCTTGACAACGGCAAGACAGAGCGCGAGTGCGTGAAGGAGATAGTAAAACAGGCTGAGGATAAGGGCTTTCGTGATATAAGGAAGATCATCAAGAACAAGGAGAAGATTGAGACCGGTGACAAGGTGTACGCTGTGTGGATGAACAAGACAGTAGCTATGTTCACCATAGGAAAGAAGAAGCTTGAAAAAGGAATGAATATACTTGGTGCACACATTGATTCTCCAAGGATGGATGTGAAGCAGAATCCTCTGTATGAGAAGGGTGGATTTGCATATCTTGACACTCATTATTACGGAGGTATCAAGAAGTACCAGTGGGTCACACTTCCACTTGCAATCCACGGTGTGATAGCAAAGACAGATGGCGAAGTTGTCAATGTAAATATAGGTGAGGATAAGAATGACCCTGTATTCTGCGTCACCGACCTGCTCATACATCTCTCCCAGGAGCAGCTCAAGAAGAGAGCAGATGCTGTTATTGAGGGTGAGCAGCTTGATATTCTTTTTGCCAGCAGGCCTTTGGCAGGAAAAGAGAAGGAAGCTGTCAAGGAAGCGGCTCTGGAGCTTCTTGAGAAGAAGTACGGTGTTAAGGAGGAGGATTTTATCTCAGCAGAGCTTGAGATAGTTCCTGCAGGAAAAGCAAGAAACTGTGGTATAGATGAGAGTATGATCATGGCTTATGGCCAGGACGACAGAGTGTGTGCGTTTACATCACTTGCAGCTATGCTGGAGGTTGAATCACCGGATAAGACTACATGCTGCCTTTTAACTGATAAGGAAGAAATTGGAAGTGTTGGTGCAACAGGAATGCAGTCACACTTCTTTGAGAATACTGTTGCAGAGATCATGAATGCCATGGGAGATTTCTCAGAGTTGTCACTTCGAAGATGCCTTGCATCATCAAGGATGCTTTCATCTGATGTATCTGCCGGTTTTGATCCGACGTTTGAATCCGCATTTGACAAGAAGAATGCAGCTATATTTGGTGATGGAATGGTATTCAACAAATTTACCGGTTCAAGAGGTAAATCCGGCTCAAACGATGCAAATGCAGAATATATGGCAGCTATAAGAAAGATTATGGACGATGCCGGAATCGCATACCAGACAGCAGAGCTGGGCAAGGTGGATGTCGGTGGCGGTGGAACGATCGCATATATACTTTCATTGTATGGAATGGAAGTCATTGACTGTGGTGTTGCTGTGCTGAACATGCATGCTCCATGGGAAGTGACCTCCAAGGCTGATATATACGAGACCAAGAAGGGATATGTAGCCTTTCTCAAGGAGGCATGATCTTTTCCCGGGGATTTTCGGAGGAATAAATGAGAGAGCAGCTTAGGAAATTTACAATACTTGTGACTATGACAGCCGTGGCCTTAGTGATGATGTCACGGCTTGAAGTGTTTGCTGACGAAAACTTCACATCAAATTATAACCAGAGGACATTTGCTGATGACGAAGGATTTGACAGTGGAGAGGCTAATTGTGTGTGCCAGTCAACAAGCGGATATATATGGATTGGTACTGATAATGGATTGTACAGATATGATGGCAGTGAATTTGTACTGTTTCCGCTTGATTCACATGAGGATGGAACAAAGTATTCCATCAACTGTATATATCTGACTGCGGACGACAAGCTTTATGTCGGAACAGACAACTATGGACTTTATGTATTTAATGATGGAACTTTCCACAGAGTGTCAGAGATGTACAACCTTGGCGTGTCATCAATCAATGCTATGTATGAAGATGGCGACAATAATCTGTGGATGGCATGTTCATCGGGAATTTACTATATGGATAAAGATGGTGTACAGACCATCACGGATGACAGAATATCAGGTCTCAGCATTGGCAATATATCCGGGTATAATGGAACTATATATGCGGTTGCAAACAATGATGTTCTCATAACGGTATATGCTGACAGAAAGATAACTGTATCATCAAAGACTGAATATGGTATAGACGATATAAATTCACTGTATGTGGATGCAAGGGGAAACAGGTATTATGGCTCTGCCGGATACAGCATACTGAAGATAACTGCAAAGGGTACAGTGTCGGTTATAAATACGGGAAGCCTTCACGGAATAAATAGAATGTATTCTGATGGAAAACGAATATGGGTGCTTGCCGATGACGGCGTTGGATATATGACTTCCAAGGGCAGGATAGTGACGGTGGGGAGCCTTAAGTTTAACGAGTCAATGAGTGACATGGTCTGCGATTTCGAGGGGAATTATTGGTTCACATCATATAGAAAAGGACTTCTGTTTCTTGAACAGAGTAAGTTCCAGGATGTGACCATGAAGTATGGCATAGGAAATTCTATTGTCAACTGTGTCACCAGCTACAATGGCAACTTGTTTATAGGAACTGATGAGGGACTCTATGTGGTTGATTCCAATGGCAAACTGATCGCCGCAAGTGAGAATGAACTCATAAACAAATTGTATGGTATAAGTATAAGAGATCTGTATGTGGATTCATCGGATCATCTGTGGATCGCAACGTACAAGATATATGGTGTCATACGTGTAAGCAGGAACTGGCAGTACAAATGCTTTAACAGAGGTGAGTCATCGCTTATAAGTAATGCGGTGAACTGCGTGACGGAGCTGAGACCAGGTTATGTGGCTGTTGGAACTGAGAATGGTATTTCAGTCATAGGACAGGATGATGTTATAAAGAGCCTTTCAAGAATGGATGGTCTGGACAATCCGGATATCATAAGTCTGTATGCTGATTCTGATGGACAATTGTATGCCGGATCCAACGGCGCCGGAGTGTTTATTATAGATGACGACTACAACGTGAACGCATTAGGCCTTGATGATAACCAGAAGATGAGTGTTGTGTCATCCATGGTTCAGGGAAGCAGCGGCTTGTGGATAGGAACAGATAACGGACTTTATTATCAGGAGGGTACGGTCAGGCAGATAACGACTGTGGACAACACGAACGGTATATATGATCTTATCCTTGACGATGAAGGATATCTGTGGATATTTGGTTCAAGGGGGCTGTACAGATATTATGAGAAGGATATACTAAGCAGTGCAGATGCTGAGTACATAAGTTTTTCCAAGAACGATGGAATCATATCAAATATAACAGAGAAATCTACAAACTATGTATCCAAGACGGGAATAGTGTATGTGTGTTGTGATGAGGGATTATGCAAGATAAATCTTGGCGCAGAATATGTGAATGAAGTTGCTCCGAAGGTTCGTATAGCATCGGTGGAGGTTGATGGTTCAGAATATCAGTTTTCAGATCTTGATGGTCATATAGATGTGCCGAAGAACACAAACAGGATCACTGTAAAATTCTCGGTTCTTAGTTATGTAAACCGTGCAGACATCACAGTGGATTATCACCTTGAGGGATTTGAGAGCGAGAGCCGTACCCTCACTGGAAATGACAGGATGGAGGTTGAGTATACAAATCTTGAAGGAGGTATCTACACATTTGTCCTTTCAGCAAAGAATGCAGATGGTATAGAGTGTGCGGAACCTCTGACATTTGTGATAAATAAAGAACTTGGTTTTTTTGAGACGAATCTTGCAAAACTTCTGATTGTTCTCATTATCATGCTGCTCATATTGATAGGTATCGTTGTCGCGAGAAGTATATTCAAGCTTTTAAGAAGACAGAATGAACAGGTTGAGGAGCTCAGTAAGAAGAGCGAGGAAGCAGAGAAGTCGAACCAGGCGAAAAATGATTATGTAAACTATTTGAATCATGAGATAAGAACGCCTCTTAACAATATCATAGCTATATCGGAGCTGGCCATGAGAAACTGCAGTGATGTTCAAAGTGAGGAATACTCACAGTACAGTGCTATGTATGCTGCAGGAAGAGAGATACTTGATATGTCCGATGGTATATCAAAACTTGCTAATCTTAAGGATGATATCATTGATCCGGCATACAACCAGTATTTCACATCTGATCTTATAGATGAGCTTGCTGAGGAGTTCAAGACGGCTGTGAACAGAGATCTGGTGGATCTCAAGGTCAGCATAGAGGATGATATTCCTAATGGACTTATAGGAGATATGGCTGCTGTAAGAACGATACTTGAGAATATATTTGCCTGGTCTGCAAGTACCACAAAAGAGGGATATATAAGTGTGGATGTTGACTGGCGTCTGGCAAGGCGGTCTGATGAAGAGTCTGATGAAGCTGAGGCTGAGGATTATACTGTGAGCGAGTATTCAGAGATTATAGAGGAACCAGAGACGGAGATATCAAGGATATTTGACAGAGATCATGATGAGGTATATCTGGATTTTAAGATATCAGACACGGGACTTGGTGTAAAAGAGGAACGGCTTGCCACTTTATTCGAACTTGATGATTCTTATGAGAAGTCAGACATAGGAATGTTTAGAGTCAGTCTTGGGCTGGCCATAGCGAAAGAGCTTGTGAGAATGCTCGATGGAAGCATAAGCGCAGAGAGCATATATGGAGCAGGAACAACCATAAGATTCAGTATAAAACAGTCAGTATTTGATTATAGCTATGTAAATTATAATGAACGCAAGCGAAAAGAGATGGCCAGAAGAAATGCCAATTCCCATCTGTGGCTGCCTGATGTGCGGATTCTTATAGTTGATGACTCAGAGATAACACTTCAGGTTGAGAAGACTATATTTGACACATATGGCCTTGCCTGTGATGTGGCGACTTCGGGATTCGATGCACTTGATAATGTCATGGTGAACAACTATGATATGGTGTTCATAGATACGGTTATGCCAGTCATGGATGGACTTGACACCGTGAGGGAGATCAGAAATCTGGACGGTGAGGAATTTAAGAAGCTTCCTTTAGTGGCACTCTCCGCAAACACAGTTGACACTTCGAGAGAGGAGATACTTACGTCTGGCTTTAACGATATTATAGTGAAGCCTATCGAGCTGGATCAGGCGGAAGCTATGCTGAGAACATATATCTCTGCGGATAAGATAAAAGAGAAGGACAATGAGCTGTCGCAGACGGAAGATGATATCAATTATATAGAAGACGCAGTTCTTCTGGGAAGATTTGTAGCTGTGGAGGATGCGGTCAGAGCTATGGGCGGCAATTTCCAGACTTTCAATATGTTCCTCAGAAGCTACAGGGATGAGTACCGCGAAGAAGTGCAGATGCTCAGAAAGTATATAGATGACGATGTCAGAAGATATAAGAATATAATACATGATATCAAGAGCAGCAGTGCGAATATAGGTGCATATGGAATAGAGAGAAAGGCGGCAAATCTCGAAGCAGCGATAAATATAGGCAACCAGCAGTATGCGAAGGATAATACCCGTGATTTCGTTGCTATAATGAACGATTTCTTTAAACAAATCGACAAATATATTGCGAGAATAGAACATTCGGAGGAAACTGTCGAAAAGGAATTCAAAGAGGGAATAAACAAGGGCAAACTCAAGGAGCTCAGGGCGTTCCTGCGTGCCGGAGACAGAGAGCCTGTGGAAGGAATAATGAGGGATATTGACAGATATCAGTATGGCGATATCGACACAGAGTTCCTGACGGCCCTCAGGGAATATCTGAATATGGGAGATTATCAGACGTCAAGTGAGATGATTGACCAGTATCTCAACAGTATATAAAAATTTAAAATATATAAATATAAAGAAAAGAGGAAAATGAAGATGAGAGTAGCAATAATCATGGGATCAACAAGTGATCTGTCAAAGGTAGAACCGGCAGTTGGAATACTTAAGAGTTATGGAGTGCAAGTTGATGTGAGATGTCTTTCAGCACACAGAGCACATGCCGGACTTTCAGAGTTTATAGAGGAGGCAAACAACAATGGTACAGAAGTTATCATTGCTGCGGCTGGTATGGCTGCTGCGCTTCCTGGAGTAGTTGCATCCCAGACAGTTCTGCCGGTAATAGGCGTTCCGCTTTCAGGTGCAACCCTTGATGGAATGGATGCGCTCCTTTCAATAGTTCAGATGCCTTCAGGAATACCTGTTGCAACCGTTGCAATAAACGGAAGCAAGAATGCTGCATATCTTGCACTCCAGATCATCGGTGTGAACAACGAGTCAGTAAGACTTAAGCTCATGGATGAGAGAAAAGAGATGGAAAAGGCTGCTATGAAGGCAAATGAGGAAGTCATAGAGAAATTCAAGTAACAGGCAGACTTGGCGATGATCCCTTTTGAGGGATTATTGCTTTACAACATAAAAATGTAATGTTAGTATGTGGAGTGGATGGTATTCGAAAGAAACCGTACCTGAATTTATCCCTTAAGGGGTACTCACTGATATTTACATGCGTATTTAAGCAGGTGATAGTATGAGGATTGGATTTGTTGGAGCTGGAAAAGTTGGATTTACATTTGGCAGATATATAGCAGAGAGAGGAAACTCTCTATGTGGTATTTTGTCAGATGGTGAAAAACTTAGCGTGAGTGGTTATTATAGTGCTCACATGGAAAGTGCTGAGGAGGCAGCTTCATTTACCGACACCGTTACATACGATAGCTTGGAGAAGCTTTGCGGATATAGTGATGTGATATTTCTCACAGTTCCGGATGGAAGTATATCTGAAGTGTGGGAGAAGATGAAGGATCTTGACATTGCGGGCAGGATCATATGTCATGCCAGTGGAGCTATGACATCAGATATTTTCTCAGGTATAACAGAGGCTGGTGCCTTTGGTTATTCGATTCATCCTATGTATGCAATTAGTTCAAAGTACGAATCCTACAAAGAATTGGACAGAGCGTTTTTTACAGTTGAAGGTCATGACCGATATGCAGATGTTATCTGTGATGTGATAAAGGCTTTTGGCAATGAATGTGTGCGCATAGACGGTACAGATAAAGTCAGGTATCACGGCGCAGCGGTTTTTGCCAGCAACCTTGTCACAGGGCTTTTGGCAATATCACAGGATCTGCTCATGCAGTGTGGTTTTGATGAAAATCAGGCTGTCCGTGCGATCAGGCCACTCTTCCTTGGAAATGCAAATGCGGCTGCGGACAAAGGTCCGGTTGAAAGTCTTACAGGCCCGGTTGAGAGGTGTGATACAGATACAGTCATGAAGCATCTCCGCGTGCTTGACGGTGATGTCAGGGAGGCTTATATCGCAGTGTCCAAATGTCTTGTCTCTGTTGCAAAAAAGAAACATGGTGACAGAGATTATGGAAAATTATTGGAAGCTTTGAACGGAATAGGAGAATTATAATTATGAAGAACACAACGACAACACTGATGCAGATGAAGGGGACAGACAGGAAGATCTCTATGATCACTGCCTATGACTACACCACAGCAAAGATACTCGATGAGTGTGGAGTCAACACTATACTTGTGGGTGACTCGCTTGGTAATACGATCCTTGGATACGAGGATACGATTTCCGTTACGGTTGATGACATGATTCATCACAGTGCCGCAGTGGCAAGAGGTGCGAAGAATGCACTGGTTGTCACAGATATGCCATTTATGTCATATCAGGCAAGTGTGTACGATGCAGTGGTAAATGCCGGAAGGATCATGAAGGAGGGCCGTGCAGGTGCGGTCAAGCTTGAGGGCGGCAAGGATATGTGTCCACAGATCAGTGCGATTGTCAAGGCCAGCATACCTGTATGTGCACATCTGGGACTTACACCTCAGTCGATCAATGCATTTGGTGGATTCAAGGTGCAGGGCAAGACTGAGGCCGCTGCGAAGAAGCTTATAGAGGATGCAAAGGCAGTTGAGGAGGCAGGAGCTTATATGCTTGTTCTCGAGTGCGTTCCAGAGAAGCTTGCAAAGATAGTGACAGAGAGTATCAGCATACCAACGATCGGTATAGGTGCAGGCCGTTATTGTGACGGACAGGTGCTTGTAAATCAGGATATGTTTGGAATGTTTTCAGACTTTGTACCTAAATTCGTCAAGCAGTTTGCAAATGTGGGCGATGCTATGAGAGGTGCGGTTAAGGCATATATAGACGAGATAAATGCCGGTACGTTCCCTGGACCGGAGCACACATACAAGATCGATGACGAGGTTATCGAGAAGTTGTATTAGAATAAATCATATAGAATAAATCATACTGAAGACATTTGTATCTGACCCGACCGGGCAGGTACTAAAGGATAGGAGAGAAATATCATGGTCATATTAAAGAAAATAGAAGAAGTAAGAGCACAGGTTAAAGAGTGGAAGAAGCAGGGACTTACAGTTGGTCTTGTGCCAACTATGGGTTACCTTCATGAGGGACATCAGAGCCTTATAAAGAAGTCAGTGGAGCAGAACGACAGAACTGTTGTAAGTGTGTTTGTCAATCCTATACAGTTTGGACCAAACGAGGATCTTGAGAGCTATCCTAGAGATCTTGAGGCTGATGCAAAGCTCTGTGAGGCGACAGGTGCAGATATCATATTTAATCCTGAGCCAGAGGAGATGTATGCAGATGGATTTGTGTCATTTATCAATATGACAGGCCTTCCAAATGCACTTTGTGGTCTGACAAGACCTGTACATTTCAAAGGTGTGTGTACAGTTGTCGGTAAGCTCTTCAACATAGTTACACCTGACAGAGCGTACTTTGGACAGAAGGATGCACAGCAGCTTGCTATCATCATGAGAATGGTAAAGGATCTAAACTTTGATATAGAGATAGTTGGCTGTCCTATCATCAGAGAGGAAGATGGACTTGCAAAGAGTTCAAGAAATATCTATCTCACACCAGAGGAGAGAAAGGCTGCAGTTGTACTCAGCAAGGCAGTTAAGCTTGGACAGAGTATGATAGCAGACGGTGAGAGAGATGCTGCAAAGATAGTTGGAGCTATGAAGGATCTCATCTCGGCAGAGCCACTGGCAACCATAGACTATGTGGAGATGGTAAACATGGACACTATGCAGTCTATAGACAAGGCTGAGGGGCATGTGCTTTGCGCGATGGCTGTCAGATTTGGTAAGGCCAGACTCATAGATAACTTTATCGAAAACTTATAAGACCTTCCACTCAGATTTGTGCGCAGTTATACATTGCGCAGATTTCAGGAATAAAGAAAGGATAACAGAATAATTATGTTACGTGGAAAGACAGTTGTGCTGGGCGTGACAGGCAGTATTGCGGCGTATAAGATTGCAAATCTTGCCAGTATGCTTGTGAAAAAACATGCAGATGTGCATGTGATAATGACCAGAAATGCTGTGAATTTTATAAATCCGATCACATTTGAGACACTGACGGGCAACAAATGTCTTGTGGATACATTTGACAGGAATTTTCAGTTCAACGTTGAACACGTCTCCCTTGCAAAGAAGGCTGACGTGTTCATGGTTGCACCGGCTTCGGCAAATATTATTGGCAAGATCGCAAATGGAATTGCCGATGATATGTTGAGTACGACAATCATGCCGGCAAGATGTCCGAAGATCATCGCTCCGGCGATGAACACCGGTATGCTTGAGAATCCTATAGTTCAGGATAACATAAAAAAGCTTGCATCCTATGGATATGAGATAGTAGATTCAGCCACCGGATATCTTGCGTGTGGTGATACTGGCAAGGGAAAGCTTCCGGATGCGGAGGTGCTTCAGGATTATATTCTGAAAGCTATAGCGAAGGAAAAGGATATGGCGGGAGTGAAACTTCTTGTTACCGCCGGACCTACTCAGGAAGCCATAGATCCTGTCAGATATATAACCAATCATTCTACAGGAAAGATGGGTTATGCCATAGCACAGCAGGCTATGCTCAGGGGTGCAGATGTAACTCTTGTGACAGGAAAGGTGGAGATAGATCCGCCAAGATTTGTGAATGTAGTTGACATAACATCTGCCCAGGATATGTATGAGGCTGTGATGTCAAGAAGCAAGGAGCAGGACGTCATCATAAAGGCTGCGGCTGTGGCCGATTATAAGCCTGCAGAGGTTGCAGAACACAAGATAAAGAAGAATGATGGTGACATGAGTATACCGCTCACAAGGACGAAGGATATACTTATGGCACTTGGAACCCAGAGAATGAACGAGGGGATAAAGAATCAGATCATCTGTGGATTCTCGATGGAGACGAGGGATCTCATTGAGAATTCAAGGAAAAAGATAGATTCAAAACATATAGATATGATTGCGGCAAATAATTTAAAAGTCGCGGGAGCGGGATTTGGCGTAGATACCAACGTTCTCACTCTTATAACGAATGATGCGATCAGTGAATTGCCAATGATGTCAAAGGAGGAGTGCGCAGACGTTCTTCTTGACAGGATCATGGAGATGCGTACTGCTGATCAGTCATAATAGGAGTATTGTTTTGAAGCAAATAGATAGAAAGAAACTCAGAATAATATGTTCTGTGTTGTTTGTGCTTTATATTATCTGTATAGTTTATTTCCTTATTTTTAGTGATATGTTTGGAAGAGGTGGATACGAGGAACGAAGATACAACCTGTATCCATTTCAGGAGATAAGACGTTTTATAACATATGGAGATCAGATGACGGGATGGAGCGTTTTTCTGAATCTGTATGGCAACATAATTGCTTTTGTCCCATATGGCATGCTGCTCAGATGGGTGAGAAATAAGAATACGACATTTTGGCAGGCTTTGCTGTATTCGGCAGGTTTTACCCTGACGATAGAGGTCATACAGTACATAACCAAGCTTGGTGTGTTTGATGTGGATGACATAATCATGAATACCCTTGGTGGAATCATAGGATACTGTATTTATTATGTTGCGGCAAAGCTGCTTAGGAGATATCATGCAAAGAAGTAAAGATTTCAAGGTTTCGGCGCCGGGGCTGCCGACGGATTCGATCATAAGTTATTTCCTTGGTGGATTTGGCGGACTGTTCGTACTTATATCTATTATCAAATCCATAGCCACTCAGGGGAAGGTCCAGAGGGTGTATGGAGTTCTTATGGTGAGTGCCATGATAATGACATTTACCGGTGCTATATTTTCGATAATAGGTTACAGGGCAGACAACGGTGGAATCACTGCAAAGAAGATGGCTATCATACTTAACATAGTGGTTCTTGCCATATCTGTTATATTTTTGTTGATGGGATTATAGGAAAGGATGCAGGATGAATTATTACAACAATCTTACAGAAGAATTTGACGATATAGAAGAGCGTTATGAGCTGGTGATACACAGGATCAGACAGATAACTCATGAGGATGTTGTAAAGATGCCTTACAGGGATTATTTCACCCATGTAGCTGACTTTATAGCCAGGATAGGTGATGTGCTGGAACTGGCGAAGGATGACATAGCTGCAGGAAGAAGTCTGTCCCAGCTTCAGGCTATGAACCACGGACTCTACAGAGATATACTCGGAGATAATTACAAAACAAGCTATGCCAATTACAGGTATATAACAGAAGAATTTTATAAGGACTATGAGAGAGAGAAGGATGAGATTGCCAGGATTGCAAAGCTTCTTGGTTTTGTGTACAACGAGATCAGAGGAATGACAGTATATGCATTTGAGGGCAGAATAGTTGACATAACCTTGTTGGCAGAACTCTTTGTGCAGATATACTTCATGTTCCAGGAGGATTTCAGTGTAAAAGAGCTGGAGTCTGCAATATACTATTTTGAAAATGATTATGCAGAGTATTTTATTTCATATAGAATAAAGGAACAGCTGTCCCCGGATCTTTCATTTGCGACTGATATCATCATGAACAGCGATCTTGAGGATGTGTCGTACCTTTACAGATACGGGGAATATGTTGGATCAAATGAGCTTGACACTGCCATATTTCTGAGTTCACTGTCACAGGAAGAGATAGAATCCATGGCACATACCTTTACTGAAGGGTACAGGCTTGGTTTTGAGGCGGCTGGTATAGATCTGTCGAAGAAAAAGACGGTGAATATAAGATATTTCCTCGGTCAGGAGAGGATGATCAGAGCTGCCATACTTCAGTTCAGGGAGATGGGGCTGGAGCCGATATGTTACCGCTATGCGACAGCACGTATCAACAGGCGCCTGATCAATAGAATAGGTTATTCGTCAAGTGTCCCAAACAAGCAGCTTGAGTATGACCACAGAATGGATGAGGCACTCTTTATGGACAAGAAGCTCATGGAGAGAAAACTTGAGGTGCTCAGACAGGCATATAAGAGCCTGGCATATGAGGCGTCTGTGTATGCAGGACCTGCTGTTGTAGAAGTGTTTGGTGAGACACCATTTGAGCCGGAAAGCAACGGGTATGACCCGGTGCTTGATAAGAGACAGCAGGAGATTCAGGTAGAATACCAGACCATGAGTTCCCAGATTGTAAATGAATATATAGCACAGGACAAATGTAGTTTTACAATTATTGCATACCCTGTATCCGAGATTGGAGACAATTACAGAGAGATTTTCAGGGAGACAGTCAGGATTAATACTCTGGACAATGATATGTTCAGGAAAATACATCAATACATCATAGATGAGCTTGATAGGGCTGCGTATGTACGAGTCCTTGGTCAGGGGGACAATTCCACAGACATGACTGTTATGATGCATGATTTACAGGAACCATCGAAGGAGACTAATTTTGAGAACTGTGTGGCTGATGTCAACATTCCGGTGGGAGAGGTGTTCACGTCGCCTAAGCTTACAGGCACACACGGTGAGCTGAACGTGAGTGAGGTATACCTGAATGGACTTAAATATGTCAATTTGAAGCTGACATTTGAGGATGGCAGGATATCGGATTATATATGTGATAACTATGCTGACGAAGATGCGAATAGGAAATTCATAAAGGAGAATCTTCTCGGCGGAAGAGAGACATTGCCAATAGGAGAATTTGCCATAGGAACTAATACAACAGCGTATGTTATGGCAAACAAGTACAATATAGTGTACAAACTCCCTATACTTATCGTTGAGAAGATGGGGCCTCATTTTGCTGTGGGAGATACCTGTTATAGTTGGAGTGAGGACAACAGACTGTACAATCCTGATGGCAAGGAAATCGTGGCAAAGGACAATGAATGTTCTATACTCAGGAAGACAGATGTATCAAAGGCATATTTTAACTGCCATACAGATATCACCATACCATATGATGAGATAGGTGGAATATATTCCGTTCACCCTGATGGCACAGAGACAGCTATCATAGAGAAAGGAAGATTTGTTCTGCCTGGTACAGAGAAACTGAACGAGGCATTTGAAGCTTAGAAAGCGCACTGATAAAAACAGCCTCCAACCCGGATGAATGAAGGGATGGAGGCTGTTTGATTTTTTTGAACAAAGCTTTTGAAAAAAACTAGCTGCTGATAGAAATTCTTTTGTTATTGCTATTTTATGATAGACATTCTCTTGTATCGTTTGTTCGAGTAGAGGGCATTGTCAGCCTGAGAGAGAAGATCTTCAATGGTTTGGTCGCCGTCACAGATAAACTCAGTCACACCCACGCTCATCTCAATAAAATATGGTTTGTCACATGTAGCATTCAGTTCTGCTGACAAAGTTTTTATCTTATCCTGAACCTGTATTATGTAATCGGATTCATTGATGAAAGCGAAACATACGAATTCATCACCGCCTATTCTTCCGATGACATCATGTGGACCAAAGCTTCTGGACAGGATGTTGGCAATATTTCTAAGGGCAAAATCCCCGTCCTTGTGGCCAAATTTATCATTCACAACCTTGAGTGAATCCATGTCAGCGAAGAGCAGGATTGCTTTCATTCCATGGTTTGAAGGAATGTTAATGTAGTATTCCACTCTCTCCATGAACCCTCGTCTGTTGTATATTCCTGTGAGCTCATCTGATGTTGACAGGTGATTCAGCAGCTCATTTTTCTCGTGAATCTCGTTCAGCGACATTTTGAGCTGTTCCTGGGTTATGTTCTGTTCGCGGAGCAGAGTCATATACTTTAGGGCGGATCCAAGCTGGAGACTTGTAGAGTATATGCTGCTGAAGTTATTCACATCTGTGTTGCATATGAACAATCCCAGGTGATCTTCATTGGTAAATATAGGTACTATTACAGAAGTAAATCTCTTGTCATAGTATGTATATTCATTGTCAAATATCTCTGTTGATGGAACTCTTCTTGACTCACCAAACAGTACCTGGCAGTTGTTCTGGTTGTAAAATGCTTGAAGGAACAAAGATTTCGGAACATCCCATCTTCCTGATTCGGTGATGCGTATGGGATCATCATAGGTATATATGTAGGCTCCGTCATAGCCCAGTCCCTGAAGCTTGTTCAGGATAGAAGAGTAGGTCTTATCAATATCCTCGCCGTATGTCAGAGTGTCTCTTGTTATATATACAGATGACCAGCTAAGCATCTTGTTGGCCTGTATGGTGCTATATAATCTGTTCGATGTGAACAGTGAAATTGCATTTGTGATATCTGCATTCAGTCTGCTGAACTGAAGTCTCTTGTCGTTGGACAGATGACAGCTTGACACTATGGATGTGAGAACCCTGAATGCATAAGCGACCTTCTGTATGGAGTAGAAATGAGTCAGATCAGAATTCAATATGTCCATCAATTTGTCAATTATGTCGTGCTGCGATGTATATTCCCCTGGTTCTTTTATAACGGTCACGATATCAGACAGGACAGCGCCGAATGATGTCACCACTGCATTGTAATAGAAAGAATCTGATATCTCACTGAACAACTTATGACAAAGTATAGATACTATGTCATCGGTGCTGCGTGAAAAGAGATCTTCACTGTTTGCGGTCATATCCTTTTCAGAACATAATCTGCATCCACATGAAAGTCTTCTGAGAAAATGCGAGTCAAGAACTTCCGAACTGACTTGTCCTGTTTTTGCAAGCTTAACAGCACCGTATACAGCCCTGTGTCCCAGTTCGCATGCGTTGATATTGACTGTTGTAAGCGGAGGATCCATATTGACAGATGATGTGGCATCGTCGAATCCAACTACGGATATATCATCCCCGATGTGGATTCCTCGGGCTTTCAGTTCGGTGTATCCGCCCATGGCCATGTGGTCATTTGCAAATACGATTGCATCCATATCTGGATTCGAATCTATGAGCCTGGCTATCTCGTCACGGCAGAATTCGGAGAAGTCTCCGTGGACGATCATTCTGTCTTCCACATTCATTCCGTTTTCTGAGAGAACACTGAGATATATTCCCAGGCGCTGCTCGCTGTCTTCGTTGTCTTCCTTGCCCGCCACAAAACATATATGTTTTTTGTTGTGACATATGATCAGATGCTCAATGGCGTTTCTCATGCCTCCAGAGTTATCGGTTCTTATGCATGGATATCCCGGGATTTCTTCCTCAAGTGAAATGATGGGGATTCCTTTGAAATGTGATAAAAATGCGTTGATATCCTTCTCTGATAAAAAAGATGATATAGCACCTGTGGAGACGATAAGTGCATCGAGACATTCAGGGTGTGCATAGTAAAAAATAGAGTTGTATTGATAATCATATAACTGGTTTGCAGGGTCATAGAAGGATGCGCTGAGGAACATTCCTGGAAATACAATGAGATTACAGTCGAGTTCACACGCAGCGGCTTCAGCACCCTTGCATACTTCGTTGGTATAGTCATTATCAAGGTGGCATGTAAATATACCGATATTCAGTCTGTTATTAGTCATGTGGGTACTCCTTTATATCTTCTATGATAAAATTACCTTGAGTTATGTTTGCACTGACAATACAAAATCTACAATGTATTATATCACACAGAATGGCCCTTATCAATTTGTAATCATATCATTCTTTACAAAGTATTCGATATAATCTATAATTTATGGGTATATTTGAAAAACAGTGCTTATGCGCTATTTACAGAACAGATAACAGGAGGACAAGAAATTGGATTACAAGAATGCCGGAGTAGATATTGAAGCTGGATACAAGTCAGTGGAGCTTATGAAGAAGTACATCAAGACTACCATGAGACCTGAGGTGCTTGGTGGAATCGGTGGATTTGCAGGAGCTTTCAGTCTTGCTAAGATCAAGGATATGGAAGAACCTATACTTCTGTCAGGAACAGATGGATGCGGAACAAAGGTTCAGCTGGCTTATATTATGGATAAGCATGACACTATCGGAATTGACGCAGTAGCAATGTGTGTGAATGATATCGCATGCTCTGGTGGAGAGCCACTTTTCTTCCTCGATTATATAGCATGTGGCAAGAACTATCCTGAGAAGATCGCGACTATAGTGAGCGGTGTTGCAGAGGGATGTAACCAGTCAGGTGCCGCACTTGTAGGTGGTGAGACAGCAGAACATCCAGGTCTTATGCCTGAGAACGAGTATGATATTGCAGGATTTGCAGTAGGTGTTGTTGAGAAGAAGGATCTTATCACAGGTGAGAACATCAAGGCTGGAGATACACTCATTGGAATTGCATCAAGTGGTGTTCACAGTAACGGATTTTCATTGGTTCGTAAGGTGTTTGAGATGTCAAAGGAGTCTCTGGATACATATTATGACGAGCTGGGCAAGACACTTGGTGAGGCACTTATCGAGCCTACAAGAATATATGTAAAGGCACTCAAGTCTGTAAAGGATGCAGGTGTCACAGTTAAGGGATGCAGCCATATCACAGGTGGTGGATTCTATGAGAATATCCCAAGAATGCTTCCAGATGGTGTGCGTGCACAGGTCAAGAAGGATTCATACGAGGTTCCAGCTATATTCAAGCTCCTTGCAAAGAAGGGCGATATAGACGAGCACATGATGTACAATACATACAACATGGGTGTCGGTATGTGTCTTGCCATAGATCCAGCAGATGCAGATAAGACTATTGCAGCTATAGAGGCAGCCGGAGACAAAGCATTTGTTCTCGGTACAGTAGTAGCTGGTGAAAAGGGAGTAGACTTATGCTAAAGGTTGCAGTTCTGGTATCAGGTGGCGGAACCAATCTTCAGGCCATCATAGATGCTATAGAGAATAAAGTCATAACAGATACAGAGATAGTTGCAGTCATAAGCAACAACAGGAATGCATTTGCACTTGAGAGAGCGGAGAAGGCAGGAATCGCAGCGTATGTCGTAAGCCCTAAGGATTACGATGACAGAGCGAAGTTCAACGAGGCTCTTCTTGCAAAGCTACAGGAGACCGGTGCGGATCTTGTGGTCCTCGCAGGATATCTTGTAGTTATCCCAGAGATAGTAATAGATGCATATCCAAACAAGATAATAAATATACATCCATCACTTATACCTTCATTTTGCGGTACAGGATATTATGGACTTAAAGTTCATGAGGCTGCACTTGCAAGGGGCGTGAAGGTGGTAGGAGCCACAGTGCATTTTGTAGACAAAGGTACAGATACGGGGCCTATCATCATGCAGAAGGCTGTTGAGGTAAAGAATGGCGATACACCAAAGATTTTGCAGCAGCGTGTGATGGAGCAGGCAGAGTGGAAGCTTATGCCGGCGGTCATTGACAAGATAGCCCACGGTAAGGTACATGTGGAAGATGGTATTGCAGTAGTTGAGGAGTAATCTGAAAATTCCTGAATGGTTTCCAGAAATAAGATATAGAGGAATCCGACAGGAAGACTCAGAGTTAATAAATAGTTTTCAGAGAGAAACACAAGATTTAAGTTTGACATGACCAGGAGGAATATCCATGAAAGTATTGGTAGTAGGAAGCGGCGGAAGAGAGCATGCTATAGTTACAAGTATTTCAAAGAGTGATAAAGTATCAAAGATATATTGTGCACCTGGCAACGCAGGTATCGCAGCACTTGCAGAGTGCGTTGATATAGGCGTTATGGATTTTGACAGGCTGGTTGCATTTGCAAAGGAGAAGGAGATAGATCTGGTTGTTGTAGCACCGGATGATCCACTCGTCGCTGGTGCGGTTGATGCATTTGAGGCTGCTGGAATCAGAGCGTTTGGACCTCGCGCAAATGCTGCTATCATAGAGGGATCAAAGGCATTCTCAAAGGATCTCATGAAGAAGTATGGCATACCTACAGCAGCTTATGAGAACTTTACAGATGCAGATTCAGCACTGAAATATCTTGAGACAGCTTCGTTTCCTATAGTTTTAAAGGCTGACGGACTTGCACTTGGTAAGGGCGTTCTCATATGTAGTGACCTTGAGGAGGCAAAGGCTGGAGTCAAGGAGATCATGCTTGACAAGCACTTTGGTTCAGCGGGCAACACTATGGTTATAGAGGAGTTTATGACAGGCCGTGAGGTATCGGTTCTCTGCTTCTGTGATGGAACAACCATCAAGCCTATGACATCAGCACAGGATCACAAGAGAGCAAAGGATGGAGATCAGGGTCTCAACACAGGCGGAATGGGAACATTCTCACCAAGTCCTTTCTATACAAAAGAGATAGATGAGTATTGCATGGAGAACATCTACAAGCCAACTATGGCAGCCATGAAGGCAGAGGGCAGAGAGTTCAAGGGAGTTCTGTTCTGCGGACTCATGATGACACCTAACGGCGTTAAGGTTCTTGAGTACAATGCGAGATTTGGCGATCCTGAGGCTCAGGTAGTTCTTCCTCGTATGAAGAACGATATCATCGATGTCATGGAGGCATGTATCGATGGAACACTCGATAAGGTAGATCTTCAGTTCGAGGACAACGCAGCAGTGTGTGTAGTTCTTGCATCTGATGGATATCCAGTGTCATATAAGAAGGGTTATCCTATAAGTGGCCTTGAAAAGTTTGACGGCAAGGACGATTATTTTGTATTCCATGCCGGAACAAAGTTTGACGGTGATCAGATCGTGACAAATGGCGGTCGTGTACTCGGTGTGACAGCGAAGGGAAAGGATCTCTTCGAGGCACGTGCAAATGCGTATGCGGCTACAGAGTGGATCACATTTGAAAACAAATATATGAGACACGATATAGGAAAAGCAATAGACGAGCAGTAATAGATTCGTTTGAATATATTATATGAGCCGGAGGTGTGATCCGGCGAAACAACGGAGGAGGTTTTGAAATACTTTGATTCAAAACCTCTTTTGTATTCTATAACACATATGCTATAATGAAGCACGCTGATGCGTGCGCAGGTCATCATGCTGAAGCATGATGACAGGTAATGAAGCACGCTATTAATTAAGCGATTATGGATTAGAGGTGAATTGAATGAAATTACCATATAGCGAAGAAAGCGAGATAGTGATAAAGGAGGCAAACCGCATAGCGAAGAAGCTTGGACAGAATTTCGTGGGAAGCGAACATCTGATAGTTGCCCTGGCATCTGTCTCTGATACAACGGCGTACAGCATCTTAAATGCGAATGGACTGGACATAATCAAGATCATTGATGCACTTAAATTCACGCTGGAGCCGGGTGGTGTTGTCACTGGTGAAAGAGATAAATATACGAAAAGTGCAAGGAAGATACTTGATGATTCACAATATGAGGCAAAAAGACTCGGATCAAACGAGGTTGGAACCGAACATTTGCTGATAGCACTTATAAAGGTCAAAGATTGTGTGGCGATGAAACTTATGGCTTCGGAAAATGTGAACGTGCAGAAGGTGTATACGGATATACTTATGGCATGTGGATATGATGCCAATTCTGCAAAAAAAGAATATTCCATGCTGAAAAAGTCCCGGAATACTGAACGCACAGCTACGCCTACTTTGGATCAGTATTCAAGAGATCTCACCAGAGAAGCCAAGATGGGGGGGCTTGATCCTGTAGTTGGCAGGGAGAAAGAGATTGAGCGTGTACTTCAGATACTCAGCAGACGTATGAAGAACAACCCATGTATGGTCGGTGAACCGGGAGTTGGTAAGACTGCGGTTGTGGAAGGAATAGCATATCTCATAGCCCACGATGATGTTCCTGAGACTGTAAGAGGAAAGAGGCTGCTGTCGCTGGATCTGTCTAGTATGGTGGCTGGCTCAAAATATCGTGGAGAATTCGAGGACAGAATAAAGAAGGTGATCCATGAGGTAAAGGCTGATGGCAATGTCATATTATTTGTGGATGAGCTTCACACGCTTATAGGTGCCGGAGGTGCTGAGGGAGCGATAGACGCTTCAAATATCCTTAAACCATCTCTGTCAAGGGGCGAGATACAGATGATAGGTGCCACGACCCAGAATGAATACAGAAAATATATAGAGAAGGATGCTGCACTTGAAAGAAGATTCCAGCCGGTATATGTGAATGAACCTACCAGGAATGAGGCTGTGGAGATCCTGAAAGGACTCAGGGACTGTTATGAGCAATATCACGGCGTGGATATAAGTGATGATGCCGTGGAAGCCGCTGTAGACCTTTCCACAAGATATATAACGGACAGATTCCTTCCAGATAAAGCGATAGATCTCATGGATGAGGCTTGTTCGCGCAAAAAGCTTGGCTTTTCAACGATCGGACATGCACAGGAGAAGAAAAAAGCTGTTGAAGCTGAACTTGTAACTCTGGATAAAGATCTTGAAGCTGCGATCATAGCGGGAGATATAGAAGCCGCAGGTGAGATACGCACCAGACAGAAAGAACTATCCAAAAAAATTGCAAAGAAGAATTCGGGAACTGGCAGAAGCATAACTATAACAGAGAGCGATATTGCTGATGTTGTGTCAGTGTGGACAAAAATCCCTGTGAGCAGGCTTACGGAGAAAGAATCAAAGAGATTGGAAAGACTGGAGATAGAGCTGCACAAGCGCGTAGTTGGTCAGGAAGAAGCAGTATCTGCTGTTGCAAAGGCGATAAAGAGAAGCCGTGTCGGACTCAAGGATCCGAAGAGACCTATGGGATCATTCCTTTTCCTTGGACCTACTGGAGTCGGTAAGACGGAACTTTCAAAGGCACTTGCCGAGATAGTATTTGGCAGTGAGGATGCACTTATCAGGGTGGATATGTCGGAGTATATGGAAAAGCACAGCGTATCAAAGATGATAGGATCGCCTCCGGGATATGTTGGATTTGAGGAAGGCGGACAGCTCAGTGAGAAAGTCAGGACAAATCCGTATTCAGTAGTGCTGTTTGATGAGATAGAGAAGGCTCACAGTGACGTGTTCAACATACTGCTCCAGGTTCTTGATGACGGACATATAACGGATTCACAGGGCAGAAAGGTAGATTTTAAGAACACGATCATAATCATGACATCGAATACCGGGGCTGACAGGATAGTTGATCCGAAGACTATGGGATTTGTCACTGTCACGGATGAGGCTAAGGAACATGAGACCATGAAGGGAAATGTCATGGATGAACTCAAGAAGAATTTCAGACCGGAATTTCTCAACAGAATTGATGACATCATAGTGTTCCATGCCCTAAATGAGAAGAATGTCAGGGATATAACAGGCCTTATGCTTCATGAACTTGCAGGCAGAGTAGAGAGGCAGATGGAGATTAGTCTCCGATTCTCCGATTCTGTAAAGAAATTTATCTTTGAGAAAGGCTATGACAAGAAATTTGGTGCGAGACCGCTTCGCCGCGCTATACAGACACATCTTGAGGATGGCCTTGCCGAGGCTATATTGAGGGGCGAGGTAAAGAAAGGGGATACTGTGAATGTATCGATCCATAAGATTAAAGGTGTACAGGTAGACGCAGATAAAAAAGAACAGGTGACATTTACAGTTAAGAAAAAATAAACTATAAAAATTTGGTGAAGTTGCATAATTTTGTAGAAAAAAGTAATGCATTACGGTATAATAAAAAACACTAACGGATGGTGTACAAAAGATACAACTACAAACTTTCGTTTGGTGATATAGACAAATCAACAGGAGGATAAAAGAAGTGGCAGTAGTAAACGAATTGATAAACGCGCAGGGAGATGCTTTGGAGTTTGGTAATTATGAGCTCGGAGCAAAGACGAAGAAGGATGGTTTTGAATTCCAGGGAGATATATATAAGATCAAGACTTTTAATGAGATTACAAAGCTGGAGAAGAATGGAATGTTTGTATATGAGTCAGTGCCTGGAACAGCAGTTCATGGTTTCAAGGCTGATGAGAACGATGTTTCATTTGTCGTTGAGGGATCTGAGAATGCATCTATTACGCTTGAGCTTGAGCCAGAGACAGAGTACAAGGTTCATGTAGATGATGTTTATGTAGGCAAGAACAAGACTAATCTTGGCGGCAAGATGAGCATAAGTGTTGATCTTGAAGAGGGAAGACCTGTAAAGGTAGATGTTAAGAGAGCATTTGACTAATAATAGAATACACAGGAGATATTTATGGCAAAAGCAAAACAGGTGTTTTTTTGCCAGGAATGTGGATTTGAATCGACAAAGTGGATGGGACAGTGCCCAGGATGTAAGGCATGGAATTCATTTTGTGAGGAGAAAGTGACAGTAGGCGCCAAGAGCCAGTCCGGTAAAAGGGCTGTCGTGGCGCCTACAAGCATTTTGGAGGTGGAGACAACTGACGAGACGCGGTTCACCACAGGAATTGGCGAGTTAAACAGAGTATTAGGCGGTGGAATAGTGAGCGGATCCCTGGTCCTTGTAGGCGGCGATCCAGGAATAGGAAAGTCCACCATATTATTGCAGATGTGCAGGAATATGTCTGAGATGGGACATAAGATACTCTATGTATCAGGAGAGGAATCACTGTCACAGATAAAGATGCGCGCAGAGAGAATAGGAAGCTTTACAAAAGATATGCTGCTTCTCTGTGTCAATAATCTTGAGGATGTTGAAGAGTACGTAAAAAAGGATACTCCGAAAGTGATAGTTATAGATTCTATACAGACTATAGTTACAGACGATGTGGAATCTGCTCCGGGAAGTGTATCCCAGGTTAAAGAGGTGACTGCCAGGCTGATGAGGATGGCAAAGCAGACGGGAATAGCCATATTCATAGTCGGACATGTGACCAAGGAAGGAACAGTAGCCGGTCCAAGGACTCTTGAACACATGGTAGATACAGTTCTGTATTTTGAGGGCGAAAGGAACGCAGGATTTAGAGTGCTCCGTGCTGTCAAAAACAGATTTGGCTCTACAAATGAAATAGGTGTATTTGAGATGAAGGGAACAGGGCTTGCCGAGGTGAAGAATCCGTCACAGCTCATGCTGGATGGCAGACCAGACGATACGTCTGGATCTGTGGTTGTATGTACAATGGAGGGAACAAGACCGATACTTCTGGAGATACAGGCTCTTGTTTGCCAGTCAAGTTTCAATCTGCCAAGAAGAACGAGTGTAGGTCTTGACTACAACAGAGTGAACCTTCTGCTTGCTGTGCTGGAGAAAAGAGGTGGCATAGTGATGGCTGGCTGCGATGCCTATGTGAATATAGCCGGAGGAATGCGCCTTGATGACCCGTCGGCAGATCTTGGAATTGTATTTGCACTTGTCTCTAGTTTTAAGAATCGTGCTATACCATCCGATATGGTCATGTTCGGAGAGCTGGGATTATCGGGAGAGGTACGTGGCGTATCAGGAGCGGAACAGAGAGTGCGTGAGGCATCTAAGATGGGATTTAAGATATGTATCATACCAAAATCCAATCTCGATAATGTGAAGAAGATGAAAGATCTTGGTGACATGAAAGTGGTAGGTGTGGCGAATTTGCAGCAGGCATTGGAGTATATATAGAGCAATATACGTAAACGTGTAAAGCGATATATAGAACAATATACACTAATACATAATGTAATATACAGAACAATATACTCTGATGTAGTGAAAATATATTTCTGATGTAGGGACAATATATTCTAATATAAGAATATTATATTCTTATATATTCAAATTTTAGAGTATTATATTAAATGAAAAGATACAATAATGATGACAAGAACGGCCATAGTATCAGCTGATGCTGTGGCCATTTTTCTTATTTTGCAGATTTTGCAGATTTTGCAGAATTCAGGAAAAAGTGCTTGACATTGTAAAATGATGGTGGTATCTTATAAAAGCTGTCGCGTGAGACGGTGTCGAAAACATCAATATAACATCAGATTTTGAGATTTATTCGCAATATAATCACTCGATTATGATACGAAATCAGTTTATAAGAGCTGACGAAATGACTTGAAAAAAGATGAAAAAAGTTGTTGACATTGAGAAATGAATGTGATAGCATTTAGAAGTTGTCGCTGAGAGGCGAGAACATAGAGAACCTTGAAAAATTAACAACATGACAACCCTGAAATTCCAAACAAGAATTTCAAGAACGTCGGATCGAAAGATCCAACAAACCAATAACAGTAAAGATGGTTAGGAAAAATACAAGCTAGTATGATTTCTGACATAGGATTTACAAACTTTTTAATGAGAGTTTGATCCTGGCTCAGGATGAACGCTGGCGGCGTGCTTAACACATGCAAGTCGAACGAAGCACTCTATTTGATTTTCTTCGGAAATGAAGATTTTGTGACTGAGTGGCGGACGGGTGAGTAACGCGTGGGTAACCTGCCTCATACAGGGGGATAACAGTTGGAAACGACTGCTAATACCGCATAAGCGCACAGGATCGCATGATCCGGTGTGAAAAACTCCGGTGGTATGAGATGGACCCGCGTCTGATTAGCCAGTTGGCAGGGTAACGGCCTACCAAAGCGACGATCAGTAGCCGACCTGAGAGGGTGACCGGCCACATTGGGACTGAGACACGGCCCAAACTCCTACGGGAGGCAGCAGTGGGG
>ERZ779851.5-NODE-5-length-192082-cov-24.793201_pt1 | contig 192082 bp, 168 predicted proteins | sample MGYA00511094_ERZ779851 | MGnify/ENA primary metagenome ERZ779851 (study PRJEB29588, sample SAMEA2155512) | human gut metagenome | biome: human gut; feature: human-associated habitat; material: faeces | place: Denmark | collected 2008/2010 ...
GAATCACAGCCGGAAAATTGGCTGAATACCATGCTAACAAACTGGCTCCATGTGTCATAGCCCTTGCTGTGCTTGTCTGTTCCGGCATTGCGGATGATTTTTCTGATTGCTTGCCGAGGTAATTGGGCGATTGTTTGTGCGAAAAGTGTTATATTTGCCATAGGAAGTAGTAGAGTTGGTCGCTCACTACTAAGGTAGCCATTTTTTGCCTTAGTAACTACTTCCTATTTTTATTTTTGACCAAAACGTTTAGGACAACATTGGTATGAAATGTATGTCGGCCTATATTGTGGCTATAGCTATACGTAATTCTTCGGGATGCAGATAACAAGCTGCAAGCCGACATAATCGCTCGGGGGTCATAGATGTAATGCTGCGTACTTGAGCGGCGTAGTATCCGTTCGGGATGCCGGCCAAAAGAGCGGATTCATAGTAATCCATGATTGACAGAGGCGTATCCAATGTTGTGGCCAGTGTCGACATTACGTCCCGACGCAACCGCGTCATTTCGTCCTCGCACATAGGTTCGGAAGCGAGTAATTTCAATTCATTGCGTATTTCTTCGACGACTGTATCAGTGTATTCGGTATCGCATTGGGCCGAAATTTGCACCATGCCGGACTTGCGTACTCCTATGAGGGCCGCCCCTATGCCGTACGTAAGGCCTTTACGCTCGCGAATATTGGTCATCAATCGGCTGCCGAAGTATCCGCCAAGTGCAATTACGGCATGACGCAAGTCCACATAGTCGGGATGCTGACGTCCTATAGCCGGTATGGAGGCGCAAATGGCACTTTGGATAGTATGCGGCAAATGTTCGACACGTATCTGCGGCGGTTGCGGCGATGGCGGTATATCTACAAACGATTCCACCGAGGCAGGCTTCAATCCACTTGCAAAGGACGCCACAATGCTGCGTGCATCTGATACACAATCCAAGTCACCCGTTACAAATACATGTATAGAGTGGTGGGTGATGCCTTCATAATGACAACGGCGTACATCCGCGACTGAGACAGCCTCGCATTGTTCGGCCGTTACGGGCAGCATATAAGGATGGTCGGGACCATATGATAATTCGGCAGAGAGACAAGATGCGACATATGAAGGCTTGGTCAATGCCGTACGTATATTAGCAAGTCGCGTGCGATGTTGTGCCTCGAATGCCCCGTCCGGAAAAGTTGGCGTCAAAATCATATCGGACAACAGCGGCAGTAGTGCCAAAACCTTGTCTGTTTCGCCCAAAATGCCGATGCCTGTATATTTTGCATTGCCTATCGGTCTGAGTGATACGCCGTTGAAATCAAATATCTGCGCAATGGCTTCTCCCGTATGGCTTTGCGTGCCATCGCAAAGCATGGGCGCAACAAAAGACGCCGCACCCCTGACCGGAAGATTGGCGTCACCGGCATTCCAAAACACGTTCACACGAAGTATGCCGCACTTCGGACGATTGTAGGAACACAGTGTGACACCCTCACATATTTTAGCTGTTTCGATGCTCGGGATGGCAAGAGAGTCGAATTCGCGCACCGATGGCGGCGTCTTTCTGTCAAGCATCAGTTTCGGGATTTTGTTCTAAAAATAGGCGTGCAGCCTCCAAATCTTCCGGCGTGTCAATGCCGATAGTATTGGTATTGGTGTATGCGACAGCTATAGTGTATCCGTTTTGCAGCCATCGGAGCTGTTCCAATGACTCGGCACGCTCTAACGGCGATTGAGGCAATGATGCAAGACGGCGTAAAACATCGTGTCGATAAGCATACACACCCACATGTCCGTAATAAGTCGTGGCCTTCGTCCAGCTATTTTGCTCGATTCCGCGGCAGAAAGGTATGGGCCAACGCGAAAAATACATAGCAGTGTTTACCTGTGATATTACGACTTTTACAAGTGCCGGGTCAGCAATGGTTTCGTATGGTGTCGAAGCCGGCAACGGCCGCGCCAAGGTGGCGATGTCCACGTCTTCGCGCTCGAAACATCCGGCCAAAGCCATCAGCGAACCGGTGTCTACGAAAGGTTCATCGCCCTGGATATTTACAATGACATTTTGTGTCACCCCGAGAAGCTCTACAGCCTCGCGGCAGCGATCGGTGCCACTATGGTGGTCGATGGACGTCATTACAACTCGTCCGCCAAAGCCGGTGACGCAGTCTGCTATGCGAGTGTCGTCTGTGGCCACGGCTACATTGTCTCCAAAAACCTTAGAGACACGACGCCATACATGCTCGATGACGGGGCAAGTGCCCAGCATAGCCAAGGGCTTGCCCGGAAAGCGTGTCGATGCGTATCGTGCCGGTATCACGGCAAAACATTGGTTGGATATCGATGAAAACATATCGGTGTTCGGTATTTGTGTTGTTCTTAAAATTCTTGAATAGCAGTTTAATGCTATGCTAAGGCATGGTTTCGCCGCTCGGTCGCATTTTCTTTTTTCCAAAATACGATGGTAGTATCAGCGATCCGGCCACGAGGTATATGTAATAGCTGATCAATCGCCAAGCCAGAGCCATCATCAGGGCCATCTGCGGGCTGCCGACAAGATCGCCGTAATAGGTGGCGAAAATCACTTCGGAAATACCGCTGCCGCCCGGGGTAGGGGAAACCATGAGCAAGACCCATATTACAAATTGGCGGCCGAATACCAGCCATCCGGATGCATCGGGACAGAAGCCCCAAAATAAGGCATTGACCACCAAATATCGTGAGAACCATGATACAACAGTGGCAAAAAACACATTGAGCCACCAGCGCATCGAACGTTGGCGCAATTGGCGTGATGTAGTCACCATATTGTCGGCCATTTCGTAGGCGCTTCTTCTCCATCGGCGCAATATGCGCCGGCCAAAAGCCTTTTTGATGAATCGAGCCACTGCTTCGGGCCATGCAATTATGCCCATAAACAATAACGCTGTGTATACCACTATGCCGGCGTACACTATCCAAAAGACTATACGCACACCCAACATAAAGCCGGCATCTACTGTGCCTTGGGCAAACAAGAGGTCATTTGGTATCAATAACAGTATCACAGGACAAAATACCACGAAAAACATCTCGTCCATCAGCAGTGTGGTAAGTGTCAGTGTTGCGGCTTTGCCCAGAGATACTCCCTCTCGATTGAGATAAAACACAGCCAAGGCGCTACCTCCGACAGCAGACGGGGTTATGGCCGAAGTGAAGGCGCACATTAAATCGACGCGCACTGACCGACGCCACGTCAATTGCGGGTGTGCAATCGTGTGAAAACGCCACGTTAAGCCAAAGTCTCGTCCGACCACAAATACGCAGGCAAGCGCAAATCCGACAAGCATTTGCACATTCCAGTCTATGGCATCTAAAGCTTTGCCCCCGAATTCATCGGCAAAGAGCCATGCCGTGACGCCCAAGCCGATCAATACGGGCAAGGCAACACGTAATAATATGGAAGATAATGAGGTCTTCATTCGTAGGACCGGGGCATAAAACAATGAAGCATGGTCAATTGGTTTATGGATGTTTGCGTTCCAAGCGCATCATTCGACTTTTTTCGTGACGGTATTTATTGTAGACAATATGCAATCGATGGCCCGTACCGCATCGGATGAGGATCCTATGTCTTCCAGCGAAAGAGCAAAGCCGTTGACCCCGGCAGCAATCATTGCTCGGATGTTAGCGGCGGCAAATGCCCCGACAGCGACAATGGGCGTATTGACGCCGGCATCGCGCACTGTTTTTACAAAGGCCGCAGCCTCGTCTACGCCCGTGTCTGTCGGTATGGTAACATAATCAATATCAAGGGCGGCCAAAGTGCCGACAGATGATGCCGATGCCGCAGCAATACCGATGATGGCCTCGGCTCCAAGTTTTTCGCGCAAAGCGCGTGCATTGGTCGATGACTCAGATATATATACGCCGTGTACGCCCATTTCAGCGGCCAACTCGGGGTTGTCTTCTATGGTTAGAATGACGCCTTGCTCACGACATTCGTTTGCGATGACTGATAATTGGGCGCGGGCGTCCTGGTCGGGAATATCATCGATACAAACCTGTATCCATCCACATCCGGCCTGTACGGCCAAATGAGCCTGTTCGGAAAGTTCGAGCCCTATATGTCTTTTTGCAATGAATAGTAGCATGGTATAATATGTGGACTTATGTTATTTGTGGACAAAGGTAGTGATTATGCGCGTACACACAAAAAAAAGGCGAACAATTCGCCTCCGGTAATGCTAAAATATGGGAGAGTACGAATACCGCACGTCTAAGACAATAATGTCTTGGTGATAGTGTCGGAAGCTTCTTGCAATTGTTTCTCGTATGGTATACGTTCTTCGATTTGTCGACACCCGTATAGCACCGTGGCATGGCTGCGACCTAAACGTTGTCCTATGGCCTTGAATGACATCTTGGCAAGTTGTTTGGCCAGGTACATCACCATCTGGCGTGCATCCGAAATTTCGCGCTTGCGCGAGGAGGTAAATACCAAACTCTGTTCCACGTTGTAGTATGAGCACACTTCGCGAAGCACATCATCAAATTCGGTGCTGCGCCGAGTGGTGCGTATGGCATTGCCCACAACGTTGCGAGCCAATTCCAGGGACACCGGGATGTTACAGAAAGTCGCACGTGCCACTATCGATGTCATCACGCCCTCAATGTCACGGATGCTGTCGGTGACGTTATTGGCTATATAAGTCATCACATCGTCCGGCAATTCGATGCCTTCGCTTGCAGCTTTTTGGCTGAGTATGTGTCGACGCAATTGCAGATCCGGACGCTCGAGACGTACGGAAATACCCCACTTGAAGCGGCCGAGCATACGCGCTTCAAAACCTTTCATATCTGCGGGCGCACGATCCGAAGACAGTACAATCTGTTTGTTGTTGAGATGCAGATAATTGAATATATTGTAGAACATGTTTTGCGTTTTGGGCTTGTCGTTCAAGTCCTGGATGTCGTCTACAATAAGGGTGTCTATACTCTGATAGAAATTGAAGAACTGGTTGGTCTCGCCACGCATGTGAGCTGTAGTGAACTGGCTCTGGAAAGTGCGCGAGGTAAGGTATACCACCCTCATGTCGGGGAAACGTTCTTTGAGGCGTATGCCTATGGCTTGGATAAGGTGGGTCTTGCCCACGCCGGTGTCTCCGAAAATAAAGAGGGGATTGAACGTCTTGACCTGCGGGTCGTTGGCTAAAGACTCGGCTATGATCAGGGCGTTTTTGTTCGATGACGACACACAATAATTCTCGAAAGTAAACCGAGGGTTGAGTTGTGGGTCTACCGAACCGACAGGTCGTGGCGCAAAGGGATTGGCCACCGCCGGCGTAGTTACAGCCTTGCTTCGCGGTGTGCTGGCCACGTCCACTTGCGTGTCAGGCTCTTTGCTTACGACATTGAACAGGTAGTGCAATTGTACGTCCGGGCCGTATACTCGGTGCAGTATAGGCCCTATGATGTCAAGATAGTTGGCTTCGATATGCTCGGCAAACAACGGCGTCGGAACCATCAGTTTAAGGTCATTGCCGACGTGGCTCACTTCGCTGATGTCCTTGAACCATAGGTCATACTCGCTTGCGCTAACTTCTTTACGGATTAGCGTAAGACAATCTTCCCATAGTGGCGTATGGCTGCCCGGTTTGTTCATAATCAGTTAAGTGGTAGACCCGTATTTTGCATAAATATCTACCTGCGGCGAAAGATGGCTGACGCTGCAGGCGCATAACGTGGAATGCAAAGTTGGCGATTTTTTTTTAATCTGCCAAAAGATATTTTCACAATTGTCGGCCAAATTCTTCTAAAAACCAACAAGCCAGGGCGTTTTGTCGGAGCATTTTTTTTTTGTAACTTTCGGGCGTTTTTGGACGGATGTGCCGTACATCGACACAACGGCCGATAGTTCACACCATCTACTCATTATGGATTACAAGACTCCGTTATTCAGCATTATCACAGTAACTTACAATGCTTCTGCTACGCTTGGCCGTACAATGCAAAGCGTGGCGGTGCAGTCATGCGACCGATATGAACATATAATTATGGACGGAGTGAGCACGGATGACACCGTGACTATTGCCCGAAAGTATGCCGATAGTCGCACGCGTATTGTCTCGCAACCGGATGCAGGATTGTATGATGCCATGAACAATGCTATGGATATTGCCTCGGGTGAGTATCTTATATTTCTTAATGCCGGAGACAAATTCCATGATGCCGGGGTGCTGCAACGCCTTGCCGAGGCCGTAGAAGCCAACTGCCGCCCCGGCATAGTCTACGGACAGACGAATTTGGTGGATGATGAGGGGCGGTACATAGGTCCGCGACACCTCAAAGCCCCGCGTAAGTTGACTGTCAATTCTTTCAAGAAAGGAATGCTGGTTTGCCACCAAGCTATGGCTGTACGCCGCGATATAGCTCCGCTCTATGATACGAGATGGCGCTTCTCGGCCGATTATGACTGGTGTGTCGTATGTCTGCAGCGCTCGCCTAAGAATGTGTATGTAGACTGCACGTTAATTGACTACTTGTACGAGGGGATGACCACTCGTAACCACGGCGCATCACTTCGTGAGCGTTTTCGCATAATGGCTCGCCACTATGGACTTGTACCGACCATGCTGCGACATCTGGGCTTTGCACTGCGCGGCTTCGGGCGTAAACTCGCCAATCCTCGTAGCAGGCAATGACTACCCAAATCGTAGATTCCGTTACATGGGCGCATAGTCCGCGCGAATTCTATGGTCCGATAATAACCTATGGTTTTGCTTGGCTTATATGCCTTGACGGTAATGTGGCAGGCTGCCTGTTTACACTGTTTGTCCGATAAAATTTTATGTTTATGACGGACAATGTCCGAAATCGACCGCTTTTTGTCCGAAATATTCACCCACCCAGAAGTGTATGTGTGTTAATTTTGCACCTGTAAGAAGTCGCGTGTCTATGTGGTGTTAGTTAGGTGTTCCGACCTGCCGTATAGCCGACGACCTGTCAATGCACGACATCCAACTTATACAAAGACCAAACTAAACAATACAATACTAATCTCTAAGAAAAGATTTATATGAAAAGAAATCTACTGACATTTGGCATACTTGCCGTAGCTATGCTGTTGCCTTGCGTGGCTTCAGCCAAAAACATCGCCGGCTATCCGACCGTCGATGGCTGGGATTACACAGTTTACGATGATGGAACAGCGGAACTTATCAGTGCTCCCGGAGCCACCGGCTCTGTCGTTGTCCCCGACGTAGTCACGCACAATGGCAAATCCTACACGGTTACCTGTTTGGGCGGACAATCTTTCAACGGGAATAAAAACATCACTGCGATACAGTTGCCTTCGGGGCTCAAAGAGCTTGGGGGACGTGCCTTAGCTTGGTGTGAGAATCTGGAAACGGTCACCGGCGGTCCCGAGGCGTTAGAGAACATATATCAATATAATCTTATGGGCTCGAAATGGATGGAAAACCAGCCGGAAGGTCCCGTCTACTTCAAGAAATGGCTGATCAACTTCAAGGGTAAGTATGAAGAGGACGTCTTCGCTCTGCCCGAAGGTACCATCGGTGTGATGCAGTGGGGCGTATATAAGGGTATCAGGTCTAAGGTTATGCGCGTGCCGGCATCCACAAAGGATATAGATATAGTCACTATTATGAACGATTATGACGGAATGCACTATCTGGAGCGTTTCGAGGTAGACAAAGGCAATACGACATACTTCAACGACGAGGTGGGTGCTTTGTACAAAAATGGCGTGTCGATCACTATCAACGAGGTTGAACATACCGGTGTTGCGTTTGTATGTCTCCCGAAGGCAAATCCCGCGAAGGTCTACAACGTGCTCCCCGGCACAAAATTCTTGACGGCAAAATCCCTGAATAACCGGAGCCTGGAGCAGTTCAACGCCCCCGAAGGCGTAGTGTATGTAGGCAACGAAGTCTTCCGCTTTAATTCTCCCAAGGGAGTCGACCTGCCTTCGACCGTCCTAAAACTATATGACTCTTTCTACGTGGCAGAAGGTGTCGAAACGGTTGCGCTTCGCGCCACCACAGTGCCTGAGTATACTAACGACTTATTCTACAAATGCCCGAATGCCACGCTGTATGTACCGGATGCTTCGGTAGACGCTTATAAGGCTGCTACGGCTTTCGCCGTAGTTAAGCAAATCCTGCCGCTGTCGCAGTATTCCGCAGTGAAGGATGTCACCGCCGCCGAAACCTCGGCAGAAGTGACCGCCATCTATGGCATAGACGGCTCGGTGCGCACCGCCCTGCAGCCCGGCATCAATATCGTACGCTATAGCGACGGTACCGCACGCAAGGTTATGCACCGCAACTGATAGGCCCTTAAGACAATCGATATATATTGCCTCCGCCGTAAGGATGACAGACCTTACGGCGGAGACCGTTATATATGTGGGAATGTGTTGTGCATGTCGCGTATCGAGAATGATTTGTACGCCCCGAAAAAAAACGCTAACTTTACAGCGAGAGACGTACCGTACTCAATACACGGTCGACAAAAAACAGACAAACACACATTATGTATATACTCAATACAACATTCCATGTAGACAATAGAGTGCGCCGGGACTTCTTGGACTGGGCACGCAAAGTATATATGCCGGCAGCCATCGACACAGGGCTGTTTGGCAGCGCACGCCTGCTGCGCGTGCTCACAGATACCGATTCCGAAGGCGTGAGCTTCGCATTACAGATGGACTGCGAAAGCATCAGCGAGGCCCGGCGATGGCATGATGAGACGGCCACGCTGCTGCGAGACGATATGTCCCAACGTTGGGGTGACAAGGTGTTATTCTTTACCACATATCTCAAGGACGCCGAATGAATTCCGGAGAGCCCAAGGAAGGCGGTTTTGACCGCATAATCATTGGCATAGACCCGGGCACGAATGTTATGGGCTACGGCATACTCGGCGTGTGGGCAAATAAACCCACTTTGGTCGCTATGGGCGTCATCAAACTGAGTCGTTTCGAAGACCACTATATGCGTCTGCACCGCATATACGACCGGGTCTTGGGCCTTGTCGAACAATACCTGCCCGACGAAATGGCCATAGAGGCACCATTCTTCGGCAAAAATGTCCAAAGTATGCTCAAGCTGGGTCGAGCGCAAGGTGTGGCCATAGCTGCGGCTTTGGCGCGTGCCGTGCCTATCACAGAATACGAACCGCGCAAAATCAAACAGGCCATTACCGGCAATGGTGCCGCCTCAAAGGAGCAGGTGCGCGAAATGCTACGCCGTATGCTAAGCATTCCGAAAGTGGACTTGGATATCGAACTGGATGCCACCGATGCTTTGGGCGCTGCCCTTTGCCACTTTTATGAGTCTTCAAAGCCGGTTATCGCCAAGTCTTATTCGTCTTGGAAGGACTTTATAGCCAAGAATCCGGATAGGGTCAAATAAGGCGGCGATTATTCATGACTCGTTGTAGACGAGTTCCGACACAGGTCTTGTGTGGTTGCTATATATATCGTTCCTTAAACGCCTACTTGAAGAACAAACATGCGTCTCCGTAGCTCAGGAAGCGGTAGCCGTGAGCCAAGGCATATTCGTATACTTCGCGCCACATAGGGTCGCCAATCATGGCCGAGACAAGCAACAATAGCGTTGATCCCGGTTGATGGAAATTGGTGATCATACCATCCACCATCATATATCGATAAGAAGGCGCTATCATAAGGCGAGTGTGTGCAGTCAGATGCTCCATATCATTGGCATCAAGATACTCGTAAACGTTGCGCATTGCCTCGGTACGCGTCAGTCGCGGATGCTCGTCTGAATAGGCATACCATTGAGGAACAACGCCGTCCCAACGGCCTTGACCGATAAGGCATCCGCAATGATAGAGACTTTCGAGCGTGCGTACACTGGTGGTGCCCACGGCAATAAGCGGACGTTCCGGAGCCAAATCGGCCAAACGTTGTATCAAATCGCGTTCGACTACCACGGCTTCGCTGTGCATCTCATGCTCACCGATACATTCGCTCTTGACCGGGCGGAAAGTGCCGGCTCCCACATGCAATGTCACCTCGGCTCGTTCAATACCTTTGGCATCTAATGCAGCAAGCACTTCGGGCGTAAAATGTAACCCCGCCGTAGGTGCAGCTACCGACCCGTCGATGCGCGAAAACACCGTTTGATAGTCAATGCGGTCGCTTTGTTCGCTGGCACGATTGAGGTATGGCGGAATGGGAATCTCGCCCGCGGCATCAATGACCCGGGCAAATGAAGCATCCGAGTCCCAGCTAAGACGCACCAGCGACTCACCGCCGGGGAGTGTTTCGATACGTTCGGCTGTCAGGCATAAGTCTTGTCCGTCGATATTAATGAGCCCGTGTAGAGCTGTATCCGCATTCCATCGCTTCGAATTACCGACCAGACACTTCCACACTACCGGTCCGCTTCCGCCGAAACAAGTCTCGTAGTCCGCCGGACTTACGGGCTCAAGGCAAAATACTTCGATGAGTGCGCCTGTCTCCTTGCGAAAACGCAACCGCGCATTGATGACGCGTGTATTGTTGTATACAAGCAACGTATTCTGCGGCAGATAATCGGGTAGGGCGGCAAATACCGTATCGGATTCAATGCCCGAACCGCGACGTGCCACCAATAGTTTGCAGGCATCGCGCTGAGCCAACGGGTGCTTGGCTATGCGTTCGTCCGGTAAGTCGTAGATATAATTTTGGATATGTATCTTTCGAGGATCGGTAATTGTGCCGCTGTTGTTTTGTTCCATCATAAAACTATTAGTCATGAACGGGGAGACTGAAGCCCTGACGTACAAACATCTCGACTAAGGCCTGCGAAAAGGCCTCATTGCCTGCTCGGGGATAGCGTACTTCGGCGTATACTTGTGCAAGATTTTCCTTGCCGTTTTCTTGAACAAAGCGGCGATTGGCATCCATATCTTCTTTATCCTTATAGGCGGCGGATATTTGGGCATCCTTAGGCTCTTTGTACCTGTCATGATGAACAATATGGGAAACGTCCAAACGATCCTCGCCCGAGACAGCGCTATCGGGTACGCCGAAGGCCAAAGTAGTTACCGGCACTACCAAAGAAGGCAGCTCTAAGATTTCGGCGATATCCTTGCCGTTGAAAGTTGTAGTTCCGAGATAGCAGCATCCAAAGCCGCGCATTTCGGCGATGGTGTTAAACTGTTGAGCGAACAATGCCGTATCTATCCATGCCCAAGCTAAGGCCTGTATATTGTCCACGCCCGCATCGGCGCCATTGAGACTGCACCATCGTGTATATCGATGTAAGTCGGCGCAAAACGTCAGAAGGACAGGCGCTCCGACTGCCGCCGGCTGATTGAAATGTGCATCGTTCAGGCGTTTGCGTCGCTCACCGTCATTATGTATCACCACCAGGCTGTACAACTGCATATTGCCCGTATTGGGCGCATGCATAGCCTGTTGTGCAATATCTTCGATGGTCGCATCAGCAATGTCTATATCTTTGAAATGGCGGCATGTACCGCGGTTTTGAAAGTATGTATTTCGATCCATGATAGTCTTAAATGTCGCTTTTGAAGCATCAAAGTTACGACTTTTTCGAGTAATAGACCGCATTTTTTGAGCCTGATTAAAATATGGAGCCACGGCATTAACGCCACAGCTCCGTATGTATTAGTGGTTTAGAGTATTATTTCACCTCGTAATCGTTCTCAATGGCAAACTTCGGCTCGTATTTAGGCATCGTTATGCGGTTGCCTTTCTCATCAGTTATATAGACTTCCACTTTGCCCTGGCTGCGTGCCGATAGACGCTCTTGCAAGTGATTCAGAAAGTCCTGCTGTTCGCGAAGAGCTTTTTTTCGATCGACTTTGCTGTATGTATTAGCTTGATATATAGGAGTGATGGCTTGATTCGTGTTTTCGATGCCGGTTGCTACAAAGCGGAAATTGGAATTTGGCGCATACGCTTCCAAAATCAGACCCGGCAGTCCGCTCAGTTTCCATGGTCCGTCAGATACGGGTATTTCGGGCGAGAACCAGGCCTTCCACTGACGGCCGTGGTAGCTACAGACTGCAAGCATGCACTCATATCCGAGTATGGTCTTGGTGCTGTCGTCCACCATCTCCCATTGTTGTCCCATGGGTTCGGTATATGTTCCGGGTTCGTCCGCCCATTTGTCATATACCGTAACAGTCGAAGATGCTGCATCCTTATATACATACAGACTCTCGATCTTATGAGGTGCATTGCCTTTGGTCTGATTGATGGTTATGGAGCCGTCAGGATTCTTTGTCATCCATGCGGCCATTTGGATGTCGTTGAGTTGTTTCTTGCCTTCCGGGGTTGAGGTAAGCGAGTCGCAATATTCGCTCATAGTGTTGTAATACTTAGAGCCATGCACGCCTGCCAGTAATACCATATCACGTTTTACCTGTTTAGTGAAGTTGCCTGAGCGAGGCGTAGCGTACGCCTCGTATGCCACTTTGATTGTGGCTTGTTGTGCCGATGCACATACAAATGAGCTTATCCCAAGCATCGTAAAAATTGCTTTAATGTTCATAGTATAGTGCTTTATATGAATTAAGTATTGTCCCTATTTTGTCAGTGTTATTGTCAGCAGCAGCTCGCGACCTCGCAGGTTTCGTTGCGACTCAAAAGCTGCAGTTTTGCTGTATGTTGTGTAATTGTATGTTCGCTTGTCCAAAATATTGCTCAGCGATGCAGACAATTCGATACGCTTGTTCAGTGTGTATGTTACCTTGGTATCGAGCATCAAAACATTCTTGTATAGACCGTCTGAAATCTCATTGTGGTAATGTTTGCCCGAGATATCCCAGCGTAATTTGTTCATGGGAAATACGGAGATATTCATCCTGTTGACAAGGCTGCCAAGCCAAGATGCATCGTTATCGTCCATGGAAAGGCGGTTAGCTTCATAATCGATGCTATAGTCAGCAGATATACATCCGAGTGGCCTCGTAGAAATGCTACCCCCAACGCTATATGTTGTGCTGATAGTGGAAATAAGCTGAGATTGGTAATACTGCCTGGCATTGGCGCGACTGAACAATCCTTTAGCCTTTATGGTTCCGTGCATGAAGTCCAAAGATTGTCCAATGTTGGCCATGGAATACATCGTACGAGAGGACATAGCCGCCGATTTGTAACCATATACAAGGTAGTCGCCATAGAATATTTGGTCGATAGTGTATGGCGAATGGTTCCACGAATGTCCGAAAGTAGCATTGGCAAACAATCCGCGACCTGTATTTTTGAATGCGGCCGAGGCGCTCACTCGCTGAAATGTGTTGTTATAAAAATCATCAGCGCCACAGGCGAAAGTCTTGTACGAAGACATAATCATCGAGTTGTGTATCTTCGAAATATCCATAGGCGCACGTCCGGCGCTACCATTGAGCGTAAGCTTCAAACGGTTCTGCGGAGTCCAAACGACCTTAACATCGGGCGAAAAATACACTTGCGAAGTCGCCTCCAACGCCTTGTCGAAGCCATAATGGGCAAATGTCAACGGCAGCTCGACCATAAAATTAACAGCGCGTACCATATACTCGAAACGCGGCTTTGCATACACGGCGACATTTGATGTATTGAGAGCCTCGTATGTCAATCCGGGTACGCCCGAAGGCAGAGAGGACAAGTCGGCATCAAAGTCTCGTATATTGGCTTTGACACCGGCCGTAACTCCGACATTGATACCCTTGAATACAAAAGCGTATGCAGCACTCTCATGTGTATAAAAGGCGCGGTCCGAAACATGTTGGCGCATAGCATTGCTGCCGTTCGGTATCACCGTAAGCGTCTGAGGAAGGGACTCCCATTCAATCTGGCTGGCAAATGTTACCAGATGTTTGCCTGCAAAGCGTTTAATGGCTTTGAGGTTATTGGCAATATAATAGTCAGGCAATGATGCCGTCTGCATATTGTCAAAGTTGCCTGCCGTTGCCAGACGCATATCGTCCCAATCGATATTTGTCTTTAAGTCGTTGTTAAGGTATAATGTCTTTTGGTTGGTCTCGTAGCTGAAATTTCCGTTAAGGCTATGCGCATGTTCTGTACCCGAACGATGTTCCGATATGATGCGGTTGCCACCATCATCAGCGCCACCATAGTATGTGCTGACAGTCGTAGCATCGGCTGTCAGCCTGTTAAACGAGTAGTCCAGATTGACCTTCAGTTCGCCTGAGCATATCTTGAATACATTGTTTGCAGACACTATAAACGAACGGTTAAACAGTGTACGCCGACAGTCAAGCGAAGGCACGGACGGCAGACCTATATTGATATATCGGTTTAGCGAAGTACCACGACTGTTTCCTAAAAAATCAGTTGTGATCGGGGACAGATCTTCGCCAGTATTGTTGGCTCGCGCCGTTATGATACTTTGCATTGACGGCATGATGGCTAAGGCAAAAAACTCACCATCCCATACAGCGCCTTCGGGTTGCCACGACCATCCGCCACCCGAATGTCCGTGGACATTCCATGTTGCTTTGGCATGGCCTTTCATTTTCAGGTTTATGGCCGCACGGTCCGAAAACACCGTACCCAATAGCACTTGTAACGGCTGGTGATTTTCCATAACCTGCACTGCGCCGACATCGTTATGGTTGATGCCGTTGGTCGCAACGCCGTATTTTCCGCCAAGCATATCGGTGCCTTCGATATAGAATTTGTTTATAGCCTCGCCCTGATACTGAACTTCGCCTGAAGGCTTGACATCAATACCCGGCATATGTCGGAGCACGTCGCCTATACTCTTGTCTTGAGGTTGTGCAAATGCCCCCACATTATAAGATAATGTATCGCCTTGAGCCCTAAGGCGTTTGTCGCGTATGGATACTTCGTTGAGTGTATATACTTCTGCGGCCATACGTATGGTCAGAGGAAATGATATGCTGTCTAAGGAGAAACTCTGGCGAGCATAACCCACAAGTGATGCTTCAAGTCTAAGTCCGGCAGTCGATTCAGGCGCCTTTAGTGTAAAAACACCATCGGCCTTTGTCGTAATGAATCGCTTGATTTTGCCTACGCTATCGCGTATCGTCACCGACACCCCGGCCATAGGCTCACCGTCGGCGTCATCAATGATAAGCCCGGTTATTGGGGCTTGAGCTACAGCTTTGATGGTTATAGCGGCAAAAAACAATGTGATATATGTGAATACCTTCATAGTTCAATGTAACAAGTGTAAAATTAACGCTTTTGATGCGTATACGATGTTAACGAAGTTTATTTGTGTCGGTGGGTTTTGTTTTTTTTTGTTAAAAATGTGTTATCAATCAAGCTGTTACATTATTTATATATTAAATTCTATCCGAAAAGGCGGCGTATGATACTGTTTCTTAGAGTGTGACTTCGCTCAGACACACTCTAAGAAACAGTATCATACGCCGCCTTTTCGGCATCCAATAGGATGGTGATGTAGCTGTTGGCGTCAAGTAGACCGCGGACATAGGCTTTGATGTCGTCTGCCGAGATAGCGTTGACTACATCTACATATCCGTTCCACGTATCAACGTCGTTCAGCATGGTAGCGGCAATGGCACTTGCCCAAGAGTCGTTCTTTTCCATGTCATCATTGGCGTTTTTCACCAGATACTCTCGAACGGTAGTTATATCTTCATCAGAAACTTCCTTGGACAGTCCATCAAGGATGTTGCGAACTTCGGTGAGAACTGAGTCGCGCAATTCGGGCTTCATGGGCCATGCAATTTGCATGACCGTATTGGTAGAACCCTGACGCGAAAGTATGCCTTGTGCCGAAATCGAATAAGTGGCCCCCATCTCTTCGCGAACTTTGCGGAGCAGACGAGATGTCAGTATTTGGCTGGACATGGACATCAGAACTTTGTTCTTGGCCGTATAAGCCTGTGTAGTGCAGATACCGATAAAAGCCCAAGTCTGAGGCGTGGTCATCGCCGTAGTGAACTCCTTGGTTTTGGTGCCCTGAGCAGCGTTGAAGCCTTCGACAGGGGCATATTCGATGCTCTTGCCATTGGTGGGAAGAGTGCCCAGATATTGGTTAGCCAATTGGGTGAAAGCGTCCATATCGATGTCACCTACAAAGACGAATGTATAATCCTTAGGGCTTGCGAGCATCGCGCGAACGATATCCACGGTGGTCTCGCGATTGGCCTTGCGTATAGCCTCTGTCGAGATCGCTTGCTTGGCAGCAGCCCCGAAAAGAGTCTTCATTATGTCGCGGCCGAAGATGTACTGCGGGTCTTTCTCTTGATTGGCAAGCATACCTTCGAACTTACTCTGCTGAGCGGCAAATTCTTCGGGCTGTATATCGAAGGATGTAAATGTGGCATAAACCATCTCCATGAGGGTGGGGAGGTTTTTGGTCGTAGTCTTGCCTCCGATTTTGCGGTTATAGGTGTCAAATCCGAGGTCGATGTTCGTTTGTTTGCCCGACAGATACTTCTTGAGGTCTTTGTCTGTGTAGGTGCCGAGGCTATATTGTCCGAGGGCATAGGGCATAAATATGATTTCGTTTGCCGCTTCAGGTTTGTAGTTGGCCAAGCCACCGGTAGCTATGGCATCGAAAGCAATTTCGCTCTCTTTGAATTTGGTGGGTTTCACAATCACACGCACGCCGTTGGCATAAGTGATTTCAGTAGCATCCCAAGCATCGTTGTGTGCCACTTTCGTGGGTTTGACAGCCTTAGGCAGATTGGGAATTAACGGTTCGGACTTCAGTTCTTCTTTGAACGGTTCGATATTCTCGGCTTCCACGCTGTCGATTACTTCGGCCAATTGTGCTTCAGTCGGAACGATGACATTGTCATTGTCCGGGAACATTCCCATAAGCACACGATTGTCATTTCCGTACATCTCGGGAAGAAGGCTGTTGATTTGCTCTAATGTAATCATCTGGGCAATCATCTGCATAGTCTTATACTCGAATTCGATTCCGGGGATGGGGTCGCCTGTTGTGAAATTCTGAGCATATTCGCGGCAGTACGAGGTGTTTTCGCGAGCACCTCGTTGGTCGTATTGTTTCTCATATTGAGAGAGAATTTCGGTACGTGCGCGATCATATTCGCTGACGGTAAATCCACCACGTACGGCACGGAGCAATTCACGATAGGCATCGCCAAATGCTTTGCATGTATCGTTACCCTTGGCTATTACGTAAAGTGTGAGGGCATCTTTGGTCTTGGACAGGAAGAAATTACCGATTTCGACATTGGCATAAGCGAATGTCGCATCAGGAGTGGCGGCAATATCGGCCAAACGATGATTAAGCATCGTAGTAATTGCTTCCGTCAGGTATGTGACAGGATAGTATACAAAGGTACCGCGCATCTGCTTGGGCAGCAACTGTTCCTTCTGCTTAAACATAAACATGATTGTACTTGTGGTCTGCTCCTTATCCTTGCCTATTGCATATATGGTTCCGGGGGTATCCTGGACTTGTACAAATTCGCGGGGCTGAGGATTTTCGGGCATCTTGATAGGGCCGAAGATAGCCTTGATTTGTGCTTCGATGTAGTCGGGATCAATATCGCCCACGACGATGATGGCTTGGTTGTCAGGCCTGTACCACTCCTCGTAGTAGTCGCGAAGAGCTTGCGGCGGAAAATTATCCACGACCTCCATAGTACCTATGGGCAGGCGCACACCATACTTATTGTCAGGGTAGATTGTGGGTAATAGTTGCTCGTACAAGCGCATTGTGCCTACCATGCGCATACGCCATTCCTCATGGATGACACCGCGTTCGCTGTCTATTTCCTTGGGATCCAGGAGAAGTCCGTCAGCCCAGTCATGCAAGATAAGCAGGCACGAGTCCACCACTGCTTTGTCTGCTACGGGAACGCTGGAGATGTTGTAGACGGTTTCATCTACACCGGTGTAGGCATTGAGGTTTTGACCGAAGCGAACACCTTTAGTTGCCAGCCAATCGATGACCTTATTGCCGGGGAAATTGACCGTTCCATTGAAGCACATGTGCTCCAAGAAGTGAGCTAAGCCTCGCTGACTGTCATTTTCGAGAATTGAACCGACATTCTGTGCAATAAAGAAGTCAGCTTGCCCCTTAGGGGTTTCGTTGTGGCGGATGTAGTACGTCAAACCATTGTCAAGACGTCCTACGCGCAACGCGCTGTCGGCGGGTATCTCGGGCATACCCTGGGCGTTAACGCCCAAGATGCCTATAACAGCCGCAGACAGGCTCATTAATAGCTTTTTCATTTGTTATATCATTTAATGTTATGTGATTACTTATTCGTAAATCATATAAGTTAGACGTTCCGTTTTGGGAAAAATTACACGACTATCGGTTAAAGTTTGTTAAGCATCGCTAAGTATAGCGTGGCTATCAGTCGTTAAGGTCTTCGAGACCGAAATAAGTGATGCCTTTAAGCGACAGCAAGTCCACGAGTTCATAAGGCTCGAATGTAATTTCGATATTTCCTTGAGCGTAAGATGCGATTTCGTAAGGTTGGTACGAAAAGACTATTTCGCCCAAAGAGTTGATATAGAAATTACCGTTTTCAGGCAAGCCTTCAACATCCGTGGGGCCTATGGCGCTGAACAGCTCACTGGCGCGGTCTCCTATAATACGCGGCAGATTCTTCAAACCTTTGGTTGAGAATAAGTCGTGGAGCGTAATGACTCCCTGCAATGTAGATTCGGCCGAATAGCCGAAATTGATATATCGCGTAGAACTCATGCCATGAGCGGCGCCGGGTTCAAGGGACTCGGAATGCACGCAATAGACAAGTAGCGAGGGTGTCAGTGTATACACAAAACCGTTGACACTGGCCTCGCCAAGGGTCGTAGCATCTTCGGCGTAAGCCGATACGGCCTTGTATCCCCCCTCGGACGGGCGTGTGCGCATCCACGTGGCTGCAGCCGCCATGACAGATGTCCCGGGCTTCGAATCAAAGGCATATGCGCAAATGCTGTCGCACAAAGCCGTAATGTCAGCCGATGCTACACGTAATGGCATTACGATACTTACCGAGTCATAAAACTGAACATCCTTGTCGCAAAGGAAATCGGCGGCAGAACCCACGAGCGAATAAGTAGCGCTGCGCTGAAAGGTCGTAAACGCAAGGTCGTTCCCTGACTGACCATTGATGGTACATCGATCTGTGCATGATGCTAATCCCGAAGTGAGGATGCCACCCAAAACGATAATTAAAAAATTGAACCTCATAATGTATATAGTTGCTTTAAAACATTCTATGATATGTAAAGGAGTGATGTGTCAGCTATGTATCGTAGCTTATATATAACGTATGAACTATCTTTTTGTATTTATCAATAAAAATAGTTTTCTCATTCCTGCATCAAAGCGCCCTTGGTGTCCTTCAAAGCCCTATACACCTGGCTGAACAGCCGAGGACGGATGCCGCAGGCATTGAATGCATCGTTGTCACGCGTAGGGTTGACGCGGTTGCACAGGAAAATAAAAAACATGTCGTTGGCCGGATCTACCCAAAACACCGTGCCCGTAAACCCAAGGTGTCCGAAAGTCTCGGCAGTAGCCTCATCGCAAGTGGGCGAATTATTGGGATTGGTCATATCAGGCTTGTCAAACCCCAGGCCTCGACGGCATGTAGAGCTATGGTCTGTCGTGAACAATTTGACCGTGCGTTCCGACAAAACTCTGTCTCCGCCATATACGCCGCCGTTAAGCCACATCTGGCACATTTTGGCAAGGTCGTCCGCATTTGCAAAAAGGCCTGCATTGCCTTGCACGCCGCCGCTGAAGTCAGCCATTTCGTCGTGCACATATCCCCATATGGTTTGACGGCGCAGGTACGTGTCCTTTTCGGTAGGCGCAATCTGCGAGCGCGGATATTCGTCCAACGGGCGATAGCACATCGTAGTCATGCCAAGAGGTGCCCAAAGATGGGTTTTGCACCACAGCTGATGCGGTGTTGCGGTAGCTCGCTGCTCTGCATCCATGAGCAGGGCAAAATTGAGGCACGAATAGTTGTAACACTTTGAGGCTCGCAATGGTATATTGTAAATGCGGTGCATCACGCTATCGTAGGTGCACCGTCCCACATATATGCCGTCGGCACTTGCTATGTCAAATTGTGCCGTACGTATGGGCGAGGATATGTCTTGGCGCAACTTCGCAGAAGTGGCGCCGAATAGGCCGCGCTGCACCTGAATAGTGTGTGCGCTGTCCCTCCGGTGTACTAATAGCGGGCGAGCATATGTAGCCGTATCCATCATCATGTCAAACATATTAAGTGCCGCCGGCATACCGCTCTCGTGATACAACAACTGGCGAATTGTGATATCCTGCTTGCCATCCGAACGAGCAGCCAAAGCGGGAATATAACGTGAAGCTTTGGCATCGATATCTATTTTTCCATGATCTACGGCAGTCATAATGCCCGGAAGTGTGCCCATGGCCTTGCTGACAGATGCGAGGTCGTACATTGTAAAAGGTGTCACTATGTCGCCGCCGGCAGTGATATGACCGTACGAGCGGTCCACTACGATGTCGCCGCCGCGTCCGACCACAACCTGACATCCGGGAAATGCGCCTAATGCCAAAGCCTCGCCGACTATGGCATCAATGCTGTCTGTAAGTGCCGCGTCCATCCCATGTGCTTGAGGCGATGAATAGCCCAGACGAGTCTTATGTAAGCGATGGCCGGTGCCAATCTTTGCTATGCCGTGCAGATTGACAGGCAGAGTGCCTGAGACTTCTATGCCACCGAAGACGGCTTCGGCAGCAGCTCGACGTAGCTCGGGTGTGTCGTCATAAGCCAATACTAACGATTGTTCGTGTCCTAAAGCACCTCCTTTGAGACGCGACATCTTGTATGGATTAACAAAAAAAGCTTCCACGAGCGACATCTTGCTCGCACCTTTGGCCTTGACAGCCTTAGACAATACATTCAGGGCTTGACGTGATGACCCTTTATCGTTGAATACGCCTACGATAACTGTATTGTGTTTACATATAGCCGCTATATCAGCCGAGCTGAAAGACCCGGTACGAGACGCATAGAGGTCCACCGGCGCATATCGCCGACAAGTGTTGCTGAAATCATTCGAGGCTTCGGCGCCTATGCTCACGACTGCAATGCTTTTTTGCCCGAGATGGCGCAAAGGCAGGATGTTATGCTCGTTGCGAATGACAGTAATAGCACCCTCGGCAATGCGGCGTAGCAAGTCATCGGCACCAACGCTGTTGATGCGCTCCGAAAGATTGTTGCGGTCGATAGGTGTGTATTTAGAAAGCCCCAGATAGTATTTATATCGAAGCACTCGACGACAATGCGTCTCCACCTCTTCAGCCGAAATCTTGCCGGAAGCAATGGCTGCCATCACAGCGTCAATGTCCCTTGCTGTATTGGGCGGGCACAATAGTATATCTGCTCCGGCACGTAAAGCGGCTACGCATGGATTGGCGACAGCCTCCGTGGCACCTTTCATGCCAAGCGCATCTGTGTAAATTAGACCGTCAAAGCCCAGAGTATTACGCAGCAGTTCGGTAGTAATTTTGCGTGACAGCGAAGCCGGAGTAGAGCTTTTGTCATAAGTCGGTACGGCAAGGTGTGCAGTCATGATTCCGCTGTGGCCCTCGGCAATGAAGCGTCGGAAAGGCACCAACTCCACTTGTTCCATCTGATGCCGGGTGTGTGTCAGTGTCGGCAGGGTCTTGTGCGAATCGCTGTTGGTATCACCATGTCCGGGGAAGTGTTTGGCAACAGCTTGCACACCGCCATCTTCCAGTCCGCGTGAGTATGCGCAGACAAGTGAGGCGACTTTTTGGGGGTCTTCGCCAAATGATCGATACGAAATCACCGGGTTGTCAGGATTGGAATTGACATCGGCCACTGGGGCAAAATTGACGTGTATGCCCATGATGCGACACTCGCGAGCCATTTCTCGCCCATATTCATACATCAACGACTCGCCATTGTGTATGGCACCCAGTGCCATGTTGTGCGGGAAGCGGGGAGTTTTGGGTATGCGCATACGCAGACCCCATTCGCCGTCAAAGGTCATCAATAACGGCACGCTGGCCTGAGCTTGAGCGTAATTAGTCATGTCTGCATATTGGGCTATAAAACCCTCGGTGAAAATTAGTCCGCCGACTTCATTGTCTTTCACCAAAGACCGCAACATTGCACGCGAAACATCTCCACGTGTAGGTACAACTTTGGGAAAGAACAATTGTGAAACTCTCCGGCGCGGCGACAAAGAATTGTATACCGAATCGACCCAATGGTTACATGCCGACTCATCCGCCTTGACTGCGATGTTAACCTTATGCTCGGATACGCCATGTTTGGATGATGATGGCGTTGGCACAGCGATAATGCATGTCGAGGCAATGAGCGTAAACAGTGCCGTTGTCGAAGATGTAAGGAATCGAAATATACACATGTCGTTACTATTTATTTCAGCCGCCACAGTCGATACATATAGTATCGTGAACGGTGACGGCTGAATCTTGTCATATTCTGAGATGAGGTGCTATTTAACAGGGTGCATACGAACAGTTTTGTCCGGATTCAGGCGGCGGGGTATGGATTTGTCGTTGCGTACATAGTCGACCAATTCGTCAAATACTTTGTCTTTGGACGAGGCTACAATAGTTCCGCGTGTAAAGCCGGTCATATAATCACCGCCTCCGGCAAGATAATTGATGGTGACAACGCGATAAGTCTTGTTCGGGTCAATATTTTTGCCGTTGAGTTTGGCTGACAAGGTTTTCTTTGTCTGCGGATCGAAGACCACATCGACGCCTTTGCTGACGCCATTGCCATTGGTCGAGGCCATAACATCGAATACAGACATCAAATCCGAACCCTTGATGTCGACCACTTGGATGTAATTCGTGAACGGCATCATGGTTATCAATCCACCCTCGGTAATCTCGCCTTTAGCCATATCGTGACGTATGCCACCCTTGTTTATTATTGCAAAATCCGCCTTGGTAAGTTTGTTCGCAGATAGTAACTTGTTACCTCTATTGTATATGAAGTCCGAGACAAAGTTCAACAGCTGCGGACCATCGGCAGGCAAGTCTATAGCAGCCTGACGACCGGTGGGTACGTGCATCAGCGAATCTACTCCGTGGCGATAAGGCTCAAGGCTTTGTTCAAGTTCACGATCTACTCGATTGTCAAGGCGAGCGTTAATTGGAATAAGCGAATACTCGGTGCTATTGTTGTCCGAGAGATTGATAACGATACGACCTATATTTACGCCGTATCGACCTGTCTGAGCGACCAATACGCTGTCCCCGTTTGCATTGGCTATGCGCCACGGCATCCCGGCTTTAGGATGTACCGGGTCAATGACATCATGGCTGTGGCCACCTATGATGACATCAATGTCCTTGGATGCTTTGGCAAGATCCACATCTCCGATAGTTCCTTCGCCATCGGGACTGTATCCAATATGGGTCACAGCTACTACAGCGTCCACGCCTTCGACATCTTTTAGATAGGCGGCAGTGATGTTGGCGCTTTTGATGATGTCCTTGTAGTGCACTCCGTCATAACTACCTTCCATAACCATTCCCTTGGGATTAAGGTTGAGCGCAATGAAGCCTACGCGTTTTTCCCCGATAGTGTCTATGCAATAGCGTTGGAACATCCCGGCGAGCGGACCGCTGAAATCATAATTGGTAGAAAGCAGTGTTGCGTGGCTTCCGCGAAGATTTTCGGACAATTGCTCCGAACCGTTATCAAACTCGTGATTGCCAAGAATACGTATGTCGTATCCAAGGATATTCATCATCTTGTTCTCGACCTCGCCTTTATACAAGTTGAAATAAAGCGTACCTTGGACGATATCGCCGGCATCAATAACTCTCACGTAAGGATCACAGGCACGCACACTATCAATAACCACCTTGCGCCGCAGTATGCCACCGAGGCCTTTGTCGTCAGGGTCTATGTGTGAGTGGGTATCATTGGTGTGCAGTATGGTAAGCCGTTGTGCCGGGACATCGACAGCCATAGCCATACACACTATAGCACTTGCGGCAATGACGCCACAGCGTCTGAATGTAGAAGATGAGTTGTGTGTCATATATATATATATATATTATTTATTGATATTCAATACCATATGTCATAGGCAAAAAGCCGGTGACACATTAAAACTTATCGATGCAAAAATACTCATTAATTTGCAAACATCCACTATTTTATCAAGAATAAAAGCAGGTCAAAATGTATGAATTTAGCAAAATATTGATGCCTAAGTATCAAAATCCACTTCGAGCAAAATATTCGGTTAAATCATCAATCGTTCTATTACAGAATTAAACCGGTACATAGGTGCGCCGAATGAATAGTCATATGCGCTTTGTAGATTCTTAAACGAAGTGCTCTCAAGCCCGGAGTGTTACAACAGGCTATAGCTCTCTTGGTGGAAAAACGATGGTCGCCCGAACAGATTTCAGCCTATCTTAAAAAGCGAGAAGTCAAGATATCCAAAGAACGTATCTATCAGGAAATCAGAACGCGTCCGGAACTGGCTAAATATTGCCACCACCATATGAAGTATCGCCGGCATAAGCCAAAAACATACAAAAAGGCCGGGAAATCCCTGATACCCAACAGAGTGTCAATTCACGACCGCCCCGTAGAGGCAGATGGTACTCGTTTCGGTGATTGGGAAATGGACCTGGTGATAGGAAAGGGTCAGAAAAGTGCAGTCTTGACCGTCATAGAACGCAGCCGAAATATGTTTATGCAAAAGAAGCTCCCATCCAAGAAGCCGGAAGATGTCGCGAAAGCTGTTATTGCCCTTCTGGTACCATACAAAAAATATGTGCTCACCATTACGACAGACAACGGATTTGAATTTCGTGACCACGAAGACATTGCAGAAGCTCTTGACTGCAAAATATACTTTGCCGATCCTTATTGCTCCGGGCAAAAAGGAGCAGTCGAAAACGCCAATAAAATCTTCCGTGAGTTTTTCCCTAAGGGCACTGATTTCAGAAAGATATCACAGCAAGAGTTGAACAAGGTTCAGTATCTGATAAACGATAGACCTAAGAAAAAATTAGGCTTTTCTACTCCAAAAATTGAGTTCTACAAAATGATTCATTAATTTTGCACTTGCCACTTGACTCTACAGTCAGAAAAGACACAACAACAAGGCTGATATTCAAAATATTATTCGTATATTTGCATTTGATTATCAACAACTTCAAAATCCTGCATATGAAAACCCGATTGGCACTCCTTTTTAGTATTGTTTTTTCGGTGCTGAATATTTCAGCAGAAGTTCCTGAAAAAGCAATCCCTTTCATTCTCGACTCACATGTATATATACAAGGGGTAATTGCCGACACAATTCCAGTGTCGCTGATATACGATACAGGGGCGGACAGACTGTATATGGATAAAGACTATATGGATTTATCCACATTCGGCAAGTTGCCGTTACGTAAAGCTCGTGCCAAAATGGGAGGTGCTGGAAATGACGGAGTAAAGACTGTTCCCATCATAATAGACACGATACCTCTGCAAATGGGTGATGTCGTACACAAAGAGCATATTACCCCTATAATTAATTTACGTGAGATTTTGGGACGACATGCGGACGGGATGATAGGCAACAACGCTGTATTTGATAAGCCGTTGTTAGTGAATTATACTGATAGATACCTACTATCAATTGACAGTCTTACTCCTGGGATACTTGATGGATACACAAAACTTCCTGCGCAATTCAATGACAACAGAATTGATATTGAATGTGAGCTAAAAATTGACTCCATTCAAAGTGTAAAAGGTGCTTTCCGTCTTGATTTAGGTTGTGGTAGCACTATAATACTGACAAATGCAGCAAGAAAAGGTATTGATTTAACCGGGAAACCGCAAGCAATCTGCTATTACTCAAATATGGGAGTTGGCGGCGATGGTTCAGATGTGAATTTCAGAGTTGAATCATTCAAGCTCCTTGACGAATTGTATAACATAGTTATATCAGCATCGTATAATACGGAGGGGGCTTTGTCAGACCGTGCTCATTTGGGAATTATTGGTAATGATATATTGTGCCATTATGACTTGATAATCGATGCTCCCAATAATGTGCTGTATGCTCGAAGAAGTGGCAATACGGACACCTCTTACCAAAAGAGCACAAAAATACAAATGGGATATGTTGATAGAACGGATATTGGTGATGGATGGATTGTAAGCAGCATTTATTATGATGGAATAGCTCAAAAAGCTGGATTTGAGATAGGAGATGAGATCCTGTCTATAAACGGCAGATCGGTTAAAGAAATCTCGTGGGAGGAACAGCGCAAAGGTCTTGGCTTAACAGGGCCGACCACTTACGAAGTTAAGAAAAAGAACGGTGAAATTGTAACCTATATTCTCAATATAGAGAAGGAAATTATATAGTAACGCTTCGTCGCATAACGTCGAGATTGAGGGAGTTGGATATGGCACGGCAGAACTCTTGACCGAGAGAGTCTGCATAAAATTCCTGAATGTTCATTACCGAGGCGAAATACTTGCGCGAGAACCAACGCTTGCGTTTGCGACCGTTGGCTTTGCCGATGTCGCCGGAGTTGCCGCGTGGAGCGTTTCGCCCTGTGCCATAGTCAACAAACAGTCCGTAGGTGTTGAACGCTTGCGAAAGCGTTATGTCGATGAACTTGCCGTCGGCTGTAATTGATACACCTACCGTTGTGCGGTATAACGCTCCTGTGTCAATCACACCGAGAAGCGAGATTTGCTCGCGCAATATCTTAACCATCGTGGCATTGAAAGCGCGGACGTATTTACGCCGTGCTTCAACCTGTTCTTTCTCACTCGACCCATTCATCAGCGTTGTATCTTAAATCAGTGAACACATCGACGGCTATCTGAAAGTAAGCCCCGGCTGCTCCGCTGAAAAAATAGCGGTCAATCTCGTTGAACGATATTCGGGGGTCAAGGTAGATGCAGTTCTGCTCTAACCTGACCTTTTCAGGGAGAAGCCGCGACATAAATTGTCGGAACAATTCGCGCATTATTTCCATACACTCGGCACGAGCCTCAATATCTTCAGCGGCGTGGCGCATGGCGAAGAATATGGTCTTGACACATCGGGTACGCGGCGTGTTGTTCAACTCTCGAGAAAAATTAAATTTTTCAACCCCGGTTGCCGAATTCTTCAGCCATTTTTCGTAATATTGCATTTGCCTTTGGACTCTACCTGCGCTTCAAAATAATGCGGAAGAAATGAAGGATGATTGCTTATTTTAAGCTTTTATCTATTAAAGCTCTATGGCTGCTTCTGTTTTTTTGTAGACGTATGTCACAAAATACCGCCTGTAGCGTCTAATATATGAAAGCAATCCAAAGTACAGTCTACAACAGTCTACATAAGACAACAAAACAAATAAAAATAATGAAACCTATCAAATCAATAAAACCGACCGTTTTGGCAATCGTTCTATCAGCTGTATGTCTGCCGGCTGCGGCACAGACTGTATCGGCGGACACGATACAAGAACAAACAGACACCACACAGATTGAAGAACTGCAAGAGGTGGTTATAAAAGCGCCTAAGGTTGTGCGCAAATCCGATATGGACCTGTATTTCCCAAGCAGTAGTGCCGTTGAACATTCCAAGAACGGTATGACGCTGCTACGCAATATGATGATTCCGTCTTTGGAGGTCAACGAGGTGATGGGGACGGTGACTTCAGCCGGTCAGAGCGTACAAGTGCGCATCAACGGACGCGAGGCTACCGTCAAACAAGTGAAGGCACTACTTCCGCAGAGCATAAAGCGCGTTGAATGGATTACCGAGCCGGGACTGCGTTACAACGGGGCATACGCCGTGTTGAACTTCATCGTGCGCAACCCTGACGCCGGAGGCTCGTTTATGGCGGATGCCATGCCGGCACTGACGGCCAAGTGGGGACAACATAATGCCAACGTCAAGCTCAATTACGGGCGCTCACAATGGGAGGTAGGCGGCGAATACAAGCTCACCAGTGATCTTGACATATACCGTGATTATATGGAGCGTTTCACCTATGCAGACGGGACGTCACTGACACGCAACGAAAAAGCTCAAGGAGGAAGTCTCGATAATAACTTCGCGGACGCCAATCTGACTTACAGCTATATAAAGCCTGATACTACAACCATTTACGTTGGCTTCTCCATAAATAGGGACATGGGAACGGGCAACGAATATAACGGACTGATGTCGATGAGCGACGGACGCCCGGATATCCTGTTGCGGGACGTAACAAACAGTCGCGGAACTTCGCCGGCATTCGGCGCATATTTGGAACAAAAATTTCCTCGTCGCCAGTCGCTGGTAGTGGACTTGAACGCGTCATGGGATATGGGCCGTACATACAACAGCTATGTGGAGCGTGATGCTGCCTCCGGAGATTTACTCACGGACGTGTCCACTGATATCTATGACCGTAACCAGGGATATGCGATGGAGGCCGATTATATCAAGCGTTGGGACAACGGTCGTTTGACGGCAGGTGCATCATATAAATACAGTCGCAGCCGCTCGCAGTACGACAACCTTGATGGGGAGATTTTCCACCAACGTCAGGACAAGGCATACTTCTTTGCCGAGTACTACCACCGTATTAATAAAGTGTCGCTGACCGCCGGTATGGGTGCTAATTTCACATCCTTCAAATTTGCCGAGACTGGGCAGGGCAATAGCTCATGGAATATGCGCCCCGAATTTTCCGCCTCATATGCCATAAACAACAAACACCAATTACGTCTCAACTTTACCTCCTGGCAGACTGCGCCGACGCTGATGCAGACAAATATCGCCGCACAACAGCTCGACGGTTTCCAGTGGCGTATCGGCAACCAGGACTTGAAAACCTCGTCCTCGTATATGCTGTCGCTGCGATACAATTTCACATTGCCACGAATCATAGGCTCCTTCGGAATCAACGGCTTCACCTCACCCAATGCCATTGCCCCGTACATGTACTGGGACGGAGACCGCCTTGTGACATCATACGAGAACAGCCGCGGTTTCCAGCAATTGTTACTGCGCTTTTCACCGCAGGTTGAGGTCATCCCCGAATGGTTTATGGTCAACGGCAGCATTACCTACAGCGCCGAGCGTATGCGCGGCAACGGTTATACGCACTACAACCACAACTGGAGCGGCAGCGTATCCGCGATGCTTTCGCACTGGGGATTCACGCTGACGACCATGTACCAGCGTTCGTCCAAAGACCTTTTTGGTGAAACAATCTCATGAGGCGAGAATCTATCCGTGGTTATGCTCTCATACGACTGGAAAAACTGGAGCTTCGGCGGCGGTGTGATTATGCCTTTCGGACGGTACGACCAAGGTGCAAAACAAATCAGTCGCTATAATACCAACGAAAAGCACAACCGTATGGATATGCGAATGCCGTATCTACGCATATCCTACAATATCCAATGGGGACGACAGAAACAGGGCGTGAACAAACTGATAAACGCCGGCGCGGATACGCAGCGTTCGACCGCCGGAGGCAGATAATACAGCCACATAAGATAATAATAAGGTTGAGCCGGGTCGGCTGTCGCCCAATAATACATGGGGACAGCTGACCCGAAGTTTTGTATTCGGAGTTTTGTGCGTACAAAAGACAGCCGAGAAAGCCTCCAATCAAAAAAATATTCGTATTTTTGCTGAAAAAAGTAAGGCGTTGTCGATATTGGTGGCGTCGGACAATTTGTATGCACAATCCAATCATCTGAAACAGATATGCTTATCATAGGTATAGCCGGTGGAACCGGTTCGGGCAAGACCACAGTCGTAAACAAAATTATAAATGCACTTCCGGCAGGGGAGGTCGCCGTATTGCCGCAAGACTCATACTACAAAGATTCCAGCCATATTCCACCTGAAGAACGCAGTAAAATAAATTTTGACGAACCTGCCGCCATCGAATGGCCATTGCTGCGCAAGCACTTGGACATGCTACGTCAAGGCCATAGTGTCGAAATGCCCACATATTCATATCTGACATGTACACGCCAGCCCGAAGTGGTACACGTTGAGCCGAGGGAAGTCGTCATAGTCGAAGGCATTCTAGTATTATGCGAGCCCACCTTGCGCGAAATGATGGATGTCAAGGTCTTTGTAGACGCAGACCCGGACGATCGGCTTATACGAGTCATCGCTCGTGATTGTATCCAGCGCGGACGTACGCCGCAAATGGTCATTGACCGCTACCAAGGCGTACTTAAGCCCATGCACATGCAACATATCGAACCATCCAAACGTTATGCCGACCTCATTGTACCTCAAGGCGGGAGCAACACTGTTGCTATCAATTTGCTGACCGACTATATAGAAAGCAGGCTACGTCGTTCGCACAATACGCCCAGTAATTAAATTGAGTATGAAGATTTCAACACCAAAGATTTCGCTACCCAAAATATTCCTTCCGCATATCGGCAAGAGAAGTCGGGACGAAGAAGACAAAGCCTCGGCTATAGATCAAACAAGCCTGCCGGAAGTCGATGACTGCGAGGCTATGCTTCGCACCGATGATCTCGTGAAAATCTACGGTAAGCGTACCGTTGTCGACCATGTGTCCATAAATGTCACCAAAGGAGAGATTGTCGGACTTCTTGGTCCCAACGGAGCGGGCAAGACCACGACGTTTTATATGACCACAGGACTGATACGACCCAACGCCGGACGAATATTCCTCAATGACACAGATATCACCTCTTATCCGGTATATAGACGTGCACAATGCGGTATTGCATACCTGCCGCAGGACGCCTCGGTATTTCGCAGTCTTAGCGTAGAGGACAACATCCGTGCAGTGCTCGAGATGACAGGTAAACCCAAAGAATACCAGAAAGCCAAGCTCGAAAGCCTCATAGACGAATTCAATCTACAAAAAGTAAGGCATAACCTCGGCAGCCGGCTGAGTGGCGGCGAAAGACGCCGTACAGAGATAGCGCGATGCCTTGCTATAGATCCGAAGTTTATCATGCTTGACGAACCCTTTGCCGGAGTTGACCCCATAGCTGTCGAGGACATCCAGTCCGTAGTTGTCAAACTTAAAGAAAAGAATATCGGTATTCTGATTACCGACCACAATCCCCACGCAACATTGAGCATCACAGACCGTGCCTACTTGCTGTTTGAAGGGCGCATACTCTATCAAGGCACATCGCGCCAATTGGCCGAAAATCCCGTGGTACGCGAAAAATACCTCGGCCGAGACTTCGTATATTAATACTGCTTAACAGACGTCTTTTAAAGCAAAAATATAACACAAACGATAAAGATTCTTTTTCAAAATAAACAGTCACAAACGATGAAAAAGATAATAAAAACGCTCGTTATAGCCTACGCAATTCTAACTTCATCCGTACCTGCCGTTTGGGCACAGATAGATTTTTCACGACTGATTAGCGGGGCACAGAAAGCCGTACAAGCATTCACGCTTAGCGATGAACAAATCAACGCTTACGTACACGAATACATACAGCATAGCGATTCGACAAATAAAGTCCTGCCGGAGACATCGCCATACGTCATCCGACTGCGCAGTCTTACTCAGAGCCTGACAGACGTTGAGGGTACGCCGCTCAATTTCAAGGTATATGAGGCCACCGAGGTTAATGCCTTCGCATGTGCGGACGGCAGCGTGCGCGTATACTCGGCATTGATGGATGCCATGGATGATAATGAGTTGCTTGGTGTTATCGGACATGAAATTGGTCACGTCGCACACCGCGATTCGCGCAAGGCGTTCCAAACTGCATTGATGACTTCGGCGCTCAAAGACGGCATCGCTTCAAGAGGGGGCGTGGTGGCACAACTCACAGACTCGCAACTCGGGCAATTGGGCGAGGCCCTTGTCAATGCACGCTACTCCCAAAAACAAGAGAATAATGCCGATGATTACGGCTATGATTTTCTAAAAAAGCACGGCAAGAACCCAGCGGCAATGGCCGCATCGTTCAAGAAGTTGAAACAGCTTGAGGGCACAACATCGACCGGGATCAATATGGTTAACCAACTTTTCAGCTCACATCCTCAATTGGAAAAGCGCATTAAACGCATGGAGAAGAAATGCAAAAAAGACGGCTATGACCTGACTGCGCTGGCTGGAAAAACACAGGCAGATTACAACAAAACAACGACAGTATCCACATTTCCAAACGACAAATCTTCCAAGACATCCAAATCAACAAAATCCGGTAAGTCCGGCAAATCGAGCAAGACTTCAAAAACATCCAAGTCTACGAAGAGTTCCAAATCCTCAAAGACGTCCAAAAACCGCAAGACTTCAAAATAATTTAAATAAAGGACTATTCGGACTCTTTTCGAGAAACGAGCCGTTGCACAATTCCGAGAGGCCGAACAACCATATAATAATATGACACCATCTCAGCAAGGATACTTCCGAGTGGCATCAGCTGTACCATCTGTTGCCGTTGGCGATGTACGCTCAAATACCGAAGCAATCATAGCCATGGCACGCGAACTTGCAACCAAGCATGTTCGCATCGCCGTATTTCCCGAACTATGCATCACAGGCTACACTTGCGGAGACTTATTTCATAACGACCTCTTGCTGGAAACGGCCGAAAAGGCAATCAAGAAACTCCTAAACGAATCCCGTACTTTCAGCAGTACAATCATCGTTGGTGTCCCTGTAAGATTGCATACAGCATTATACAATTGTGCTGCAGTCATCTGTAATGGCGAACTTAAAGCTCTTGTCCCAAAGACCTATATACCTAATTACAACGAATTTTACGAAAAACGCTGGTGGACATCCGGTCTGAACATAGACACGACAATCGAATTTGCCGGGCAAAAAGTGCCGCTATCGACAGCCACACTTCTTAAGGTAGACGAGATATCCTTTGCCATGGAAATATGCGAAGATCTCTGGACCACAATACCACCCAGCTGTCACCTCGCCATGGCCGGAGCAGAGGTGATATTTAATCTCTCTGCTTCAGATACCATTGTAGGCAAATACGAATACCTTACCGATTTAGTCAAACAGCAATCTGCACGATGCCAGTGTGCATACGTGTACGCATCTTGCGGATATGGCGAATCGTCCACCGACCTTGTTTTTGACGGCATTGCCATGATAGCCGAAAACGGATGCACACTTGCTTGTGCAAAACGCTGGCAACGCCAACCACATTACGCCATAGCAGACATTGATATTCGTGCAATACGCCGCGACCGCATACATTGCGGATCATTTCACGATTGCTCAATCTCACAAGCGCCGAACAAGGTGCGCATCATAGACATTGATGCCAAATCCACCGATGATACAGGGGAGGCTCTGATGCGACTAATACAACCCCTGCCATTTGTGCCTCATGACACAGACAGTCGAGACAAACGTTGCTTAGACATCATCAACATTCAGTCCGCCGGGTTGAGCAAAAGACTGGAAGCCACTCATACGAGCAATCTTGTAATTGGCATTTCCGGTGGACTTGATTCTACGTTGGCTCTACTGGTCGCTGTACATGCTTTTGATAGCCTCGGCCTCGAGCGAAAAGGTATTATCGGCGTAACTATGCCCGGATTTGGTACTACAGGGCGTACATACAACAATGCTATGGATTTGATGCGTCATCTCGGGATTACGATACGCGAGATTTCGATATGCGATGCTGTGACACAACATTTCAAAGACATCGGCCACAATCATGAGGTGAGAGATGTTACCTACGAAAACAGTCAGGCACGCGAGCGTACACAAATACTCATGGATATAGCCAACCAAAGCGGAGGCATGGTACTCGGCACGGGCGACCTATCTGAATTAGCATTAGGATGGGCCACATACAACGGCGATCACATGTCCATGTATGCCGTCAATGCAGGTGTACCCAAAACTCTTGTGCGTCACCTCGTAGATTCCTTCGCATGCCGGGCTAAAGAATATGGCGATGCTAAGCTGCACGATGTACTCGCCGACATTATAGACACCCCCATAAGCCCTGAGCTGATTCCCGCCGATAGTAACGATAATATTATACAAAAGACAGAAGACCTCGTCGGGCCTTACGAACTGCACGACTTCTTTCTGTATTATATCCTTCGCTTCGGATTCGGCCCCTCGCGCATATACTATATGGCACGTACGGCACTTGGCGACAGATACGATGATGCAACCATAAAGAAGTGGTTGACAATATTTATACGTCGTTTTTTCAGTCAACAGTTCAAGCGCTCATGTCTTCCGGATGGCCCTAAAGTCGGTTCGGTTTGTCTGTCACCGCGCGGCGATTGGCGTATGCCCAGCGATGCCAATTCGGCTCTATGGCTCGAAGAATGCCAAAACTTGTGACCTCCGCATGAAGGCTTCTTCCGGACGATGGATTTCCAGCCGCTTAAGTCATATCAGCGGAACGCGAAGTGTACGCACCGGCAGTATCATTGCTGTTGCTGGTGTGGCTTGTGCTGTTGCTGTAATGCTACTTACCATAGGGATTGCTCTTGGCTTCAAACACGATATTAAAGCCAAGCTTTCAGGATTTGAATCCCAGATAGGTATTACACCTGCGTACTCCTACATGACCGGACGTACGGATAGTACAATCACCCTTGATGCTGCACTACGTCGAACCATCGATAGTATTATGCCGCAGGCGACTGTTACATTGGCTTACAGACAGCCGGCCATACTTAAGCCTTCAGACGACTTTTCAGCCGTTATTATTTACGGATACGATGACGTCCATGACACTGCTTTTGAACAGAAAAACATCATCAAAGGCGTCATGCCATTATATGCAAAGGACCGAGCGGCAGACAACATGGTGGTTATATCGTCCTATACCGCATCAAGACTGCATCTTGATGTCGGAGACCGGATTACGGTATGCTTCTTTATAAATGGCGCCATCAAAGCCAGACCGATGAAAATCGCAGCCATCTACAATTCCGGCTTTGGTGAATACGACCATACGATAGCATATGGTAGCTTGCGGATGTTGCAGCGGCTGAACAAAGTGAGTGATAACACAGGCAATATAATAGAAATTAATGGTTTACCGCAAGAAATCGTTTCGAGCAAGGCACAATCCTTGCAGCAAGTTCTTATAGACCATGCTCAACATTTTGGAACACCCGAAGTGCCCATAGTAGATAATATCACCCATACCGGGGCAATATATCTCAATTGGCTTGATCTATTGGATACCAATGTCATCGTAATCTTTATCCTGATGTGCTGTGTAGGCAGCCTCACCCTAATTTCAAGCCTTTTTATCATTATCCTAGATAATATTCGAACCATAGGAATCCTACGCTCCATAGGGGCGACACGTGGATACGTAGATGCGATATTTGTACGCATTTGTATGCGTCTTGTAGGGTGGGGCATCATCATCGGCAATGCCATAGGACTAGGTTTCGGCTATATACAAGAGCGATGGTATCCGATAGGACTTGATCCTGAGATGTACTACTTGGATAAAGTGCCATACACCTTTGACTGGATTAGCATTCTATTGATTAATGTGGGTGTCGCCATTTTGGCATGGTGTGTGCTAATATTTCCGGCAAAAGTTGCCGGTCGTATTTCGCCAGTCAAGACACTACGATATGAGTAACCCAAGTGACCAGAACGACACCTAAGGGATATTTATGCTTAATTATTGTTTATTAAAACTATAATGGTTGTACTCTGGCTAACCATTGGCAAAAAAGACGTAACTTTGTATGATAAAAACGCCGACAGTGATGCACTTGGCGTCACACAGGCGGCAGACAAAAAATAAATGAGACAAAACACAGACATACAACAACTTATAATCGACGGGATACAGGAGCGCAAGGGGCGCGGCATCACCATCGTTGATATGAGTCATATCGAATCGGCAGCCACGCCCAAATTCATAATTGCCCAAGGAGGCTCGCCCACGCAAGTAAGCGCCATAGCAGACAGTGTGCGCGACTATGTACTTGAACACGGCGACACGAAACCCTATAACTATGACGGATACTCCAATAGCGAATGGATTGTAATAGACTATGGCGACACTCTCGTGCATATTTTTCTACCGGAAGTACGTTTGCGCTATAATCTCGAAGACTTGTGGAGTGATGCCAACATTATCGATGTTCCGGATTTAGACTGACACAAGGCGAAGTAAGACACATAACATAGACCATAATTTTTCCAAACAACGACAAGACATCAAGATGCCTATACCACCAATGGGTCCACGCCCTAATGCCAAAAAGCCTAAGAACCGCTTCGGATTCAGTATGTTCTGGATGTACGCCTTAATAGTAATGTTCCTTTTCGGCATGTACTATATGGATAGTAACTCAATGAATCGCGAAGTGGAGTACTCAACATTCGAAGACTATTTATACAATGGCGGTTTTAAAAAGCTTGTCATATACATAGACAAAAACGAAGTCGAAGGTGTTCTAACCGGTACCATGGCCAAACAGGTATTCAAGGACAAAGACTCTTCGAACGACAAGTCAGAAGCTGTTGTCTCCACTGTCATACCTAACGTGGACAAGCTAACCGACAAGATAGACAGAGCCAAGGCCAATGGCGACATACCCAAGTCTATGACCGTTGAATGTCGCAAGTCCAGTGCTCTGAGTACCATCCTGCTTACATTCGGGCCCATAATTCTTCTAGTAGGATTATGGTTCCTGCTTATGCGGCGCATGAGCGGCGCAGCCGGTGGCGCAGGCGGCAATAGCGTCTTCAATGTGGGCAAGTCCAAAGCAAAAATATTCGACAAAGATAACGACAATAAGGTAACATTTCAGGATGTTGCCGGATTGCAAGAGGCCAAAACCGAAGTCGAGGAGATTGTCGAATTCCTTAAGAACCCATCGCGATATACTAACCTCGGCGGCAAGATCCCAAAGGGCGCGCTATTGGTAGGACCTCCGGGAACAGGCAAGACACTATTGGCAAAAGCCGTAGCCGGAGAAGCCAATGTTCCTTTCTTCAGCATGAGCGGCAGTGATTTTGTCGAAATGTTTGTTGGTGTGGGAGCTTCGCGTGTGCGAGATTTATTCAGACAGGCCAAAGAAAAGGCGCCATGCATTATATTCATTGACGAAATTGATGCCGTAGGCCGTGCTCGTGGACGCAACGCCAACATGGGTAGCAACGACGAACGCGAGAATACTCTCAACCAGTTACTTACCGAGATGGATGGATTTGGCAGCAATAGCGGAGTAATCTGTCTTGCAGCCACCAACCGTGTAGACATTCTTGATAAGGCACTTCTGCGAGCCGGACGCTTTGACAGACAAATATACGTAGACCTACCCGATGTCAATGATCGCGTGGCAATATTCAAGGTTCACCTGCGCGACATAAAATACGATGAAGCGCTTGACATAGATCTGCTTGCACGGCAGACAGCCGGGTTCTCGGGCGCAGACATCGCCAATGTTTGTAACGAAGCCGCACTCATAGCCGCGCGACACGACAAGAGCATAGTTAGCTCCGAGGACTTCAATGCAGCCATCGACCGAATAATAGGCGGACTTGAAAAGAAAAACAAGATCACCACCTCTGAAGAGAAGCGTGGTATAGCCGTACACGAGGCAGGACATGCTACCGTGTCATGGCATCTACGTTATGGAGATCCGCTCATAAAAGTCACCATTGTACCTCGCGGTAAAGCTTTGGGTGCAGCATGGTATGTCCCGGAAGAGCGCCAACTTGTACCGGCTCAAGCTTTACTTGACCAGATTTGTTCGCTGCTTGGCGGACGTGCCGCCGAAGACCTGGTAATAGGACAGGTGACCACAGGCGCGCTCAACGACCTTGAACGGGCAACTAAAGTAGCTTACTCATATGTTTCTTTATATGGCATGAGCGCCAAAATACCCAATATCAGTTACTATGACTCTACGGGTCAAGACTACGCATTCACCAAGCCTTACAGCGAAGGACGTGCACGCATCATAGACAATGAGGTCTCGCGCATCATCGACGAACAATACGAACGCGCCAAGAACATTTTGGCTCAATATCAAGAAGGTCTTGGCCGACTTGCCGATGAGCTATATAGCCGCGAAGTCATCTTTACCGCCGATGTAGAAGCCATATTCGGTCCACGTCAATGGACATCACGTAGCGATGAGATTATGGCGCTCAACAAAGATAACAAAAAAGATGAAAACACTTCCGACAATGTAGCAGAAGAACAAGCCGAGGACACCACATCCGCAGGCAATAACGGGAACGAAACAGCGCCATCGTCGTCAACCAAGCAATCCACACCTCCGCCATACAACGGAGAAAACCAATAAAACATTATCAATAGTATAATATGGCCGAGAATACATTGCTTGAACGCTTGGACGGAATAGAGGCACGCTTTCAGGAAGTTTCGACACTTCTGTCTGACCCCAACGTTATTGCAGACCAAAAGCGATATGTAACCCTCACCAAAGAGTATAAAGACCTGTCGGCACTAACCAAGGCGACAGACCATTACCGCCATCTTTTGGCAGACATCGCTGATGGCAAAGAAATTCTTGACAAAGATAATGACGATGATATTCGTGCGATGGCTAAAGAACAAATTGATAATGCCACAGCTCAATTGCCGGACGCCGAACAAGAAATAAAGTTATTGTTAATACCTTCCGATCCCGAGGACTCAAAAGATGTCATACTCGAAATACGGGCCGGTACCGGGGGTGACGAAGCCGCACTATTTGCCGGAGACTTGCTGAAAATGTACAGTAAATTCTGCGAGCATCGTGGCTGGTCTTTCAACATAACGAGCTACACCGAAGGCAGCTCCGGAGGTTTCAAGGAAGTAATAGTTGCCGTTAGCGGCGATGGTGTGTACGGCGTGCTCAAATATGAGAGCGGTGTACATCGTGTACAGCGTGTGCCGGCTACTGAGACACAGGGCCGTGTGCATACATCTGCGGCCACAGTAGCCGTATTGCCGGAAGCCGAACCATTTGATGTCGAAATTAATGAAGGCGAGATTAAATGGGACACATTCCGCAGTGGTGGTGCAGGCGGACAAAATGTCAATAAGGTAGAATCAGGTGTGCGCCTTCGCTACATGTGGCGTAACCCCAATACAGGCGAAACCGAAGAAATCCTGATCGAATGTACCGAGACGCGTGACCAACCTAAGAACAAAGAACGAGCGCTCTCCCGCTTAAGGACCTTTATTTACGACAAGGAACATCGAAAATATATGGATGACATTGCCTCACGGCGCAAGACTATGGTATCCACCGGAGACCGCTCGGCCAAAATACGCACATACAACTATCCTCAAGGGCGTATTACAGACCATCGCATAGGGTATACAATATACAACCTTGCGGCATTTATGGATGGAGACATCCAAGAGTGCATCGATAGGCTCACAGTTGCCGAGAATGCTGAGAAGCTCAAGTCTGCCGAACTATAATATATTCCACATAAACTATGAAGCGCATAGAACTTGTTAACCGGATTAAATCCAAAGGCTCATTTCTTTGCATAGGACTTGACCCAGATCCCAAACTTATGCCGTCTGTACTTGGTACAGACCCGGATGCAGTATTTACATTTAATAAGGCCATCATTGATGCGACCGCTCAATATTGTATTGCCTACAAGCCCAATACCGCTTTCTACGAATGCCTTGGTCTAAAAGGGTGGGAGACTTTGTCTGCCACAATCAGATATATCAAAGACAACTATCCAGACCATCTTGTAATTGCCGATGCCAAAAGAGGTGATATTGGCAACACCTCGCGCATGTATGCACGCGCATTTTTTGAAGAAATGCAGGTAGATGCTGTCACGGTTGCGCCCTACATGGGACAAGATAGTGTACAACCATTCTTAGACTACGAAGGCAAATGGACTGTGCTGCTGGCCTTGACGTCTAACAAAAGCGCCGAAGACTTTGAGATGATAAACGACAAAAACGGACATTGCATCTACGAAAGAGTCCTAAGGCGTTCACTGAGATGGGGCAATCCGGTAAACATGATGTATGTGGTAGGTGCTACACGCCCCGAAGCCTTTGAGACGATACGTAAAATAGTACCGCGGCATTTTCTCCTTGTACCCGGCGTCGGCGCACAAGGCGGAAGCCTTGAAGACGTATGCAAATACGGTCTCAACGATGAATGTGGACTTATCGTCAATAGCTCCCGTGCCATCATCTACGCATCCAATGGCGAAAACTATGCACAAGCGGCAGCCACCAAAGCCCGTAATATCGCTTGCAAAATGGCTGAAATTCTTAGAACCAGAGGACTTATAGACGAGTGTCCGCATCAATAGAACACCTGTTTTCTACGTCAAAAGCAGTAAATATGGAATTTTTTCATTAATTTTGCACGCAAATAAGGCGTACAATTCAACAATACGAACAATCAACATATATCTAAACATACAATTCCATAGATTATGACAATAGACAACTTTAACTTTGCCGGCAAGCGTGCTATCGTCCGTGTGGACTTCAATGTTCCCTTGGACGAAAATGGCAACGTCACCGATGACACCCGTATCCGCGGTGCTCTTCCTACCTTGAAAAAAATTCTTGCCGATGGTGGTTCGCTCATTATTATGTCACATATGGGCAAACCTAAAGGTAAAGTCAACCCCAAATTGTCACTCATCCAAATCAAGGACGTGGTGGCTAAAGCCCTGGGACATGATGTGAAATTCGCTGATGACGCCGCTAACGCAGGCGAAGCAGCAGCAGCGCTCAAGCCCGGCGAAGTATTGCTGCTTGAAAACCTTCGCTTCCATGCCGAAGAAGAAGGCAAACCCGTAGGCATCGACAAAGAAGATCCCGCATACGATGCAGCCAAAAAAGAAATGAAAGAGCGTCAAAAAGCATTTGCAAAGACCCTTGCATCCTATGCCGACGTATATGTAAATGATGCATTCGGTACTGCACATCGTCGTCACGCATCCACAGCCGTTATAGCCGACTACTTTGATGCCGACCACAAAATGCTCGGCTACCTTATGGAAAAAGAAGTCAAGGCCGTGGACAACATCTTAAGCGACATTAAACGTCCCTTCACAGCAATCATGGGTGGTAGCAAAGTTTCGACAAAGATCGGCATTATAGAGAACCTTATGGATAAGGTCGATAACCTCATATTATGTGGTGGTATGACCTATACCTTTGCTAAAGCACTCGGAGGCAAGGTCGGAACATCCATCTGCGAGAATGATAAGCTGGATCTTGCGCTCGATATCATCAAGAAGGCCAAAGACAAAGGTGTAAACCTTGTACTCGGTACAGATTGTGTTGCAGGCGATGCTTTCAGCAACGATTGCAACACCCAGATCTGCAGCGTTATGGAAATTCCAGATGGATGGGAAGGCCTTGATGCCGGACCTGAGACACGCAAAGCCTTTGCAGAGGCAATCAAGGGGGCTAAAACCATACTATGGAACGGCCCTGCCGGCGTATTCGAATTCGACAACTTCACCGCAGGTAGCCGTGCTATAGCTGATGCCATCGTAGAAGCAACGGAAAACGGAGCATTCTCCCTTGTAGGCGGAGGCGACAGCGTTGCCTGCATCAATAAATTCGGACTTGCCGATAAAGTATCCTATGTATCCACCGGTGGTGGCGCTCTACTTGAGGCCATCGAAGGCAAAGTACTACCCGGAATCGCAGCGATCAAAGGCTAAATGACATAACAGATACACTCAATTCATCCGGGTCATATGCCTCGGATGAATTGTTTTATTCATACAACGAGTGCCGCCCCGAACCCAGGACGGCACTCGCTGTACAATAAGCCTCTATTTTCGACTTATGCGAAAAACTGTGCCCTCTATAAGACTAACCCAGACATCACCTGTTGACGGATCAATGTCAATGCCATTGATTTCGCTGACACCAAGAGGAATACTCCACACAACTTTCTGCGCAACAGGATCCACGGCTGTTACAATACCGCGTCGACTTCCGGCATAGACAATCCCGGTATTATCCTCGGCCACAATGCATGGTGCATGCTCATAACCCAATCCCATGTCTATAGTCCAGAGTTCTTTGAATTTAGGACTTTGTGTATCCACTGCCACCAGTTCGCCGTCCATAGTCTTGGCATATACCATCGAGCCATCTCGGCTTACGCCAAGACTTTCGCGGTATTTATGGCTGTTGTCTCGCCACAACTGAGTTCCGGTTCTACGATCCAGTGCTGTCATATACCTGTCAGGAGCCACAACGAATACTTTGTCTCCAGTCACTACAGGCACAACATTGCCAGGGCCTAACATATTGGCTGTCTTGCCATTGTTCCAGTACCATCGTAGCTGCCCCGTACGTATATCAAGACACCGCAAATTAGTATCCCATGCACCGAATACTAGGTCATCTCCGGCTATTGTCGGCGCAGCCTGGCAATAATTAAATATTGAGTCATAACACCATATAACCTTTGCCGGGTTGGTCGTATCTCGGCACTCCATGCGCTTGTATCCGCCTTGAATATAACGTTTGCCGTCAGGAGATACGACTCCGTCAGCGACATAAGGACCTTCCTTGCTGGTGATATTACGCACTATACTCCCTGTGCGTGAGTCCAGAACAAGAATACCGCTGCAATACGGCGCAGCCACGAGGTGTTTTTTTCCTCCGAGACTCACCGGGCGGCTGAACACTGATGCACAGTCAGGGACACATACAGACCAGCGCAATTGACCATCACACTTGTTTATGGCCCGGATATTACCAATAGAAGTGGCAAAATACACGTTTTCAGCATCGAAGCCGATGCGTGTGAATATTGACGCGCTATCCGTCCACACACGAGTGACATCATATCCCGTCGGTACATTTGATTCATCGAAACCTATTCGGTTTTCTTTTATGGCCATATGCTTCATTCGATTAGATGTTGCGAATCGAGCCACCGGGTCCTTGTCCAACTGCTTGTCGTATACGAAAGTCCATTGCGGAGTCACATTGACAATGGAATATCCGTAATTTCCATTTCCCATATCAAGCGCACGTACCATGATACCCTCAATATCGCCTACATCATATCGCATCCAGCGGTGATAATGGCCGTTGATATGTGCAATCACAGGATATTGTAACAGAACATCGGCATAATCGCGCCAATTGTCAAGATCGTTTGGGCGTATTGGATAGTGATTGAACGAAAGGACTTTTGTACCAGGAATTACCAAGCTGTCAAGCGTAGACTTGAGCCAGTGAAGGTCTTCCTGCTTTATATGTCCGTCGCCCATCTTCATAAATGGACCGCAATTAATGCCTACCACTATTAACGAGTCAACTTTGAATACAAAGCGGTCATTGCCAAAGATATCCACAAACGTCTTGGTAGCGCTTTGGCTCCAATTGTTTTCGTGGTTGCCGGGCAATACATATAGTGGAAATCGTATTGCAGACACTATGGATTTCACGTTGGCTAACTGCTCGTCACTACCCTCGTTGGTTAAGTCGCCGTCAATGATGACGGCGTCATAATTGCCGGCATTGATTTCATCAACAACACGTCGTAACTGCACATCGTTGGCATTGCCGGGTGTTACATGTATGTCCGATAGTACGGCAAGACGTTGCGACCAAGCCATCGGTATAGCAATGGCAACAAGAAAAGTCACTAAGAATCTATTCAGGTGCATTTTATATTTAATTTGGTTTAATATTATGTTAGAACTTGGATTTTGTCGATATAACGTATGTAAAGATACAGACTTTTTTTGTAACTTCGCTATCCATTATGAGAAAGATTGACGATGAAACACGACAACGCATACTTGACGCAACAGATATTGTTGAAGTTGTTAGTGACTTTGTAAGTCTTAAACGTCGAGGAGCTAATTATATAGGTTTATGTCCGTTCCACAACGAACGGACTCCGTCATTCTCTGTTTCACGCAGTCGCGGTATATGTAAATGCTTCAGTTGCGGTGAAGGCGGATCGGCAGTCAATTTCATAATGAAAATAGAAAATATCGGATACTACGATGCGCTCAAATACCTTGCACGCAAATACGGCATTGAGGTAAAGGAACACGAAGTATCAGCAGAAGAGCGTGAAGCAGAGAACAGGCGTGAATCAATGATGGCCGTAAACACCTTCGCCTTAGAACATTTCGAGCATAACATACATGATACTGAAAACGGGCAAGGAATTGGACTGAGTTACTTCAAAGAACGCGGTATTAACGATGAAATGATTAAGCTTTTTCATCTGGGATACGCTCTTGATCGTCCAGATGAGCTGCTTAAATCCGCTTTAGCCAAAGGATACCGCGAACAAGTCCTTTTAGACACCGGATTATGTGCCAAGAATAGTCGCGGAATCACATACGACCGCTTTAAAGGTCGTGTAATATACCCAATATTCAGTGTTTCGGGCCGTCCGATAGCATTCGGCGGAAGAACATTGCGTTCCGACAAAAACATAGCAAAATACGTCAACTCCCCCGAATCAGAGATTTACCACAAGTCATCGGTACTTTACGGACTTTATCAGGCCAAACAATCCATCGTGCGTAAAGACAAATGCTTCCTTGTAGAAGGATACATGGATGTAATATCTATGTGTCAGGCCGGCATAACGAACGTGGTGGCCTCGTCCGGTACATCTTTGACTCAAGGCCAAATACGACTATTGCACCGTTTTACGAAAAACGTCACTGTGATTTACGACTCAGATGCGGCTGGCATCAAGGCATCACTTAGAGGCATAGACCTGCTACTTGCCGAAGGCCTGAACATAAAAGTGCTATTGCTGCCAGATGGAGACGATCCGGACACCTTTGCACAGCACAACAGCCCGGCATTTGTCGAAAAATACATTGAAGATAAGGAGCAGGACTTTATTAGCTTCAAGACCAATATATTACTTGATGGGGCAAAGAATGACCCTCTGCAACGCGCACAGGTTATTACCGACATTATAAACTCGGTCGCATGCATTCCCGACCCGATAACACGTCGCATATACCTACAAGAATGCAGTCGGATGTTAAATATGGACGAGACGACATTGGCGCTGCAACTGAAACGCGCCATTGCCGCCAAAGAAGAGACTCGCCACTATCAGGCCACGGTGAATGCAAATGCGCAAAAGCTATCACAATCCTACGAGACTAAGCAATCTGTGGCAGAGGCTGAGGTAAAGACACAATCACAGGCGTCTGTCATTTCGGATACACATGCCGTCCAAGTAGCTACCATATCAGCTACGCCGACATCTTTCATACGCCCATACGAAATCGAACTGCTGCGCTATGTTGTAAGGTTTGGCATGATTACACTCTGCGATGCTTATGATTCCGAGGACAAAGCCATACCTCTATCGGTATTTGAGTATGTATATCAGGATTTTGTCACTGAAGGCATAACCTTTTCCACTGACGAATGTGCCAAGCTATGGGAAGCGATCAAAGCTATTGCCGGCAATTGGTCTGTAGACTACCAGATTCATAGCGAAGCCATAGAGCACGAAGTCGCTGAATTTGTGGTAAAACGTCGTAAGGAAATAAGAGAACAAGCCAAAGATATACAAGACATCCAAAGACTGGAAGGCGCCTTGGCATTCGATACCGCACAGAAGAGAGAAGAACTCGAAAAATCGTTTGCTTGCAACTACCTTAGCGATCGTCTATTATCACACCCTGATGACATTGTCCGCGAACTTGCCGGAAGGTTAGCAATAAACAAACATGCTCTAAGCAAGATTCACAGCAAAATGACTCATATGCCATCCGAGCTGGACACGTTGCCACAGAAACTACTCGAAGCATTGTACAGCCTGAAATATGCCATACTGATAGGACAAGAGCGTTCATTGCGAACCCAATTATCTAATTTGCAGAAAGATGGCAATGACAATTTCGAGCGACAAATCAACTTAATACAACAACTTGGGGAAACCAATGCAAGCATAAAAAAACTTGCGCATTTCCTCGGTGAACGTATATACGACCCAACAAACAGAAAATAGAACAAAAGTATTAACGGATGCAAAAACACTATAAACAAAACTAAGGAGACAAATACTTTACGCAAAAAATTTCTATCTTTGCATCAAATAATTTGAGGGGAACAAAAAGTTCTTCGGATCTCTAAATAAACCGATCTACAAACATGAAACCGATAGCATTAACATTATCCGCACTGCTTCTTGCAAGCTTCCATCCCTTTGGAGTCCTTGCAGTAGAGCCATATGCAGATATGAATACAGACCAAAATGTTATCGATGATTACACCTCTCAACTCACTACAAACATTGAAGACCCTACCTCTGCGTTTCTAAGCTTGGACGAACCTTCGCGTGAAGCGCTTTCTTCTTATAGCAACATCGCCGGTGTCAATTCGTTAGCATATCAAATTATTGACTATGCAAAGAATTACCTTGGGCGTCCGTATCGCTCCGGGGCTAAAGGCCCAAGAGCTTTTGATTGCTCAGGTTTCACAAGTTTCGTTTTCCGAAATTTTGATATATCCTTGAGTCCATCATCACGTACACAATATACACAAGGCGAACAAATCAATATCAGCGATGTACGCCCCGGAGATTTATTGTTTTTTGGCGGTCGTCGCGGTGGTAGTACAGTTGGGCATGTAGCCATGGCTGTTGAGGTTAAAGATAACGGCACGATTAAATTTATACACGCAGCACAAAGGGGTATATGCTACGACACCTACCCGGACGGAGGCTATTACAGCAAACGATTTATTGGAGCCAGACGTGTTATCCAATAAAAACGCATTGCGATAAAGCAATGCGTTTTTTATTACCGGTTAAATAGCTGGCCGATATAAGATGGATTCAACCCATCGAGCACAACGTTGCTATAGCCTTTCAGTAATTCTTTCGGATTGGTTGTTGCTATTGCCACGACATACGCGCCGGCAGCGTGCCCGGCCTTCAATCCATTAATAGAATCTTCAAATACTACACAATTCTTAGGATCAATATCGATATGTCGCGCTCCAACAAGATATCCCTCCGGGTCAGGTTTCCCGTGACAAACATCTTCCGAAGTAACAATGTCAGTAAATAATGCAGCAAAATCAGGCAATTGCTCAATCATGTGAGACATTTTAATTCGTGTACTGCTGGTTACAATAGCCATGGGAATACCTCGTTCTTTCAGTGCGTAGACAAAGTCGTATACACCGTCAAATAATCTATATTCCATAGTCTGCTCGTGCTGCTCGAGAAGCCTCTTAATGTGCTCTTGTCTTTCTTGTTCCGGGAAATACGTGTCAAGTATATGGGGTAGGGTACATCCTTTGATTACATGCGCAAAATCATTGATACCGGTGGGATATATTGCGTCTACTCCATTCCAAAAATCAGTATATATACCTTCGGAGTCTATCAACACCCCGTCAAGGTCGAACAAAGCTCCGATACCACTATTCAAATCTACCATAAATCTGTATTGCTAATTGCCTTGCCTGTCGTAAATTGGTTGTTGTCGGCGTTGGGTCATCAAGGAATTCGGTAATTTCAGGGATCATAACACGCGTGCCCGGCTTAATACGGTCAGGATGACGTAAGCGGGTCTTATTGGCTTCATAAATATATACCCAATAATCCTTTACCCCATAATACTTTTTGGCCAAGGTCGTAAGGAACTGATGCGAGGTGATTACATCAAATCTTGGCTCGGATATCGTCTTTTCGATGTCAACTTTAGATTTATCGGATGTGCATGAGTCTATCCGCGCATCAGTTACCGGAACATTCGCCTTTGACTTGGGCTTGATCACATCGGGTTTTGGCGCAACGACATCCGGCTTTTCTCCAATATATCGATCAATGTCATTATGAAAATAATAACCTATGACTATACCTGTCAAAACTCCGACCAAAAGGCCTAAAACGCAACATAGCATCGACCTACACCTGTGGCGTGGTAGAATATATACTTCGGCGTTTTCAGCTTCATCTATAGTTTCGTCATCTGCGGCATCTACAACATCTGTATCGTCCGTTTCCGTATGTATGTCCGAATCAGAAAGGTCAGAATCAACCTCTGCAGTATAGCTATCAATGCCCGGATCTGTGCATCCCGAAATTGGCTGTTCACCAGTATTGCTTTCCTGCTCCGATGTGGGATGTTCCTGAGTTGCCGCAGCTTGAGTTTTATTTGTGTGGTCTTTTTTATCCGAAGATTTGTCGACACCAGTATCTCTAATATTTGCACTTGTGCTTGGTAACTCTTGCGAATTATCTGTAAAAACGTCCTCTGCCAAGTCTGCCTCGGTACATTGTTCTTTTTGCAGCAAATCTTGACTATCTAATGCTTCCTGCGCATCATCAACTTTATACTTATCGCTTTGTATCTCAATATCGCCTGGAATCGGTACCGGGACAAACGCTTCGAAGGGTGCGTTAAGTATTTTGGCTAATGACTCATCAGTAGTGAAAGTAACCGCTAAATCTGCATTAGACGAGCGTGCAAAGGTCCCCAGGCCTTTGATGGACACTTCTCCACCGGATATAAGGCCGTACGATATAGTTTCGAAATACTGCTGAATAAAACGTTGCGCCTCAACATCAGAAATGCCGATGCGTATAGCCAAAATTTCAGCTAAATGATTCAACGGAATAATCTGTGCCATATCAATCTTTGATTGATTTAAGTACAGCTTTCTTAAGACCGGAACCAACGCGCAGAGAAGCCTTGACACTGGGAGGCATCAGCATACGTTGTCCCGTAACAGGGTCTATAGCCACATACTCGTTGGTCTTGACGGCACTAAAAGTACCGAACCCCGGTATGGCAACATCATCCATATTGATTAGGGATCGGACAATGATATCCTTAAGCGCCTCGGCAATCACACCGGTACGCTTTGTATCCATACTGCACGATCGTGATAACGTATTTATAAAAGTCTTGTGTTCCATGAATACAATGTCTTTAGTCCCACAGACTATCTCCTATGGCATAACGCGGTCGATGTTTGACCTCCATAAATATTTTGCCGACATATTCACCAACGATACCCACGGCCATCAGAATAAGACTACCGAGAAACCATATAGACAACATCAGCGATGCCCATCCGGAAACACTATTATTATTAAAATAGGAGATCAGCACCCAGATGGCAATAACAATATCTATAATCAATAAAGCCAGCCCCACGCCAAAAATTATTCGCATAGGTTTGGCCGAAAAAGATGTTATACCATCTATGGACAACGACAACATCTTTCCAAGCGGATACTTGGACTCGCCGGCCACGCGAGCCGTCCTCGCGTAATACACACACGAATGATGAAGACCGATATTGGGTATTATGCCGCGTAGGAACAGATTTGTCTCGCCATACTCAGCCAACATATCGAGTGCTCGAGCGCTCATCAATCTATAATCTGCATGGTCATATATAGTGTTAAGTCCCATAGACTTTTGGAAACGGTAAAAGGCATGGGCCGTAGTGCGCTTGAACCACGAATCGGTTTTGCGTGACGATCGGACTCCATACACGATATCATCGCCTCCAAGATGGCGCCGGACCATCTCCACCATGGCTAAAGGATCGTCTTGTAGGTCTGCATCGATAGATATGGCGGCATCACAACGGCCACGTACAAACATAAGCCCGGCCAATAGGGCATTCTGATGCCCGCGATTGTGGGCTAACGAAATGGCTCGTACTTTTTTGTTCTCGGCATGTATTTGTTTCAGCAATTTCCAGGTATTATCACTACTGCCATCGTTGACACACAGAATATAGCTGTCGTCTGTGACAAGCCCATGGTCATGCATATCCTGCAAAATTTGCAGCATTTTCGGAATGGTCAACGGCAAAGCCTCCTGTTCGTTGTAGCATGGAACGACTATAGCAATGGTCGCCGGCCGATGCTTACGACCATTGTCTTCTCCTCCTTCGCTCGGTTTGGGTGATGATTCCTCATAACCGTTGAATGGATACTCTTCCTTTGATGCTGCAGCCTTTGGAATGACCGGAGTTTTGTGTTCTGCTGAAACTTCCATGAATACCAGTAGAGAGATTATCGGACTTTTTCAATAACTACGGGCAATGACCACACGGCGTGCCGATGGCCGTCCGGTCACCATACATTTGCCGGGCGTGTCATCGCCATTCAAAGGTATGCAGCGAATTGTAGCCTTAGTTTCGTTTTTGATGCGTTCTTCGGTTTCGGCCGTTCCATCCCAATGGCAAAGGAAGAAGCCACCATCTTCGATACGCTGCTTGAATTCTTCGTAATCGTCACAGATGTATGTCTTACTCTCGCGCATCTTCAATGCCTTTTGGTAGATATTAGTTTGAATGTCTTCGAGCAGTCGAGCGACGTGATCAGCTATGCCCTCAAGTGGAGCTTCCGATTTCTCCAAGGTATCGCGACGCATTATTTCGACAGTGCCTTTTTCGACATCGCGCGCTCCGAGAACAAGGCGAACGGGAACGCCCTTAAGCTCGTAGTCAGCAAATTTGAAACCGGGACGCTTGTTGTCTGCGTCATCGTATTTTACGCTTATTCCGGCTGAGCGCAGTTGTGCAACAATTGGCTCGACAACTGCCGAGATCTCGCGCAATTGCTCATCATTCTTATATATAGGGATGATTACAACCTGTATTGGAGCAAGATGTGGCGGCAATACCAATCCGTTGTCATCGCTATGCGTCATGATAAGGGCTCCCATAAGGCGAGTGGATACGCCCCACGAGTTTGCCCAAACATATTCCGGTTTATTGTCCTTATTGGCAAAAGTGACATCAAAGGCTTTGGCAAAATTCTGTCCGAGGTTATGCGATGTGCCGGATTGAAGAGCCTTACCATCCTGCATCATAGCCTCAATAGTGTATGTATTGAGTGCTCCGGCAAAACGTTCGGTAGGAGTTTTTACACCACGAATGACAGGCACTGCCATATACTTCTCGGCGAAGTCGGCATATATATTGATCATCTGTACGGTTCGAGCTTCGTTTTCTTCGGCTGTGGCATGTGCACAATGGCCTTCCTGCCAAAGGAATTCGCTTGTGCGCAGAAACATACGCGTGCGCATCTCCCAGCGCATGACGTTGACCCATTGATTAATAAGTAACGGCAGGTCACGCCACGAGTGTATCCAATTTTTATACGTTCCCCAGATAATGGTTTCGCTGGTAGGGCGTACTATAAGCTCTTCTTCGAGACGGGCATCAGGGTCTACAACAACTCCTTTGCCATTGGGATCGTTCTTGAGCCTGTAGTGTGTGACAACGGCGCATTCTTTGGCAAAGCCCTCAACATGTTCAGCCTCGCGGCACAGAAATGATTTTGGTATAAGCAAAGGAAAATATGCATTTTGCACTCCTGTTTCCTTGAACATATGGTCAAGTGTTTGCTGCATCTTCTCCCAGATAGCATAACCATAGGGTTTTATAACCATACAGCCGCGTACGGCCGATTGTTCGGCCAAATCGGCCTTAGCGACCAATTCATTGTACCATTGTGAGTAGTTGTCCTTACGCTTTGTAAGGCCTTTAAGTTCTATTGCCATTGTATATTATGAGTATATTATCTTTTATTGTTTGTTGCAAATGCGTGTTATGACTTGCAAATTTACATAAAAATCGGGAGATATATACACCGACAAAATAAAAAGGTCAAGGCTGCCGCAATTTATCTGCCATTGTCACCGTACTCTAAGCATATTCTTCATAAATTTGAGGAAAAAATAAAAACCTCGCACAATGGACAAAGACAGAATTGTAGCAGGCCTTGACGTGCACAAAAATAGTGGTTTTTTCTGATCTTGTACACTAATGCAAAATCCTATTGCTGCAGTCCGACCTACTTTCTTAAAAGGAATGATTTAGAAAACGAGAGAAAATCCTTAATTTTGTAGAGTAATATTTCAGCAAAACAACGATACGATATGTTCAAAATAGGCAAAATCAATAGCTTAACGATATTGGAACGCAGTGATTACGGGCTTTACCTTGGCGTAATCGATGATACTTCAGCCGACTCGCCACAGGTGAAGCACGCTACAGAAGAACTTGGTGATGCTTCTCCCACGCGTGTGCTTTTGCCTAATAGATATTGTACTGCCGATATGACTATAGGCTCGACACTTGATGTCTTTGTCTATAACGATAGTGAAGACCGTCTTGTAGCAACGACGGAGAAGCCGATAGCCATGGTAGGCGAATTTGCGTACTTGCGAGTGCGAGATGTTAATCGTATCGGAGCTTTCCTTGACTGGGGGCTCTCCAAGGATTTGCTTGTACCTTTTGCCGAACAGCGGTCGCGTATGCACATTGATGGCATATACTTGGTATATGTATACCTGGACAATGCCACCGGCCGTATAGCGGCTACAGCAAAGATAGGAAAGTATTTGGACAATGTTCCGACTGATTACAAGCACGGGCAGGCGGTCAATGTTCTGGTGACCGAGCGCACCGATATAGGGTGGCGCGTGATTGTGGAGAACTTGCATCGCGGGATGCTGTATGCCAACGAATTATACGACACGTTGCAAAGCGGTCAACGACTGAAGGCTTACGTCAAGAATGTACGTCGCAGTGATGGCCGCGTAGACCTGACACTCACAGCTCCCGGTGTCGGCGGTCGTGCTCGGTCTTTATCTGACACGATCCTCGAAAAGCTGAAGCAAGGAGATATGCCGCTTACCGACAAGTCTTCGCCGGACGAAATAGCCGCCCTGCTGCATTGCTCAAAAAAGGATTTTAAGCGAGCCGTCGGAATGTTGTATCGCGAGCGCCGTGTCACGATAGACCACGCCACCGGAGCCGTTGGCCTGCCGTCAAATAATAAATAGTGTTTCAGAATCTCTAACCGTTTTTCAATCAGATTTATATGAAGAGTTTCGGATCAAAGCCATGGGTACTGCCGCAGTTGGTACTCGTCATCGGCACTTACGACAAAGATCATACGCCCAATGCGATGAATGCCGCGTGGGCCGGGCAATGGGATTATGAGAAAATTGTGATTTCGTTGGGCAGTCACGCAACTACCGACAACCTTAGGGTAAATGGCGATTTTACTGTCGCTTTTGCCACTGTCGATACTATGGCGGCTGCTGATTATGTGGGCCTTGTGAGCGGACGAAAGGTCCGTGACAAGGTCGCTCGTGCCGGCTTGGAGTCGAAACAAGCCGGCAACGTGGATGCTCCGGTATTCAGTGCCTTTCCTATGACGCTCGAGTGTCGGGTGTCCCGGATGATAGACGAAAGCGAAACCGGATGCTATCTTGTCGGCGATATTGTCAATGTGCTGTGTGACGAGCGATACCTTACGCCTGACGGCATGCCGGATGTCACCAAATTGGACTTGATAACCTACGACCCGATACATAACGGCTATATCCGGCTGGGCGAGCGCGTCGGCGATGCCTTCGCGGCTGGCAATGCTTTCAACGATAAGTGAATATAATAACGGCTCCAAGAAAGTGCTAAAGAGATATGGCTGAAGCGTCCGATGTAATTGCCGCTTTGTCCGAGATGCAAGACGAGGCGCAGCGTCTAATTCTCCTTCGGTTTTTTAAGACCGGACCGGGAGAATATGGCGAGGGTGACCGCTTTTTAGGGCTTCGCGTACCGCAGACGCGCGAAGTGGTCAAGCGGTTTCGCCTGAGTGTGCCTTTGGACCAAATAGCCGTGCTGTTACAGTCTCAATGGCATGAGGTACGACTATGCGGATTTCTGTTGCTTGTTGAGGAGATGAAAGCCGCAACGCCGTCAAAGCGCATTGCCCCTACCGAATATGCCGATAGGCGCGAACAGATTGCTCGTTTTTATCTGACGTATGCCCGGCGGGCCAACAATTGGGATCTCGTGGACCTCTCGGCCGGATACATCTTGGGCGCATGGCTGTTGCAGCCTTGTGCCGACGGAACTTATCCCGACCGCAGGATACTTGACATCCTTGCGGAAAGTTCCAACTTATGGGAACAGCGTATAGCCATTGTCAGCACCTCGATGCTGATACGCGTCGGCCAATATGAGGACACCCTACGCATAGCTGACGTCCTGCTCGGACATCCGCATGACCTTATACACAAGGCCGTAGGATGGATGCTGCGCGAGGTTGGCAAGAAGGATATTGCATTGCTTCGCCGCTATCTCTCCGACCGCTACAGCCGAATGCCGCGTACCGCCTTACGCTATGCCATCGAGCGCATGGACGCCCCCGAGCGCCGAGCATGGCTCAGCCGCTGATAGGCTTGACCAATCTCCCATTTGCCGAAAAGGCTGTCAATCAGTAGCCAATATAAAAGCAAGCCCAAATCCTGCTTTCGGGAATTTGGGCTTGCTCGTATTTATTTCCAATCTGTTATTGACCGAGTTATAGCGCGACCTTGAAGGTGCGGCCGGCGACCTTGACGATGTAGACGCCCTTGGTCGGCAGCGCGATTGTGCGGTCAGTGCCACGGTATATCTCCATGCCGGCCATATCATACACACGGACTTCCTCGGAAGTGTCTACGCCGCTCACTTCGACCTGTCCGTCACGCACATTGACGCAGATACCATCCTCGTCAGCCGTCACATCATCCACGCCGCCGAAGTCCTTTTCCTCGACATGCCGGAAGTTGCGCCAACATTTCTGCCGTGTATAAGCGTCCTTTGCCGTCTTGGGCACATTTAGTGTCGCATCACGGTAAGTTATGAGTTCGAAGGTGTTGTCTGCACCGATTGGAGGCAGTGTGCTAAGGGTATTTACTGTTTTAATGTTTGTACACCCGACAAAGGTTTCAGTTGCCAATAGTACCTCAGGCCCTTCGATCGTAACTGCTGTGAGACCGGTACAATTCTCGAATGCTCTTTCGCCGACATACTCTACTTTCTGTGGTATACTTACGGAGGTGAGCCCAGAGCAGTTGTAGAAGGCGCGGTCAAAGATGGAAGTGACGGAGTTGGGGATGGTCAGGGAAGCAAGACTAGAGCAGTCGGAGAATGCGCTGTTGCCGATCCAAGTGACGGAGTTGCCGATGGTCACGGAAGTCAGCCCGGAGCAGCTGGAGAAAGCGCCGTTGCCGATTAAAGTGACGGAGTTGGGAATGATCACGGAAGTGAGCCCGGAGCAGTTGTAGAAGGCGTAGTTGCCGATGGAGGCGACGGAGTTGCCGATGGTCACGGAAGTGAGCCCGGAGCAGTCGGAGAAGGCGAAACGGTTGATGGAAGTGACGGAGTTGGGGATGGTCAGGGAAGCAAGACTAGAGCAGTTGTAGAAGGCGGAGTTGCCGATGGAAGTGACGGAGTTGCCGATGGTCACGGAAGTGAGCCCGGAGCAGTCGGAGAAGGCGTAGCTTGGAATTATAGTGACTTTTTCGCCAATAGTCAATGACGTGAGATTTGTACAGTCACTAAAAGAAAAACTTGTGCAATTTTCGGCATTGAATGTCAATGAAGTGAGCCCGAAGCAGCCGGTGAAGGCCCGGTCGCCGATGGAGGTAACTGAGTTGGGGATGGTCACGGAAGTGAGCCCGGAGCAGCCGCGGAAGGCGGATGAGCCGATGGAAGTGACGGAATTGGGGATGGTCACGGAAGTGAGCCCGGAGCAGCCGCGGAAGGCGTAGCCGCCGATAAAGGTGACGGAGTTGGGGATGGTCACGGAAGTGAGCCCGGAACAGCCGGAGAAGGCGGATTCGCCGATGGAAGTAACTGAGTTGGGGATGGTCACTGAAGTGAGCCTGGAGCAGTCGGAGAAGGCGTAGTAGCCGATGGAAGTGACGGAATACGTTGTGCCGTCGTATGCTATATTTTCGGGGATAACAACATCGCCGCTATAACTGTTATTATCGTTACCGGTCACACTTGCGGTTTTATCGGTCGGATTAAGGTTGTAGTATATTCCGGCAACTTTGCAGTCGTAGGCGAGGGTGGAGAAAGAGGAGAAGAGCAATAGGATTAGCAGGAGCGCCGGTCGGATGATTGGGTGGTTAAGAGAAAAGGGTATCGGAGTCGTGGGGTCGAGGCTGGATGTGAGATACTGCATCGCCGAGGTCTCGGCTTGTGCCGATTTTTCATTTTTGAGGTGTTTGAGTAGTGCCATAATGTCACATTGTGATTCAATCCGGATAACGTCCTGCCCGGATGTAGATATGCAAAAAGCGTGGACGTCTGTATCTGTTGCTGCTCGGCGAACAGAGGAAAAAATTCCTGTTCGTCAAGAATCAGCGCGGATAAACGCTTCCAAAAAAAATGTCTGCCGACCTACCCACTTTGCCCGTGACCGGGCTTCTGCGGTGCGGTCTGCATAGCAAAGTTACACATTTATTTGTACTTGGCAAACAAATTTTTATGGGCGACCAATTATTGATTTTGGAAGCCGTTTGTTTTTTTGACGATTTCGCAGTGTATAAAACAAGCGGGCGGCGGGACCCGGAATGGGTTCCGCCGCCGCGTTATGGGTGGTTAAGCGCGAGGCTTATTATTTCTCGTCGTTGGCGAGTTTTTCTTTGAGGGCTGCGAGTGCCTCGAGGTCGCCGAGGGTGGTCTTCTCTAACGGGGCGTTGAGGGCTGCGGGAGCTTCTTCGGCCTTGGGTGCGCGGGTGGCACGTTTGGCTTTGCGCTCTGCTGCTTTCTCGGCGCGTGCTTCGTCTTCGAAGATGCGGCTGTGGCTGAGGATGATGCGCTTGCTGTCTTTGTTGAATTCGATGACCTTGAATTGGAGGGTCTCACCGGCCTTGGCCTGTGTTCCGTCTTCTTTGACGAGGTGCTTGGGCGTTGCAAAGCCTTCTACGCCGTGCTCGAGGGCTACGACAGCGCCTTTGTCAAATACTTCGGAGATTGTGCCTTCGTGGATTGAGCCTACGGCAAATTCGGTTTCAAAGGCATCCCAGGGGTTCTCCTCGAGCTGCTTGTGGCCGAGGCTGAGGCGACGATTTTCTTTGTCGATAGCGAGAACTTCGACGTCGATGTCGGCACCGATTTGAGTGAATTCGCTGGGGTGTTTGATTTTCTTGGTCCAAGAGAGGTCGGAGATGTGGATCAGACCATCGACGCCTTCTTCGATTTCGACGAATACGCCGAAGTTGGTGAAGTTGCGCACCTTGGCGGTGTGGCGGCTGCCGATGGGGTATTTTGTCTCGATGTTCTCCCACGGGTCGTTCTTGAGCTGCTTGATGCCGAGGGACATCTTGCGGTCTTCGCGGTCGAGAGTGAGGACGACTGCTTCGACTTCGTCACCGACTTTCATGAAGTCCTGAGCGGAGCGCAGGTGCTGGCTCCAGGACATTTCGCTGACGTGGATGAGGCCTTCGACACCGGGGGCGATTTCTACAAATGCGCCGTAGTCGGCCATAACGACAACTTTGCCTTTGACCTTATCGCCAACTTTGAGATTGGGGTCGAGGGCATCCCACGGATGGGGCTGGAGTTGCTTGAGACCGAGGGCGATGCGCTTCTTCTCATCGTCAAAGTCGAGAATAACGACGTTGAGTTTCTGGTCGAGTTGTACGACTTCGGCGGGGTCTGTAACGCGTCCCCAGGAGAGGTCGGTGATGTGGATAAGGCCGTCGACGCCGCCCAGGTCGATGAATGCGCCGTAGCTGACGATGTTCTTGACGGTGCCTTCGAGTACCTGGCCTTTCTCGAGCTTGGAGATGATTTCTTTCTTCTGAGCTTCGAGTTCGGCTTCGATGAGGGCCTTGTGGGATACAACGACGTTTTTGTATTCTTCGTTGATTTTGACCACTTTGAATTCCATGGTCTTGCCCACGTACATATCGTAGTCGCGGATGGGCTTAACGTCGATCTGCGATCCGGGGAGGAAGGCTTCGATGCCGAATACGTCGACAATCATGCCGCCTTTGGTGCGGCATTTGATAAAGCCTTTGATGATTTCGTCGTTGGCAAGTGCGGCGCTGATGCGTTCCCAAGCGCGTGCTGCACGAGCTTTCTTGTGGGAGAGGATGAGTTGACCCTTCTTGTCTTCTTGGTTTTCGATGAATACCTCTACAGTGTCGCCGACTTTGATGTCGGGGTTGTAGCGGAATTCGCTCATGGGGATGATGCCGTCGCTCTTGTAGCCGATGTTAACCACCGCTTCGCGCTTGTTCAGGGCGATGATGGTACCTTCGATTACATCCTTGTCCTTGACGGTGTTGAGCGATTCGTCATAGGTACGGGTGAGTTCCTCGCGCGATTTGGCGCTGGCGGTTTCGCCGTTTTCGTAGGCATCCCAATCGAAGTCTTCGATAGGGGTGTTTTTAAGTTCTGTCATTAAAAAAGTTAATAAAATGTTAGTATACTCTCGTAACGGTCGTTTGATGCTGTCCGTTTTTAGCGCGGCAAAGATACGCATAATTTTCTAATTACCAAAGTCTCCGGCGATTTTTGCGTTTTTTTATCGGAATATTGCGTAATTTTGCCGTGCCGATGTGTGTGCGCAGTGCTGCTCGGTATCAATTCTGATGTGCGGCATTGCCTCTTATTATAATAATGTGTTTAAAGATATGAATATTGCTGCCAAACCGCTTGCTCCGCCGGTGGCGGAGGGTGCACGCGACCACACTATTTCGATATGTAAGGGTATTGCCATTATCTTGATGGTTGTGGGGCACGTCGAGGCTCCGGAGCTGTTGACCAATTTTATTTACACGTTTCATATGCCGCTGTTTTTCATTGCGGCAGGCTACTTCTTCAGTCGCAAATGGCTTGACCGCCCTTGGGAATTTTGCGTCAGGCGTGTCAAGGGTCTTTATGTTCCGTTCTTGACTTGGGCGCTGGTGTTTTTGGCTCTCCATAATGTGCTGTTTTACTTCGGAGTGCTCAATGAGCAGTATGGCAATTGGACCGGAGGGGTTACTCATCCGTATTCGTGGGACGATGCCGCTCAGCGTCTTATAAATATTGTATTCTCGATGTCCGGGTATGACGAGTTTATGGCCGGCGCTTTCTGGTTTTTCCGCGGTCTTCTTGTTGCTTCGGTGTTGTTTCTGATACTGTATAAATTGCTGGACCGTCATACGCGGGTCCGCGGTGATATGGCGGTGGTGATAATATGTGTCATGGCTCTTGCTTTCACGGCTTTTCGCATATTTTTCAATGCGCGCATACAGACTATTCCCAATGGCGGGATGCGTGAGATTTGGGGATTGTTTTTCTTTGCCGTGGGTTATCTGATGTGTCGCTACGGCGGCTATGTGCCACGGCGGTGGTGTCTGACGGCGTTGCTTTTCGGTCTGATGTGTCTGGCGGCATATTTACACTTGTGCGGAATGAACAATAGCGGCACTATGCGTGATGTGCTTACGCTGCCGCTGACCGGATTGACGGGCTTTGTAGTCACCTATCGCGTATCGGCCTTCATCCATGCCGGCCATCTCGGATCGCGTCTTCGTCGCTTGCTGGTGTATATAGGTGAAAATACGCTGTATATATTTATTTTTCATATAGTTGCATTCAAGGCAGTGAGTTTGCTTAAGATTCTATATTATGATTTGGATTGGGAGCAGATGGGGTGTCACATGGTGATACATTACAATCATCTGGACTTTTTCTGGGTGCTGTATAGCGTTGCCGGAGTTGCGCTGCCGCTGTTGGGGCTTGAGGGAGTTCGCCGTCTTCGCCGCCGCTTACGTAAGGCGTGATTTCGAATTTGATTTGGTTTGATTTTCGGCAGTCGAAGCGCTCGTTTTTGCCGGGTCTGAAGGCTTCGAAAAATAAATAGAATTTTTTTGCGGAAATATTTGGCAGATAGAGAAATAGTGCGTATCTTTGCATCCGAAATATAGGCCAAAGGCCCGTTGCGCCATCGCTAAATCTTTGACGGATAAGGCGATAGGTGTGTTTTGGGCTGTGTGCCGTATGATAAAAAAAGAACATCAACAACTGTATTAAACATTTTCAAGTAACACCAACAACTAAGATGCCTACTATTCAGCAATTAGTAAGAAAAGGACGCGTGGCACTGGTGGATAATAGCAAGTCGCCCGCTTTGGACTCCTGCCCCCAACGTCGCGGAGTCTGCGTGCGTGTGTACACCACCACTCCCAAGAAGCCTAACTCTGCCATCCGTAAGGTAGCGCGTGTGCGTTTGACCAATGGCAAAGAGGTCAACTCCTACATCCCCGGCGAGGGTCACAACCTGCAGGAGCACAGCATCGTGCTCGTTCGCGGCGGTCGTGTGAAAGACCTCCCCGGCGTACGTTATCACATCGTTCGCGGAACACTCGACACCTCCGGTGTCAAGGACCGTACGCAACGCCGAAGCAAATACGGCGCCAAGCGTCCCAAGGCCGGTGCAGCCAAGAAGTAATTGCCACAGGCACGGCAGTGAAGCTATACTGAAAGCACCGCGAGATTAAATCAAAACAAACAACATTTAACTCGTTTTCGTAAAACTTGAAAAGCAGCAGCCCGCACGACGGGCAAGCGGCAAAGGTTGAGTAAGTACCTCGCCTGACAGGCTGTCAGAGGACAGCGATAAAGCGGCCCGCCTCCGGGAACAACATCCACCACGCATCCGCCCGAAGGCATAAAGGCATAGCGACAGCGAGCCCGGTACCGAAGAACAAAGCAGCAAGCAACCAAGCAACTCGAAAACACTACGACACAACAACAATGAGAAAGGCAAAGCCCAAAAAACGGATCGTTCTACCCGATCCCGTGTTCAACGACGTGCGCGTCTCCAAGTTCGTCAACCACCTGATGTATGACGGAAAAAAGAACACAGCTTACACCATATTCTATAACGCTCTCGAGATTGTCAAGGCCAAACTTCCCAACGAGGAAGCTACCGCACTCGAGATCTGGAAAAAAGCCTTGGAGAACATTACTCCGCAAGTCGAGGTCAAGAGCCGTCGTATCGGCGGTGCCACCTTCCAGGTGCCTACCGAGATACGCCCCGACCGTAAGGAATCTATATCCATGAAGAACCTGATACTGTATGCACGCCGCCGTGGTGGCAAGACCATGGCCGACAAGCTCGCCGCAGAGGTGGTTGACGCTTTCAACAACCAAGGCGGTGCATTCAAACGCAAGGAAGATATGCATAAGATGGCAGAGGCCAACCGCGCCTTCGCCCATTTCCGCTTCTGATATTCGGAACAAGAAAGTCATAACAACAGTATCGCAGGACTTCATAAATATAGAAACCAACAACACATCCGAATATGTCACAAGCAGAAGACCAGAGACTAAAGTATACCCGAAATATCGGCATCATGGCGCACATCGATGCCGGCAAGACCACAACTTCGGAACGCATACTCTTCTATACAGGCCTTACCCATAAAATCGGTGAGGTACATGATGGCGCAGCCACCATGGACTGGATGGAACAGGAGCAGGAACGCGGCATTACAATCACCTCCGCCGCCACTACCGCATTCTGGAAATATAATGATGAGAAATACAAAATCAACCTCATCGACACTCCGGGACACGTTGACTTCACTGTCGAGGTGGAGCGCTCGCTCCGCGTACTTGATGGTGCTGTGGCTACATTCTGCGCCGTAGGCGGTGTAGAACCCCAGAGCGAAACCGTATGGCGTCAGGCCGACAAATACAACGTACCCCGTATCGGTTACGTCAACAAGATGGACCGCTCCGGCGCCAACTTCTTTGAGGTTGTACGCCAGCTCCATGATATTCTCGGCGCCAATCCCTGTCCCATACAGATACCTATAGGCGCTGAAGAAACATTCAAAGGCGTTGTCGACCTCATCCGTATGAAAGCCATATTCTGGCACGACGAGACCATGGGCGCCGACTACGAAGTCGATGATATCCCCGAAAACCTCCTCGGCGAGGCTCAGGAATACCGCGACAAGATGCTCGAGAAAATAGCCGAATACGATGACGCCCTCATGGAGAAGTACTTCGACGACCCCTCCACCATCACCGAGGACGAAATCAAGGCAGCCCTGCGCAAAGCCACCCTGTCGATGAACGTTGTACCCATGATTTGCGGATCTTCGTTCAAGAACAAAGGCGTGCAGCCCCTGCTTGACGCCGTGTGCGCATACCTGCCCAGCCCCATAGACGCCGGTGCAGTGGAAGGCCACGCCGTAGGCGATCCCGACACCATCATCACACGCGAGCCCTCCTCCGATGCACCCATGTGTGCACTTGCATTTAAGATTGCCACCGACCCCTATGTAGGCCGTCTGTGCTTCTTCCGCGTATACTCCGGCGATGTAAATGCCGGCAGCTACGTACTCAATGCTCGCTCGGGTAAGAAAGAACGTATTTCTCGCCTCTTCCAGATGCACTCCGCCAAGCAGAACCCCAAGGATACTATCGGTTGCGGCGATATAGGTGCCGGCGTGGGCTTCAAGGATATCCGCACCGGTGACACCCTCTGCGACGAAAATGCACCTATCGTACTCGAGGCCATGGACTTCCCCGATCCCGTAATCGGTATTGCGGTCGAGCCCCTTACACAGAAAGACCTCGACAAACTTGGCGTAGGTCTGCAGAAACTTGCCGAAGAAGACCCCACCTTCCAGGTTAAGACTAACGAAGAAACCGGCCAGACAGTTATCTCCGGTATGGGCGAGCTTCACCTCGACATCATCATCGATCGCCTCAAGCGCGAATTTAAAGTCGAGTGCAAGCAGGGCCGTCCTCAGGTTACCTACAAGGAATCCATCACCAAGCCAGTTGAGCTCCGCGAAGTGTTCAAGAAGCAGACCGGTGGTCGAGGCAAATTTGCCGACATCATCGTGCGCGTCGAACCCGTGGACGAAGGCTTCGAAGGCAACCTCCAGTTTGTGGACGAAGTTAAGGGTGGCAATATCCCCAAGGAGTTTATCCCCTCGATACAGAAAGGCTTTACCACAGCCATGAAGTCCGGTGTACTCGCCGGCTTCCCCGTAGAGCAGCTTAAGGTGACCGTTATTGACGGTTCGTTCCACCCCGTGGACTCCGACCAGCTCTCCTTCGAGCTCTGTGCCATTCAGGCATTTAAGAAAGCCTGCGAAAAAGCCGGTCCCGTGCTACTTGAACCCATAATGAAGATCGAGGTTGTCACTCCCGAAGAATCCATGGGTGATGTCATCTCCGACCTCAACAAGCGTCGCGGACAAGTCGAAGGCATGGAAACATCACGCTCGGGCGCTCGCGTAGTCAAGGCCAAGGCACCTTTGGCCGAAATGTTCGGCTACGTCACCGCCCTGCGTACCATCACCTCCGGACGCGCCACCTCGACGATGTCCTTCTCCCACTACGCCGAAGTATCCTCCTCGATAGCACGCAACGTGCTCACCGAGTGCCAAGGCCGCGTAGACCTAATCAAATAAAGCCAATAAAAACGCAAAGCACATCATAAGAAATCATGAGCCAAAAAATTCGCATTAAACTCAAATCTTACGATCACAACCTCGTCGACAAGAGCGCCGAGAAGATCGTCAAGACAGTGAAGGCCACGGGCGCCGTAATCTCCGGTCCCATACCCCTGCCTACACACAAGCGCATATTCACCGTCAACCGTTCGACATTCGTCAACAAGAAAGCGCGCGAACAATTCCAGCTCTCGTCATACAAACGCCTCATCGACATCTACAACTCCACAGCCAAGACCGTGGACGCACTCATGAAGCTGGAGCTTCCCAGCGGTGTCGAAGTAGAAATCAAAGTCTGACGAAGACCCCCGACATTCCGGCCCGGCTCTTGCGGCATTATGCCGCAGGGTCCCCGGAAAGGGATACAAGAAAATCAACAATTAATAAATAATATCCAACCACAAAACCAACACAGAAATGCCAGGATTATTAGGAAAGAAAATCGGAATGACATCCGTTTTCAGTGCCGAGGGAAAGAACATTCCATGCACTGTTGTCGAAGTAGGTCCTTGCGTGGTTACACAGGTCAAGACAGTGGCTAAGGACGGCTATGATGCCGTACAGCTCGGTTTCGGTGAACAAAAGGAGAAACACCTCACCGCTCCCGAATTGGGTCACTTCAAGAAAGCCGGTGTAGCCCCCAAGCGATACTTGGCCGAGTTCAAGGGTTTCGAAGGACAATACAGCGCCGGAGACACCATCACCGCCGAACTATTCAGCGAAAACGACTTCGTTGACGTAGTCGGCATCAGCAAAGGTAAAGGCTACCAGGGCGTAGTCAAGCGCCACGGCTTCGGCGGCGTAGGCCAAACCACACACGGCCAGCACAACCGCTTGCGCGCGCCCGGTTCGGTAGGTGCCTGCTCCTATCCCGCCAAGGTCTTCAAGGGAATGCGTATGGCCGGTCAGATGGGCAACCGTCAGGTAACGGTTCAGAACCTCCAGGTCATCAAGATCATCCCCGAACACAATATTATAATGCTCAAGGGCTCCATTCCCGGAAGCAAAGGTTCAATCATTTCAATCGAGAAATAACAATGGAACTCGCAATATACACCCAAGAAGGAAAAGACACCGGTCGTAAGGCAGTCCTCAACGACGAGGTGTTCGCGATAGAGCCCAACGAGCACGTACTCTACCTCGCCGTAAAACAGTATCTTGCCAACCAACGTCAGGGTACACATAAATCCAAAGAGCGTAGCGAAGTGTCCGGCTCGACGCGTAAGCTGCACAAACAAAAAGGCGGCGGCGGTTCGCGTATCGGTGATATCAACTCGCCCGTACTCGTAGGTGGCGGCCGCGTATTCGGTCCCCGTCCTCGCGACTACCGTTTCAAACTTAATGCCAAGATGAAAGACCTCGCACGTCGCAGCGCATTGTCCGCCAAGGCAGCCGACGGCCGGATCATCGTGGTCGAAGACATCAAAATCGATGCTCCCAAGACTAAAGAGTTTGTCAAGATAGCCAAGGCCCTCAACTTTGAAGGCAAGAAGGTACTCGTGCTCAATGCGGGCATCGACCGCAATGTGACGCTGTCGGCACGCAACGTTCCCGGAGTCAATATCCTCCGCGCCGGCGATGCCAACACCTACGCACTGCTCAACAACAACGTAATCATCATTACCGAAAGCTCGCTCGAGACGGTAAACAAATTCTAAGGAGGAACAACAATGGATATAATGATTAAACCCATCATTACCGAGAAGGCCACCAAGCTTACCGAAAAGCACGGGACATACACCTTCCGCGTATCCCCCGAGGCAAACAAATACCAGATTAAGACCCTCGTAGAGCAAACTTACGGTGTAAAAGTCGTCAACGTCAACACAGCCGTAGTCCGCGGCAAGAACAAATCTCGCTGGACTCGCACCGGCCTTCTTCGCGGCAAGACAGCCCAGTGGAAGAAAGCCTTTGTAAACGTCGCCGACGGTCAGACCATAGACTTCTTTAGCAACATCTAACATAAAATGGCAGTAAGAAAATTCAAGCCCACCACCCCCGGGCAACGACACAAAGTTATCGGTGTATTCAAAGGTACCATCACTGCTACTACACCGGAGAAATCTCTTACAGTCGGTAAGCGCGCCAGCGGCGGACGCAACGCCGAAGGCCACCTCACCTCCCGATACCTGGGCGGTGGCCACAAACGCAAGTACCGTATCATAGACTTTAAGAGAAACAAAGACGGCATACCCGCCGTAGTCAAGAGCATCGAGTACGACCCCAACCGCTCGGCACGCATCGCCCTGCTGTATTACGTCGACGGTGCCAAAGCGTACATCATCGCGCCCAACGGCCTCGAAGTCGGCACCACCGTGGTTTCCGGCGAAGACGTGGCTCCCGAAGTAGGCAACTGCCTGCCTCTGGGTAAGATACCTGTAGGTACGCTGGTACACAACATCGAGCTCCGTCCCGGCCAGGGCGCATTCATCGCTCGCAGCGCCGGCACCTTCGCACAGATAGTGTCTCGCGAGGGCAACTATGCTATTATCAAACTTCCTTCGGGCGAAACTCGTAAAATCCTTGCCGCCTGCCGAGCAACCGTCGGCGTCGTGGGCAATAGCGAACACTCGCTCGAACGCTCCGGTAAGGCCGGCCGCTCGCGCTGGCTCGGCCGTCGTCCGCGCAACCGCGGCGTGGTTATGAACCCTGTCGATCACCCCATGGGTGGTGGCGAAGGCCGCGCTTCCGGTGGACATCCCCGCTCACGCAAGGGTCTCTACGCTAAAGGTCTCAAGACCCGTGCGCCCAAGAAGCACTCTTCGAAGTACATCATTGAGAGAAGAAAGAAGTAATCAGATAATCAGCATACACTTATGAGCCGTTCCCTAAAAAAAGGACCCTTTATCTCCGTAAAGCTGGAGAAAAAAGTCGCCGACATGGACGCCAGCGGCAAGAAGAACGTCATTAAGACGTGGAGTCGCGCATCCATGATCGCTCCCGAGTTCGTAGGCCACACTTTCGCCGTACACAACGGCAACAAGTTTATTCCCGTGTACGTTACAGAAAACATGGTAGGCCACAAGCTCGGCGAATTCGCCCCCACCCGCACATTCCGCGGACACGCCGGCAACAAGAAAAAATAATCCGGCGACCGCGGCGGTAACCGCCCACCGCAAGGTGGCGACATCGTGCAGCGGCGACAGCCAAGGCCCAATTCGGCCGCGCAAGTGCCCTCCAACGTTAGCCAGCCTTCCTCGGCAAGTACCCCGGAGACACCGCGCCACCCCGATGGCACTACGGCAACCGACCGCAACGTAATACCGTCGCGACCAGACATCCAAAACAACAAAAAAACAGAACCCGCCAAAACAACCGCATAACACAATGGGTAAAAGAAAAAAAGAAGCAGCCGACAAAATCAAGGCAGTCAAGAGAGAGACCGCCTTTGCCCGGCTCAACAACGTGCCTTCTTCCCCCCGCAAGATGCGCCTCGTGGCCGACATGGTACGCGGCAAAGAAGTTTTCCGCGCCTTAGGCCTGCTTAAGTTCTCCAACAAGGAGGCCGCCGGACGCCTTGAAAAGCTCCTGCGCTCGGCCATCGCCAACTGGGAAGCAAAGAACGAAGAAAAGGCAGAAGCCGGCGTACTCTGCGTCAAAACCATACACGTAGACTGCGCCCCGATGCTCAAACGCCTTCGCACAGCGCCCCAAGGACGTGGCTACCGCATACGCAAGCGCTCCAACCACGTTACTATCATCGTAGACCGTATCAACCAAAACACAGAAGCATAAACCATGGGACAGAAAGTTAATCCTATCAGCAACCGCCTCGGCATCATCCGTGGCTGGGATTCCAACTGGTACGGCGGCAAGAAATACGGCGACACCATCTTAGAAGACTCGCGCCTTCGCCGCTACCTCGACGTCCGCTTGGCCAAATGCTCGGTATCCCGCATTGTCATCGAACGCACCCTCAAGCTCGTAACCATCACAGTGTGCACATCGCGCCCCGGTCTGATCATCGGCAAGGGTGGCAGCGAAGTAGAAAAACTCAAGGAAGAGCTCAAGAAAATTACAGACAAGGACGTGCAAATCAATATCTTCGAGGTGAAACGCCCCGAGATGGACGCCCAAATCGTAGCAGCCAACATCGCACGCCAGATTGAAGGTAAGATTGCCTATCGCCGCGCCGTCAAGATGGCCGTTGCATCGACCATGCGCGCAGGCGCCGAGGGTATTAAGGTACAAGTCAGCGGCCGCCTCAATGGTGCCGAAATGGCTCGTAGCGAGATGTTCAAGGAAGGCCGTACGCCACTGCACACCCTGCGTGCCGACATCGACTACGCACTCGTGGAAGCTCACACCAAAGTCGGCGTTGTCGGCGTTAAGGTGTGGATTTGCCGTGGTGAAGTCTATGGCAAACGTGACCTGGCTCCCTCGTTCACACAGGCCTCCAAGGAAAATCGTTCGGCCGGCGCTCCGGCAGGACGTCGCGGAGGCTTCCGCCGCGGTGCTAAGAACCCCCGTTGAGGCACGGCAAGCGGAGACCAACACAAAAGTTAACAACATCCAACACAAACGACAATGTTACAACCTAAGAAAACCAAATTCCGCCGTTCACAAAAAGGCCGCATGAAAGGTAATGCCCAGCGTGGCAACCAGCTTGCCTTCGGCTCCTTTGGTATAAAGACCCTTGAATCCAAATGGATTACCGGTCGCCAGATAGAGGCTGCTCGTATCGCCGTGACGCGCTATATGCAGCGTCAGGGTCAGATTTGGATACGCATCTTCCCCGACAAGCCCATCACCAAGAAACCTGCCGAAGTCCGCATGGGTAAAGGTAAGGGTTCGCCCGAGGGCTTCGTGGCACCCGTCACCCCCGGTCGCATAATTATCGAGGTCGAAGGCGTAAGCTACGAAATCGCAAAGGAGGCACTGCGCCTTGCAGCCCAGAAGCTCCCAGTAGTCACCAAGTTCGTCGTCGCTCGCGACTACGATCCCAGTCAGAACGTCTAAAAGTCAGCACGCCACTATGAAACAGCAAGAAATCAAAGAAATGGCGACCGCCGACCTGCGCGCACGCCTCGCACAGATGGAGAAAGACTACCGCCAGCTCATCATCAACCACGCCGTAACGCCCCTGGATAACCCCGCAAAGATTACCGCCGACCGCCGTGCCATTGCACGCGTGAAGACGGAACTTCGTGCTCGCGAAATTCAGGAGGCCAAAGCTGCGAAATAACTCCGGACATCCCCATCCAATGTTCCACAACAACTAACAACAGAAACACATGGAAAAACGAAATCTTCGTAAAGAACGCATCGGGGTTGTTTCCAGCAACAAAGGCGACAAGACAATCACCGTGACCGTAAAATGGAAAGAGAAACACCCCATCTACGGTAAATTCGTGAACAAGACCAAGAAGTTCCACGCCCACGACGAGAAGAACGAGTGCTCTATAGGTGACACCGTGCGCCTGATGGAGACCCGTCCTCTAAGCAAGACCAAGCGTTGGAGATTAGTAGAAATCATCGAAAAAGTTAAGTAACGACAATGATACAGACCGAAACACGGCTCAATGTAGCCGACAACTCCGGCGCAAAAGAAGTGCTGTGCATCCGCGTACTTGGAGGCACAGGGCGCCGTTATGCTTCCGTAGGTGACATCATCGTAGTATCGGTGAAAAATGCCTTGCCCGGTTCCGACGTCAAGAAAGGTACCGTCAGCAAAGCCGTCGTCGTACGCACCAATAAGGAAATCCGCCGTGCTGACGGGTCCTACATTCGCTTTGACGACAACGCCTGCGTGTTGCTCAACAACGCCGGTGAGCTTCGCGGCACGCGTATCTTCGGGCCGGTAGCCCGTGAGCTCCGTGCCACCAACATGAAAATCGTTTCACTGGCACCCGAGGTGCTCTAACCGCGCCTCGTGCCACCAAACACAAACAAGACAATGAGCAAACAGCATATCAAAAAAGGCGACACCGTACAAGTGCTCGCCGGCGAAGACCGCGGCAAACAAGGACGTGTACTCCAGGTACTCGTCAAGAAAGACCGCGTGGTCGTCGAAGGCGTCAATGTAGTCACCAAGGCTACCAAGCCCTCGGCCCAGCATCCGCAGGGCGGGTTGGTGAAGAAAGAGGCCGGCATACATGTGAGCAACGTTGCCCTACTCGATCCCAAGAGCGGCAAGCCCGTACGTGTGGGTTTCCGCAAAAACGATGCAGGCAAGACAGTCCGTTATTCAAAAAAATCAGGAGAGGAGATTAAATAATGAGCACCACCACACTTCAGAAAGATTACAAGGAGCGCATTATTCCCGCCCTTGAGAAAGAGTTCAACTACACCACCGTCATGCAGGTGCCCCGTTTGGAGAAGATAGTCATCAATCAGGGTCTTGGCGAAGCCACTCAGGATCGCAAGATTATAGATACGGCCATCGCCGAGCTTACCGCCATCACCGGTCAGAAAGCAGTGGCCACCCTGTCCAAGAAGGATATCTCCAATTTCCATCTGCGTAAGAAGATGCCCGTAGGCGTACGTGTGACTCTTCGTCGCGAGCGTATGTACGAGTTCCTTGAGCGTTTGGTACGCGTGGCGCTGCCCCGTATCCGTGACTTCAAGGGCATCGAAGGTAAACTTGACGGCCGTGGCAACTACACCCTTGGCATCACCGAGCAGATTATCTTCCCCGAGATTAACATCGATTCGATCAGCAAGCTTCTCGGCATGAACATCACTTTTGTGACTTCCGCCAGGACCGATGCCGAAGGTTACGCCCTGCTCAAGCACTTCGGATTACCCTTCAAGAACGCCAAAAACTAACCCCCGCACAAACACAGTATAATGGCAAAAGAATCAATGAAAGCACGCGAAGTTAAGCGTGCACGCCTCGTTCAGAAATACGCCGAGCGCAAAGCAGCCCTGCGTCTCCAGGCCAAAGAACTCGCCAAGCAAGGCGAAAGCGCCTACGAGATTTATCAGCAGCTGCAGCGTCTGCCCAAGAACGCGTCCAGTATCCGCATGCACAACCGCTGCTCCATCACCGGACGTCCCAAGGGCTATATGCGCCAGTTCGGTATTTCGCGTATACAGTTCCGCGAGATGGCATCTGCCGGCCTGATACCCGGTGTTAAGAAAGCCAGCTGGTAAATCGTACGATGCCGCCGCGGGCTCGACCCTGCGGCGGCCCGCACGGACATATGCATCGGCGCCAAGCCCACCGCTTTATGCGGTTCCGCACCTCCCTCCCGCTGCCTTTCTTTGGGACGGCAGGACAAACAGAGAAGACTTTTAGTATTAAATATTGTTGGGAACACCCCAATCAATTTAACAACAAACAACAATGACAGATCCCATTGCAGACTATCTGACAAGATTGAGGAACGCCATCAAGGCTAACCACCGCGTGGTGGAAGTGCCCGCCTCCAACATCAAGAAAGAGATCACCAAGATACTCTTCGAGCAGGGCTACATCCTCAACTACAAATTCATCGAAGGGAACACCCCTGCAGGCGCTATCAAGATAGCCCTCAAGTACGATCCCGTAGACCGTGTTAACGCCATCAAGGTTCTCAAGCGCGTATCGCGTCCCGGCCTGCGCCAATACACCGGCTACAAGGACATGCCCCGTGTGCTCAACGGACTTGGCATCGCCATCCTGTCCACCAGCAAAGGCGTGATGACCAACAAGCAGGCAGCCGAAGAGAAAATCGGCGGCGAAGTGTTATGCTACGTATACTAATCACTGAACAAAGCACACAGACATGTCACGTATAGGAAAAGCCCCCATAGCAATACCCGCCGGCGTTACAGTCACGGTATCCGGCGAAAAAGTTACAGTCAAGGGTCCCAAGGGCACCCTCGAACAGACCGTACATTCCGATCTCAGCGTTAAAGTTGAGGACGGACACGTAATAGTAACCCGTCCCACCGATGACCGCGAGCACCGCGCACAGCACGGCCTGTGGCGTGCGTTGATCCACAACATGGTCGTAGGCGTGAGTGAAGGTTACCGCAAAGAAATGGAACTCGTAGGCGTAGGTTACCGCGCCACAGCTACAGGCCAAGTTCTGGAGCTGGCACTCGGCTACTCCCACGCCATCTATATAAAGCTCCCCCCCGAGGTAAAGGTAGAGGCCAAGAGCGAGCGCAACAAGAACCCGCTGATCATCCTCGAGAGCGATGACAAGCAGCTTCTGGGTCAAGTATGCGCCAAGATTCGCTCGCTGCGCAAGCCCGAGCCGTACAAAGGCAAAGGCATCAAGTTTGTCGGCGAAATCATTCGCCGCAAGTCCGGCAAGAGCGCAAGTGCCAAATAACCGGGCCATAGCTTAGCAACAACCTCACACAACCAACAAAAAACATCCTACCACAATGGTAACTAAAATAGAAAGACGCAATAAAATCAAGACACGCATCCGCGGCAAGATCTCCGGCACAGCCCAGCGTCCGCGCATGACAGTGTTTCGCTCCAACAAGCAGATTTACGTACAACTCGTAGACGATCTGGCGGGAGCCACTTTGGTTGCAGCATCTTCGCGCAACCTCGACGTCCAAGGCGACAAGAAAACCATCGCAGCGGAAGTCGGCAAAAAGATTGCCGAGAAGGCCCTGGCCGCCGGCATCACCGAAGTAGTGTTTGACCGTAACGGATATCTCTTCCACGGTCGTGTTAAATCCCTGGCCGACGCCGCACGCGCTTGTGGCCTCAAATTCTAAAGACAACCACTATGGCTAAAAGAAACAATCGAGTAAAAACTACAAGCGATCTCGAACTCAAAGACCGCTTAGTGGCCATCAACCGCGTCACCAAAGTAACCAAGGGCGGTCGCACCTTCACCTTCGCCGCCATCGTCGTTGTCGGCAACGAGAACGGCATCGTAGGCTGGGGCCTGGGCAAGGCCAACGAAGTGCAGGCAGCCATCGCCAAGGGCGTAGAAGCAGCCAAGAAGAACCTTGTGCGTGTGCCCGTACACAAAGGCACCATCCCCCACGAACAGGAAGCCAAATTCAGCGGCTCGCGCATCATCCTCAAGCCCGCCTCCACCGGTACCGGTGTGAAAGCCGGTGGTGCCATGCGTGCCGTCCTCGAGAGCGTAGGCGTGACTGACGTCCTTGCCAAGAGCAAAGGCTCGTCCAATCCCCACAACCTTGTGAAAGCCACTATCGCCGCATTGTCCGAGATGCGCTCGCCTGCACAGGTTGCGCAGAACCGCGGCATCACCGTCGAAAAGGTTTTCCACGGCTAAGACACTCAGGCCCGAGGCTTCGAGCCCGGGCAAAGTTACACACAACACAAAACACCAGACAATGGCACAGATAAAAATCACACAGACCAAGAGCCGCATCAACTGCCCGGCAGTGCAGAAGCGCACTCTTGACGCTTTAGGCCTGCGCAAGATGAACCACACAGTGGTCAAAGAGGACACCCCCTCCATCCGCGGCATGGTGCAGAAGGTACATCACCTTGTAACCGTCACTGAGGCCTGATATAGGAGATAGTCCGGCCCGTCGGGAGATATATCCCGGCGGCGGGACAGCTCCAAGACAACATAACCAACACCCATAATAGACAAAAAACAATGGATTTAAGCAACATACAACCCGCCATCGGCTCGGTACGCAATAAGACCCGCGTGGGTCGCGGACAGGGTTCCGGCAAGGGCGGCACATCCACACGCGGACACAAAGGTGCCAAATCGCGTTCGGGTTATAAACGTAAAATCGGTTTCGAAGGTGGCCAGATGCCACTGCAGCGTCGTCTTCCCAAATGGGGCTTCAAGAGCCTTAACCGCGTAGAGTACAAGGCCATCAATCTCGATGCAATTCAGACGCTTGCCGAGGGCAAGAACCTTGACAAGGTGACCCTCGCCGACCTTCGCGCAGCCGGATTGGCCGGCCGCAACCAGCCGGTCAAGATACTCGCCGGCGGCGAAATCTCCAAAGCCGTAACCGTCGAGGCCAACGCATTCTCACAGGCAGCCCAAAAGGCCATCGAGGCCGCAGGCGGCGCTGTCGTCAAAGCATAACACAATATGAGATTCTTCGAGACCTTAAAAAACATCTGGACAATCGAAGAGCTGCGCAAGAGGCTTCTCATCACAGTCCTATTGGTACTTATATACCGACTGGGCTGTTATGTCGTGCTTCCCGGCGTGTCTCCGGCTGCCATAGATGCACTGTCTAGCTTCACCAATAAGACAGGCATGATGCAGCTGCTCGATATGTTCTCCGGTGGTGCGTTCTCTCAGGCATCAATCTTTGCCTTGGGTATCATGCCCTACATCACCGCCTCCATCGTCATCCAGCTCCTCGGCATGGTGTTGCCTTCGTTCCAGAAGATGCAGCGCGAAGGCGAGAGCGGACGTCAGAAACTGACCCAGTATACCCGATACTTGACAGTGCTGATTCTGCTGCTGCAGGCTCCCGCATATCTGGTCAATCTCCAGTACCAGTTTGCACAAGCCAACGGCGCAGAGGCCGCATCCTTCGGGTTCTGGAATATTGTGTACCTGACCATTATCCTGGCCGCCGGCTCCATGTTCATTATGTGGCTGGGCGAGCGCATCACTGACCGTGGCATAGGCAACGGTATCTCCTTCATCATCTTGGTAGGTATCATTGCCCGACTCCCATCGGCATTGTTCTATGAGTTTACGTCTCGTCTGCCCGGTACCAGTGGCAGCGAGGGCGGTCTTGTGATGTTCATCGTCGAAGTTGTGCTTCTGTTTGCCGTTACCATCGGAGCAGTGCTTCTGGTACAGGGGACACGCAAAGTGCCCGTACAATACGCCAAACGTATTGTCGGCAACCGTCAATACGGTGGTGCACGCCAGTACATACCCTTGAAAGTCAACGCAGCCGGTGTGATGCCTATCATCTTTGCCCAGGCAATCATGTTTATCCCCATCACGCTGGTAGGCTTCGCGAGCGATGGCTCGGGCCTTGTGCAGGCACTTACCGATATCAATGGTTTTTGGTACAATTTCATCTTCTTCCTGATGATTGTTACTTTCACCTACTTCTATACCGCCATCACGGTGCGTCCCACCCAGATGGCAGAAGACATGAAACGCAACAACGGATTTATTCCCGGCGTAAAACCCGGCAAGAAGACGGCCGAGTACCTCGACACCATCATGAGCCGCATCACTTTGCCCGGTTCAATTTTCCTGGGCATTGTTGCAATCCTTCCCGCTTTTGCCCGCTTCTTCGGCATCAGCCAGAACTTTGCACAATTCTTCGGCGGCACATCCCTGCTGATTATGGTAGGTGTCGTGCTTGACACCCTGCAACAAATCGAGTCGCATCTGATGATGCACCACTATGACGGCCTTATGAAAGAAGGCAAGATTAAGGGTCGCACTACCGGGTCGGCATATTAATTCGACCAAACTACCGCAGTACGGCGGACGAACATACAAGTTCGTCCGCCGACACGGCGGCGACAAAGACAGATAACAACCACCGCAATACAACGCCACAATGATCAAGCTTAAGACCCCGCAAGAAATCGAGCAGATGCTTCCGGCCTGTGACCTGACCGCCAGGACGCTGGGCGAGGTAGCTCGCTGGATAGCGCCCGGGGTTACGACACAGCGCTTGGATACGATCGCTCGCGAATTTATCCACGACAACGGCGGCATACCGGCATGTCTCGGTTACGAAGGCTTTCCCGGCACGCTGTGCATCGAAGTCAACGATGTCGTAGTTCATGGATTTCCGTCGGGCTACACCCTGCGCGAAGGCGACATCATAGGCACCGACTTGGTGGTAGCCAAAGATGGTTTCATGGGCGACTCGTGCTACACCTTCGCCGTGGGCGAGGTTGACCCCGAGGTGCTGGCCCTGTGTCGTACTACCAAGGAGTCGCTGTACGTAGGCATCGAAGCGTGCCGTGCCGGTCACCGCATAGGAGACATCAGCAACGCCGTGCAGACCTACTGCGAACGCCGCGGATACAGCGTCGTGCGCGAGATGTGCGGTCACGGTATAGGCCGAGACATGCACGAAGACCCCGAGGTGCCCAACTATGGACGCCGAGGCACCGGGCCGGTGATACGTAACGGCATGTGCATATGCATCGAGCCTATGATAAACATGGGCAGCCGCAATATCATCATCGCCCAAGACGGATGGACCTGCCGCACTCGCGACCATCGCCCGTCAGCCCACTATGAGCACACAATGGCCATAGTCAACGGCGAGACACGGGTACTGACGTCCTTTGAGTACATTCGCGAAGCCCTTGGCGAGCGTTTTATCTGAAACGAGTCACCACAAAGAATACCAATACCACCCAACACCACAGGCAATACTTAACAGCAACACCATTTATGGCAAAACAGGCAGCAATAGAACAGGACGGCACCATTGTGGAAGCCCTATCCAACGCAATGTTCCGCGTCGAGCTCGAAAACGGGCATCAGATCACGGCACACATTTCCGGCAAGATGCGTATGCATTACATCAAAATTCTTCCCGGAGACAAGGTTCGTGTCGAGATGTCACCTTACGACCTGAGCAAAGGACGCATAGCCTTTCGCTACAAGTAAGCATTGTATAGGTGTAATCCCGGGCGGTGTTCGCACGTGAAGCGGCATCGCCGGGCAACAATTCGACAAAAAACAACGTAAACTATAATACTAAAAGAACAATGAAAGTACGAGCTTCAATCAAAAAACGCACGCCCGACAGCAAAATCGTCCGTCGCAAGGGCCGGCTGTATGTGATCAATAAAAAAAATCCCAAATTAAAAATGCGTCAAGGATAATTTTTTATTAAATCCAACCGCACCACTACAACAACACAACCACACATATGGCAGTAAGAATCGTGGGAGTTGACCTCCCCCAAAACAAAAGAGGTGAAATCGCACTGACCTACATCTTCGGTATAGGCCGCAGCTCGGCCAAGAAAATCTTGGAGAAAGCCGGCGTAGATGTTAACATCAAAGTCAAAGACTGGAGCGACGAACAGGCCGCAAAGGTTCGCGAAGTGATAGGCAGCGATTACAAAGTAGAAGGCGACCTGCGCAGCGAAATCCAGCTGAACATCAAGCGTCTCATGGACATAGGATGCTATCGCGGTGTCCGTCACCGCAACGGTCTTCCCGTGCGCGGCCAGTCCACCAAGAACAATGCGCGTACCCGTAAGGGCCGCAAGAAAACCGTCGCCAACAAAAAGAAAGCTACTAAATAATAACAACACCATCCAATTATGGCAAAGAAAACAGTCGCAGCTAAGAAGAGAAACGTCAAAGTTAGTGCCGAAGGCCAGCTTCACGTACACTCCTCTTTCAACAACATCATCGTTTGCCTTGCCAACAGCGAAGGCCAGGTTATTTCCTGGTCATCGGCAGGCAAAATGGGCTTCAGAGGCTCGAAGAAGAACACCCCTTACGCAGCTCAGATGGCAGCGCAGGATTGCGCCAAGATCGCATATGACCTGGGTCTACGCAAGGTAAAAGCATACGTCAAAGGACCCGGCAACGGACGCGAATCCGCTATCCGTACCATCCACGGTGCCGGCATCGAAGTAACCGAGATTATCGATGTTACGCCGCTGCCGCACAACGGCTGCCGTCCTCCCAAACGCCGCCGCGTCTAATGCGGTGAGCGTCAAGACGACACTACCACATACCCGGCAATGCCCTTATGCGGTGCAGCGGCACCGCGAGGCATCACCGAAGCGAAAAACCTTTTAGTACATAGCATACACATCAACAACCGATGATAGTGTGAGCGTTGTCCGCCATCAGGCGGAGACGAAGGACGGGGTCGAACGGCATACTATAAGTGCCGACAACATGTCCCAACCGAGCAAGTCCGCACGGACACCGCGGCCAGTGAAGGGTCACAACGAACATCACCTCTCTGTGACTGCGGCTGCACAGCCGAGGAACGCCACGCGGAACACTGCCGGAAGTGCATAAGCGCCCCGCGCCACACACCACCATCAAATATCCAACCATACAAGACAATACAACAATGGCAAGATACACAGGTCCTAAGACCAAAATCGCCCGTAAATTCGGCGAACCCATCTTCGGCCCCGACAAAGTCCAGGCAAGACGCAACTTTCCCCCGGGCCAGCACGGACAAAACCGTCGCCGCAAAACCAGCGAGTACGGCGTCCAGCTGCGTGAAAAGCAAAAAGCTAAATACACCTACGGCGTACTTGAGAAACAGTTCCGCAACCTCTTCACCAAGGCCTCCTCGATGAAAGGTATTACCGGTGAAATTCTGCTTCAGCTCCTTGAGTCCCGTTTGGACAACGTGGTATACCGTCTGGGTATCGCCCGCACTCGTGCGGCCGCACGCCAGATAGTGCTCCATCGTCACATCGTGGTCAACGGAGACATCGTTAACATCCCCTCCTACCAGGTAAAGCCCGGCGATATAGTTGGTGTTCGCGAGAAATCCAAATCGTTGGAAGTGATAGCCGACAATCTCGCCGGTTTCAACCACAGTAAGTATCCCTGGATCGAATGGGACGAAAGCCTCAAGAGCGGTAAATTCCTGCATTTACCCGCACGTGAGGACATCCCCGAAAACATCAAGGAGCAGCTCATCGTCGAGCTCTACTCCAAGTAATAAAATCTAAAAACAACCCGATCCATGGCTATCTTACAATTCCAAAAGCCCGACAAAGTCCTGATGCTTGAAGCAGACAACTTCTACGGCAAATTCGAGTTCAAACCCTTGGAACCCGGCTATGGCATCACTGTGGGCAACGCGCTGCGGCGTGTGCTTCTCTCTTCCTTGGAGGGCTTCGCCATTTCGTCGATACGCATCGACGGCGTTAAACACGAGTTTGACACCATCCCCGGTGTCAAAGAAGATGTCACCAACATCATCCTCAACCTCAAGAAGGTAGACCTGCGCCAGGTTGTCGAGGACCACGAAGACGAAAAAGTCACCATCACCGTCTCGGGAACAGAAGTATTTACGGCCGGAGATATAGGCAAGGCCTTGACCAGCTTCCAGGTGCTTAATCCCGATCAGGTGATATGCCATCTGGATTCCGATGCAAGTTTCACTATCGTGCTGACAATCAATAAGGGTCGCGGATGGGTGCCAGCCGAAGAGCAGGAAATAGCTGACGATGATGTCAACATCCTCGCCATCGACTCCATCTATACGCCCATAAAGAACGTCAAATACGTCATAGAGAACTTCCGCGTCGACCAGAAGACCGACTACGACAAGCTTATCCTCGAAATCACTACTAACGGATCGATTCATCCCAAGGATGCCCTCAAAGAGGCTGCACGCATCCTTATCCATCATTTTGCCCTGTTCTCCGATGAGAAGATTACTATCGATGCACCCGAGACCGGCGAAAGCGATGAATTCGATGAGGAAGTGCTGCATATGCGCCAACTCCTTAAGACCAAGCTCGTCGATATGGAGCTGAGTGTACGTGCGCTCAATTGCCTTAAGAGTGCCGAGGTCGAGACTTTGGGCGAACTTGTACAGTTCAACAAAAACGACTTGCTCAAGTTCCGTAACTTTGGCAAGAAGTCACTGACCGAGCTTGATGAGTTCCTTGCAAGCATGAACCTGTCCTTCGGCATGGACATTTCAAAATACAAACTGGATAAAGAGTAACATTCACGATGAGACACAATAAAAAATTCAACCATCTTAGCCGCACCAAGGCACATCGCGATGCCCTCTTGGCTAATATGACCACTTCGCTGATTATGCACAAACGCATATTCACAACCTTGGCCAAAGCCAAAGCCCTGCGCGTGTACGCCGAGCCGTTGATCAATCGCGCCAAAGAAGATACCACTCCCAATCGTCGCCTTGTTTTTGCACATCTGCAGAGCAAGGAAGCCGTCAAGGAACTCTTTGGCGAAATTGCAACCAAGATCGCTAATCGTCCCGGTGGCTATACCCGTATACTAAAGACTGGCAATCGCCTGGGCGACAACGCCAAGACTTGCTTTATCGAGCTGGTGGACTACAACGAGACCATGACCAAGGCCGGCAAAGAAGAAAAGAAAAAAACCACTCGCCGCAGTCGCCGCAAGGCCGCTGCTCCTGCAGCAGAAGCCTCCGCAACAGAAACCCCTGCAGCAGAAACTCCTGCAGCAGAAGCTCCCGCAGCAGAATAATCCGTTATACGGATACCGATATAAGTTTGCGACATGCAATGCCGAAAAGCATTGTGTGTCGCAAGTTTTTTTGAGGCAAAAGGGCGTAGATAAGCTACCGGACCAAAAAAAAGTACGCGAAATCGGTCGAAGGGTAGGGCGTAAGTGATAAATTATTTGTAATTTCGTAGTCTAAGACATAGACGTATGGAACTGGATACACTGACTGCAATTTCGCCCATTGATGGCCGTTATAGGGACAAATGTTCCAAATTGGCCGGGTATTTTTCAGAGTTTGCGCTGATGCGTTATAGGCTGAGGGTAGAAGTGGAGTATTTTATATCTTTGACACGCCTTGGATTGCCGCAGATTGCGACTTTAAGTCGAGATGATGAGCAGCGCATGCGCTCGCTGTACCGAGACTTCGATGTCGAGGATGCGGCGCGTGTCAAGGCCATCGAAAAGGTGACTAATCATGATGTAAAAGCTGTAGAATACTTTATCAAGGAGCGCATGGATTACATGGGCGTAAACGCCAATAAGGAATTCGTACACTTTGGACTTACATCTCAGGATATAAACAATACGGCAGTGCCTATGTCGTTGCGTGAAGCGTTGTCAGAGGCGTATATTCCGGCTTTAGAATCCCTAATAGTTCATTTACGGACCTTGGCGCATGAATGGCGCGACCTCCCTATGCTGGCGCGCACACATGGACAGCCTGCATCGCCCACAACGCTGGGCAAAGAAATATATGTCTACGTAAGCCGTCTCGAAATCCAGAAGCGCCAGTTACTCGCAGTTCCCGTATCAGGTAAATTCGGAGGTGCCACAGGCAACTTCAACGCACATCGTGCGGCCTTTCCCGATGTCAATTGGCCGGCTTTTGCCGAGGTATTCCTGCGAGACACCCTCGGCATAGAGCGTGAGCCGTGGACCACGCAGATTTCCAACTACGACAATATGGCCGCTATGATGGACGCTATGCGTCGCATCAATACAATCATCCTTGACTTGGATCGCGATATGTGGATGTACATATCCATGGACTACTTCAAGCAACGCATACGAGAGGGCGAGGTAGGGTCGTCGGCGATGCCGCACAAGGTAAATCCCATAGACTTTGAAAACAGTGAGGGTAATCTCGGCGTGGCCGATGCCTTACTATCTCACCTCGCATCCAAACTGCCGGTATCCCGCCTCCAACGCGACCTTACAGACAGCACCGTGTTGCGCAACATCGGTGTTCCCATGGCGCACATGCTTATAGCAATAGCCTCCACCGAGAAGGGATTGAGCAAGCTTCTGCTAAACCGCGAGGCCATCGATGCCGACCTTGATACGATGTGGAGCGTGGTGGCCGAGGGCATACAGACCATTCTCCGACGTGAGGGCTATCCCAATCCATATGAGGCGCTTAAAGCCTTGACACGTACCAATCACGCCGTGACGGCTCGGACGATAGCCGACTTCATCGACAGTCTGGATGTCAGCGAGGATGTACGGTTACGCCTGCATCGGCTGACTCCGCGTACATACGTGGGGTACACTATAGGCGAAAAGCAGTAAATAATACGCATGCGTTGCCTATTGTTTAGGTATGCAATTGTGTTAAACATAAAAATTCTCTGCGACAACAACTTACAATAAAATATACACAACATCAAACACGAACAAAACTATGAAACGTATCGCATTTTTCCTCATGTTGGCATTGGTGAGTCTTGTCAGCGCATCCGCAATGACAATGGTCGAATTCATGGCAAAATACAAGGCAGCCGAAGGAATTAGTGACATTACCGCCATGGCCGGTTCTTCACTTAAGGAAGAAGGAATTAACGATGGAACCGTACTCATGGGGGAGCTGGATGCAGCAGCAATCGATGCCATTAAGACCGACCTCACTACCATCCCCGAAGAAAATCAGATGGCGGCTGTCACCGGCGAGAACGGCGAATTTGCGGCCGTATGCCAGAATCCCACAGGCCGGGAGGAAATGATCAATATCTTGATAGTTACCATCAAGGACAATGCTGTAATCATCATCGACGGTGTGTGCGACAAGTCTACACTTGAGCAGACCGTTAACGACATATCCAAGTAACCACAAGCGTCAAATTCGATGGTCACTCCGAATATAGTAGTCACTATAGGGCGGCAGATGGGCAGCGGCGGCCACGAGCTCGGCCGTCGGCTGGCCGCACGCCTCGGTATCGAGTTCTATGACAAAGAATTGCTTATGCAAGCTGCACGCGATGCAGGATTGTGTCCCGATTTCTTTCGCAACAGCGATGAAAAACGGCCAAGCTTTGTCGGCGGATTCTTTGCGAACTTTCCCGGCGCCAGTCCTATGGCATACTATGATGCCGGAGGCTTTGGCGGCGGATACGATGCGCTCTACAAGGCCCAATGCGACTTTGTGCGACGTGTCGCCTCGCGCGGATCATGTGTCATCGTAGGCCGTAGTGCCGACTATATTCTACGTAACCATCCGCGCGTAGCCAGCATCTTTGTGAGCGCCGCTAAAGACGATTGCATCGGGCGAGTGCGCCGGCGCCGCCCCGAAATCTCCATCGAACAAGCACGTACCATAGTGGAAAAGACTGATAAGGCACGTGCAGCCTTCTATAACTTTTACAGTGATAAGCAGTGGGGCGAGGCCGCATCGTATGACCTGGCCGTTAGTACCTCCGCCATGGACATCGACAATTTGGTGGAAGTGGTGGCCGACTACCTGCAGCGTCGCTTCGGCATCCAAATCAACTAAACGACAGAAAAAACATACAACAATGTCAGTCAAGACAACAATATTTTTCATCGTAGCCTTGCTTGCCTCCGTGGTGGCCAAAGCCGCCAAGGTAGACACAATTACAATCAAGGCAGCCGAAATGCCCCAACCCATAGAGGTTACGATTATTGTGCCCGATGGTGCCTGTGCCACACATCGCGTGCCCACGGTATACTTACTCAACGGTTTCGGCGGTGACCACAAACAATGGACCACCACCTGTAAACAACTTCCCGCCCTTGCCGACCAATATGGCATGGCCATGGTGATGCCCGATGGCTGCGACTCTTGGTATTGGGATGCACCCGCCAATCCCAGGGTGAAAATGGAAACATTCATAACCAAGCGCCTCGTACCATACATAGACGCACATTATCCGACTCTTCCCGAGGCATCCAAACGAGCCATTACCGGGCTGAGCATGGGAGGCCACGGAGCATTGTGGTTGGGCATACGCCATCCCGATATTTGGAAAAATATCGGCAGTACCAGTGGTGGTGTCAATATTCTGCCTTTTACTGAAAGGTGGAAAATGAAAGACGCCCTGGGAGCCTACACGTCTGCCACTGTTAAGATTTGGGAGACGCATACCGTCATCAACCTGGTACCGCAGATGATTCCCGGAGCCAACAACATCATTTTTGATTGCGGCAGCGAAGATTTCTTCTCCGGCGTTAATGCCTCCTTGCATCAAAAGCTACTCGAGGCCAAGATTCCGCACGACTACATCTCGCGCCCCGGCAACCATAGTCACAAATACTGGAGCAATAGCATCCTTTACCACCTGCTATACTTTTCCCGCCACTTTGGCAAATGATACTTCGCCACGTAAGCATAACGGATTTCAAGAATATCGCCGAGGCTTCGATAGACTTTTGCGATAAGTTGAATTGTATGCTCGGCGACAACGGCATGGGCAAGTCCAACCTCTTAGATGCCATCTACGTGTTGTCGTACACCAAGAGCTTTGCCGGCACGCCTGACAATATGCTGATACGACGTGGATGCCCGTGGGCACACCTGCACGCCGACTATCTACGGCATGATGCCGAAGACGACATCAATGTGGTGCTCTCGCCCGGACACAAAAGCTTCAAGCGTGGCGGTAAAGAATATCGTCGTCTGAGCTCGCACATAGGCCTATTCCCCGCCGTGCTTGTCTCACCATCCGATATGAATCTTGTTTCCGGAGCAGCCGAAGTGCGGCGGCGTTTCATTGATATGGTTATAAGCCAGGTGGATAGCCACTACCTGGAACATCTGATACGCTACAATCGCGCCCTCGAGCAGCGCAATCGTATGCTCAAGGACTCCTCCGCCGATTTCCTGCTCTTCGACACCATCGAGGCCGGTATGGACATTTCGTCACGCTACATCATCGAAGCGCGACGCTGTCATATACGTCGGCTTGCCGAACTTCATCATCGCTACTACGGCATCATTGCCGGCGACAGTGAAACCGTTACTATGGACTACCGCGGGCCATTGGATGGCACTACGGATGCCAGTATCGCCGATGCATTGAGCCGCAATCGCGACCGCGACCGACTGCTCGGATATACTGCCATGGGTATACATCGTGATGATGTCGATGTTGCCGTCAACGGCCTGCCTCTGCGTCGCACAGCCTCTCAAGGACAGGCCAAGACCTTTACCATCGCCCTACGCATGGCCCAATACCGCTTTTTGGTCGAAAGCACCGGGCTCAAACCCTTGCTGCTGTTGGACGATATCTTCGACAAGCTCGATGCTACGCGTGTCTCGCGTATTATCGCACTGGTAGCTTCCGAAGATTTCGGCCAGATTTTTATCACCGACACCAATCGCCGCCACCTTGACGAAATACCCGGACACCTTGCAGCCGATGCTCCATGCCGGATGTGGCGTGTCACCAACGGCACATTCGAGCAGCTGCCATGAAACGCCGAGATCCCTTGCGTGTTGACGCCATTATCCGCCAGGCCATTACGGCTGCCGGAGCCGATGAAAGCTACGAAAGGGCACGTGCCAGCTACTTGTGGGGCGAGGTCGTTGGTCCGACTGTCAACCGCTATACAGTGCGACGGTGGATACAGCACGACGAACTACACGTGGTCATCGCCTCGGCACCGCTTAAAAACGAACTGTCATTCAGTAAAGAGCGCATAGTCAGGCATCTTAACAGCCTTGTCGGAAAAGATGTCATATCCAAACTCGTGATTCATTGACAGCGAAGCAATAGACATAGTGCGATGCCGTGTCCGACGGCCGCAAAACAACAGATACAAAAATGAAAACGCATACACTGATACTATCCGCCGCCCTCGTCCTTGGCTTGACGTCCTGTGGCAACAGCTACAACCCTAAAGAAATTGCTCGTATCGACGAGGCTGACGAACTCACCGCCGAGCAGACCGATTTGGCCCTCGGATGGTACGAAGACGCCTTGCAGCGCGATATCCAAAAAGTAGAGGAAGAAAAGGTTAAAATCAGGCAGGAAATGCTTGAAGAACGTGCAGCACGGATAGGCAAGCGCGCGGCACGCTCCGGAAGCGACGAGACCGACTATGCCAACGCCATGGTATATAAGTCTCATAAAGAGAAGATTGAAAAGCTCGAGGAAGACTTGCAAAAAGCCCGGGAAAGACTATACAAAGAAATCGACAAGGCCAGGGAAGAACTTGATTGGTAGAGCCTTGTATCGCTTTGCCGGGATCTCCGGTTTGCATTTGCCGCCTGGCGCCATCCGGAAAAAGTACGGGCGGCATTATGCTAAATGTTTGCAAGTTGTAAAAAATTGTGTAATTTTGCAGTTGTAGACGGTTTTTGCCTTTTTACAGACGGTTTTGCCTTTTTCTAAGGCAGGAATATCCGATTGATACCGACGCAATGAAATACGACGCAATCATAAACCGGCAGAGACGGCTGTCGCTTACGTATGCCGAACTCATCGCATTGCCTCTTACGCCTGACACACTGGTGCGTAGGGACAGTGGTGAAAGCTGGATGCGTGCGTCCGAATGTGTCGAACTGGCACATGTCATAGCGTCTTCGGCCCATAGTCGCGTGACAAGCCAAAAATCCCCCCCCCGTTTTGCGTTAGAAATACGCAAAGTGGTACGTTTGCCCCGTCTGTAAGTTCTTCCGGGGCTTTCGCTAGCGGAGGAAGTGCGCAGACTCGCCCCCACAGATCGACACCACAACATTCCACGCCGCAGAGGACGGCACAGCCGCATTCCTCCGCTTCCGCATATTCGTATCAAGCGCCGCAACCGTGCCAGCCGCCGCAGCCGGCACGGATTTTTGTGCCGTCAGCCGAATACTTTAAGTGCAGACAGAAGCGTAAGGCGGCCATAATCGGGCTGTGCACGCTCGGACTGGCCGGCATAACGCTTATCGGGGTGGGGAACACGTGGCGCAGCAACATATTCGAGGGCACTTCGTTTGCGACCGGAGCCATAGGCTTCGTATGCAAATGTCTGTCCTTCGTATTTCTTACGGCACTGATCGCGATACCGTACTTTGTCTACTCCTTCTTTGCCCTGATATACTATACCATCCGAATGCACAGCCTTAAATCCAGATAGATATGCCAGTATTCACAGCCAGCCGTATTTCCAACAATGGGAACGTCCTGTATCCCGACGCCATCGCCATAGACGACTACAATGTCACCTACTACAAGGGGCGCCCCGTCGGGTACGAAACCACGATAATACCACGCCGCTGTATCAACGGCGTATACCTTGACAGCCACATATTCTTTGCCGACGTCGTCATATCGTCCGCAGGGCACGAGACAATCTCGGCGCATGGTTTCAAGAAATCCATAGCACGCGAAATAGTAAAAATCCTTACCCAATAAACTATGCCACAGACCGTATATTACGTACAGTTAGATGACGACTTCTTCGGGCCTTTTGCACTCGAAACCGTCATGGGTACGCACCTCACGCCCGACGTGCTTGTGCTGTCCTCTGCCACCAACGAGTGGAGGCCGGCGGGCGAGTACCCCGAACTGGTGGACTCGTTGGACTTGTCTGTCTGCGAAAATGAGACCGAGGATGCGTCCGGCAGCGAGGCTACCGAAGACATCTCGGGAGCGACCCCGTCATTCGATGCTCATACGACATTCTATATCCGTCGGGGCGGTTCGCCCTACGGGCCATACACATTGCAGGCGCTGTCAGCCACCGGCATCACGGAGGATACTCAGGTCAGTGTAGACGGTATGTCCACATGGGTGTATGCCCGCCAAATCCCCGGGCTGCTTTCGACTATTGCCGCGATGCGCAGCCGTGCCGACGAAACACGCGAACCGGAGGAAACCACCGAAACAGCCGCCGAGACAAATATGCCGCCGCTGGCCAGGATTACACAGCTGCTCAACGAGATACACGCTGTAGGCGCCGAGGGCGAATGCCGCTATAAGCGTGTGTTTGCCAGCAAAGGCGAGGAGCGCGACTTCCTGATGGAGGAATATTCCGAGAAATTTGACCGCCTTTTGGCTCTTGTGCGCCAGACTGAGGAAATCTGCTCCGGCGGCGCATTGTCCTCCCGCGCAACATTCCTCATTACCGAAACCGCCAACAAGTCAGGCGAGGCACTCAACAGCCGCTATGCATCCATGCTTGAGGCGGACGAGGGCGTTGATGCAGGAGCCTTGCCCGTGGGTCGCACGGCATACAGCTTTGAGCCTCCGTTGGCCGGGATTACGCTCGAACGCATGGACTTCTTGGAACTTCCCGGAGGCAAAAACCTGTGTGTCACCTATACTAAAGACGGAATGCCGCAGGCCGTGGCGTTTGTCAATACGGTCATAGGCAGGCTGTACGAGTACAACCCGGCACGCTCCGTCATTGCCGAAGTCATAGACACTGAGTATTTTACCGGGCTGGACGACGTGTTCAAACTGCTCAAGCGCGACCTGTACAGAATCCACTGCCGCCCCGAGGAAATCCGCAACCTGCTTGCTTCCTTGCAGAAACGCGCAGGTACAATCATGCGCAACCTCCTCACAGAAAAAGGCGCCACCTTGCGCTCATACAACAGGAGCCACGAGGGCAGCGAGCCTTATATCGTCCTTGTCGTCAAGAACTTCCCCAAAGGGCTGTCCTCGGATAACCTCGAAATGCTCGGACGACTGGCCAAGGTAGGCCCACAGACAGGCATATACCTTGTGCTGCTGGCAGACAGCGCGGCTTTGTCCGAACTGTCCGGGCGTGATGCCGAAGCTTTTGACATGCAAGAGTATATAGGTGCGGCAGCCCACTTTGACTTCAAGGCCGAGAGTGATTATATGTCCTCGCTGCTGGGTCAGGAAACTGGCGGACAGGGCGGACCGGCGTCACTTACACGCTACGACAGCCTCGACGATGACCGGCTCAGACAGGTCGTGGCCAGTGTAAACGCCAAATGCGAGCTTAGGGAAGACGTGGTTGTGTCTATCGGCGACTATATGCCCTCCGAGGATAAATGGTGGAAAGGCGACAGCGCCCGCCAAATCGAGATACCCTTCGGCGTAAGCACCGACCTCGAAGTCAAATCGCTGAAAATTACGCAGGAAAGCGGACAGAATACCGCGATTGTCATTGGCATACCTGGCTCGGGCAAAAGCGTGTTCCTGCACTCGCTGATATGCAGCGCCGCACTACGGTACTCGCCCGACGAGCTGGGAATGTACCTGATAGACTTCTCCGGCGTCGAGTTCAACTCGTATGCCGTTGGCTGCCTGCCACATGCGCGTGTTATAGCCCCCGAAGCCGAGCGCGAGTTCGGACTGAGCATCCTCAACGAACTTGTCGAAGAAGGCGCACGCCGCATGGAACTGTGCCGCAACTATAATGTCAGCAACATCGTTGACCTGAAAAATGCCGCGCCCGGCGTCAAAGTACCACGCATACTCGTAATCATAGACGAGTTCCAAAAACTCTTTGAAATCGAGAACGACCAAATCTCACGGGAGGCCAACTCGAAGATAAACACCATCATACAAGAATTCCGCAAATTCGGCATCAACCTGGTGCTGGCCACGCAGAAGCTGCCATCCGGGGCTTTCTTGCCGCGAGACCTCATCGCCAACCGCGTAGTCTTCAAAAGTTCTCCTGCAGACTTTTCGTCGCTGATAAGCCTTGATGCCGGCGATGGTATGCCGCGTCTGCGTACCGGCCAGTGTGTCTATAATTCCGAGTCCGGTGCCCCGTACGACAACAACATCGTTCAGGGTTTCTTCGTGTCCAAAAAAGATATAGACGAAATTCTTGCACGACTTAGCGAATTTGCTAAGAGCTACGCATACACGCCGGAGCAGATGAAAGTCTTCCGCTCGGCAGAACAGCCGGAATTTATCCGCCGCCGCGTGCAGCCGGGAGACGCCGGAATGCGGCGTCCCGGAAGCCGTATCCCGATATACCTTGGCGAGAGCATCTCCGTCAGCGAATATGACGTCAATGCCGGTCTTGCACCCGAAACGGCAAACAACATACTGGTTGTTGGCGGCGAGCAGGAAGTGGCCGAGGCGATATGCTACCACTCGGTGCTGTCGGCATCCACGTGCCACGAAGCCGGCGAGGCTACGCTCGTGGTGGTCAGCGGTATGCGCCCCGACAACGAGCTGGCCTCCGTGATACTGCCCACGCTGGAGGCTCTGCCCTTCGACCACTACTTCCCGGCCACGGCGGAAGATGTCGAAAAGACCCTTGCGGCTGTCAAGGAAACCATCGACAACCGCCGCCAGTCCAACGGGCCTATTCCGGGCAATGTCTATATCGCCGTATTCGACTTCCAGAACTGCCGCGCCTTTGACCGCGACACCTCCGGACGCATCGAAAAACCGTCGTCGCAGGCCGCGCTGCTCGAGTACGTCCTCCGCAACGGCCCGTCCGTGGGTGTCTTCACGATATTGCAGACAGACAACCTCGAGAGCCTCGGGCGCGTCGGGTCGGTACTCTCCGCGTTCAACTACCGCGTGGCCTTGCAGATGTCCGAGGGCGACTCCAACAAGGTCGTCGGCTCGTCCGCTGCCAACAAGCTCTTTGTGTTCAACCGCCCGGCCTCGCGCTTCCGCGCCTACCTGCGCGACAACAACCGCAACCTCACAATCAAGTTCAAACCATATAAGATAAGCTGAATATGCCCGGAATGATCAATGACCCCGAAGCAATCCAGAAGTTCCGCTACCAGTTGGTAGACCTTGTGGACGCGCTGCGCAAGCAGCTCAAGCGCACCGACGAGGCGATGGAAACCGTGGCCTCGTCGTGGAAAGACGCACAGTTCGCGAAGTACAGGGACGAGTTTGCCAAAGACCGCGATGCCTTTGAACCGCTGTGCCGCGACATCGACGAGTTCGAGGCCGGGCCGCTGGCCGAGTTGCAGTCTATTCTCGAACAATACAACGACCTATAAGCCATGTCTACATCGCTATCACATACCGAAGTAACCTCGCAGTCGCTCATCCAGCTACAGGGCGAGCTGCGCTCCATGTCCGCAATCCTCGGCGAACTTTACGACGTCCTCTGGGGCAACCTCAACGCCCTCGGCGAGGAATGGACGGACGAGAAAATGGAAGAATTCAGTGACGAGTTCAAGGGTTGCCGCGAAACCATCATCGAATTGTCCGAGAAATACAAACAATGGGCTGACACCTATCTGCCGCCGCGTATCGATGAAGTCATCCGCTACGAGAAAGCCTCGACAGGAATACGCTGACACACACGCAATATGCTCACTGAATTTCCACAACCCATCAAGGCGCAGGGCGCGTACATCGCCGACCACCGCTCGCTGGTGGAGCTGGGCAACGCCATCGAGTACACGGGCGACTCGGTGCGCAAGCTCCGCGAGGCCGTAGACGGCTTCTTCGCCGGCGTCGAGCGCTCGATGGACGATATCATCGACGCCTTCGAGAAACAGGCCGAAGAAACGCGCAAGCAGCTCGACGCGGCCGACAGCGCGTTGTCCGCCTGCCTCAACTCGCAACGCTATGACGAGGAAAAGCGCGAGTACCGCCCATCGTGCCGGTGCGAGGAGCGCGATGTCGCCCGTGCGCAGAAAAAGGTTGACGAAATCGAGCGCAAGATTGGGCGGCTTCGTGCAATCAAGGACGAGGTGGAGTACGAGCTGGGCATCTACCGCGAGCCCTTCGGCTTCACTCCCGGCGGCGGCGACGGCCTGTTGCGGCGGCTTGACGAGCAAGTCACCCGGTATGCGGGCGAGAAGATGCAGCGCATCCTGGAAGTCGTCGAGCAGTACCTGCGCGTCAACGTCCGCGACATCTCCTCGCCGCACGTCGTCTCCGACGAGCCGGAGGATGCGACCATGGCCGAATTCAGCCCGTCGGAGCAGCGCAAGGCCGACAAGTTCCGCGAAGGCATCGAGCACCTGAACGAATTGCAGCGCAATGATAATTACGGTGGCCGTGCCTTGGCGCAGCCCACCGGTGTGGTGCTGTGTCCGCGATGTCACCGCCCCTACCCGGTGGCGTGCATCTGCGCCAACGAGCGCGAGCGTCCCACTATCTTTAACTACGACCTATCACAATCAAGATGAAGTATATTCCCGACTATGCCATACAGGTGACCGAACTGATGCACCAGCTCGAGGCACAGGCCGCCCAGACTGCCGCAGACTGGAGCGACACCAAGCGCTGCGAGTATTATGCCGACTATGTAGAGCCGTATCTCAAGGACTTGGACACATACATCCACGGCGGCTCCGACATGAAGGGGAAGGGACTCAACGACCTGCTGCAATTTGTGACGGACAAGGTGGGCGAGTTCGAGTACGAGTCCGGAATGTCGGTGGATGCCAACGGCTACCTGCCGGAAAGCGCCCCGGTGCACCTGCCGGGGGCACGTGCCTACTGGGAGGAAGATTACGACCTTGACAGCCCCGGAACGTATTCGCCTACAAACTTGAAAGATATACTCAAAAAACGCAACAATGAATAATAAGGGAAACTATACAGTGAATGACGACGGCTCGGTGACTTTCGCCGGAGGCAAGGACTCACAGACGGAGACCATCACGGACATCTTCTGCGTGGAATTTGCCAAAGGCGGGATTTTTGCCGGGTTGCGCATGTACAACCGCGCCGTCAAATATGCCAAGAAAGCCGGGATAGCCAATCCACGGCTGCTTGTCGAGAAGCTCATGCTCGAAGAATATCCGACACGCTTCAAGACGGTCAAGCTCGCACGCCGCGTGAAGTGGTTCATCATCGTTGGTGCGTTCTTCATAATCCCTGCAATATGGGCTCTTATAGTAGCCGTTGATAAAAGCGACCTTAGCGCGGCTTGGTGGATTATGTGCGTAAGTGCTTCCTTGACCGCATTGTTTGTGAAACTCGCATTGATGGATAAAGCCAAGATACAGGACATACTCACAAAGGCTGCCGAAGCAAAGGCAGTCGAGATGTGCCAAAAAATTCGCGAGAGACTATAAAAGACAATATACTAACCAATTACCCTATATAAACCAATGGAACAAAAAGTAAGAGTACCCTATGGAATGTTTGCCGGCGAAGACGCCGTTGCAAAGATGAAAAGTGAACAACGAAAGAGAATTTGTGATGCACTCAATCAGGCAGAACCGGTGAAACTCGGTGTGGGCGGCAATGCTATGAACACGTCTGGCGATGTTACAATTAACACGCCTGAAGGCAAGCTTGCCGGAGAAGACGCCGCAGCGAAAAAACGCCGCGAATTGCGCGAACGCCTGCTCAATGGCGAAACGGTAAAGGCCGGTAAAGGCGGTTCGGCCATGAGTAATGGAGAAAGCACCATCGAAATAGGCAAAGGCAAGCTCGCCGGCCAATGGTATGACAGCAATCCCACACTTTTGGCGATGGAAAAAATTGCCATGGAGCGCAATTTTCCGCAATTCAGGCTCGAAAAACTTGACGACGGGCGCCTGTGCTGGGTTGGCGCTATCGAACCGGGAATATACGAGTCGAAGTTTGGCGAGAAACGCCAGTACCACCTGATGGCGGTTTATGACAACAACCATCCGCACCAACAGATGGGCTCGTCGGTGCGCGTCTATCCGTTGATGCCTGACGTGGACGAGCTTGTCGAGATGGCGGGATTTTGGCCCTATCACCTATTACAAGATGCAGTAGGCAACCGCTATCTGTGTACCAACGAGGCTGGCGACCAAAAAGTAGGGACAACCACCACGACGGCGGCATCGGTACTCGGATGGGCTACGAAATGGCTCATAGCTTACGAACTTGTATTGACCGGCGACCTACCACGTGAAAAATTCAATGCACATGGTGGCATCTAATATTCAGGCCATGAGTAATTCGTGCGAAACTGTCGTCATCAGCGACAAGGCGTATAACGCCATCATACGCGAGTCCTTCGCCAAGCATCCTGTCGAAACGGGGGGCATACTCCTGGGGTATATCCTCGACAACGGCATCTGGGTGGTGATGGAAATGATTCCGCCGGGCATCAACGGCATATTCCAGACGGCATACTTCGAGTATGACCGTGACTTCGTCAACTACCTGGGGACTTCGGTCGCCAACCAGTACCGCGAGCCGCTGCAAGTCCTCGGCCTGTGGCACCGCCATCCCGGCTCGATGGACTACTTCTCGTCCACGGACGACGGGACAAACTCCGAGTTTGCCTCCCGAAACCCCTACGGTGTCATCTCGGGCCTCGTGAACATTGACCCGAAATTCCGCCTGACGATGTACCACCTGAACCACATGGAGGGGTCTCGTCCGCGAAATATTGCCTATTCGACGGTGGACGTGGAGATTGGTGACGACCTTATCCCGGAAAAATTCTTCAAGCTGCGGTATGTGGATGAGGAACACAGCGACCTCAACCCCCTTCCTCCGCAGCGGCAGTCGCAGACTATCCATTCAGTGCCCAAGTCGAACCGCAACAGTGACGGCGAGGAGTCCTTTCGTCCCACACCGGAGCAGCCCGCAGCCGGTAGCACACCGAAGCGGCCCCCAAAAACGTCGATACTGAAAAACCGCCGGTTTATGTCCGTGGCCGTCATCGTGGTGGCCCTCGCCATCGGTTTCACCGGCGGATGGTTCATAGGGAAGCCGGCACCGGACAAGAAGATGACAAAAAAAGATCTCACAAAATTGATACCATTGATATCGTTGATAATAAAAGGTGAAAAGCCATACGACACTCCCTTGTCCCTGAGCCCGGTCGATGAGGAAAAAACCACGCAGTCACCCAAAACCCCGGAGAATTTGGTTGAGAATGACACTGCCGCCGTAGAAGCTATTAACCCCGCAGCAAATGCCACACTTAACGACCCGAAAAAACATGGAAATTGATATCAATAAATTTATGAGGGGCAAAGGTCCGAAGCCCACTGTCTGCTATCCGCTGGACATAGAAGGAAACTGCGAGCTGTGGGGATACCACCACGACGAGTCCAATTATTACAACGTGATAGCACCCTCCAAGCCCAATCCCGAGATTGGCGGCGCCGCGCCTAAGCTCTTAGGTCACTTCTATGCGCAAAAGCCGGAGGTCGCGCCGTCGGGCGATGACATCTACGGCTACCGCGAGGAAGACAAAGTGTTCTTCTATACCGCTGCCGGAAAACCGTGCGAGCTTGAAGGATACAGCCTAAAAATAGACATATTCTCGCGCAACACCGGCATCCTGGAGTCGGACATCATGCTGCGCAAGGGTGCCGTAATCATAGGCTGCGGCTCGGTAGGCAGCCTTGTCGCCCTTGAGCTGGCACGCGCCGGGGTAGGGCGTTTCTTCCTGATAGACATGGACATATTCAGCTACCACAACATCTGCCGCCACCAGTGCGGCATCCTTGACGTGGGCAAATTCAAAACGTCGGCTCTGCGTGAACGCATCCTGCAAATCAATCCTACCGCCGAGATCCATGTGTCGCACATGCGCATCCAGGATGTGCCGCTGGCCGAAATCGAACCATTCTGCGACCCGGACGCCGTCATGGTCGGCTGTGCTGACAACCGCGAAGGCGACTACTACGCCGCACAGATGCTGGCCAAGCCGCACGGTATGCCCTTTATCTCGATAGGCTGCTGGGAACGCGCCTTTGCCGGCGAGATATTCTACTGCCTGCCGGAAGGTATGCCGGACTACAGTGACTTTATGGCTACGATGACCGAGACTTCGGGTCGCGTGCAGGCCAATACGCACATATATATGGGCGAGGTTGGCAGCTTCGAGCCGGGCATCTCTGCCGACATCAATTTCGTGACCACCATAGGCGTCAAGATGATTTTGGACTTGCTCAACAGGGACAACCCCGGATACACTCAACGTCTGATTGACTCGCTGACGCAGTACACTCTCATCTGCAACACCAATAACCCGAAAATCGGCGGCGACATGGCCGAGATTTTCGCCTATCCGCTTCAGGTGACGCGCAGTATCATGCTTGACTATGCGCCCAAGCCCGAGGTCAACGAGGCTACCGCCCCTGCCGCCTCTGCGGAGAACAACGAAGAATCCACAGCACCTCATACTGACAAATAGCTATGGGACAAGAATATCCGAAATATCACGTGACCGATGAAGGAAAAGTCTTCGTCGTCAATGACGACGGCTCCACGACCGAGTATGGGCGCATTGTGCCCGAAAAGAAGAAGGCAAAGCGCCCACGCAAACCAATTCCGTCCTTCGTTTTGTGGATTGTCTCAATTCTTCTTTTAGTTGAAGTAGCCTTTTTTATAGAGTTATACTCTTATATATCGTGGTTCCGCATAGGACTTTTGCTGCTGGTGCTAATCCTGCTGGGGTGTGTCATTAGGCTTAACATTGTGCCCGAAAAGGAGAAGGCAAAGCGCCCACGCAAACCAATTCCGTCCTTCGTTTGGTGGATTGTCTCAATTGTTTTTTCAGTTGAAGTAGCCTTTTTTATAGAGTTTAGTTACTTTGATTCGCATGGAGCTTTATCGTGGTTCTGCATAGGACTTATGCTGCTGGTGCTAATCCTGCTGGGGTGTGTCATTAGGCTTAATAATGAAATGCGAGCCATTAAAGAACAGTAAAGCAATCTTAGGGAAATAGAGTGATATGGCTGCACTATGGGCAATCATAGTCATAGCGCTGTTAGTCATTATAATATGTCTGGCAACGCATAAGCGGAAGCTGCGTGACGATGCTTATGACAGGTCGGGGACAGACGCCGGCTGCTTAGAACCGGGCAATGCGGCTATGCGGCACTTTACGCTTGCCGAATTGCGTGCAGCTCCGGACGGAATGTACCACTGGGACGAGAGCGGCTCTGTATTCGCCGTGAACAACGACGGCTCGATCACGATGGTGGGTACTTTCGACCCCTCGGAAGCAGATCCTGATACAGATTTGTATGAGAACCTTGTGTCAGACGGACTTGGCGAGATGCTGCCGGCTCACTGGACTTTCCTCATAAGCCCGGGGAACGAGGATATGTCCTGGCATTACTATGCAAGTATCCCGGAAGGAGGCTACGAAGTCGTGCTGCCGGACTTCGGTATCGGTGCCTCTAAGCCCGAATTGGTGAGGATTATCGACGAGGGGCGTATCATCCCATACGAGTCTTCGCATGGATGGCCGAGGTGCATCGAGGCATTGGTACATACCGGTGCGGGCTGGGTGGTGCTGATGCCGGCAGACCAGACGGAATACACGCTGTCGCTTGGGGCAAAGGCGTGCATCGAGCGGCATTTCGCCGGGCGTGCTCAGGTGCATATCACCTCGCCGGCAGCCATGGGCGCTTTTTGGGCGGCACTGAAGCCCGGTGCGAATGCGCACACGCGTGTGAGCTACGCTTTTGGTGAGGACGACAGCTATCAATGCTGCAACCTCTCCGCCGCCGATGGCGTCTATCGTGTGGACTCGGTGGTAGGACAGTCAATAATCCGGCCTCTTGAGCGGCAGGCATCAGTGATACAGGTGCTTACAGGTGCCTTGGCTCTCTCCTTTGTCGATGCAGGACAGCTTGTGCAGACCGAATTCAGGGATATGCTGTACTACTTGGTGGCACTTACTGTCGTGGGTGGGACTGCATCGGCATTGGATAATCCGACATCAGTGCCAATAGCAAATGATGGGTTCGTTGTGTATGGATTGGTTAATCCGGCATCACTGCCAACAGCAGAAGGTTGGTTCGATATCTCCGTTCCGTCGGGTGGCCGTTTGGTGCTATTGATAGGGCACCGCCTGACGCCGGTACTGCAAGACGTCCTTGCCGAATGTGGGCTTGCCGCCCCGGCGGACATCCGGACAAAGATTGAATTTGAAGCCAAAGGCGACATGGAAATTGAAATCCACGCAGCCAACGGTATGATAACAACAATAAATGTAGGACAATTAATAGGATAACAATATGGGAAAAATAGATCCTAAAGACATCTATGTAGCCAAAGACGGCACAGTCTACCGCGTTGCCGAAGACGGTTCGCTCATCAAGCTCAAAGACGGCCCTGGCGGCGGCGAACCGCAAAAGGCGCAAGAACCATACAAACCCAAGCAGCCGGAGAAAGCTCCCGACAGCTACTGGCTGCCCAAGCAGCCATACCAAGAGCCAACGGGGTATTACCAGGAGACGCCGCCGCGCAACCCGAAGATGAAGCATAAGGGATGGTTTATCTTTCTTATCATACTTATTATAGTGATACTTGTTGGAGCCTTTGTGTGTGATAAAATTCAGGAATCTAGAGAGGAGGCGAGCCATCATCTAAAGATGGTGGACCCATACGCCCAAACACAAACCAACGAAAATGTTACTTCAAAAGTCATGGAAGAGGTGGTTGCCGAACCTACTACTAAGAGCGTGCCAGCAGCTACTGCGGAGGAAGCGCAGGTAAGCGTTGAAAACGCATCCGAATTTGCGTTCTATGGGTCTATCGGAGGCAGTGATATTCATGGACGTATAGCTGTTAATACAGTGATGGGTGATGACTATGGCTGGTATTACTATGATACAAATGGGTCAGGTGATAGGATTGATATAAGCTTAGCATCTGCGAATGGTGATGCTGAAACTTGGTATGAATACTATGGCGATACATTTACAGGAACTTGGACACTGTACTTAGATTATGCGAGCAAGAACTTTGCTAACGGAACGTTCCAAAGAGCCTCTGATGGAAAGCAATTTCCAATTCGGCTCTATAAATCAAATTGTTAATTATGGGATTGGATCCTAATAAATACCATATATCTGACGATGGCAAGATCTATCGCCTTGACGACACAGGCGAGATTACGATGCTGGGCGATGTCAACGACCTGCCCGGTGAAAATGCCGGACAGATACCGCAGACGGTACGTATTACCATAAAAGAGCCGGGCATTGTACGTGGAGACCTCAGTTCGCTTGAGTCCTGGATAATGAGTGGCAAGGGTCGCAGTATGAACAAGGAGGAACGTCTCTTTGTCGCCACCAATTCCCAAAATACAGCAGTATTAGACAAGCTCCTCAGCTTTGCAGGCGCGCAAATTGTAATCAAGATTATCCAGCGTTTTGAAAGTGGTGAAAACAATCTAGAACCGCTTTTGCAAAGGTTTGTGACGCAAGGTTCTGTCGTTGTGCAGGAGCGCCTGGCCAACTGCCGCCGTCCGTTCACAATCGAAGCCATAGCCTCCGGCCTGTGGTCGCATCCCGACGCACGTTTGCGCCATGCCTACCGCAACAACCCCTGCTGCATCTACCGGCAGGAGCAGCAGTCGGCACCAGCGAATAATACAAATAAGGCTGAATCTAATAAGGCAAAGTCGCCTAAGAAAGAACGAGGGTGTTTTGTGAAGCTATTGATATACATCCTTAGACTTGTTGTCTTTGCTGTTAGTCTATATTTCTTGTATAAGAGTGTTTACCACTGAATAATGCAATAACACGATTTGATTAAGCATCGTGTCGTATTGTCCCCCTGTCGCTGCGGACGCAATATGTTGCGTCCCTACAGTAATATGTGATTGTGGCACAGGTACTTGGTGCGGCATAGTGATGGCCGATTTGGCTATGTGGGGAGATTTAGCTAAGTTTGCATAGAGATTTAGCGAACACGCCACAGGCACAAACCATATTCACTGTATGAACAACAAGGTAAAGCCATCTGCAAAAAATACTTCAGCGGCATCCGACAAGACAGCAGCATCCGACAAGACAGCGACATCCGATACAAAGGCCAAGACAGCCGGACAGGGCAAGGCCAAGCGTGCGCCCAGGCCGCTGGCAATTATACGCAACGATGCGTGGCTGGAGCCTTACGCTGCAGCTATCGAAGGGCGACATCAGGACGCTATACGAGCCGAAAAACGGCTGACTTCGGGTAGCGCCAAGACTTTGGAAGACTTTGCCAACGCCCACGAATATTTCGGACTGCATCGCTTGAACGATGGACGCTGGTGCTTTCGTGAATGGGCTCCCAATGCAACGGCTATCACCCTCGAGGGCGATTTCAGCGACTGGCAACGGCTGCCGCAGTATGCGCTGACGCGCATGGAGAACGGCGTCTGGGAAGGCGTATTCGAAGCCGGAGCGATGAAGCACGGCGACCTTTACAAGATGTTTGTCCAATGGAATGGCGGCGAGGGCGAACGCATTCCGGCATATGCCACGCGTGTACGGCAGGATGCAGACACCAAACTTTTTGCTGCACAGGTCTGGAGCCCCGAGCAGGCCTATATATGGCATGATGCGGGCTTTGTTCCCGATGTGCGGCCGTTGCTGATATACGAATGTCATATAGGCATGGCACAGGATCGCGAGGGAGTGGGCACGTATGCCGAGTTCCGCGACAATGTGCTGCCGCGCATAATCGAGGACGGGTATAACGCCATACAGATTATGGCGATACAGGAGCATCCGTATTACGGCTCTTTTGGCTACCATGTCAGCAGTTTTTTTGCGGCATCAAGTCGTTTTGGTACGCCCGAGGAACTCAAGAGCCTTATTGATGCGGCTCATGGCAAGGGCGTGGCGGTAATCATGGATATCGTGCATAGTCATGCGGTGAAAAACGAGGCCGAAGGTCTGGGTCGTCTTGACGGGTCGTACGACTTATATTTTTACGGTGACGGGCGCCGTGAACACCCTGCTTGGGACTCGCTGTGCTTCGATTACGGCAAGGATGAGGTGATGCACTTCCTGCTGAGTAACTGCAAGTACTGGCTCGAAGAATACCATTTCGATGGTTTTCGCTTTGACGGCGTGACCTCTATGCTGTACTATAACCATGGTCTCGGACAGGCTTTCGGAGGCTATGGCGACTATTACGATGGCGGCGAAGACACCAATGCTATTACCTATCTGACCTTGGCCAACAAGTTGATACATAGTATCAACCCCAATGCAATCACTATTGCCGAGGAAATGAGCGGAATGCCCGGGCTGGCATTGCCTTTCGGTGACGGCGGCATGGGCTTCGATTATCGCATGGCCATGGGTATACCCGACTACTGGATTAAGACGCTCAAAGAGCGTAAGGACGAGGATTGGAAGCCTACGAGCATATTCTGGGAGTTGACCAACCGTCGTGCTGACGAAAAGACAATATCCTATGTTGAAAGCCACGACCAGGCGCTTGTGGGAGATAAGACTGTGATATTCCGGCTGATAGATGATCACATGTATTGGCATATGATGGTGGGCGACGATGATGCGACCGTGGCACGCGGCATGGCATTGCACAAGATGATACGCCTTGTGACACTGGCCACCATCAACGGCGGTTACCTCAACTTTATGGGTAATGAATTCGGCCATCCCGAGTGGATAGACTTTCCGCGAGAGGGTAATGGATGGAGCTATAAATATGCGCGTCGCCAATGGAGTCTCGTAGATAATCCCGAACTGAAATACCACCTGCTCAACAATTGGGACAATTCTATCATACATCTCGTCGGCGGCACCTATAACTTCCAATCCCTGCCTATGCGCAAGCTTTGGGAAAAAGACGATGATCAGGTATTGGCCTTCATGCGTGGCGAACTGGTGTTTGTGTTTAATTTCAATCCTACGCAATCTTTTGACGGCTATGGTATTCTGGCGCCCGGCGGCAAGTATCACACCATTCTCAGTTCCGATGAAGTCCGTTTCGGCGGCTACGACAACGTTACGGCCGGCATCGACCATCTTACTTTGCATGACGAATTGTATGCGCCCGCCGGCGTCGAATGGCTCAAGTTATATCTTCCGGCACGTACGTGTATAGTCCTACGCAGGGGCAGATAAAACCATACGCACGCGTGCCGGCCGTGGCTTATGGCAGCGTTCGTTCTCGCAAAAATTGCGTAATTTTGCATGTAAAAGCAACCGACACAATGAAACAATACTTAGAACTGCTTGATAGAATTATGCGCGAAGGCGTGGATCGTGGCGACCGCACGGGCACGGGTACGCGCTCGGTGTTCGGACACCAGATGCGCTTCGACCTTGCGGACGGATTTCCTCTGCTCACCACCAAGAAATTACATCTCAAGTCGATAATATACGAATTGCTGTGGTTTTTGCGCGGCGACACCAATGTGCATTACCTTCAGGAACATGGAGTTCGCATTTGGAATGAATGGGCTGACGCCGATGGTAATCTCGGCCATGTCTACGGTTATCAGTGGCGTTCGTGGCCGGACGGAAAGGGCGGTGCCATTGATCAAATAGCCAATGCGGTGGACACCATACGTCGTAATCCCGAGAGCCGACGCATCATCGTCAGTGCCTGGAACGTGGCGGATATAGACAGCATGGCGCTTCCGCCATGCCACGCACTGTTCCAATTTTATGTTGCCAATGGCCGTTTGAGTCTCCAGCTGTATCAGCGCAGTGCCGACACCTTCTTGGGCGTGCCTTTCAATATAGCCTCATATGCGTTGCTGCTTATGATGATGGCTCAGGTTACGGGGCTGCAAGTCGGCGAATTTGTGCATACGCTTGGCGATGCACACGTTTATCATAATCATTTCGAGCAAGTCAGACTGCAGCTGACACGCAGCCCGCGACAGCTGCCGCGAATGGTCCTCAATCCCGATGTCAAAGACATTTTTTCCTTTGTTTATGATGACTTTCGGCTTGAGGATTATGACCCGTATCCTCATATTCCGGGAGTAGTATCTGTCTGAAAAATATATTAGGTATGATGATATCCATTATAGCTGCCGTTGCCTTGGACGGCGCCATAGGGCGCCAAGGCGGGCTTGTGTGCCATATACGGGAAGACATGCGTCATTTTCGCCGTTTGACCATGGGTCATCCGGTGGTTATGGGGCGAAAGACATTTGAATCGTTGCCCGGCGGAGCCTTGCCCGGTCGTCGTAATGTTGTGGTGACTCGCAATTCGGCTTACCATGCGGAAGGTATAGAGACTTTCCCCTCCTTGGAGCAGGCCATACAGCGTCTGCGTGCCGATAGTGTCGGAGACGCTGATGCCGAGATTTTTATCATCGGTGGCGGCGAAATCTATCGGCAGGCGTTACCCTTTGCCACACGGCTGTATTTGACGCAGATAGATGCATCGTTTGCGGACGCTGACACGCATTTTCCCGAAGTAAATCCGGCGCAGTGGCATCTCGATGATGCTTCGGAATGGAGTGAGGATGCCCAAAGCGGCATACGCTACCGTATGGTTTGCTTATCTCGGATTTAAGCAGTACTTTTGCATACTTTTTCAGCGCCCCGATAGTTCAACGGATAGAATAGAAGTTTCCTAAACTTTAGATGGGAGTTCGATTCTCCCTCGGGGTACAAGCGCGGTGTCTACTTTGAGCCGTGCATAAGCCGGAGGCCGACCCACGATGGATCGGCCTCCGGCGTTTCAATGGTTGTGTTTGTCGCTGCGGGCGCAATGTATTGCACCCCTATAGTTCCATTTGTGCGTCCGTGACTTAGAATATGACTTTGGTAGAGCGATTGCCACGCACGACAATATATACTTGTCCTGCTTCGGGGTTGTTCACGGGGATACCCTGGAGGTTGTATATGCGTGCAGGTGCATCGGCGTTATCGTCAACGGTCACATCGCTTACGCCGAGCAGATCAAAGTCTGCCGGTAGCTTGATACTCGTGTCCGTGTTCTCGACGTTGTACCAGTCGCCGTTGTCTTTGCCGAACATAGAGATGATAAGCATGCTTTTGGGGAATGACAGGACATTGTCTTTGCCCAGCGTGGCGCCGGCTTCTGTTTCTGCGATTTCTTCCCAGTCAAATCCTGCGCCGAGGTAGTATTCGGGTGTCGAGCTCAGACGGATGAGGCCGTAGCCGTAGTCAAGGCCGACGGGGCCTTCTTGGACGTAGATGCATCTGTCGTCAGATGCGTTGATGGTGATGTAATGGAGCAGGCCGCAATTATGTTTGTTGGAGCCGTTATATTTGCTATTTTCAAACGGGCCGGAGAGGCGTATGATGCGCGGATTCTGAACATTGCGTTGCAGGGGGACTTCGAGGGACTCGTCATCCACTTTGAAGAATGTTTTGATGAAGCCCACGTTGAGCGTTGCCTTGCCGCAGTAGGTCCATGCGGTGTCGTCGTTGTCCAGGTAGTAGCATGTGCCCCATTGGTATGCGACTTGCTGTCCTGCGCGGTTGAGGCCGACAAGGATTATTGTTTCCTTGCTTACCTCTGACATGGTCCAGCTGAATTCTCCACGTACGGTAAGGTCGAGTCCTTTTTTGGCCACGTCAGCCAGGACTCCCATCACTTCGTCTTCCTGGAAGTTGGGCAGGATTGCGTACTTGACCTTGTCGATGTCATTACCTAGGGTGAGTTTTCCGAGGACTTTGCGGTTTGATGTGCATTGGTTTTCGAAGCTGAAAACCATGGAGTAGTCCACGGCCTCAACGCCGGGCAACACTATGCGCCATTTTTGGTTGGTATTCATCGCTACGGCGCCATCATTGTCTCCGTAGGCAACGCCCCTGACGGGAGCGGTGAAGATGCCGTCTTTGAATGTCACCTGCTTGTTGGACAAAGGTATGCCGATATATACCGGGCCGTGGTACCAGTCAAGACCGATCATGGTCTTGGCAAAGTATACGTCGTTGGGGTTGGAGGCATCGATGTCCAGCTTTGTCGTGCCGGCGCTGTCGTATTGTGTCTCTGTTAGTTGTACATTATTGGTGGCCAGCATCGCATCGGCAAAAGCCTTGCCGTAAGGCGAGATTACACGGTAGAAGTTGGGGTCTTCAGTGCTCTGCTGGATTTCGACTTCCCAGGTCATAGGCTCGTATCCGTACGCCGGCAAAAGCATATCGTCGGTATACAAGCCTTTGCCGAGGCTCTTGTACTCTCCGGTGGGGAAGTTGTGTTCGTTGGCTTTGGCGACAATAGCAGCCTTATGCATGCCTTTTTTGTCCGCTTTGAACGGGGTGGCGGTCTTGGTTAGGGTCGCGGCGCCGGCGGTCATGACTGTTGCCATTACCAGGGCAAAAAGAGTAAAATGTCTTTTCATAAGCGTAATTTATCGTTTTAAGGGTATGTTTATTGTCGGAGGCAAAGATATGTAATAATGTCGGGCTGTGCAAGAAAAGAGCTACAAAATGTTGAATTGTATCCATATGCGCTACCTTCCTGCATCGCGCTTCATTCGGAATTTACGGAAATAAGTGGCGCGGTCGGAATATGCCTATCTCACGGCAATCTTGCCGGCAAAGCCGTTAGACCTGACTATGTAGACGCCTTTGAGCGAGCCGTTGGCTTTGGTCACGTCGCGTCCTGCAAGGTCATAGATGCGAAAGTCTCCCGAGCAGTACACGCGCCCTTCTTTGGCAGTCGGGGCTGTGCGATGACCTCCGTCCGTGATATCGTCCACTTCGGACACCGGATTAAACACCGGACGCACGAGGCTTCCGCAGTATCGTCTATTGGAGGAATGACCGGAGAAGAATCGGGGGTTGACTTTAATAATATAGGCGTGAGTGATGTTTATGAAATTTGACGTACCCGTAAATACCGATGAGGACAGGTAATACCCGGTTCTTTGGTAGTCGCGTAATTTATCATAGAAATATCCGCACAGGTGGAGGTATATGTAGTTGCCGTTTGGACCTTCGACCTTGTATGTGCTTACGCCCAAGTGCTCGGTGAGCGTCCATGTGCATTCCTTCTCCAATTCGAGGCATTCGTCCTTGGTTGGCATACGCCATCGTCCGCCCCATTGTACGCATGCGGCATCATCCTCGGGATCGAGTACTGTCTTGCCGTCTTCCCTGTTGTATTTGTATATTTCTTCGTAGCTGCCCAAGGGTCCGAATTTGTAGTTGGCGGTTGTAAATTCATTTTTGGGTTCAGTTTCACCCCAAGCGAAATAATCGCCTTTGTCTACCGGGCCTACTGCGCCTATTGCCCGGTCAGACCACATCAGGCCGCTGGGCAGACCGAGGTCTACATATTGATGCCCATTCTCAAGCTTTTCTTCAGACGTCTGCGCGGATGCGCAAAGTGCGCCAACCGCTGAAGCTGTGAGGATTAAAAAATATTTTCTCATTGTGGTTGTATATTAAGTTAGATTTTTATTTTCAGGCAGCCCTTGGGCGATACGAGGATGTAGATGCCCGGGGCGAAGTGGTCGGCCGAGAATTCGGCTTTGCGGATGCCGGAGGCTACGCGTATGCCTTGTAGGTTGTATACGTCAAATGTGGAGTCTTCGGTCGTGGTGTCTGTCAAGATGCTTTCAACGGCGTCAGTTCCTGTGACGTTGATCTTTAGTGTGGCGGTTATGCCATCGCAGAATGCCACGAGCGTTGCTTCGCCCTTGGCTACGCCTGTTACGACACCGTCTGCGGTAACGGTGGCGATGTCCTCGTCAAGGCTGTACCACATGATGGGTGCGGTGGTGGCATCCGCCGGGGAGACAGAGACGGCCACGGTGATAGACTTAGAGATGTCTACGGAGACATTGTCGTCTGTAATAACGACTTGGTAGGGCAATTCTTGGAAATCCCGGAACATACTCCATCCTTCTGCATTTTTGTAAGCATCGATACATCCTTTGGGGACGTAAAGCGTGCCTTTGTAGTGAGTTACATAGCTGAACGTTGTCGGACTGATGCTCGGCGGTGTCGCCGCGTTGCTGTATACATTCAGGAGATTGAGCTTGTTGCCGAAGGCGGCGTCAGGTATATAAGTGGTACCCTCGCCGATGTACAAAGATTTCAAGCTGACCAAGCTGCTGAAATCCATCTTAAAGTTTTCGGTCCATCCGTAGTATGGCAGCACGAAGGTCTCAATGTTTTTACATTCCCAGAAGGACTTATCAGCAACATTTTGGGCTTTAAGGATGTTTGCTGATTTCAGATTGAAATTGTTCTGGAATGCGTATGTGCCGATTTTTGATATATGGTCGAGATTTATTTCTGTCAGCCATTCGCACGAGGTGAATGCGTAGCTGCCAAGCGAGTCTACCGAAGCCGGTAAGGTTAAGGAGGTGAACCTGCAGCCAGAAAAAGCATTCTCTCCGATATATGTTAATGAGTCGTGAAAGGTTACGGAAGATGTCAATTTGCAGCTGGCGAAAGTCGCGTAGCCAATAGATTTTATTGCTTTGGGAATTTTTATGGATGTTATCTCATTGCACCAGCAGAAAGCATTTTCGCCGAGATATGTTAACCCCTCCGGAAGAGTGATGCCTGTAAGTACGTTGCAGTCTAAGAAAGCACGTCGGCCTATGTAGGTTACAGAGCCGGGAATGTTTACGGTGGTGAGCTTTGTGCATTTCTCAAAGGATTGGGACTCTATGGTCGTTATTGTTTCGGGCAAAGATACAGATGTGAGCCCATCGCACATGAAGAATGCACCTGCGATTTTGGTCACAGTATACACTTTGTCATTATATACCACTTTTTCGGGGACGACGATGTCGCCGGTGTACTTGGGTGCTGACCATGAATCTTCCAGCGAACATGTTTCATCGGATTCTATTTTGAATCGCAGTCCGTTGTAGAAGAATGCTTGTGCATTTGCAGATACGCACGCGGAAAGGAGAATTACAGAAGCAATGATATTCTTGATGCGGTGTGTCATATTTTCCTGTTTAGATCTTATTATTAGAAGTGGTGGAATCATGTATCCGTTTGGGACGGTAACTCTTAGAGAATCTTAGAGTTTAACTTTCCGGCATTCGTGGGGTGATACCAGGATATATATGCCGGGGGCGAGGCCGGCGGCGGAGAACTCGGCATTGTCGATGCCCGTGGCAACGCGGATGCCCTGGAGATTGTAGACGTCGAATACGGTGCCTTCGGCCGGAGTGTCGGTGGCAATGTCCTCGACAGTTCCGGGGGTCATGACGTTGATGACGGTGACCTCCTTGGATGCGGTTATGCCATCGCCGTACGCTACGATTGTCGCCTTGCCTTCGGATACGCCTGTTACGATGCCCTCGGATGTTACGGTGGCGATGTCTTCGTTCAGACTGTACCACTTAATGTGGACGGGAGGACCGTATGCCGGGACAACGGAGGCGGTCAATGTGACGGACTGTGAGATGTCTACCGATACTTTTTCGTTGGGGATGTCAATCTGATATGGAAGTTCTCGGATGTCAGGTATTAGATTCCATACTTTTGCACCTTTGTAAGCGTTCAAACAACCTTGGGGGACGTATAATATCCCCCTGTCGTATGTGTCGGGGCTAAATGTCGTGGTGCTGATTTCCGGTGGCGTGGTAGCGTTGCTGTATATCCAAAATAGTTTATTGCTTTTGAATGTATCCGGCGGAATGGTTGCTGTGGCTTCCCCGATATACACTTTCCACAGGTTTGGCGTTTTACTGAAATCCAGTTTGAAGTTCTCTGTCCATTCGTATGGTAGTACTGCCGAACTTATAGAGCTATTAATGAAGGCATCCGAATTTACGTCTTTGGCATTGAAAATGGAGACATTAAGCAATCCTTTGCAATTGGCGAAAGCCCCGTACTTTATTTGCGATACTCTGTCAAGGTTTATGTCTTTCAGCTCGGTGCAATTGAGGAAAGCGCTTTCGCCGATAGTAGTTACAGAGGCCGGTATTGTTATGGATTTCAGCTTGGAGCAATTGGAGAATGTGTGGTATCCTACGGAGGTTAGTGATTCGGGTAATGTAACGGATGCCAGAGAACTGCACCCGGAGAAAACCGAACTTTCGAGAGCCGTTATCGAGTTGGGTATAATTACGGATGTCAATCCGGTACAATTCGAAAAGGCCCGCGTCCCGATATGTGTTATAGTGCCGGGCAAATATATGGAAGTCAGCTTGGAACAGTTGAGGAAAGCGTCATCGCCGATGGATTCAAGTGTGTTGGGGATGGCTATGACCGCCAAGTTGGAACAGTTGAAGAAAGCATGGTCTCCGATTGATGTTAGCAAATTCGGTAAATGCAGGGAAATCAATCCGGTACAATTGTAGAATGCCTCAGATCCGATGGTGCTTAGAGCGCTTGGCAAAGCCACGGAAGTGAGGCCGGTACATAGCGAAAATGTCCCCGTGCTGATTTCAGCCAACGCATCGGGCAGTTTTATAGTGGTCAGTCCCGTGCAGCCTAAGAAGGCGTATTCGCCGATAGATGTTACGGAATTGGGTAAATCGATAGAAGTAATCTTGTCCTTGGATTGGAATGCGCCCTCAAGAATAGCTGTCACGATGTAGTTTTTGCCCTCGATTACTGCTACTTGCGGTATGACGATTTCGCCGGTTTTCAGGGTCGATACGACCGAGCATGTTCCATCGTCATTGATGTGGTAGAACAAGCCGTCATAGAGCCATTGGGTTTGCTGCGCTTTTGTCGGAATGAGCGTTGTCAGCATAAGCACAATAGTCGCGAGGCGTATTGTCATGTGTTTCATATCGGGTGGTTTTTTTTGTTACTTTTTTTTGTATGAGAGTTATGCTAATATAGGGATTTGGCAACTATGATGATGCCGAGCCGTCATGATGCTGTACAAAAGTCTGTTGCCTGCTACTAAAACGGGGCGGATATTAATCACGTTTGACTGCCGTAGAATATGAACTGTCGACTTTCAATCCGAAATCGTGCATACAAAAATAAGTAAAAAAAATAATGTAAGGCCGCGTGTTGTGCGTAGATATTTGGCCTTAATTGTTGAAATAGCACATCTTTGTGATTTAGGATATTTTGGAATTGTCGTTTAGACTTTTTTTGTTGCACAGACTATTGCCTTCATTAGCGACGGGCCGTGCTATTCGGTTTCTTTCTTTCTCCATTTGACAGGAGTACACCCGGCATTTTTCTTGAACAGGCGTGTAAAGTGGCTTGGAGAAATAAAGCCTGATCTTTCGGAAATATCTGCAACCGTCAATTTGGGATATTGAGCGAGCAGTCGTTTGGCATATTCGATGCGAAGTCCGGTAATCCAATCGCGGAAAGACATTGCATATGTTGTCTTGATGAATTCGGACAGGTATGTGCGATTGGTATAAAGTAAGTCCGATAACTCCTTTATTGTAAGTCCGGAACGGACAAAGCCGTTGGCGTCAATCCACTCTTGGATTTTTTCCGCCATTTTTGCATGGTAAGCCGGGGTCTCTTGCTTCTGCGTTTGTTCGGCTTGTGCATCGCATGATATGTCGTCTTCCGCGGTCACCTCGCTTTCCATGGCATTCTCTACTTGTTCGTAAAACAGCATATAGTTCAAATAGCAAAGGAACATATAGATGTATAGCGGCACGGAAGACAAGATCCAGATATAAATATACTCGTCAGGCAGGAATGTCAGCAGTCCGCATCCCACTCCGTAGGTGACAACCCAGTATGTGAACACGGAAAGCCATTTGATATAGGCGCCGAGGTCGTCCGCATGAGTTTCCTTGAAAATGCGGGTGACTCTGTGATAAATGTGGAGTAGCCTTTTGGTTAGAACAAGTCCGTAGACAATAAGACAGGCAGCCAAAACAAGCATTGCCGATGTCCTTATGTCCCCTTTCGGGAAAATGAGAAGTACAATGCAAGAAAGTGCGGAATATAAAATCCACAAGCATATATGTGTCCTAAGTCGCTTCCGTGTTATGTAAAAGCGGTCGAGCAGAGTGGTTAAGGCCGAGCTGAACAGCCAATAGCACAGAAAATAGGTGGATAGATTCATCGTAATGGCGGCATCGGCACTCTTGAATCTGATACCGAAAAAGAAATGTACCGAATAATTGGCTGCAAGGAGCAATATTGCCGCGCCCATAATTCGTCGGGAGCGTAGGTAGTTCCCGAAAATCGCTTTTTCCGGCGTTTTAGCAAGCATGAAGTAAAAGCCGAAGAACAACATCAGCGGCAGTGCAATACAAAGGGAGTAGCTGTATATAGAAGAGGATGTCATCATGTACTATGCTTTGTATATTACACTCGTTTTACCGAGGCTAAGGCTATGAAAATAGGCAAATCGGATTGCTTCGGCTTTGCTATTTTGTGCACCATAATAGCGTTGAAGACGGTGTTTGTCAGACATATTATGGGGATAACTTATGAGATTGCCGGATTAGTGCCGAGCCTATTTATAGTAGGAGCAAATATAAGAAAATTCTCCGATATAGGCATCAAAAAAAATCTGCAAAACTTAAACAAGGACAAAATAGGCGCAGCCCCTTTTTTACATCCAAACAATAGCAATAATAGTCTATTCATTCGGAAAATGTTGGAATGTGAGTTCCGGGGGTAGGGTGAAGGCGGAATTCGGAGGATATGTTATGGAGTGATTGTAAAAAAAACGGCCACTGCGGTCTCGAGGCTATGGTGTGTGTAGACGCCACATCGAGCCGTCATATACAAAGCGCAAAGCTCCGGCTACGAGCAGATCCACGATGGCATCGTTTGCACTCCGTTGCGAGGTGTGAGTGGCCAAAGCTATCGCTGACGGCGTGATGACTCCGTCACTGACTATGTCGATGATAGCGCCGTGTATGCCGACATCGCCGACCGAATAAATGCGACCGCCGTTATTGTCGGCCTCGCGTCTCCACGCTTGCACCATCAGCGGATGGGCTGCAATATTCTCATCGGCCACGCGGAAATAGGCTTGACGTTTGCCATCGGCCTCGATAGCCATCACCGGGCGGGAGCTTGACGGGGCAATGTATGCGCGTATCACCACCGAGGCCTTGGCGCCGGGACGGTCGCTGTCGGCATCTCCGGCGCGATATGCGGTGAAGTCCACGGGTTGAGGCGGTTCGCAATAGCATTGGGCAGCCTGCTCGACTACGAAGATGTCTTCCTCGGAGCGTATTCCGGCGATGGCGCCATTGTCTTTGACGCCGATAAGCAAGTGTCCGCCGGCGTTGTTGGCGAAGGCCGAAACGGTGCGAGCAATTTTGCGTGCGTCGTTGACCGTGAGTTTGAAGTCTTGAGTTTCGTCCTCGCCGCGCGCCACCAGTTCGGAGATATATCGGTATCCACGTATGGCCTTGAGGTCTTTCATTCGGGATATTTGAGCCTGCCTTCGGTTATATTGTCAAGGACTTGCAGGAATCGTGCTGCCAGGGTGCGTGCAGCCGGCAAGTCGTTGAAGGTATAGTTGCCGCAGTCGTGAGCCGTAGCTCCGGGAATATCGCCCTCGAAGGATGCGATAAAGCGGAACATTTCGCGCATCAGCGGTACAATGTCTTCGCTTTCGAGGTTGCCTTGCAGTATGAGATAACTACCGGTGCAGCAGCCCATGGGTCCCCAGTAGACCACGCGGTCGCGCCACTCGGCGTTGTTGCGCAGCCATGTGGCGGCAAGATGTTCGATGGTATGCAGCGCACGCGGGTCAGCGGCCGGCTCGCGATTGGGTGCGGTCATGCGTATGTCGAAGGTGGTGAGGATGTCACCGGAGGGCGTGGTGTCGCGCCGAGATACGTATATGCCCGGTTGCAAGACCAGGTGGTTTATGCGAAAGCTTGCTATCTTGTCCATGGTTACATGCTTGTTTTGCGTAGGGGGGATAAGTTGTGTGTCGTGTCAAAGCACCTCGAGCAGTCGGTGCAGCACATCGAAGGTGTGGCGCGGAGCGTCTTCCCAGAAGTTTTCGTATTGGGCGATGTTGTCGTGTGTCGCTCCCGGAGTGTCGCTGATGACGCGCATACATACAAAGGGAATGTTCTTCAGGTGGCATACCTGAGCAATGGCACCGGATTCCATATCTACGGCCTCTGCTTCGGGTATCACTTCAAGGATGTGTTGCACCTCTTCGGGTCGCGACACAAAGATGTCGCCCGAGGCAATGACGCCGCGGCGTAAGTCTGCGCCCATACGCTCTATTGTCCCGGGTGTCAGCGGCGACTCGAAGTACAACGGGCAACCGGCGGCCTGTCCCGGCACAGTGCCCGGGCCGCACCATACATCATGGTAAGCCACGGCCGAAGCGATGACCACGTCTCCTATCGAAGCTCCATGTCCGGTGCCGCCGGCCACGCCTGTATTGATGATAATGGCCGGGTGGAAGGTGTCTATGAGAGTCAGTGTGCCCACGGCGGCGTTCACCTTGCCTATGCCGCATTGCATGACGGTGACCTCGTGGCGACCTATGGTGCCGGTGTGATAGGTGTAATCGTTGACGGTGGTGCGCGAGGTGTTGTGCAGTAGCGGAAGTAGCAGCTCCAGCTCCTTGGTCATGGCTACGATGATGGCTATGTTCATATGTGATATGTGTATATGCGCGACAGGGCGCGTGGTTTCGTCGGTTGTGCAGCTCGGAGTGAGGCTGAGGTCCGTATGGACCGGTCCGGTATAAAAAAACCTCGGAGACCTTTGACGTGTCACCGAGGGTGTCTGTGGTGGGCGCTGAGGGATTCGAACCCCCGACCCTCTGCTTGTAAGGCAGACGCTCTGAACCAGCTGAGCTAAGCGCCCGGTTTCTCGCCGAAAGCGTTGCAAAGTTACGCACTTTCCCCGAACCCACAAAATTTTTTTGCGCTTTTTTCTATAAAAATTCCGGCGCTTGCGGTTTTGCCGTTCTTTATGTGCTTATATCCAGTATTTTATGTTTGGCAATGATATTGGACATCGATGGCTCGCAAGTATATGTAAAAAATAAAAGATACGTGTCGAGTTGTATATTTTTCGTGCGAATGGCAGGTTGTACAGGCAAACATCTCGAAATTTGCTGAAAAACGAATGAGACAAATGCCTCGAAATCTAGTCAACCAAATTCAGGAATGGACACTTGCTATATGTGCAGTAAAAGGTCTTGGTGGCGGGTATTGCGGATTTCGGGGAAAAGGTGTACCTTTGCAGGCGAAGAGAGTGATGATTCCGGTGAGATTCCAAGCTCTCAAAGGAATCGGAGTGCCTCGAATAGCTCGGAGTACTCCGAAAACCGGTGCATTGCGCCGGACAAGGCAGAAAAGCAACAGAATTGTAAGGCTTAATATCAATAATCCCAAATAAGTGCGTGGAAACTAAATACATCTTCGTGACCGGCGGCGTGGTTTCGTCGTTGGGCAAAGGCATCATCTCGTCATCATTGGCCTGCCTGCTCAAGGCTCGCGGTTATCGTGTAACAATACAGAAATTTGACCCGTATATCAATATTGATCCGGGGACGCTTAACCCCTACGAGCATGGCGAGTGCTATGTGACCGTGGACGGACATGAGGCTGACCTTGATTTGGGTCATTACGAGCGTTTTACCGATATTCAGACCACACGTGCCAACAACGTTACCACCGGTCGTGTCTATCAGAGCGTCATCAAAAAAGAACGCGAAGGCGTATATCTGGGCAAGACAGTGCAGATAGTGCCCCATATCACCGATGAAATCAAACGCAATGTCAAGGCCCTGGGCAATACCGGACGCTTTGACTTTGTAATCACTGAAATAGGCGGCACTGTGGGCGATATTGAGTCGCTGCCTTATTTGGAAAGTGTACGCCAGTTGCGCTGGGAACTTGGGCAGAACAGCCTGTGCATTCATCTGACCTACGTGCCGTATATCGCTGCGGCCAAAGAGCTGAAGACAAAGCCTACACAGCACTCTGTCAAGCAGTTGCAAGAGGCAGGTATACAGCCGGATATTCTGGTGTTGCGTACCGAGCATGACATCAATACCGAGATGCGCCGCAAGATTGCATTGTTCTGCAACGTGGCACCCGAGGCGGTGATCCAAAGCATAGACGTTCCTTCAATATACAAGGTGCCTGTGACTATGCACCATCAGCACTTGGATGAGATAGTGTTGCGCAAGACCGGAATCGAGCCTCAGGGCGAGCCGCATATGGCGCCTTGGCTCGATTTTCTTGAACGCATGGACAATGCCGCCGAAACCGTAACCATCGGGCTTGTAGGTAAGTATGTCGAGTTGCAAGACGCCTACAAGTCCATCAATGAGGCGCTCTTCCAAGCCGCGACATACAACGACCATCGCCTGCGACTGGTGTCCGTACATTCCGAGAAAATCAATGAGGGTAATGTCGATGCACTACTGGGCGACATGGATGGTGTGGTTGTCGCTCCCGGCTTTGGTAGTCGCGGTATAGAGGGCAAATTTGTGGCTCTGCATTGGTGCCGCACGCACAATATACCTACGCTTGGCATATGCTTGGGTATGCAATGCATGGTCATAGAGTTTGCCCGCAATGTCATGGGACTCAAGGATGCTAATTCCACCGAGATGAATCCCAATACGTCAGACAACGTCATCGACCTTATGGAGGAGCAGAAGAGCATCACCGAGAAGGGCGGTACCATGCGTCTGGGGGCCTACGACTGTATTTTGCGGCCGGGGTGCAAGACCGCCGAGGCCTACGGTACTACTACGGTGCGCGAGCGTCATCGCCACCGCTTTGAATTCAACGAAGCATACCGACAGCGTTTTGAGGAAGCCGGTATGCAATGTGTAGGCGAGAACCCCGAGACGCATCTTGTCGAAGTTGTCGAGGTGCCGCAATTGCGTTGGTACATAGGTACGCAATACCATCCCGAGTATTCGTCCACGGTGCTGCATCCCAATCCGATATTCTTATCCTTTGTACGTGCGGCTATAGCCTACGATAAGGACAAACAACAGAACGATAAATAATTAGAATAAGTCATAACCGTTAAACAAAGCAGACATACGGCATGAGCGACCTCCGGTATTGAATTACGATGGCGAGCCATGGCTGAAGATATGTCAGATAGAAACGTAAAAACATTATAAACACCACAAATGGATAAAAACACCCTTACAGGCTTGCTGTTGATGGGTGCTGTGCTCTTTGGCTTCATGTACTGCAATCGTAGCAGCCAGGAACAGCACCGGCAGGCAGCCACCGAACAACAGGCTGACGCGACAGCGGAGGCCGTATCCAAACCGCTCACGGGCGACAGCCTTCGCGGCGAGATGGCCAAGTACGTGCGCAGCGCCGGCACCCTTGTGGATAGCGCCGCTCGCACATATGCGTTGACCACCAATGCCTTTGACCTTCGAGCCGACAGCACGGGCAATGTTTCCGGAAGCGTTGTGCTGGGCGAAACCAAGACCATCGTGGACAGCATTATCGCCGCCCCTGCCGGTGCCCCCGTATTGGCTCGCGTGATGACTGCGCTCAACAACGAACGCGCATACAAGGGCATGGCTCAGTTTATGGACACCGAAGCCAAAGCCGAAGCCATCACCCTGGGCGACAAAAACTTGAAAGTTACTTTCAGCAGCCGCGGCGGACGTATAGCCTCGGTCACCCTGCCCGGGTACAAGACCGAAACGACGACTCCGCCTTCGCCGATCACGCTGTTTACAGACAGTACCAATAGCTATTCCTTCGAGTTTACCACTGTAGACCAGCAGCGTGTCAATACCGCCGACCTTAACTTCAAGGCCGCACGTGTCAACGACAGCACCGTGCGTATGTCTTTGCCTTTGCCTGATGGCGCCGAATTGGCATTTGTGTACACCGTCATCCCGGACAAGTACATTGTCAAGATGGACATCGAACAGCATAATATGGAGAGCGTCATACCCACCACGGTCACCACGATGCGAATGCTGTGGCATCAGACAATGATGCGTAACGAAAAAGGTCGTACCTTTGAGGAACGCAACAGCGCCATATATTACAAGTTGCTTAACGAAAGTCCCGAGGATCTCTCGGCTCACTCCGATGAAAAAGAGAAGCTGCAAGGCAGCATCAAATGGATAGGCTTCAAAAATCAGTTCTTCTCCAGCGTGCTCATCGCTCGCAAGAACCTTGCAACAGCCGAAGTGGCCTCAAGCCCCATAAAGGGAAAGGAAGACGAACCGCGCCTCAAGGAAATGAGCATGGACGCTACCTTCGAGTACTCGTCCAAAAACGAGCAAGTCGCCGGCTTCGACTTCTACTTCGGTCCCAACGACTACCCGCTGCTGTCCTCGCTGGATGACGTCATCTCGCCCGATGAAGACCTCGAGCTGACGCGCCTCGTGCCTCTGGGATGGGGTCTCTTCCGCTGGATTAATAAATTTGTGGTTATACCCGTGTTCAGCTTCCTCAGCGGATTTATTTCTAACTATGGTATCATCATTTTGCTGCTGACCATATTCATCAAGCTCATCCTCTTCCCCTTCACCTACAAGAGCTACATGTCGCAGGCCAAGATGCGCGTCCTTGCCCCCGAAATCAAGGAAATCAACGAGAAGTATCCCGGCCAGGAAAATGCCATGAAGCGACAGCAAGAGACTATGAAGCTATATTCGCGCGCCGGCGCCAGCCCGTTGTCGGGCTGCTTGCCGCTGTTGCTGCAGATGCCTGTGCTTATAGCCATGTTCTCATTCTTCCCATCGGCTATAGAACTGCGCGGCCAATCCTTCCTTTGGGCACATGACCTTGCGGCACCCGATGTAATCCTGACGCTTCCTTTCAACATTCCCTTCTATGGCAGCCATGTAAGCTTGTTCTGTTTGCTGATGACCGTGGTCAATATCATTTACACGCGTATCAATATGCAGAATCAGCCCGGCGGCACCAGTATGCCCGGCATGAAGTGGATGATGTACCTGATGCCCGTAATGTTCCTGTTCTTCTTCAATGACTATGCTTCAGGCTTGAGCTACTACTACTTCCTGTCGCTGTTGATTACGATCATACAGACATATATCTTCCGTCGTTGCGTCAGTGAAGAAAAGGTGCGTGCTCAGATGCTCGAAAACGCCAAGAAACCGCGCAAAAAGAGTGGATTTATGGCTCGCCTTGAGGCTGCACAAAAAAAGCAGGAAGCCCTGATGCGCGAACAGGCCAAGCAAAACGCCAAGCGCCGTCGCTGAAAAACACTTTAAATCAATAAGCCCGGAGGGTTAGGCCGGTCCGGCCTCCCCTCCGGAGCTAAATATAAAGCCAAATCATCACATAAAACTATGGCATCCGCTTCGGCTGATGCCACAATCACAATCCATGACACACCGTATTTCAAGCACCATTGCGGCTTTGGCCATAACCTTAGGAGTACATGCCTATGACCATGCCGATATTCAAGGCACAACATTTACAGTAGACACAATAGAACACTATTATGTAGGTCCCGGCCTGACACATTCGCATTTCAGTTTTGCCAGCGGTAGTCGCGTCTTTCAGGCTTATATACTTAAACTTGACACCAAAGCCACCGGCGCCGAACGTATGCTGCCTCGTGTCGAAATAGGAAACGACCAAGCACCATTGGCCGAACGCATATCCGAGTCGGGCAAACGCCACACCAACGACCAATACCAATATTTGGCGGGCATAAATGGCGACTTCTTCATTGTGTCCGCCTTTGCTGCACAGCATCCGCTGGGTAATTCCATACTCGGCTATCCCAATATGACTTGTGCCATAGGCGGCAAATTGGCTGCCCCGGACATGATAGATATCATATCTCGCGAGAATGCCTTGATTATGGATTACAATGGTGGCGCGTGGATTGATGCTACTGATATGTCGTACAGTGTCCTCAGCGCCGATGGCAGCATCGTAGTGGGCGCCGCAGCTTGCAACTATCCTCGTGTGGGTGATCAGATGATGATATACAACAGCTATATGGGTGAAACCACGGGAACGGACGGCTCAGGCCGCGAATTGATACTTCGTCCCGCAGTCACCGGTCAGCGTTGGGCCATCAATACACCTATGGACTTTGTGGTGGACGGCGCATGGCGCCAAGGCGGCTCGACGGCCATTCCGACCGACGGTATCGTGCTGTCATGCGGCAATGGATATGCCAACGACTTCATAGACAACCTCAAAGACGGTGATGCCGTCAAAATCGAAATAGGAATGTCGCTGCCCGCTTTCGGAGGCTTGCGCCCCGATGTGCGCGACGTCTGCGGCGGCGATGTGTGCATTCTCAATTGTAATAATGTCACCACCTCGGCCATTCGTTGGATTAATACCCCGAGTGCCCAATATGGACGTTCGCTGTGCGGATACAGCCAAGACCGCCGCTATATTGTGCTGTGCGCAGTCGATGCCGGAGTACCCAATAGCAGTGGCGTCAGCTACTACGAGGGCGCCGATCTGATGCGATATCTCGGATGCTACGATGCTCTCGACCTTGACGGAGGCGGTTCCACGACCATGTGGAGCGCCCATGCCGGTATTCTCAATGTCTTGCGTGATGGCAGCGAACGCGCTGTCGGCAACGGCATATTTATGCGCCTCGAAGCACCCAAAGACGAAAAAATCGCCAAGATACGTTTCGCCGACCCTTATGCCAAACTTCCGCTATATGCACTCTACCGTCCTGTAATATACGGATACAATCAATACGGCCAGCTCATAGATACCGATGTTAAAGGTGTTACGCTGTCGGTGGACGAGGCCATGGGAACAATCAAGGATGATGGTACGGCACTCTTTGTCACCGGTAGCGGAATGCACGCTTTGCGCGCATCGCTGCCGGGAGTTGATGATGCTACCATAGCCGTATCAGTTGACCCGAATGCGCTTGCTACGCCCGAGGTGACGAGTATCCTGACGGATAACCATAGTCATTGGGGCATCAAGCTGCACGCACTTGTGGCCGGACGCTATGTAAGTGTCGATCCCGCTGCTTATGCTTGGACAACTGATGCTCCCGAAATCGCCACAGTTGATTACAACGGCATTATCACCGGTTTGCGTAACGGCACTACCGTAGCCACCGGAACAAATGCTGCCGGCAGTGTTTCCGTCACGATTACTGTCGAATGTACTCCGGCCAAAGATACGCCGCTCGATCCGGACGGGGAAATCAAAATTGACACATGGAAAGTAACCCGTACCTCGATTTCCAATAGCGTGGAAATAAGCCCGATAAATGATTCCAATGGCTTGGATATATCTTTCAAGCCCTCGTCGATGCGCGGACCGCGCTTGGCTTTGGCTAAAGAACTGATATTGTTCTCACAGCCCGATGCCATCGAAATCGTCGTTAAGCCCGAAACTTCTAATCTCAAAAACTTCTCCGTGTCGCTGAATGCTCAGGGGAAAACATCTATCAAAAAAGATTTTGGCACTATCGCAGTCGGTAAGGAAACCACGTTGCGCCTTGACCTCAAAGAAGTCATCGACACGGAAGATATGACCTCTTACCCCGTACGAGTAACCTCCCTGAGCCTCGAGCCGTCCAAGTCAGGACAACAGTCCGTAAGAATTGCGTCTATGAAGGTTGTCTACGAGAAATTTGACGGTATCGAAGATGTAAATGTCGATAGCGGTAATGTGCTTCGAGTTACTGTTGCCAATGGCTTAGTTTCCATACCATTCCGTGCTGCCGAACTAACATTGACCGACCTTGCAGGCCGTACAGTGGCACATGCAACCAATGCCGCAGAGGTGGCAAGTCCTGCCGCAGCAGGCGTGTACGTTCTAAGTGTTCGTACCGGCTCCGGCACTATTTCCTCCAAAGTGTACGTTAGCTGATACCTTATACATTCTTCCGACTTTTGTTAGGCCCGAAACCGTCTCATGTGAAGAGGTGGTTTCGGACGATTTTTTGCAAAAAGCGGCAACATCGGTTTGTCGCGTCAAAAAAAAGTTGTACCTTTGTGCCACCAATGCCCGGATGGCGGAATCGGTAGACGCGACGGTCTCAAACACCGTTGGGGCGACCCATCCCGGTTCGAGCCCGGGTCCGGGTACTGCGGAGGAGAAAGATATAAGTCTTTCCCCTCCGTTTTATATACTATAGTGTCGGTTATATTGCTCTAAATGTTACGTTGATCTATATTTCTGCTTGTATCATATTTCGGCTTATGTATATTATTCTGCTGCCATATGTGAGTTATTTCGGTGTATGTGTTAAAATGTGTCAATAAAAACCATTTTTGCAAACCATTTTTTAAATTTGTCGGACGTTTTTTTACGTTGTAACCAATCCAACAGATACTTCTGATGATAAAAGCAAACAACCTCTCTTACGTAGGCGAGTCCGGTCGAAACACGTCATTATTTAGAATGACAAAACATCTGATTGTCTTGGTATGTATAGCCATGGCAATGTTCTCGTGTGACGATACAAACGAGCCAAACAAGCCTGTGCCCACTGATGCCTATATCGGCACACAGAGGCAGATTACTTTAGGAGCCGAGATGAAAGGTTTTACCGGTATTGATTTCGAATGTGTAATCAAAGCCGAAGACGGTACTGTATTTCGTCGTTCGGGAAGCCACATTCGCATTAATGGCAAATCCATACTTACATTTGATACAGGGCTGAAGTCAGGCGTCTACCGTCTACTGGCTCTCGAGGTGCCGGTTGTGGGTGCCGAGTCCGATACCACGTGGATAGATTATGGTTTGGGCTGTCGCGTACGTATATCTGGCGAGGCTCAAACAGCCATTGTTTTAGATTCGTATGATCCTGAAATGAATCTCGTTGGTGAGGGGTCTGAGGACGACCCGTATATCATATCGAGTGCCGAGCACTTGTGGCGACTTCGCGACTACACCAACAATGACGACAATAATAAGAAATTGACAAAGGATACGCACTTCCGTATGGAAGCTGACATCCGCATGAAGGATATATGTACATCATCAGATCGCCATTATGGTTGGTTGCCGATTGGCGCTATTCCGGAGAATCCCTTCCGCGGTGTCTTTGACGGGCAAAATTACAAGATTCAGGGACTATGGATAGATCGCCCACACTCTCCCGGCGTTGGTTTGTTCGGATTTATAGACCAAGCGACAATCAAGAATGTCATTGTTTCAAATCCCGACATCACCGGCAACTACGCAGTGGGAGCCATAGTAGGTGCCACTACATCGCCCGGCGACATTCGCGGTTGTTCTTCGTTACACGGCTGTGTCGTAGATAGAGGCTCGGTGACAGCGCCCGAAGGCAGTGCCGGTGTTGGCGGTTTAGTTGGCGTTGTTGACTGCACGGGTTTTTTGTCTGTTGACAGTTGCTACAATGCCGGTACTCGCGTATCGGGAGACTATGCCGTGGGAGGTATTGTCGGCGCCGGTTCGCTGTATTCGATGACTCAAGTATTGGCATGCGAAAACAAAGGTTCTGTTGAAGCGCGGTACACCGGTGCCGGAGGCATTGTTGGCTCGGTGGACTCGCTAATGATTATAGGATGTAAAAATAATGCGACTATCAATGGCGGAACAGGCGCCATGAGCGGAAATATGGACAAAGGCGGGTATGGCACCGGCGGTATTGCCGGCGGCACCGGCGTGTCATTTATCTATTCATCACAAAATACCGGCAACATCACCGGAGCGGTAGGTGTGGGCGGCATTATCGGCAGCACACGCGTAGGCAACGATGACAGCAATTATGAGGGCGAATTATTATACAATAACTCGCTGGTAAAGAATTGTGGCAACACCGGCAATATCTCCGGTCGCACATCTGTCGGCGGCATTTGCGGAGAAGCGCAGTTCGGAGCATATGCTGTATATAATAAAGGTGCAATTACAGCCGCGGACAATCAATGCACCTTGGGCGGTATTGTAGGCAACACCTCAATAACAGTACTTCATAATGTCATCAATCAAGGTACCGTGACATCAACCACTGCCGAATCAGCTGCCGGTGTTGTCGGTAAAACCACTTGGGGTGCGCTCTATGGTTGTCAGAACTATGGTAATGTCGCGGTAACATCAAAATATGCCGGAGGTATTGCCGGATGGGTCGGTAACAACACTGTTGCAAACTATTGTCTTAATACCGGATTGGTAAATAATAACGGCACTCGCGCCACCGGCGGTATTATCGGCGAAGCGGGTGACGCTCGTGTGTGGACCGGAATGGATATCGCCGGTTGCGTCATAGGTGCAGCCGAATGTGTCATGGTTTTTGCCGGCCCCATTCTTTCGGTCACCGGCAATGCGGTCACGCAAAACGTGGTCAAGCATGCAGAAGCGTTCAAGAAGTTTTTCAATGTCTTGCATGTCGGTGAAGCTACTCTTGATTGGGCAATGGTGGCTTATGATGCTGTGACATATTCGATGAGCCTTTATGATATTTTCACCGAAGAAGATCTGAAGGAAATCAATGTAAACCTCAACACCAAGGCTACAGCCATTGATAATGATGTGAAAGCTACAATAAAATCCATTCAGGACTCTTATGTGTTTGATGCCACTAAGTTGCCGCAAGGTATCAACGGTGCTGCTATAACCGGATACTTTGACAATTTTAATAAAGCAATGGATTTTTATCAGGCATCAGACGACAATAATTCCATTATCAACTACAATCTAAATCGTACTCGCGAGGAGCGTGTCGGCGAGTTGGAACATCGTCAAGAGATTAAAGAAATAGTACAAAAATCAATAGCAGGCACATGCATTATAGTAGGTTCTGTGGCAAGTATAGTTTCAACTTTTGCCACTGCCGGCACAATGACAGCCGTCACCGCCGGAGTTATGGCCTCGATACTGACATTTGTCGGCGGAGCAAACGCTATAGTCGAATGTGCCACCAATTTCGAAGTCAACGCCATTGTCGTCAACCAATGCACAAACCTTGGCACTATAAAGACGACAACGTCTGACTATGTAGGTGGTATTTTGGGATACACTCAACAAAACTGCAAACTCACCGATTGTCTCAACGTAGGCAATCTTGATGGCAATATCAACAAGGCGCATGCCGGCGGCATAACCGGCGAAGCCGATTATCGCTCTGTCATTATGCGCAACGTTTCAGTAGGCACAAACTGGTTCAACCCTATAGCCGCTCATGCAGAGTCGAATGTCGATTATTCAGACAATTTCTACTACTCAGGCGGCACGTATGCCGTTTTGCCGTACTATAATAACGCCACATCTGTAACTCTCGAACAACTTCACGACAAAACGTTCTTTGAAAAAGTCCTAAATCTCTCAGGATCGATACCATTGTGGCAGATAACAGATAAATCGGGATTTTTCCCGATACCATATCATTCCGAAATGGAAACCCCTATCCAATAACAAAAACATAATGCTCCATAAGTATGGAAACAAAACACATTATATTCGCGTTACTACTCACTTTGACGCTGCCCATATGGTATGGTTGCTCAGAGGATGACGAGCCGTTGGTTACAGACAATAAAGTCGAAGAAATCGAAGGTTTCAAGCTCAGTTCTTTTGCCTCCAAACTTATAAAATGGCGACTTAGCGAGGCCGGGGAGAATTATCACATCATACTGCATTCACACGCTGATAATAAGCTGTATGACTATGACTTAAAAGTGAACAACAGCGGAGCTAAGCCAATCTTCACAATGTATATTCCCGATCACAAGACATTGCCCGATGGTGAATATGATGCCGTTGCCTTAAACTCTGACGGAACAATAATCGGACCGCGTATGTATTTCAGAACATCCAAAATGGTGGTTGAGGAGATCGCTACGCGCGAGGGAGAATTCAAATTGCGTGGTCAAGGCACACAAGAAAACCCCTATGAGATTTCGTCAAAAAGCGATTTCGAAAATTTCGAAATTGGTCTTTACGAAGAAGGTAATTCAAATGGCTTCGGTCTCTTCTTTAAGCAGACGGCAAGTTTTGATGTGCCTCCTCGCAGTCAAATAATCATGGGCACATATCACGCTTGCGAATCATTTGCCGGCAACTACGATGGCGGAGGCAATACTGTCAATGTGCCATACACCGGTAGCGCTACAGAGGGCAATGATTCAAATATCGGATTGTTTAAAGAGTTGCTTCCCGGCGCAACAATTCACGATCTCACCATCAATGCCCTGATGCAGGGCATACATGACAATGGCGGTGCTTTGGCCGGCAAATCATCGGGAAGTGTCACCATTACAAACGTCAGCGTTGAAGGTTCAATCAACTCGAACAACCACACCAATATAGGTGGTTTTATAGGCTATGTCGCCGGTGATATTACTTTTACAGATTGCAATCTCACGGCATTTGTGCAAGGCAGCAACGCCGTCGGTGGTGTGGTTGGAAGACACGGCAATGGCACCTTGATAATCAAGAACTTTGCCAATCGTAAAACAGAGACGGATAAACTCGGCAACGTAAAGCAATACTACTCGCCATTTTCAGTTTCATCCACAGCAGATAATGCCGGCGGTTTGGTAGGATCTGTCGATGGCGGTTCGGTTGTCGATGTTGAAGACATCACATTTTTACACTCTGTACAAGCCGAAGACGGCTCGGTTAAGGCCGTGTCTGTTGAGGGAAACAATGTAGGCGGTCTGTTCGGGTCGCTAAACAGCGTTGCTTCTTGCTTGGCTAAGAACATCTCAATCAATGCGCCTGTATATGGAGGCAATAATGTCGGCGGTATGGTGGGGTATGCCAACTTGTCGGCAGATATTTCATTGGAAAAATGTGTTTTTAGCTCGGTTGCCAGCGGCAAGGATTGTGTAGGCGGTTTTTTTGGCAAGGTCAACGGAAACAAATTCAATGTCAAATTTGAAGGCTCTGACAAAACATCGTCAGTCAAGCAAACCGACAATGCGCTTGTGAAGGTGACAGGTGTTAGCAATATCGGAGGTTTTGCCGGCAGACTGTCCTATGCAAATTTTTCGGGTAGCAAATTCTATATCAATACCGGAATATCTTGTACGGAGACCAACGTCGGCGGCATTTGCGGCATTCTCGAATCAACGACGTTGAACTCTGAAGTATTTGTTCTTTCAAACTCAATGCACATAAGTGGTTCCCAAAATATCGGTGGTATTGTCGGATATGCCAAAAGCAGCACGATTACAGGCAGCGCTCATTTTGATAAAAAACTCCAGGATTGTGATGGCATACCTGCCGCTTCAACATTTGAAAGCTCGTTTGCCGGCACCGTAGGCGATGGAACCAACGCCACATGCGTAGGCGGCATCGTCGGTACGGCAGAGAACTCTGTACTGAAAGACATTTGTTTTACGGGCACATTAGTCGGCTCGCAAAACGTAGGCGGTATCGTCGGCATGATGGTTAACGGGAGCTCGGGGCAGCTTTATAACTGCTTTAACAACTCTCAGAAGATTACCAACAATAAGTCCTCGTGCACCGCCGGCATTGTCGGATATATGAAATTCTACTCGGCGTCATCCTTCGAAAATCTCATAAACTATGCAGATGTTGAAGGCTCTGACAAAACTGGTGGCATATTCGGATATGTGGAGTATATCAATTCTAATGGCAACTTTGCTCTCGCCAATGCTGTCAATGCCGGCAATATTACCGGTAGCGGAAACACCGGCGGTCTGGTTGCAAATCTGTATGATCACAAGTTCTACGACAAGCGGCATAAAATAGATTATTGCGCCAACTATGGCAATGTCTCCAATAGCGGAGGCGGCAATGTCGGTGGCGTCATCGGACAATTCAACTGCACTCTCGCCGTAGTGATGCATTGTGCAAACCACGGAAATATCAAGGGCAGTGGTAACGATGTTATGGTCGGCGGCATCGCCGGTCGTATGGGCACAAATGATGCAAGCGGAACAAACACCGAGAGCAACATGGAGCTGTCTTACAGCTGCAACTTTGGCGAAATATCAAGCGATACCGGTCAGTCGCACGTTGGCGGTCTGTTGGGCTATCAAGAACAAGGTTCGCAATGGGACGACACCCATTATATGCTTCACAACTGCTACAATATGGGTGCGGTGCCCTCAGACCAAAAAGACGATAATGGCGGCATCCTCGGCTATGTCGACCACCATGGCGAAATACAAAACTGCATAAATGTCGGCAAAGTCAGTCACGGTAACGGCTGCGTGGGCACACATAAGGATGGCGGCATATTCTACCACCACAACTTATATTATCTCAAAGGCTCAGGTGGTGGATGGTGTGCAGACGATTTCAAAGAAGAAGACAAAGGTAAGTCCTCGACATTTAAAAACTTTGACTTTACTAATATTTGGATTATCGACAGCAACAACTATAATGGAGGGTATCCATATTTGCGCGACTGTCCGTTCCAATTCAAAAAACTGTCAAAATAGCATAAGCAGCTATAATCGAGAGCGCATCATCAAAATATGGTGCGCTCTCTTGCTTTTATTCATAACATTCGGGTATTCGGACGCTGTGGGTGTTGGGCGTTTGGCAAAAAAAAACTACTTTTGCAGTTATGATTGAACGAGTGAAACCGAAGAAGTCCTTGGGACAGCACTTCCTTACCGACATGACGGTGGCGGCACGCATAGCCGACACTATTGACGGGTATGCCGAACGCTATCCCGTGGTGGAGATAGGCCCCGGGACCGGTGTGCTGACACAGTTCCTGTTGCAGAAGGCTCAGGATCTTACGGTCGTTGAGATAGACCGCGAGAGTGTCGAGTATCTTGACGGGCACTTCCCCGAGTTGCAGACTCTGGGCCGTCGTATAATCTCGCGAGATTTCCTGCGCGAAGACCTTGACCGGCTTATGGATGGTCGCGACTTCGTGGTCATAGGCAATTATCCTTACAATATATCCTCGCAGATTTTCTTCAAGATACTCGATTACAAAGACCGCGTGCCGTGCATCGCAGGAATGTTGCAGCGTGAGGTGGCCTTGCGCCTGGCCGCGCCTGCCGGCACTAAGGATCGCGGCATTTTGAGCGTGCTTCTTCAGCTATGGTATGATGTTGAGTACCTTTTCACTGTCGAGCCGGGTGTGTTCAACCCTCCGCCAAAGGTGCGCAGCGGTGTGATACGCCTGAGACGTAACGGTGTCATCGACCCCGGATGCGACCCGGAACTTCTGCGTCGTATAGTCAAGGCTACCTTCGGGATGCGTCGCAAGACCCTGCGCAATTCGTTGCGTTCTCTGCCATTGCGCCCGGATGCGGTCATTGACAGTCCCTTGCTGTCGTTACGTCCCGAGCAGCTCTCTGTGGCTCAGTTTGTCGAGCTTACCAATATTGTCCAACCGTTGCTGGTTGCCTCGGCGCCGGCGGCATCTAAATACGTCGAAGAAGTATGAAGGAGTACACCGACGAATACCTTGAGCACATCCGCAAGGTTATACATGACAATGACATAGATCAGGCTCGTAAAGAGCTTAAGGAACTGCACCCGGCCGACATCGCCGAATTGTACCAGAACCTCGATCTCGAAGAGGCTGAATATCTGTACAAATTGCTGGATGAAGACACGGCCGCGGACGTCCTCATGGAATTGGACGAAGACGACCGGCGTAAGTTATTGGATGCTATGCCTGCCGAGCAGATTGCCAAGCAGATAGACCACTTGGACACAGACGATGCCGTAGACCTTATACAACAATTGGACGAGGAGGACCGCGATGAAATCCTCTCGCACATAGACGACGTCGAGCAGGCCGGCGACATCATCGACCTGTTGAAGTACGATGAAGATACCGCCGGCGGCCTTATGGGTACGGAGATGATAGTCGTCAACGAGAATTGGTCTATGCCTGAGTGTATCAAGCAGATGCGTATGCAGGCTGAGGATATGGACGAAATATACTACGTATATGTTGTCGATGATGACCACAAATTGCGAGGCGTGCTGCCCCTGAAGAAGCTGATTACGCATCCTTCGGTGTCAAAAATCAAACACGTCATGGAGACCGACCCCGTGAGCGTGAAAGTGGACACGCCTATAGACGATGTTACCCTTGACTTCGAAAAGTACGATCTCGTGGCCATGCCCGTTGTCGATTCGATAGGCCGTCTGCTGGGTCGTATCACCGTCGATGACGTTATGGACCAGGTTCGCGAAAGTACAGAACGCGACTACCAATTGGCATCCGGTCTTTCGAGTGACGTCGATGCAGATGACAGCATCTTTGCACAGACCAAGGCCCGCATCCCGTGGCTGCTTATAGGTATTGCCTCCGGAATCTTAGCCTCGCTCATCCTCGGCACCTTTGAGGCCAAGTTGGAGGCCGTCACGGCTCTGGCGCTTTTTATCCCGATTATCGGTGGTACAGGCGGTAATGTGGGTGTGCAGGCCTCGGCTATCGTGGTGCAATCTTTGGCCAACGGCACGCTCGAAATCAAGGAATTCAGTAGACAATTAGGTAAGGAAGTGCTTATAGGTCTGATGAATGCCACGATAATATCTTCTGTCGTATTAGTGTACAATCTAATCACTTTGCCCGATGAATTTGCAGTGACTATATCCGTGGCAGTATCACTGTTTATTGTGGTGATGTTTGCCACAATTCTGGGCACGGTGGTGCCGCTGACACTCGAAAAGTTGCACATCAACCCCGCACTTGCCACCGGTCCTTTTATTCAAATATCCAATGATATAGTCGGCCTGGTCATTTACGTCCAAGTGGCGACGTATTTCCTCGGCGTATTCGGCACGCCCGTGCCCTGATGTATTTTATTCCGCCAAGTCGCACTGCTGCCGCTGATTAGCTCGTTGTGTGGCCGTGCGCTCGAAAAACGGGCAAAAATCAAGCTTGTGGCACAGGTGGCCAAAGTCGCTCCCGACCGCTTTACCATGTTTGTGATGCCCGAATTTGTTACTCCCGACCGTTATATATATATGGGGTGGACAATGAGTACAACGGCGTGGTCATACGCGGCGAGTGTTATGACCGCCAGTTCATGTTCGGCAAGGGCGCGGGCGGCAGTCCAACGGCATCGTCCATACTCAGCGATGTCATGGCTCGCTGTCATGACTATCGCTACGAGTACAAGAAAATGGGTTTTGCCAACCGCCCGACCTTCACCGATGACGTTGTATTGCACGTATATGCACGCTACAATGCCACAGATGTTGTCGCATTGCTGCCGTGGCGGCACATAGACGAGAGCTATCGCAGTGCCGAGTACAAATATGTCATAGGGGACGTGGCTTTGTCTGACTTGTACGCCCGGCGTAAGGACTTGGCGGAAGCCTCCGATGTCTTTTTGTGCAATTTCAACAGATTCTTTATCGATCGCGACGATTGAGCGAGTAGCTACGAATTTGGTTTGTGTATCAGTGCTTGGTGGGGATGGTAATGGTGAATATCAATCCCGAGGGACGATTGTGCGCCACGGCGACGGTGCCACCATGCCATAATATGGCATTCTTAACTATGGCAAGGCCCAGACCGGTGCCTCCGGCTTGACGCGACCGCCCTTTATCCACGCGGTAGAAGCGTTCGAACAGTCTGGACAGATGCTCGTCGTCCACGCCCACGCCGTTGTCTGCTACGGTGAGTATTGCATTGTCCTTGGTGCATTCCAGACGAACATCTATGACGGTCCCCCCACTGTAAGTTATGGCATTGTCTATTAGGTTGTGCATCACTGAGATAAGTAGAGCCTCGTTGCCATTGACAATTGCCGGGCCGTTGCAGGTGCCGGTGATTGTGAGACCCTTTTGGGCGGCCGCGTCCGTACTGTCTGCCATCGCTTCGGAAACTATGTCGGACAGGTCTACATCAGTGCGTGCTATGGCCGTGCTGCCGTCTTCAAGGCGCGTGATGGCCGACACATCTGCCAATAGGCTTTGCAGCCTGTGGCAAGAGGCAAGACTGCGGCGCAGGAAGTCGTTGCGGTGTGCGGCGTCCATCTCGGGGTGTGCCAAGAGCGTCTCCATGCATAGAGCCATGGAGGCCACGGGAGTCTTGAGCTCGTGGTTGATGTTGTTGGTCAGCTCGCGCTTGATGCGTATTTTTTCTTGCTCCTGCCTCAGCGCGGCGCGGTGTTCGCGGTCGCGGTCTATGACGGCTTGTTGCAGACGCGAATACAGGCGTACGATATTGCCGGATATTTCGCCTAATTCGTCATGCGGAAAGCCGGGCGAGTCGTATATGCGGTCGCCGGCTTCGGCATGTCGTGCAAAGTCGCGCAGGCGTGCGATATTTTGTCCGGCACGGCGTGTAACCCAGTATCCGAAGAAACACATGGTTATGGTGATACCTATCATGAACCACAAGAAACCGTAGTCGGCGCTCAGGAATTCTTGCAGGGGCACCGAATAGGGGACGGCTGTGCGCACTATGCAATCTCGCCCGCGAGTGGCACTGTAGAAATAAGTCTGTCCCGTGCTTTGGCTGTGTCGTCGGGTACTGAAGCCGTGTCCCGATTTCATTGCGGCCGCAATCTCTTCGCGGTCAAGGTGATTGGCGTCAGGCAGACGGTCCAACGAGTTGTCGTAGACCACATTTCCGTCATCGTCTATGACAGTAATGCGCATGTCCTCAAAGGGGTATGGACGTGCAACGTCAGGGTCGAAGACGCTGTCGGTATCGTATTCGGTCAGTACCCTATTGTTTATTAGCTGCAATTGTGCATCTAATTCATCGGCCTTGTAGCGCCTTTCGCGGTAATACTGGAATACGGCAAAACATCCGACCAGCAGCCACGAGTATACGACAAGGCCTATGAAAAGCCGATGGTGGTAAGATGTTTTATGGCTTGAACCCATACCCGTATCCTGCTCTGGTGATAATATGTTTGCCGTAAGGCGCTATTTTGGCTCGCAGACGCGTGATGTGTACATCAACGACGCGGTCCACGACAACCACTTGTTCGGGCCATACCTTTGCCAGCAATTCTTCGCGGCTGAAGATATGTCCCGGGTCGGTCATCAGTGTCGCCAGGATTTCAAACTCCTTGCGCGGCATGGCTACGTCCTTCCCATCCACGGTGCATTGCTTGCTGTCCGTGTCCACTCTCAGTCCACAGCATTCGAGAATGTGGGATGCGTGTGATGTCGTAGTGCTGTCTCCGGTAGTGCGGCGCAATACGGCCTTGACACGTGCCAAAACGTTGCGCAACGAGTAGGGCTTGGTGATATAGTCGTCCGCACCCAGATTCAGTCCGGCCACCATATCTTCGACGTCGTCACGGGCGGTGCAAAATATTATCGGGATGTTTGATGTGGCAGGGTCGCTTTTGATCATTCGTGCCAAGCGAGTGCCGCTGACCGCGCCCATCATGATGTCCAGAAGTATCAAGTCAAATGTACGGAAGTCCAGTGCCAGTGCCTCTTCGGCACTATAGGCCACCGATACTTCGTAGCCCTCAGCCTCGAGGTTGAAGCGTAACGCCTCGCACAGGGTTTCTTCGTCGTCCACCACGAGTATGTGGTGTGGATGTTCCTTTGTAGCCATTGTTTAGCGTGTTTGGATTTTTCTGTTTCGTAAAGACAAAGTTAGCGTTTTTTTTGGTGGTACGGTATTGTTGGCTTGTATTCTTAACAGATTGTTAATCTTGGCCGGTGTGCGTCACTTTCGCAATCGATTCATTATACATAGTATGCCTGTATTATTATATAATGAGGCGTTGTATATATATAATGAGGTGCTGTCGGGCGGATGGCGAGGTAAGGTGCGCGATGCCGACGGCGTGCGGGGTGACTTTTCAGCCTAAGAGCGACAATCTCGGCCCGGAGAATGGTCGCCTAATGTTAAATAATATTTATGTTAGCAAAGGATGTATAAACAATCTTAACAAAATGCTTCTACGTCCGAAAAAAGCGGTAAGTTTGTATAAAAATCCCGCAAGAAACCGATTTGAAGACCAATCATTGGAACTCATTGGTGTGCTATTGTGATGCAATTGACGAACTAAACTCTCGGAAAAACATCTTTCGAGTAGCACATCTTGCGGTGTTAATCAGTTTAAAACAAGTATGTTAACCTTGAATATAAACATTATTAATTAGTTATGAAAAAACAGCTATTTCTACTGTTATTTTCCCTCATCACGATAATGGCGCAAGCCCGAGTCGTGACAGGTACCGTCTACGACTCCGACGGCGAGCCCGCCTTAGGAGCGTCTGTCTCCCTAAAGGGTGCCAAGACCGGTGTCGCCACTGATTTTGATGGCAAGTATTCCATCAATGTCCCTAATGACAATGCTGTCTTGACTTTCTCTATGGTAGGTCATAAGACCGTTTTCGAAACTGTCGGGTCGCGTACAGTTATCGATGTCAACCTGCCGGCAAATGCCGAAGTCTTGGATGCGGTGGTCGTAACCGCCATGGGCCAGAGCCAAGCCAAGAGCAAACTCAACTTCGGCGTGCAAGAACTCAAGAGTGACGAAGTTCTCGCCGGACAGTCCGCCAACTTTGTCAACTCGCTGCAAGGCAAGGTGGCCGGTGTGCGGGTCAGCACCTCCGGCGGTTCGCCCAACTCGGCATCACAGATTGTGATTCGCGCCATCTCGTCTATCAACAACGCACAGTCCAACGAGCCCCTCTTCGTGATAGACGGTATGCCTATCCGTGGCGGTGGTTCGTCCATCGGCGATATCAACCCCTCCGATATCGAAACCATGAGCGTGCTCAAAGGCGCTGCCGCCTCAGCACTCTATGGTCAGGAAGGTGCCAACGGTGTCATCATCATTACCACAAAGAGCGGTAAGGAAGGCAAGGTTAATGTCGCTGTAAACGGAGGATGGGAAATCTCCAATACGCTCAACCTCCCCTCCTTGCAGAAAGAATATATCGGCGGTGCCAACGGCTTCTACGTGGCCAACTCCTCCGGCGGCTGGGGCCCGAAGATGAACAGCGACGATGTATACTATGACAACGTCGGCAACTTCCTCGGTACAGGCTTCATGCAGAAATACGACATCTCGCTCAGCGGCGGCAACGACAAATACTCGGCTTATGCTTCCGCCAACTTTATGGACAATGAAGGCGTCGTTCCCAAGGACTACAAGAAACGCATGGGTGTGTTCGTCAAAGGTGAATTTACGCCGTCAAAGGCCATGAAAATCATGCTCTCCGCCAACTTCATCGACAGCAAGTCCCGTGGTTTCGGCAACTCGATGAGCACCATCTATGGCTGGAGCATCAACCGCGACATGGCTGACTACCGGCTCGAAAACGGCCTCCCCAACTGGGGCAACCGTTACGACGACTGGGACATCCTCACCAACAGCCAGCGCGTAGGCGCAACCCTGTCTCCCTACTACAGTCGCTACATGGACAAGAGCCGCACCGAAAGCTCGCGTGTCATCATCAACACCTCGATCCAATGGGAACCCATCAAGAACCTGACCATCACAGGTAAATTCAACTATGATAAGGGTTGGTCTTCCTACGAATCGTCCACAGTGCCTCGCTTCACTACCTCGGGCAAAGAATTCATATTTGACCCCGTATATGACGAAGAAGGCAACCAGATAGGAACCGAATTCCCCTCGGCTATCAAACAGGCTTACGACGAGCGCATGGGTACATATACCTTCCAGCCTTCGCGTAGCGAACGTGCCACAGCACAACTTCTCGGTAACTACTACTGGAAGATCAACGATAATTTCAATCTTAACTTCTTTGTCGGCGGCGAATACTCCGAGAGCAAGTCCTATAGCGCAGGCCTCGGTGGCATCCACTATGTGTTGGATGGCGACTTCTACTCGCTCAACAACTGCGACAACGAATACCTCAAATACGGCTCAGGCGACTACAACGTCTACCTGAATCACGCCAAACGCAACAAGTTCGGCTACTTCGGTGAAATGCGTTTTGACTATCGCAACGTCATCCAGCTGTCCGTAACCGGCCGTCTTGACGGTTCCTCGACACTCAAGCAGATGACCTCCACATACTTCTATCCCTCCTTCACCGGCGGTATCATCTTCTCCGAGCTCCTCGGCATAGGATCGTCCAACGGCGTGTTCAATTACGGTAAAATCCGCGGCAACTGGGCAAAGGTAGGTAAAGATGCTCCCGCCAACCAGTTTAGCGACAACTACAAGCAATGGTCCACCTTCCCCGACAAGGGCTTCGGTGTCAATCCTACCATCTCCAAGGCCATCACCCTCGAGCCTGAAATGACCAGGTCTTGGGAAATTGGTGCCGACTTGCGTTTCTTCCGCAATCGTACCCGTCTTGATGTTGCATACTACAACACCAGCGTGGATAACCAGATTGTAACCGTGCGCGTATCTCCCGCATCGGGAACCATTCTACAGACCCGTAACGAGGGTTGCATCGAGAACAAGGGCTTCGAGCTCACCCTCAATCAAGACATCCTTTCCACCAAGGACTTCTCGTGGACTGCTACTCTAAACTTCTCGTACAACCGCGGCAAGGTGGTTTCCTTGCCCGAGAACGTGGCCCTCATCCAAGGCGGACAGTATGGTGATATCTTCACCGTGGCATATGTGGGCGAGTCCACCACCGGTCTTGCCGGTATCGACTACGAGCGCAACGCTGCCGGCGACGTCATCATCGACGAAAACGGCCTTCCCAAGGTTTCGCCTGTAAAACAGACCTATATAGGCAACCGCGAACCTGATTGCCTCCTCGGCCTCGGTTCCACTTTCACTTGGAAAGATCTTTCGCTATCCTTCCTGCTTGACGGACGTATCGGCGGCGACGTGGCCAATATCACAGGCCGAAGCCTCTACTCCAACGGCCAGAATGCTCTGCTCGTTCCCTACCGTAACCGTAAAGTCGTGTTCAAAGGTGTGGTAGACAATGGTGACGGCACCTACAGACCTAACACCACCCCCGTCATCCTTGACCAGACGACATTCAACAACTATATTTACAATGTATCGTCCAACTTCATCGAAGACGGATCGTATCTGCGCATGAGCTACGTGACTCTCGCCTACGACTTCTCCAACCTTATGAAGCGCCTTGGCAGCTCCAACCCCATCAAGGGCCTCAAGTGCTCGCTGACAGGCCGCAACCTCTTCCTGTTGACCAAGTATACCGGCGCCGACCCACAGGTGATGCCCTCCGCATCCAATGGTACAGGCTCCATGGGTATCGACAACTACAGCGTCCCCAGCCTCCGCAGCTTCAACTTCAATGTAAACGTTACATTCTAAATCTCTCCGACCAATACATATAAATCACGACTTTATCATACACAGATATGAACAAGATAAAATCCATAGCTTTGGCTGCCCTGCTGGGTGTTACTGCGGTATCTTGCGATGACGTCCTCTATGAGAATGTCAACCCGGATGTCGCCCACCGCAATACCTGCTCGCTTGGCCTTCCCGTGTTGGTATTCTATTCCAGCCAGGTGAACTATGACCACGCCGAATACAATATCTATCTGTCGCAATGTCTCACCACTATGGGCAAGAGCCAGACAGGCACTTACGCATACAAGAGCGGCTGGCAGTTCCTGACCATGAACCGCCACCCGCAGTGGCGTCGTCACTTCTACGACATAGGTGTAAACGGCAAGGAACTTATTGCAAACGCCGAGTCATTAGGCTCGCTCAACTACGAATACATAGCACGCGTTATACGCTTGATGTCCACACAGTTGACTACCGATGCCTTCGGTGACATGCCCCGCAGTCAGGCTTACGAAAGCAACTCGCCCAAGTACGACACTCAGGCATCCATATACGACTGGATGCTCAAAGAAGCCGACAACCTTACCGACGAACCGGGAGCAGAAGACCCGTTCTACAGCAAGGCCGTCAATTGCGAGACAAACCAGAAGATCGACGTCTCCCAAGACCGCGTGTACGCCGGCGACCTCAGCAAATGGAAAGGTCTGGCATACGCCATCAAGGCTCGCCTGTTGCTCCGCAATATCCCCAATATCGACCGTTCGGCAGCCACTTGCCAAAAGATTATTGAGACGGCACAAAAGGCCATCGACACATGGCGCGGCGGTGATGCAATCTACGGCGCATGGTTCGGCAGCGAGCCTCGCTACAATTTCGATGGCGGCGTGACCGAGGAAAATGCACAATGGTCCGAGTCCCAGCCCATAATCAACGCTTGGGAGTCGCGTGATAATAGACTGACAGAGGCTGTGCCTTCCAAGTTCTTCATGGAGAACTGCCTCGGTGTCATCAACCAAGGAGACGAGCTCAAGCAGGGCTTTTATGACAAGGAAAACGGTTACGGCAACGACCCGCGTCTGCTACTGCTGTTCCGTCCCAACAAGGGCCCCATCAGCGCGTCCAACGCCAGCGAGAAAGTGATGTTGCGCTATCTTGAAAACAATATCGGTGCCGGTTCGACATTCAAGCAGTCACACTTCCCAACGCTATACTGCGGTGCATATGCAGCCGCTAAGGATGCCTATACTCCGTTGTTCACCATGGAAGAACTCTACTTCATACAGGCAGAGGCTTACTATTGGATGGGCAATAAAGAACAGGCTTGCGCTTTGGCCAAGGAAGCCACGAGATGGAACATCCAACGTCACCTCGACCGCTTCCAGAAAGACAACCCCAGTCCTACCGGAGGCCTAACAGTTCCCACTGACCAATGCAGGCCCCAGGGCACCAATACAGCCCTCAAACGCTGGGATAGGATGGTGACAGCTTTCCTCGAAAACGTAAAGGTCGAGAAAACCAAACCTGCGTCCGAAATCGGCAATATGCACTATTTCTTCAATCCCTCGCAGTACACCCTTAGCGACCTGATGATGCAGAAATACATAGCCATGTACATGCAACCCGAGCAGTGGACCGACCTCCGCCGCTACCACTACTCAAACAACCGCAACGGCTATGGCATAGGCGATGACAAAGAAATCGTATATCCCGGGTTGCGCCGTCCGTACAATCTCTATCAGGCATTCTGGATTGACGGCCTCACCGACGCCGAGAAAGAAAACACCTGGGTGCAGCGCTACAACTACGACCCCGAAACAGAGGAGAAATACAACCTTGCCGAACTCGAGCGTCTGGGTGCTGCCAAGAACTACAAATGGCTGCGCAAGCCCATGATTTGGGCAGAGGACTACGGCGTGCGCAAATCGCTGACTGCCGAGTAACCCACCGCGTGTACTACAACATTAATCAGCAACAACTAACACAGAATAAAAGATGAAAATCCAATATAAGACATTGCTCTTGACCCTCGGTGCCGTTGCCGTGCTCACGTCCTGTGAGAAGAACGACCCGTTAGAATCAGTTATAGAGCCCGGACAGAAAGTGCCCACCGCATATTGGGAAGTAGGCTCGACGGCATGCAAGGCCGGCGAATCCTTCACATTCCAGGGCAAGTATACGGTGGACTATGAAGGGGCATCGCCTTCATACTCCGAGGTTTGGTATCGTGTGGTACGCGACGAGTCTGCTGCTGCCACAGTCAAGTTGGGCGGAGCCAGCCTCAACTACACAAAGACCGTAGCTGACAATCAGGTTATGCGTTCGTACCAACCCATAGCTCGCTTCTCTCATGATTTGGCCGAATGGGCCGGTCATGAGTTCCAGATAACAGGAAGCGTGCCTGTATCGCGCACCCTCAAGCCTGTCAACTGGACGGATATAGCCACCTGGGACGGCGATCGCTTTAATCAGTACTATCCCGAAGGCTTTGCCGACGAATTCAATAATGAGGTCATCAACTTGCTGACCAAGGACTCGACATACTACAACGCCTTGCGTCAGGTGTACATCAGCCATCCTTTCACGATGGAGCAGTTCGCTGCCGCCAACGCCAAGTACAAAGTTAACTTCCCCACAAACATCGACATGACCAAGGAAGATAACGGCGCCGGCGAGAAGTCCGACCTGTGGTTCTCCACCACCCAGGCGTCTGAAGATGCTATCATCGGTTGGTATTACGTGACCATAGATGCAGCCGGCAACAAGATTATACACGAGGTTGCCAAGGATGTCCAAAAGAAGGAAGGTATCAACTACTATCCGGTTTACGATTCAGCAGAATGGGTGTTCTGCCGCTACGATGATGACCTCGGTGCCATCATTTCCACCGTCCGTTCGGCATATATCCCCGCCTTCAAGGACCTGCTTGCCTCAATCACCTTCGACCAGTGGATATATGACAGCGCCAACAAGGTGTACAAAGTCGAATTTTCACGCAAGTACTCGCTTGAAGCCCAGTTCCGCGTGTACGACTCCAATGGTGAGGAGGGTATAGCCAACGATGTACGCACAATCTCAATCAACTGATACGTCCAACATTAAGACACTACCGCACAAACTATGAAACTTTTAAAAAAATCGCTAATCGCTTTAGGTTGCGTGCTGGCACTGTATGGATGCAAGGACGCAGAGCCCTCTTTCCAGCAATACCCCAACCCGGATGTTGACTTTACCTACAATATCAGCGGCGACGAATATACGTTGGACTACTATGTGGTATCCACCATACAGTTCAACAACACCTCATCCAAGACCGGAGCCGTAACTTGGGACTTCGGTGATGGCGAAAGCTCCAAAGATCCCAATCCCCTGCATAAGTACAAAAAGGCAGGCACATATCGGGTGACTCTCACGGTAGACGGTGTCGGTTCCAAAACCTACCCCATCTTGATTTATGACATCGTTCCCGTACTCACCATCAAGGATCAGTCTACCGAAATCGTGGAGTTTAACAACACCATGATGACCTTCAACCTCGAGCTCCCGAACCCCGAGAATCTCAAGGTGAAATATGTCTGGACATTCCCCGAAGGCACTGTTGACGCCAACGGCAACGCTGTGACCGCTTTCACCGGATACTCTGATGAGCAGGGCAATATCGAATATCCCGAAGCCGTGAAATTCAAAAACATCGGCTCGCAGAAAGTTCAGATTGCCACATGGTTTGACGTCAACGGCGAAAACCGCCGTCTCGAAGACACCTATCTTAACGTACAAGTAGGTTGCGCCGAACCCGCGCCCACCATCTACTACGCCGAGAAAGGTGGCAACATCAAGGCAATGAAGCTTCTCGACCCCACCAAACTTCCCAAGGGCACCAAGATTTTCCCCTATGATATGGGCGTGAGCGCAGGCAACAACTGCTTCAACCTCGTATATGCCGATGTCCCCGGAACCGACGAAGAAGGCAAGGCTAACACCGAGGGCTGGATTTACATCCTCGATGCAGGCAAGCAGTATTATTATATCAACGATGAGAACGGAGTCCTCGGCGATGGCAAGATTGAAGCTATGCGCCCTGACGGTACAGGTGTCAATACTGTGCTGACCAACGTTGGAGGTCCGGCCTTTGCAGACCCCTTCCAGGGCTTTGCAGTGGGCGAATACCTCTATTACAGTGACCGTAATACCGGTATCTCCAAGATAGCGCTCAAGGCTCGTGGCGAAGTTCAGGGCAAGGTCCTCTCGGGCAGCACCTATAACCGTGACAGCTACATGGTACAGAACAACCTTATACCGTTCTACGGCCGTGGTATCGCTTACGGCGCTATCCACGTGGCTCACCAGAAACTGAGCGATGGATGGTGGTACTGGGCCAAGAACTACTCCGGCAACGGCATCTATCGTTTCAAGGAGACTGATGTATATGCCACGCAGAAGGAAGCTGAGGCAAAGCCTCTGCCGGCTCCCGCGCTTTTCCCCGGTATCAAGATTCGTTCAATGGTCGTTGACGAAAAACGCAAGGCCATATACGTTTGGCGTATAGGCTCGGAAAAGGGCTTTACTGCCTACGACTTGCCCCCTTATACTGACGAACCCAAATATCAAGAGAAGTATGGTGAAGCGAAGTATACCAAGTTTATTCATATGGAGGCTGACCCAATCAACACCACAGACAATGAGGGCGTTTACACTTGTCAGCTTGCCCTGGACAAGGACACCGGACGCGTGTACTTCTGCTTCCGTCCCGATGCCAAGGACAACTCCAAGGTACCTGCCGGTATATGCTACTACGATCCCACTACCAAGAAGGTCGTGCACTATGGTGACGCCAACGACCTCGGCATGGGTATTTGCATCAACCCCAATAAGAGCAAACTTTTCTAAGACATAAGCATCTAAGCATCTCAAGACAAAGGCGGCTGTCCACCACAATAGCGTGGCGGCAGCCGCCTTTTGCTTGACAATGCAGCTTGGAGAATATCTAAGGCAGTTTTTTGATGTTATTTAAGTTTGTCTTTTAGAGTATATTTAAGACTGTTCGGTAGCCTTTCGATGCTTAGCATGGTCTTATGGCAAGCCTACCTCGTAGCATCGAACAGCCTTTCAGTCGTATTTGAACCTGTACAACAATCAACATCGAACTCACTTATTACAACAGTTAATGAAAAAATCACTTAAAATAGCTGCCGCACTTTTGGCTATGGTCATGGCGGCACCGGCACAGCCGACCGAAGCGCAGGCCATGCCCACGCGCGAACATCGTGCTTTGTGGCTGTCGCCAATACTTAATTCCAGTTGGCCTTCCGCTCCGTTGACCAGCGAGACTCAGGCTCGCTTCCAACGCGATTTCCTGAAGAAAAAACTTGCGCAATTCAAAGACCAGAATATCAACATCATATATTTCCACGTACGTCCCAATTGCGATGCAATGTACAAGTCATCGTATGAGCCTTGGTCACACAAGGTTGCCGGCACGCGTGGTGGTACGCCCGTCGAGGATCCCTTCAAAATGCTTCTTGACGAAGCCCATGCCGTAGGCATCGAAGTGTACGCGTGGCTCAATCCCTATCGCTATTCGGGTTCGACGAGCCTCTATGGAGGAAGCAACCCCCTGAATTATGAGACCTCGCACCCCGATTGGCTTGTGCGCAACAGCAAGGAAATTTACCTCAATCCCGGTATTCCCGAGGTAACACAACGAATCGTAGATATCATCACCGAAATTGTCACCAACTATGATGTCGATGGTGTGGTGTATGACGACTACTTCTACCCCTCCGGCATGGGGGCAGACCAAGATGCTACGCAATATGCGGCGTACACCAAAGGCGGAGGCTCGATGAGTCTTGGCGATTGGCGGCGTAATAACATCAATAATATGGTGAAAGTGGTCAAAAAAGCTATCAAGAAGGTGAAGCCTTACCTGCCTTTCGGCATTTCGCCTGCCGGGGTTGCTTGTCCTCCCGACATCGAGAAATACGGTTTGACCCCCGTCAGCGGTGACTGGCAGTACAGCAGCATTTTTTCCGACCCTATGAGTTGGCTCAATGCCGGAGATATAGACTTCCTGTCGCCTCAGATTTATTGGCCCAACCGCTTCACCGAGTTGTCAAAATGGTATGGAGTGGCAGTTCGCCGCTTCGACCGACACTTCTATCCTTCGGTGACCCTCTCTAATATCGTAAACGACAAGGCTTCAGAATATATTCATGAAACCAATACCGCACGTCAGGCTAACACCTATGATGCCAGCGGCATGGTATTCTTCCACTACGGCGATTTTGTCAATTACACAGAAAAATTCGGAGGCAAGCGAATGAGCTTTGGCAAAATCTTGGCACAGGAAGTATTCCAGAACAAAGCATTGACGCCAATACGTGCCTGGGAGCATGTTTGGTCGCCCAAAACGGTTGGGAATGTAGCCATCTCGGGTACAGCCTTGACATGGGATGCCGTTCCCGGTATGCGCTACACCGTATACGCCTTCCCCGAAAACGTGGGCGAAGCCGGTTTTGCATGCCAGCGCGAGTATCTACAAGGCATATCTTACACCAATTCATACGAGATTCCGACCGACATGGCATCCGGATATAAATGGGCTGTGTGCGTATACGACCGCTACGGCAACGAATACTCAGCAGTAACTGTCGGAGGCAAGGTTGTCACCGGGACCAAGGCTACGCTTACTTACCCCATAAACGGCGAAAACGCCCCCGAAATTTTTTCCTTCAAGTGGAACGGCAGTGCTTCGCGCAGCCGCATCGAAGTGTCTGACAAAGCCGATATGAGCCATATCATAGCGCTCTTTGACGCTGCAGGCAACACTGTATCATCCATGAACTTGCCACACCTCGAGAACGGCAATACATACTATTGGCGCGTACGTTCTATCGGAACCAACATGACCGATGCGCTCTCCGATGTGCAGTCCTTCAAGGGTGGCCGTATATCTTTCACCGCTCCCGCCGACAAGGCTACCGGTGTATCGGTCACACCCACTATCACGTGGACTAAAGTCGACATTGATCAGGAAGTCAAGCATCGTATGGCCATAATCGACGGAACTTCCGAAGTATATGTGTATGAAGGCCCGGCCAACAGCGTCACCGTACCTGCCGAACTGCTTCGTACCGGGCGCACCTACACGGCCACGCTTGCCACAAGTGTAGGCGGCTATGAGACCGAGAGCGAGCCTATTACGTTCACTACGGTCAACCGTACCGATTACACCGCTCCCGCATTCACAAATCCGGCTTCCGATGGTGTTACAATACATGTAAACGAAGGATTGTCTATTGAAAAATGGAACGGCCTTGCTTCTGTGACCGTATACATCTCGTCTTCTAAATCCTTTGGACGTACGGCATACTCGGTTACTTTGCGCGACTTCGAGACCATGACAAAAGCCCTCGGCGAAATCAAGATCGGTGGAAAGTATCTCTTAGACGGCAAAACATATTATTGCAAGACACGTGCTGCATACTACGTAGACAACTCTGCAAAGAATACAGCCGACTCGCCCGTGCGTAGTTTCGTATACTCCGGTACGGAAGGCGTCAATGAAGTCACTGCCGATACGGAAGCTGCCGCATATATAGACGTTGAGTCTATGCTACACACCGGATGCGGCGCATGTGCAGTCAATGTTTATACTTTGGCCGGTGCTGCCGTATACTATGGCGTGGCCGATACCGCCGGCGAGCTGTCGCTCGAGGCGCTACCCGCAGGCATGTATATCGTGCGTCTTGCCGATGCCAACGCGTCCGCAATTAAGTGGATTAAGAAATAAGGTCGTGTAAACAAAATCGGCTTTTGCCGTCTGACGTCATAGACGTAAGTCCGGCAATCCGACATAGGCCGAAACAGTTAGACCGCGGCCATCGCAACCTTCGGACAGTCAAGCCCGTAAGGTTGCGATGGCTGCGGCTTTTTGTTGCGAATATGCAGAGCGTATGCGCTATCTGCCGAAAAAGTTGTAATTTTGTCGTTATGAACAACGAGAACGCTAAGACTAAACACGCTGAGACGAAAATCGGAGGAATGTATGCACTACCTCTGGCGGTGGCGGCAATAGTATTTGCCGTGCTGCTGGCCGCTTGCGCCTCCATAGGTAATCCCGAAGGAGGACCGCGCGACTATCAGCCCCCGGTGTTTGTACGTTCTACTCCAATGCCGGGACAGACCGGCGTAACCCCTTCGCGGCTTGAGTTGTATTTTGACGAGAATGTAAGTCTGGACGATGCCTTCAATAAAGTTATAATCTCGCCTGTGCAGAAGTCCACGCCCGTGGTGCGTGCCGGCGGACGACGTATCACTGTCGAATTGCGCGATACCTTGCAGCCCAATACCACCTATACCATAGACTTTGCCGATGCTATACGTGATCTCAACGAAGGCAATATCCTTGATGGCTTTGCAATCGATTTTGCCACCGGCGATTCGATAGACTCGCTGCAGATTTCCGGAATAGTGCTATCGGCTCGCGACCTCGAGCCGGCGCAGGGCATTACGGTAGGTGTTACCACCGACATGTCGGACACCGCGTTTGTCAAGTCTCCCCTGCAACGCATAGCCCGTACTAATCAGCGCGGTCAATTCACGATACGTAACCTCAAGGCCGGTACTTATCGTATATTTGCCGTTAATGACGTCAATCGGGACAACTGTTGGGATAGCTCCGAGGATGTAGCATTCTATGACTTAGATATAGTCCCTTCCTCACGACCTACGATAGTGAGCGATACTTTGCGTTCGTCCGAGGGCACGGATAGCATTGTCGAGCGTGACGCCACGCTGTTCCTTCCCAATGATATACTGCTGACGTGGTTCAACGAAGACTACCATGCCCAGTACATTAAGGACAGCCAGCGTCCCGACCGCCGTCGTCTCTTTGTCGGCATGGGCGCTCCTCATGACACTCTTCCCACGCTTACGCTTGTCGGCGGACCGCGTGACGGTGATACCGATGCCGATTGGGCGCTGTTGCAGGCCAATGCCAACAGCGACTCCCTTACGTACTGGATACGCGACCCCGAGCTTCTGGCCATAGACACACTGCGCGTGAGCGTGCACCACTCCGCACAGGATTCACTCAGCCGACGCGTATGGGTCAATGACACGATCAATTTCATATACCGCGCGCCAAAGGTCTCAAAAAAGAAGAAAAAAGAGGAAGCGGACAGCCTTAATGTTCCCGAGCGCGAATTTGCCACCCTTACAGTCAAAAGCCAGTCATCACACGAGGTATATGCTCCCATGCGGATAGAGTCGGCCCTGCCGATATCGCGTATAGATACGACCGGTGTTTACTTGCAACAACAGGTCGATTCCGTGTGGAAAGACCTTGTCTTGCCGCCGTTGCGTCCCGATTCGCTCAATCCGCTGTTGGGCCGTGTGTTTGACTATCGCTGGGATCCCGGCGCCAAGTATCGCTTGCTTGTCGACTCGGCTGCTGTTACCAGTATTTACGACAGCATTCATAATAAGGCTTTGCGTCACGAGTTCACCATCAAGAAGCTCGAAGAATACTCCAACCTTGCCTTTACCATCAAGCCGAGTATGGTGGATGGGCATGCCTTGTGCTTCGAGTTGCTCAACAACAGCGATAAAGTGATGCGTACGGTGCCTGTGGATACGGCCACAGGCAAGGTCGTAGTGCCGTATATTACCCCCGGCACCTACTATGCACGTGTGTTTATAGACGCCAATGGCAACGGACGTTGGGATACCGGCAACTTCGCCGAGAGGCTTCAACCCGAGGAAGTCGCATACTTTGATAAGAAGCTTGAGCTTAAAGCCAATTGGGACAATGAATTGGCGTGGGATATCTATGCCAAAGCCATAGACACGCAGAAGCCTTATGCCATACTTAAGAACAAGCCTAAGCTGAAGCCCGGCGAGAAAGCACCCGATCAAGAAGAAGAACTTGACGAATGGGGCGAACCCATCAACCGCGGTGGCAGTCGCCGGGGTACATCGCGCCAGGGACTCTCCCTGCCGGTAGGCCGCAACGGCTTACAGACAGCCGATGATCGCGTACAACGTCGCTGACGGTGGCTCGCGCATGTTCCCAATTGTTTAGTAACAATACAGCGAATGCCCGTGGTTAGATCGGCCACGGGCATTCGTTATGCTTTATGCTTATGGTGAGCCTTCGTTGGGGTAGCGGCTATGGCTATTAAGGCGATTATAGCGCTGTTATGGCTATCATGACTATTGCTTATTGTCGCTGCTGCCGTTGGCTGTCGAAACACCCACCGGCGGCAACGGCTACAGCAGGCGTTGGTCTATGGTCGCAAAACGATCCGGAGAGACTATCGTTCCCGAGGGCGTGGGCATGGATGCTCGCGGTCCGGCGATGCGGCTGTCTGTGTCGCATAATTTGGCAAAGGCACGCAAGTACTTGCGAACGTTGGAAATCAAGTCCTGAGTCTCCTGCAACATATTCAGATAGACGTATAATACCGTGATGGTGGATGGGTCGCCTTCGCGCAGTTGCTCGTGCAGACGGTGGTATCCGTCCGAGATACGGTCTTTGAGCTCATCGCAGCGGCGACGTATAGGCGGGACGGCTTCCACGTTACGCGAAGACATCACGGACAAGGCATCGGCAAAGATTTCATCCGCGCGTGAGCGTATTTCCTCGAATTCGGCCACGTAATGCTTGGGTAGAGGCAGGAAGTTGTTTTCAGTGTGTTCTTTGCATACCTCGTTGATACGCCGCAAGTTGTAGAGCATGGACATGCAGCAGTTGTTGGCCAGGTGGAACCATGTACTCTTTTCGATGGCAGTGGGATGCGGTAGCTGGCGCAAGCAAAGAGTTTCTTTGCGTCGTGCGCCCTTGAGCGTGTTTTTTTCGTGGAACAGCGTGCGGTCCAGGCGCTCGAGCGTGTGCACATCCTCGTGTATGAATGCGCCGGTCATTCCGTCAAAGCTCTCGCGGGCAAAGGTCATGAACTCGCTTTGACGCTCGGAAATGTAGGCCAACAATAGTGGCCAGCGCTCTTCTGCGTCCTCGGTGCTGAGGATGGTCTGGAACATTGCATCACCTCCGTCTTCGGCTTTGCGCCGACGGTAGCGTCGGTTGCTGTGTATGAGCAGGGCTACTGCTATGGCCGCAACCACGGGGATGGTCCATAGTCCGCCCCAATAGATGAATGCTGCCACCAGCCCGGCGCCTATGAATGCCACGCCGGCGGTGATAAACCATCCGCCGACAACGCTGATGACGCCGGTTACACGGAATACGGCACTTTCACGTCCCCATGCACGGTCGGCAAGGCTGGTGCCCATGGCCACCATAAAGGTGACGAAGGTCGTAGACAGTGGCAGTTTCATCGAGGTGCCAAGGGCGATAAGCGCTCCGGCCACCACCAAATTGACGGCTCCGCGCACAAGGTCGAAGGATTGTCCCTGTTCCATAGTGACGTCATCCATACTGAAGCGTTTGTCCACCCAGCGGCGCACGCGCAACGGCGTATGGCTGCTTACCCAGGTGATGCCGGACAGAGTCCAACGAACCAAACGTCGGCCTATACGCGACGACCCGAACATCTCGTCTCCCGAGTTGCTTTGGCTGCCAAGCCCGTTCTGGGTCTTGGTTACGTTACGAGCCTTCTTGGAGGTGGCCAAGGTGAACACCATAATCGCTCCGGCGCCTATAAGAAAGTATATCGGAGTGTTGGCAGGGTTGTTGAGTACGCCCATCATGTGCGTATGGGCATCTGTGGCGCCTGAGGCCGTGAAATCTTGGAACGAAGCCAAGCCTGTCAGCGGAACGCCTATAAAGTTGACCAAGTCGTTGCCGGCAAAAGCCATAGCCAAGGCGAAGGTGCCGAGTAGCACTACCACTTTGAGCACGTTGACCTTGAGCCAGTGGAGAATCTGCATCAGTATCGTAAAGCCGATAAGGCAGTACAGCATGAGCAGGCCGGTGTTGGAGTGTATCCAATCCTTTGCCTGAGGAGTCATGAAGGATAAATCTTTGATTCCTTTGATGATAAGAAAATATACGATTGCTGTGCAGCATAGGCCTCCAAAGATGCCGATGCTCCATTTGAGATGGTCTCCGAAATGGAAGGTGAAAAGCATACGGGTCAGAAACTGTATAACCGTCCCGAAGAAAAATGCTATAGCTACCGAAAGGAAAATGCCGATGATGATGGTCAGCGCCTTTTCGGTGTTGAGTAGGTCGACAACGCTCATCCCGGCACAGTCACCATGGGTTTTGAACAACGCGACCACGAAGGTAGCGCCCAAAAGTTCGAATACCAACGAAACTGTGGTGGATGTTGGCATGCCCAGTGTATTGAAGATGTCCAGCAATACTATGTCTATGCACATTACAGCCATGAATATGCATACCAAATCATAGAAGGAGAAGAATTCCGGACGGAAAATGCCATGTCTGGCGACATCCATCATGCCGTTTGACATTGCGGCTCCGAGAAATACACCCGTAGCTGCAACGAGGATGATGCGACCTAACGGGGCGGCCTTTGAGCCTATGGCGGAGTTGAGAAAGTTGACAGCGTCGTTGCTGACGCCTACCGAAAGATCGAAAACTGCCAGTAACAGCAGAAATACAATGATACAAAGAAATACTATATCCATACTATATAGGTGAGTGTTGTCTTTAAGGGACAAGGTGGCGGCGTCTCCGCTACCGTTGGCCGTCCGTTGCCGGTGTGGCCGAGCCTTCTTTTCTCAGTGCAAAGAACGGATTATTGTGTTTACAAAATGTTGCATAACTCCTAAGTTTGCGTTGAATGTAGCTTCGACAGCGACTTTGGCTATGTATCTCGGCGGATGTGGACACGCCATCCGCGTTGGAAATGTCGGATGGCTGTTTGTGCAAGTGCGCTTTCGAGCGTTTTGCCGAAACTGTTGCCCGGGAGAGTGTCGCAACGGCCGGAAACACCGAGAGAAAACAGTGATTTGGCACTCCGGGGAAATTTGTGTAACTTTGCCCTTGAATATTGCCATACGGCAAAGGCGCTGCCCAAAGGGGCCTGACACCGAGACGTCAAATATGTCCCCGAGACAGCCGCGACATCATATACATGAAACAAGAAAAAACAACCATATATGAATCCCCTCGAACTTAGCGAACAAGAAGCGATACGCCGCAATTCATTGGCCACGTTGCGCCAAATGGGTATAGAACCATATCCGGCAGCGCTTTATCCTGTGGATGCCACCTCGACAGACATCCGTGCCAACTTCAAAGATGACGCATCCGAACAGCGTCAGGTATGTATAGCAGGTCGCATAATGAGCCGCCGCATCATGGGAAAGGCCTCTTTTGTCGAACTGCAGGACAATGCCGGTCGTATCCAGGTGTATGTGGCTCGTGACGAAATATGTCCGGGCGAAGACAAGGACCTGTACAATGTGGTGTTCAAGAAATTGCTTGATATCGGTGACATCGTAGGTTTCAAGGGTTTTGTGTTCCGTACACAGACCGGCGAAATCACGGTTCACGCCCGAGAAATGACGCTTTTGAGCAAATCGTTGCGCCCTCTACCCATAGTCAAGGTGAAAGACGGCAAGACCTACGACAGTTTTGACGATCCGGAGTTGCGCTACCGTCGCCGTTATGTAGACCTTATTGTCAATGATGGCGTCAAGGAAATATTCATAAAACGAACGGGCGTGTACAACTCCATGCGCAATTATTTCAATGAACACGGGTACATGGAGGTTGAGACCCCGATACTGCAAAGCATACCGGGCGGTGCTGCCGCGCGCCCTTTTGTGACGCACCACAATGCACTGGACATACCCCTGTATTTGCGCATAGCCGACGAGCTATACCTCAAGAGACTTATCGTGGGAGGGTTTGACGGCGTGTATGAGTTTTCCAAGAACTTCCGCAACGAAGGCATGGATCGCACGCATAATCCCGAATTCACATGCATGGAGATATATGTAGCCTACAAGGACTACAACTGGATGATGACCTTCACCGAGCACTTGCTTGAACGTATATGTCGTGACGTCAACGGAACGGACGAGGTGCGTGTGGGCGACAATATCATCAGTTTCAAAGCGCCATTCCCGCGTGTAACCATGACGCAGGCCATAAAAGACCATACAGACGTGGATATAACGGGAATGGACGAGGCCGCACTCCGCAAGGCATGTAAAGACCTTGGCATCGAGGTGGATGAGTCCATGGGCAAAGGCAAACTCATAGACGAGATTTTCGGCGAAAAATGCGAGGGTTGCTACATTCAGCCTACCTTTATCACCGACTACCCCATAGAGATGTCTCCGCTTACCAAGCGCCATCGTGACAATCCCGAACTGACCGAGCGCTTCGAGCTTATGGTCAACGGCAAGGAGTTGGCCAACGCCTATTCCGAACTCAACGACCCTATCGACCAGTACGAGCGCTTTGTCGAGCAGATGCGTTTGAGCGAGAAAGGCGATGACGAGGCTATGATTATCGACAAGGACTTCATTCGCGCCCTCGAGTACGGAATGCCTCCCACGTCCGGCATGGGCATTGGCATGGACCGCCTTGTGATGCTGATGACCGGGCAGACCACCATACAAGAGGTCCTCTTCTTCCCGCAGATGCGTCCCGAGAAAGTCGTCAAGCGCGATGGCCCCGAACGCTTTGTCGAAGCATTGGGCACGGACGAAGTTGCCGCCTGGGTGCCTCTGATGAATAAGGCCGGCATCAATACTTTGGCCGATCTTGCCGCCGCTACCGCTGCCAAACTTCAGCAGGATCTATGCGGCCTCAACAAAAAGCACAAGTTGGGACTGAAACCGGTGAGCGTTGACACGGTAGGAGCGTGGATTGCTGCCGCCGCGCAGTAGTCCAATTGACGGACGACTTTTTGCAGTGTCTCTCCGGATGCCGTGTCTGATATTTTTTTAGATAAAGAAACATAATTAACCATCCTCTCTCGATACAATTTACTATGGCTTTTCCTGGCAATATATGCGTCATGGGTGGCGGCAGTTGGGCAACAGCATTGGCCAAATTACTGCTGCAGGACTGTGAGACCATACATTGGTACATGCGCCGTGACGACCGTATCGAACAATTCATAAGCGAAGGCCGCAATCCAGCATATCTTAGCGATGTCCCCTTCGATGTCAATCGCATATACTTCTCCAGCGACATTAACGAGATGTGCAGCCGGTGTGACACGCTGCTGTTGGCGATGCCGTCGCCGTACTTCAAGGCACATACGGACAAAATTAATGTCGATTTGAGTTCCAAGTCGATAGTGTCTGCCGTAAAGGGTATTGTACCCGATGATAATGTACTGATTACGGACTACATGGCCGACCGTTTCGGCTGCGACCGGAATCAAATTCTTGTGATTTCCGGTCCGTGCCATGCCGAAGAAGTGGCTCTTGATCATCCATGTTTCCTGACAATAGGCAGTGCGGACGAATCCAATGCTATGATTTTTGCCAAATGCTTGGAATCCAAGAAGGTCAAGACCATAACATCCACAGATATCAATGGTATACAATATGCGGCGGTGCTTAAAAACATCTATGCCATTGCAGCCGGCATCATTCATGGCATCAAGATGGGAGACAACCTCTTGGCTATGCTGGTGTCCAACGCTATCCGCGAGATGGAGCGCTTCTTGGATGCAGCGGCACCGCACGCGCGTCGTATTACCGATTCGGTATATCTGGGCGACTTGCTGGTGACGGCATATTCGCGCTTCTCGCGTAATCACAATTTTGGGGCGATGATAGGACGCGGATATTCGGTGGCCGCCGCTAAGATGGAGATGGAACAGACCGCCGAGGGATATTTTGGCACTCAATGCATCTACGATATCAATAAGGGATTGCATGTGCCCATGCCCATTTTGGATGCGGTGTATGATATCTTATATAAGCGCATCAATCCTGCCAAGGCCTTAGCCAAGATGAGCCAGACTTTTGTCTGAGACACATCCTTGCGGTCATGGGAAACTAATCGGAAGTACATGAACAAATCATACTTACAACAAAACCGAGATACACTATGAAGGAAATTCAGATAGACACTACAAATGTCGGCATGGCTATCAGCGCTGCCGAAGTGGCAGCATTGCAGCCCGAAGTGGCTACGGCATTGTCACACTTGCACAACGGCACCGGTGCCGGCAACGACTTTATCGGATGGGTAGACCTGCCTACACGCACCCCCGAAGAACTTATAGACGACATCATGGCAACCGCGCAGGATATGCGCGAACGTTGCGACACAGTGGTATGTATAGGCATCGGCGGAAGCTATTTGGGCGCCAAAGCCGTCATCCACGCGCTTTCGCCGGCCTTCCCCCAGCCGGGCGAAAAGTCCACCGAGGTGGTTTTTGCCGGACACAATATATCCGAGGACTATCTGTATGAATTACAGCAGTATTTGCATGACCGCCGTTTTGGTATCATTGTCATATCCAAGAGCGGTACTACCACCGAGCCGGCCATAGCATTCCGCCTACTTCGCGAACAATTGGAAAAGGCTGTGGGACATGAAGAAGCTGCCCGTCGTATCGTGGCTATCACCGATGTCAAGCGAGGTGCTTTGCGCCAACTCGCCACCCGGGAAGGCTACAAGACATACGTTATCGAGGATAGTGTCGGCGGCCGTTTCTCGGTACTCACACCTGTGGGCCTGCTGCCTATAGCTGTGGCCGGACACGACATCCGCAACCTTGTTGAAGGTGCTCGCAAGATGCAAAAGAGCACCATAAATATCAACGCCACGAATATTGCCGGAACGTATGCGGCTACACGCAACGCCCTATACCGCGCCGGCAAAAAAATTGAGATATTGGTCAACTACGACCCGCGTTTGCACTATCTGGCCGAATGGTGGAAGCAGCTGTACGGCGAGAGCGAGGGCAAGCAACACCGCGGCATATTCCCCGCATCGGTTGACAATACCACCGACCTCCATTCGATGGGGCAGTGGATACAGGACGGCGAGCGCACTATTTTCGAGACGGTCATATCTGTCGAGAAGGTGCGGCGTAGCCTCACCATACCGCGCGAGCAGGCTGACCTTGACGGGCTTAATTACATAGCAGACCTGCATATCGACCAAGTCAATAAGATGGCCGAGGCCGGCACGCGACTTGCCCATATAGATGGTGGTGTGCCCAATATTCGCATAACCATTCCCGCCGTCAACGAGTACTACATCGGCCAGCTGCTTTACTTTTTTGAGAAGGCGTGCGGTATCTCGGGATACATCCTCGGAGTCAATCCGTTCAATCAGCCCGGTGTCGAGGACTACAAACGCAATATGTTTGCATTGCTTGACAAGCCCGGCTACGAAGAACAATCCGCCGCCATCCGCAAACGGCTTGGCTGATGGTCTCAAGCTCGGGGTAACGTGTGCCACGCACCGCTTACGTCCCGAGCTGTGTGGCCGGCCGATGAAACACTGACGATGCAATGGTACAGCCCTCGATAGGAGTCTTTGATTCAGGCTATGGCGGCTTGAGCGTTCTGCGCGACTTGGCGGAAGCCATGCCGCAATATCGTTTTACGTATTTGGGAGACAACGCACGCGCTCCTTATGGAACGAGGTCGTTTGATTTGGTGTATGATTTTACGCTGCAAGCCACTCGCTATCTGTGGGATTATGGGTGCCCGTTGGTGGTGCTTGCTTGCAATACGGCAAGTGCCAAGGCCTTACGCACCATACAACAGCGCTATTTGCCGAGCAGTGATGACCCTACACGGCGCGTCTTGGGAGTGATACGCCCCACGGTCGAGCACTTGGCTGAAATAGACACCAATGGGCATATAGGTATTGTGGCAACGCCCGGAACCATTGCGTCGCACAGCTACGATATCGAAATAGCAAAGATGTGTCCCGGCTACCGCTTGACCTCGCATGCATGCCCTATGTGGGTGCCGTTGGTCGAAAACGGGCAGCTGGACAACCCGGGAACGGACTATTTTGTGCGCAAGGACCTTGACGCTGTGATGCGAGAGGACGAGGAGATAGACACGCTGATACTTGGCTGTACGCATTATCCGCTATTGGTGCCGGTCATACGCCGCCATCTCCCCGAGTATGTACGGATTCTTACGCAGGGAAGCATAGTGGCTCCTTCGCTCATAGACTATTTGCGCCGACATCCCGAGATGGATATGCGGCTGAGTCCCGGTAGGCAGGATATGGCTTGTCGTATCACGTATATGACCACGGATTTGCCCGAGCGCTTTGATGCGATAGCCTCCACATTCATGGGTGCGCAGGTGCGCTCGCGGCGCGTGACGCTGTAGCGACGATTTCAATACGCTGAAAAAGGATATTTGATAATAATGTACAAGTGGGGTGGGCCGAGACCTTACCCCGCTTTTGTGCTGTTTTGTCTAAATAAAAAGGCTCGCTTTGCCGTTGTTGCCGGAGTGGCACCTCATTTGGGGAGCGCCGTGCTAAGTTCGGCGTGGATGAAGAAGCGCACGCAGACGACGCCACAATGGAGAGGGGGCAGTGGTGATGTCGCTGGCCATGGGATCGACGAATGTTGTAGACGGAACGGCCGTCCCGAATTGTTCGGGGTAGATTACCGCGATGTTTGTTGTGGCAAAACTGCGTTGCAGGAATGTCGGCATCCCGGCAATGTCCTGGTTGTAGGACACCGAGTTGACTCGAGCCCCGATTACTATCAGCAGGTCGTCATCCAGGATTTTGCCTGAAATCAGGATGAAATCATCCCAGTCCTCGGCTTGGCGGAACTCGCAGCGTATACCATAGTTCTCTTGATAAATCACGCCACGTATATGTGGCTGTATCTCGTCCGGGCAGCAGAATATGGCGCGGCATCCTATCTGGCGTGTCAAACGAGCCACGGCACGCACCCAGCGACTGAATCCGGTTTCGTACTGCGCGCGTGGTGGCGCGTACACGATTATGCGCGTGACGGTGTATACCGGGATATACATGCGGGTGATGATGACCATGCGGTTGGTCGATCGTAGCAGGGTATCCACCTTATTCCCGTATATGCTATCCAGTACGGCGCTGCGGCGGTGCAAGCCAAGTATAATTTCGGTAATGTCTCTTTCCTCGATGGTGTTGAGCACGCCTGTGACGGTGTTTAGATCGTAGCGGTCGATAGCCTCGAGCGTTACTGAAGCTGCTGCGGCCGTATGTCGTGCCACCTTAAGTGTTTTTTGCGACAGGACGCGTGCGGCCGGGTTGTTGTCGTTGCGCACGTGCAGGGCGTAGAAATTGTGCTTGCCGCGATCGTTGCGCATCAGCATGGCCATGTCTACCAGAGCTGTGGCCAATTGTGGGTTTGGTACTGCTATGAGCGTGTTGTTGAGCCGCATACGGCGGCCTGTGGATGTACTCTCGACTCCGGTTTCTTCTTCTTTTTTGAGCATTGATATTCGCAGTCGCGGTGCAGAGAAGGCTGTGACTATGGGCGCCACGGCGCAGGTGACGAGGATGACAAGTACCGTGCTGTTGAGTATGCGTACGTCCAGCATCCCCAGGGTGTTGCCCAGCGCAACCACGGCCAATGCCACAGCGGTGTGCGCCGATGTGAGGCCGTATATGACGCCGAGGCTATGCTTGTCAAGGCTCGAGAGCTTTTGGCACAGGTATGCCGGAAGCCATTTGGACACCAGAGCAACGGCTATCATCAGCGAGGCTATGATGAGCGTGTTTTGCTCGAACACAACGTTGAGATTGATCATCATGCCAACGCTTATCAGAAAATAGGGGATGAATAGCGCGTTGCCCACAAATTCGATACTGCCCATCAGCGGCGATGCTGCCGGAATGTAGCGGTTGAGCACCAACCCGGCAAAGAATGCGCCGAGGATGGCCTCAAGACCTATAAGCTGTGCCAGCCATGCCGACAGGAATACCATGGCCATTACAAAAACGTATTGTAAGACCTTGTCGGCGTGGCGTTTGAAAAAGTATCGGGTGATGCGCGGATAGGCGTATAGGACGCACAGGCAGTATAGGGCTATGCGTCCGAGCAGGGCAAGCATTTCCGCCCAGCTGAATTCGCCGCTGCGTGCCACGCTGACGGTGCCTGCAATGACGAGCAACGCGCCTACGACGGCTATGATTGTGCCTACGACGGCAATGATTACTGCCGGAGCCTTGGTGATGCCCAGACGTGCCGCTACAGGGTAGGAGATAAGCGTGTGCGATGCGTACATGGCGCCCAAGAGCATGCTCGTGAGCAAGTCGAGGCCGAGTATGTAGTAGCTGGTGACTACGCCCAGACCTAACGGTATCAGCAGTGTCATTATGCCGAAAAACAGGCCTCGCCGCAGGTTGAGCCGCAGATGGAACATGTCGATTTCGAGGCCGGCCAGGAACATGAGGTATAGGAGTCCGACCTGTCCGAAGATGGAGAAGGATTCGTCTGCGGCAAGCACGTTGAGACCGTGCGGACCGATAACGACACCGGCGACAATCATGCCTATGATGTGCGGAATCTTGAGCTTGTTGAGCAAAAGCGGCGCTGTCAATATTATCACCAGAACGATGAAGAATATCGGCACGGGCTGTGTCACCATGGGGGACACGTCAAGCAGCGCAAGGTGGGGAGGCATATTTGTCGGTCAGATAATAATGCTGTTTTTTTATGAAAGTTTGTTGTCGGTGCGATGTGCCGACGCTGTATTTTGCGTTAGGGCTGTGTCCGGTGTGCTGTTTGCCTTAGCGTGGCAAACGGTTGTGTACCATAAGGTACTGCGCAATCTGGATGGCGTTGAGCGCCGCTCCTTTCTTGATTTGGTCGGCTACGCACCAGAAGGACAGCCCGCGTTTGTTGGCGAGGTCTTGGCGTATGCGGCCTACGTATACGTCATCGGTGCCGGCCAAATGCAACGGCATTGGGTATTCGAGAGCTGCCGGATTGTCCATCAAAGAGACTCCCGGAGCGTTGGCAAAGGCCGTGCGTGCCTCTTCGACCGAGATGGCGCGCTGTGTCTGCACCCATATTGCTTCGGAGTGAGCACGCATCACCGGAACGCGCACGCAGGTAGCGCTGACTTGCAGGTCGGGGGCGTGCATTATTTTCTTGGTCTCAAGGTGCATTTTCATTTCCTCGCGTGTGTATCCGTTGTCGGTGAATACGTCGATGTGGGGGATGACGTTGTCGGCCAATTGATAGGCAAATTTTTCGACGGTGGGTTCTTCGCCATCGGCTATCTGGCGGTGTTGGCGCTCGAGCTCGGCCATGGCCGAGGCTCCGGCACCGCTGGCTGCTTGATAGGTGGAGACGTGTACCGACTCGATGGGTGATAGTGCATTGATGGGGTTGAGGGCCACCACCATTTGTATGGTTGTGCAATTAGGGTTGGCGATGATATTGCGCGGTGTGTCTAAGGCATCGGCGCCGTTGACTTCGGGAACGACTAAGGGGACATCAGCGTCCATACGGAAGGCGCTCGAATTGTCAATCATCAGCGCGCCGCGTGCGGTGATGGTCTCGGCATACTGACGAGAGACTCCGGCTCCGGCACTGACAAAAGCTACGTCTATGCCGGCAAAATCTTCAGGTTCGTCCCTGAGTAACTGTATGGTGTGGCTTTTGCCGCGGAAAACAATAGAACTGCCGGCGCTACGCGTCGAGCCAAAAAGCTTCAATTCCTCTATGGGAAATTTCTGCTGGTCGAGAACACGCAGGAACTCCTGCCCTACAGCGCCGCTGGCGCCGACAATAGCTACTTTCATTGATGTCTTTGTCTGTATAAAATGGGTGTGCAACGATATTCTACCGCCTTGCGGCGTAAATATAGTACAAAGTTACAATTTTTCGAGCAATTTCATGGGAATTTGCTTTTCGAATGAGCCGTGTAATCTTGTGCATCGCCCTCCGGATAAGGCGGTAGCTCGTGCGTGTTGACTTCGGGTTGTCGCTCCGGGGTGGCTGACGCGGCTGTGTATAGCTCTATTTTTCGCGCATGAATATGGCGATGGGCGTGCCGTGAAATTCCCAGCGTTCGCGGATTTTGTTTTCCAAGTATCGGCGGTATGGTTCTTTAACCCATTGTGGCAGGTTGCAGAAGAATATGAATGTCGGGATGATGGCTTCGCGCAACTGGGTGATGTATTTTATTTTAACAAATTTGCCCTTGTTGGAGGGTGGTGGATATGCGGCGATGGCTTCGAGCATGTAGGTGTTGAGCTGCGAGGTGGGCACGGTGCGTTTGCGGTTTTTGTAGACGTCCACGGCAGTCTCGATGACTTTGAAAATGCGTTGCTTGGTCAGTGCCGAGCCAAAGATGATGGGAAAGTCGGTGAACGGTGCGAAGCGGTCGCGGATGGCTGCTTCGAAGTGCGCGATGGCCGCTTGACTTTTGTCTTGCACCAAATCCCATTTATTGACTACGACTACAAGTCCTTTGCGGTTGCGCTGTATCAGTGAGAAGATGTTTGCGTCCTGAGCCTCGATACCGCGTGTGGCGTCAATCATGAGGATGCAGACGTCCGAGGCTTCGATGGCGCGTATGCTTCGGATGACCGAGTAGTATTCGATGTCTTCGTTGACTTTGTTTTTCTTGCGTATACCGGCTGTGTCTACAAGGTAGAAGTCAAATCCGAATTTGTCATAGCGTGTATATATGGAGTCGCGTGTCGTCCCGGCTATATCGGTGACGATGTGTCGGTCTTCGCCGATAAAGGCGTTGATGAGCGAGGATTTGCCGGCGTTAGGACGCCCAACGATGGCGAATTTGGGGATGTCGGCCAGGGCTTCGGTGTCTTCGTCATTTTGCTCGGGAAGTTTGGCCACCACTTGGTCAAGCAGGTCGCCTGTGCCGTAGCCGTTGACGGCGCTGATGCCGTAGGGGTCGCCAAGTCCGAGGGAATAGAATTCGGGCACGTTGTACTGCCATTCGTTGGAATCCACCTTGTTGGCTACCAGAATCACCGGTTTGCGGCTGCGACGAAGGATGGCTGCGACGTGGTCGTCGAGGTCGGTGACGCCGTTCATAGAGTCAACCACGAAGAGAATGACATCGGCCTGTTCGATGGCCAATTCGACTTGTTTGTTGATTTCGCTCTCGAAGATGTCTTCGCTATTGACTACCCATCCTCCGGTGTCTACTATGGAGAATTCAATGCCGTTCCAGTCGACTTTGCCGTATTGTCGGTCGCGCGTGGTCCCGGCTGTGGGGTCGGTGATGGCCGTGCGTGTTTGGGTAAGGCGGTTGAAGAGCGTCGACTTGCCTACATTAGGACGTCCGACGATGGCTACGAGTTTTCCCATAATGGTGTATTGGTTTGGTCGTGGGTGATGTTAGATTATCTCGGTGCGGTCATTCGATATATCCGAATTGGCGTAGCTTGTTTTCGCGGTTGCGCCAATTGGGTTCTACTTTGACAAATATCTCGAGGAACACGCGTTTGCCGAAGAATGCTTCGATGTCTTTGCGTGCTTGTGTGCCGACTTTTTTGAGCATTGCTCCGCCGCGGCCTATGATGATACCTTTTTGGCTGTCGCGTTCGACATATACCACGGCCATGATGTGTATCGATGTGTCTTTCTCGTCAAATTTTTCGACGATGACTTCGGTGCTGTAGGGTATTTCTTTGTCGTAGTCCAGCAGGATTTTTTCGCGAATGATTTCGGTGACGAAGAAGCGTGCCGGCTTGTCCGTAAGGGCGTCTTTGCCGAAATATGGCTCGCCTTCGGGCAGCAGTTCGACTATGCGCTTCATCAGGTTGGTGACGTTGAAGTGCTCTTTAGCGGATGTGGGAAATATCTCGGCCTTGGGCAGTGTCCGGTGCCAGCGGTCGTATATCTCGTTGAGGCGGTCTTGGCTTTGCAGAAGGTCTATCTTGTTGATGACCAGCAGTACGGGAATGTCTTCAGCGGCTACACGTGCCACGAAGTCGGCGTTTTTTGTCGGGTCTTCGATTACATCGGTGACGTAGAGCAGTATGTCTGCATCGGTGAGTGCGCCTTCGCTGAACTCAAGCATGGACTCCTGTAGCTTGTACTTGGGTTTGAGCACGCCGGGGGTGTCCGAGAATACAATTTGGTACTCGGGGGCATTGACGATGCCCATGATACGATGACGCGTGGTCTGAGCCTTGGAGGTGATGATGGATATTCGTTCGCCTACAAGGTCGTTCATGAGTGTCGATTTGCCGACGTTGGGGTTGCCGACAATGTTTACAAACCCGGATTTGTGCTTATGTTCCATAACTTTTGGCTTTGACGGTATGGCGTATGTGTCAGGGCGCGAGTCCCGTGATTGTATATATAACATTGATAGCACCGCGAAGGTGCTATCAATGCTTTGGCTGCGTGGCGTAAATCGCTCCGCGTGCCGTGCGTGGGCGTGCGGAACGGAGTGCCGCGCTGCCGAGTGTTACATGTCCCAAACGATATACATCGCACCCCAGGTGAACCCGGCGCCGAAGGCTGTCAGGATGATTTTGTCTCCTTTCTTGAGAGTGTGCTTGTATTCGTCCAAACAGATGGGTATGGAGGCGGCGGAGGTGTTACCGCGGTATTGGATGTTGACCAACACCTTGTCCATGGGTATGCCGGCACGTTGGGCTACGGCTTCGATGATGCGAAGATTGGCCTGGTGCGGTACGATGTAGTCGATGTCGTTCACGCCGAGTTTGTTGCGTTTCATAATGTCCTGGGTGGAGGTAAGCATGTCGGTTACGGCGTTTTTGTATACATGGCGTCCGTCTTGAAGCAGGAAGTGCCATTTCTTATCCAGTGTCTCCTGGGTGGTGGGGTGCGCCGAGCCGCCGCCAAGCATCACGAGGTGCTCGAGGCCGCTGCCGTCCACGTGGAATAGACCGTCAATGACGCCTGTATCGGGTTGGTCGGTGGGCTGTACAAGTGCGGCTGCTGCGCCGTCGCCGAAGAGCGCGCAGGTCGAGCGGTCGGTGTAGTCTATCATTGAGGACATTTTTTCGGTGCAGACTACCAGTACGTTCTTGTATATGCCGGAGCGTATATATGCTGTGGCGTCTTGCAATGCCACGATAAATCCGGCGCATGCGGCTTGGATGTCGTAGGCGTATGCGCCTGTAAGCCCGGTGTGGTATGCAATGATGGACGCTGTCGACGGAAAGCGGTAGTCGGGGTTGGAGGTGGCGCAGATGAGCAGGTCGATATCTTCGGCCTTGGCTGAGGGGTTCTCGGCCAGGAGCTTATTGACGGCCTTGATGCCCATATACGATGATCCTGCACCGTCTTTGTGGAGTATGCGGCGCTCTTTGATGCCTACACGTGTGGTAATCCATTCGTCGTTTGTGTCGACCATCTTGGACAGCATGTCGTTGTCGAGGATGTCGTCAGGGACGTATGATGCCAGGGCTGAAATGCGTGCGTTGAACATAGGTGTGTTGTAATAGAATGTGTGGCTTGTGTTTAGTCTATAGACTACGCTTCCACGGCATCGGCGCGTCGTGTGTCTTGCCGATGCTGTGGCAGTGTGATTGCCCTTACCATGACATATTGCTTGCCGATGTATAGGGCGTCGTGCGTAGCCATTGCCGTGGCTGGAGGTTGTGTCGTCAGGCTGTGTCGGACGGCTTGAAATTCTTGTCCGCCGTTAGCTGATTGCCTCTTTCTTGGCGATGGCCTGCTGTCCGCGGTAGTAGCCGCATTCGCATACGGTATGGTATACGTGCCATGCGCCGCAGTTGGGGCAGAGTGCCAATGTGGGTTCGATAGCCTTGTCGTGTGTACGGCGTTTGGCTGTGCGAGTTTTGGATTGTTTGCGTTTAGGATGTGCCATTTTATTTTATGTGCTTTGATTGTTTTTGTGTTGAATGTGTATTTTTGTATTCGGTCCCGTGGGCTTGCGCCCGTCGGGGGTCAGTCTTGCTTTTTGAGGCTTTTGAGCGCGTCCCACCGAGGATCGTTAGGCGTATCGGCTTCGATGTGCTCTTGGCCTTGCTCCGGGCTGTCTTGCGTGTCAATGACTCGATGCCGGCTGAGGATGTCACTCATGGCGCTGTTGCATTGCCCTTCTTCATGCATATGCTGTATGGGGATGTCAAGCATCACCGTGTCATAGAGCATGTGCGCGATATCCAGGCTGCTGTCGCTGCGCGGCACCTCAATCATGGTTTCATCTTCGTCGTTGTAGTAGTCGCCGTACTTGGCTGCGGTATGGTAGCCGGCGTCTATGCTCTCTTGCATGTCGTCCAGGCATCGGTCGCAGGCTATGGTGACCGCTCCGGTGCAGTGCATGTCTATCTCGTAGACATCGCCGGTGTATTCCACGGTGACTTCGGCAAGGATGTCGCCGTCACGCACATCCGTGCTTTCCATCTGTTCAAAGAAGTCCTTTGTCAGACGGAAGCTGAATTTGTGTGTGCCTGCCACTAAGGACCTTAGCGGTAGTTTGTATTCGGCGAGAGTACCCATTGTCTTTTAAGTCGGGTGGGAAAAACTGTGCAAAGTTAGACAAAAACTTCCAAACCGCCAACTTTTTACGCATACTAAAACGGTATTGCTTGCGTTTTAAGCTTTTATCGGGCTTTACAGGACGTTTCAAGTAGGTTTTGTACTGTCGGTGAGCGAGGTGAGCGGTCGAGGTCGTTTGTCGTTTAGGATTTAGCGCCGGTTTTGTCTCCCTTGGCGCGGTCTTTTTTGTTGTCGCGTCTGAAGGGCTTTTTGTGGCGTTTTTTTTCGGTATTGTCGGTTGGTTTGTCGCGGCGTCCCGATGGCTTGGCGTTGCGCGGTTTGCCTTTGCCGGGGCCTGCGCCTTTGCCGCGCCTGTTTGCACTGTGGCCGTGGTGCGAGTCCATGTGTCGGTCCGGGTGGTACTCGGGTGCTTCGCCATACAATGGGTCGATGGATTCTTTGCGCACGGGCTTTCCGAGGAATTTTTCTATTTGGCCGAATCGTGTTTGGTCCATGGTGCTGACCATAGTGATGGCGCGGCCTTGGCTACCGGCGCGTGCGGTGCGGCCGATGCGGTGGACATAGTCTTCGGCTTCGTAGGGCACGTCATAGTTTATGACCATAGTGATGTCGTCGATGTCGATGCCGCGGGCTACGATGTCTGTGGCTACAAGAATGTCTATGCGTCCGGCACGAAACCCGAGCATGACCTCATCGCGTTCTTTTTGGTCGAGGTCGCTATGTATTTGTGCTACATTGAGATGTGCCTGGCGTAGCTGGCGCGTGAGATCTTTGACTTTGAGCTTGGAGGATGCGAAGATGATTACGCGTTTGGCACCTCCGTCCTTGTGCAATAGGTCCAGCAATATGGGCGTCTTCTGGCGCTCATGGCAGATGTATGCGCTTTGGTCGATACCGTCGGCGGGACGTGATACGGCAATTCTGACTTCGGCGGGATCGTTGAGTATTTCTTCGGCAAGTTTCTTGATTTTGGGCGGCATTGTCGCGCTGAACATCAGTGTCTGCCGCTCCTTGGGCAGGCATCGGACTATTTGCATAATGTCATCGTAAAATCCCATATCGAGCATTCGGTCGGCTTCATCGAGTACGAAGAAGGATACGCGGCTGAGGTCTATGGAACCCATTTGCATGTGCGCAAGCAGACGCCCGGGTGTGGCTATGACAACATCGGCTCCTGCACGCATACTGTTTTGCTGACGAGCAAAAGTCGGGCCATCGGTGCCGCCGTAAACGGCTATGGAGCTGACGGGCAGGTAATAAGCCATGCCTTCCATCTGTCGGTCGATTTGCTGGGCCAGCTCGCGCGTGGGCGCCATGACAATGCAGTTGATGGCATCGGTGGGTGCCCCGTCCGTGTATAGCCTACTGATGATGGGCAGCAGGTATGCCGCAGTTTTGCCGGTGCCGGTTTGTGCAACGGCAATGAGGTCGCGCCCTTGCAGGATGTATGGTATGGACTGCTCTTGTATGGGTGTGCATTCCTCGAAGTTCATGTCGTATAGCGCATCAAGGACTTCGTCGCTGAGGTCTAATTGCTCAAAGGTCATATCGTGTTGTATTGTTCTTTTTGTTGTTATATGTGGCGCAGCCGTCAAGACATGGCCCTACCGGGAATCATTTTGCGTAATCTCCTGAATTCCATAATTATTAGGATGACGGTGACGGCGGTGGCGAAGAGGTCGGCAATGGGGAAGGAAAGCCATACGCCGTTCAGCCCCCACATCCCGGGCATAATGAGTAGCAGCGGGATGAGGAAGAGGACCTGGCGAGACAGTCCCAGAAATATGGACTTGCCAACGCGGCCGATGCTTTGGAAAAAGTTGGTGGACACTATCTGAAATCCTACGAAGACAAAGGCCGGCAGGGCGAGGCTGAGCCCGTGTGCGGTGGCGTTGACCAAGTCTGCGTCTGTGGTGAATATAGAGGCGATGGCTTCGGGAATAAAGATGGCGCCGCACCAGCCGAGGATGCTGAGTATGGTGGCGGCTGCCAGTGTCAATATATAGGCGCGACGCAGACGGTGGAGTTTGCCAGCGCCGTAATTGTAGCCCACCACGGGTTGCATGCCTTGACAGATACCAATGATAATCATCGTAATCAAAGATGCGTAGGTGGAGAATATGCCGGCGGCGCCGACAGCGTTGTCGCCGCCATAGGCATACATGGTGTTGTTTATAAGAAAGTTGATGAGCGAGGAGGCAGCGTTTACCAGCGAGGGCGCGGCGCCGATGCCTATGATGCTGATGACGACTGTGCGGCGCAAACGGTAGGTCCCGCTGGTGAAGTGCAGATTGCTGCGTCGGTCAAAAAAGTGCCACAGCACAAATACCAGTGTGCCGGCCATGGCCAAATCTGTCGCCAAGGCGGCGCCGCGTATGCCCATGTCAAGTCCGAAAATGAATATAGGCGCGAGTATGGCATTGGCTACTGCGCTGAGTATCATTGTCATCATTGCGCGGCGCGGGTATCCGGAAGCGCGTTGGATGTTGTTGAGCGAGAAACTGAGGTTCATCAACAGCATGCCCGGAAGTAAAACCGACATGAAGTCGTGTGCGTAGGGGAGTGTGCGGTCGCTGGCTCCGAATGCACGCAGCAGCGGGTCCAAGAACACAGCAAAGGTGGTGATGTATATCGTGGCAAATATGAGTAGCATTACCAGGGAATTGCCAAGTATGGTTTGTGCTTCGCGCAAACGCTTGGCTCCGAGCATTATGGATACGCGTGCGGAGGCGCCTGCGCCCACAAGCACGCCGAGTGCCGTGGATAGGTTCATCAGCGGGAAGGTGATGGCCAGTCCGGAGATGGCGTCAGGACCTACGCCTCGACCTATGAATATGCGGTCGATGACGTTGTATAGGGATACAACCACCATTCCGGCCACGGCCGGCACGCTGTATTGCCATAATAGTGCGCCTACGGGGCGTGTAGCAAGGCTGTTGAGGGCGGCGGCGTTGTCTGCTTCCGCTGCTTTCCCGGCTGTGCTCGCGTTGGCTTGGTAGGCGTCATTTGCCTTGCCGATGTCGCCTGTCTCTGTATCGTCTTGGCAGCTATCGGCATTGGCGTTATGGCTGTCGGTGGCGTGGAAAGGGGTGTTGTCGGTGGAGTGTTCTGTCTCTTGTGCTGCGGACATGGTGTTGGCGCTTCTTGAAACCTGTGTATTATGCGACGGACAGCGTTCCCGCGATAGGGAGCACTGTCCGCGATTGGTTATGAATATAGAGCGTTTGCGTCAGGAGACTCGGCGCTGTCTTATTTCCCGGCACGTATGCGTGCGCGCTCAACGTATTTGTCGATGTTGATGCCTGCTTGCTGTACGTATGCCTGATAGTCGGTGCGGATGGTGCTGTAGCACTCGTATTCCTTCGCGTAGTTCTGCTGCTGGGCGTATATGTTGGCCATTTTAATGAGTACGAAAGGTGTAATCGTGGGGTTGCCGTCGGCCTTGCTTACGGCGTTTTCGTATTCGCTTATGGCTTCGTCAAGCTTATTGAGGTTGGCGTAGCAGTCACCTTTGAGGCTGTAAACGCCGGCGCCAATGATTTCGCTGCTTACCGAGGTCTTGTCGAGGTATTCTATGGCTTTGGTGTAGTTGGAGTCGTTGTATGCGCGGATAGCAACCATGAGTTGCGCGCGTTCGTTGGCGGCTGTGCTGCCATCATCGGCAATTTTCTGATACATTGCGGCGCGGATGCTGTCATTGGTCTCGATGTCGGCCAGGCCGATGGCATCGTTGGCTTTGTTTACGGCGTTGGCGTGCAAAAAGTATACTGCTCCGGCAACCACGAGGATTACTAAGATGGCGATAGACGAGAAAATGAAGATTTTCTTGTTACGTTGCGCACGAGCCTGTTCGCGGGCTTCCTGTTGCGCTTCGGGGGTGGTAAATGTTTTGTTTTCCATTATTTAGTGTATCTTTTTTGCTTTGTTTGATGCAGTGTTCAGGCTTCAGGGCTGTGTGCCGGTGCCGTTGCTGCCGGAGGCTGTTGCGCTTCCGAAGTGCAAAGTTACTGTTTTTTCGCCGAATACGCCAACTTTTTACACATGTATTTTTGCTCCGGCGTTTTGCACGCCTTTGACGGCAGTCAGCAGCATTGCCGAACTCAAAAAAGGTGGCACGCCGCTGAAGACGTGCCACCTTGTATGCGGCTGAAAGTCGCGTATTTTTTTCTTAGAAGCGGTAGGTCAGGCCTATGGAAATGACGCCTTGGTCGAAGTCATCAACCAGTTGGTATTTGCCTTCAAAGCCTATGGTGAGCTTGGAGTCGATGTCGTATTCGAGGCCGCCGCCGAAGTTGCCGCCTATGCGTGTCTTGCTGTCAACTTCGTCAAAGTCAAACATATAGTGACCTATGGTAAGACCTATCAAGGGGTAGATATGGAAGTCTTTGGAGAGGTTTACCCGGTAATGGACGTTGGCGTTGAAGTCAAACATCGACACTTTGTCGTTCTGGAAAAAGTAGTTGAAGGAGGCTTCGCCGCGGAAGTTGTTGGTGAAGAAGTGCTGGGCCTTGATGCCTAGGCCGGCTGACTCGGTCACTTGTGTGTTGTAAAGGATGTTTACGCCGATAGTGTTAGATCCTTTTTGCGCATATGCGCATACGCCGAGGATGGCGCAGAGGGCTGTCAGTAATATTTTTTTCATAAGTGATTAAGTGTGAGATTTGTAGGATAATATTATATGTAATGCCGCTTGATACGACGATACAAAGGTATATTTTTTTGTGGATTGTCGGGCTATCGATGAGATTTTTTTATTGTCAGATGCGTGCGATGCGGTTGCGCAGCAGTGCGCCGAATACCGTGATGGCGGCCATAGCTTCGACAACGGGCACGGCGCGAGGCACTACGCAAGGGTCGTGACGCCCATGTACTTCGAGGGTGACGGCGCGATGCTCGCTGTCTACGGTCTGCACCGGACGCAGCAATGTGGCTACGGGTTTGAAGGCCACGCGCATTATGATTGGTTCGCCGTTTGAGATTCCGCCTTGTATGCCTCCCGAATTATTGGTCGCGGTGGTTATGCCGCGCAGGTCGTCCGGTGCGGGCATCCAGGAGTCTATGACTTGAGACCCTTGGCGTGTGGCGCCGTCAAATCCTATTCCGTATTCGAAGCCTTTGGCTGCGGGTATACTCATCATTGCTTCGGCAAGTAATGCTTGCAGCTTTCCGGCCACGGGGTTGCCTATGCCTGCCGGCATTCCGGTGATGACGCATTCGATAATTCCGCCGAGTGTGTCGCCACGATCCTTGGCTTCGAGTATGGCTGTTTCCATAGCGGCTGCCGCTGCTGTGTCGGGGCATCGTACGGCGTTGGCATCTATCAATGAAGGCGTTGTTGCCATCGGGTTGATGTCTGCGCTTATGCCGCCTATGGCGCGAGTGTATGCACGCACTTCGATGCCGTAGGATGTCATGGCTTGCATAGCCAAGGCTCCGGCAACGATACGTGTGGCTGTCTCACGGGCACTGGCACGGCCGCCGCCGCGATGGTCTCGAATGCCGTATTTGGCTTGGTAGGTATAGTCGGCATGTCCGGGACGGTAGGTGTTGCGCAGCGTATCGTAGTCATTAGAGTGATGTGAAGTGTTGGGTATCACAAATCCTATGGGGGTGCCCAATGTGACGTAGTCCGGAGTGCCCGAAGTGCCGGCACATACGTTTGCATCGATGATGCCCGAGAGTATTTGTACCTTGTCGGGCTCGTTGCGAGCCGTGGTCAGTGCCGATTGTCCGGGACGGCGCCTGTCCAGCGCTGCCTGTAGTTGGTCGAGGTCTATGTGTACACCGGCGGGCATGCCGTCGATGACTCCGCCTATGGCCGGGCCATGGCTTTCGCCGAAGGATGTTAGGGTGTATGTCGTGCCAAAGGTGTTCATGTCATTCTTTGATAAGGTCGGTGATAGTGGCTGCCGAAGCGGACACGAGGGCTGCCGGGGCGAGGCATAGTTGGAGGCCGCGGATGCCGGCGCTTACGTATACGGTGTCAAAATCGGTTACAGTACTGTGTATCAGCGTGGGTAGTGCTTTTTTCATTCCTATGGGCGAGCATCCGCCGCGTATGTATCCCGTAAGGGGCAGTAACTCGCGCACGGCTATAAGGTCGGCCTTTTTGTCGCCTATGGCGCGAGCAGCTTTCTTGAGGTCGACTTCGGCATCACCGGGGACGACGCATACAAACAGTCCGCAGCGTTCGCCTCGCAGTACAAGGGTCTTGAATACCCGGCGGATGTCTTCGCCCAGGCACTCGGCAACGTGTGTGGCTTCGAGATGTTCTTCGTCTACGGGGTAGGGTACGAGTGTATAAGCTATGCCGGCGGCATCGAGCAACCTTGCGGCATTGGTCTTGTTGGATGCAGCGTGTTTCTTGGCCATAGCTCAATCTTGTTCGGGCGTTTCGCGGATGTCGTCCAATATGGTGTCCAACTCTTGGCTGACGGTGGTCAGGCGACTGCGGCAGAACTTGAGCAGGAAGGCTCCGCGACGGGTCTTGGCGACCATGGTGTCGATGTCGCAGTCCGGGTCTTGCAGCGAGGTGATGATGCCCTCAAGTTCGGCGATTGCTTCGACGTATGTCTTGGGTGCGTTGTTGTTATCCATTGGGGTTGTCTTTAGATGTTACCTGTGATTGTATTATTGAGCCGCCGGCAAGCCGAGTTGTGATGATGTCGCCGACGGCTACGGCGTCTGCTTCGGTGAGGATGTGTCCGTCCGCTCCGTATGTCAGGGAGTATCCGCGAGCCAGAACTTTTTCGGGCGACAGGGCGTCAAGTAGTGTCGCCTTGGATTTTAAGAGGCTGTCGGCTATGTGCAATCGTGCGTTTATCGCCGGCGGTATTGTTGCTGCGGCAGCGTCGAGGGCATTGCGCCGTGTCGTGATGGCGGATGTGGCGGCATGCCCTATGGCTGAGGCTGACTGTAAAAGTGTGCGTGCCGCATCCGAGATGGTGTCGGCGACGTCGCGATATAGTGAGGTGGCGTAGCTTCGTAGGGCGTGTTGTGCATCGGCTATCGCACGTTGGGCCGTGGAGGGCAGTGCGTATGCCGCTTCGGTGTAGCGTGTGCGATTGTCTGCGAGGATTTTTTGAGCCAGTAGGGCCATGGTGTTGCCCAGGTCGGCGAATCGCCGCAGGGCACTCTTGCCCTTTGCTATGAGCCACTCGGCGGCAGCCGTTGGCGTTTTTGTGCTCACCTTGGCCACTTCGTCGAGTATAGTGTGGTCGCGTTCGTGCCCTATGCCGACAATCACCGGCAGCGGACAGCGGGCCACTGCGGCGGCGAGGGCGTAGTCGTTGAAGGCGTCGAGATCGCTGGTGCTTCCTCCGCCGCGGATGATGACCACGCAGTCCCAGCGTATGCGTTCGGCGATGACGTCCTTGAGCGCAGAGATGACGGTCGTAGACGTGTTTTGGCCCTGCATGACGGCGGGGAACAACCCGGTGGTGAAGCGCAGATGCGCCTCGTTGTGCGACAATTGGTGGCTGAAGTCGCCATATCCGGCGGCGCCGGGGGCGCTGATGACGGCAATGCGTTGTGGCATGTCGCCCCAAGGTACGCTCCGGTTGAGTCCTATGAGTCCTTCTTGTGTAAGCTTTTGTCGCAGCTCGCGTAGCCGCCGCTCGGCATCACCTATGGTATATGATGGGTCTATATCGGTGATGGTCAGTGCAATGCCGTGATACGGGTGGAACGACACCGAGCCGCGTAGCATGATGCGTATACCCGAGCCGAGTGCGGACCCGGTGGCCACGGCAAATTTGCGCGACACTGAGGACCATACATTGCCCCATATATTTGCCGAAATGCGTGCTACTGTCGCACCTTGCTCGTCTTTCTGGATTAATTGCAGGTAGCAATGGGGGCCGGATTGGCGCACGTCCGAGGTCTCTGCTGTAATCCAGACATCGTGGATGCCGGCGGCGGCGCTGATGGCATCGCGCACCAGGGTGTTGAGCTGAAGCAGGGACAGCGTGTCACGGCTGTCGGCACTGTCTTGTGCACAGGCGTTCATGGTCGTGGCGTTATGCGTGTGAAGTGCATTTTGTCATCGAGCCTGAAGTCGAGACGCTTGTGCATTTGTGCCAATGCCGCCGGGGTGTCTTCGGATACATAGTACCGATCCATGGAGCTTGTAAGCGTAAGAGTGCGTGTCTCGTGGTCGTACTCGGCAGTGGAGAGAATGAAGGGCAGCTGTTGCCGTGCCTGCTCGAGTGTGGCCTTGTCTTTTGTCGCAATCCAGTCGGAGATCTTGGGCGTGTCCAACGGAATCTTCTTTAGCGGACGCCATTGCGTGTCGTAGAATGATATGCGACTGTCCTTCTGGGGCAGCGGAAGGGTCTCGATGACCATCAGTACCGTGTCTTTGCCTGCCGTGAGTATGTCGAGCGAAGCTTCGACTGAGGTTGCCGGTGTCAGTTTTATTGACTTGTCGGAGACCGAAATGATGCGTGCCACTCCACCTTGACGGTTGTTGGAGGGCGTTGTAAGTCCCGAGTGTGCGTAGTCGAGCATGTCCAGGCGTGTGGTGGCGCTGATGGCATCGAATGCTGTATCAGCCTCGGCCATGCCGAAGAAATCGGCGGCGGTGCGTGCCTGTACGGTCAAAGCCGCTATGGCAACGATGAGTGCTATGGTGTATCTCAGCATATTGTTACGAGGATGGATGTATGAGGATAGATGTATGAGGAGGGATAGGCTATGAGTTGTTTCGGATCATGTATGAGGATGTATGACCGTCACTTACGCTTGTGCTTCTTCTTGAAACTGCCTTCGCTGTCTTTTTTGTCTTTGCGACCTTTGGCCTTGAAGCCGTTGTCTTTGGTATGTCTGTCCTTTGGCTTGAATTCGCGTCCTTTGGAACCGGAGACGTGGTCGTCGCGTTTTTTGCGTGCGGTTTTGCGCTTGGAGGCATCTGCGTAATCTTTGTCCGCCTCAGCCACCTCGCTGTACAGCACTTGTCCGAAGAAGTCGGCACCACGCAGCGCCTTGACCACGATGGCGGCATCCTTGTCTGCCACGTCGAAAAGGGTGTAGTCGGCAAGCAGATCGATACGACCCACATCGATGCGCTTGTCGCGCGTGCCGCGGTTGATCATCGTGATGAGGTTGCCGGCGTAGAAGCCCTGAGCTTTTCCGGCGTTGACATATATTCGAGCCATGCCTGCATCGGCGGTGCGTCGGTCTTTGTCGGCATCGGAGACGGGGCGGTCGCCGTTGTCGGCAAATGCGCGGTCGCGGTGCGGTCGCTCTTTATCTTTCTTGCCCCGCCTGCCTTCCTTGGTGTCCGGCACATCTATGTCGCGAGCGTCTTTGTAATAATCGAGCAAGCGATTGAATTCGAGTGATAATACGCGCTTCAGCAAGTCTTCGCCGGACAGCCAAGACAGTTTTTTTGATATGCCGGGGAGATACTTTTCGATTTCATTGCCATCTACCTTGACCTTTTCGAGGCGGTCGGCGAGGTTGTAAAGTTGTTTCTCGATGATGTGCTGTGGCGTAGGTACGTTGCAGCGTTCGAATTTCTTGCCTATCGATCGTTCGATTTGGCGCAGACGTCCCTGTTCGCGGGTGTGTATTATTGCTACTGATATACCTGTTTTGCCGGCGCGTCCGGTGCGTCCCGAGCGATGGGTGTATACGGCGGTATCGTCCGGCAGGCCGAAATTGATGACGTGCGTCAGGTCGTCTACATCGAGGCCGCGTGCGGCGACATCTGTAGCCACGAGGATGGAGATGTGGCCCTCGCGGAATTTCTTCATGACGATGTCGCGCTGCTGCTGCGAGAGGTCGCCGTGCAACGAGTCGGCGTTGTATCCGTCCGAAATAAGGCGGTCGGCAATATCCTGTGTTTCAGAACGCGTACGGCAGAATACTATAGCGTAGATGTTCGGACAGTCGTCGGCGATGCGTTTTAACGCCAGATATTTGTCTCTGGCTGCGACCATGTAATAGATGTGACGGACGTTTTCGGCACCTTGGTTGCGGTGTCCGATGACGACTTCGACCGGGTCGTGCATGAAGCGTCGTGCAATCTTGGCTACCTCGTTGGGCATAGTGGCCGAGAATAGTAGCATTTTGCGATTGTCGGGCACGTGGTCGAGGATGTCGTTGATGCTGTCGATAAATCCCATATTGAGCATTTCGTCAGCCTCATCGAGTACCACGGTGTGTACATCGTCCAGGTGTACCACGCCGCGGTCTATCAGATCAAGCAGTCGTCCCGGTGTGGCTACAATGATTTGGATGCCTCCGGCACGCAGGGCCTTGATTTGACTCAGAATGCTGCTGCCGCCGTACACCGGTAATATCTCGATGGAGGGGATATATTTGGCGTAGTCGGCCAGGTCGGAGGCTATCTGGAGGCATAATTCGCGTGTGGGCGCCAGTATAAGTGCTTGTGGACGGCGCTTGGTGGTGTCCACGCGTTGTATCAGCGGCAGGCCGAAGGCGGCGGTCTTGCCCGTACCGGTTTGCGCCAGTCCCACGACATCGCGGTCGCTGTCCAGCAGGTAGGGTATCACTTGCTCCTGAATGGGCATGGGGCGTTCGAACCCCAAATCGCTGATGCCTTGCAGCAGGTCATTGCGTATGCCCAAATCCGCAAAGGTGGCAATCGAGGTCTCGGATACGGTCTTTTCGGTGATGTCGTCGGCGTTTTGTTGTTCTGTCATTATCTCGTATATATGGCTCTGTGCGTATGTATGTTTGGAGGACGAAAGGTTGTCGGCGTTGTGCCGTCGGGACGGGTGGTAGCCTTTACGGCAAGCGGCCGATGTCTTGTGGCATCGGCCGCTTGTTATGTCGGAATGGATGGGATACTGTCCGGGCGTGGCCGCGACCAATACTGCCCGGCGAGTTGCGCCGGATTATTTGTCTTCGGCGGTGAACTCGAGTATGTTGTTTTTAATCTTGTTGTTGCCTACGAGGGTGAGCAGTGACAGGCCTGCGGGACGTCCCTGGCGGTCAATCAGGTATATGGGTGCTGCAACGGAACCCATGAAGGTGTTGGCCGACTCAAGGAAGTTGTAGGGGCGGCCGGCGTTCTTGTTGGAAGACACTACAAAGTAGTAGATGCCGGTGTTGCCTTGTACGGGGCCTACAAGTGTGCCGGGCTTGGCGGCAGCGATTGCGCCTTGAATGGTGCCTTCGCCAAAGCCGATGCCGGTGACGAAGTCATCACCGAAGGTGCTTGTGCCGGGTTGGTCTGCCACTTTGACGCCGAGGTTGGTGGCGGCAGCATTGAGTGTCTTGGCATTCTTGGCTTGGGCTGCAAGGATGGATGCTTTCTTGTCGCGGATTACAAGCGGCTTGAGAGTGTCCCTGACGTACTGCGAGGTGACGGGCATGTAGTTGTTGTCAAAGACTTCGTCGATGGCTACGGCAAGCATGTACTCGTTGGAGCCGTTCTGGCGGGCAACTTTGGTGCAGTTGTAAACCTTGGAAACATCGCCCTTGTCGGCATCCATCGCCCACTTGACGGTGGACATCGAGCCGGGAGCGAGGTCGCCTATGGGGCTGCTGGCACCGATGATGGCCTTGTATACGGTATATCCGGCTTTTTCGGCGTTCTTGCCGAAGGATTCGGCTGTGCCGTTGGTAGCTATGAAGTTGTGGAAGTTCTGCGTGAGCTCGGTTATAGTGGCTTGCGAGGGCACAATTTCGTAGTTGATTGTGGCGATGTCATATACGGTGACGGGTTCGGAACGCTTGGTGATAAGCATTGCGTAGCTTATGGCTTTGGAAGTCTCCTGGCCTTTTTCGTTTGCGCCCTTGATTGTGTCGGTGAACACAAATACGTTGTTTACAGCCTGCTGTTCAAGAGCCTTGTACATCTTTTCGGGCAGGGGCATCTGCGGGTTGGGCGTAACCAGCGAGGTTTGGAGGCCGACGTTGCCCTGATTGAGACGCGTGATCGAGTCAAAGGTTGCGGTGTTGAGCAGGCTCAACAGCGAGTCTGCTTGTTCTTTCTTCTCGGGCAAGGGCATGACGCTGAATGTTACATCGTCCACGCCGGTGGTCTTGTCAAGAACCTTGGCCAGATAGAGTTTGCCGTTCTGGTTGCCGAGGTTGCGCACTGTTCCGACGGCCATAGGCACACTGTCGGTGGTGAGCATTCGCAGGATGGGGTCCTGACCGAGTTTGTCAGCTGTGTATTTGGCTGTTGTTTTCTCGAAATTGCTGTGCTTATTGATGGCATCAATGCCTTCGGAAGTCAGTAGCTCGTTGTAGAGCGCGTTTACTTCGTTGATGGCGTCTGCCTGGTCCTTTGTGGAGGGGGCCAAATCTACGACGATATACGAAATTAGGCGTTTCTCTTCATCAAGCTTGAAGGCGCTCTTGCGCTCGTTGTATACTTTTTCGTAGTCGGCATCGGTGATGGCCTTCTCGGCATCTGCATCGGATACGGCTGTGTATTGTTTTGTGACATAATTGAAAGTCGATGTCACGGAGCGGTCGTTGTATACGGCGCGGGCGTCTACCTTGCTGGCTGTGAACAGGCCGTAGGCGAGGGACATGTACGCGTTGGCCTTGAGACCTTCGGTGATGTCATTTTCGGTTTTTATCCAGGCGCTCTTGAATGCTGCGGACAGTTCGGCGTCAAGCTGATACTTGGCGGGGTTGTTCATTGCGTCATAGAATGTCTTGGCGTCGGTGATGCCGGCTTGCATGAGGCCTTGGGGATTGATGCCGGCGTTCTGCGCCAATTGGTACAGAACATGGACGCTCTGCTGGCCATTACCCAGCATGACGGAGGATAATTCGTTGTCGGTTACGGTTATACCCATGCGGTCGTATTCTTCGTCCAAGAGGCCTTGCATAAGCAGAGTTTGGATGACTTGCTCGCTGCGGTCGTCAGGGTTGATGTTCGAGTTCTGCTCCTTGAGCATTTCGTCAAATTCCTGCTGCTTGGCTTGGTAGTCGTTGTACTTGACTGTAGCGCCGTTGGCTGTGGCCACTTTGTCGCCTACGCCGAAGAACGAGCGGCCGGAGGTGAAGAAGTCTCCGAGGATAAATGCTAAAAGCGCAACAATGATGATGGTGAATAGCATCACCGATTTGCTTCTGATTTTCTCTAATGTTGCCATTGATGTTGGTATAGTTAAGTTTTAATTTTCTGATTATTAAAGCGCTGACTTGATGTCGGCAAGTGCGCACCGACAGTGCCGGTGTGCAATAAACGCACAAAGTTAGTGTTTTTTCGCAAATCGGCAAAGCCCCGGACGCACAAAAACGTTGTTTCGATCCCAAAACAACGTTTTTTTGTGCATTATTTTTTGCCAAAAAGCAGGGAAATGATGCCTCCGCCGATTTTGCGCTCTATGCCGGAACGCGTGGTCGGTATGCCGGTTTTGCGTGCGATGTTTTGACGCAGACGGGTGAGACCCACGGCGCGTTTCCATGAAAATGATAGCCCCGGAATGGGCGTCGATCTTTTTGCCATAATATACTGTGCGTTTGGATGTTTGTTGCTAATCGTTTTACTCGTTGAGACGAATAGTTGTTGTGACTTGATGTGCTCTCAATGAGACACAGGAAGGCGTTGGAGTGCCTTCCTGTGTTATTATACCATATGCGATACGAATGTAAATGCTGCAGAGTTCGGATGTGTCCCTGACAGTTTTTTTTCTCGGAGTCGGGTTGTCTCCCTCCTTTGCTGTAAAGGCTTGCTTTGTTTCTTCGTGTTTGTGCCCAAATCGGTCTCTCAGAGGCCGAAGGCGCGGCGTACATCGTCTATGCGGTCGGTCTTTTCCCAGGTGAAGAGTTCGACATTGCGCTGGAATTTGGTACCGTGGTCATCGACGAAAGTTTTTGTGACTGTGCGCGGTATGCGCCCCATGTGTCCGTATGAAGCGGTCTCGCGATATATGGGTTGGCGCAGCTTGAGCTCTTTTTCGATGGCGTGCGGCGTCAGATCAAAGGTTGCGGCCACGATATCGCCTATCCGTGCGTCGGAGAGGTTGACGTGTGCGGTGCCATAGGTGTTGACGCACACGCTGACAGGTTTGGCCACGCCTATGGCGTATGCCACTTGTACGAGTGCGCGGTCGGCCACGCCTGCGGCTACGAGGTTCTTGGCGATGTGTCGTGCGGCGTATGCGGCTGATCGGTCTACTTTGCTGGGGTCTTTGCCCGAAAAGGCTCCGCCGCCGTGTGCGCCGTGTCCTCCGTAGGTGTCGACGATGATTTTGCGCCCGGTGAGTCCGGTGTCGCCGTTGGGGCCTCCTACAACGAACTTGCCGGTGGGGTTGACGTACAGTGTGTAATCTTCGTCCAGGAAGTGTCGCAGGTTTTCGGGCATGGCCTGACGTACGCGAGGTATTAGGATGTCGCGGACATCGGCGGCAATGACTGCGCACATCTCGGCATCGGCGGCGGCTTGACGTTCGGCTGCTTGTATGGGTGTCAGTCCGGTGAGGTCGGGGATGATGAATTCGTCGTGTTGTGTCGAGATTACAATGGTGTGCACACGTGCCAATTTGCCGTTTTCGTCATATTCCACGGTTACTTGGCTTTTTGAGTCGGGGCGCAGGTATGTCATTTGGCGACCTTCGCGGCGTATTTCGGCGAGACCGCGCACCAGTGCGTGGCTCAGCGCAAGACTCAGAGGTATGTATAGCGGTGTCTCGTTGCATGCATAGCCGAACATCATGCCCTGGTCGCCGGCGCCTTGTTCTTCGGGGGCTTGGCGCACAACGCCGCGGTTGATGTCTCGGCTTTGCTCGTGCACGGCCACGAGCACGCCGCAGCTGCCGGCATCGAAGCCCAGTTCGGCGCGATTGTAGCCTATCCGGTCGATGACGTTGCGTGCGGTGCCTGCCAAGTCGATGTATGCCTCGCTGTTGACCTCGCCGGCGATGATGACTTGGCCGGTGGTGACCAGTGTCTCGCAGGCCACTTTGCTGTGGGGGTCGCGTGCCAGGAATTCATCGACGATGGCATCGGATATTTGGTCGGCAACCTTGTCGGGATGCCCTTCGGATACGGATTCGGATGTGAATAATTGCTTCATTACATATGAGTGTTAGATGTGTTGTCTATTGAAGTGTGTTCTTTGCGCGAGGACGCAAAAGAAAAGCGGACAGCGCGAGGTCTCCGGGTGGATGTTCGGGCTGCCCACTGTTGTGTGGCGATTAATGCTATTGGATGTTCCCTCATAGAGCGCCGTGCGTTGAGTACGGCAGTCTGTCGGGGTTGTTTTTTAGCATTTTTTTTAGTGGTTGCAAGCAGCCAAATTTGTCCACTTCGGAAGACGTCATACGCCTTTTCGGGTTGCAAAGGTACGATACTTTTGTCTAATACGCAAATATAAATTGTGCTTGATAGTTTTCTTGTCGAGGTCATGTCTTATACGCTCTGGCTTATTCGCTTGAATATAAGGCAATCCGCCGCAAGAATCGATTGTGATCTTGTGGCGGATGTTATGGATTTGTGCTGTATGGCAGTGTCTTTGTGTACTGTTGTGTGTCAGAAGTAGCGGGCCAGTGCGGCGGGGAGGTCGCGTGCATCGGATACGCGGAGCACCAAGTCGCCGTTGCGGTCAAAGATGAAGCTTACCGGGCCGCCGTCAGGGTTGACATTGTAGGCCAAAAGGATGCCATATCCTTCTGTTGGCGAGTTCCATACCGAAGTCCAAGGCATATTGGCGGCTGAACGCCTCCAGTTCATTTCGTCCGGGTCGAAGGATATTTGGTATATTCTCAGCCCGGCGTTTTTGTATTTGGTGTAGACTTCGTTGAGTGCCACGGTGTTGGCCGGCGAGTTTTTGTGGTCGTATCGCACGAAGTTGAGTACGGTGACGCCTTTGCCACAGTAGTCGTCGAAGTTGCGCAGTGTTCCGTTGATGTCGTATCGGGCAATGGCGATGTCCGGCTTGGATGCCATCTGTGCTTCCATGGCGCGTCCCGAGGAGGGCAGTGCGCGTCGTGCGGCCATGTATCTTTGTTCAAGGTCTTTGCCGCGCGGATCGTTGGGATACAGGCGTTTGTAGTTGTTGGCTGCGTTGCCGAGGATGCGCAGGTCGGCACGGTCCGAGAGGTTAAGCAGCGGGCGTTTATCAATGAATTTGCCGACGATGTAATATGACGCCAGGCAGGTGGTGTCCTTATTGACCATGAGCATGAGCTCTGTCTTGAGGTTCTTGTCTTGGCGTGCTGCTTCGGTGCCCAGCGAGTCTATGTACTTGTTGATCAGTCGGTCCACGGTGGTGAATTCGACGGCAAGCGGCGAGCCGGCTACATCAAATCCGCGGTCAAAGGACTTGGCGTTGGCTTTTAGTGTAAGGGTCTGGGTGCCTTGCGCCGGGAAGTATATGTATTTGTCGGCCAGACGTATGCGGTATATGGTGGGTAGTGAGTCTGCTTTTGCGGCTATGTAGTCAAAGGAGCCGTCCTCGCCTATGGCCACCGAGTCGATGAGATACCAGTTGCCGATGGTCGAACCTTCGATATATACTGTCTTGCCGGCACCGCCTTCGATGTCGCCTTTGAGTGTCCATCCGTCGTGGTCGGAGGTGCATGCCGCTACTGATAGGACGGCGGTTGCGATGCTGAGAAACTTTTTCATGCGTTTTGGGCGTGATTGTTTAGATTTTCTCGAATTCGGTGGAAATAGCCTTGGCGATGGCTTCCATTTCTGTATCGGGAATGGTGGGGTGTTGTTTGAAGAAGTTCATGTCCGATTCAGCGTTGATGGGCACCAGGTGGATGTGGGCGTGAGGCACTTCGAGTCCCATTACGGCGACGCCTATACGCTTACAGGGTATTGCATGACGCATGGCGATGGCTACACGGCGTGCAAATTTTTGCAGGTCGGCGTACTCGTCATCTTCGAGGTCGAAAATGTAGTCGACTTCCTTCTTGGGGATGACCAAAACATGTCCGGCGGCTACGGGGTTGATGTCTAAGAATGCGAAATGGCGGTCGTCTTCGGCGACTTTGTAGCAGCCTATTTCACCGGCTGCTATGCGTGAAAATATTGTTGCCATGATTGTTGTCTTGTTATATGTTGCTTGTCTTTATGTGTCCGTTGTCGTATCGGACGTTTGTGGCGTATGACGTGTCGTTGCGCCGTGGCTTGTAACCGGTCGCGGTGTGTGTTTAGAATGAGATGTTGGTGATTTCGAATTTCATCAGGCCGGAGGGTACGCGTATTTCGACGACATCGCCCAACTTGTGTCCCAGAAGGCCTTTGGCGATGGGTGTGGAGGAGGCGATTTTTTTCTCTTTGAGGTTGGCTTCGCTGTCGGCCACTATGGTGTACTCCATTGTCATACCATTGGCCACGTTCTTGATGGTGACGCGGTTGAGTATCTGAACTTCTTCGCAATTGAGCTGGCTTTCGTCCAGAATGCGGGCATTGGCTACGAGGTCTTTGAGCTGCGAAATTTTCATTTCGAGCATGCCTTGAGCTTCTTTGGCGGCATCGTATTCGGCATTCTCGCTTAGGTCGCCTTTGTCGCGTGCTTCGGCGATGGCGCGTGATATTTCGGGACGCTTGACCGATTCGAGATATGCAATTTCCTCCATTTTCTTCTTATAACCTTCTTTGGTCATGTATGTAATAGCCATAGTTGCTTGTTTTTTTGTGTTTTTAGTTGTTGGATGTTAAGTATATACAGGCATTTAGCGGTACCGTGGCGTCATCTGTGTTTTTTCCGTAAAACATAAAAAAGAAAGAATCTCAGCCCCGCGTTAACCGGGCGAAGATCCCAAAGGATGTGGTAGATGTCGTAGACGGCTCTATATCGGCGGGCCGCATCAATGTCTTGTTTTGCAAAGATAGCGCTTTTTTTTTGAATGGTGGTCGCGGCAAGCCACTAAATGATGTTAAAAAGCGCTATAGAGGTGAATATTAAGCTTTTTAGATGCTTTTGGACGACCATGCTATGCGGTGAGCCGCCCGTCTATGTCCGGCCACCGAATTGATAAGAAAGTACAAGACATGGATTTGAAATAAATCGTTAGGGCTTTGTGATGTTTTGCGCCGCGCGAAAAGTGGTGCCTGTCGGGCATATCCACGAGCAGTAGGGGCGGTGGACAAATATGCTGATAATAAGGAAGGTCGAGGCTATTACGATAACGGTCACGGATGCTGCCGCTGGTACAAATAAGGCAAAGGGTTCGTAGTCGGTCCATACAAATGCGATGCCACACCACATCAGCAACATCAGCAGGCCCCAAAGCCCTCGGCGCGTCCATGTCAGGATGCGTGTAAGGCGTGGCGATGGATGCCATTTGCGTTTGCGCAAGCGTCCCATAAGTTCCTGTGCCGAGCCGTAAGGACATATCCACATGCAGTAATGGTTGGGACGTCCGAATAAGGGCATCACGAAAGCAGCGAAGAGAAATACAAGAGCCAAAAGTCCGGTGGGCCATTGTAGGCCGGTGGACATTGCATTAACCATCAGCGAGAAGGATATGAAATGTCCGCATAGTAGGCCGAGTCCGGCTACGTTGAGAACCAAGATTGCCGTGCGCAGCTTGTGCCCGTTTCGCCTCATTGGAATTATGGTTGACGAGACGGCGATGCATAGCGCGACAATCAATTGCCATGTCCAAGGCGATGCCGTTGTCTCTTGGACGGAGGCGGCGTTGTTGTCTTGTGTGGCTTTGGGTGTGTGCGCTTGTTCGGGTGTGAGTTTTGTAGCTTCTGCGGAGGTGGAAGCGGCGCTTGGACTTTGTGTTGTGACGATGGTGGAATTGACCGTGGTTGAATCGGCTTCGTTTGATGCTTGTTGCGTTTGCTTGACCGGGTGTCTTGCCTGCTTGTCGGCTGTGGACGCTTTGGAACTTGTATCGTGGAAGGAGGCAAGAGTGTCGCGTGCTTGTTCGAAGGCTTGCCGCATATTGGCAATCAGTGCCTTGGATGAATATGTCGCACCGCTGACCGCATCGGGCATTTCGGATGCCAGAGCTTGACGCACGCTCATGCCGACAAAGGTATCGGTGAGCGCGGCGCGTGTCACTCGCTCGAAAAATCTCGGCGTTTCGTCATTGGGTAGTGCGGTGATGGAGATGATGTGTCCCTTGGCGCTTACTTCTATTTGGATAGGCACAGGTCCTCTGAAGCCGCGGATGTCTTTACCTGTTTCGATGGTATTGACGATGAAGGAGTGTGGGCGCTTATCGTCCGAATTTTCTGTGTCTATTGTCTGTTTGCGGTCGGTATTTGCGGTCTCGGGCTTCGATGTCGATGCGTTGTCTGCGGTGGGATTGTGTGCCGCTGTCGGCGTACCGTCGTTTTTTGCCTGCTGGGTATGACTCGGCGTTTCGTAGGTGCCGTTTTCGGCTTTTGAAGCGTCTTGTGCGGACTTGACGCCTGATGTCGCCGGGGTCGTTGTCTTGGCGGGTTCGTATGGCCGGTCTAATGCTGCAGCAAGACCGGCGCGAACGTTGGCGATAATGGCTTTGGAAGAATATGTCGCGCCGCTGACTGCGTCTGCGTCCGTCGCGGCGAGTATCTGCCCGGCATCACGGCCTATCCATTGCTCAAGCAGGCCGCCGTCGAGAGCATGTTGCAGAAATTCCGGGCTTTCGGAATTGTCCATTACTGCTATGGATGCCACTTTGCCTGAGGGGTCGATGCGTATTTTTAGTGGCACAGGACCGTTGTATCCGCGTATGTCAAGGTCTAATTGCGAGGTGTTGACCATAATACTGCCGTCTTCGAGTCGCTCGATGCCGGCGATGCTATGGGCTTTGTCCTCAATCAGGCGATAACCGAACAGCATTCCGTCGCGGCGTATGGCGATGACCGCCATCATTACAAATACTATGGCGAGGGATGTGGCGTTTTTGGCTATTTTCTTGTATGATTGTCTGTTGCCCATAGTGTTGCCTATTGTTTTGCAGAGACAAAAGTACATAGAAATTACCATACGGCAAAACCGACTAAAAACAGCGGACACGCTCCGTGAGGGAACGTGTCCGCCGATGTTGCGCCGTGATACGGCGTGTAGGCTTGGTTTTCTAAGCTCGTGTTTGTCTTTTTAAGCTCTTGTTTTAGTTGGCTTTGAAGATGACGATGCGGTTCCAGTCATTCTGGCCTTTGCCGGTGTAAACCTGTTCGTCGCTGCCGAAGGACTTGGTTGTAAGACGGTCGGAAGCGATGCCGTATTCGTTGACGAGCATATCGCAAACGGCTTGTGCACGTTTTTCGGAGAGTTTCTTGTTGAAGTCAGCCGATCCGGTCTTCTTGTCAGCATAGCCTGCGATGACAACCTTCTGCTCGGGGTTGGCTTTGAGCCATTCGGCGATGTTGTATACATTGACTTCTTCGGTGGAGGTGATGACTGCCGAGCCGATTTTGAAGCGTACGGAGGCCAGTAGGGGAGCAGTTGTTACAACGGGTTGTTGTTCCTTGACTTCGGGGCAGGGGAGTTGAGCCTGAGCAGCTGCGAGGTCGGCGGCTGTGGCAGCAAGTGCGGAGCGCAGGTCGTTGACTTGGCCGTTGAGGCTGTTGATGTAGTCGGTGTAGTCGCAGGGATTGAAGGTGCGGAATTGGCTACCACCGAGGTTGAAGGTCAGGCCGCCGATAGCGGAGATGTTAACGTCGACGGGTTGACCATAAGAGCAACCATTGAAGTTGTCGCCGTAGAATTGCGCACGGCCTTCGAAGAAGAGGTCTACATATTTGCACAGACGGAAGCGCAGCTGCAAGCCGGCACTTACGGGCAGTGTCCAGCTTTCGTCTTTGATGAAGTCATTTTCGTTATAGATATTGGATGCGGGAGCCTTAATGTCCCATACATATGTGCCACCGAGGCCTACAAAAGGTACGATGGAGAATGTACGGTTGGGGTTGACACCGCCGATGCTGTTGAACATGTCCCACATGAAGTCGAGGTTGGCGTTCACGTTCTTGGCCTTAGATATTTCGCCGTTGTCCCAGCGCATTGCGCCACCCAAGAAGCTGATACGCCAGCCCAGGTACGGGGAGAACCATTTGCCGAAACCGAGGTTGTATACGGCTGTGATTTTGTGCTTGGCATCGGTCCGGGGCAGATAGTTTTCTACGAAAGGACTTTGTATACCTGCACCGATTTGTATGAACCAGTTGTCACGCGATGTGCTATAGTAGTGTGTCTTGCAGGGTTGATCCAGAGATACTGCTACTTCTTGTGCCTCTTGTGCGATAGCGGGTACCGCACAGAATGTTGCGCCGACTAATGCGGCTACTAAAGCAATCTTTTTCATAAAAGTAGAATTAGTTGGTTTGTATTCAGTGTATTTGTATGTATTCTTGTTGCTTTTTGTTTTTTGATGATGTCGGAATGTCTTTGTGGTGCAAACCTATGTTTTTTTGCTCTTGGCCGATGTCTTTTTAGGATTCGGCTTGGAGGTGTATATATACAACGTTGCGGATCCTCGTTTTGTTTGGTCTTTGGCTAAGTATATTGTTGTGTTAAACAGCTTTTTTATGCGTCTGTCGTCTGTCGTGAATATTTTTCTGTCTTTTCACCCCTCTGTGGGGGTCTGAGGAGAACCCGTTAGGGCTTTGCCGGATGTATGGCGTTGTTACGCCCATATGGGAGAGCGCGTATGCGGTTTGCTGACCGATTTTTGCGGCAGCTTTTGTGGCTGAAATACGGCAATATTTGCCTTGGCCGCACATCTTCCTTATTTTTCAGCAAAAATATAACTTATCGGCGTTTCTACCAAATTCTTTTGTTAAAAAATGCCTCTAAACTATCATCTTATACCGTGAAAGTGCCATTCCGGATTATTTGACCGAATTTTTTCGACTGATGAAACTGGCCGGCGGCTTTTGCGCTTGAAGCGGAATATCGCATTACATACAAAAAAGACGCCCGGCCTTTAATGTGTCGAGCGTCTTTTTGTATGTAAGGATGGAATTATGCGTTCTTGGCGATGGCCTTTGTGTCTGCTTTCTTGTGGTGACGACGGCTGTCGGTGACGTAAGCCACGGGAGAGGCCACGAAGATGGTTGCCAGAGTGCCGATGATGACACCGAAGCCCATTGCAAATACGAAGCTGCGGATGCTGTCACCGCCGAGGATGAAGATGCAGATAAGTACAAGCAGGGTGGATGCGGAGGTCATGATTGTACGAGCCAAGGTGGAGTTGATAGAGTGGTTGATGGTGTCGAAGAAGTTCCACTTGGGATACAACCCGAGGTTCTCACGCACACGGTCGAATACTACCACGGTATCGTTGATTTGGTAGCCAATCACGGTCAGGATGGCGGCTATGAAGGTTTGGTCTATCTCCATGGCGAAGGGGAATACGCCCCAGAATATGGAGTAGAAGCCGATGATGCTAAATGCGGTGAATGCTACGGCTGCGAGTGCGCCAAGCGAGAAGGCAACGTTGCGGAAGCGCAGCAGAATGTACAGGAACATTGCTATCAGGGCGAGGGTGACGGCGATGTATGCTTCGGTACGCATGTCGTCGGCCACGGTAGGACCTACCTTCTGCGAGGATACAATGCCTTGCGATGCATCGTATGTCGAGAATTCTTTGTCGCTCATGCCCGGACGGAGGTACGGTTTGAGGACTTTGAAGAGCTTGCCTGTGATTTCTTCGTCGGTGCCCTTGGCGTCGGAATCAATCTTGTAGTTGGTGGAGATGCGTACCTGGTTGGAGCTTTCGATGGTGATGACCGATACGGTGGAGCCGTCGAACTCGGGTGCGAGTTTCTGCTGCAACTCGGTGGTATTTACCGGTTTTTCAAACTTGACAATATAGTTGCGGCCGCCGGAGAAGTCGATGCCTTGATTGAGTCCTTTGAGGCACAGCGAGGCAACGAATACAACGATGATCGCTATGGTGACACCGAAAGCGGCTTTGCGCTTGCCCATGAAGTTTATTTTGGTGTCATGGAACAATTTGCGCGACAGCGCGGTGGTGAAGGTCATCTTGTTCATGGCCTTGGTCTTGGCCACCCAAAGGAAGAATACTCGGCTGAGGTATACTGCCGTGAAGAACGAGCAGATGAGACCGATGATGAGGGTGGTGGCGAAGCCCTTGATGGGGCCTGTACCGAAGTACAGCAGGATGATGCCGGTGATGATGGATGTCAAGTTGCCGTCAAAGATAGCGCTGAAGGCGTTGGAGTAGCCGTCGGCGATGGCGGTGCGGCTGTTCTTGCCGGCGCGAAGTTCTTCTTTGGCGCGTTCAAATATAAGTACGTTGGCATCGACGGCCATACCGAGTGACAGCACGATACCGGCTATACCGGAGAGTGTAAGCACTGCCTGGAAGGAAGCAAGGATGCCGAGCGTGAAGAAGAGGTTGAATATCAAGCATAGGTTGGCGATGATGCCGGGGATGAAGCCGTAGAATGCAATCATGAAAATCATGAGGCATACGAGGGCGACAACGAAGGACATCATACCGTCTTGGATGGCCTGCTTGCCCAGGGACGGGCCGATGACCATGTCGGAGATGATATTGACTTTGGCTTTCATCTTGCCGGCTTTGAGGACGTTGGCAAGGTCTTTGGCTTCTTCGACGGTGAAGTTGCCGGTGATGGAGGAGCGTCCGCCATCGATAGCGGTGTTGACTGTGGGTGCGGAGTATACTTGGCCGTCGAGGACGATGGCGATGGATTTGCCGATATTGGCACCGGTGATACGCGACCATTCGCGTGCGCCTTCGGAGTTCATGGTCATGGAAACTTCCTGACCGCGGAAGCTCTGTGCATCAAAATCTGCGGAGGCGTCCTTGACTACTTCGCCGTCCAGTGCCGGTCCGCCATTCTGTGTCTTGAGAGCATAGAGAGCATAGCCAATCTTGACTTCTTCGGTTTTGTCACCTTTCTTTACTTGCTGCGTCTCGGGTTTAACGCCCCATCCGAATTTGAGGTCGTTGGGGAGCTTATTGGCGTAGCGAGCGAGTGTTGCATCGATGGCTTTAACTTCTTTGTCTGTGGGAGCGTAGGCCAGGATGGGGTAGTTGGGGTTAATCATACCCTGGCTTGCGGCAAGTACTTGTGCGAGTGTTGCGGCGTCTTCGATGCTGTCTTTGATGGCGGCTTGTGCAACGGCGTTGATGTCGGCAGCGACTTCGCCGGCAGTATATGTGAGGTAGAACTCAAGGTTGGCCGAGCGTTGGAGCAGTTCGCGTACGCGTTCGTGGTCCTTGACGCCGGGGAGCTCGAGCAGGATTTGTCCGTCTTTGCCTTCAAGTACTTGGATGTTGGGCGATACAACGCCGAACTGGTCGATACGCTTGCGCAGGGTTTGCGTGGCCGAGGTGTTGACCATGTCGCGTATTTCGGCGCGTAGTTGCGAGCGTGCCACGTCCGGCTTGTTTTCTTTGACTACAGGGCTGAAAACTACTGTCAAGTCGGCGTTGGGGCAGACCTTGGCGTATTCTGCGAGGAAGTGCTGTAGGTAGTCGGCGTTGGGCTCTTTGTCCATAAATGCCGAGGTTGCCGTAAGGGCTTTCTCAAAGTTTGAGTCGTTCTTGACGTTGGCCAGTTGGCGCATCATATCGGGCATGTCGACCTGTAAGGTGACGTTCATGCCGCCTTTGAGGTCAAGGCCGAGATTGACGCCCCATTTGCGTACTTCGTCGAGTGTGTAGCCTAAGTAAACTTTTTGTTGGCCGATGCTGTCCATGTAGTGTTTGTAAGCATCGTTGTAGGCTTGGTCTTGGTTTTCCTTGCCTTGGGACTGGACGTGCGCATAATCCGTCGCTGCGGTCTCGTAGTTAGAGTTTACGATCGTAAACGACAGGTAAAACGCGCATACCAGGATGAGCAGCACCGCAATCACCGAAGATAGGAGCGCGGCCAATTTTCCTTTGTTCTGCATGTTTTAGAATTATGTTAGTTTTGAATTAATTATTTTCTACATAAAATTTCAGTCTGCAAATATACGACAAAATCTTGTAAGTGCCATCGGGTGGGGTGAAAATTGTTTGTTTAGGCGTTTGTTTGTGCGTTTTGGAGTCTCTGATACGGTCTTGTGTCAGCTTTTGAATACGTCTTTGATGGCGCCTATGGAAGAAAGCACGCCGGTGGCTTCGTAGGGAATGTAGACGGTCTTGGTGTCTTTGCCGGCAGTCATTGTGCGCAAAGTTTCGATGTATTTGACTGCGAGCATGTATGTGGCGGGGTCGGTTTGTGTCGAGCTGATGGCTTGTGCGACGCAGCGTATGGCTTCGGCTTCGCCTTGAGCCTGAAGGATTTTGGCTTGCGACTCGCCTTCGGCTCGTAGTATCTCGGAGCGTTTGACGGCCTCGGCGGCGTTGATGCGTGATTCGCGTTCGCCTTCGGAGCGGAGTATCAACGACTTCTTTTCGCCTTCGGCGTTCAGGATTTCGGCACGGCGGTTGCGCTCGGCTTGCATCTGTTTCTCCATGGCTTCGCGCACGCTTTCGGGGGGTGTAATGTCTTGCAGCTCGACGCGGTTGACTTTTACGCCCCATTTATTTGTGGCTTCATCGAGTATCGTTTGCAGGCGGCTGTTGATGGTGTCGCGGCTTGTAAGTGTCTCGTCCAGTTCGAGTTCGCCGATGACGTTGCGCAGTGAGGTCTGGGTAAGTTTCTCGATGGCGTTGGGAAGGTTGTCGATTTCGTATACCGATTTCTTGGGGTCGACAATTTGGAAGTATAATAGAGCGTTGATTTCGGTGGTGACGTTGTCCTTGGTGATGACTTGCTGTGAGGGGAAGTCGTAGACTTGTTCGCGCAGGTCTATGGAGCTGGTGGCGGTCATTCGGACGATAGTACGGCCGCCATAGGCGCTTTCGACGCGGCGGGTGTATATTACCTTGGGCTTGTCTATGAAGGGCCAGATGATGTTAAGACCGGGAGGAAGGACGCTGTGAAAGCGGCCGAGACGTTCGATGACACGTGTTTCGGACTGTGGTACGACTTTTACGCCGGCGAGTACCACGATGATGGCGATAAGAATGGCGAGTGCCAAAAAGATGATTGATTCCATGTTTTTTTTGAGATGGTTAAGGGTGTGTAAATGTCTTTATGTTAGTTTTTTTCGGTGGGTATGTCGGCGCACTTGACAGTTAGGATGATGCTGTCATAGCGGATGACGCGGACGGGCGTACCGGTTTCGATCGGACTGCCGTCTTCGGACACGGCTTGCCAGCTGTCGCCGTCTATGCGTACCCTTCCCGGGTTGTCTGCTCCGCCTATACGCTCGGACACGGTACAGGTGCGGCCTATCAGAGCGTCCATGTTACTTGGATCGGCGCGGTGGTGTCGCATCAGTCCGTAGTGTTGTAGCAGTGGCTTCCCGGCTACGAAGGTGACTATGGTGCCTATGGCGGCCAGCAGCAGTTGCATTTGCAGTCCGCCATCGCAGATGGCGCAGATCATTGCGGCCAGGCATCCGCCCACGAGGCATAGCGCAGCATAGGTTGTGGTCAGCAGCTCGATGATTACGAGGATGGCTGCGGCTATGAGCCATATCAGCCATGCGGATAGTATCGATTCCATATCTGTTTGATATTAGAGTTTCTTTAGCGTGAGTGTGGGCTTGGGATCGGATTGTGGTACCTGGCGTTCTGGGCTTCGGGGGCTTCTTGTGGCTGTCTGTACTGTCCGGCTGTCAGAATTGGTACGAAACCCCAAGAGTTCCGCCAAGGCGTGCCGAAGCTACGCCGGGAATTATATAATAGCGACGGCACAAGATGTTGGTCAGCATGACGTGGGCACTGAGCCTTTCGCTGAATTGCCATGCTGCCGAGGCGCTTATGTCGTTGATATTGCCGAGGTTGATGATGTTCTTGTGGTATAGGAAGCCCATGGTCAGGAAAGAAGCGCTGCCCAGCTCGTAGGCGCGGCGTTTGGTGCGCAGGTTCCAGTCCACGGATAATGTCAGGGGCTTGAGCGGCCGAAGGGCTATGCCGACGTTGGTCTGCCAGCGTGCGCGGTCGCGCCACAGGTAGTATCCGCCGTCATCACCGTCCTCCGACTGGGTGGCTCCTTCGATGGATGCGTGTGCCGAGAACCATTTCAATGCGTCCCAGGCCAGGGCGGCACGATAGTGTATTCCGGCAACCTTGGTCATTTCGTAGCAGTTGGCGCCGTTAGCCATGGCGGGCATCAGCCATTCGTTGGCCGAGGCGCCGCCGAGTTCCAGGGCGATGGAGAAGCCGCTGAATGGTCCCATATTTATGCCGGCATCTACGGTGACGGGTATTGATGACATGTCATATCCGTACGCGCCGGACATGTAGGGCGTGTATGCGTAGAGGTCTTCGAGGGTATTGAGCACTTTGCCGCCGCCGACGCGGGCCCAAAGTGCTACGCGCGAGGATATTAGCCAATTAAGGCGTATGTCAGGGGCCGCATAGAATTTTTTGGAAAATCCGCCGCGGCTTAGGTCGAGACGTACGCCGAATATGCCGGTGAATGAGCCGCTGCGCACTTCTGCCGAAGGCGTGAAGGTGTACAGCGCGTTGGTGTGGTAGTCGTAGTGCGCGTATCCGAAGAGTGCATCGTCCGATACTCCGTTGTCAGCCGCATATGCGTATAGGCTTGCGGCGGCAGGGCTGTGGTGCTGCCAGGTGGCGGCAGCCCGTAGGCGCAATAGCCACTTGCCGGATGTGACCGCGATGTTGCCGTGGATGTTGTACAGTGCTTCGGACATGGGGTCTTCGGGAATGAGTGTGCCTAAAGACGTCCCGGTATTGTATATGTCCTTGGTGAATCCGAAGTACCGGACCGAGGCGCCTGCATCGGCGGCGAGGGAGCCGCGGTGCGACCAGTCGGCGGCGAAGTGTGCGCGGTTGGTGTTTTGCTTGAAGGTATTTGCCGGGCCATGTGCGTATTCGGGCATCTGTGTGCTTCCGAAGGCGTATTCGACGGATGCGGCAAGCGTATTGTGACGATTGAGGCGATGGAGTGCATCGGCGCCTATGCGCAATTCTTGGTGCGAGTAGTCTGTTTGGGCGCGATGGCCGTTATCGGCATCACGGTAGCCGTGGTATTTATTGGCCAGATAGTCGGCGAAGGCGCTGACGCGGCTGTTTCGCGTATTAATAAAGGTGTATCCCAGGGATGCGGCGGCGTTGGCGGCCGGCAGGTATCCCAGATTGGCATATCCGCGGAACGGGCTGACATACAATGTATCGCCCCATGCGGCGGGTTCGAGCATGGTCAGCGAAGCGTCAAGACGTGCCAGGGCCGAGTATGGTGCGGCGGACAGTCGCGGAGTGGTTACCGTAGGTGCCAGCGCTACCGGAGAGACGCCCGAGGGACGCACGGCCGGGCGGTATTCGGGCTCAATTTGGCGTTCGACAACGATTTGAGTGGACATATTCTGCGCCGAGGCGGCGATGACGGTAATGGCTGCCGCCATCAGGGTGGCGCGGCGCGGCTGTATGTGCTGTAAGAGAGTCATGTATATTATATAATGTATGGACGTATGAGTTTTGCGGAATGGCTTCGGCCGTGATATCGGTTTTGGCGTTATTTGCCTCCGAGGCGCGAATCTATGGCATCAAAGATGTCGGCTTCATCGCCGGTATAGTTGGAACGTACAGCGCGGAGGTACTCGTCGGCTTCGAAGACTTTGCCTTTGGCACGCATTGCGTCGCTCAGAATTATAAATCCTCGTGCCAGCCAATATTGGTGGGGCGTACCCGAGGCGGTGAATGCCTCGGCTGTGGTCAGGGCCTCATCATTCATTTGATGGTCGAGGTAGTTTTGTGCCAGGTATACGGCGGCTTTCGCACCATAGATATCGGAGGCGTCTTTGGCCAGTTTTGACCAAATCTGTCTTGCGTCTTTGTCGTTGTCGGCGAGGTGCTCGGCAAGGCCCATGGAGAATGCCGCTTCGGTTTTGTCTTGTGCTCCGAGCGTCGAGGATGACAGGACTGACTGGGCTGCTTCGCGCAATGCGTTGGCATCGCCTTGATCGCGTGCTATGCGCATCAGGCCCATGCGTGCGGCGTTGGCGTTTTCGGGCGTGGAGGCGCGCTGACTCAGTTTGACCCATGCATCGCGGGCATTGCCTTGGCGTCCTTGTGCATAGTCGTATGCGGCAACTATGGCCAAGGCGTCTTCGGCCGCTTCGGCATCGGGATACTCTTTGACTATGGCTGAGGCATATTTGTATGCTTCGTCGGTAGCTTGTCGTTCCGAAGCTTCGTCCATCAGGTAAGCCAAAGCGCGGTGACGATTGTGCCCTTTGGGATAGTTTTTGAGGTAGCGGCGCATGGGTGCAATTCCTTGTCCGTTAAGATATTGTTCCTCGGCGGCTTCGAATGACAATCGGTCCGATTCGGCGGCTTCGAGACGCGGTGCGTTGTCTATACCGGCGATAAATTGCTCGTAGCGTTCCATTTCTCCGGCCTCGGCGGCGTATCGTTTGAGTACTTCGGCGGCTTGGCGAGCCTCGGCACTGGTGGGATACTCGCGTATGAGGCGTGCATATGTTGTGGCTGCTTCGTCTTTCTGGCCCGCATCGGCACGGATGTTGGCCAGATACAGCAGCGCCTGACGGCCTTGCTGTGTGGCCGGATATTTGGAGGTGAGGTCGTTGAGCGTGCGTTCGGCGTTTTCGTCATCGCCGCTGAGCTGGTAGGCTTCGGCTGTTTCGAGCAGTGCCTCCGGCATCAGCGATGAAGATGGGAAATCTTTGCGCAGAAGCTGTAGCAGGCGCAGGCGTTCGGCCTGGTCGGAGGTGTAGGATGCTATGACGGCTTGCTGAAACAGTGGGTAGTCGCCGGTGCGTGGTGCCATGTCAAAGGCGTGGGCGTATGCCTTGCGTGCCTGTTCCCAGTGCTTTTGGTAATAGTGGGCATCGCCCAGACGTGTGTATGCATCTGCCACAATGTGCTTGGACATGCTGCCCGGGCTGTCAATGACGTTGCGGAAGGCGTTGGCTGCCAGTCCGTAGTGTTTAAGTCCTAATTCGGCGTATCCAAGGTCGTAGTAGGCCAGACGGGTGTTGGCGTTTTTGCCCGAGGCTTCTTGAAGATATGCTTTGAGATTTTCGGCGGCATTGGTATACTGGTTGTCAAGCAGGTATGCTTCGCCTAAAGCCATAAGGGTCTCATGGGCCACTTTATTGTCGTACCGGGCAAGCTCCAAGGCTTGTTCGAGGCGTGCTATGGCATCTCCGCGGCGGCCGGCGCCAAGGTCACGCAGCCCCAAGGCGTAGAGTACTTGTTGCTTGGCGGCGAGGACTTCGGCCGAGGGATTGGACGTGCGGTTGATGGATGCTATTGCTGCATCGTAATTGCGGTCGGTGACGTATCCGGCTATGATATATCGGCGTACGATGTCACTATGGGCGCTTTCGGGGAACAGTTCGAGATATTCCTCAAAAGTCTTGACGGACGAGCCAAAAGGTACGCTGCCGCCGCGCGACAGTGCCACAGCGTAGTTGTAATAGGCGTTTTCGCGGGCCGAGTTATCGAAGGTCATGCGCGCGGCGCGGTCAAACGCCATAATGGCTGCGTCTGTATCGTTTTGTTTTAGCAATGCCTGTCCGATGTACAGATAGGCGTTTTGTCCCATGGCCGAGGGGCTGTCGCACACTCGGCGCAGGGTTTGTACGGCATTGGCGTATTCGCCGCTGTTGTATTCGCTGACGCCGAGGATGTACAGTGATGTGGGCTGCGGCTCTATGGTGGCGTCAACGTATGCGCGTATGTGTGGTACGGCTTCGTCGAAGCGGTCGAGATGGTAGAGGCTTTCGCCAGCGATGCGGTTGGCCTCGGCGGTGAATTCGGCGGTGCCGGCGGTGCCGCGGCCGAGTATTCGGCGTGCTTCGTCCAGTGAGCGGCTGTAGTCTTCGCGCACAAAGTATATTTGTGCCAGGTAGTATGGCGTCATGTCTCCCGGGGCCTTGGCTGTATTGGCCTGCCCGAAGAATTCGAGTGCCGTATCATACTGGCGTTGTGCGTAGGCGATGTATGCGAGGTAGAACGTGGCGGCATCGCGGTATTCGGGCTTGTCACGCAGGGACATCATCAGTGTCTGTGCGCTGTCATAGTCGCCAAGCTTGAGATAGCAATATGCCGTGCGATAGTCGTATTCGTCATGCCTTTCGGAGGTGAGAGCGGATGCATCGACGCGTCGGTAAAGCTCGAGGGCTTTGGCATAATTGTGCTCGAACTCAATATCGGCTATGCACATCATCACGTCTTGGCGCATCAGCGAGGCCGGATACGCGTCGAGGAATTGCTCTAAACGGTCGCGTGCGCGGCTGTCGCCGAGGCGGTGAAGGCACATAGCTTCGAGCCAAGCGGCCTGTTCGGCCACGTTGGTGCCAATCGCAGTGGGAGCGGCTTCCAAGGTGCGGCGTACTTCGTCGAGTGCGGCGTTGTAACTGCCTGCTTCGTAGAGTACTCGTGCCCGGCTGAGTGCTGCGGCTGTCGTCGGGATGGTCGTGCATGCGCCCACACCCTGACGAGGAGCATCGGCATAGTCGGGAACCCGGGCGGCTGCATGACTTTGGGCGGCGATGCCTATCGCCGCTAAAGCTGTCATTAGTACTATCTTGTTCATTGTTTATGGAGTGTCGTGTGAGGGCTTTGGCCGATATGCATTGCTACGGCCATATTTGATGCAAATTTAGTTATTTATATCCAAATCTTCAAATCATACGCGCACATAATCAGGGCAACCGCATCAAAAAAACGAGGAAGATTAACGACCTTGGAATTACCAGGGTCTTGGCATACGTGTATATTTAAACATCGTTGTTCTTGTATGTCTATTGCGCCATAAAGGCATTTTAGTTACGATATAATGTTTTTTAACTTTATAATCTTGTGTATATAATTGACTTTTAGTATATTT